>Ga0315912_10000029_pt1 | contig 417679 bp, 405 predicted proteins | sample VfabasoilMG_FD_204469 | JGI IMG/M metagenome (GOLD analysis project Ga0315912, IMG submission 204469) | Garden soil microbial communities collected in Santa Monica, California, United States - V. faba soil | ecosystem: Environmental > Terrestrial > Soil > Garden | place: USA: California...
CCCGCGCCGACAGTGGGAGCAATTGCAACTGACGACATAGTCGAGTTTGGCTCGCACTTCGAACCTAACCCGGCCGCAGTGACAGGAACCAAGATGAGATTTCGAAGTTTCGTTCATGCGGCCTAACTCTTAATAGTCGTTATTGATGCTGAATATCATAGACCGACTTCCTTAGTTGGCGTGTCAACGCCCTCTGAATCAAGGCGTTGGGTACTGTATGCATGCACAGCACCCGCGATATCCGGCGGTTTTGGGATTAACAGGCTGATTCATCTGTGGATTCCGAAAAATCGCCGGACAAGAAGGAAAAGAGGCTCGTGGAGCGGCTCCATGAAGCCATCCGCGTGCGCAACTACAGCAGGCGCACCGAACAGAGCTACTGGTACTGGATCCGCTACTTCATTCACTTCCACGGCAAGCGGCATCCGGCAGAGATGGGGGCGCCTGAGGTCACCGCCTTTCTGAGCTGGCTTGCCGCGGAACGCGACGTCGCGGCGGCGACACAGAACCAGGCGCTGTCCGCACTCCTCTTTCTTTACAAGCACGTCCTTGGCCAGGATCTTCCGTGGCTGCAAGGCGTGGTTCATGCCAAGCGGCCGGTACGAATTCCCACGGTGCTGACCGAATCTGAGGTCGCGCGTTTACTCGGTTGCATGGAAGGAAGCCTGAAACTGATGGCCGGCCTGCTCTATGGATCCGGCCTGCGGCAAATCGAATGCCTGTCGCTGCGCGTGAAAGACCTGGACTTCGCCTATCGCCAGATCACGGTACGCGACGGCAAGGGCGGCAAGGATCGCGTGACGATGCTCCCCGACAATCTCGCGCCCGGCTTGCGCGAGCAGCTGGGAAAGGTGCGCGTACTGCATCGGCGCGACGTGGCGGAAGGTTACGGGGAGGTCTCGCTTCCGCATGCGCTCTCCCGCAAATACCCGCGCGCCGGCCTGGAATGGGGCTGGCAATTCGTGTTTCCGTCGGCGTACCGGTCTGCGGATCCCGAGAACGGCGTCATCCGCCGGCATCACGTCTATCCGGACACGCTGGGACGCGCGATCAAGCGTGCCGCCCGCGAAGCGCGGATCATCAAGCCCGTCAGCAGCCACACGCTGCGTCACTCGTTCGCAACGCACCTTCTCGATCGCGGCCAGGACATCCGGACCGTGCAGGAACTGCTTGGCCACAGCGACGTCAGCACGACGATGATCTATACGCACGTACTTAACAGGGGCGGCCGCGGCGTGGCGAGCCCGCTCGACCGACTGGCGCAAGGCGGATCGAATGCCTCGTCCTGACGCCGTCTCGATGGACATCGCGGCGCGCATCAGGATGTTTCGCGGCACCCGGGTGATTCTCGATTCCGATCTCGCGGCGCTGTACGGCGTGCCGGTGAAGCGGCTCAACGAGCAGGTGCGTCGCAACCGATACCGCTTCCCATCGGACTTTGCGTTTCGCGTCAATAATCAGGAGCTTGCAATCTTGAAGTCGCAAATTGCGACTTCAAGTTGGGGTGGAAGGCGCAAGCCGCCGCTCGCGTTCACAGAACACGGCGCGATCATGGCGGCGACGGCACTGAACTCACCGCGCGCGATCGAGGTGTCTCTTTTCGTGGTGCGCGCGTTCGTGCAGATGCGCGAGGCGCTCGTGGTCCACAAGGAAATCGGCAAGCGCCTGGATGATCTGGAGCGCAAGGTCGGCACGCACGACCGCAGCATCGGGTACATCCTTGACGCGCTCCGGCAGCTCACCGCACCACCCGATGCGCCCGGACGCCGGCGCATCGGTTTCCTGTAGCGAAATTCCCTCTGCGGGATAAGTACTGCGCGCTCGCGCCGCTTACAATTAGGCCCATGAGCGTCCCCTTTTCCTGGGATTTCCCCTACAACTGGCCGCGCAAGCCGCTGTTCGCGAAGAACGTGGTCTGCACCTCGCAGCCGCTCGCCGCGCAGGCGGGCCTGCAGATGCTGCACGCCGGCGGCAGCGCGGTCGATGCGATCCTCGCCACCGCGATCACGCTGACGCTGGTCGAGCCCGTCTCCAACGGCATCGGCTCGGATGCCTACGCCATCATCTGGGACGGCAAGCAGCTGCACGGCCTGAATGCCTCGGGACGCTCGCCCGCCGCCTGGTCGCCCGAATACTTCGCCAAGTCGGGAAAAGTCCCGGTGCGCGGCTGGGATTCCGTCAGCGTGCCGGGCTGCGTCGCGGCCTGGGTGGACATGCACGCGAAATTCGGCAAGCTGCCCTTCGAGAAGCTGTTCGAGGCGGCGATCCGCTACGGGCGCGAAGGTTTCATGGTGTCGCCCACGATCTCGAAGCAGTGGGCTGCGCAAACGCCCGAGCTGAAGGTACAGCCGGGCTTCGCCGAGGCCTTCCTGCCGGGCGGGCGGCCGCCGCATACGGGCGAGGTGTTCAAGTGGGCCGACCACGCGGCGACGCTGGAGAAGATCGCTGCCACGCGGGGCAAGGCGTTCTACGCGGGCGAACTGGCCGAGAAGATCGAGGCGCACGCGAAGCAGCACAACGCCGCGATGCGCGTCTCGGACCTTGCCGCGCACAGGAACGACTGGGTGGCGCTGCTGGAGATGGACTACCGCGGCTATACCGTGCACGAGATCCCGCCCAACGGCCAGGGGATCGTGGCGCTGATCGCGCTCGGTATCCTCGAGCACTTCGACATGAAGTCGATCCCGCTGGATTCCGCGGAAAGCTTCCACATCCAGATCGAGGCGCAGAAGCTCGCCTTTGCGGATGCGCTCGCCTACGTTGCCGATATCGATTACATGCCTTTTGATCCGAAGAAGCTCTTGAACAGGGAATACTTGAAGGAGAGAGCCAAAAAAATAGACCGGAACAAGGCGCAAGCCTTCTCCGCCGGGAAACCTCCCCAGGGCGGCACGGTCTACCTGACGGCGGCGGACGCCTCGGGAATGATGGTGTCGATGATCCAGTCGAACTACATGGGTTTCGGCTCGGGCGTGGTGGTGCCGGGCATCGGCGTGTCGCTGCAGAACCGCGCCGCCACCTTCGTGATGCAGGAGGGCCATCCGAACCGCGTCGGTCCGAAGAAGAAGCCCTACCAGACCATCATTCCAGGATTCGTCACGAAGGCGGGCCAAGCCGTCATGAGCTTCGGCGTGATGGGCGGCACCATGCAGCCGCAGGGCCACGCGCAGGTGATGGTGCGCATCGCCGACTACGGCCAGAACCCGCAGGCGGCCTGCGACGGACCCCGGTTCCGCTGGGTGCAGGGCATGGACGTGAGCGTCGAGGACAATTTCCCGCCGGCGGTCGTCGAAGACCTGCGCGGCCGCGGCCACCGCATCGTCACGGTGGACGACTACAACCAGTTCGGCAGCGGCCAGATGATCTGGAAGATGGAAGGCGGTTACCTCGCGGCGAGCGACCCGCGCCGGGACGGCCAGGCCGCGGGATTTTAGGGACAGTCCCTATTTTCCGATCCTGGAAAATGGGGACTGTCCCTGATTTACAGGAGAAGAAATGCTGAAGATCTGGGGCCGGTTGAATTCGGTCAACGTGAAGAAGGCGCTGTGGTGCATCGAGGAGCTGGGCCTGCCGTATGAGCGCACCGACGCGGGCATGCAGTTCGGCGTCGTGAACACGCCCGAGTACCGCAAGATGAACCCGAACGGCCTGGTGCCGACCATGGACGAGAACGGCTTCATCCTCTGGGAATCGCATTCCATCGTGCGCTACCTGTCGGCGAAGTACGGCAAGGGCGTGCTCTGGCCGATGGACGAGCGCACGCGCGCCGTGTCCAACCAGTGGATGGACTGGGCGTTCTCGTTCCAGGGCAGCGTGCGCGACGCCTTCTGGCACCTGATCCGCACGCCCGCCGACAAGCGCGACGCCAAGGCGGTCGAGGCCTCGCGCGTGAAGTCGGGCGAAATGGCCCGCATCCTCGATGCCGCGCTCGCCGACCGGATGTACGTGGCGAACGCCTTCTCGATGGGCGAGATCCCGGTCGGCTGCGAGGTGCAGCGCTGGATGCGGCTGCCCTTCGAGCGTCCGAAATTGCCCCACCTGGAAGCCTGGTTCGAGCGCCTCTGCGCGCGGCAGGCCTTCAGTAAAATCGTCGACATTCCCCTCACGTGACGCAAAAACCGGCGCAAAAGGTCGCCATCGTCACCGGCGGCGCGAGCGGCATCGGGCTCGCCTGCGCCGAGCGGCTCGCGGCCGACGGCATGAAGGTCGTGATCGCCGACATGAACGAGAAAGCGGGCACGGAGCACGCAGGCCGGCTGGGTGGCGACTTTATTTTCAGCAATTTAAGTGAACGAAAAAGCTGCAGGCAACTGGTCGACGAGACGCTGAAAAAGCACGGCACGGTGCACGTCCTGGTCAACAACGCAGGCTTCCAGCACGTGTCGCCGATCGAGGATTTCCCCGAGGACCAGTGGGAGCGCATGATTTCGCTGATGCTCACCGCGCCCTTCCTCCTCACGCGCTATTGCTGGCCGGCGATGAAAAAGCAGAAATGGGGCCGCATCGTGAACATCGCCTCGATCCATGCGCTCATCGCCTCGCCCTACAAGGTGGGCTACATCGCGGCCAAGCACGGCCTCGTGGGCCTGACGCGCACCGCCGCGCTGGAAGGCGGCGAATTCGGCATCACCGCCAACGCGATCTGCCCGGCCTACGTGCGCACCCCGCTGGTGGACAACCAGATCGCCGACCAGGCGAAGGCGAACAACATGTCGAGCGCCGAGGTGATCGAGAAGATCATGCTCGCGCCTGCCGCCGTGAAGCGCCTGATCGAGCCCGCCGAGGTCGCGGCCTTCGCTGCCTACCTGTGCGGCGACGATGCGGCCACGATCACGGGCTCTGCTTTGACAATGGACCTCGGTTGGACGGCGCGCTAGCGGCATGGCGCTTCACCTGGGCGTAGAAGCGCTCCAGGTCATTGTCGTTTTCCTTCAGGATGAATTCAAACTCGGTCACCAGCTCGGCGTAGGTCGCGTAGGAAGCGAGGAAGGCGTTGTTCGGCACCTCCTCCCGGGGCCGCCCCAGGCGCGCCAGCTGCGCTTTCAGGTTGTCGAGTTCCGCGCGCTTGCGCTCGCGCATCAACTCGGACGCGACGCGCTGCCGGTACAGCTGCTTGAGCCTCGCCCGCGATTTGTCGATCTCCGCCGCGACTGCCATGCCCCTCGCGCGCGAGGCGGCGTAGGACTTCAGGTCCTCGCTGCGCCCCTGGGCCGCGAGCCAGCGGCGTATCCCCTCGCGCTCGACCACGACCGCGAAGGACTCGTTGAAGGTCGAGTCGTCCTTGACGTAGACCACCTGGTGGGCGAGCTCGTGGAATATCAGGCGCGCGAGGTCCGTATCGGCGTAGCGGATGAAGGTGGACAGCAGCGGATCGTCGAAGCGGCCGAGCGTGGAATAGGCGGGCACGCCGTTCACGTAGACGTCATGGCCCTGGGCGCGCAGGCCCGCGGCATGCTGTTCGGCGTCCCTTTGCGCGAAGAAACCGCGGTAGGAAACGCAGCCCGCCACCGGAAAGCACGACTGCACCGCATCCAGGGAAAACTCCGGCGCCGCCACCACGTTCCAGACCGCGTACGGCCGGTCGAGCTCGGCGTAGCTGCGGTAGCTCGCGTTGTCAGGCAGCCGCAGTTCGCGCACCGCGAAGTCCCGGATCTCGGCCGCCTTCTTGAGGCGCTCGCGCAGGTCCCGCGGCGTCACCGGATCCGCGATCAGCTCGGCCGCCGGCCTGGCGCGCGCCATCATGGACAACTGCCCGCCCACTGCCTGCGCGTAGAAGGACAGCGTCTCGCAGCCCGAGAGCAAAAAAAGCGCGAGCAGACTAACCGGGATTCGCAATGAATTTCCCTTCGGACAGGAACGCGGCGACCTGCACGGCCACTGCGGCCGAAAACAGCATCTGGCTGTGGCCCACCGGCAGGGTAATGCGTTCGCTCATCCCTTCGACGGTGGTTTCCTCGACGCCGACCACGCCGTCATTGGGTCCCCCCAGCCGTCCCAGCAGCACGCCCAGCCCGAATCGGCGCGTGCCGGCGATCACCCCCAGGCGCTCCGCCCGGCCCCAGCGCGAATCGCGCTCGCCCCAGAGCGGCGCGCTGGCGCCCAGCATCCAGCGCCCCGCGGCATGGCGCGCAAGCCGTCGCCCGGCGGCGTTTCCCCGGGCGGAAGTACCGAGCAGCAGCACGCGCCCGGCGGCGAGATCCGGGTGTCGCGAGAGCGACTCCATGACCACCAGGCCGCCCATGCTGTGTCCCACGAAATGGGCGGGCCCGATGCCGCGGGCAAGGCGCGCGAGGCGCTCGCTGTGGTGCGCCATCGGGCGCGCCGTTCCCAGGTAGGAAAACACATGGCAGCGGAATCCGGCGCGCTCCAGCCGTCCGGCGAGCGGCCGCATCGTGACGCCCGGCACCCACAGCCCGTGGACCAGGATGACATCCTTCATCTATTTCGGCTGGCCGGACAGCGCGAAGATGGCGCTCGCGCGCACGATGCGCACGCCATTGGCCACCAGGTGGCAATTGATGAACGCGAGCCGCGCGCCGGTCTTCTGCACCTGCGCTTCCGAGGCCACCCAGTCGCCCAGCTTCGCGCTGCCGGCGAAATCGAGCGACAGGTTCACCGTGACGAAGCTGCGCCTGTCGGCATCCGGGCCGCCCGCGGCGCTCCCTGCCGCCAGCGCGGCGTAGCCGAGCGCGAGGTCGGCAAGCGTGGCGAGCAGTCCGCCGTGGCAGATGCCGCGCGAGTTCAGGTGCCGCTCCTCGATCCGCAGGCCCAGCGACACGTCGGTGCCGCGGCGGCGCACATAGAACGGGCCGACCAGCTCGTTGAACGGGTTGGTCTTCGAGCGGCGGGCGCTGACGAATCCTTCCGGTACGTCTTTCATGGTTTCGGGATTCTAACGAGCATCGAGATGCCGACCGCGAGCGCGGGCGCGGCGAACGCGGCGTAGGCGACGGGATAGCTGCCCGACAAGCCGAGCACCGCGTTGAACAGCGGCGGGGTCACCACCACGCCGAGGAAGGTGAAGAAGAGGCAGCCTCCGGTCGCTTCGCTGGTGCGTCCCTGCGGCGCGATGCGCGCGATCTCGGCGAGGAAGACGCCGTTCCAGCCCACCGCGGTGGCGCCGAACACCGAGGCATAGACCAACAGGAGCCAGGCCGGCCAACCGGGTCCGGCGGCGAGCGCGAGCAGCGCGGAGAGGCCCATCCCTATTCCGAGCAGCCCGAGCATCACGCGCCGGCTCAGGGCGCGATCGGCGAGCACGCCCCAGAGCACGCGGCCGATGACGCTCGCCACCTGCGCCACCGCCATCACCAGTCCCGCGACCACCAGCGTGAGCGCGAAGCTCTCGACGAGGAACGTGACGAGATAGGTGACGAGCGTGATCTGCACCCCGCCGTAGACGAAGGAGGTGATGCACATCTGCCTCAGCCCCGGCTCGCGCAGCACCATGCCCACCGGCGCGAACGCGGCGCGCAGGGAGACCGGGGCGCGCGGATCGAGCTCCTGGTCGTAGCGTTCGCGCACCGGGGCGATCGCGATCGCGAGCAGGAGGCAGGCGGCGCCGATCGCCACCGCGCCCCACTGCCAGCCGAACGCGAGGATCAGCACCGGCACCAGCGCGCCGGCGAGCGCGCCGCCGGCCGGCACGCCCGTCTGCTTGATCGAAAAAATCAGCGAGAACATCGCTGCGGGCGCGCTGCGCACCAGGATCACCGAGCTCGCGGGCGTGGTCGGGCCGTAGCCCAGGCCGACGATGAAGCCGCCCAGCATCACCAGCGGCGGCACGGCGCTCGCCGCAAGCGCGAGGCCGCACAGGGCGAGCACGAGGCCCGCCTGGCTGACGCGGATCGGGCCGAAGCGGGCGATCCAGCCGCCCGCCGCCGCCGAGCCGATCATGCTGCCGCAGTAGGTGACCGCGATGTAGTAGCCGACCGCCGAGGGCGCGAAGCCGAGCGCGGGCCCGGCCACGGGCGCCATCACCGGCGCGCAGTAGACGGCGAACGCGACGAGCATCTGCACCGCGAGCGTGACCGCGAGCGGCAGGGCAACGCGCCGGGCTTCTCCCGCCGATTCGTTCACTTCAGTGGTTTGCGCATTTCCCAGGCGAGGTACGGCTGCAGCCTGGCGGTCGCAAGCGCTTCGGGCCAGACGATTTCACGCCGGCCCCTGACGATCTGCAGCAGCAGCGGCCGCGCCGCGACCTGCGCGCCCGGGCCCTCGACCTTGTAGCCGCCGAGCGGCGTGCCCGTCTCAAGCGCCGCGAGCACGTCGCGCAGCTTTTCGGTTTCGACGCCGCCGGCGCGCCGCACCGCCTCCTCCAGCACCTTCGCCGCGGCATAGCCTTCGGCGGCGAGGAGGCCCGGCTCGGCGGACCATTTCTTCGCGTAGGCCTGGACGAATTCCAGGTTGCCGCGCGTCCTGGCACGGCGGTCGTAGGCGAGGATGCCGACAGCGTATTCGGCATCCTGCCCGACGCGCCTGATGAACTCGGGATCGGACGCGCCCTGCGCGACGAAGAGCCGCGGCGCGAAACCGAGCCTGCGGAAAGTCTTCACCATCTCGGCCGCGTCCCGCGGCAGGCCGAACGCGATCCAGCCTTCGGCGCCGCCCGCCCGCGCGCGCGCCACCTGCGGCGCGAAATCCGCGTTGCCCGCGCTGTAGGACTCCACCTCCGCGGCCGCCAGCCCGTAGGCCGCCGCGTCTTCCCGCGCGCGGGCCGCCATTTCCCGCGCTCCCGGATCGTCCCGCGCGAGCAGCACGACGCGCTTCAGGCCGGCGCTGCGCGCGAGATCGAGCGCTCCCGAGCCGTATGCGGACAGCGGCGTGGCAGTCTGGAATACGTAGCGGCTTCCACCGCGCTGCACCGAGCGCGCGGCGCCGGTGCTGTTGATCAGGATGCGGCGGCCGCGCTCGGCGACCGCGGCGGCGCCCGCCGACGCCGCCGAGCCCAGCGGTCCGATGAGCAGCTCCGCCCTGTGCTCGCCGATCAGCTGCTCGTAGAGCTTCGTCGCCGCGCTCGCCTCCGAGCGGTCGTCCAGCAGCAGCAGCTCGACGCGCCGCCCGAGCAGGCCGCCGCCGGCGTTCACTTCCTCCTGCCACAGCAGCAGCGCCTTCTTCAGGTCGGCGGCGACGTCGGCGAGGTTTCCCGACTGCGGCAGCGCCGCGCCGACGAGGATGGGCTGTTGCGCGAACGCCGGCGCCGCGCAAAGCAGGAGTGCAATGAAAAGCCTTTTCATCCGTCTTGCAAGTTAAGCTGTGGGAAAATTCGCGTCAAGGACAATGCAGGACAACTTCATCACAGCGCTCGCGGACATCGTCGGCGCGCACAGCGTCCTCACCGCCGACGGCGACACCGCGCCCTACACCACCGACTGGCGCAAGCAGTTTCGCGGCGCGGCCGCCGCCGTGGTGCGGCCGGCCAGCACGGCGGAAGTATCGGCGGTGGTGCGCCAGTGCGCTCAGGCCGGCGTTGCGATCGTGCCGCAGGGCGGCAACACGAGCCTGTCGGGCGCTTCGGTGCCGACCGGCGCGCGGCGCGAGATCGTGCTGTCGCTCTCGCGCATGAACCGCATCCGGCAGCTCGATGCGCTCAACGACACGCTCACCGCCGAGGCCGGCTGCGTGCTCGCCGACATCCAGCGCGCGGCGGGCGACGCGGGCCGCCTCTTCGCGCTGTCGCTGGCCGCCGAAGGCAGCTGCCAGATCGGCGGCAATCTCTCCACCAACGCCGGCGGCGTCAATGTGCTGCGCTACGGCAACACGCGCGAGCAGGTGCTCGGCATCGAGGCGGTGCTGCCCGACGGCCGCGTCTGGGACGGCTTGCGCGGACTGCGCAAGGACAACAGTGGTTATGATTTGAAACAGCTGTTCATCGGCGCCGAAGGCACGCTCGGCGTCATCACTGCCGCGGTGCTCAAGCTTCATCCGAAGCCGTCCGCGTCGGCGACCGCGTGGATCGCGGTAGCGGACCCGCAACGCGCGGTGGAACTGCTCGGCCACCTGAAGAAAACCTGCGGCGACCGCCTGACCGCCTACGAGCTCCTTTCGCGCAGCTGCGTCGATGCCGTGTTTGCGCATCGCCCGGAAATCCGCGATCCGCTGCCGGGCGGCGCCTGGTACGTCCTCGTGGAGCTGGCCGACAGCGGCGCAGGCGCAGCGCTGCACGAGCGGCTGGCGCAGGCGCTGGACACGGAGCTTGCCGCCAATGCGGTGGTGGCGAAGAACGATTCGGAATCAAAGACACTCTGGCGCATCCGCGAAACCGTGCCCGAAGCGCAGTTTGCCAACGTCAAGCACGACATCTCGGTGGCGGTATCGAAGGTGCCCGAATTCATCGCGCGCGCGGCCGCCGCGATCGAGACTGCGTTCCCGCGCATTCCGGTCTTCTGCTTCGGCCATGTCGGCGACGGCAACCTGCACTACAACGTCGGCGACGCCGCGCTGCGCGCGCGCCGCGCCGAAGTGAGCCGCGTCGTCTACGACGAAGTGGCGGCACTCGGGGGCTCGATCTCGGCCGAGCACGGCCTGGGCCAGCTGAAGCGCGAGGAAATCACCCGCCACAAGGACCCGCTGGAACTGGAATTGATGCGCTCGGTGAAGCGCGCCCTCGACCCGCAGGGCCTGATGAATCCGGGGAAGGTGATCTAGCGGGTCCCGTCGTCCCCGCGAAAGCGGGGACCCAGGTTTTATTTGTTGCGGACCGCCATGTCCTTCGCGCGCTCCGCAAGCCCGGCGAGCAGCGCGGCGCCGAAGGCGGGACTGGTCTTTACCAGGTGCAGGAAGACATTGCGGTTGACCGCGAGCAGCTTGCAGGGCGTCTCGGCGGTGGCCGTGGCGGCGCGCACCGACTGGTCCACCAGCGCCATTTCGCCGAACACGCCGCCGGCGCCCGCACGCGCCACGATGCCGCCCTTGATGGAGATCGCCACCTTGCCCTCCAGCACGATGTACATGAAGGCGCCGCCGGTGCCCTCCTGCATGATCACCTTGCCGGTGTCGAAGTCCTGCGGCTCCTGGCCCTCCATGAACCTGACGATGCCGGCGAGCAGTTTCTTGTCGAACACCACGTTTTCCTTCGCCTCGCCGGCATGCAGCGCGCGGGTCGCGTTCAGCCGGGTGATGGTGCTGCGCAGGCGGCTGTTCATGATGCTCATCAGGTGCAGCGCGAATTCCGGCTTCGCCTGCAGCGCCACCTGGAACTGCTTGTCGTCCAGGCCGATCAGGGTGCAGGCAACCTTCGCCCTGGCGGTCGCGGTGCGCGCGGCCTGCGCGATCACCGCCATCTCGCCGAAGGTCTCGCCCGGCTTGACGCTGCCGATCACCTTGTTCTGCGCGATCATTTCGACCTCGCCCAGGATCAGCACGTACATGCGGTCGCGCTTGCCGAACAGGCCGCCCGCCTTGTCGTCTTCCTTGAATATGATCGCGCCCGGCTCGAAGCTCTCGGGCTTGCCGGCGGACTTGAAGAACTCCATCGCCAGCGCGGCGTTGTAGACGGGTGGCGGCGGCGGCGCGGCCGGGGCCGGCGCGGGTTTTTGCGGTGCAGTATTGGAAAAGTCGAGGTCGCTCATGGCTGTTCTGTCGGGCTGGTGCGCGCATTTACCCGGTTTGTACCCGGCACATACCCGGAATCCTACCCCCTACGGAACGTCGGTGCGGGCAAACGCTCAATCATTACATTTACGCACGCGGCGCGGCCGGCCCCTGCCGCGCGCCGCAGCGCCGGCGCCAGGTCGGCCGGGCGCTCGACGTACTCGCCGTGCGCGCCGAAAGCTTCCGCCACCCGCTCGTAACGCGTCGGCAGCAGGTCCAGGCCATGCGCCCGGGCCTGGCCGTAGCTGCGCAGCTGGATCTGGTACTCGGCGTTCCAGCAGGCGTCGTTGCCCACCACGGCAACGAACGCGAGTCCGCGGCGCACTGCCGTGTCGAGCTCCGAAGCATGGAAGCCGAAGGTGCCGTCGCCCAGCATCGCGACCACGTTCGCGCCGGGCATGGCGAGCTTCGCCGCGGCGGCAAAGGGCAGCGCGGCGCCGATCGAGCCTGCCACGCCGTTAATCACCCGATGCGGCGCACTCACGGTGGCCTGCGCCCATTGCCCGAACTCGCCGCCATCCGCGACCAGGACCGAATCGGGCGCCGCCAGCAGCTTCTGTACTTCGCGCCCGACTTCAACCGGATGCAGCGGACCGCCGGGATTCGAGGCGAGGCTCTTCCATGGCGCGGGCCGGAAAGCGATCGCCGCGCGAACCTCATCCCGCCAAGCGCTCTTCGGCCAGGGCTTCCCCGCCGCGGCCCGGGAATCCGGCAATCCTTCCGCCTCGATGACTTTGCAGCCCGTGGCGAAGGCGGCCCCGAAGCGCAGTGTGAAATCACGCCGCTTGCCGGCCAGCACGACGACATCGGCCGCCGCGAGCACTTCGGCGAGCAAACCCAGGCAGGGATCGTTCACGCCGCGCGGGCTCTCCATCACGATCGCCGGCACGCCCGTGGCGTCCTCGAATTTCCCGAGCACGGCACGGCCGCGCGCATTGCCATGCGCCGGCCCGGCGATCAGGAGCGGCTTCCTCGCCGCCTGAAGAGCAGCGAGGATTTCCTCGTTCACACCGGAAATGCCCGGTTCAGGCACAAATTCCTTCGTCGCAGGCAGTTCTGCGTCCACCTGCGCTTCCAGCAGGTCCGACGGCAGGGACAAGTGCACCGGCCCCGGCCGCCCCGCCTTGGCCATGCGCATCGCCCGCGCAAGGTCTTCGCCCAGGGTCTCAGCGCTGCGCACCGTCCAGGCGGCCTTGCAGGCGGGCGCCGCCATTTCCGCCTGCGCCATTTCCTGGAAGGCGCCCTTGCCCAGTTCGCCCAGTGGCGCATGCCCGGAGAGCAGCAGTACCGGAGATTCGGCGGCCAGCGCCGTGTAGAGCGCCGACACGGCGTTGGCGTGTCCCGGCCCGCCGGTGACCAGGGCCACGCCGACCTCGCCCGTGAGGCGCGCCCAGGCGTCGGCCATGTGCACGGCCGCGGCCTCGTGGCGCACGTGCAGGAGCGGCAGTCCGGCGTCCAGCGCGGCATCGAACACGGACATGACGTGGTTGCCGGACAGCGTGAAAACATGGCGCGTTCCGGCGCGCCCCAGGGCGCGCGCGACCAAATCTGCGCCGCGCAGCATCACGCGTTCACTTCCCTGGCGCCGGGGACAGCATGTCGAGGATCGCCTTGCGCACCCGCTCCTCGTTCCAGTCCATCCCGCCCAGCACCGAATAGCGGATCCTGCCGTCGGGTCCGACGAGGTAGCTCACGGGGAGGACGCGCGCCTTCCAGGCTTTCGCAACGCTCGAATCGCGGTCCAGCAGCACCGCGAAATCCATCGGCACCTGCTCCATGAAGCGCCGGATGCGCGTCTCGGGCTCGGCAAGGTTCACCGCGAGCACTTCGAACGCGCGGCCGGCGAGCGAAGTCCGCAGCTTGTTCATCGACGGCATTTCCTCGCGGCAGGGCTCGCACCAGGTGGCCCAGAAGTTGATCAGCACCACCTTGCCGCGGTAAGCCTCCAGCCGCTGCTGCCGGCCGTCGAGGTCCGGCAGCGCAAGCGGAGGCGTGGCGCCCCCGCTCCAGGCCTTCAGTTGCTGTGCGCTCGCAATCGCCGCATTGCAAAGCAGGACGACGATCAGGAGGGCACGGCTACACCAGGTCTGCATCTTTCCCCAGCAGGGCGCGGCGGAACCGGGCCTTCAGCAGCACGCCTTCCCGCGGCGGCAGGACCAGCGGCAACTTCTCGGCGACGACCTTGATCTGGGCGAAATGGGGTCCCCGCGCGCCATGGATCTTCCGCCGCAGCCCTGCCAGCTGCCCGGGCGACCGGACCTGCGCGGCGGACGCGAAGCCGCAGGCCTGCGCAACCTTGGCGAGGTCGGTGCCGGCGGCGGTGTGCGTGACCTGCATGCCGGTCTCGCCATAGCGCTCGTTGTCGATGACCACCACGCAGAGATTGCGCGGCCGCTGCACGCCGATGGTCGCGAGGGAACCCAGGCCCATCAGCATCTCGCCGTCGCCTGTCAGCACCAGCACGCGGCGCCGCGGTTGCGCGAGCGCCAGGCCGAGGCCGAACATCGCCGCGTTACCCATCGCGCCCCAGAGCGGGAAATTGAGGTCGGTATCGCCCGCCGCGGAAATGTCCCAGGCGGTGGAGCCGAGGCCTGCGACGACGAGCAGGTCTTTCCTGTCTTTCAGGAGCGCCACGACCACGTCGCGGCGATGCATGGTGGTTTTCATCGGGAGGATTGATCCTGAAAACTCTTGATGCCGATGACCGCCTGCGAAATCAGGACCGCCACCGCCTGGTAGCTGCCGAACGCGAGCCGGGCGGCCGCATCCACCGCGGGCGCGATCTCCGCTGCGCTGTTCGCCTCGTTGACGACCACATCCATCGCCTGCAGCACCGCGGGCGTCGCCTGCCCCATCGGCACCTGCCAGGGATTGAATTCGCCCTTCTGGCCGCGCATGGTGATCAGCATCAGCAGCGGGAACCGGCATTCGCGCACCGTGCCAAGCTGGTTGATGCAATTGCCGACGCCGCTCGACTGCATCAGCAGCGCGCCGCGCTGGCCGCCGAGCCAGGCGCCGGAGAGCAGGCCGATGCCTTCCTCTTCGGTGCTGAGTACGACGGTGCGCATCTCCCTGTCGGCGATGCAGAGTTCGATCAGGCGCTTGTGGCCGCCATCCGGAACGTAGGCGACCTGGCGCACGCCGGCGCCTTTGAGCGTACTGAATATCGCCTCCGGCCAGGCGTCGCTTTCGCTGCGCTTCATCGAACCATTACCTCCACGCGTTGTGCCGCATTATTGCCGAATCCTGTCACATCCCGCGGCGGCTCGAGCGGCTGCGTGGCGCCTGCTTCATCGGTGGCCCGGCAGCGCAGTTCGTGGGCGCCGCGCTGCGCGCCCCACCGCGCAGTCCAGCGCCGCCAGGCGTGCTCACCAACTGGTGCGTCGAGTACCGCGTCCTGCCACTGGCCGTCCACCGCGAATTCGACCTTCCGGACCGGCGCATCGCCGGACCAGGCGCGGCCGAATATTTCCACGGGCCCCGCATCCACGGTGCGCCTGCGGCCGTAGTAGTCGGGTATGCCGGGCGGTGCCATGAGGCTGTTCACGCGCATGCGCGTGCAGGGCACGCCCTTTTCTCCCTGCAGGCTGCGAAAATGATAGCTGCCCGACTGCTGCACGCCCTCGAAGGCGTGGTCGATTGCCTCGATGCGCTCGAGCCACTTTACGCTCGCCATGCCGTACCAGCCTGGCACGACGAGGCGCAGCGGCGCCCCGTGCTGCGGCAGGAGCGGCTGCCCATTCATCGCATAGGCGACCAGCACATCTTCGCGCAATGCCTCCTGAGGCACGAGACTGCGGGAGAAGGTGTGCTCGATGCCGCGATCAATGCCGCGGTCGGCGCCGTGGAACACAATTTCTTTCACACTGCTTTTCACTTTCACTGCATTTAACAACACCAACAGCGGAACGCCTGTCCACTCGGCGGTCGATACGCCCTCTTCAAGCCACGGCATGGACGGATAGCGCGGCGACGTCTGCGCGCGGCCGTTGCCGGCGCATTCCATGGTCACCCGCAGCGTGCGCGCGGGCATGCGCTGCAGCTCGGCGACGCCGTAAGCCCGCGGCGTCGATACCAGCCCTTCGATCCGCAGCCGCCAGGAAGCGGCATCCGCAGCCGGGATGTCGAAATGAATCAGCAGATAGTGCAGCCCCGCGGGGGTGACGTCATAGCGCAACGCTTCCAGCGGCATGCCGCTGTTGCGCGAGGCGAGCGCGAGTTCTTCCTGCGTATACCGGCCGACGATCGGCGGCCTGCGAATCTCCGGCATGGCTGCATTCTATAATCCGGCTGGATGGAGCTAGCACAGATTCTCGAACGGGTGCCGCGGGGCGATCTCTGGGTATTCGGCTACGGTTCGCTGATGTGGTCGCCGGGTTTCCGTCCCGCCGAGCAAAAGACCGGCCTGGTGCGCGGCTACCACAGGGCGATGTGCATCCTGTCGAGCCGCTATCGCGGCACGCCCGAGAAGCCGGGCCTGGTGATGGGCCTGTGTCGCGGCGGTTCCTGCTGGGGCATCGCATTTCGCATTCCGAAGGAGCGCGTTCGCCGCGTGCTTGGCGCATTGTGGAAAAGGGAAATGTTGAACAAGGTCTACTTGCCGACGATGCTGCAGGTCACCGTAGGTCCGAAGCAGCGAGGGAGGCAGGTACGGCAACTGCGCGCGCTCGCCTTCGTCGCGGATACCTCGCACCGCCAGTTCATCCGCGAACTCGACCTGCACGGTCGCGCACGGCTGGTCGCGCAGGGCATCGGCGAACGCGGGCGCTGCGTGGATTACATCCGCAATACGCTGGAGCACATGCTGGCGCTGGGCGTGAACGACCCGCACCTCGCCCGCATCCTCGACGCGGCGGCAGGCCTGGCTTCGGGCAGGCAGGACCGATGACGGCGCCGCAAGCGCCGAAGAGCGCTCCTATCTGGCCCGCGCGGCTGCACCACCTGAGGCGCGACAGCGCCGAACCCGAACGGCTTGCGCGCTTCTACGGCGAATTGCTGGGCGATCGCGTCGAAGCGCTGCCGGGTGCACAGTGGCTGGTGCAGGGTCACGGCCGGCGCCTGGTGGTCGGCAGGGGCGCGCGCGGGGCGGTGCCCTACTTCGCCCTGGCGATGCGCGACGCGGCGCAGCTCGCGGCCTATGCTGCGGCGCTCAAGCGCCAGGGCATCGCCTGCGAAGCGTCCCCATCGCCGCTGTTCGCGGAGGGCGCCTTCGCGGTCGGCGATCCCGACGGCAGGCGCGTCGTCTTCGGCGTTCCGGTCCGCGTGCCCGGGATCAAGAGCGCCCTGGCGGGGCGGCTGCAGCATTTCGTCTGCGCCAGCGCGCGCGTGCCGGAGATGCTGACGTTCTATCGCGACACCCTGGGCGCGAGCGAATCGGACCGCGTGCTGGAAAACGATGAAATCGCCGCCGTGTTCCTGCGCTCGGACCCGGAGCACCACAGCTTCGCGACCTTCCGCGCGCCCGAGTCGCGCCCGGACCACCACTGCTACGAAACCAGCAGCTGGAACGACATCCGCGACTGGGGCGACCGCATGGCGAGCCTGCGCATTCCGCTCTGGTGGGGCCCGGGGCGCCACGGGCCGGGCAACAATCTGTTCTTCATGATCGAGGACCCCGACGGCCACAAGGTCGAGTTCTCCGCCGAGCTCGAACTGATGCCGCAGGGCATGGCGTTCCGCACCTGGCCCCACGAGCAGCGCACCCTGAACCTCTGGGGTTCCGCCTGGATGCGGAGCTAGCTCTTCATCGGTCCTGAAAATCGGGGACAGTCCACCATTTCTCTTCGATTGATTGAGATCGACCATGTCGAAAGAAATGGTGGACTGTCCCTGATTTTCATTTCATTCGTGCAAGGGCCTTTTCGAGCAAGGCTCTTTGAGTTCCGAAATTCAGCCGCACGAAGCCTGGCGCGCCGAATTGCGCACCCGGTGACAGCGCCACTCCCTTCCCGAGGAAATATTCGTAGGGATCGGCGACGCCCAGGCCGGAGGCGTCGATCCAGGCCAGGTACGTCGCTTCGACGTGCGCCATCCTCAGCCCCGTCGTCGCCGCGATTTCCCGTTCCACCAGATCACGGTTGGCGCGCAGGTAGGCAAGCTGCGCCTCGAGCCAGTCGCCGCATTCGCGGTACGCGGCCAGCGAGGCCTCGTAGCCGAATACCGAGGGATCGTGCACGGTGGCGTGGTGGTCGGTGGAAAACGCGCGCCGCAATTCCGGATCCTCGATGATGGCGAAGGCGCAGCCGGCGCCCGGAAAGCCGAAGGCCTTGTTGGGCGAGATCAGCGTCACCGTCCGGCGCGACGCTTCGCGCGAGACGCTCGCGATCGGGACATGCCGCTTGCCCTCGTCCAGCAGGATGTCGGCGTGGATCTCGTCCGAACAGATCACAAGATCGTGCTTCTGCGCGAACGCGGCCAGCCGCGCCAGCTCCTCGCGCGTGAAAATGGTGCCGCCCGGATTCTGCGGATTGCACAGGAACAGGAGGCGCGAATTGGGCCGCGCCGCGCCGGCGAGGAAATCCTCGTCCCACACCCAGCGTCCTTTCAGGAGCACGAGCGGAACGTCGGCATGCTCGCGCCCCGCGAGCACCAGCGAGCGCTTGAGGTGGTGGTAGACCGGCGTCGGCACCAGCGCGTGCTGGTCGGGGCGCGTGAGGTGGCGCGCGGCCAGGTGCAGCCCCGGCACGATGCCGGAGACGAACACCACCCACGCCGGCTCGACCCGCCATCCGTAGAGGCGCTGCATGCGCTCGATGACCGCGTCGCGCAGCGCGGCGGGTGGAACGCTATAGCCGAATATGCCGTGCGCGATCCGGCGCTGCATCGCCGCGAGCACTGCTGGCGGCGCGCGGAAATCGGTGTCCGCGACCCAGAGCGGGACCACGTCGGCGGGATAGCGCTCCCAGCGAGTGCTCCAGGTACCGCGGCGCTCTACGGGTTGGTCGAAATCGAACACCCGCAAATACTACTTCCTCGCCTTGCCGGCGTCCTTCTTCGGCGCCTCGGCTTTTTCGTCCTCCTCGGCCTGTTCCTCCGCCGCCTTGAGCGGATCCTCCTCGAGGCGGTTCATGCTGTCGTCGGCCTCTTCGGACACGGCCGCGCCCGATTCCGCGCGCAGCCTCTCCGGCAGGTAGGTGGCGATGGAGGGCACGAACATCACCAGCGCGATCGCGACGCACTGCAGGACCATGAACTGGAACATGCCCTTGTAGATCGTGGCGAGCGACCAGTCCTTTACCACCTGCTTGAGGTAGTACGCGGACATCGCCACCGGCGGCGACAGATAGGCCGTCTGCAGCGTGACCGCGATCAGGGCTCCGAACCAGATCATGAACATGTCGGGGGCAATCCCCAGGGTCTGGGACACCGACGGCTTCAGGACCTCGACGACCGGATAGAAAATCGGCAGGAAGACGAGGATGATCGCCGGCCATTCGAACGGCCAGCCGAGGAGAAAAACGAGGATCACGACGAAGCCGAGCATCACGAGCGGCGGCACCGGCATTGCGACCATCGCGTTCGTGATCCACGCCGCCGTCCCCATGCGCGAGAACACGGCGCCAAAAATGTTGGAGGTGACCGCGAGCAGCAGCACCATGCTCGAGGTGGTCATGGCGCTGATGCAAGCCTGCCTGAGCCCCGCAAAACTCGCCCGGCCGTAGCAGACCGCGAGAATCATCGCGCCCAGCGCGCCGATGCCCGCCGCCTCGGTCGGCGTCGCGAGGCCCCCGAGGATCGAGCCCATGGTGGCACCGATCAGCAGGAACAGCGGCAGCACGCCCACGAAGACTTCCTTGAGTATCGCGCCGAGATCCGTGACCCGGTCCTCTTTCGGCACTGGCGGTCCCAGTTTCGGGTCGATGAAGCTGCGTGCAATCAGGTAGGTGATGTAGAGGCCCGCCAGCAGGAATCCGGGCCCGAAGGCGGCCGAATAAAGGTCGGCCACCGATACGCCCAGCACCGGGCCCATCACGATCAGCATGACGGAAGGCGGGACCAGGATGCCGAGGGTGCCGCCGGCGGTGATGGCGCCGGCGGAGAGCTGCGCGTCGTAGCCGGTCTTGATCATGATCGGCGCCGCCATGATTCCCAGTACCGTGACTGCCGCGCCCACGATGCCGGTGGCCATGGCGAAGATCGTGGACGTCGCGATCACCACGATGTAGAGCGATCCCCGCACCGGCGCGAACATCATGCGCAGCGCGGAAAACAGGCGCTCCATGAGGCCGGCCTGCTCGGTGACGTAACCCATGAAAATGAACAGCGGCACGGCCGCGAATACTTCCTCCTTCATCAGCCCGATGGTCTGGAAATAGGCCAGATCGAACACCACCTTGCCCAGCGCGAAGTAGCCGAAGCTGAGCGCCAGGAACAGCAGCGTGAAGGAGATCTGGATGCCGATGAAGATCGCGCCGAGCATCACGACCAGCATCACCAGGCCGAGGAGGATCTCGGCGGTCATAGCTCGATCTTTTCCTTGTGCTCGAGCACGATGCCGGTGCGCGCGGCGTAGAAACTCTTGATCAGTTCCGAGACGCCCTGCAGCAGCAGCATCGCGCAGGTAAGCGGCACCAGCGCCTTGAAAGGCCACAGGATCGGCCGCCAGTTGGTCTGCTCGGAGGTTTCGTTGATGGTGTACGCGTACCAGGCCTCGTTCCAGCTTGCGGCCATGAGCATGATGATCGACGGAAAGAAGAACAGGACGTACGAAATCGTATCGACCATTCCGCGGGTCCGGTCGGACCACTTTTCGTAGAAGAAATCGGTGCGGATGTGCGCGCCCTTGTGCAGCGCGTAGGCGCAACCCAGCATGAAGATCGCGCTGTACAGCATGTAGGTGACGTCGTACGACCAGATCGTCGGCGCATTGAAGGCGTAACGCGCGATCACTTCCCACGCCACGGCCAGCACCAGCGGCAGGTTCAGCCACGCCACCCAGACGCCGGTGGTATCGGTGAACTTGTCGATGACCCGAACCAGCCGGATGTGGCCGGCAACCGTTTCAGCCATTTGCAGAATCCTGGTCCAATGCGCAAAAAAAAGGGGGCGTCGCCGCCCCCTTTTCGCCTTCTCCGGCTATTTCTTCTTTGCTGCCGCCTTCTCCGCGGCCGGCTTGCCCTCAGGCCAGTAGTAGTTCGCCGCAAACGAATACGGCGGGAACATGTAGCGCTTGGCCGGCACCACCTTGGCGGCGTAGGCGCGTTGCGACTCGTAGACCTTCTTGAAAGTCGCCGACTTGGCCGAGTTCTCGGCCGCGACCTCGTCCCAGGCCTTGAGCGAAGCGAGCAGGATGTCGGGCGGCGTGCGGCGGATCTGCACGCCATGCTTCTTGATCATCTCCTCGATCGCCTCGGCGTTCTGGTATTGCCACTTGGTTATCCAGGTGATGAACGCGTCCTTGACGGCGGAGTTCACCGCTTCCTGCTGCTGCGGCGTGAACGTCTTCCACACGTCCAGGTTGAAGCCGAACTCGCCGACGGAGTTGTTTTCGTGCATGCCGGGCGTGTAGTGGTATTTGAAGACGCCGGGCAGGCCGAGGCGCAGGTCCTCGATGCCGCCGACCCACTCGGCGCAGTCGATCACGCCCCGCTGCGCGGCCGGCACGATCTCGCCGCCGGGCAGGTTGACGACGGCCTGCCCGAGCTTTGCATAGACCTCGGCGTTGAGGCCGGTCTGCCGGCACTTCATCCCCTTGAAGTCGGCCACGCTCTTCAGCGGCTTCTTGAACCAGCCGAGCGCCTGCGGGCTGGAGGGCTGCGCCGGCCACACGATGACGTTCAGCTTGAGCTCGTTCTGGTAGAACTCGCGCCACATTTCGAGGCCACCGCCGACGTAGAGCCAGCCCAGCCAGTCCATGTGGTCCATGCCGAACGGCCCCCCCGGCGGCCCCGCAAACAGCGCCGCGGCCGGGCTCTTGCCGACCCAGTAGTACGAAATCGAGTGCCAGCCGTCGATCACCTTCTTGTTGGTGGCGTCGAGAACCTCGAACGGCGGCACGACCTGCCCCGCCGCCATCGTCTCGATCTTGATCGATCCTCCGCTGAGCTTCTCGATGCGCTCGGTGATGGCCTTGAAATGGTCCTGAATGGTCAGGCTGGCGGGCCAGCTGCCCTGGAGCTTCAGATTCTTCACCGCCGGCGCCTGCGCCATCGCGCTGTGGCTGACTGCTGCGGCTAAGGCGACCGAAACGGCAATGGCGATTCCGTGCTTGTGCATGTCGAGTTCCCCTTGGTTGGCCCTGCGCTAAGTTACGCCCTTTTGCCCGGGTATTGCAATGCCGCGATGGGCAGCATCCCTGCGGCCTAATCCAGCCGCGCCACGATCCCCTGCAGGCCGGCACCATTCGAGGGCGCGGGGAAACGCTCGAGCACCAAAGGGTCGTGCCCGGGGATGATATGGGCGGGCGAATCGGCCAGGGCGCGCAGCCTGTCGTAGCCCTCGACCATGGCGGCCACGCTGTAGACGATGGGGAAAGGACGGGCCTGCTCCATGTTGGCGTAGAAGTGGGACGCATCCGACGCCAGCACGACCCAGCCGCGGCGCGTGGCAACGCGCACCACCTGCAGGCCCATGGTGTGGCCGCCGATCAGGTGCAGCGAGATGCCCGGGGCCAGGTCGGCGTCGCCGTCATGGAAACGCACCCGGCCCGCATACACGCGGCGCACCATGCCGACCACGTCCTCGACCTCGTAGGCGCCGGAAAACACGGGTTTCCCCATGTGCCGCCCGGTCGCGTAGTTCATCTCGAGGTCCTGCAGGTGAAACGTCGCCTCCGGAAACAGGTCGAAATTGCCGATGTGGTCGTAGTGCAGGTGCGTGACCACCACTTCCTTGACGGTGCCTGCATCCACGTCCAGGAGGCGCAGGCCTTCCGTCGGGCAGCGCATGTGGTTGCGCTGCCGCTTGGCGGCCATCTGCGCGGAGAACCCCGTATCGACGACGATCTCGCGGCCCGCGCCCCGGATCAGCCAGACGAAGTAGTCGAGCGGCATCGGGCCGTCGTGCGGATCGCCGCCGATGAAATTCTCCGATGCGCGCCGCGCGTGGTGCGCGTACTTGATTGCGTAGACCTCGTACTGCGGGGAGCTCACGTGAACCTGATTCGCGCGATTTTCAGCTTGCCGACCTGAATAATGCAGGTCTCGCCCGTCGCGAACACCCTCTTACGATCGTCAAGGCGCACGCCATCGACTTTGACGCCACCTTGAGCAATCAGCCGCTCGGCCTCCGACGCACTGCTTGCCAAGCCCGCATTCTTCAGAACCTGCGTCGAGACCATCCCCCCCTTGAGAGGCTGTTCGGGAATGTCGCTCGGAAGCGCGCGATCCCTAAATCTAGCGTTGAAATCTTCAGCCGCGGTTTCTGCTGCGCCCTTGCCGTGGAAACGCTCGACAATTTCTTTGGCGAATGCGAACTTCACATCCCGCGGATTTGCCCCGTCCGCAGTAGCCTTCTTTTTCGCGGCAATCTCTTTCATGTCCTGAAATGAGAGTAGCTCCATGTACCGCCACATGAGCTCATCTGAAATGCGCATGAGCTTGCCGAAGATCTCGTTCGCCGGTTCAGCGATGCCGATGTAGTTGCCGAGGGACTTCGACATCTTCTCCACGCCGTCGGTGCCTTCGAGCAGCGGCATCGTCAGGATGCACTGCGGCTCCTGGCCGTAGTCGCGCTGCAGCTCCCGGCCGACCAGCAGGTTGAATTTCTGGTCGGTGCCGCCGAGCTCGACGTCCGCCTTCATGGCCACCGAGTCATAACCCTGCATCAGCGGATAGAGCAACTCGTGCACCGCGATCGGCTGCCCGGACCTGTAGCGCTTGGAAAAATCGTCGCGCTCGAGCAGCCGCGCCAGCGTGTAGCGCGAGGCAAGCCGGATCATGCCCTCGGCGCCGAGCTTGTCCGACCACTCGGAGTTGAACATCACCTGTGTCTTGTCCGGGTCGAGGATCTTCGCCATCTGCGCGCGGTAGCTCTTGGCGTTCTCGAGGATCTGCTCGCGCGACAGCGGCGGGCGCGTCTGGTTCTTGCCGGTCGGGTCGCCGATCATGCCGGTGAAATCGCCGATGAGGAACTGGACCTGGTGGCCGAGGTCCTGGAAATGGCGCAGCTTGTTGATCACCACCGTATGGCCGAGGTGCAGGTCGGGCGCGGTGGGATCGAGGCCGAGCTTGATTTTCAGCACGCGCCCGGTCTTCAGTTTCCTGACCAGTTCCTCCTCGACGATCAGCTCGTCGCAGCCCCGTTTGATGCGTGCCAGCGCTTCGGTTACGTGCTCGGTTACATGCGCCATGCGTGCTACACTTCCCAGGTCTCTGAATAACAAGGGATTCTAGCCGATCCATGGGGAAGGACGTGCGAGGGGAGGGGGCTCGGGGAATTCCGCTGCGCCGCGCCGCGCTGCTCGCGGTCTGCACGCTCTCATGCGCGCTCGCGGCAGTGGCGGCCATCGTGCCCTCCACCGACGCGAGGTTGCTGCTCGCCAAGGCGGCCGTGCTCGAGCCGGTGGCGATACGCATCGACGAGGCGCTCCTGCCGGCGCCGACGACCTATCTGCGCGAGGATCGGCTGCAGCGCGGCGATACCTACCAGGGCCTGTTTGCGCGCCTGGCCATTGGCGCGCCCGACATCCAGCAACTGCTGCGCCAGCGCGCCCTGCGGCATCTGCGCCCGGGGACCGTGGTGACGGCCGAAGTGCGCGCCGGAAGCGAGCGCGAAGGAGAGCTGGTCTGGCTGGGCTTCCTCGCTTCCAACGAGACGATGGTGCGCATCGAGCGCGTCGGGCAGGGCCTGGTCGTGAGCGAACAGCGCGTGCAGGTCGTTGCGCACAATGTGCTGAAGTCCGCGGTCATACGCTCGTCGCTCTTCGCGGCCACCGATGCCGCCGGCATCCCGGACGCCATCGCGATCCAGCTCGCCGACGTGTTCGGCAGCGACATCGACTTCCACCGCGAATTGCGCCAGGGCGACCGGCTCTCGGTGCTCTATGAAATGCACTGGGCCGACGGCCGCCCGCTGCGCGCGGGACGGGTGCTCGCAGCCGAGTTCGCCAACCAGGGCCGCAGGTATCGCGCCCTCAGGTACGCGGACAACTATTACGCCCCCGACGGCAGGAACATGCGCAAGGGCATGCTGCGCTCGCCGCTGGAGCTGTCGCGCGTGAGTTCCGGATTCGGCATGCGCATGCACCCGCTGCACAAGGCCTGGCGCGCGCACCAGGGCGTGGACTATGCGGCGCCGGCAGGCACGCGGGTACGCGCGGTCGGCGACGGCATCGTCGATTTCGCCGGACGGCAGGGCGGCTATGGCAACCTGGTCATCGTGCGCCATGCCAGCCAGGTATCGACCTACTATGCGCACCTCAAGGCCCTGGGGCGCGGCATCCGGGCCGGCGCGCGCGTCGCGCAGGGGGATACGATCGGCCTTGTCGGCCAGACCGGCTGGGCGACCGGCCCCCACCTCCACTACGAGTTCCGCGTCGCGGGCACCGCGCGCAACCCGCTCTCGGTCCCCTTGCCCGCCGGGACGCCGGTCGCGCGCCATGACATGGACGCCTTTCGCGCCCGCTCGCAGGAGATGGCGGCGCAACTCGAACTGCTCGCGAACCGCCAGGTCGCCGCGCTAGAGTGACGCGCGAGATCTTCGTCGGCCTGATGTCGGGCACCAGCCTCGACGGGGTCGATGCGGTTCTGGCGGATTTCAGCGCCGGCAGGCCGCGGCCCTTGGCGCACGCGAGCCTTGCCTTCGACGCCGCGCTCAAGCGCGAATTGCTCGCGCTCAATGCGCCGGGGGAAAACGAAATCGAGCGCGCCGCGCTTGCCGGCAACACGCTCGCGAAAAGCTATGCGGCGGCGGTCGCCGCGGTTCTCGCCAGGTCCGGCGCATCGGCGGGGGAAATCCGCGCCATCGGCTGCCACGGCCAGACCGTGCGCCACCGGCCCGACCGCGGCTACACCACGCAGATCGGCAACGCCGCCCTCCTCGCGGAGCTGACCGGAATCCGCGTCGTGGCCGACTTCCGCAGCCGGGACGTCGCCGCTGGAGGCCAGGGAGCGCCGCTCGCACCGGCATTCCATGCCGCGATGTTTGCCGACGCGGCGGAAGACCGGATTGGGTTCAATCTCGGCGGCATCGCCAACCTGAGCTTCCTCCCGCGCCGGGGCGAGGTCATCGGCTTCGACAGCGGTCCTGGAAACTGCCTCCTCGACCTTTGGGCGATGCAGCACCTCGGCAAAGCGCACGACGAGGGCGGCGCCTGGGCCGCGGGAGGACAGGTGATTCCTGCATTGCTTGCGCGCATGCTCGAGGATCCTTACTTCGCCGTGGCGCCGCCCAAGAGCACGGGAAGAGACCTCTTCAACGCCGCCTGGCTCGCGCAGAAGCTGACGGGCGGCGAGGACCCGCAGGCGGTGCAAGCCACGCTGCTCGAGCTGACCGCGCGCAGTTTCTCCGACGCCGTCACGCGGCACTGCCCGGGCGCGCGGCGCCTGATCGCCTGCGGCGGCGGCACGAAGAACGGCGCCCTGATGCGCCGGCTCGCCGAACTGGCCGCGCCTGCGGCACTGGAGCCGAGCGATCGCCACGGCATCGATCCCCAGCAGGTGGAAGCGGTCGCCTTCGCGTGGCTCGCGAAGCAGGCGCTGGACGCAAAGGCGGGCAATCTCGCCTCCGTCACCGGGGCGCACGGCCCCCGCGTACTTGGGGCGATTTACCCTGCCTAGACGCCGGTGCGCCACCCCCAGATGCTGCCACCTGCATCCGGACCAAGATGGAACAGGGTATCGATGACGGATACATGGTGCTCGAAGGGCGGATGCAGTTGCGGATATTCCGGGTAGCCCTCGTACGACTTCCAGCGCAATTCAATGCCGGCGTCTGCGAAGGATTTTTCGTCGATGTAGGCCCGCGCCGCCGGCCCCGACACGTAGGTCCGGGCGCCCACCTGTTTCAACAGCGCGAGCAGCCGATTGCTGCCGCTTGATTCGAGGGCGAAGGCGCGGGAATCCGCGAACTCCGTGCGCATGCCGAGCATCTCGGTAGCGATGGCGCGAATCGTGTGCTGGTTCAGTTCCGCCAGGTTGTGCCAGGCCCGCTCCATGTACATCGATTCGAAGAACCCGGCATAGCGGCGGAAAAATGGGGCCCTGCCGTAACTCTCCCTGATCGTGCGCCAGTGCTGCGCCTGCCAGCGCGCGTCATGCAGCTCGACCTCGCAGACAAGGCGATGGATGCGCGCACCGACCGGCACCGTAAGCCAATGCAGGCCCTGATGCGTCTTGATCCTGTTGCGGTTGCGCCAGTCGTTTTTCGTGAACTGCACGTCGTCGTAGAAAACGAACAGGTCGACATCGTGCATCAGGTCGAAATAGCCCTTCCATGGCAGGTAGTTCGATTGCAGCACGGCGACCGTGCGCCGCATCAGGAGCGGACCGACCCCGCCTTGACCCGGGTGCCGTCGGGGACGGCGCTGTGGTCGGCAACGACCGCGCCGGCGCCGACGAAGCAATTCCGTCCGACAGTGACGAAACCGCAGATCGTCGAGTTTGGAGACAGGAACGTATTCGCCCCAATCGTGCTGTCGTGCGACACGTTCGCGCCCGGCCAAAGCACGCAGGCGTCCCCGATCCGGGCCCGCAGGTCCACGATCGCGCGCGCCATGATTGCCGCGCCGTCTCCAATCGACGCATCCGGGTGGACATAGGCTGCAGGATGCACCAGCGGCGGCAGCGGGTAGCCGGCGCCGCGCACCGATTCAATGACGCGCCAGCGCGCCGCAAGGTCCTTGTAGCCGACGGCGATTGCGACCCCGAAGGCATCGGCCGCGAACCGGCCGCGGACATCCTCGAAGCCGCCGAGCACTTCGGGCGCCCCCGGGTGGACGTCGTCTATGAAGCCCGCAAACGAGTGCCCGCAGCGCGCGGCCAGATCCCGAATCACGCTGCCGTATTCGGCCCCCCCGTAAACAAGGATCTTCAAGACAAGCCTAGCCCGCCAGCCAGAACTGCAGGTATTTGAAGAGCGGCTCCGATACCGGCAGCGCCCGCTGCAGGTAGGCTTCGACGCGCGCCGCATCCTCGCCGGATTGCCCGTGCATCACGGCACCTTGTCCGAGGAACCACTCGTAATGCACCTCGCAGGAGGCAAATCCCGCGCCGAGCGCGGCGTCGGAAAACTCGCGCGCGTCGATGCCGCCGCGGATGTCCTTGTAATGCTCGGCGAGATTGAATGTCTCCGCGGAAATCCTGAAATCCTTCTCCACGCGGTCATCGGTATGGAGCACCGATTCGATTTCCCGCGCCACGATGTCGGACGCGGCCGCGCCGGATTTCGCCAGCACGACCTCGGCGGCGGCAACCGCGCCCCAGAACGAGCGATTCGGATCGAGATCGACATAAAAGACTCCGCCGGGCCGCAGGACGCGGCGCACCTCGCGCAGCACCTCGGTGTAGTCCCCGAGGTGATGGATGAAAGAATATGCGGTAACGGCATCGAAACCGGAATCGGGAAACGGCGTGCGCTCGGCAAGCGCCCGGTGCAGCGTGATGTTGCCCTGCGTCAGGTCGACCCTGTCCAGCATCGCCTGGGTAATGTCCACGCCGTGGACCTCGGCGAAGAGATCGGCGGCAAGCCCGATGATGAATCCGGTGCCGCAACCGATGTCGAGCAGGCGCGGCCCGGTGCGCGAACGCAGGCGCTCGAGGTTTGCGCGAACCTTGCGCCGGTTCTCAGGCCGGAAATGCGGCTCCGTCCGGTCGTAACTGGCCGCCATCGCGGTGTGTACTTCGACGTTGGCATCCACGATCCGCTGGTCAACCGGCATGCGCGCTATCCCTGTCCCGGCCTGTAGAGCCGCTCGGCTTCCGGCAGGAAGAATTCGTCGAGCGACGCCGGCAGGCGCGTATCGAAGCCAATCAGCCTGCGCGCCTGCGCGTTGAGCCGGCCGGATATTTCCGGCGGCACGAATCGCACCCAGTCCATGCGCTGCTTCATGAATGCCCGGCAGCAATTCATCGTCAGCGCATGGCGCCACTCATCCGACCGGTTCTCCCCGGACCGGTGGAACAGGCGCGCGTGGAACACGACAAGGTCGCCGCGCGCGCATTCGATCCGGCTGCAGTTGCGCTCGAAATAGCCGGCATCGGGCTCCCGCGCGCTGTGCTGCGAGCCGGGGAGCACCTCCGTGCCGCCATTGTCCGCGGTGAACGGGTCGAGCGCCCAGATGAGGCCGACGTTGAAAGTGTAAAGCGGCACGAATCTCGGACTGTCGACGTGCGTGCGGCGTCCATAGTTCGTGCCGCCCGGCGGCAGCGAGGAGGATGTGAACGCATACATGATCCAGTGCTCGCCCAGCAGCGGCGCGAGCAACTGCTGCAGGCGGGGATCCTCGAGCAACCGGGCAAACACGACATCGCGGCAGACGAGGTCATGCATCAGGTACCTGTCGAGCGCGCTGCGCTCGCTGCCGCTTCGCGGCGCATAGTCGGAGACTGCCTTTGCGAGCAGGCCCTTGAGCAGTCCGCAGGCCGCCGGGTCTAGAAAACCCGGGATGACGCTGTAGCCGCGGGTTTCGATGCCATAGAGATGCTCCTCGACCGACCTGGATTCAAGCGGCACGGCATTGGCGAACGAAATTTCATGCATAAGGTGCGCTAGTTTCCGCCAGCTTGCATGCCAAGTCCAATTGCGGCATGCCATGCGGCGGGTGGTCGCCGTTTCGTGCAGCGTGTAGGATCATTGAATGCAGGATTCTACACTCGAGGATATTCTTCTATCCGCGAAACGCCACCTGGACGAAGGCCGGTTTGCCGAAGCGGAACAGGACTGCCACAAGGCCCTGTCGGCGCGTCCGAACCAACCCGATGCGCTGATGCTCGGCGCGAGCGTCGCGGTAGCGATGGCGCGATATCCGCGCGCGGAGTATCTGCTCAACAAGCTGCTGCAGCGCCAGCCGGATGCCGCGCCGGCCTTCTATCTCCTTGCGACGGCACAGAGCCTGGCGGGACAGCGGCAGAAGGCGGTCGGGACGCTCTCCAGGGGTTTCCAGATCGAATACGCGATGCCGGCCACGAAAGATGGCGCGGATCTCTGGCGCAAGCTGCTTGGATTTGTCGTCCAGGCGCCCGCGGACCTGCTGCCCCACGCGCTTCGCCCGATCCGCAACGCGGGGCAGATACTCGAGCGCGCCGGAATCATGCGCCAGTTCGAAGACGAATTTGTGGCGACGATTGCCGGCCTAGACGCGACGACCTTGCCGCAGAACGAGATTCTCATCCGAACCGCCTGCGTCTTCGGCCTGCTGGGCTTCGACCCGGATGCCCGGCCGGACTGGAACCGCAGGGTGTTCGAGGACGTCGCAATGCCCTGGATGCAGCGCCTGCTGGATGCGAATCAATACCCCGCGGCGCTTCAGATCGAAAGCTGGGCCCACAACTCCTATGTCCAGCAAAGCGAATCGCAGAAGCACTTCAGCGATACCGTTCGCCGCTGGGTCGACCCGATGCGCATGGCCGGCAAGCGCTTCGCGGATTCGCTCCCGTCCCGGAGGCCCGCCGGCCCCCCTGCGGGCAACGAGACCAGAATCGCGTTCTTTGTCCACCACCTCACCGGACTCGCCCACATACGACTGCTGGTCGACGTGCTCACGGCAAATGCGGAAGCGCGGGAACCTCTGTACCGGGCGACCGTATATACCCTCAAGTGCAGCAGCGCGATGATGCTCGAGCGGCTGGACAGGGCGAATATCGACGTGATCGTCGGCGACGACAGCCGCCCCGATACCACCGAGCAACGCATTGCGTTTCTGAGCTTCATCCGGGCCCAGGTCGCGGAGCGCCGGATATCCGCGCTGGTCTGGATATCAAATGTCGTGATGATGCCGTTTGCCTTCGGCATGCGCCTCGCGCCGGTCCAGATCTGGTGGGCGATGAAGTACCATGGCCTCGAATTTCCGGAAATCGACGGCTACCTCACCGGCGGCAGCGTTGCAGGCGGCTTCAAGCGAATCGGCGGCCATCTATGGCGCGCCGCCCCGGTGGCTGCGGCGGACTGGTTCGACCCTGCCCTCGCCCCCGAGGCGGCTGCGGTCCGCGGCGGTTTGCCGGCGCACAGGGTGGTTTTCGGAACCCTCGGCCGCGAGGAAAAGCTCAATAGCCTGCCCTTCCTTGGCGCCGTCGCGGCCATCCTGAAGGCCGTCCCGGACGCGATATTCCTGTGGACGGGCCGCGAGCGCCATGCCGGCATCCAGCGGCAGTTCGAGGATTCCGGCGTCGCCGACCGGTGCGTTTTCATTGGCTGGGTGAACACGAAGCTCTATGCCCAGGTCATCGACGTGTTCCTGGACTCGTTTCCATTTCCCTGCGGCTATACTGTTTACGAGGCGATGGCGGCCGCCAAGCCCGTGGTTCTGTATGCCAGCGCCGAATCCGAAACGACCGGCATCCACGCCCTCCTCGGCCCGCTTCTCGGCAGCGAGGAAGGATCGCAGGATGATATTGTTGCGGCGCGCGCGCTGTTCAATCCCTCCCCGGACCGGAACCTGTACTTGCGCCACTCGACGGAAAAGGAATACTGCGACACGGCCGTCCGGCTCGCGAACGAGCCTGCATTGCGCAGCGCCGCCGGCAGCGCAAATCTCGGTTTTGTCGCCAAATTCATGTCCGATCGCGATCGCGTGGCGCGGATCTACGCCGGACACCTGATGGAGATCCTGGGCGAGCGCTCGCGCGAATCGTCCCTCATCTGACATGTCCCTGATTCCGCTCACGCTCGACCTGATCGGCACCATCCTGAAAAACGTGGAGAAGGCGGACTGCCCCAGCCGCAAGGTGGCGTCGCTCGGCTATCCCGACATCCTTGCGCATGAGGACCAGATACGCGCGATCTTCGGCGACAGCGTCGCGGACAGCCTCGAGTTTCGTACCGATTCCGCGGAGATACTCCGCTGGCACAACGCGGGACACAAGACGAACCGGGTGGTGGACGCCGCGAGCCTGTTCAGGGCCCTGGGCTGGACGCTGGAAGTGCTGGACATCGTCACGGCGAGGGGAGGGGAAATCATCCACGACCTCAACCTGCCCATTCCCGCGGAACTGACGGGCCGATACGCGCTTGTCATCGACGCCGGGACGCTCGAGCACTGCTTCAACATAGGACAGGCCGCGCAGAATATCGCCGCGATGGTCGCCCTGGGCGGCGCGGTCATGCATGGCAACCCCTTGAACATGTTCAATCACGGCTTCTACAACCTGAATCCGACCTGGTACCACGATTTCTACGGGGAAAACGGGTTCGTGATCGAATATCTGAACCTCGTGAGCAACGCGGTCGATGCGCCGCAGCTGGCGGGTGTGCCTCCGTATCAGAGATTCGGCGGGGTTCCGGACAATTGCACGCTGCTGGTCGTCGCACGGCGCGCCGAACTGCGCGCGATCTCCTGGCCGGTGCAGCGCAAGTACCGGGACAATCCGAACCTGCATGGCTGAACAGAGCGCCGTCGCGCGCGATGACTTCGACGCCGCGCTGATCCCGGGATTTCGCGCGGCCACGCGCGCCGAATACGGCGCGCTCGATGCGGCGTGGAACGAGAGTTCGTCGCGCGTGCTTGGGCCGGACGGGCAGTTTCGCGACGGTGTCGCGCGCACACGGGATTGCCCGCTGTGCGGCGGGCCCTCCAGCCAGGCGAGGCTGCGCTTCGCCAAGCTCGGCATGCGGATCCTCAGCTGCGCGAATTGCGGCATGACCTACAGCCGCGAGACCCTGCGGCCCGACCTGGACCGCGAGCTCTATCTGTCATCGGCGTCGCAGGACGCCTACCGGGTGCTCAAGAGAAACGAGAGCTACGCCGCTCTGGAGCGCCTGAAGTGCCGGTATCTGGTCCAGCAGCTGGGCCGTTTCCGGGCGCCGCCCGGGCGTTTGCTCGACATCGGGCCGGGCGCGGGCCGGCTGCTGCAGGCGGCCCTGGAAGCAGGCTGGAATGCGGCCGGAATCGAGGCCAGCCCCGATTTCGCGGCCGTTTGCCGCAGCGCCGGCCTGCAGGTCATGAACGGGTTCTTTCCCGAATGTCCCGGCCTCGAACAGAAGTACGACGCGCTGACGCTGCTGGACGTGCTTGAGCACGTGGAGAATCCGCAGGCCCTGCTGGCGAGCGTCCGCGCGAAGCTTTTTCAGGGCGGTGTGGCGATGGTGCAGGTGCCGAACATTGACAGCCTGCTGGTGCGCGCCGAGGGGGCGGCGAACACGAATTTCTGCCATGGACACTGGAACCATTTCAACGCCGGGACGCTTTCGCGCATGGCCGCACAGGCGGGATTTTCGATCCTGCACGTCGAAACGGTGATCAGCGAGCTGGACCGGATTCAGGCTCTGGATCCGGCGGCAGTCGCGGATTCAATCCGCGCCGTTACCGCTGCCCCTCCGCCCGCGGCCGGCATCAACGCGCAGTGGCTGCACGCCAACCGCATGGGATACAAGGTGGTCGGGTTCTTCGGTAGATTGGAGAGCGATGCCTGAATCCATACCGTACGGCAAGCCGTTCATAGCCGGCAAGGAGCTTGAATACATCCGCCGGGCCGTCGAGCTTGGCCACCTGTCCGGAGACGGCCGCTTCACGGAGCAATGCCAACGGTGGTTCGTGGAGCGCCTGGGCTGCAAGCATGCGCTGCTGACCCATTCGTGCACCGCGGCTCTCGAGCTGGCCGCCATTGTCGCGGGCGTGGGCCCCGGAGACGAAGTGATCATGCCCTCCTTCACCTTCGTGTCCACCGCGAACGCGTTCGTGCTGCGCGGGGCGCGGCCCGTGTTCGTCGACATCCGCGCCGGGGACCTGAACATGGACGACGCGCTGATCGAGGAAGCCCTCACCGAGCGCACGCGCGCCATCGTCCCGGTGCACTACGCCGGCGTGGCCTGCGAAATGGACCGGATAATCGAGATCGCGGGAAGGCGGCGGTTGCTGGTTATCGAAGACGCCGCGCAGGCGCTGCTGGCGACGTACAAGGGGCGCCCGCTAGGCGCGGTGGGGGACCTCGGTTGCCTGTCGTTTCACGAGACCAAGAACGTGATCTGCGGGGAGGGCGGCGCGCTCCTGTTCCGCGACCGGGACTTCATGGAGCGCGCCGAGATCGTGCGGGAAAAGGGCACCAACCGAAAGGCCTTCTTTCGCGGCGAGGTCGACAAGTACAGCTGGATCGACATCGGCTCTTCGTACCTGCCCGCGGAACTGAACGCCGCGTTTCTTTTTGCCCAACTCGAGCGCGCGGACGAAATCGTGGCGCGCCGCCGATCGCTGTGCGATGCGTACCGGGAGCGCCTGGCACCGCTCGAGGCCGAAGGCCTGCTTTCGCTGCCCCGCGGTCACCCGGACAAACGCGATGCCGCCCACATCGTCTACATCCTGGCCCGCAATGCGGCGGACAGGGAAGGATTGCGGCGCCACCTGCGTGCCGAGGATATAGGCGCGGTGACGCACTATGTCCCGCTGCATTCGTCCGCGGCGGGACAGCGCTACGGAAGAACGGCGGGCACGATGGCGGTCACCGACCGGGTTGCGGCGACGCTGTTGCGCCTGCCGCTGTTTTTTGAAATGAAAGAGGAGCAGATAGACCGGACTATCGATTCAATGCGGCGATACTTCGGCTTGCGGCCGGGCGGCGCGCGCCCGGGCTAGAGTTCCGGTTCAGGCCTCTTCCTGGAGGGCCGCGCGCACCGTTGCGGCGACAAACCGGACCTGGTCCTCCGAGTGATGCGGGCTCAGGGGCAGGCTCAGCACCTCGCGGTGCATCCGTTCGCTGACGGCAAAGGTCCCCGCGGCATGGCCAAGGCCGCGGTACGCGGGCTGAAGGTGGGGCGGGACCGGATAGTGGATCAGCGTGTCGACACCCGCGCTGGCAAGGCTCTTCTGTAGCCGATCGCGATGCGCCGTTCTGACGACGAACAGGTGCCAGGCATGCTCGGCGCCCACCGGTACCTGCGGGAGCTGCAGCGGGCCGCCCGCAAGCAACTCCAGGTAGAGCCGCGCAAGCCGTGCCCGCCGCGCGTTCCATTCGTCGAGCCGGCGCAGCTTTACTCGCAGCAGCGCGGCCTGGAGTTCGTCCAGCCTCGAGTTGCAGCCGGCCTCCTCGTTAAGAGGCGGCCTGCTCGAGCCGTAGTTTCGCAGGCTGGCGACCCGCCCCGCCAGTACGGGATCGTCGGTCAGTACCGCGCCGCCGTCTCCCAACGCTCCCAGGTTTTTCGTAGGGTAGAAACTGAAGGCCGCGGCATGTCCGAGCGCGCCGGCACGGTGCGTCCGGTAGCGCGCGCCGTGTGCCTGCGCCGCGTCCTCCAGGACTTTCAGGCCGCGGGTCTGCGCCATCCGCATGATCGGCGCCATGTCGGCGGGGCATCCATACAAGTGGACCGGAAGAATCGCGCGCGTGCGCGAAGTAATCGCCGCGGCAACTCGGGCAGGATCGATGTTGAAGGTGCCGGCATCCGGTTCGACCGGAACCGGGACCGCGCCGGTGGCCGACACGGCAATCCAGGTTGCGATATAGGTATTCGACGGCACGATGACTTCGTCGCCGGCACCGATGTCCCAGGCACGCAGTACGAGAGTGAGTGCGTCCAGCCCGTTGCCCACGCCAACGCAGTGCCTGACGCCACAGTAGGCGGCGAATTCGTCCTCGAATGCCCGTACCTGCTCGCCAAGCACGTAGCGTCCCGAAGCGATCGTCTCGTGCCACGCCCGGTCGAGTTCCGGACGCAACTCCTCGCTGGCCCTGGCTGGCGAAAGGAACGGTACGTTCACCGCTTGCTGCGCCGCACCCGTCTGACGAATTCGTCATAGGTCAGGATGTAGTCGCGCGGATCGTAGCGGGCAGAGGCAAAGACGGCGAGGATCGCGTCCGGGGAGAAATCGTACTGCTCGGCCCAGACCATCGGCGGCACATGGAGGCCGCGCGCCGGATTCTTGAGCAGGAATTCCTGCCGCCGCCTGCCGTCATCGACCATGACGGTAACCCGGCCTCGCAGGCAGACGAGAAACTTTTCGTGCTTCTTTTGCGCGTGCTTGCCGCGGACCCGCTTTCCCGGCACATCCATGACGAAGAAGCAGCGGCGCGGGATGAACGGCAGCGGCGCCCCCGCTTCGGCCACGATCAGGCGGCCACGCGCATCCCGCACGCTCGCCAGCCGCCCGAGACGAACGCCGCGGCCCGTCAGTCGGGGCCGCACGGCCGCCCGATTACGCCTTGCCATGCCTCAGAAGGATCTTCGCCGCAATGCGGGCCGGACAACCCGCCCCTTGCAGGCTAGGCGGAGAACGAGGAGCCGCAGCCGCAGGTAGATGTCGCGTTCGGATTCTTGATCACGAACTGCGCGCCTTCCAGGCCCTCGGTGTAGTCGATTTCGGCGCCCGTCAGGTACTGGTAGCTCATCGGATCGATGAGCAGCTTGACGCCATCCTTCTCCATCACCGAGTCGTCTTCGTTCTGCACTTCGTCGAAGGTGAAGCCGTACTGGAAACCGGAGCAGCCGCCGCCGGTGACGAACACGCGGAGCTTGAGCTCCGGGTTGCCCTCCTCTTCGATCAGCTGCTTCACCTTGCCCGCGGCGCTGTCCGAAAAGATCAGCGGCGCCGGCATTTCGGTGACTGGACTGTCAGTGACTGCATTCATGTCGCACTCCTGTGACTGCGCTGTGCCAACTTCTATTTGGCGATCTTGAGCTCGACGCCCTTGACTTCGGCGGTGTGATGCACCAGCCGCCCTTCGATCACCGCGCCCTGCTGGATTTCGATGCTCTTGTAGTGGATATCACCTTTGACACGCGAACCGGCCTGAAGTTCGAGCGTCTCGCGCGCATCCACCGGTCCGTTGATCGTGCCGTTCACCACGACGTGGGCAGCCTGCACCTCGCCGTCGATGCGCGCCTGCTCCGATACCACCAGCGTCGCCGGCTGGTCGGGCAGCCCGGCCACATTGCCGCGCACCGCGCCGTCCACGCGCAATCCACCGCTGAAAAAGACGTTTCCCTCGATGCGCGTGGTGGCGCCGATCAGGCTGTCGATGCGGTTCTGCGGCTTGCTATCTCTGCGAAACATGTCCGCCCCCTGTTCAGCTCAGCGTCACGCTGCGGGTCACTTTCGGTTCCGCCGACCCGTTCTCGTAGACGCGCACCTGCACGCTTGCGACCTTGCCCTTGGGATCCACCCGGAATGTCCCGTCAATCCGCTGGAAGTGCTTGAATCCCAGACGGAACGCGGGGCTGTCCGATTGCCCCTGTCCCGGTACCACGATCATAGCACTGCGCCCGCCCTCCGTCAGATTGACCACCAGCTCGAGGCGCCCCTGGAACTCCTTCCCGCGCCTCGGTCCCGAGGCGAGGAGCAGTACCCGGTAGCGATATTCCCCCGGCAGCATGTCGGGTTCCACCGTGAAGCGCAGAACGGAAAGTGGCGCCGCGCCCGCGGTATCGGCGGAAAGCATGCTCTCGAAAATGGCGAGTTCCTCGCGCAGGCGGGCGTTGTCCTGCTCCAGGCCGCGGGCCTGCTGCGCCAGCTTCTGCTGCGCGGTGCGCTCTATCGATACCTTGCTGTCGGCGGCGTTGGCGATCGCGCGCAGGCTGTCGAGTTCGGCGCGCATCCTGGCGAGCTCGCTGCGCGCGGTCGAGAGTTCCTGCTCGACTTCGCTGCGATCGAATCCCGCGAAGCGCCGGCCAGCGTCGTACATCCAGAGCGCCAGCGCGGCCGAAAACGCGAGCATTACCGCGATCCCGAGCCAGCGCAGGTACCAGGGAACGTGCGTGCGCACCGACACCTTCGGCGCGGCGATGCCGAATCTCTGGCGCAGCTTGGCGAAGCGCTTGGCCATCGCCGGACGGCTAGGGAACCACCGCTACCTGATCCAGGCCCATCGTCTCCGGCAGTCCGAACATCAGGTTCATGTTCTGTACCGCCTGTCCGGAGGCGCCTTTGACGAGGTTGTCGATGACGGAGAGCACCACCAGCGTGTCGCGCCGGCCGTCGTGTTCGGGCGGCCGATGCACCGCGATGCGGCAGACATTCGCCGCGCGCGTCGAGCGCGTATCCGGATGGCTGCCGGCCGGCATGACATCCACGAACGGCTCGCTCGCGTAGCGCTTCTCGAACAGCGCCTGGAAATCCATTTCCTTCGTGATCCGCCCGTACAACGTCGCGTGGATCCCCCGGACCATCGGCGTCAGGTGCGGAATGAACACAAGGCCGACAGTGCGCCCGGCTGCCTGCGCGAGCCCCTGGCGGATCTCGGGCCAGTGCCGGTGGCCGTCGACCTTGTAGGCCGCAAAGTTATCCGACGCCTCGGCGTACATGAGGTTCAGCTCCGCCTTGCGCCCCGCCCCCGACACGCCGGACTTCGCGTCCGCGATCAGGTGATCGGCATCCACCGCGCCGGCCTCGAGCAGCGGCAGCAGCCCCAACTGCACCGCGGTCGGATAGCAGCCCGGATTCGCCACCAGCCGCGCAGCGCGAATCTGCTCGCGATTGAATTCGCACAGGCCATACACCGCCTGCGCCACCAGTTCCGGCGCGGCGTGCCTGACCTTGTACCAGCGCTCCCATTCGGCGAGATCCCTGATGCGGAAGTCGGCCGAGATATCGACGAGGCGCACGCCTGCGTCGACAAGCGCCCGCGCCTCACCCATCGCCACGCCGTTGGGCGTGGCAAAGAACACGACGTCGCATTTCTCTAGCGGCGCCTTGTCGGGATGCGAGAACGCAAGCGACACGCGGCCGCGCAGGCTCGGGAACATGGCGCTGACCGCCTTGCCCGCCTCCTGCCGCGAAGTGATGGCCGCGAGTTCCACCTGCGGGTGCTGCGCCAGCAGCCGCAGGAGCTCGATCCCCGTGTAACCGGTACCGCCGACAATGCCAGCCTTGATCATCCGTTTTGCCTTCCTGAAACAAAAAGCCGCCCGAAGGCGGCTTCCGAACTCTCTTTGTCCCCGCCCTTCCGGCCGGGTCCCGATATCAGCGTTTCGAGTATTGCTTGCGCCGCCGCGCCTTGTGCAAGCCGACCTTTTTTCGCTCCACTTCCCGCGCGTCGCGGGTCACGAGGCCCGCCGCGCTGAGCGTCGGCTTGACGGTGGCGTCGTACTCGATGAGGGCGCGCGCAAGCCCATGGCGCACCGCGCCGGCCTGGCCGTTCTCGCCGCCGCCGTGCACGTTCACCTTGATGTCGAAGGTGGCGAGGTTCTTGGTGAGTTCGAGCGGCTGGCGCACGATCATGCGCCCCGTCTCGCGGGCGAAGAACACGTCCACCGGCTTGCCGTTCACGACGAAACCGCCCTTGCCGGGCTTCAGGAACACGCGCGCCACCGAACTCTTGCGCCGGCCCGTGCCGTAGTAATAGTCGCCAACCATGTCAGATCTCCAGTACCTTGGGCTGCTGCGCCGTGTGCGGGTGCTTGCCGTCGGCATAAATTTTCAGTTTTCTCAGCATCGCGTAGCCGAGCGGGCCCTTCGGCAGCATGCCCTTTACCGCGCGTTGCAGGGCGCGATCCGGAAAACGCGCGTGCAGCTTGGCGAAATCGGTTTCCTTGATGCCACCCGGGAACGTGGTGTGCCGGTAGTACTTCTTGCCGAGCGCCTTGCGCCCCGTGACGCGAATCTTGGCCGCATTCAACACGACGATGAAATCGCCGGTATCGACATGGGGCGTGTACTCCGGCTTGTGCTTGCCGCGCAGGCGCACGGCGATCTGGGACGCGAGCCGCCCCAGCACCTTGTTCTGCGCATCCACCACGTACCAGCCGTGAACCACGTCCTCGGCCTTGGCGCTAAATGTCTTCATCACGTCGCTGTCTGAGAAAAGGCGCGAATCTTATCAAAAAAATGGCGCAACCTGTTGAGATTGCGCCAAATCCACCAGTTGGAGGAGGGTGGAGGAGACAGCAGCATTATGCCGAACCCGATGCTGCAACGCAACAACGTTCTGAGTTGAATTTTAATGCATTAGAATCAGTGGTTTAAAAACGAGGTGTTGAATGGATTGCACAGTTCGTTGGGGTGACGGCATGACCTTTCTTGCCGAGACCGGGAGCGGCCACCTGTTGAGCATGGACGGCGCCCCTGACGGCGGCGGGCGAAACCTGGCACCGCGGCCGATGGAAGTGGTCCTCGCGGGCGCCGGTGGCTGCACCGCCTACGACGTGGTGGTCATCCTGAAGAAAAACGGCCAGGCGATTTCAGGCTGCGAGGTTGCGATGCAGGCGGAGCGCGCCGCCACGGACCCCAAGGTATTCACGAAAATCCATTACCACTTCACCGTGCGCGGCAGGAACCTCAAGCCCAATCTGGTCGAGCAGGCAGTGCGCCTGACGCACGAGAAATATTGCTCCGCCACGGCGATTCTCGCCAGGACCGCGGAGATCACCAAGGACTTCGAGATCGTCGAAACCTGACCGCGGGCCCCGGCGGCGGCGTCAGGGCTTGTCGAACCTGAACTCGAACCTGCCCTCGCGCAGAAACAGGATTCTTGCGGTCGGCCATTTCTTCTGCGCCGGGGTAAGGTACTCGTTCAGGCGGCGGACGAATTCCCCGAATTCCGGCGCACCGCAAGGCGTGGGCAGCAGCTTGCCCTTGGTATCCGCGGGCGAATTCGAGACATACAATTCCGCGAGGTACACATCGTAGGAACCGACCGAGGTGAAGTTTATCCACGCGCGGTTCCATTCCGGCGTCAATCCCGGCGCCACGCATTCGAACAACTCCTCGACGAGCCTGGCGTCCACTTCGATCGCCGGCTCTGCCTTGGCAGGCGCCGGTGGCTGCTGCGCGCCCGCGGCGGTGAACCACAGGGCCCCCAGGACAATGGCGAGCACGGGTGCGCAGCGCACGCCTAGGCAGACACCTTGTTGGCGGCAAAATTCATCCGCCGGTTTTCTTCGAACCATTCCTCGGCATAGTCGCAGTTCCGGTACTCGTCGAAATACGGGCCGCCGAGCGTGTAGTGCACGATTTTCGCGTCCGGATTGTGCTTGTACTCGCCGACCAGCCAGTTCCATTCCAGCGGCATGTCCCCGATCAGGGAATCCTCAAGCCACGCGAAGCGGTGCAATTCCAGGCCGGTCGCGCCGTTCACGTATTCCGGCGTCAGCGCCGCGCAGCGGGCGTTGTTGAACAGCATCATGCTGGACCAGTTCTTGCGCGGGTACTTGGTCTGGATCTGGCCGAGGAACTTGCGCTCGGTCTTCGGCACGTAATCGTGCTTGCAGACGAGAACGGCCTGGTCGGCTGAACGCTCCGCCACCGATGCCAGGGCCGCGATATCCGCGCGGCACAGCATGTCGCAGTCCATGAACAGCGACCAGCCGCGATACCGGGAGAGCGACGGCACGAGGAACCGGGTCAGGCTGAATTCGGTGGATTCGGTCGGGCCACGCGGCCGCGTGTACAGCCCCTGCAACTGGGAACGCATCAGCGGCGCGATGCTCACCGGAACGGATGAGCGCCGCAGGATCGAGTGCGCCAGCGTGTGGTACGCGACAGCCTCGTTGGCGTCGTAGCCGATGTAGACCTGGAACATGCTCAGACGCGATGGGCGACGGTCGTCATGACCTTTGCCATTGCGCGCATGCAATGCTTGACCGGTTCCGGCAGTTCCGCGGCGCCAAGGGCGACGGCGCTTTCGCGGTGCGTCGCTTCTTCCGCACGCATCGCCGCGACGACGGCGCGCGTCTTGCGGTCCGCCCACGGCAGCCGCGCCAGGTGGCCCGCGAGATGGGCCTCGACCTGATGCTCGGTCTCGGCGAGGAATGCAAGGCTCCAGCGATCGCCCAGCGCGCCGGCCGCCATCCCGGCTGCGAAGGCCCCTGCGTACCAGAACGGATCGAGCGCGCTGGTGCTGCCGCCGAGTTCGGCTATCCGTTGCGCGCACCAGGCAAGGTGATCGCGCTCTTCGAGCGCAGCGCTCTCGAGTGCCGCCCGGTTGCGCGGCTCGCGCGCGGTCAGCGCCTGGCCCTGATAGAGCGCCTGCGCGCAGACTTCCCCGGCGTGGTTGACCCGCATCAGGGCCGCGGCATGCGAGCGCTCGTCCGGCGTCAGCGCGGCTTCCGCCGCCTCCGCTGCGGGCGAAGGCCGGCGCCCGCCATGCACTCCCAGCACAGTCCGCAACGCCTGGTCGAATACGCCGATCACGCGGTCCATGGCAGCGCCCGGTTCTGAGTCCGCTTCGTCATTGCGAAGCAGTTTAGCAAAGCCGCACCGCGGGGCGCGGGCAAAAAAAAGGGGCGCTTGCGCGCCCCTTTTGATGCTTTGAGACTTGTTGCTTAGAAGTTGTGGTTCATGCCGAACGACCAGTAGCGCACGTCCGTGCCGGCAGCATTGTTGCTCTGCGACACGCCGTTGGGCCCCTGCAGGTTCGTACCATACTGGCGATTCGAACCTTTGTCCTGGTCCATCTTGTGGTACGCGACATACAGCAGCGTCCGCTTGGACATGGCGTACTCGTAGCTCAGGTTGAACGTCTTGCCGTTCGCGGACGAGGTCGTATTCGACCCGTTCAGGTTACCGTTGTTGCTGCCGGAAACCTTGCCCTTCGCGTAGATGCCGCGAATTGCGCCGTTGCCGATCGGGAACGCCCCGCCGAGTGCCCAGTTCTTGTGCTTCTCGTCGGTCGCCGTGGCGTTGGTACCCAGTTCGTATTTCAGGTCTTCATACGCCAGCGATACTGCGACCGGACCGAAGTCGTAGTTGCCGCCGATCTTCCAGCCCCTGTCCGTGCCTTGACGCGCACTGCCCGCCAAGCCGGAGGTAGCGCCCTGCGCGAGCGTATTGAAGTTCTTGTGCTGCTCGTAGCCGCCGACCAGGGCCCATCTCGGACCGGTCCAGCGCAGCGACGAGGACCACATCGACGGATCGTTCTTCGTGATCGTGCCCGCCGGAACGTTGCCGCTGGTCTTGACGTCGTTGGTTTGCGTAGCGAGCTGCAGCTGGACGCCATTCCAGACCGGCGACCACCACTGCACGGTGTTGGAAAGACGACGCTGGAACGACTTGCTCGAGCCAACCACGTACGAGCAAGCCGTCGCCGGCGTGGCCGTCGAGTTGATGGCAAAGCCCGCGCCAGTCGAGGAATTCAGCGTGCAGTTCGGGTTCGGCATCGTGCCCGTCGTGTCGCCGTTACCGAAGATCGGAGCGGTGGGCGAGTACGAGTACGCCGCCGGCGTGCCGATGCTCCAGGCGCCGTCGATCGACTTGTACGGGGAATCCCACTGACCCATCATGATCACGCCCCAGGTCGTGCTCTCGAGACCCAGGCCGGAGTTGCGGCCGAACCAGCCGAAGTTCGCGCCGTTCTGGCGACCCGGCGCAAAGCCGTTTTCCAGAGCCATCCAGGCGGTCAGGCCGCCACCGAGGTTCTCGCGCGACTGAAACTTGATGTTCGCGGAGTGGCCGGTCAAGCCCCACTTGCTCACGCCTTGGCCCACACTCGCCGCAGTCGAGCCGTCCGAGTATTTGGCGTTGTCTACCGAGTACCGCATCGCGCCGCTGATCGTCACCTGGGCAATGGCTGCCCCGGGAACGGCGAACGCGCCTGCCACTGCGAGCGCCAGTAATTTGCGTTGCATACAAAAGACTCCTTTTTTAGTTTTGCCGTTACGTGGCGCCCGGTACGGCAGCCCCACTCCAGTCTTCCCTGAGGAAGCACGGGGCAAGTATGCCTTCGGGGGTCCCGGGGGCGAAGAAAAACGGGCATTTCCCCCTGCTAATCCGGGCGGATGTTGCTATTTCGCAACGCCCTCCGGTGTCCGGGCTAGACCCGGGAAGCCCGCAGATCCGCGGAAAGCTGCTCCAGGGGCCTTGCCCAGCCCCCGTCGGCTTGCTGCCGGTATAGCCGGAACCCGGGAAACCAGGGAGTCTCCTCACCCGCAGCCATCCAGCGCCATTCCGGCCAGCGCATGACGAGGACGCGGCAGGCAAGCCCCAGGCTCGCCGCAAAATGCACGTTGGCATTGCTCACGCTGACGTACTCGTCCAGCAGGCTCAACAGTGCGAGCATCTCGTCCATCCGCTCGTTCAGCGCCGTCAAATCGTGGGCCGGGCGCCCCAGCGCAGCACCGAAACGCTCTCTGCTCCCCGGTTCCGGATTGCGCTGCAACATGAGTACCGTCCCCGGCATGCCGCCGGGCATCCCTCCCCTGAGAGCCGCGCCAAGCAGGTCGGCCGGAATATCCTTGACGAGGGAGGGACGGCGACGCCTGAATGCCTCGTCCGCTCCCAGTCCGGCCTTCCAGGTCACGCCGACATAGGGCGGCGGGCCCAGCGCAGCCAGGCGCTCCTTCAAGGCCGCGCGCAACGCGCCCTGCGGCGTGAGCGGCAGGGGCGCAACGATGCTTCCGCCCGCCGCCTCCGGCAGATCTCCCGACAGCAGGGTGACATCCGCGCCGGAAGGGGACTCGTCCGGCGACAGCAGGCGGTCGAGGAGGCCCCGCTGGCCGCCGAGCAAGGCGTGCATCTTGCGTTCGCCCTGGTAGGACACCAGCGCGCCGCGCTTCCCGAGCAATGGGGCGTAGCGGAGAAAGAACAGTTCGTCGCCCAGGCCCTGCTCCTGGAAGACCAGGATGCGCTTGCCGGAAAGATCCTGCGGCAGCGCCGCGGGATCGAGGGCGAAATTCGGCAACTGGCGCGCGTAGGACGCCCGGTCGCAGCGCGCGCGCATTTCCGGCCAGCCCTCGGCCAGGCGCCCCAGGGTCAACAGCGTGAAAGCGTGAACGGCGCGCAGCTGCATTTCGGCCTCGGCGTCGAACGGGGGCAGGGTTTCGCGCGCGCGCGCAAGGAACGCGAGGCACTCGTCCGGGCGGCCCAGGATCAGGCTCCAATCCGCCTTCGTCTGCCACAGGCTCCACGGAAACTCGCAGCGCGCGATGCCGAGATCGCAGATTTCGAACATGCGCTCGAGGCGATTCTGCGCGCCGCAGACCATCGCCAGCGTCTTGTAGAGGTCGGCTTCCCGGGGGGCGCGTTCCATGCAGCGCTCGAGCAAGGCCTCGGCCTCGGCAAGCCGGTCGAGATTCATCAGCGCGCGCGCCCTGTTGAAATCGGCCTCGGTCAGCTCCGGCCGCAGCCGGCCGGCAGCCTCGAATTCGACGATCGCGTCCGCGAAGCGCTGCACGTCGAACAGCGCGTTCGCATGCGCAAGGCGTGCCTCGTAGATGCCCGGCGCAAGTGCCGCCGCGCGGCGCGCTTCCGGAAGCGCGGCGTCGTGCTTCCCGGCGCGCGCGAGGATCTCGGCAAGCACGAGAAGACTCGGAATAAATCCCGGCTGCAGCCGCAGCGCCTTGCGCGCTGCCGCCTCCGCCGGGGCAAAGCGCCCTCCGGCGGCATAGGCGAGCGCCGCCTCCAGCCGCGGTCCGGGGTCCTTCGGCATCTGCCGGCCCGCCTCTTCGGCAAGTGCCGCTGCGCTTTCGAAATCTCCCCCGAGCCGGCGCCCGCGTGCGAGCAGGAGCTTGGCCGTGCCATTGGCGGGCTGCGCTTCGAGCAGTCCGCGGCAAATCGCCTCGGCCTGCGCCAGCTGGCCGGCGTCGATTGCCGACGACGCGGCGGCGAGCATTGCTGCGGCGTCCGGATTCACGGGGCGTAACCTGAGGCGCGTAGCGGCATGCGCTGATTCTAGCGATTCCGATCCCACTCGCTCCCACGGCGCGCAGCTGCTCCGGTTCGTATAATCGTGCCGTGCAAGATCCACCTGCCGTGCAAGATCCACCACCTGCCGCCGATCTTCTCGCGCAGGCGCAGCAACTCCACGGACGAGGACAGATCGCGGAAGCCGCGGACTGCCTGCGCCGCTATGTCGCGCTGGTGCCGGAGGCCGCGCCCCAGTGGCATTCGCTGGGCGTGATGTGCGACGCGCTCGGCGACAGCGAGGCGGCGTTGCGCGCCTACTCGGAGGCGGTGAAGCAGGATCCCGGTTTCGTCGATGCGCAGCTCAATCTCGGCGTGACGCTCGCGGAGCTGGGCCGCGCCGACGAGGCGCTTGCGGCGATCGAAAGAGCGGCCGCGCTGGCGCCTGGCGACGCCGAGATACTGCAGAACCACGCCCTGGCGCTGCTCGATGCCGGCAAGCCGGACGCGGCGCTCGAAGTCGTCGCCCGCGCCGTGACATGCGGATTTCCCCCGGGCCGCGCGGCGGGCCTTGCCGGGGCGGCCCATGCGCGCGCCGGCCGGCTTGACGAGGCCGGGCGAGCCTACCGCCAGGCGCTCGACATCGATCCCGATCTGGGCGCGGCGGCCGTCGGCCTGGGCATCGTGCTGCAGGAAAGCGGCGACATGGACGCGGCCATCGCCGTTTACCGCGCGTTTCTCACGCGCGATCCGGGCAATCGCGCGGTGAATTTCGCGCTCTGCCTTGCGCTGCTCGCGAACGGTTCGCCGCGCGAAGCCTGGCAGCACTACGGCGGGCGGGCTTCCGCCCGCGGGCGCGACGGCCGCTATGCGTCGCCGCGCGATCCGCGCGCCCTCGTGCGGCAGGTGGTGCTGGTCGAGCGCGAGCAGGGCATAGGCGACGAATTGTTTTTTCTCAGGTTCGTCCCGCTGCTGCGTTCCATCGCCCAACCCTCGCGGATCGTGTACGCGCCTTCGCCGCGGCTGTATCCGGTGCTGCAGGGCGCGGCGGCGATCGACGAGTTGCGGCCGCAAGTGCCGATCTACTGGTCCGGCCCGCGGCTCCTTGCGGGAGATCTCCCCGCACTTTGCGCCGCCGCGTCGACTGCGCCGCAGTTCCCGGGGGCTTTCAAGCTCGCGCCCGAGCCCGAAAAGGTCGCCCGCTGGCGAGCCCTCCTCCAGGCACGGGGCCCCGGTCCGTATCTGGCCGTGAATTGGCAGGCGGGTTCCGCCGCAGACTCGCGCCAGGACGTCATGCGCGGGGGCTATCGCCTGCAAAAGCGCATCGAGCCCGCACTCCTGGGCGGCGCGCTGGCGGGCTGGCGCGGCACGCTGGTCTGCATACAGCGCCAGCCCAGTCCGCAGGACGCCGCGGCGTTCAACTCCGCAAGCGGGCAGGACGCGGTGGATGCATCGACGGCAAACGAGGAAATCGCGGAGTTGCTCGCGCTGATTTCGCTCGTCGACGAGGTTGTGGGCGTCAGTTCGACCAGCCTGCACCTGCGTGCCGGCGCGGGAAGCACCGCGCACGTCCTGATGCCATATCCCGCGGAGTGGCGCTGGCTGGCGCGGGGCATGGAATCGCCCTGGTTTCCGGGCTTCCCGATCTACCGGCAGCGCGCGGACCAGGACTGGTCCGAGGCGCTCGCGCAGCTGCGCCGCGGCCTGCGGCTGTAGCGCTCAGGCGGCGCCAAAAAGCGCGCGCAGCGCGGCGCCGGGATCACCGGCGCGCATGAACGCCTCGCCGACCAGGAACGCGTTGACGGAGCGCCCGCGCATGCGGGCGACATCGGCCGGGGCAAGGATGCCGCTTTCGGTGACCACCACTTTCCCTGCGGGCACCCTGGCGAGCAAGTCCAGGGTCGTCTCGAGGCGCGTCTCGAATGTGCGCAGGTTCCTGTTGTTGATGCCGAGCAGCGGCGTCTGCAGCGAAAGCGCGGCCTCCAATTCCTCGGCGTCATGCACTTCGACCAGCACTGCCATGCCAAGTGAGCGAGCACTGGCTTCCAGCCCCTGCATGTCCTGGCGGCCCAGTGCGGCGGCAATCAGCAGGATGCAATCGGCACCCAGGGCGCGCGACTCGTAGACCTGGTAGGGCTCCGTGACGAAATCCTTGCGCAATACCGGGAGCGCGCAGGCCGCGCGCGCCGCGCCGAGATGCTCATGCGCCCCCTGGAAGAAGTCGCGGTCGGTCAGCACCGACAGGCACGCGGCGCCGCCCGCCGCGTAGCTGCGCGCGATCGCCGCCGGATCGAAATCCGCGCGCAGCACGCCTTTCGAAGGGCTCGCTTTCTTGACTTCCGCGATCACCGCGGGCCGGCCCGTGGCAATTCTCGCCCGGATGGCACCGACGAAATCCCGTGGCGACGGCGCGGATGCGGCACGCGCCTCCATCACCGCGAGCGGCGTGGCGCGGCGCGCCGCCTCCAGTTCTTCGCGCTTGCGCGCCAGGATGCGCAACAGAATGTCGGTCATGGGTGCCTGTTCAGCCTCAAGTCCTGCGCGAGGCGCTGCATTGCCGCCTGCCAACTGCGATCGGCGTCTTGCCGGTAAACGCGCGCTCCCGGAAACCAGGGCGAGGCGTCGCCGGCGGGCAGCCAGCGCCACTCCGCCGGATGGGGCGCCAGCACGCGCGTTGCGGTACCAATGCCGGCTGCGATATGCGTATTGGTATTCGAGACACAGACATATTCGTCAAGCGCCGCCAGCAGCGCCGCCATTTCCCCGAGATCATCGTTGACAACGGTGCAATCGTGCGGCACCCGCATTGCGGCGCTGGAAAAAGCGGCCAATTCGCCCTCGCGGGGCCCGCGCTGCAGGCAAATGATCGATCCGGGCGCATCGCGAACCGCCTCCCCCAGCGCTTTGATGTCGACGTGCTTGGAGAGCAACCCCCAGTTCCGGCCGAATTCCGGCAGCTGGGTCATGTCGGTTCCCGCGCGCCAGGTCAGGCCCAAGTACGGAGGAGGGCCCCAGTCGGCCAGCTGGCGTTTCCAGCGCATGACCCGTTCGCCGTCGACCTTCAGCGGGAGCGGCCCGGGAACCTTCTGCGTCCGAAGCAGCGCAGGCAGGTCGTCAAGGCCAAGCACCAGATCCGCGGTTGCGGATCCATCCGCCAGTTCGAAGCTGTCGATCAGGGGCGCCAACTGCGGCGGGCAACGCAGCAGCACGCGCGCGCCAAGCAGGCGCAATTCATCGACGAAGCGGGAGAAGAAAAGCACGTCGCCCAGCCCCTGCCCCGGCTCCAGCAGGACGGTCCGCCCGGCAACATTGCCCGACGCCAGGGGCTCGAACGGCGTGCCCGGGCGCGGCAGCCGCTGCTGCGGACGGAGCGGGCGCCACAGATATTCCCGCCAGCCCTCCTCCCAGCGCTGCAGCGCGAGCAGCTCCCTTGCGTAGGCCCAATGGAGGTCCTGGCACCGCGGGAACCGGCGCAGGGCGGCAGCGTAGTAGCGGCAGGCTTCTTCCGCTCCGCGAGCCGAAGATATCGCGGCGGCGAGATCGCGCGCCACGATCGGGTCATCGGGAAAATCGGCCGCGAGCTGCTCGTACGCCCGGACCGACTCGGCGACCTGGCCGCGCTCCCAGAGGGCGAGCGCCAGATTGCTGCGGATGTCGCTGTTGCGCGGATCCACGCGATGGCCCCGCCGGTAGGCGTCGATCGCCTCGTCGAGCCGGTCCAGTTTGGAGAGCGTCTTGCCGAGATTGAGGTAGGCGCCGCCGAGGAGCGGCTTGAGCTTCAGGGCCTTGCGGAAGCTCTGCAGCGCCTCGTCATATGCGCCGCACTCGCCCAAGGCCACGCCAAGCACGTTGTGGTATTCCCCATTCCGTCGGTCGAGCGACACTGCGCGCCGTGCGGCGGCGAGGCCGCGCTCGGCCTGCCCGGCCTGCACCAGAACCCCGGCGAGCGCATTCCAGACCGCATGATCGCGCGGCGCGAGTTCCGCCATCCGTGCCAGGAAACCGGCGGCGGCGGCCAGGTCTCCGCGCTGCAGCGCCTCGCGCGCCTCGAGCGACAGAAGCTGCGGCGTCACGTCGGATAACCCGGCACGCGCGCGATCCCGCGTCAGCCCGCTTTGGCGTGCTTGACGGTGAAGGCGACGAAATCGTCCAGCTTCTGCCGCGCCTCGCCTTTGGCGATCACCTTGCGCGCGCGCTCGATGCCGTCATCCATCGACCTGGCGACGCCGGCGATGTAGAGCGCGGCGCCGGCGTTGAGCACCACGATGTTGAGCGCGGGGCCGGGCTGGTTTTCCAGCACCGCGAGGATCATCTGCTTCGATTCGTCGACCGAGTTCACCTGGATCGCGCGCCGGTCGTACACCTCCAGCCCGAACTGGGAAGGATGCAGCTCGTATTCGCGGATCTCGCCGTTGACCAGTTCGCCGACCAGGGTCTCGCCGGAGATGGAGATTTCGTCCAGGCCGTCGCGGCCGTAGACGACCATCACGTGCTTGGCGCCCAGGCGCTGCAGCACGCGCGTCTGGATGCCGACGAGGTCCGTGTGGAACACGCCCATCAGCTGGTTCTGCGCGCCCGCCGGATTGGTGAGCGGGCCGAGGATGTTGAAAATCGTGCGCACGCCCAGCTCCTTGCGCACGACCGCGGCGTGCTTCATCGCGGGATGGTGGCTGGGCGCGAACATGAATCCCACCCCGACCGTCTCCACCGACTGCGCGATCTGCGCCGGCGCGAGGTCCAGCTTCGCGCCCAGGGCTTCGAGCACGTCGGCGCTGCCGCTGCGCGACGACACCGAACGGTTGCCGTGCTTCGCGACCCTGGCGCCCGCGGCGGCGGCGACGAAGGTGGCCGCGGTCGAGATGTTGAAGGTATGCGCGCCGTCGCCGCCCGTGCCGACCACGTCCACCACGTGGTGATGGTCCTTCAGCGGCACCAGGGTGGCGAATTCGCGCATCACCTGCGCCGCGGCCGCGATCTCGCCGACCGTTTCCTTCTTCACCCGCAGGCCGATGATGAAGCCCGCGATCTGCGCCGGCGTGAGTTCCCCGCGCATGATCTGGCGCATCACGTGCAGCATCTCGTCGTGGAAGATCTCGCGATGCTCCACGGTCCGCTGGATCGCTTCCGCGATGCCGATTTTCATTGTCATCTCCGCTCCAGAAAGTTTCTCAGCATGGCATGCCCGTGTTCGGTAAGCATCGCCTCGGGATGGAACTGCACGCCCTCGACAGGCAGCGTGCGGTGGCGCAGGCCCATTATCTCGCCCTCCTCGGAGCGCGCGCTTACCTCGAGGCACCCGGGCAGCGACTCGCCCTCCACCGCCAGCGAGTGGTAGCGCGTCGCGGCGAATCCGTCGGGTATCCCGGTGAACACTCCCCTGCCGTCGTGCCGCACGCTCGAGACCTTGCCGTGCATGACGCGCCCGGCCCTGATCACCCTGCCGCCGAACGCCTGGCCGATCGCCTGGTGCCCGAGGCAGACCCCGAGGATCGGAATCTCGCCCGCGAACCTGCCGATCGCGCCAAGCGAAATTCCCGCCTGGTCCGGCGTGCAGGGGCCGGGCGAAATCACGATCTGCGCCGGTTTCAGCCGCGCGGCCTCGTCAAGGCCGATCTCGTCGTTGCGAACCACCTTCACCTCGGCGCCGAGCTCGCCGAAGTATTGCACCAGGTTGAAGGTGAACGAATCGTAGTTGTCGATCATCAGCAGCATGGCGCACCCGAACGGCCGAATCCAGTGAAGCTATTATCGGGCAAGTGAAACACATCCACTGGCTCCTGCAGGGCGCGTGGCCGGGCAGGGACGCGGTCCTCAAGTCCGACCTGGCGACCATACGACTGCGCGCCGGCCCCAGCGCGGCGCAGCTGCCCGCGCCGGCGACGATGAGCTTCGGCGACCACGCGCCCGGCCAGGCGCGGCTCCTGCTCGTCGGCAAGTACCACCCGAACGATCCGTCGCGGCATGCGCGATGGATGGCCGCCATCAGGCAGGCCCGCGCAAGCGGCGGCAAGGTCTGGATCGACTACACCGACAACCACCTCGGCTCCGATACGGACAAGAGCCCGTTCTACCGCGAGGCGATGCAGGCGGCCGACGGTGCGATTTGTCCCTCGCCCGGGTTGCGGGCCGAACTGAGGAAATACTGGAGCGGACCGACCGAAATCCTCGAGGATGCGAACGATCTGCCGATGCTGCCGCCAAAGGCCTCCGTCGCGAACCCGAGGGCGCTGATGTGGTTCGGCGACGCAAGCAATCTCCCGTACATGTTCGACGCGTTGGGCACTTTCCCCACGGCCGCGCCGTTGCGCTTGCTGATACTTGCGCGGCAGGCCGCTGTCGGCTGGATCTCGCAGAACGCCGCCCGTGCCCCCCGCAATGTACAAATCCAGTTCTGTCCCTGGTCCATCGAGAACATGGTCTACACGGCGGGGCTGGCCGATGCATGCGTCATTCCGTCGGATCCGGCCGACCCGCGGAAGAACGGTGCGAGTTCGAACCGGCTGATCAGCGCCCTGTCGCTGGGGTTGCCGGTCGCCGCGGACATGCTCGACTCCTACCGGGAGTTCGCGGATTGCTTCGTCGACCTGAGGAGCGCGGGATTTCATGACCTGCTCGCCGACCCCCTCAAATACCGGGCGAAGGTATTGCGGGCGCAGGGCGGGATCGTGCAAAGGTTCAGCCCCGAGACGATCGGCAGGAACTGGGCATCCTTCCTGGTCCGGGCCACAGGTGAAATTGCCTGACGGGGCGCTCACGCAGCCTCCTTCGGTTGCGCCTCGGCCGCCGCAAGCTCGGCTGCGCGCAGGATCGCACGCGCCTTGTGCTGCGTTTCCTGCCACTCGGACTGCGGGTCGGAGTCGGCCACGACGCCGGCGGCGGCCTGCACGTGCAGCCTGCCGTCCTTCAGCACCGCGGTGCGGATCGCGATCGCCACGTCCATGTCGCCGTTGAAGCCGAGGTAACCGACAGCGCCGCTGTAGACCCCGCGCTTCACCGGCTCCAGCTCGTCGATGATCTGCATCGCGCGCACCTTGGGCGCCCCCGTCACCGTGCCGGCGGGAAAGCTCGCCTTGAGTACGTCGATCGCATCCAGGCCCGCTTTCACCCTGCCCTCGACGTTGGACACGATATGCATCACGTGCGAATAGCGCTCGACCGCCATTTTCTCGGTGACGCGCACCGACCCGGTCGCGGCGACGCGCCCGACATCGTTCCTGCCAAGGTCGATGAGCATCACGTGTTCGGCGCGCTCCTTGGGATCCGCGAGCAGCTCCGCGGCGGTCTTCGCATCCTCCTCGGGCGTCCTGCCGCGCGGCCGCGTGCCCGCGATCGGCCGCAGCGTGATGACGTCGCCCGAAAGCCGCACCAGGATCTCCGGCGAGGCGCCGACCACGTGGTGATCGCCGAAGTCGAAGTAGTACATGTAGGGCGAAGGATTGACCCCGCGCAGCGCCCGGTAGAGCGCGAGGGGCGGCGCATCGAAGGCGCGCGTAGTGCGCTGGGAAACCTGCACCTGCATGCAGTCGCCCGCGAAAATGTAGTCCTTCGCCCGCCCGACCGCCGCCAGGAACTGCTGCTCGGAGAAGCTGCGCTCGAGCTCGGCCTGCTTCGCGGCTCCGTCCGCCGCGACCGGACCGGGTGAAAATTCCTCGGGCAACGGCAGCGCTAGGCGCGCGCGCAGGCCCTTGAGCCGCTCTTGCGCCGCGCGCCAGGCGCCCGGCTCCCGCGGGTCGGCATAGACGACCAGGTAGAGCTTGCCGAGGACGTTGTCCACCACCGCCAGTTCGTCGGAAACCAGCAGCAGCACGTCCGGGGTGCCGAGGGCATCGGGCTTGGCGCCCTGCAGCGCGCGCGGTTCGACGTGCCGGACCGATTCGTAGCCGAAGTAGCCGACCAGCCCGCCGCCGAAGCGCAATGCCGCGGGCACCGGCGCCACGTGCTGGCGCTCGAGGTATTCGCGAACGTATTCGAATGGGTCGGCGCCCTCCACGCGCTCGATGACGACGTCACCGCCACGCGCGTCGCGCAGCATCCGGCGCACCACGCCGCCTCTTGCCTCGATGCGCTCGGCGCAGGCGAGGCCGATGAACGAATAGCGCCCGAAGCGCTCGCCGCCGACCACGGATTCGAGCAGGTAGGTATAGGGGCCGCCGCTGGTTCCACCCGCGCCTGCCGTCCCGCCCGCGAGCTTCAGGTACACCGCAAGCGGCGTGTAAAGATCGGCGCGCGCCTCCAGCACCACCGGCACGCGCGTGTAGCCCTGCTTGGCAAGGGCCTGGAATTCGAGCTCTGTCATGAACGACTCCGGCGAATCGACTGCGAACTGCGGGGGAACTTCAGGGTGCGGGAAAAATAACCCGCGGCAAGGCCGCTGTTAGCTGCGCCAGGGACGCCAGCTGCGCCAGGAGGAGGGGGAGTGCGGGCTGTGACGGGATTTCATGACCGGTGGAAATATAGCACGGCGCCCGGCTACCGCGCTCCGGCGGGATTCTGCCGCGCCGGAGGATGCCAGCCACGGCGCCACTGTTGAAAGGGCAGCACGAAAGGCGGCTCCCCATTGTCGAGGAACCAGGAATCGACGACCCAGCGCGCCGTCCCCGGCCGCTCGAAGAGCGTGGCCGCCATGTGCGGCCAGCCGCGCAGGAACCAGCCGCGCATGGCGGGCTCGCCTACCTCGTGCCAGCGCAGCAGTCCCTGGCGCTCGAGCATGAGCAGGTAGTAGGTCGTGTTGGTGGTCTCGTCGACGCAGTCCATCTGGAAATCGCCGGCGGCGCCAAAGGTGCCGCCCTTGTCGTTTTTCGTGCCGACGCGCTCGCCGGTGATGCGCTCGAAGAGCGCGATCGCCTCGCGGACCCGCTCGCGTTCCGCGGCGGCATCGGCGGCGGGCGGCTCGAAGCGTGCGCGGATCCCCGCCCACTCTTCAGCCGTCAGGGACACGTACGCAATGGATTTGCAGTCGAAGTCGTAGCAGACGGAAAACCGCTCCGGCGTGGGCTCGGTAACCACCCCGTCGCGAGGGAACTGGCCTGCCCGGACGCCCGCCGCGGGCAGGCAGACGGCGGCGGCCAGCAGGCAGGCGGGCAGGAGGCCGGTGCTCGTCCCGCGGTTCAGCCCGCTGCCTTTCCCGCGAGACGGTCCCGCATTGCGCGGATCGTCGCGGCATAGTCCCCCGAGCCGAAGATCGCCGAGCCCGCGACGAAGGTATCGGCGCCGGCCTGCGCGACTTCGGCGATGTTGCCGGTCTTGATGCCGCCGTCGACTTCGAGCCAGACGTCGCGCCGCGTCGCCTGCGGCGCAGTCTCGATCCTCTTTCTCACCTCGGCGATCTTGGGCAGCACCGAAGGAATGAACTGCTGGCCGCCGAAACCCGGATTCACGGACATCAGCAGCACCAGGTCGAGCTTGTCGAGCGTGTGATCGAGATGCGAGAGCGGCGTCGCGGGATTGAAGACGAGGCCGGCCTTGCAGCCCGATTCCCGGATCAGCGCGATCGTGCGGTCGACGTGGTCCGAGGCCTCGGGATGAAAGCTGATGATGTCGGCGCCGGCCTTCGCGAACTCGGGGATGATCCGGTCCACGGGCTTTACCATCAGGTGCACGTCGATCAGCATCCTGGTGCGCGGGCGCAGCGACGCGCACACCAGCGGCCCGATGGTGAGATTGGGCACGTAATGGTTGTCCATGACGTCGAAGTGCAGCAGGTCGGCGCCCGCGGCCTCCACCGCCGCCACCTCCTCGCCAAGGCGCGCGAAATCCGCGGAAAGTATCGAAGGGGCGATGCGAAACCTGTTTGCGGCCATGGCGGAGCGATTCTATCGCGCCCCGTGCGATCCCCGCATGCGCCGACTTACAATGTGCGCATGGCCCAGGAAAAGCGCTACGAGATCTCGGTGACGCCATCGGTGCAGTACCTGCCCGACCAGTCCGACGAAAAGACCGGGCGCTACGTGTTCGCCTACACCATCAACATCCGCAACTCCGGCAGCGCGACGGCGCAGCTGATCAGCCGGCACTGGATCATCACCGACTCGCAGGGCCTGGTGCAGGAAGTGCGCGGGCTGGGCGTCGTGGGCGCCCAACCGGTGCTGCGGCCCGGCGAGAGCCACGAGTACTCAAGCGGCACCGCGATCGCGACGCCGGTGGGCACCATGCGCGGCAGCTACCAGATGGTCGCGGAGGACGGCACGCGCTTCGAAGCGCAGATCCCGGAATTCACCCTCTCGGTGCCCCGCGTCCTGCACTGAAACTGTTGCTACGGCTTTTCGGCCGCCATCCTGCGCAGCTGGGCCGTGGTCTTGGCAAGCCGGTCGGCGAGGATCCGCACCAGCGCGATAGCCGCGTCCGGGTTGCCGCGTATTACGTTGACGAACACGTCGCGCGAAATGCGCAGCACCTCGACGCGCGTGGCCGCGGTCGCCGTCGCGGTGCGCGGCACGTCGCCGAAGATGCCGATTTCGCCGATCACGTCGTTGCGCGTCAGCGTGTTCACGAGCAACGGCCCCTTCGGCGTCGGCACGGTGATGTCGACGTCGCCCTCCATGACGATGTAGGCGCTGTCGGGCGGGTCGCCCGCGCTGAACATGAGCTGGCCCGGCTCGTAGGTGAGGCGGTCGCTGCTGAAGGCGAGCAGCTTCTGCATCGCGGGGTCGGTGGTGCTGAAAATCGGCACCCGCCGGATCAACTCGAATTCCTGCTCCAAGCTCATGGTTGCCTTTCTATGCCGTTTTTCAACCGGCGTTCAACATCTTGTGCAGCGCGCCGCCGCTGCTCTTCAGCTCCGCGAAGCGCCCCTGCTCGGCGAGCCGGCCCCGCTCCATCACCAGGGCATGGCCAAAACGTTCGGCCAGGTCGGTGCGCTGCAGCGCCCAGAACACGCAGCGCCCCTTGCGGCTCTCCAGCACGCTCGTCACGATCCGGTTCTGCGAGCCGCCATCCAGGCTCGCCGCGGCCTGGTCGAGGATCAGCACCGCCGGGCGCTTGAGCAGCGCGCGCGCGATCGCGACCTTCTGCCGGTCGGCGCTCGACAGGCGCGCGCCGCCGACTCCGACCTGGTAGCCCAGGCCGATCGACGCCACCTGCGGCCGCAGCTTCAATTCCTCGAGCACCTCATGCAGCATTGCGGCAATGCGCGTGCCGGCCTGCGCCTGCCCGGTCGCGACCTTGCCGAACAGGATGTTGTCCTGCAATGTCGCCGCGCCGTTGTAGCGCGCCGCATCGAAGAACTCGATGCCGCTGCGCATGCCCTCGGGAAGATGCTCGGCAAAGTAGCGGCGCGCCTGCAGGATGCGGCGCTCGAACGCTTCGTCGATGAGTCCCAGGCGATGGCGCGCGGAGATCATCTTGAACGGCAGCGCCATCAGCAGGTCGCGGTCCGGTTCCTCGATCTTGTCCAGCCCCGCGTCGACCACGCGCGCCAGAACCGCCTTCACCTCCGGCAGATCGTCCTGCCTGATGAAGCTGAAGCGCTCGAAGAACTCGTGCCCCGGCGGCAGGCCGCTGAACAGTTCGACCATCGTCTCGGCCAGCTTGTGCCCGGTCTTGAGCAGGTCGTCCGCGAGCGCCGTCTCGCGCAGCACGCGCCGCACGTAGTCATTGCCCGCCAGGTTTTCGATGTCGAAAGTCGACTTGCCGATCGGCGTGCCGAAGAGCAGGTTTTCCGCGAGGGTCGCGTTGCGGTTGTAGCGCTCGCCATCGAACTGCTCCACCAGGCCCTGCATGCCGGGCCCGGCGAGCCGCACCCGTATCGCCTCGCGGGCACGCAGCACGCTGTCCGCCAGGCCGGGATGGCTCGCGGCGTTCACCGCGCTGCGCAGGCCCAGTTCGAAGATGGTCTCCTCCAGCTCGACCGTCTTCAGGACTTCCACGATGCGTGCGTCCATTTCTTCGGGGCTGGACGCACCGGCAGCCTGGTAGTCGGTCCAGTCGGCGCCGAAATCGAGCGGCGTGCTGTCGGTGCGCTTCGCCTCCTGCATCTGAAACACGAATTCCGCGAGTTCCGCGCCCTCGTAGGTCCGTTCGCGCAGGGGATAGTGCTTCAGTCCGTAGAGCAGGTTGTCGCGCACGCTGGTCGGGAAGAGGTAGGCCGCCGGGCCCACATACGCCAGCGCGCGGCCGGTGACCGACTCCGGCGCCTTGGTCATGTCGATGCCGCCGACCTCGACGCGGCCGCTGCTGGGCACAATCAGGCGCGCGAGCATCTGCGTCAGTTCGCCCACGCCGGCGGCATGCGAGCCGAGGATCGCAACGTGCTGGTCGAGGCCGACCTCGAAACTGACGCTTTCGATCAGCTTGGATCCCGCCTCTCCCTGGAGCGTCAGGTTGGACACGCGCACCGTGCCCTCGCCCGGCATTTGCGGCGCCGCGACCGGCGCCTGCAGTTCCGCCGGCACCATGTCTTCCGCCGTGAACTGCTCGACCACCTGGGTGTATTTGATCTGCACGTCGAGGCGCTGCTGGTCCCAGTCGATCAGTTCCTTGATCGGGCTGGGCAGGTCCTTGTAGGCGGCGATCACGGCAACCAGCGTGCCGATGTCCAGGCGTCCCTTGATCACGAGGATGCCGCCGACCAGGTAGAACAGGAACGGCGCCACCTGGGAGAGGAAATTGTTGAGGAACTTGATCAGGAACTTGCGCTGGAAGAAATCGAAGCGGATGCGGAAAATCCGCCCCAGGCGCGACGATATTTCGGCGCGCTCGTAGTTGGAGGTGTCGTGGGCGTGCACCTCGACCACCCCGTCGGCGACCTCCGCGATGCGGCCCGCCAGCTGGCGCGCGCTCAACTGGCGCTCCTTGGCGAGCGCCAGCAGCCGGCGGCGCAGCTTCGGGATGATCACCGCCTGGGCGGCCACCACGCCCAGCGCGATCAGTCCCAGGTACACGTGCTGGTACATGATGAAGAACAGCGCCGTCGCCGCCTCGCCGGCGAGGAACAGCGGCGTGATCATCGATTCGCCGACGAAACCGCCCAGCGGCTCCACCTCGTCCTTGATCATGGTGGCGAGCTCGGCCGACTTGACGCGGCGGAAGCGCGCCAGCGGAAAGCGCAGGATGCGGTCGAAGAGCGCGTAGCGCAGGCGCCGCAGCATGCGTTCGCCCAGCCAGCCCTTCATGGTGTTGATCTGGAACTTCAGGCCGCCGTTGACCACGATCAGCACGAGGAACGCCACGGTCAATGCAACCAGGTACCACAGCTGTTCCAGCGCGATGCCATCGAACAGGCGCAGGGTCCCGCCGCCCAGGAACGCCGGCAGCGTGAAATGCATCTTGAGAAACGCCACCGTGGACTCGGCCGTCGGGAAGCGCTTGCCCTGGATCGCCTCGTTGATGATCGCCTTGGGCAGGTCGAGCATCGAAAAGTAGATCAGCATCGAGGCAACGACCAGCGGCACGATCAGCAGCTGTTCGCGCTTGCTGTAGCGGATGATGAATCCGAACAGGGAGCGTTCCATGGGAGGGGATCATAGTGCAAGCCGAGCAGGTTCGTGCCAAAGTATCGGCTGTGACCGGGCAGGCTGACTTTCAGGTGCGGTTCTGGGGTGTGCGCGGCAGCATCGCGTCCCCCGGCCCCGCCACCGCGCGCTATGGCGGCAATACGTCGTCGATCGAAGTGCGCTGCGGCGAGCGCCTGATCCTGCTTGACGCGGGTACCGGCCTGCGCTATCTCGGCAACCAGCTCGCCGGCACGACGCCGCTGAGCGCGGACCTGTTCTTCACCCACACGCATTTCGATCACGTCTGCGGGCTGCCGTTCTTCAAGCCGTTCTTCCAGCCGAAGAACGAATTCCGGCTCTGGGCCGGCCACCTGGGCGGCGGCATGACGCTGAACCAGGTGTTGCACGAATTCATGATCGCGCCGCTGTTTCCGGTGCCGCCCGGCGTTTTCGCGGCGCAAATCGACTATCGCGATTTCAAGGGCGGGGAGACCCTGACGCCGGCGTCAGGAATTGTCATGCGCACCGCGGTGCTGAACCACCCCAACGGCGCGACCGGCTATCGCATCGAATACGGCGGCAAATCCGTGTGCTATGTCACCGACACCGAGCACGTGCCGGGCACGCCGGACCGCAACGTGCTGGCGCTGATAGCGGGCGCCGACATCGTGATCTACGACTGCATGTACACCGACGAGGAATATGCGAAATCCTACGTCGGCTGGGGGCATTCGACCTGGCAGGAGGGCGTGCGCCTGAGCAAGGCCGCAGGCGTGAAGAAACTGGTGGTGTTCCACCACGACCCCGACCACGACGACGACCGCCTCGACGCGATCGGCCGCGAGGTCGAGGCGGCGTTGCCGGGCACGGTGCTCGCGCGCGAAGGAATGGTGCTGCAACCATGATCGCCGCCGGTGCGCCGGCATATGCCGCGCACCTGGAAGCGATCGAGGGCCTGGCTGCCGCGCTGGACGCGATTGGCGGCGCGCCGCCGCCGGCGCCGCGCTGGAACCAGGACTGGTTTCCGCGACTCGATGCCGCGGCCGCGTACACCATGGTCCGGCGGCACCGTCCGGCCCGCATCGTCGAAGTCGGCTCGGGCCATTCCACGCGATTCATGGCGCGCGCCGTCGCCGACGGCGCACTCGCGACGCGCATCACTTCGATCGACCCCAGGCCGCGCGCCACTCTCGACGGCCTGCCGGTCGAGATGCTGCGCGCGCCGGTCCAGGCGGCGGGGCGGGCACCGTTCGCGGATCTGCGCGCGGGAGACTTCCTGTTCGTCGATTCAAGCCACAAGCACCATGCGGGCAGCGACGTCGAATTCATCGTCGAGCAGGTGCTGCCGGATCTGCCCGCGGGCGTTTTCGTTCACTTCCATGACATCTTCCTGCCGGGCGGATATCCGCAGGCCTGGGCCTGGCGGCGCTACAACGAGCAGGAATCGGTCGCGGCGCTGATCAGCGGCGGTGGATATGCGCCGGAATTCTCCAGCGCCTGGATCGTTTCGAGCCGGCCGGAATGGCTCGCGAAAGGCATCCTCGCAAGGCTGCCGCTGGTGCCCGGCGCGATCGAATCGAGCCTCTGGCTGCGCCGGCCCGGCTAGAAGACGCCTATCGCTTCAGGAGCGGCAGCAGCTGGGCGACGATGCGGCGGTTGCGCTCGAGATTGGCGCGCACCTCCGCGGGCCCGCTTACCTCGATGGGAAGCTTGCGCGCCGCAATTACCTGCGCGGCGAACGGTGCCTGTGCGGCGGCCGCGAAAGCTGCGGTAAGCGCTTCGGAAATCTCCTTTGACACCCCGGGAGGCGCGTATACCCCCAGGGCTCCGGTGAGCGCGATGCGCTCCTTGCTGACCTCGTTGATGGTCGGCGTGCCGGTGTAGAGCGGCGAGCGCTGCGCCCCAAAGGTAATCAGGGGCCGCATGGCGGGCGACGTGTAGTTTGCCACCGCGAAAGTCACCATCAATGCCGCGTCCGCGCCGCCGGTTGTCAGTGCCTTGGTGTATTCCTCAGGTCGGCCGCCTATGGCGAGGGTGTCTATCCTGGCGCCGGTCACGCGCTCGAGCTGGGCCTTGTAGACAAGGATGCCGTCGCCGAAGGCCGTGTCCTGACCGGCGGCCGCGAGCTTCAGCCTCCTGGATTTCGCGGCCGCGGCGAAATCACTCCACGACTTGATCGGCGAGTTCTCCGGCACCACGAGCGCTCCCGAAAGGGCGGTCGTCAGCTTGGCGATCGGCGTCAGGCTGGCAAGCGTCGGTTTCGCATTGCGCACCGCTTCAGATACCGAGCGGCCGAGGAGCTCGACGAGGACAACGCGCGACCCGTCCGGCTTCGCATGAGCGAGGGCGGCAAGCGCCTTGCCGCCGCCTTCGCCCTGCATGGTCTCGATCGTCACCTTCCCACCGAGTGCCTGCTCGAGTCCGGGCAGCAACAGCTGCACCGTACGCGCCAGCATCGAGTCCGGCCCGGCGACTTCGACGATGGTGAGATCGGCGGCGCGTGCCGGCGCGCCAAGGGCGAGCGCAATGGCGATGATGAGCGTATTTGCGATTCTGAGCATCCTGTCCTCCGGAAACTACTTGTAAGGGTCGGCAGCGTCGCGCAAGCCGTCGCCGAAGAAGTTGAACGCCAGCACGACCACGAATACCGGCACAACAGGCAACATCAGCCATGGGTAGAGCGCGACCACGTTGATGTTCTGCGCTTCATTCAGCAGCACGCCCCAGCTGGTCACCGGCGGGCGCAATCCAAGGCCGAGGAAGGACAGCGCGGTCTCGCCCAGGATCATGCTCGGCACGGAAAGCGTGAGCGAGGCGATGAGGTGGCTGGCGAAGCTCGGCAGCAGGTGGCGCGCGATTACGCGCTGGGGAGTGGCCCCCATCAGCACCGCGGCGGTGGCGAATTCCTCCTCGCGCAGCGCGAGCAGTTTCGAGCGCACCGCGCGCGCGAGTCCCGGCCAGTCGAGCAGGCCGAGGATGATGGTGATGCCGAAGTACACCAGCACCGGGCTCCAGTTCACGGGCAGCGCCGCCGACAGCGCCATCCACAGCGGCAGTTCGGGGAAGGAACGCACCATCTCGATGAAGCGCTGGATCACGTTGTCGATCCAGCCGCCGTAGTACCCGGAAATGCCGCCCAGGGTGATGCCGATGATGAAGCTCACGGCGATGCCGAGCAGCCCGACGGTGAGCGAAATTCGCGTGCCGTGGATGATGCGCGAGAAAACGTCGCGGCCGAGGCGGTCGGTGCCGAACAGGAACAACGTGCCGCCTTCGGCCGGGCAGACGAGATGCACGCTGGACTCGAACAAGTCCATGTACTCGTAGCTGTCGCCGCGGCAGAAATAGCGCAGCGGCTGCACTCTCGAGGCGTCCGGGCGGAATTCACGCCGCATGGTCTGCATGTTGAGTTCCATGCTGTAGCCGTAGACGAACGGCCCGACGAATTTGCCCTCGTGAAACAGGTGCAGTTCCTGCGGCGGCGCGTAAATGTGGCGCGTGTCGCGGCTGTGCAGGTTGTAGGGGGAAAGGAATTCGCTCCCCAGGATCGAAAGGTAGAAAAACGCGAGCACCCAGGCCGAAATCACGGCGACCTTGTGGCGCCGGAATTTCCACCACATGATCCTCCACTGCGAGGCGCGGTAGAAGCGTTCCTGCTCCGGCGTCAATTTCTCCGTGGCGAGCGGCTCGAAGGGCTCGGTCGCGACGTAATGCGGCAGCTTGTCGGGCACGGTGCTCATGCGACAGGGGGGCGCGGGGGGGCCGGGAAGGCCCCGAACGCATTCCCCGGAAGGGGCCCGGCCCCCACGCTCGTCATTTCGCGGCGCCCCCGGTGAGGCGGATGCGCGGGTCGAGCGCGGCGAGCAGCAGGTCGGAGATGAACATCCCGATCACCGTCAGCAGCGCGAGGAACATGAGGAACGAGCCCGCCAGGTACTGGTCCTGGCTGCGCAGCGCCTCGAGCAGCATCGGGCCGGAGGTCTGCAGCGAGAGCACGACCGCGACGATCGCCGAGCCCGAAATCACCGAGGGCAGCAGGTTGCCGATGTCGGCGATGAACGGGTTCAGCGCCATGCGCAGCGGATACTTCACCAGCAGCCGGAACGGCGGCATGCCCTTGGCGCGCGCGGTCACCACGTACTGCTTCTGCAGTTCATCGAGCAGGTTGGCGCGCAGGCGCCGGATCATGCCGGCGGTGCCGGAGGTGCCGATCACGATGACCGGGATCCAGAGGTGGTTCAGCACCGAGCCGAACTTGGCCAGGCTCCAGTCCTTGTCGAGGTATTCCGGGTCCATGATGCCGCCGATCGCGAGCCCGAACTCGACATTGGCGAAATACATCAGCACCAGCGCGAAAAGGAAGTTCGGCGTGGCCAGGCCCACGTAGCCGAGCAGCGTCAGGCCGTAGTCGCCCCAGCCGTACTGGTGCGTCGCCGCGTAGGCGCCGATCGGGAACGCCACCGCCCAGGTGAACAGCACCACCGTGAAATTCAGGATGAACGACAGCAGCATCCGGTCGCCCACCACCTCGCCCACCGGCAGGTCGTGCTCGAACGACCAGCCCCAGTCGCCCTGCAGCAGGCCCGAGAAGCCGCGTTCGGTCGGCCACAGCCCGACCCAGACCGCGTACTGCTCGATGAACGGCTTGTCCAGGCCGAACTGGGCGCGCATGAATTCGGCGCGCTCCAGCGCCGCCTTGTCGCCCTGGCTGCGCAGCTCCGCGATCTGGTTCGAAAGGAAATCCCCCGGCGGCAGCTTGATGATGCTGAAAGTGACGAAGCTGATCACGAGCAGCGTCGGGATCATGATCAGCAGCCGGCGGAGGGTGTACGTCAGCATGTGCGCTCGGAGAAGGCGTCGGAACCTGCGGCTACTTTGCGATCCAGAAGCTGTCGGGGCGATACATGCCGAAGAACGCGCCCGGGTCCCAGTTGTAGATGCCCTTCTCCGGCACGTTCCTGAGCGTGTTGCGCACCACCACCGGCTGCGCCACGCCGCTCACGACGCCGATCACGAACTGCTGCTCGGCGTGGATCTGCAGCATGCGGTGCCAGATCTTCGCGCGCTCGTCGCGCGTCGCGGCGTCGCGCCACTGGCCGTTGAGCTTCAGCAGTTCCGCCGCCTCCGCGAAGTCCGGCGCGTCGCCCGCCTTGCCGCCGGTCTCGAAGTGCTGGCCGAATTTCGGCCACTGCAGCTGCTGCTGGCTGGTCGGCGCGAGTTCCTCGGGGTTGATGTCCGGATTGGCGAGGCCATTCTCCAGCCCGGTCCAGACCGACATCAGCGCGTCGCCCGAAAATACGCGGTTGCGCAGCACTTCGCGCTGCGTGGGCTTCGGAAACAGCTTGATGCCGACTTCGCGCCAGTTTTCCCGGATCATCTCCAGCACGTCGGTCTGCTCGGTGCTCTCGCCGGCGGTCTCGACGATGATCTCGAGCGGCCTGCCGTCGGGCAGCTTGCGCAAGCCGTCGGGCCCGCGCTTCAGTCCCGCCTCGTCGAGCAGTTTTTCGGCCGCCTTCCTGTCGTGCTGCGCCCAGCGCGTCTGGTACTCCTTCCTGTAGAGGGAGCTCTCGGCGATCACCGTGTTGTTGCCCTCGGAGGCGAGACCGAAATACAGCACCTGGTTCACCTGGCCGCGGTCGATCGCGAGCGACAGCGCGCGCCGCACGCGCACGTCGCGCAGCGCCGCGCGCCAGACCGGGTCGTTCGCGTTCAGGTTGGGAAACAGCGCGAAATGGGCGCCGCGCGCGGTTTTCCAGAGGAAGGTCCGGTAGTTGTTGGTCTTCTCGCCCTTCTTCAGGAAGGTGTAGTTGTTGAACTGGATGTCGCGCGCCTGCAGGTCGGACTCGCCGGCGCCGGTCTTGGCCGGGATCAGCTTGCCCTCCGCCACCGCCAGCACGATGCGATCGATGTACGGCAACTGGCGGCCGTTGGCGTCGACCCGGTGGAAATAGGGATTGCGCACGGCGACGAAACGGTCGGCCGGCGGCTTGGTGACGTTCACCCAGGGCTGCAGCGTCGGCAGGGCCGTATTGTCGAACTGGTACATGTTGTCTTCGCGGTTGTGCGTCGCCGCCCAGCTGCGCTTGACGGCGCCGCCCGACGGCGCGTCGCCCGCCTTCGCGTTGTACTTGCGATGGAACTTCTTCAGGTAATGCGCCGGCCGGAATATGAACAGCGGCGAGGCGCCCGCCATGCGCGGCAGGAAATCGGGATTCGGCTTCGACCAGCTGTAGCGCACCGTCTGCTTGTCGGGGAACTCGACCTTGGGCGCTTCGCCGTTGACCAGCAGGTCGCTCGGCGGTCCCGTGGGGCTGAGTTCCTTGTTGTTGGCGACGTCCTCCCAGAAGTAACGGAAGTCATCACTGGTGAACGGCTGGCCGTCGGACCAGCGATGCCCCTTGCGCAGCTTCATCGTGAAGACGCGCTCGCCCTTGACATCGATGCTCTCGAGGATGTCGGGAACGATGTTGAAATTCGTGTCGTAGCCGACGAGCCGCGCGTAGCCGTACACGACGAGCATGCGCACGTCGCGGCTGCGCCCGATCAGCATGTTCAGGCTGCCGCCATGCAGCCCCAGCTCCTGCCCCGGGCCAGCCTTGACCACCAGCGGCGTCCCCGGCAGCCGCCTGGCCGCAGGCGGCAGCTTGCCTGACTTGAGGTCCTCCGCGAACATCGGCGGCTCGATGAATTTTTCCTGGGCCTGCGCCGGCGGCGCCGCGCCGGCGGACAATGCCGCAAGCAGCGGCAATACGAACGTTCTCATCATGACCTGAGCTCCGAGAAGTCCGCGCCCTGGTGCGCGCGAACGAAATGTTTGCCGCCGATATCCAGCAGGCTCGCGTTGCCCGCGTCGCCCGCCGCTGCCGAACCGCCCAGGCGGAACGGCGCCGGCCAGGCGCGCGGATCGGAGGCCTTGCCTTCCATCAGCGCGGCGAAGTCGAGCCTGCGGTCCAGGTCCGGGTCCGGCACCGCGGCGAGCAGCGCCTTCGTATAGGGGTGCACCGGATTGCGGAACAGCTCGTCGTAGGACGCGAGCTCGACCAGGCGGCCGGCGCACATGACCGCGATCCGGTCGGCGAGGTAGTGCACGACCGCGAGATTGTGCGAAATGAAGATGTAGGTCAGGTTGAGCGCGCTCTTGAGATCCAGCAGCAGGTTGAGCACCTGGGCCTGCACCGAGACGTCGAGCGCCGAAACCGGCTCGTCGCATATGAGGAGCTCCGGTCCCAGCGCCAGCGCGCGGGCGATGCCTATGCGTTGCCGCTGTCCGCCGGAAAAGCTGTGCGGGTAGCGGCGCAGGTAGCGCACGTCCAGTCCCACCAGGGTCATGAGCTCCTTGACGCGGTTGAAGCGTTCCTCCGCGTCGCCGATGCCGTGGATCACGAGCGGCTCGGCCACGATGTCCTGCACCGTCATGCGCGGATTGAGCGAACTGAAGGGATCCTGGAACACGAACTGCACCTTGCGCCGGTAGGCGAACAGTTCGGGGCCCTCGAGCTTGAGCACGTTGCGCGGCGCGCCGCGGTCGTTGTAGATGATTTCGCCGCCGTCGGGCGTTGCGGAGCGCAGGATCATCTTCGCGGTGGTGGTCTTGCCGCAGCCCGACTCGCCCACGAGGCCCAGGCACTCGCCCGAGGCAACGCTGAAACTCACGTCGTCCACCGCCCGCACTTCGCCCGCGAGCTTGCGGCCAAGGAACGACTTCTTGCGCGTCTCGAAGCGCTTGGTGAGATTGCGCACGACGAGCAGCGGCTCGCCGCCCGTGTTCTCGCCGTGGGGCCGCCCGCGCCCCGAGATCAGGTGGTCGGTGGACGACTGCACCTCGCGGATCGGCGTCAGGCGTTCGCCCGGCGCCATGTTGAAGCGCGGCACCGCGCGCATCAGGGCCTTCAGGTAGGGATGGCGCGGGTCGCGGAAAATGTCCCTCAGCGCGCCCGATTCGACGACCTTGCCGTGGTACATCACCACCACCTCGTCGGCCATGTTGGCGACGATGCCGAGATCGTGCGTGATCAGCAGCATCGCCATCTTCAGCTCGGTCTGCAGGGTCTGCACGAGCTGCAGGATCTGCGCCTGGATGGTGACATCGAGCGCGGTGGTCGGTTCGTCGGCGACCAGCAGCGCCGGCCGGCATACCAGCGCCATCGCGATCATGGCGCGCTGGCGCAGGCCGCCGGAGAGCTCGAACGGATAGGTGTGCTCCGCCTTGACCGGATCGGCGAAACCCACCAGCCGCAGCATTTCCAGCACCGCGTCGCGGCGCTCGGTCTTGCCGAGGCCCGGCCGGTGCAGCACCAGGGATTCGCCGATCTGGTTGCCGACCGTGTGCAGCGGCGACAGCGCGGTCATCGGCTCCTGGAAAATGATCGAAATCCGGCCGCCGCGGATCCGGCGCACCGGCAGGCCCTGCGGATCGAGCCGCGCGATGTCCACCACGGCACCGGGCTTTTTCGGATCGAGGAACAGGATTTCGCCGGATTCAATGCGGGCGACGCGCGGCAGGATGCTCATGATCGCCTGGGCGACCATGGTCTTGCCGGAGCCCGATTCGCCGACCAGCGCGACCGTGCGGCCCTCTGGAATACGGAACGACACGCCGTCCACCGCCTTGACGGTGCCGGCGTCGACGTCCAGGTAGACCTTGAGATCCCTGATCCGGAGAACGTCGCTCATTCGGCCAGCCCGAGCAGGTCGAGATTGGCGCGCGTTGGCACGTCCAGCTCGAGGCCGCGGCGCCGGGCCTCGAGCGCGGCGGCGCGCACCAGGCCGGCGAAGCCTTCCAGCTCCGAGTCGATGCGGATCGTGCGCCGTGCGTCGCGAAGCCTCAACTGCATCCATCCCCCCTCGCTGTCCCTGCGGGTCGAGTAGTAGTCGAGCCGCAGAGAACGCAAATCCTCCCACCGGATCGCGGCGCTGAGCAGTCCAGCTGCGGGCCCTCTGACGCGGATTCCGGTCCCGTCCAGCTCGATGTGGGTCAATTGCCGGCAGACCGTACGGCCAAAGTATACGAGGAATAGCGCGGCCACTGCAGCCAGCACCAGGGCCACGGACGGCGCCGGATGCACGAACGCCAGAGGGCCGAGCGTGGCAGCGAGCCCGACGACGACGCCGGCATAGTCCGGCAACAAGCACCGCCACGGATAGCGAAGCGGAGCGCTCACGAAATGTGAAATAGTTCCTCTGCCCGCCGCCAGGCGACCGCCGGCAACCTGCAGGTCGATTCAAACAGGCGTTCGAGAAATTCCCAGGCCGCCTCGTCATGCACCGCGTGGTGGCTGAGCCAGCCGGTCGCCTCTCCCGGATCCGCTGTTTTCGCGCGTTTCGCCGCCAGGTGCGCCGTGGCCGCGCGCAATGCCTCCTCCGTACCAACAAACGCGCGCCCCGTGCGCCACGCGATGATGTCCACATGCGTATTGACCTGGCGCAGGCCGGGAAACGCATCGGCAGCTGTGCGCGCGCCATACTGGCTGAGTCCGCGGAATCCGGCGCCTGCAAGCTGTTGCGCGAGCGGCTTCGGCAGCCGGTTCCAGGGCGGCGCGAGGACCGGCACGAAGTGTTTTCCGGCCAGCGTCTCGAGCTGCCTGCGGGCAGCCGAGAGCCGGGCAAGCGCCTCGGCCGGCAGCTCCGCTGCCGCGAACTCGGTCTTCTTTTCGCCCGGCGCGGCGCGGTTGGCGTGATCGGTGCCGTGCTGGAGGACCGAAACGAACGGCCCCAGGTTTTCGAAAATTTCCTTTTCGGCCTGCATTGGAACCACGGCGAGCGCCAGCGGCACGGAGCTCGCCTGCGCCAGCGCGATCAGCCGCGAGAGCGCCGGGTCGGGTCGCGCTGCGTCGTCGTCGCGCCACCAGAATTCGACTTTGCGGCCCGCATCCTGCGAGCGCGCGATCTCGTCGAGGAAAATTTGCCAGACCGGACTCATGATGTCTTTTCCATCGACAGTCGCATGATCGAGGCGGCGCTACGCTGCGCTCCATCCAGATTTATCGAGCCCGGCGACACGCGCGGCTTCTGCGCCGCCCGATCGATGGCCGCGGCCAGCGTTTGCGGCGCAAGCGCGCTTTCCTCGACCATTTCCAGCAGGCCGCGTCCGGCGAAACAGCGCGCGCGCAGCGTCTGTTCGGTTTCGTGCCCGGCCGCGAACGGCACCACCACGGCGCGCGCACCTGCGCCGACGGTCTCCAGCAGCGTGTTGTAGCCCGCCTGGCTGACGGAGAGCGCGCAATTCGCCAGCAGGGTCGTGAAATCCGGCCGCGAACGCTCGAGTTCGATCCCGTTCGCGCCGGCGGCCAGCCTGGCCAGCTTCTGAAATTCCTCATCCGGGAGATTGTTGCCGGCGAGGACGCGCCACTTCCGGTCCCGCAGCACCGTCATCGGCTTCGCCCGGATTGCCGCCTCCAGGAGCCCGGCGCCCACGGCGCCTCCTCCCGCGGAGACGATGACTTCGTCCCTGCCCGCGTCGCCGTCGGCCGGCTTTGCCTCGTCAACGACATATCCCGTGTATTCGATGCGCGCGGCAATGCGGCCGGCGCCCGGGAACGTCCGGTCGAAGGCAATGACGCCGGGATCGCCATGCACCAGGACGCGATCGAAGTACCGCTCGACGAGGGCCAAGGTTTCCTCCTGCCGCTCCGGACTCTTCTGCGATCCCAGCACGTCGCGCACCGAACAGGCGATTGCCGGGCGGCGCACCGCGCTGGCCGCGGCCTCCAGCAGCGGCAACAGTTCGAAGCGCATCTGCCTGCGGCCGAACGGGAACAGCTCGAGCACCATCACGTCGGGCTCGGCCAGGCGCCAGGCCGAGAGCAAGGCTTCGCGACGCACGCGCCGCCATTCATCGTCGACGGGCCTGCCGTTGCCGTCCAGCAGCGTCCTGAACGTGAGGTCCGCGGCGCTCGCCGGCGGCAATTGCACGAATCGCACGCCGCCCAGGTTCGCGTCCGCCGCGAGCGCCGGAACCGGCAGGCCGCCGCTCGCCAGCGTGACCTCCAGCCCGGCGGCGACCGCCGCGCGCGCCAGCGTCACCGCCCGCTTCAGGTGACCGATCCCGAGCAGGTGCTGCACGTAGAGAAATGCGCGCCTGTCGTTCAAGCGGGTGTCGCGGCAAATCTGGCCAGCAGGTTCTCGAGACGGGACGCGGCCGACCCGATGCTGCGTTCGCCGGCGGCGAACGCGACTGCCGCGGCGCTCATCCGGGACCGTTTGTCCGAGTCGAGGACCAGTTCCCGCACCAGGCCGGCTAACGCGCGAGCGTCGCCGCCAGGCGCGAGCAGGCCGGTTCTGCCGTGCTCGACCACGTCGGGCACGCCACGCGTGGCGCAGGAAACGACTGGCACGCCGGCAGACTGCGCCTCCAGCAGCGCCATGCCGTAGGCTTCGTTTACCGCGGGCCACACGCAGATATCCGCCGCTGCGTAGGTGGCGGCAACTTCTTCAAGGGACAGCGCGCCCAGAAGCACCGCGCGTCCGGGTATCGCCGCCGCGAATGCCGCCGCGACATCAGCGCGCGCCGCTCCATCTCCCGCCACCAGCAGGCGCCACGGCAGATCGTTCAGGTGGGCGAGCGCGGCGGCAAGCGCTCGATAGGAGGCGAGCTTGTCGCCCGGGCGCATCATCGCCGCTATCGCGAGCCAGGGCACCGATGGATCGAGTTCGTGCGTCCGCGCGATCTCGCCGCGGTGCGCGTCACGACGGCGCGCCGCCGCGCGAAATGGCGCCGGATCCAGAAACGGGGGCAGCAAGGCAACGCGTTCGGGCGATGCCGCCGCCGCGCGCACGCCTGCCAGATCGTCGCGCGTCGGACACAGGAGCAGGTCCGCGCTCGCAATCGACTCCATGGTTCCCCGATGGCCGATATCCCAGGGGCCGCCGGCGCGCTTGCCCGCATGCGAGGCTTCGGCAATCACATAGGGAATGCCGAGCATCCGGCTCGCTTCCGGGCCCAGCCAGTCCGGCGCCTTGTAGTACGAGTGATAGGTGAACCAGAGCTCGGGCCGCGCCTCGGGCGGACTGCCTTGCCACTGCGCGGCAAGCTGCCGGCCAAGCGCGATGCCCTGGTCGCGCAGCGCCGCCTGGCGCGGACCGTCGCCTGCGGGATCGTGGCTGCGGAAGGAAGACGCCAGTTCAACGCGGTGCCCGGCGCGCGCGAGCGCGTCCATCAGCAACCCCGCGACGCGGCGATCGCCCGAAGGCGTGCCGTGTGCCGGCGATTTCAGCGGCGCGTAGAAAGCAATGCGCATGGGCCGGGTTCCGGGCATGCGGAATTCTATTCCGCCCGGCTCAGGCCGGCCCCAGACCGAATCGGCGCGCGAGCTGCGCGATGTTCGTATCCAGGCCGAATTTCGCGGTCACTCTCTGCCGTCCGGCCTCACCCAGCGAGCGGCGCCGGACGGGATCGGCAATCAGCGCCTCCAGCGCGCCGGCGAGTTCGGCCGGCGACTCGGGCGTGACCAGCAATCCGGTGCGGCCGTCCTCGAGCAGCTCGGGAATGCCCGAGACCTTTGTCGCGACGCAGGCGAGCCCCTGGCTCTGCGCCTCGGCAAGCACGTTGGGCAGGCCGTCGCGATCGCCGTCGCGCGCGACGCGCGACGCGAGCGCGAACAGGTCCGCGGCGCGGTATTCGGCCAGCAGTTCGACCTGGGTGCGCGCCCCGCGCCATTCGACTCGCCCGTCAATGCCAAGCGCACGCGCCTGGCGCTCGAGTTTTTGCTTCAAGGGCCCGCCGCCGACGTGCACCAGGCGCCATTGCAGGTCCTTGGGCAAGCGCGCAAGGGCTTCGAGCAGGATGTCGGTGCCCTTTTTTTCCACCAGGCGGCCTACCGACAGAATGACGACCGGCTTTCTCGCGTCGCTCGTCGAATTTCTTTCTATGGGTGGAAACCGGGAAAAATCCAGCCCGTGATAAACCAATTCAACCCGTTCGGGCGGCGCGAGCGCGGCGAGGTGCGCGTGATTCGCCGCCGTGCAGGTGACCAGCCATTCGCAGGAGGCGAGCTTCTCGCGCTTTTCCCATTCCGGCGTGGTCCAGATGTCCTTTGCATGCGCGGACCCTGTCCAGGGCAGGCCGCGCAGCAGCGCCGCGTAACGCGTGACGGATGCCGGCGTGTGCAGGAAGTGCGCATGCAGCCGCCCCACGTCCTGCGGCAGTTCGCTCGCCAGCACCAGCGCCTGGCCGAAACGCCGGATACGGTTCGGCGACGGGTCGCGCGCCAGGTCCTGCAGCCACAGGTTTCGGGTTTTCCTGTAGTTGGATGTTTTCCTCTGTTGCCACCAGGCGCGCAGAACCCGCAAGGGTTCGAGCAAAAGGTATTCGGGCAAGTAGAGGAGTTGCGCCCGGATCTCGTCGTGCACCGCATGGCGGCGCGCGTCCGTGGGATGGCGCAGCGACACGATCAGGATATCGAGGCCGCGGCGCTCGAGCGCCGCGATTTCCTGGGCGATGAAGGTTTCCGAGAGCCTCGGATAACCCTTCAGGACAAAGGCGACGCGGCCCTGCATCTGCCCTCCCGCGGCCCGGCCTGCGCGGGCGCGCTAGGCGCTGCGCGGCAGCGACTGCGGCGCTTCGAGCTCGGCCGCCGGCCCGAACCAGGGCGCCACCAGCCGGTTGACGTTTTCGAGGCCCTCGAGCAGTCCGGGGACCACGATTTCGGAAGGCCGGTTCTGCCGCGGCAGGCGGCGCAGCGCGGCCGCCATCACGGACGCGTCGTAGCGGCCGTCGTCGGCGAGCATGGAGATCAGGCCCAGCTTCGCGGCGCGCGAAATGCGGATGTACTGCTCGAGCCGCGGCTCGGTGCGCGGCACGATGAGGGCGCGCTTGTCCATGGACAGCACTTCGCAGAAGGTGTTGTAGCCGCCCATCGCCACCACGCCGGCGGCACGCGCCACGAGCGCTTCAAGATGGCTGTGGAAGGTGATCACGTCGACGCGCTTGAGCCGCGCGGCGCGGTCCATGAATTCGGCCTGGCGCTCGGGCTGCATGAAAGGCCCGAGCACCAGCAGCGCCGGATAAGGCAGCAGCGGGTCGTGCTCATAGGCGCGCAGCACCCATTCGATCAGCGCCTCGCCGTCGCCGCCGCCGCCGGTGGTCACCAGCAGGTAGGGGCGGTTGGTGATTTCCGGCAGGCGCGGCGGCGCGCCGTGCGTCGGCACCTCGCGGTGGAGATAACCGGTGTAGACCATCTTCTGGCGCACGCTGATCGGCAGCGACACGCCTTCCAGCGGATCGCAGATCTGCGGCAGGCCGTAGACCCAGATCTCGTCGTACAGGTCGCGCAGCGCGGGCAGCACGTTCTTCCTCTGCCATTCGGGCTCGAGCAGGCGCGGCTCGTCGAGCACGTCGCGCAGGCCGAGCACGAGCCGCGTGCCGCGCGGCTTGAGCATTTCGAGCGTCTCCAGCACCTCGCCGCGCAGCCCCATCGGCTCCTTGTCGACGATGAAGATGTCCGGATCGAACATGTCGGCGGTGTGGCGGATGATCGAGCCGCGCAGCTTGAGCGTCTGCTCGACGTCCAGGTGCAGGTTGAGCGAGGTGTACTCGCCGCTGCGCAGCTTGATGACGCCGGGAATGCGCACGAAGTCGACGCGGGCGCGGAAATCGAACGAGCCGATGATCGGCGACCCCGACAGGATCAGGACCGAGGCCTGCTTGAATTTCTCCACCAGGGAATGGGCGATCGTGCGGCAGCGGCGCAGGTGGCCGAGCCCCATCGTGTCGTGGCTGTAGATCAGTATGCGCCGGTCCGCACGCTTCAAGTTCATCTCCGACCCCCTGGATTTCCGGCCGCTCCCGTGTCCAGCATTTGGCGGTCCCCCCGGAAAGCGGGCATTCTATACCGTGATGCCCAAGACCGAGCGCTACCTGCGGCTGGCCACCGGTCTGGCGATTGCCGCCTACGTGGCGGGCCATTTCCTCAATCACGCGCTCGGCATCGTCTCGCTTGATGCGATGGACGCGTTGCGGCGCGTGCTGTCTGCATGGTGGCGCAGCCTGCCCGGCACGGTCGTCCTGTATGGCTCGCTGCTTGCGCACTTCGTGCTTGCCCTGGTATCGCTGGCGCGGCGCCGCACGCTCCGCATGCCTGCCTGGGAAGCCGCGCAGCTCGCACTCGGCCTGTGCGTCATCCCTTTGCTCGCCACCCACGTCGTCGGCACGCGGCTTGCATGGCAACTCCTCGGGCGCGAAGTGAACTATCCGCGCATCGTCGCCGTGATCTGGTCGGATCCGTGGCTGATCGCAAAGCAGGTACTGCTGGTCGGCGTGGTCTGGCTGCACCTTTGCTTCGGCCTCCATTTCTGGCTGCGGCTGAAGAACTGGTTTCCGCGCGTGCAGCCATACCTTTTCGCGGCGGCCGTGCTGGTCCCGGCGCTCGCGGTTGCCGGATTCGTGAGCGCGGGAATCAACGTCATGCTGCCCGCGCCGCAGCCGATCACGAGCCACGACTACGCACTGCTGATCAATGCGCGCGACACGATCTACTGGACGTTCGGCCTGCTGCTGGGCGCCACGCTGCTACTGCGGCTCGCGCGCAAGCTTCACCGCGGCGTCTACCGCATCCATCATTCTTCGGGCCAGGTCCTGTCGGCGCATGCGGGCAGCAGCATCCTGGAAGCGGTCCGCGACGCGGGCGTGCCGCACGCATCGGTATGCGGCGGCCGCGCGCGCTGCACCACCTGCCGGGTGCGCGTCGCGCAGGGACTGGCGGCGCTGGCGCCGCCCGCGGAACTCGAGGCCGAGGCGCTGCGCCGCATCAACGCCGCGCCCAACGTGCGTCTCGCCTGCCAGGTGCGCCCCGCCGCGGATGTCTGGATCACGCCCCTCGTCGCGGCGCACGCCGATCCGGCGCTCGCGCGCCGCCCGGGAGGCGTGCAGGGGAGCGAGCGCCAGGTGGTGGCGATGTTCGTCGATCTGCGCGACTCGACCAGGCTCGGCGAAACCCGCCTGCCTTACGACGTGGTATTCATCCTGAATCAGTTCTTCGCCGAAATGTCCGAAGCGCTGCGTGCGACGGGCGGACACTACGCCCAGTTCGCCGGCGACGGCCTGCTGGCGCTTTACGGGCTGGAAACCGACATCGGGCCCGCCTGCCGCCGGGCTCTGGCCGGTGCGGCGGACATGCAGCGCCGGATCGCCTTGTTGAACACGCGCCTGGCGCACGAGCTGGCGGCGCCTCTGCGCATCGGCATCGGGCTGCACGCGGGAGTGGCGATTGTCGGCAGCATGGGGCCGCCGGCGGCGCCCATCCTGTCGGCGATAGGCGACACGATCAACAGCGCCGCGCGCCTCGAGAGCCTGACCAAGCAATTCGACTGCGCGATGCTGGTGTCCGTCGACACCCTGCGCTACGCGGGCGTCGCGATTCCGGAGGTCGGCGTGCGGCGCATCGAACTGCGCGGCAGGACCGGCCAGCTCGATGCGCTGCCAGTCGAGGACCCCGCGAGCCTGCTCGGACCTGCAGATCAATTCACATGAAATAAAACAGGCTGTTGAGGCCGGCGACTGTGCGGGAACGCACATAACGCGCGCTTCCGGTGCTTGACCCGGCCCACGCGCAGGTCTAGATTGAAAACAGCCTGGCGTGCAACGCCGGAACGACGGTGCTGGGCGACGCGCAAGTTCCCATATCCACTTGAAAGGGTTCCGATGAGCACTTCCTTCATTCGTCTAGTCAGCCGCCTTCTGATCGTCTGCCTGATCGGCCTGCCGTTCCAGGTCAGTGCCGGAATGATCGGCACCGACCAGGCCGTAACCGCGGCGCAGGCGCAAGCCGCGCGCAATGCCGTCCTCAGCCAGATCAGCCGGGCCGATGTCGCCGGCCAGCTGCAGTCGCTCGGCCTCACGCCGCAGGCTGCCGCCGACCGCGTGGCCGCCCTCACCGACGCCGAAGTCGCCAAGCTCTCGGGCCAGATCCAGAGCCTGCCCGCCGGCGCCGACGGCGAATTGCTCCTGCTCATCCTGGTCGGGGTACTGATCTGGTGGATCGTCAAGAAGTAGCAGCTCCGCCGGCGGCGCCGCACCGCGCCGCCGGAAAAGCCCGCCTGCGCGCGGGCTTTTTTTTTGCTGCCCTGGCGGCATCGTGCTGCCTCGGCGGCTGCATCTCGCTGCCGCAGAGCGAGGCGCTGCGCGCAAGCGCGCCCCAGGGGCTGCCGCCGCGCGCCGAGCTGACCCAGGTGCCGTTCCATGCCCAGAGCGATTTCCTCTGCGGCCCCGCTTCTCTCGCGATGGTCTTCAACGCCGCGGGGATCTCCGCGGCGAACGTCGAGTCGGTGACGCCGATGGTCTACCTGCCCGGCAGGCAGGGCAGCCTGCAGGCGGAAATGCTCGGCGCGACGCGCCGCGTGGGGCTCCTCGGCTATACGCTCGCGCCGCGACTCGAGGACATGCTGCGTGAAATCGCCGCGGGCACGCCGGTGGTGGTGCTGCTCAACCTCGCCTTCAAGGTCTTTCCCGTCTGGCATTACGCGGTGGTCGTGGGCTACGACCTCGAGAAAGGCGAAGTCATCGTGCGTTCGGCAAACCGGCCGCGCGACGACTGGAGTTTCGAGTTCCTCGAGTATTTCTGGAAGGAAAGCGGCTACTGGTCGATGGTCGCCGTGCCGCCCGGCCGGATGCCCGCGACGGCCACCGAGCCGGAGGCGGCAGCCGCGGTCGCGGCGCTCGAGCAGGCCGGCCGGCAGAGCGAGGCGCGCGAGTCCTATTGGGCGCTGCTCGCGCGCTGGCCCGCAAACCTCATCGGCCTGGTGGGCCTGGGCAATGTCGAATACAACCTGAAGGACTTGCCCGCCGCCGAGCGCGCGTTCCGCCGCGCGAGCGAGGCGCACCCGCGGTCCGCCGTTGCCTTCAACAACCTCGCCCACGTGCTCGCGGAACTGGGCCGGCTCGCCGATGCGGAAGCGGCGGCGCGCACCGCCGTCTCGCTGGCGGGGCCATCGCTTCCGGAAACGCAGAAAACGCTCGAAGCGATCCTCGCCCGGCGCAAACAACCCTAGGCTTTGAGTTCCTCCAGGCGCCGCTGCGCCGCGACGCGCACCGCGTCCTTCAGGTCCGGATGCGCATCCATGAAGCTCTCGAAGTCGTCCTTGTGCAGCAGCAGCAGCTTGCAGGGCGAAAGCGCGGTAATGGTGGCGGTGCGCGTCCGGTCCGCGATGAGCGCGATTTCGCCGAAGAACTCGCCGCCGCTCAGGCGTCCCTTGGGAGCGCCGGATTCGGTGTCCACCTCGACGTCGCCCGAGACGATGAAGTACATCGAGTCGGCCTGGTCGCCCTTGCGGATGAGGCGCTCGCCGCGCTCGGCGCGCCGCGCGCGCAGCACGCCGGCCACTGCCGCGATGCGCGCCGCGTCCAGCGTGCGGAAGAGGGGCACCTTGGCCACCAGGTTCCAGGTATCGACGAACTCGCGCCGGCGCACCGCCTCGATGAAGGCCGAGGCGATGATGCCCACCGGAATCGCGAACATGCACAGCCCCATCACCGCGGTGAGCCCGCCCGCGATCTTGCCCCACAGGGTCAACGGCGTGACGTCGCCGTAGCCCACCGTGGTGAGCGTCACGATGCCCCACCACATCGCCTCGGGGATGCTGCCGTACTTGTCGGGCTGCGCCTCGCGCTCGAAGTAGTAGACGAGGCTCGACTGGAACACGAGCAGCACCAGCATCAGCACCGCCGCGCTCCAGAGCACGCGCCGCTCGCTGTACACCGCTTCCACCATGAACTGGAATGCCGCGGTGTGGCGCAGCAGCTTGAAGATCGGCACGATGTCGAGCCAGTCGAGGTTCAGTCCGACGTGCGGCGTGAGCGCGAATGGAATCGCCGCGACCAGGTCCACCAGCCCGGGCAGCGAAAACACGTAGCGCAATCGCTCGCGCGCGGCGCCGGCCGTGCCGGGATTCTCCGGTGCGACCCAGATCCGGAGAAGATATTCGACCGCGAAACCGAATGTGGTGAGCAGGAGAACGGCATCCAGCAGGCCGCTGTGCATGCGCCCGATCTGGGGCACGGACTTCAGGACGGCCGTGGTGACGCTGATGACGATCAGCACCACCAGGCCAGTGCGCAGCGCGTGGCCGCCGGAGCCGCCTTCCTCGCGCGTGAGCAGGTGATGCGCCCGCGCGCGCACGGATTCGCGGCGGCCCGGATCGTTCATCGCGGCTCCTTGCCCTCGCGCGGCTCATCCTCCGGCGCCGTGGGCTTGCGTTTCGCGGGCCAGGTCCACCAGACGATTAGAATCAGCAGCGCAAGAGCGACACCCATTTCAAGGTAGATGACCCACATGCTCGACGCCTTTCTCCGCAAGCTTGCCTTGCCTGCTGCCGCGATTCTAGTCGCTGCCGGCTGCGCCGAACTGCCGCGGGCAACTCGAGTCGAAAGCGCACCCGCGGCCCCGGCCTGTCCCGCCTGCGCCGAATGCCAGGCCTGCCCCGCGCCCGCGCGCCCCGCCGAGGCGCGGTACCAGCAAACGGCATTCTCGGCGATTCCCGGCTGGCAGGACGCGGCGTTGGCACCGGGCGTGCGCGCGTTCGCCACGGGTTGCGCGCGCATCGCGAGGACTCATGTCCTGCGCCGGGCCTGCGACAGCGTGCTGGCGGCGCCGCCGGGCGACGAACGCGCCGCGCGTCGATTCGTCGAAGAATCGTTTTCCGCCTGGGCGATCGTATCGGCCGAGGGAGCGGCCGAAGGCCTGATCACCGGTTACTACGAACCGGTCCTGCCGGGGAGCCGCACGCGCACGGAACGCTTCCGGCATCCGGTGTACGGCGTGCCCGATGACCTGGTGGCGGTGGATCTCGAAAGCGTCAATCCCGACCTCAAGGGAATGCGCCTGCGCGGCAGGATCGATCGCAATCGCCTGGTGCCTTACTGGAGCCGGGCCGAAATCGAGAACGCAAATCCGTTCCGCGCGCCGGTGCTGGCGTGGGTCGAGGATGCCGTGGAGCTGTTCTTTCTCCAGGTCCAGGGTTCCGGCCAGGTCGAACTTGCTTCCGGCGAGCGCCTGCGCCTGGGTTACGCCGACCAGAACGGCCATCCCTACCGCTCGATGGGCCGCTACCTGATCCGGCGCGGCGAACTGCCGCTCGAGCAGACTTCGATGCAGGGCATCAAGGCCTGGGCGGCGGCGAATCCGCAGAAGCTGCGCGAGGCGCTCGACGCCAATCCGAGCTACGTCTTCTTCCGCGAAATGCCGGCGGGCGCAGGCCCCGTCGGCACGCTCGGCGCGCCGCTGACGGCGGCCTACAGCCTCGCGGTCGATCCGAGGTCGGTGCCGCTGGGCGCGCCCGTATTCCTCGCCACCACGATGCCGCTTTCCTCGCAGCCGCTGCTGCGCCTGATGGCCGCGCAGGATACGGGCGGCGCGATCCGCGGCGCGGTGCGCGCGGACTTCTTCTGGGGCACGGGAAGCGAGGCCGGCGCGCTCGCGGGGCGCATGCGCCAGCAGGGCAGGATGTGGGTGCTGTGGCCGCGCGGCGAAGAACCGCCGCGGCCCTAGCCGCCGCTACTTCGTCGCGGCCTTCGCGGATTCGTCCAGCTTATCGCGCAGGTCCGCGAGCTGTATGCCGCCCTGCACTTTCTCGCCGTTGGCGAAAAACAGCGTTGGCGTGCTGTTGACGCGCAGAGAGCGGCCCAGTTCAAGCACCTTGTCCACCGGGTTGGCGCAGGTCGAAGGCGCCGCCGGGACCTTCGGTTTTTCCGCCGCGGCAAGCTCCAGCCATGCCTTCGCCCGGTCCTTCGAGCACCATACCGCGCGCGAGTGATCGGCGGCAGCGGGGCGGATGACGGGGTACATGAACACGTACACCGTGATGTCGTCCATCTGCATCAGCGTCTGCTCGAACTTGCGGCAGTACGGGCAATACGGATCCGTGAACATCGCCATCACCCGCCTGCCGTTGCCCCGCTGCACCTTCACCGCGAGGTCGAACGGCAGCTTGCCGAAGTCGATTGCCGTGAGCTTCACCATCCGCTGCTGCGTGAGGTCGCGGTCGTTCTTCGAGTCGATCAGGCTGCCGGTGAAGATGTAGGTGCCGTCGGCGTCCGAGTAGACGATGCGCGGCCCTTCGCGAGTCTGCAACTGCACCTCGAAGATGCCGCCGACCGGGGTCGCGGCGACGGCGTCGACCTTCATCGTCGGAAAGCGCGCCTCCAGCGCCTTGCGGATCTTCGCTTCGTCGGCGAGCGCCGGCAGCGCGAGCAACGCGGCGGCAAGGAACGGAACGATTGTTCGCATGTATGGTTTCAACCCCGATTCAATCCCGATCCAATCCCGATTCAACCCATGGCCTGGCGCATCAGCAGGTTCTTTATGACCGGCAAGCGGTTCGCAAGGTTCAATCCCGCATTGCGCAGCCGCGCGATGCCCGGTCCCCTCGCGTCGAACAGGCGGAACAAGCCGTGCACCGTGCCGCGCATCGCGAGTATATCCTCGGCGCGCGCCCTCTCGTAACGGCGCAGCAGGCGCAGGTCGCCGGGGTCGCGTCCCGGCTCGCGTCCGCGGAGAACTTCGGCAAGCACGCGCGCATCCTGCAGGCCGATGTTGGCGCCCTGCCCCGCGAGCGGATGGATCACATGCGCGGCGTCGCCCGCGAGCGCGACGCGCGGCGCAACCAGCCGCGAGGCCGCCAGCCGCCGCAGCTTGAAGCCGCGCTGCGGGGTCACGAGCGACAGTTCCCCCACGGATTCGCGCGACGCGGCGGCCACCTCGCGTGCCAGCGCCGCGGGTTCCAGCGCCAGCAGGCGCGCCGCATCGGCATCGGCAGTGGACCACACCATCGACACGTGGTCGCCGGGCAGGGGCAGCAGCGCGAGCACCGCGCCGTTCCTCTGCGCGCCCTGGAACCATTGAAAAGCCACGTTCCGGTGCGGCCGGCCACACGCGAAATTCGCCACGACCGCGGTCTGGCCGTAGGCGCGATCCTCCGCCGCGATCCCCGCCTGCGCGCGCACCCCGGAGCGCGCGCCGTCGGCGCCGACCACCAGCTGCGCGTCGAGCCTGCGCCCGTCCGCGAGATGGGCGACGGCGCCCGGTCCCGCCAAGTCCAGACGCGACAGCGAGACGGAAGAGAACAAGGTCAGACCGTCCTGGCCCTGCAGCCCGCTCCACAGCGCGTCCTGCAGCATCCCGTCCTCGACGATCCAGGCGAGTTCGCTGCATCCCGTGCGGTAGGCGTCGAATTCGAGCAGCGACGCGCCATCGTCGCCGCAGACGCGCATTGCGTGCACCGGCGTCTTGCGCGCCTCCGGAATCGCATTCCAGGCGCCGAGCCCGGCGAGGAAATCCGCGTTGCCGGGACTGACCGCATAGACGCGCGCATCAAATCCGGCCGCCTCGGCGCCGGGCCGCGCGTCCTGCGTGATCAATGCCAGTCGCGTGCCCTGCAGCGCGCGCGCCAGCGCCGCGCCCACCAGCGCGCCGCCTGCGATCGCCACGGCGTAGGGTCTTTCAGTGCTCAAGCGGGAGATTCCTCAACTCTTTGACTTGAAGCCGCTTTTGGGCGAAAATCCGCAGCCTTCACCGGGGCGAATTAGCTCAGCTGGTTAGAGCAGCGGAATCATAATCCGTTTGTCCGGGGTTCGAGTCCCTGATTCGCCACCATTCCCTTTTCGGTACACTGGCCCAATGATGCGCATCCTGCTGGTTACTGCGATTCTCGCCTTCGCGGCGAGCCCGGCGCTGGCGCAGTTGCGCACCATCCCGGCGGATGCGAAGCGCGCCACGATGAGCCATGTGCAGGGCATGACGGTCGAGCTCGACGGCAAGCGCACGGAACTGGCGGCCGGCGCGCAGATCCGCAACGCCGGCAACATGATCGTGCTGCCCACCGCCCTGCCCGCCGGCTCGCGCGTCAAGTACACGCTCGACCTGAACGGCCAGGTATGGCGCATCTGGATCCTCTCGCCGCAGGAAGCCGCGCAACCCGACCCGAAGAAGTAGCTCGAGTTCGCGACCATGGCCGGCAAGCTTTTCATCCGCACCTTCGGCTGCCAGATGAACGAGTACGACTCGGAGAAGATCTCCGGCGCGCTCGCCCGGGCCGAAGGCCTCTCGCCGGCGGCTAGCGCGGAGGAAGCCGACGTCATCGTGTTCAACACCTGCTCGGTGCGCGAGAAGGCGCAGGAGAAGGTATTTTCCGACCTCGGCCGGATCCAGCACCTGAAGCGCGCCAACCCGGACCTCATGATTGCGGTCGGCGGCTGCGTCGCCAGCCAGGAAGGCGGCGCGATCGTCGAGCGCGCGCCCTACGTCGACGTGGTCTTCGGCCCCCAGACGCTGCACCGGCTGCCCGATCTCCTCGCGCGACGCCGCGCCAGCGGCCGGCCGCAGGTGGACGTGAGTTTCCCGGCAATCGAGAAATTCGACCTTCTGCCGCAAGCGCGCGCCGAAGGGGCATCGGCCTTCGTCTCGATCATGGAAGGCTGCAGCAAGTACTGCAGCTTCTGCGTCGTGCCCTACACGCGCGGCCCCGAAATCTCCCGGCCGTTCGAGGACGTGATCGCCGAAATTGCCGGCCTCGCGGCGCAGGGCGTGAAGGAAGTGACCCTGCTCGGCCAGAACGTGAATGCCTGGCGAGGCGAGATCAATGGCATGGCGCAGGATTTCGCGGAACTTCTTTCCTATGTAAACGAAATCGAGGGCATAGAGCGCATTCGCTACACCACCTCCCACCCCCGCGAATTCACGCAGCGCCTGATCGACGCGCACGCGGAAATAGCCGCGCTCGCGGCGCACGTCCACCTTCCCGTGCAGTCGGGTTCGGACCGCGTGCTGGCGGCGATGAAGCGCGGCTATACCTCCCTCGAATACCGTTCCATCATCCGCCGGTTGCGCAAGGCGAAGCCCGGGATCAGCGTGTCGTCGGATTTCATCGTCGGATTTCCAGGCGAAACCGACGCGGATTTCGAGGCGACGCTCGCTCTGGCGCGCGAGCTGCAGTTCGACGGTTCCTATTCCTTCCTCTACAGCCCGCGGCCCGGAACGCCCGCGGCCGAGCTCGAGGACGCGACGCCCCACGCGCAGAAGCTCGCGCGCCTGCAGCGGCTGCAGGCGCAGCTCGAGGCGCAGGAGCGCGCGATCAGCGAGGCCATGGTGGGGACCGTCCAGCAGGTGCTGGTGGAGGGCCCTTCAAGAAGGGATCCCGCGGAATTCGCCGCGCGCACCGCCAACAACCGCACCGTGAACTTCCCGGGCGGCGGCAACCTGGCGCACAGCTTCACGCAGCTTCGCATCACCGAGGCGCGCCACCACTCCCTGCGCGGCGAACTGGTCAGCGCGCCACTGCGCGCCCTGCATGCGAGCTAGGTCTGTCGAGGTCACGCTCGACCCGGTAGACAACCAGCGCCTCGCGCGCCTGTGCGGCGCGCTGGATTCGAACCTGCGCCAGATCGAGACCGCGCTCGATGTCGAGATCGCGCGCCGCGGGGCGCGCTTTTCGGTGCGCGGCGAGCGCCAGCAGGCCGAGCGCGCCGCGCGCGCCATCGAGACCTTCTACGACCAGGCCGCAAGGGAGCTCAGCATCGACGACGTGCAGCTCGGCCTGGCCGAGATCTCCGGGCAGGAATCCTTCGGCAGGGAAGAAAGGAAGTCCCCGTTGCTGACGCGCCGCGCCGAGCTCCACGGCCGCACGCCGCACCAGGTGCAGTACATCGAGAACATCCTCGCGCACGACATCACGCTGGGCGTCGGCCCGGCGGGCACGGGCAAGACCTACCTCGCGGTGGCCTGCGCGGTGGACGCGCTCGAACGCGACCAGGTGAAGCGCATCGTGCTGGTGCGGCCGGCGGTCGAGGCCGGAGAGCGGCTCGGCTTCCTGCCGGGCGATCTCGCGCAGAAGGTCGATCCCTACCTGCGGCCGCTGTACGACGCGCTGTACGACCTTGCCGGCCTCGACCGGACCGCCAAGCTCCTCGAGCGCGGCACCATCGAGCTGGCGCCGCTTGCCTACATGCGCGGCCGCACGCTGAACCACTCGTTCGTCATCCTCGACGAGGCGCAGAATTCCACGCCCGAGCAGATGAAGATGTTCCTCACGCGCATCGGCTTCGGCGCCAAGGCCGTGGTCACCGGCGACGTGACGCAGATCGACCTCGGACGCGGGCAGAAGAGCGGCCTGATCGAGGCGCGGCGCATCCTCGCCGGCGTGCGCGGCATCGCGTTCACGGACTTCACCGCGGCCGACGTCGTGCGCCATCCGCTGGTGGCGCGGATCATCGATGCCTACGACAAAGAAGCCGCGCAAGCGCCGCCCCCGAAGTAGCGTGGCGATCCAGGTTGCCGCTTCCGGCGCACCCTCGGCCGCGCTGCTCAGGCGATTTGCGCTCGCCGCATTGCATCCTTCGACGCCGGCTCGCTCGGCAATCGCCTTGCGCGTCACTGGCGCGGCGGAAGCGAAAAGGCTGAACAGGAAGTACAGGGCGAAAAATTACGCGACCAACGTGCTGTCGTTTCCGTACGGTGGCGGCAGCGGCGATGTCGTGCTTTGCCATTCCGTCATCGCGAAGGAAGCGCGCGCGCAGGGCAAGACGTTGCGCGCCCACTATGCGCACCTGGTGGTGCATGGCGTGCTGCACCTGCGCGGCCACGACCACCTGCGCAAGGACGACGCGCAGCGCATGGAACGCCGGGAAATCCGCATCCTCGGCCGGCTCGGGTTCGCCGATCCCTACACTGTAAAATAGCGCTTCCCCGCATGACCGATCCCGCGCGCCCCACCCTGATCGAGCGCCTGTCCGCGCTGATTCTGCGCGAGCCCCCGGACCGCGCCAGCCTGGTGCAATTGCTGCGCTCGGCCTACCAGCGGAACCTGCTGGACGCGGATGCGCTCTCCATCGTCGAGGGCGCGCTCACGGTGTCGGAGATGCAGGTGCGCGACATCATGATCCCGCGCGCGCAGATGGACGTGATCGACATCGACGAGCCGGTGGACCAGTTCATGCCGCAGGTGATCAGCTCCGCCCACTCGCGCTTTCCCGTGGTCGGCCAGAATCGCGACGACGTGATCGGGGTGCTGCTCGCCAAGGACTTGCTGCGCCACTATGCGGGCGAGGAGCAGTTCAACGTGCGCGAGATGCTGCGGCCCGCCATTTTCGTGCCCGAGTCCAAGCGCCTGAACGTGCTGCTGCGCGAATTTCGCGCGAGCCGCAACCACATGGCGATCGTGGTGGACGAGTACGGCGGCGTCGCCGGCCTGGTCACCATCGAGGACGTGCTGGAGCAGATCGTCGGCGACATCGAGGACGAGTACGATTTCGACGAGGCCAGCGACAACATCCTGCCCGAGCAGGGCGGGCGCTTCCGCGTCAAGGCCTTGACGCAGATCGCCGACTTCAACGCCGCCTTCGGCACCGAATTCTCCGACGAAGAGCACGACACGGTCGGCGGCCTCGTCATCGCGCACCTCGGCCGCCTGCCGAAGCGCGGCGAGACGCTCGCCATCGCCGGCCTCAAATTCCAGGTGCTGCGCGCCGACAGCAGGCGGGTGTATACGCTGATCGTCGAGAAACCCAGGACGTGAGGAAATCAGGGACAGTCCACGTTTTCCTGGCTCCTGGTTTCGAAAAACGTGGACTGTCCCTGATTTCCGCGTTCATTGCGGGCGCGGTTGCGGTGCTCGGTTTTTCTCCAGTCGATTTTTTCCCGGCAACGCTCGTGGCGCTGGTGGCGCTGGTGCACCTCTGGCTGCGCGCGCCCTCCCCCCGGGCCGCCTTCGGGCTGGGATATTTCTTCGGCCTAGGCCTCTACGGCGCCGGCGCGTCCTGGGTGTACATCAGCCTGCACCGCTTCGGCGCCATGCCGGTGCCGCTCGCGGCGGCGGCGACGCTCGCCTGGTGCGCGTTCCTCGCGCTTTTTCCCGCGCTCGCCGGCTGGATCCAGGCACGCATCGCGCGCGACGGCGCCGCCCCCGTGGCGTTGCGCGCCGCGATGCTCATGCCGGCCTGCTGGATGCTGGTCGAATGGTCGCTCAGCTGGTTCCTGACCGGCTTTCCCTGGCTCGCGCTCGGCTACACGGCGATCGACGATCCACTCTCGGGCTTCGCGCCGGTGGGCGGCGTGTATGCGGTGACGCTGGCGATGAGCGTGGCCGCGGGACTCCTGTGGTGCATCGTCTTCGATCATTCACGCGAGCGCGCGGCAGTCGTCCTGGCGCTGATCCTGGCTTGCGGCTACGGCTTGCGCGCCGTGGAATGGACCACGCCGACCGGAGAACCGCTGCGCGTCGCCCTCGTGCAAGGCAACGTGCCGCAGGAAACGAAATTCGACCCGGCGCGCTACGAGCGGACGCTCGACACCTACGCGCGGCTCGCGGAGACCGGTGACGCACGGCTGATCGTGCTGCCGGAGACGGCGGTGCCGCGCTTCCTCGACCTGGTCGATTCCGCCTACATCGAGCGGCTGAAGGCGGCCGCGATGCGCACTCGCGGCGACCTGCTGCTCGGCGTGCCCGTGCGCAACGCCGCGGGCGACTACCTGAACAGCGTGGTCAGCCTCGGCGTTTCGCCTGGCGCCAGATACGACAAGGTGCATCTCGTTCCCTTCGGCGAATTCGTGCCGCCGGGCTTCGGCTGGATCGTGCGCGTGCTGTCCATTCCGCTCGCGGATTTCGCGCGTGGCGCCGCCACCCAGCGCCCGATGGCGATCGCCGGCCAGCGCGTGGCGCTCAACGTCTGCTACGAGGATGCGTACGGCGCCGAGATCATCCGCCAGCTGCCCGAGGCCACGTTGCTGGTAAACGTGTCGAACGTCGCCTGGTTCGGCGACTCGCTTGCCCCGGCGCAGCACCTGCAGATCGCCCGCATGCGCGCGCTCGAAACCGGACGCGTCTACCTCACCGCCGCCAACACCGGCATCACCGCCGCGATCTGGCCCGACGCCTCGGTGCGCCAGCGGATGCAGCAGTTCGTCCAGGGACGCATCGAATTCGACGTGCGCGGCTACAGCGGCGCGACACCGTACGTGCGCTTTAGCGACTGGCCGGCCGTCCTGCTCGCGGTGCTGGCGCTGGCCTTCGTCGCGCTGCGCGGGCGCTCCCGGTAAAATTCGCCCGCGCATGCTCACCTTCCAGCAGCTCATCCTCAAGCTCAACAACTTCTGGGACCAGCGCGGCTGCGTGCTGCTGCAGCCCTACGACATGGAAATGGGCGCGGGCACCTTCCACACCGCGACCTTCCTGCGCGCCATCGGTCCGGAACCCTGGAACGCGGCCTACGTGCAGCCTTCGCGCCGCCCCAAGGATGGCCGCTACGGCGACAACCCGAACCGGCTGCAGCACTACTACCAGTACCAGGTGGCCCTGAAGCCCTCGCCGCCGGATATCCAGGAGCTGTACCTGGAGTCGCTCAAGAGCCTGGGCATCAACCCGCAGGAGCATGACATCCGCTTCGTCGAGGACGACTGGGAATCGCCGACCCTCGGCGCCTGGGGCCTGGGCTGGGAAGTCTGGCTCGACGGCATGGAAGTCACGCAGTTCACCTATTTCCAGGAAGTCGGGTCCCTGGCCTGCAAGCCGGTGCTGGGCGAAATCACCTACGGCCTCGAGCGCCTGGCGATGTACCTGCAGGGCAAGGACTCCATCTACGACCTCGTCTGGACGCCCGGCGTGACTTACGGCGATGTCTACAAGCAGAACGAAGTCGAGCAGTCGCGCTACAACTTCGAATTGTCGAACGTTGATTTTCTTTTTGATTTGTTCAAGAACTATGAACAGGAAGCAAAAAGACTCGTTGAAGCACAGTGCGTATTGCCTGCGTACGAGATGGTCCTGAAGGCCTCCCATACCTTCAACCTGCTCGACGCGCGCGGCGCGATCTCCGTCACCGAGCGTGCCGCCTACATCGGCCGCGTGCGGGCGCTCGCCCGCGCCGTCGCCCAGGCCTACTACGAATCGCGCGAGCGGCTCGGCTTCCCGATGGTGAAGTCGTGACGGAAGCAACGCTGCTGGTCGAATTGCAGACCGAGGAACTGCCGCCGAAGTCGCTCGCGACACTGTCCACGAGCTTTGGCGGTTCGATCCTGGAGAACCTGAAGGCGCAAGGCCTGGTTGCAAAGACCGCCGCCGCGCAGTATTTCTGCACGCCAAGAAGGCTGGCGGTTCTCGTGCCGCAGGTAAGCGATGCCGCCGGGGATTCGGTGAAGGAAGTCGACGGACCGCCGTTGAGCGCCAGACCGGAGGCGATCGCCGGTTTTGCGAAGAAGCAGGGAATCGATCCCGCGGCCCTGCAGCAGCGCGACGGCCCCAAGGGGAAGATCTACTTCGCGAAAGTCGCCATCAAGGGCGCGGCGCTGGATGCGGCGCTCGGCGGAATCGTCGCCGAAGCGCTGAAGAAGCTTCCTATCCCCAAAGTCATGCGCTGGGGCTCGGGCGAGGCGCAGTTCGTGCGCCCGGTGCATGGCCTGGTGATGCTGCATGGCTCGAAGATCGTTCCGGGCACCGTTCTGGGCCTGCAGTCCGGAAGCAAGACGCGCGGCCATCGCTTCATGGGCAAGAGTGAGATCACGCTCGCGATTGCGGACGAATACGAAGCGAAGCTGCGCGATGAAGGGATGGTGATTGCCGATTTCGCCGCGCGGCGCGCCCGGATCGAAACGCTTTTAAAGGAAAAATCCAAAGAGCAAAATGCCGATCTCGGCGAATACCAGACTCTCCTGGACGAAGTCACGGCGCTGGTCGAATTTCCCTGCGTCTACGTCGGCGAATTCGACAAGGCGTTCCTGGAAGTGCCGCAGGAATGCCTGATCCTCACCATGCGCCAGAACCAGAAGTACTTCCCGCTATTCGATGCGGCGGGCAAGCTGACCGGCAAATTCCTGATCGTTTCGAACATGCAGGTCGCCGACCCGCGCCACATCATCGGCGGCAACCAGCGCGTGGTGCGGCCGCGCCTCGAGGACGCGCGCTTCTTCTACAACCAGGACCGCAAGCAGCGGCTTGAAGAACGCATCCCGCTGCTCGCGAAGGTCGTCTATCACAACAAGCTCGGCAGCCAGCTCGAGCGGGTAACGCGCATTGAAGGCCTGGCGAGGAGAATCGCAGGCCGGCTCAAGGCCGATGAAGCGGCCGCCGCGCGCGCCGCGACGCTATGCAAGGCCGACCTGCTCACGGGCATGGTGGGCGAGTTCCCGGAACTGCAAGGCACGATGGGGCGCTACTACGCGCTGCACGACAAGGAGCCTGCCGCGGTGGCGGATGCGATCGAAGCGCACTACCGGCCCCGCTTCGCCGGCGACCAGCTTCCCGAGGGTCCGCTCGCCTGCGCCGTCGCGCTCGCCGACAAGCTGGACGCCATCGCCGGCATGTTCAGCATCGGCCAGCAGCCGACCGGCGACAAGGACCCCTTCGGCCTGCGCCGCGCCGCGCTCGGCGTGGTGCGGATCCTGGTGGAGAACCGGCTGCCGTTGTCGATCGCGAAACTGGCGGAGGCGGCGTTCGAGCCCTTCAAGGACAAAGCTGTTCCGGCGCTGGTCCAGTTCGTCTACGACCGTTTCGCCGGCTACCTGAAGGACCAGGGTTTCTCGACGCTGCAGATCGACTCCGTCCTGAGCATGCAGCCGACCAGCCTTGCCGTCGTGCTGCAACAGCTGGAGGCCGTCAAGGCGTTCCAGGCGCTGCCGGAAGCCGAAAGCCTCGCCGCCGCCAACAAGAGGATCGTGAACATCCTCAAGCAGGCCGAGGCGAAGGGCGAAGCATTCGTCGGCGCCGAATTGACTGATCTCGCCGACCCCGCGGAGCGCGCCTTGCACGAGGCCATCCGCGCGGCCTCCGCGAAAGCGAAACCGCTCTACGAAAAGGGCGACTACACAGGCTACCTGAGAAGCTTCGCGGTGCTGAAAGCGCCGGTTGACGCCTTTTTCGAGAAGGTCATGGTCATGGTTGACGACAAGAAACTCCGCCAGGGCCGGCTCGCGCTGCTGCGCGACCTGCGCGATTCGATGAACCGGGTCGCCGATCTGTCGAGGCTCGCAACATGAAGCTGGTGATCCTCGACCGCGACGGCACCATCAACCAGGACAGCGACCAGTACATCAAGTCGCCGGCCGAGTGGAAGCCGATCCCGGGCAGCCTGGAGGCGATCGCGCGGCTGACGCAGAACGGCTGGCGCGTCGTGGTCGCGACCAACCAGTCCGGCATCGCGCGCGGCCTGTTCGACATGTCGACGCTGAACGCGATCCACGCCGAAATGCACCGCGCAGTCGGACAGGCGGGCGGCAGGATCGACGCGATTTTCTTCTGCCCCCACTCGGCCGGCTCCAACTGCGAGTGCCGCAAGCCCAGGCCGGGCCTGCTGCGCGAGATCGGCGAACGCCTGGACGTGGCGCTGGCGGGCGTCCCCATGATCGGCGACGCCTTGCGCGACCTCGAGGCCGCGGCTGCCGTCGGCGCGAAGCCCTGCCTCGTGCTCACCGGCAAGGGGAAGAAGACGCGCGACGCCGGCGGCCTGCCGCAGGGCACCGAGATCGCCGCCGACCTCGCCGCCTTCGCGGCGCGGCTCGCGCCGTGACCGCGTGGTGATCACGCCGCAGTGATTACATTCACGCGCTCCGCCTTGTTCTGGCTCGCGCTGCTGGTTTTCACTCCACCCTACGCGCTCCTCGCGCTCGCCAGCGCGCCGCTGCCGCGCATGCTGCGCTACCGCGTGATCTCGGCCTGGTCGCGGCTCATGCTGCATTGCCTGCGCCATATCTGCGGCGTCCGCTGGAGCATCGAGGGGCGCGAGAACATTCCGCGGCGGCCCTCGGTGATCCTGTCCAAGCACCAGTCGGCATGGGAAACGCTCGCCTTCCAGGAGATCTTCCCGCCCCAGGTGCACGTGCTCAAGCGCGAGCTGCTGTGGATCCCGTTCTTCGGCTGGGGCCTGGCGCTGATGAGCCCGATCGCGATCAACCGCGGCCGCGGCATGGCGGCACTGCGGCAGATGGCGCGCCGGGGCAAGGAGCGCCTCGAGCAGGGCTTCTGGGTGGTGGTGTTTCCCGAGGGCACGCGCGTCGCCCCGGGCAGGACGCGCAAGTACCAGCCCGGCGGCGCCTGGCTCGCGGCGCACGCCGGTGCGCTGGTGGTGCCGGTGGCGCACAATGCGGGGCGGTACTGGCCGCGCAACTCCTTCCTGAAATACCCCGGCGAAGTGACGGTGCGGATCGGGCCGCCGATCGAGAGCGCGGGGCACGACCCGGAGACGATCAACGCGATGGCCGAAAAATGGATCGAGACGCAGCAAAAGACCCTGGACAGCTAGCGGCGTCAGGACAGCTGGCGCTGTTCGACGAACCGCCCCCGGCCGACGCCGGGCCGACGCGCCGTGCGCTGCTCGAGGGGCGCGCGGTCGAATTCCGCTTCCAGCGCCGGCACCGGCGCACCATCGGCATCAAGGTGAGCGAGCACGGGCTCTCGGTTGCGGCGCCCATGCGCGCCCCGTGGCGCGAGATCGAGGGCTTCCTGCACGAGAAGGCGCGCTGGATCCTGGAGAAGCTCGACCAGCGCGCGGCCGCGGGCAAGCCCGCCACGATCTTCGGCGAAAGCGGCGAGACCCTGCCGCTGCACGGCAGGGGAGTAGTCCTCGTCGTGTCGCCGGCACGGCGCTCGGTGAGCCTCGCCGGTTCGGAACTGCGCCTGAACCATCCCGAGCCGCACCGGCGCGGCGCCGTACGCGCCATGCTCCTGGACTGGCTCAAGGCGCGCGCGCTGGAGACGCTGGCGCCGCGCGTCGCGCACTACGCGGCGAAGGTCAGCCTGCCGCCGCCGCCCCTGAAACTGTCCAACGCCCGCACGCAATGGGGCGTGTGCATGGCTAGCGGCCGCATCCGCCTGTCCTGGCGGCTGGTGCACCTCGACCCCGAGCTGGCCGACTATGTCGTGGCGCACGAAGTCGCGCACCTGGTGGAGCTGAACCATTCGGAGCGCTTCTGGGCGCTGGTCGAATGGCTGTATCCTCACTGGCAGGAAGCGCGCGAAAGAATCGAACGCGACGCGGCCACCTTGCCGAGAATCTAGGAGAAAACCGAAAATGCGGATGCTGCACACGATGCTGCGCGTGGGAAACATGGAGCGCTCGGTGAAGTTCTACACCGAGGTGCTCGGCATGAAGCTGCTGCGCACCACCGACCGGCCGGAGCAGAAATATTCTCTTGCCTTCGTCGGCTACGACACCGAGGACAAGCAGGCGGTGATCGAGCTCACCTACAACTACGGCGTCGACAAGTACGACCTCGGCGCGGGCTACGGCCACATCGCGCTGGAGATGCCCGACGTCGCGAAGGCCTGCGAGGCGGTGCGCGCCAAGGGCGGCACCGTCACCCGCGAAGCGGGGCCCGTCAAGGGCGGAACGACCGTGATCGCCTTCGTCGCCGATCCGGACGGCTACAAGATCGAGTTCATCGAGCGCAAACGCGCCGCGTAATGCGCAGGTAGTCGTCGGGCGAGAGGTTTTCCGGCCTGAGCATCGGGTCGAGCGCCAGCGCTTCATAGTCGCCCGGCTCAAGCGGCAGTGCGTTGCGCAGGGTCTTGCGGCGCGCGCTGAAGGCTTCGCGCACGATTTTCTCCAGCACCGCCTCGTCGCACTTCATCTTTTCCCGAAGAGGAACCAGGCGCACGACCGCGGAATCGACTTTGGGCGGCGGCTTGAAGGCGCCGGGGGCGACGTTGAAGAGCTTCTGCATGTGGAAGCGCGTCTGCAGCATCACCGACAGGCGCCCGTAGTCCGGTGTCGAGTGTTTCGCCACCATCCGCTGCACGACCTCCTTCTGCAGCATGAAATGCATGTCGCGCACCCGGCCTGCGAACTGCGCCAGGTGGAACAGGATCGGCGTCGAGATGTTGTACGGAAGGTTGCCGACGATGCGAAGGCCCGGGGGAAGCGCGGAGAAATCGAAGTCAAGGACGTCCGCGCTCACCAGGGTGAGTCTTGCGGGAGGAAATTCCCGCGCAAGGCTCGCCGCGAGATCGCGGTCGATTTCGATCGCCGTGAGCTGCCCGGTGCGCGCGAGCAGCGGCCGGGTGAGCGCGCCTTCGCCGGGACCGATTTCGACGATGACGTCGTCCGGCGTCGGCGCGAGCGCGTCGACGATGCGTTTCAGGACTCCGGGGTCGTGCAGGAAATGCTGGCCGAACCTTTTACGCGGCTTCACCTGTCTTCGAGGCGCATTTCGACGTAGGTCCTGTCGCGCAGCTGGCGCAGCCATTCCTGGTATGCCTCGTCCGACTTGCGCTCCTTGAGCGCCTGGCGCGCCTGCATCCGGCGGCGGTCCTGCGACACTCCCGCCTCGCGGCGCCCGAGCACCTGCACCAGGTGCCAGCCGAACGACGTGTTGAACGGCTGGCTGATCTCGCCGGGCTTGAGGGCGTCCATGGCGCGCTCGAACTCCGGCACCGTGTCCCCGGGGAACAGCCAGTCCAGATCGCCGCCGCGCGCCGCGCTGCCATCGGCGGAATTGACGCGCGCCAGTTCGGCGAAATCGGCGCCACCGGTGACGACGCGCTGGCGGATGTCCGAGAGCCTGCGGCGCGCGTCGGCTTCCGACGTCGCCTCGCTGGTCCTGATCAGGATATGGCGCGCGTGCGTCTGCGTCACGGGGACGCCCTCGTCCGCGCCGCGCCGCTGCAGCAACTTGACGACATGGAAGCCGCCGGGACTGCGCAGCACCGGGCTGGTTTCGCCCGGGCGCAGGGTCTTCGCCGCGGCGGCGAAAATCTCCGGCAGGCGATCCTCGCCGCGCCAGCCCATGTTGCCGCCCTGCATGGCGTCCGGGGCGTCCGAATAGCTCGCCGCGACCTTGGCGAAATCGGTGCCGGCGGCCGATTCGGCGCGCGCCTTCTCCGCCTTCCTGTGCGCCTGGTCGATCTGCTCGGGGCTCGCCTGTTCCGGAAGGCGCACCAGCACATGCGACAGGTTGAATTCGCTGCGCGCGCCGCTGCCCGCCTTTGCCGATTCCAGGAATTGGTCGATTTCGCCGTCGCTCACCTCGATGCGGTCGTCCACCTCGCGCTCCCGCAGGCGCTGCATCTGGATCTGCTGGCTCACTTCCTCGCGGAATTTCACGAGCGGCACGCCATCCCTCTCCAGCGCCTGGCGGAAAGCCGACAGCGTCATCTTGTTGCTCTCGGCAATGCGCTCCAGCGCCCGGTCGAGCTGGATTTCCTCGACCCGGATGCCGTTTTCCTTGGCCAGCTGGAGCTGCGCCTTGTCGAGGATCAGGCGATCGAGTACCTGCCGCTCGAGGATGCCGCGCTCGGGCAGGGGCGTGCCCTGCGATCGAAGCTGGCGCTCGGCCTGCGAACGGTGCTCGGCGAGTTCCGAGGATGTCACGACATCCTTCCCGACGACCGCGACGATGCGGTCCACCAGCACGATGCGCTGCGGCTGCCGCGCTTCCTGCGGGACCGGTACCTGGCCGCTCGTCTGCGCGGGAGCTTCCCGGCCCGGCGCCAGGATCTGGCCCTGCGTGCGCAATGGCGCCTGCGGCGCCTCCTGCGCGCGGGCCTCCGGCGCCTGCGCGGCGAGGGCGATGCCCAGAATTGCGACTGCTGTCAGGATCCTCATCCGGACACGCGTCAGAAGGTCTGTTCGAACGGCGCGCGGCGCATGCTTGGCGGCACCAGCGAGCCCTGGGCGGGGTTGGTGACGGCGTAGCCCGCGACGCTGCGCTTGAACAGGCTCACGACCTCGTCCGAACCGAGGCTGCCGAAGCCGTTGAATTCCAGCTGGAGGAATATCCCCGTGGAGACGGTCTGCACCGCGGCCTGCAGGCGCTGCGCCGCGCCGCGGAACACCCAGCAACCGGCGTTGTATTCGATCCCCGCGATGCCTTCCAGCAGGCGCGAGTCGGTAAGCGAATAGTTCCAGCGCCCGATCGCATACCAGCCGGGCGCCAGCGGCCATTGGCCGGTCGCGTCGATCTGCTTGATCTGGGTTTCGCGGTTATAGCGATAACTGGCGCTGACAACCTTGGCAATTTCCGGGGCATAGCGCGCAGCCACGCTGTAACGCTCCATGCGCGTAAGTTCTGGATTGTATTGGACCGCGCCGTCGAAGCTTAATTCCCGCGATACCCGGCCGCCGAGCGCGGCGAGGAAGTCGGAACTGCCCCGGGTGCGCAGCACGGAGGTGGGGGTGAGGCCCACCCGCTCGTCCTCGAAGTAGTAGCGCTGCCCGACGGATGCGCGCAGGAACTCCTCGCCATTGGCCGTCAGGAGCCGGGAACTGACGGCGAGCGTGAGCTGGTTCGCGTCGCCGAAGCGGTCGCCGCCGTTGAAACGGTTTTCCGCGAACAGCTGGCTGGAATTGAAATCCGCGAGCGTCGTGGTGTCGAACCTCGGGATCAGGTTCTGGTTCCGGAACGGCGCGTAGACGTAGAACGCGCGCGGCTCCAGCGTCTGGGTCAGCGACTGGCCGAACCAGTCCACGCCGCGGTCGTAGATCAGGCCGCCGTCGACGCTGACCCACGGCAGCGCCACGCTCTGCTTTTCCGGCTGGCCGGTATCGACGTGCGTCAGCCGGTAGTCAGCCATGTGCGCGCCGAGCTTTGGCGTGACGAAATAGCCGGGCGCGAGGATCGGCGCCGCCAGCGTCGGCTTGAGCGATGTGCGCGTGCCTTCCACCAGCGTGGGATGGGAAAAGCGCACGACCTGGCCCGGCAGCGCGACATCGAAGCGCCCGGCGATGTCGTTCTGGCTCGCGCCGAAGTTGAACTGCGGCAAGCGCGCATACGGTATGGGGATGGGCGCGAGCGGGTCCTGCAGCGTCTGGTATTTCTGCACCAGGGTATTGAGGTAGTAGCTGGTGCGGCCGAAGGCGCTGCTGTAGTTCAGGGCGCCCATCTGCGGCAGGACGCCGGTCGACACCTGGCGCACCTGCGACGCAAGGTCGACGAAGTAGCGGTCGTCGGAAACCTTGTTCAGGTCGAGCAGGCCGGTGAGCGACGGCGTGATCCGCTGTTCGTGCTGCCAGGAAAAGGCGCTGCGCGAGGCGCCGAATTCCTTGTCGTGACCCAGGTATTCATAGCGCAGGTTGCCGATGGACGCCTTGTCGATGTAGCGGAAATCGGTCTTGAGCTGCGTGCCGCGCTTCTTCATGACCACCGGCGTGAGCGTGAGATCGCGCTCCGGGGCGATGTTCCAGTAGTACGGCACCCCGAATTCCAGGCCGCGCCGCGAGTTGTGGGCGTAGTACGGCGTCAGGAAGCCGGACTTGCGCTGGTTGTCGAGGGAAAAAGAGCCGTAGGGCAGCGGCAGTATCGTGGTATCGAAGAACTTGAGGCGGCCGCTGCGCACGGTGCCGACGTGCTTGTCGTTGTCGAGTTCCATCTCGTCCGCCTCGAAACGCCAGTCTTCCTTGCCCGGCTCGCAGCTCGTGAACATGCCCTGCACCAGCCGCAGCCGGTCCGGGCCGAGGAATTCCAGCCGCTCGGCGTTGCCGCGCATGGTCGTGGTCTCGCCTTGCAGGATGTAGTTCGAGCCCTCGAACACGCCGGTGCTGTCCTGGGTGTTGTAGCGCAGGCGGGGGCCGAAGAAGCGGTCCGGGCCGCGCTGGAAGCGCACGCCGCCGTCGGCCTCGACGCGGCCGAATTCCTGGTTGTAGCGCAGGTATTCGCTGTAGACGGTGAGATCCTCGCGCTTGAATTCAACGCTGCCGCGCGCCGTCACCTCGAGTTCCGCGACCCCCTCGATGCTCTGGGCATCGATGGTGGTCGGCCCCTGCGGCTTGGCCGGACCCGCCGCGGGCAATGTCACCTGCGCCCGGCCGGAATGGGCGCAGATCAGGAGGAAAAGCAGCGCTGCAAGGCGCGCCGGACGATGCCGCATGTGTCGAGGGTTCTGGGCGCGATTTTTTGAGAGCCAAAAGTGTCATAATTCCGCCCACTCCGCAATGGATTTCAGGCTCGTCGCGCTCGAGCGCTGGCTCGGCGCAGAATTTCCGGCCATACCCTTCACGCTGGCCCCGGCCTCGGAGGACGCGAGCTTTCGGCGGTACTTCCGCGCGCGCCTCGCGGACGGGCGCAGTTTCGTGGTCATGGATGCGCCGCCCGAGAAAGAGGACTGCGGCGCGTTCCTCAAGGTCGCCGGATTGTTTGCCGCGGCCGGCGCGCACGTCCCCGCGATTCACGCCCATGACCTGCGGTCCGGTTTCCTGCTGCTCGAGGATCTCGGCAGCACGACTTTTCTGGATGGCTTCGGCAACAGGGAAGATCCGAAATCCCTCTATGCGGCCGCGACCGACGCTCTCGTGCGCATCCAGCTGGCGAGCCGGCCCGGCGTCCTGCCCGAGTACGACCGGCCGCTCCTCGAGCGCGAGCTGCGCCTGTTTCCCGGGTGGTACATCGCCCGGGAACTGCGGCACGAGCTCGCGCCGGACGACAACCAGGTGCTGGAGAATGCGTTCGAGTCGCTGCTTGCCAACAACCTCGCGCAGCCGCGGGTGTTCGTGCACCGCGACTACCACTGCCGCAACCTGATGGTCTGCGAGCCCCTGCCCGGCGTCCTCGACTTCCAGGACGCGGTCCATGGCCCGATCACCTACGACCTCGTCTCGCTCTTCCGGGACGCGTACGTGCGCTGGGAAGAATCCCAGGTGCTCGACTGGGTGGCGCGCTACTGGGAGAAGGCGCGCAAGGCCGGCCTGCCGGTGCACGCGGATTTCGGCGCCTTCTACCGCGACTTCGAATGGATGGGCGCGCAGCGGCAGCTGAAGGTGGTGGGCATTTTCGCGCGCCTCTGCCATCGCGACGGCAAGCAGCGCTACCTCGCGGACATTCCCCTGGTGCTCGACTATCTGCTGGCGACCTGCCGGCGCTACCGCGAGCTGGCGCCGCTGGCGCAATTGCTGGATCGCCTCGCCCCGGCATGAAGGCGATGATCCTCGCCGCCGGACGCGGCGAGCGGCTGCGGCCGCTCACGGATACGGTGCCCAAGCCGCTGGTCGAAGTCGCGGGCCAGACGCTGCTCGGGCGGCACCTGCGTCGCCTGGCGGACGCAGGCTTCGAGCGCGTGGTGATCAACGTTTCGCACCTCGCCGAATCGATCGTGGAGCGCTACGGCGACGGCAGCCGCGCGGGGCTGCGCATCGAATGGTCGCGCGAGGCGGCGCCGCTGGAAACGGCGGGCGGCATCGCCCAGGCGCGCGGCCTGCTCGGCGAGGCGCCGTTCCTGCTGGTCAATGCCGATATCTGGTGCGAATTTGATTTTTTGAGACTGGGGAATTTTCAACTGGAAAATCGCCTGTCGCACCTCGTCCTGATTCCCAATCCTCCGTGGCACCCGGAGGGAGACTTCTCGCTCGAGCGCGGCGTCATCGGCAATGCGCCAACGCCGCGCTACACTTATGCCGGCATCGCGGTGATTTCGCCGCGGCTCGTCGCCGACGTCGTCGCCGGCCGCAAGGCGCAGCTCGCGCCGCTGTGGCGCGCCGCCGCGGTGCGCGGCGAGGTGACGGGAGAACTGTATGAAGGACTCTGGAGCGATGTCGGCACGCCGGAACGGCTGGCCGCGCTGGAAGCACGACTGAAGGAACCATGAACCCGAACGATCTCGATCCGGTAATGCATGGCGCGCGCCGCGCGCGCCTCGCGCAGGCGATGCAGGGCGGCGTGGCGGTCGTGCCCACGGCGCCCGAACGGATCCGCAACCGCGACACGCACTATCCTTACCGTTACGACAGCCACTTCTACTACCTCACCGGCTTCCCGGAACCCGAGGCGGTGCTGGTGATCGTCGCCGGCGCCCAGCCGAAGAGCCTGCTCTTCTGCCGGGAGAAGAACGAGGAGCGCGAAACCTGGGACGGCTTCCGCTACGGGCCGCAGGGCGCGCAGGAACGCTTCGGTTTTGACGAGACCTACCCGATCGCCGAGCTCGACCTGAAAATGGCCGAGTTGCTCGGTGACCAGCCGGCGCTGCACTACCCGGTCGGCGCCGATCCGGCATGGGACGCGCGCGCCATGGGCTGGCTGAACGCGGTGCGCGCCAAGGCACGCGCCGGCACCGGCGCGCCCGAGCGCGTGCAGGACGTGCGCGCGCTGATCGACGAAATGCGCCTGGTCAAGGATGCGCACGAGCTGGGCGTGATGCGCCGCGCGGCGACGATCTCTGCCGGCGCGCACCGGCGCGCGATCCGCGCCGCGCGCCCGGGAGGCTTCGAATTCGAGCTCGAGGCCGAGCTGCTGCACGAATTCCGCCGCCACGGCGCGCAGTTTCCGGCCTACTGGCCGATCGTCGCCGGCGGCGCCAATGCCTGCGTGCTGCACTACGTGGCGAACGATGCGGCGCTGAACGCCGGCGACCTGGTGCTGATCGACGCGGGTTGCGAGCTCGCGGGCTATGCCTCCGACATCACGCGCACCTTCCCGGTGAGCGACAGCTTCAGCGCCGCGCAGCGCGACGTCTACGAGATCGTGCTGGCGGCGCAGGCCGCCGCGATGGAAAAAGTCAGGCCCGGCAACGCCTGGAATGATCCGCACGACGCGGCGGTCCGCGTCCTCGCGCGCGGCATGCTCGACCTGAAGCTGGTCGCGGGCAGCCTGGACGAGGTGCTGGAGAAGGAAACCTACAAGCGCTTCTACATGCACCGCACCGGGCACTGGCTCGGCCTGGACGTGCATGACGCCGGCGAGTACAAGCGCGCCGGCAAGTGGCGCACGCTCGCCGCCGGCATGGTGCTCACGGTGGAGCCGGGACTCTATATCCGCGCCGCGGACGACGTGCCCGAGGCGCTGCGCGGCATTGGCGTGCGCATCGAGGACGATGCGCTGGTCACCGCGAGCGGCTGCGAGGTGATCACCTCGGCGGCGCCGAAGAGCGTCGCTGATATCGAGGCGCTCAAGCGAGGATGAAACCAGGCGCGATGCCGCTTGAAGTCCGCATCCAGGGCGCGGGCCCGGTAGGTTGCGCGCTGGCGCTGTTGCTTCATTCGGTTGGACGCAATGTCAGCCTGGTGGAGAAAAAATTCCCGCACTTGAAAGGCCCGCTCCGGCCCATCGCCCTGTCGCATGCGAGCCGGCTGATCCTCGAGCGCGTCGGCGCCTGGCAGGGGCTGCGGGCCGCCGCGATTTCGACGATCCACATCTCGCAACAGGGCGCTTTCGGGCGCACCTGCCTGGGCGCAACCGATGCCGGCGTGCCTGCGCTGGGCTACGTCGTGAAATATGAGGATCTCCTGGATGTGCTCTTGAATCTTGTCAGGGAAAGGCGGATTCAAGTCGCAGCCGAAGCCAGTGAGTCCCTTCTCGTCGTCCACGCGGAAGGCGCTTCGGACGCCATGCTGGAGAAGAATTATTCCCAGGAGGCCCTCGTCGCGCTGGTCACGACCAGGCCGGCCGCCGGCGCGACGGCGTGGGAGCGATTCACGCCGCAGGGTCCCCTTGCGCTGCTGCCCATGGGCGGGCGCTATTGCGCGGTCTGGGGCATGCGCCCGGAACGCGCACAGTTGTTGTGCAACGCAACCGAGCCGGCATTCCTGGCCGCTCTTGCGGCATCTTTTGGCGGACGCGCCGGCGAGTTCGTGGCAGTCGGCGAACGCAGCCGCGCGCCTCTCGCATTGCGCGTGCGGCAGGCGCGGGTGGGCGAGCGCGAGGCCTACGTGGGAAACGCGGCGCAGATGCTGCATCCGGTCGCCGGCCAGGGACTGAACCTCGGCCTGCGCGACGCCTGGGATCTGGCGCGAGTCTTGCAAGAGGCGCAAGACCCGGGCGATGCGCGCGTGCTCGCCCGCTTTGCCGCGACGCGTCGCATCGATGCGATGGCAAGTGTGCGCATCACGGATTTTCTTGCGGAGGCCTTCGTCGGCGCGAACCCGCTGGCCGGCCTGATGCGAGGATTTGGATTAACCGCGCTGGACATTTGCCTGCCGGCACGGCGTTTTTTCGCGCGCCGCATGATCTACGGGACCTCCGCGCTGCCGTAGCGGTTGCGCGTTGCGGCACGTGCGGGCAGCGCGGCGCGTGTTTGGAAAACGCAACAGTGACGATGTTTTTTCGCAACGGAACGCGTTAGAATTCGCTCCCCTCGCATGGCCTCCAACGACTGAATCCGATGCAGCTCGGCGCGCACGCATTGCGCAACGGCCTGTTCGCCGCCCCGATGGCGGGCGTCACCGACCGGCCCTTCCGCACGCTCTGCCGACGCTACGGCGCCGCGCTCGCGGTCTCCGAAATGGTGTCGTCGCGCCCGGAACTGCGCGCCACGCGCAAATCGCGCCTGCGCCTCGAGCATCGCGGCGAGACTGGCCCTGTTTCGGTGCAGATCGCGGGCGCCGATCCGGCGATGATGGCCGATGCCGCGCGCTTCAACGCGGACGAGGGCGCGCAGATCATCGACATCAACATGGGATGCCCGGCGAAAAAGGTCTGCAACGTCGCCGCCGGATCGGCCCTGCTGTCCGACGAACCGCTGGTCGCGCGCATCCTGGAGGCGGTGGTCGCCGCGGCAGGTGTTCCCGTCACGCTCAAGATCCGCACCGGTCCGAGCCCGGAGCGCAGGAACGCGCTGCGCATCGCGAGGATCGCGGAAGGCGCGGGCGTGGCGCTGCTCACGGTGCATGGCCGCACCCGTGCCTGCGCCTTTCGCGGCGAAGCGGAGTTCGACACGATCGCCGAGGTCAAGGCCGGCGTGCGCATCCCGGTGATCGCCAACGGCGACATCGGCACGCCCGAGCAAGCGCGGCGCGTGCTTGCGTACACCGGCGCCGATGGCGTCATGATCGGCCGCGCCGCCCATGGCCGACCGTGGATCTTCCGGGAGTTCCAGCATTACCTGAACACGGGGAAGAAACTTCGGCCGCCACCGGCAGCAGAGATGCGCGCGGTCGCGCTCGAGCACCTGGAAGGCATCTATTCGCTCTATGGCGAAGAGCTCGGCGTGCGCATCGCGCGCAAGCACATCGGCTGGTACACGCGCGGCCTGCCGGGCGGCGAGGCGTTTCGCCGGGAGGCGGTGCTGATCCTGTCGGCGCGCGACCAGCTCGCCGCCGTGGCGCGTTTTTATGACGGATTGATTGAATGAGCAGGAATACGGAGCTCGCGGACGCGGTGAAGCGGTCCCTGGAGCGCTATTTCCGCGACATGGACGGCGAGCAGCCGACCGCGATCTACGACATGGTGCTGAAGAACATCGAGCGCCCGCTGATCGAGACGGTGCTCGGCAAAGCCGAAGGCAACCAGAGCGCCGCGGCCGCAATGCTCGGCATCGACCGCAACACCCTGCGCAAGAAAATCCAGCAGCTGCGGATCAAGGCGTGAAATCAGCCGGATGAAAGTCAGCCGGGCGCTCATCAGCGTCTCCGACAAGGCGGGCGTGGCGGAATTCGCCCGCGCCCTGGCCGGCCTGGGGGTGCAGATCCTTTCCACCGGCGGCACGGCGAAACTGCTCGAGAAGGAAGGCCTCAAGGTCACGGAAGTTTCGGCGCACACCGGATTCCCGGAGATGCTCGACGGCCGCGTGAAGACGCTGCATCCGAAGATCCACGGCGGCATTCTCGCGCGGCGCGACAGCCGCGAGCACATGGCCGCGATCGCAAAGGCGGGCATCGAGCCGATCGACCTCATCGTCGTCAACCTCTATCCATTCCAGGCCACGGTGGCGGATCCGGACTGCACGCTGGAGAATGCGATCGAGAACATCGACATCGGCGGCCCCGCGATGCTGCGCGCGGCGGCGAAGAACCATGCCGGCGTCGCGGTGGTGGTCGATCCCGCCGACTACGCCGGCCTGCTCGAGGAAATCCGCGCCACGGGCGGCGTTGCCGAAGCGACCCGTTTCGCGCTGGCAAAGAAGGTGTTCGCGCACACTGCCGGTTACGACGGCGCTATCGCCAACCACCTGTTCTCGCTGGATGCCGGCCACAATCGCCGCCCCTATCCGGATGTGCTGAGCCTGCAGTTCGTGAAGCGCCAGGACATGCGCTACGGCGAGAATCCGCACCAGTCGGCCGCGTTCTACCGCGACCAGCAGCCGGTGGCGGGCGGCATCGCGGGGTTCTCCGTCCTGCAGGGCAAGGAACTCTCGTACAACAACGTCGCGGATTCCGACGCCGCCTGGGAATGCGTCAAGAGCTTCGCCGAGCCGGCCTGCGTCATCGTCAAGCACGCCAATCCCTGCGGCGTCGCAGTTGCCGCGAACCCGCTCGCCGCCTATCGCAAGGCGTTCGCCACCGACCCGACCTCGGCGTTCGGCGGCATCCTCGCCTTCAACCGCGCGCTCGACCGGGCGGCCGCGGAGGAAATCGGCGGGCAGTTCGCCGAAGTGATCATCGCGCCGCGCGTCGAGGCCGAGGCGCGCGAGTTCCTCGCCGCCAAGCAGAACCTGCGCGTGCTCGAAGTGCCGCTGTCGCACGACGTGCAGGCGCACGATTACAAGCGCGTCGGCGGCGGGCTGCTCGTACAGGGCAGTGATTCGAAATCATTGCAAAAAGCGGATTTGTCCGTAAAAACAAGGAAGAAACCCACGGACGCCCAGCTGGCCGACCTGCTGTTTGCCTGGAAAGTGGCGAAGTACGTCAAGTCCAACGCCATCGTCTTCTGCCGCGACGGCGCCACCGTCGGCGTCGGCGCCGGCCAGATGAGCCGCATCGACAGCGCACGCATCGCCGCTATCAAGGCGCAGAACGCCGGCCTCGCCATTGCCGGCTCGGTGGTGGCATCGGATGCCTTCTTCCCGTTCCGCGACGGCCTCGACGCGGTGATCGACGCCGGCGCGGCTGCGGTGATCCAGCCCGGCGGCAGCGTGCGCGACGCGGAGGTGATCGCCGCCGCCGACGAGCGCGGCGTCGCCATGGTCTTCACCGGCGTGCGCCACTTCCGGCATTGAAGGTAGAACCCGGATGAAACTCCTGGTCGTCGGTTCCGGTGGGCGCGAGCACGCGATGGCCTGGAAGCTCGCGCAAGGCGCGAAGGTGCAGAAAGTGTACGTCGCGCCCGGCAACGGTGGAACTGCAACCGAGAATGGCCTGGAGAACGTCGAGATCACTTCCATCCCGGAATTGATCGGCTTCGCGAAAAAAGAACAGATCTACCTGACCGTCGTCGGCCCCGAGGCGCCGCTCGCCGCGGGCATCGTGGACGCGTTCCAGGAAGCGGGCCTGAAGATCTTCGGTCCGGTGCGCGCCGCGGCGCAGCTCGAGGCCTCGAAGGACTTCGCCAAGCAGTTCATGGCGCGCCACGGCCTGCCGACGGCGAAGTACGCGACCTTCACCGACGCCTCGCAGGCGAAGGCCTACGTCGACAAGCAGGGCGCGCCGATCGTGGTCAAGGCCGACGGCCTCGCCGCCGGCAAGGGCGTGGTCGTGGCCGCCACGGCGGTGGAAGCGAAGGCCGCGATCGACCTGATGCTGGTGCAGAACAAGCTGGGCGGCGCCGGCGCGCGCGTCGTGATCGAGGAGTTCCTCGAGGGCGAGGAAGCGAGCTTCATCGTCATGGCGGACGGTGCGCACGCCCTGCCGCTCGCCACCAGCCAGGACCACAAGCGCCTGCAGGACGGCGACCGGGGGCCGAATACGGGCGGCATGGGCGCCTACTCGCCCGCACCGGTGGTCACGCCGCAACTGCATGCGCGCGTCATGCGCGAAATCATCCAGCCCGCGATCGCCGGCATGGCGAAGGACGGTACGCCCTATACCGGCTTTCTCTACGCCGGCCTGATGATCGACAAGGCGGGCAATCCGAAGACGCTCGAATTCAACTGCCGCCTCGGCGACCCGGAGACGCAGCCGATCATGATGCGGCTGAAATCCGACCTGTTCGCGCTCGTCGAGCACGCGCTGGCGGGCACGCTGGACCGCGCCGCCGCCGACTGGGACCGCCGTCCCGCGCTGGGCGTGGTGCTCGCCGCCGCCGGCTACCCTGATGAGCCGCGCAAGGGCGATGAAATCACCGTGCTGCCGAAAGCCACCGAGGACTGCCGCGTGTTCCACGCCGGAACGAAACTCGATGGCACGCGCCTCGTCACCAACGGCGGACGTGTTCTTTGCGTCACGGCGCTCGGCGGCTCGCTCAAGATGGCGCGCGCTCGCGCCTACGAGACCGCCGATGCGATCCGTTTCAACGGCATGCAGCTGCGGAAGGACATTGGTCATCGGGCGTTGAAGAAGGGCTAGCGTGGACACGCGCCCGGTCCGCGACTACTTCACCGCGTTGCAGGCGCGCATCGTCTCGGCGCTCGAATCGCTCGACGGCAGCAGCTTCGCCGCAGACAGCTGGCAGCGCGCCGAGGGCGGCGGTGGCACCACCCGCATCATCGAGGATGGCAAGCTGTTCGAGCGCGGCGGCGTCGGTTTCTCGCATGTCTCGGGCAAGGAACTGCCGCGCAGCGCCTCCGCCGCGCACCCCGAGATCGCCGGCAAGCACTACGAAGCCATGGGCGTGTCGCTGGTGCTGCATCCGCGCAACCCCTACTGCCCCACGGTGCACATGAACGTGCGCTTCTTTTCCGCCGGCGACACCTGGTGGTTCGGCGGCGGCATGGACCTCACGCCCTATTACGGCTTCGAGGAGGACGCAAAGCACTTCCACCTGACCTGCAAGCGCGCGCTGGAACCCTTCGGCGCGGAGCTGCATCCGAAGTACAAGAAATGGTGCGACGAGTATTTCTTCCTCAAGCACCGCAGCGAGCCGCGCGGCATCGGCGGCATCTTCTTCGACGACCTCGCCGCGCCCGATTTCGCCGGCGCCTTCGCCCTCGCGCGCTCGGTCGGCGACCACTTCATCACCGCCTACGCGCCGATCCTCGAGCGCCGCCGCGCCATGCAATGGGGCGACGCCGAGCGCGAGTTCCAGTGCTACCGGCGCGGGCGCTACGTCGAATTCAACCTGGTCTACGACCGCGGCACCCTCTTCGGCCTGCAATCGGGCGGCCGCACCGAGTCGATCCTGATGTCGATGCCGCCCGCCGTCACCTGGCGCTACGACTGGAAACCCGTGCCCGGTTCGGCCGAGGCAAAGCTCTATTCAGATTTCCTCAGGCCAAGGGACTGGGTCTAGCGCTTTTTTTTCGCAGTGCTAAGATTTCGCCATGTCGCTGATCGCCCTTGCACCGCCACAGCAACGCCGTCTCGAACGGCTCGCCAAGCGCGCGGGCCGCACTCCCAGGGGAATGCTGAAATTCGTCCTGCGCGACGGCTTCGATGCCTGCGAGGAAGACGTGCGGGAGAACCTCCAGGCGGATGCCGAATTCTCCGCGGGCAACAGTGTTTCGCACAAGGAAGCGATGACCCGGGCGCGCGCCACCATCGCAGCGCATGCCCGCCGCCACAAGCAAGCAGCCTAGATGGTCGGCACGCGCTTCCGCAGCCCTCGATAGCACGCTAGCCCGCATAGCGGCGGACGACCCGCCGACTGCCGAGGCAATCCTCTCGAAAGTCGAACGCTCAGTCGCGCTGATCTGCGCCCAACCCGCTATCGGCACTCCAACCTCGACGCCCGGCGTTCGTCGGCATCCCATTCCTGGAACGGGGCATGTTCTTACTTATCGCATAATCCGCAACGAAATTCGGGTTCTTCGCTGGTACCGCGCGAGGCGGAATATTGAGCGCTGACGTCGTGCTCTGTGGCGGCTGACTGATCAATCCGCCTTCGCGCCGGAAGCCTTGACCACCGGCGCCCACTTGGCGATTTCGGCCTTGATGAAGTCACCGAACTGTTCCGGTGCCATCGGAATGAAGCGCGCGCCTTCGGCGGTCATGCGGGCGGTCATTTCCTTCGTGGTCATGAAGTTCCGCGTTTCGGTGTTGAGACGCTGGACGATCTCGGCGGGCGTGCCGGCGGGGGCAACGAAGCCGACCCAGTTGTTGACGACGAAGCCCGGCAGCGATTCGCGGATCGCCGGCAGTTCGGGCGTGGCGGCGGCGCGCGCTTCGCCCATGCTGGCGAGCGCGCGCAGCTTGCCTGCCCTGGCGTGCGGCAGCACGGTGGGCATGGTGGCGAAGATGAGAGAGGTCTGCCCGGCGAGGAGATCGGTGATCGCGGGCACGTTGCCTTTGTAGGGGACGTGCAGCAGGTCCACCTTCGCCATCGACTTGAACAGCTCGCCGGCGAGGTGGCTGGCGGTGCCCGCGCCCGCTGAAGCGTAGGTAAGGCCGCCCGGTTTGGCGCGCGCGAGCGCGATCAGATCGGCCACGCTGTTCGCCGCCACCGACGGGTGCACCACGAGCAGTCCGTCGGCGTCCACCAGCAGCGCAATCGGCGCGAAATCCTTCACCGGGTCGTAGGGCATCTTCGAGAACAGGGCCACATTGACCGCGTGCGTACCGATGCTGCCGATGCCGATCGTGTAACCGTCAGGCGCCGCCTTGGCGACCATGTCGGCGCCGATGTTGCCACCCGCGCCGGTACGGTTCTCGATCACCACCGGTTGGCCCCACAGCTCGGTCCAGCGGTTGCCGACCAGTCGCGAATAGATGTCGGCGATGCCGCCCACGGGAAAGGGAACGATTATTTTTATCGGCTTTGAGGGGTACTGCTGTGCCGCACAGGGAATCAGGATCCCGAGAGAACAAACAATTCCAAGAAAAAATCTCAGGATCACGGCAATTCTCCAGCGCTGCGGAAGTGCTTCTGGGCCTCGGCGGCGCGGCCTTCGCGCTCGGCCAGGCGGGCGAGCTCCTGGTGCGCGGCGCGCGAGGGCGCGAACGCGAGGCTCGCCTCGAGGTAGTTCTGCGCCTTGCCCCAGAGTTCCGCGGCCGTGCACAGGCGGCCGAGGGTGGCAAGCAGCTGCGGATCCTCGCCGTGCTCGCGCAGCCAGCGCTCGGCGCGCTCGATGCGCGCGCGCGCCTCGACCTGGCGCTTCTGCGCGTCGAGCTTCCCGAGCTCGCCGTACAGCGAAATCAGCGGCGCGTTCCATTCCCCGGCCAGGCTGCGCTCGATGAGCTCGCGCGCCAGCGCCGCTTCGCCCAGCGCCGTCGCATGCCGCGCCGCCACGGCCGCGAGGCGCGGGTGGACCAGGTCGTCCGCGGGCATGCGCCGCAGGCGCGCCTCCAGCGCGCCGCGATCGTCCGCGTCGCGCGCGAGCAGCTCGATGTGCGCCTGGACCCGGTGCTCTTCCGCGATCGCCGTCGGCAGCCCGCGCTTGGAAAGCAGCGTGGCGAGGCGCAACACCTCATCCCAGTTCTGCGCGCCGCGCTCGGCGCGCAGCTGCATGAGCGCGGTGCCGATGTGCCGCGGCCCGGTGCCGTGCATGCTGCGCAGCGCGTTGCGCGCGCCGACGAAGTCGCGCTCATCGAGCGCAAGCTCGGCCTCGGTCAGCAGGCGGGCCGCGCGCAGCGATTCGCCCGCGGCCTCGGCGCGCTCCAGCCACTGGCTGCGGCGCTCGAATTCGTGCATCTGGTGCGCGGCCCGCGCCGCGATCAGTGCGGCGATGCCGGGCGCCGATCCTGCCTCCCAGGCGAGCGCCGCTTCCTTCTCGGCGCGCGCGTAGCGTCCCTCGAAATAGCACTGCAGCGCGCTGGCCAGCGCCGACTGGGCCTGGCTGCGCCGGCGTCCCTCCCTGTAGGCGCGCACCTGCGCCGGCAGCGCCAGCGTGTTGCTCACGAGGCGCACGCCGAAATAGCCGGCGACGAAGGCCGCCGCCAGCACCAGCACGCCGAAAAACAGGGAAACATCGACGCGCCAGGGCGGATAAACGACCATGACATAGCCTTCGGCGAGGCGCCCGGCGAGGACGAAGGCCACCGCGGCGGCGAACACCGCGATCAGCCAGAAGAGCCCGCGCATCAGCCGCTGCTCAGGACTTGCCGCGCTCGCGGCGCGACTTGAATCCGCGCACCGCCTCGAGGCTGTCCATGATGGAAGGCGGCTCGAAACTGATCGACGCCGCCGAAAGCTGGCGCAACTGCGCAAGCGCGGCCTGCGACGACCTGGCCCGGGCGTCGAAATAGCGCTGGATCCAGGACTGCGCCACGCGCAGGTCCTCGCGATAGCCCGCCTCGTCCCGCGTGAGCAGCGCGAGGCGCGCGTTGAGCAGCCGCAGCTTGAGGTTCTCCCGCAGGAACCAGGCCTGCTGCGGCAGCAGCAGCGGCGGCTCGGGCGCGTCGATCCTGCGCACCACCACCAGCTGGCGCAATTCCTTCCACACTTCGCCCCCGAGGCGCGCGAGGAAGTTCTCCTCCGCCGCCACCGGCGCCGGCTTGGCCGCCTTGGCGGCCGGCCCGGGACGTTCGATGCGCTCTTCGAACGCGAGCGGCATCGCGTCCACGGAGGCGATCAGCCGGTCGATCGTCAGCGACAGGCCCGGCACGTCGAGCACGGGCAGCGACTTGAGCCGGTCGATGTCGCGCGTCAGCGCGCGGCGCACCGGGAGGAACTGCGGGCGGTCGATGCGCATCAGGCGGCTTTCGGCGAGCTGCAGCGCGAGCAGCGCGGCGCGCACGTTGCCCGAGAGCTGGAGCTGCTGCTGGGCGATCGCCAGCACCTGTTCGGTCTCGGCGAGCTGCCATTCGTCGCGGTTGCGCGCGAGTTCCTGGTAGAGCGCCTCCAGCGCCACCTGCTGGGTCTGCGATTCGGCAAGCCGCGTTTCGAGCGTGCCCAGCTTGGCCAGGGCCTCGCGCAACGAATCCTGGTTCTGCCGTCCCAGGGCGCGCGCCTCGCGCGTCTCGGTTTCGATGTCGCGCAGGCGCCTGGCGAGTTCGTCCTGCGTCGCGCCGATGCGGCCGCGGGTATCCAGCCACAGGCCGGCGACAACCGCGGCGAGCACCACCAGCGCGAGCGCGAACGCGCGCAGCCGGGCCGGCCGGCCGGCGGCCGCCGGGGAAGGATTCTGGGGCGGGACTGAAGCCATTCGCTCAGTTGTAGCTTGCAGCGCCGAAGTATGCAACCAGCGCCGCCGCCATCTGCTCGTCACCGGGACCCGCGACGACCGGCCGCTTCAGGCCCTTGCGGACCGCCTCGACAGCGACGCGCGGATGCGGAACGAACAGCGCGCTCGCGCCGAGCTGGCGCAGCCCTTCGCCGCCGAGCATCGACAGCAGATTCGCCAGGCCTTCAGCCGAGGACACCGTGATCGCGTCCACCTTGCCGCCCTCCCACGCGGCAGCCAGCAGCGCGGCGCTCTGCGCGGGCGCGACCCGGCGATAGCAGGCCGCCTGGTCGACCCGGGCCCCGCGCGCTGCCAGCGTGTCGGCCAGCAAGGTGCGGCCGCCCTCGCCGCGGAAGAGGGCGATCCGCTTGCCCTCGACGGCGGAGAATTCCGGCATTGCCAGCAAGGCCTCGCTGTCGGCCTGTCCCGCCGGCACCATGACCTTCTCGATGCCGTGCGCTTCGAGCTCCTCCCGCGTTCCGCCGCCGACGGCCGCGACCCGCAAGCGCGCCGGCCAGCGCCCGCTTCCCGCCTTTTCTCCCGCCTTGTTTCCCCCTATCAGCGCGAACGTCCTGCGCACCGCGTTGCGGCTGACGAAGATGGCCGCGTCGAGGAAATCCAGCTTTTCGATCACCGCGTGGAAGGCGGAGAGATCGTCCAGCTCGCGGATCTCCAGCGCCGGGACCTCCAGCGGCTCGCCGCCGGCTTCCCGTATCAATCCCAGGAGAGTCTCTGCCTGGCCTTTCGGCCGGGTAACGACAATCCGTCGGCCGGCAAGCGCGAGAGCGGGTTTCACTGCGCCTTCATATCGCCAGAGCCGCGAGGATTTCCTCCGCGCCGCGTTCGCGCAGCAGCCCGGCCACCTGCAGGCCGAGCGCCTCGGCCGCCCGGATGTCGCCTTCGGCCTCGGCTCGCACCGTGCGCTTTCCATCGGGCGAAGCCACCAGGGCGCGCAGGCGCATCGTGCCGCCGGTCCCGCCAGTGACTTCCGCGTAAGCACCCAGCGGAATCGTGCAACTGCCGCCCAGCGCGAGGTTCACTTGCCGCTCGGCGCGCACGCAGGCGCCCGTGTCCGGATCTTCGAGCGGCCCGAGCAGCGCCAGCAGGTCCTGCCGCTCGCCGAGGCACTCGATGCCCAGCGCCGCCTGCCCCGCCGCCGGCAGGCTTTCCTCGACCGAAAGCGTGCTGCGGATGCGCGCCGCGAGCCCGAGCCGCTTGAGGCCCGCGGCGGCGAGCACGATCGCGGCGTAGTCGCCCCGGTCCAGCTTGGCAATGCGCGTATCCACGTTGCCGCGCAGCGGCCGGATCTCGAGCGCGGGATGGCGCGCCGCAATCTGCGCCTGGCGGCGCAGGCTGGAGGTGCCGACCACCGCGCCGGCCGGGAGGGCGGCGAGATTCGCATGCGACGGCGAGACGAACGCGTCGCGCGGATCCTCGCGCTCCAGGACCGCGGCGAGCACGAACCCCGGCGGCAGCGCCGCGGGCACGTCCTTCATCGAATGCACCGCGACGTCGGCCCTGCCCCCGGCCATCGCCGCTTCCAGCTCCTTGACGAACAGGCCCTTGCCGCCTTCCTTGGCGAGCGACACGTCAAGCAATTCGTCGCCGCGCGTGGACAGCGGCAGCAATTCGACGCGCAGCGCGGGATGCAGAGCCTCGAGCCGCGCCTTCACATGCTCCGCCTGCCAGAGGGCGAGCCGGCTGCGGCGCGTGGCGATCCTGACTTGGTGCACGCCGCGCGTCATTCCCTGCCTTCGGGCAGCACGCTCTTCACCGCCGGCCACATGCGCCGGCTCACCGGCAGGTGCTCGTCGACGCCTTCGAGCACCACGCTCCAGTGCGGCTCCTCCTCGCCGCCGCCGGCGATGCGCTCGAAGCCGCGGATCGCCGCGCGCGCGACCAGGCAATTGCGGTGCACCCGCACGAAGCGATCGGCGAATTCGCGCTCAATGGACACCAGCGGTTCCTCGATCAGGTACTCGCCCGCGCCGGTGCGCAGCGTCACGTACTTCAGTTCCGCCTTGAGGAACAGGACCTCGCCCACCGGCACGAGGACGATGCGGTTCCGGTCGACGATCGAGAAGAACTCGCGCGCGCCGCTCGCCGCCCGCTCCAGCCGCGCCGCGCGGCCCGCCTCCACCGCGGGGGCGGCGCGCGCCTTCCTCAATGCCGCCACCAGCCGTTCCGCGCGCACCGGCTTCATGAGGTAGTCGAGCGCATTGAGCTCGAATGCCTCGACCGCGTGCCGGTCGTGCGCGGTGATGAAGATGATCGCGGGTGCGCTCTCCAGCCCGCACAGGTGGCGCGCCAGCTCGATCCCGCCCATGCCGGGCATCTGGATGTCGAGCAGCAGCACCTGCGCCGCGCTCGCGGGCAGGCGCTCGACCACGTCCAGGCCGCTGGCCGATTCGCCGACCACCGTGGTGGCGACATCGCCGCCGATGTCGGCGAGCAGCTCCTTCAGGCGGGCCCGGGCCGGCGCTTCATCGTCGGCGATGTACACCCTCAAAGCGCTCATGCGCGATCCTTCCGGGCGCTCATGCGCGCCCCCTGTACGGGATATCGATATCGACGCGAAAGCGGTTCCCCTCGACGCCGGTCTGCAGGCGCGCCTCGTCGTCGAAGAACAGCATCAGGCGCTCGCGGATGTTGTCGAGCGCCATGTGGTTTCCCGGGCGCGTGCCCGCCGCGGGCGCATGCCAGGGATTTTCGATGCGCACGAACACGCGATCGCCGCGCCGCTCGATGCGCACCAGCACGTCGCCGATGCCGGTGCCGGGCTCGACGCCGTGATAGATCGCGTTCTCGAGCAGCGGCTGCAGCAGGAGCGCGGGCAGCATGGCGTCGACAGGTGCGCTGTCGAGTTCCCAGGACATGCGCAGCCGGTCGCCCAGGCGCAGCTGCTCGATCGCGGCATAGCGCTCGATGAGCGAGATCTCGTCGGCGAGCCGCACCAGGCTGCGCCCGTCCGACATGAGGGCGCGGAACAGGTCCGCGAGGTCCTCCAGCGTGCGCTCGGCGCGCTGCGGATCCCGCCGGATCAGCGACAGCACCGCGTTCAGGCTGTTGAAGAGGAAATGCGGCCGGATGCGCGCCTGCAGCGCCTGCAGCCGCGCCTCGGCGAGCGCGGGCGAATGCGCCTTGATGTGCAACCGGAGATAAGCCAGCACGACGGCCGTGCATGCGGCCGCCAGCACCAGCGTGCGCGGCAATCCGGCCGGCGCGAACTCGCCCAGCAGCACGTGCGTCGCGGCGGTGAAAGCGAGCACCACTGCGATCACCAGCAGGCAACCGATCCAGTAGGAAAAACGCCGCAGCCACGGCGCGAGCGCGTACAGCAGCACGAGGGTCGCGACAAGCGGCGGCTCGAAGCGCGCCGCCCTGATGACGAACGTGTCCAGCATCGCATTCCAGTCCGGCTCGACGACCAGCGCCGCGACCAGCGCGAGCAGGTTCACGGCGATCAGCACTCGCGCCGTGACGCCGAGGTTGCGGAAATCCGGCAGCGCTTCCGGAGAGGGGTTTTGCCTTATACTGGGCATTGTTAGCAGGCGGTCTTAAACCGCATTCTATTCCTCGCATTTTATTCCCTATGGCGAAGCGGAAAAAGAAATCAAAAGCCTGGTCCGGGCGCTTCGCGGAACCGGTTGACGCGCTCGTGCAGCGCTTTACGGCGTCCGTTTCATTCGACCAGCGGCTGGCGATGCACGACATCGCAGGCTCGCTCGCCCATGCGCGCATGCTTGGCGCCTGCGGCGTGATCGGGCGGCGCGACCTCGCCGCGATCGAAAGCGGCCTCGCCAGGGTGCGCGCCGAAATCCGCGCCGGCAGGTTCGACTGGTCGATCGAGAACGAGGACGTGCACACCTCGATCGAGCGGCGCTTGACGGAGATCGCCGGCAGCGCCGGCAAGCGCCTGCACACCGCGCGCTCGCGCAACGACCAGGTCGCGACCGACGTGCGGCTGTGGCTGCGCGACGAGATCGACGCGATCGTGAAGAAGCTCTCGGCGCTCGAAGACGCGCTGCTGACGCAGGCGTCGCGCCACGCGTCGCTGGTGATGCCGGGCTTCACCCACCTGCAGGTCGCGCAACCGGTGACCTTCGGCCATCACCTGCTCGCCTATGTCGCCATGTTCGAGCGCGACCGGGCGCGCCTCGCCGACTGCCGCAGGCGGGTGAACGTGCTGCCGCTGGGCGCCGCCGCGCTCGCCGGCACCACCTTCCCGATCGACCGCGCGCGCGTCGCGCAGGAACTCGGCTTCGAAGGCGTCGCGGAGAATTCCCTGGACGCGGTTTCGGATCGCGATTTCGCCATCGAGTTCGTCGCCTGCGCATCGACGGCGATGATGCACCTGTCGCGTTTCGCCGAGGAGCTGATCCTCTGGATGAGCGCGCGCTTCGGCTTCGTGAAAATCCCGGACCGCTTCTGCACCGGCAGCTCGATCATGCCGCAGAAGAAGAACCCGGACGTGCCCGAGCTGGTGCGCGGCAAGAGCGGCCGCGTCTTCGGCCACCTCGTCGCGCTGCTGGTGCTGATGAAGGGCCAGCCGCTCGCGTACAACAAGGACAACCAGGAAGACAAGGAACCGCTGTTCGACACCGTCGACACGCTGAAGGATTCGCTGGACGCATTCGCCGCGCTCGCCGCCGGCCTGCGGCCGCAGGCGAAGGCGATGCGCGCCGCGGCGCTGGAAGGCCACGCCACCGCCACCGACCTGGCCGATTACCTGGTGCGCAAGGGCGTGCCGTTCCGCGACGCGCACGAGGCCGTCGCGCGCGCCGTGCGCGCCGCCGAGGCGGCGGGCTGCGACCTCGCCGCGCTGCCGCTCAAGACGCTGAAAAGCTTTTCCTTTGCCGTCGGCGCCGACGTCTTCAAGTCGCTGACGCTCGAGGGATCGGTCGCGAGCCGCAACCACGCCGGCGGCACCGCGCCCGCGCAGGTGAGGGCTGCGGTCAAGAGGGCGCGCAAGCGCGCGCGCTGAGGGCGGCTTGCCTGTGAACGAGCCGCTCCCCCTGCAGCAGATCGGGAAGTATCCGGTCGAGAGCCACCTCGGGTCGGGCGCGACCTCCGAGGTCTACCTGTGCCACGACCCCTTCGCCAAGCGCAACGTGGCGGTCAAGGTCGTTTCCACGTCGCTGTTCAACGACCCGGAGCGCGGCAAGCTCTACAGGAAGCTCTTCGTCACCGAGGCTTCGCTCGCCGGCAAGCTGCAGCACCCGCACATCTGCCAGATCTACGACGCCGTGGCGGACGACGAGCTGCACTACATCGTGATGGAATACGTCGACGGCGGCACGCTGGAGAAGTTCTGCAGCCCCGGGCAGCTGCTGCCCGTCGACAAGGTCGTGGAGATCGTCTTCAAGTGCACGCGCGCCCTCGAGTTCGCGCACAAGGAGGGCATCACGCACCGCGACATCAAGCCCGCCAACATCCTCTACGCCGGCGGCACCGACGTGAAAATCTCCGACTTCGGCGCCGCGCTCATCGCGAGCGGCGACTCGACGCAGGTCTCGGCGATCGGCTCGCCCGCCTACATGTCGCCGCAGCAGGTCAAGGAGCACCCGCTCGACCACCGCACCGACATCTATTCCATGGGCGTGGTGATGTACCACCTGCTCGCGGGCCGGCTGCCCTTCCAGGCCTCGAACAACTTCAGCCTGATCTACCAGATCACCGGCGTCGAGCCGCAACCGCCCTCGGCCCACCGGCCGGAGATTCCCCAGGCGATCGACGACATCGTGCACCGCGCGATGGCAAAGGACCTCGAACGGCGCTACGCCGAATGGGAGGATTTCTCGGCCGACCTCGCCGCCGTGTTCCGCGGCGAAACCGCGGGGGTGGCGGGACGCAAGGACGGGGAAGAGTTCGCCGACTCCGACAAGTTCGAGACCTTGCGCGCGCTGCCGTTCTTCGAGAATTTCTCCGACGCCGAGATCTGGGAAGTGGCGCGCATCTCGGCCTGGCAGAACGCGCGCAGCGGCGAGGCGATCATGAAGGAAGGCGAGCGCGGCGACTACTTCTGCATCATCGCCGACGGCCAGGTCAAGGTGACCAAGCGCAACAAGCTGCTGAACGTGCTGCGCGCCGGTGAGTGCTTCGGCGAAATGGCCTACCTGCAGAAAGGCGCGCACGTGCGGGGCGCGGACGTCACCGTGATGAGCGATTGCAAGATCATCTCGGTGCCGACCGGCAAGCTGGAACAGGCCTCCGACGCCTGCCGCCACAAGTTCGACCGCGCCTTCATGGCGATCCTGGTCGAGCGCCTGTCGATGGCGAACATCCGGCTGTCGGGTGTGTAAGCCCGCGGGTCTAGCTGCGTGGCAGGCCTTCCCGTAATCGTCGCCGGCGGCGGCATCGGCGGGCTGGCGACCGCGTTGACGCTCCACCAGATCGGCGTGCCCTGCATCGTCTTCGAAGCTGTCCGGGAGATGCGCCCGCTCGGCGTCGGCATCAACCTGCAGCCCAACGCGGTGCGGGAACTCTTCGACATGGGCATCACCCCGGAGGATCTCGACCGCCTCGGCCTGCCCGCGATGGAATGGGCGCTGGTCGGACTCAACGGCAACGACGTCTATGCCGAGCCGCGCGGGCGCCTGGCCGGGTACAAATGGCCGCAGTACGCGGTGCATCGCGGCCTGTTCCACCTGCTGCTGTACGACAAGCTCGTGGAGCGGATCGGGCCGGAGGCGGTCAGGCTCGGGAGCCGCGTCACCGGCTATCGGAAAAATCCGGATGGCGGCGTCGGCGTGCGCATCGAAAATGCCGACGGCTCGCGTGCCGAGGCTGCCGGCCCGCTCCTCATTGGCGCCGACGGCATCCACTCGGCGATCCGGGCGCAGATGCATCCGGCCCAGCCGCCGATCCACTGGGGCGGCGCGGTCATGTGGCGCGGCACCACCTGGGGAAAGCCGATACGCAGTGGTGCATCCTTTGTCGGCCTCGGCACACACCGCCAACGTATGGTGTTCTATCCGATTTCCCATCCCGACCCGAAGACGGGCCTTTCGATGATCAACTGGATCGCGGAGGTCACGATGGACAACAACGACGGCTGGCAGCAGAGCGGCTGGTTCCGCCAGGTCGGCACCGAAGACTTCGTCCACCATTTCAAGGATTGGGTCTGGGACTGGCTCGATGTGCCGGACCTGATCCGGCGCTCGGACGGCGCCTTCGAGAATCCGATGATCGACCGCGACCCGGTGCCCACCTGGCAGGACGGTCCGGTGGCGCTGCTCGGCGATGCCGCCCACGCCATGTACCCGACCGGCTCCAACGGCGCGAGCCAGGCCATCGTCGATGCCCGCGTCCTGGGAGCCGCCATGCTGGAGCACGGCGTCACGCCGCAAGCGCTCGCCGCCTACGACGCGAAGCTGTGCGGCCCCATCTCGCAGCTCGTGCTACGCAACCGCGGCGCGGGGCCGTTCGGCCTGCTGAACCTGGTGGACGAGCGCTGCGGCGGCACTTTCGAAAACATCGACGACGTGATCCCGCCGAAGGAACGCGGCGACTTCATGGCGGCCTACAAGAATGCCGCGGGGCTCGCGATCGAGAGCCTGAACAATTCGCCGCGGACGATTCCCGCCGGCGCGCGCGCAGCCTAGGCCCGCAGCCGCGTTGCGGGGCGGTATCTAGGCTTTCTGGGAAACGTCTTCGAGCAGCTTCTGCAGCTCGCCCGACTGGTACATCTCTTTCACGATGTCCGAGCCACCGACAAACTCGCCCTTGACGTAGAGCTGCGGGATCGTGGGCCAGTTGGCGTATTCCTTGATGCCCTGGCGGATGTCCGGGTTCTCCAGCACGTTGACGCTGAAGAAGCTCGTCACGCCGCAGGCGTTGAGCGCCTGCACCGCGAGCGCGGAAAAACCGCATTGCGGAAACTGCGGCGTGCCCTTCATGTAGAGCACCACCGAGTTGCCGGATACCTGCTGCTTGATCTTGTCTTGGGTGTCCATGGCGCTCATTCTAGCTTTCCGCCCGTTACGCGGGCAATGCCTGCCAGGTCGGGCCAGGTGGTGACGGATTCAAGCCCCGCCCCTTCTATCAGGCGCCGCACCGCCCCATCCTGCCCAAAGCCGTGTTCCAGCAGCAGCCAGGCGCCGCTGACAAGATGCCGTGGCGCCGCCTGCGCAATCTCCCTGATCGAATCAAGGCCATCCGGCCCGCTCACCAGAGCCCCCTGCGGCTCGAAGCGCAGGGCCTGGAGATGCGGGTCTCCGCTCGCGACGTAAGGCGGATTGGCAACGACAAGGTCGAAGCGCTCCCCGGCCACCGGCTCGAACCAGCGGCCATGGCGGAAATCGACGTCGAGGTTCAGTCTGGCCGCATTGCGCTTCGCGGTCAGCAGCGCTGACAGGTCGGCTTCGACCGCCACGACCCGGCAATTCGGCCGCTGCTGCTTGATGGCCAGCGCAATGGCTCCCGATCCCGTTCCGAGATCCAGGACCGAGGCCACATTCCGCTCAAGCGCGAGGTCGACGAGCAGTTCGGTTTCGGGCCGCGGGATGAGCACCGAGGGGTTTACCGAGATATTCAGGCCGTAAAACTCTTTGCGCCCGAGGAGATATGCCACGGGTTCTCCCTGGACTCTTTTCTTTGCCAGTTCAAAAAAGGCATTCTCGACTTCGAAGGGGATTTCCTGCTCGGGGGAGGCGGCCAGGCTGGCTTGCGAGAAACCGCACACCTCCGCCAGCAGCAATCTTGCTTCCCGCGCATCGATGCCCGCGGCCGCGATTGCCTGCTGGACGGTCAGGAACGCACCTGTGCGTTTTTCACGCCGTCTTTTCGCCGAGCTGCGCGAGCTGCTCGGCGGTGTGCTCCGCGGCGAGCGCGTTGACGACGTCGTCGAGTTCCCCGTCCATGATGCGCTCGATCTTGTAGAGCGTGAGGTTGATGCGGTGGTCGGTGACGCGGCCCTGCGGGAAGTTGTAGGTGCGGATGCGCTCGGAGCGGTCGCCCGAGCCGATCAGCGACTTGCGCGTCGAGGCGGTCTTGGCGGCGAGGTCCTTTTCCTGCTTGTCCTTGATGCGCGCGGCGAGCACCGACAGCGCGCGTGCGCGGTTCTTGTGCTGCGAGCGGTTGTCCTGGCACTCGACCACGATGCCGGTGGGCAGGTGGGTGACGCGGATTGCCGAATCGGTCTTGTTGACGTGCTGGCCGCCGGCGCCGGAGGCGCGGAAGGTGTCGATGCGAAGTTCGGCCGGATTGAGCACCACTTCGCCCACCTCGTCGGCTTCCGGCAGGACCGCGACGGTACAGGCCGAGGTGTGGATGCGGCCCTGCGTCTCCGTTTCCGGGACGCGCTGGACGCGATGGCCGCCGGACTCGAACTTGAGCTTCGAGTAGGCGCCCTGCCCCACGATGCGCGCCACCACCTCCTTGAAGCCGCCGAGTTCCGAGGGGCTCTCGGAGATCAGCTCCACCTGCCAGCCCTGGCGCTCGGAGTAGCGCGTGTACATGCGAAAGAGGTCGCCCGCGAACAGGCCCGACTCGTCGCCGCCGGTGCCGGCGCGCACTTCGAGGAAGATGTTGCGATCGTCGTTCGGGTCGCGCGGCAGCAGCGCGGCCTGCAACTCGGCCTCCAGTTTCTGCATCGCGCCCTGCGCGGCCTTCAGTTCCTCGTCGGCGAAGCCCTTCATCGAAGGGTCATTCGCCATGTCGCGCGCCTCGGCGGCATCGCGCTCGGCCTGCCGGTAGCGGGCGTAGAGGTCGAGCACGCCGCTCGTTTCGGCGTGCTCGCGCGACAGCTTGCGGAATTCGCCCATGTCGCGCGCCGCGTTCTCGGCCGAGAGCAGCCGGTTGAGCTCCTCCAGCCGCCTGCCGAGGCCGTCGAGCTTCGTGCGCAACGAGGGCTTCAAGGCTGCAGTTTCAACCGCGGATGCGGAACAGGCGCGCGAGCGTTTCGGCGAGCGTGCGCCGCTCCTCGCCGGTGGCTTCGTTCAGCGCCTGCGTCGGCGCATGCATGAGCTTGTTGGTGAGGCCCTGCGACAGCGTCTCGAGCACCTGCTTCGGATCGTCGCCCCGGGCGAGGAGCCTGTGCGCGTGCTCGAGCTCGGCGCGGCGCGCGTCCTCGGCCTGGTCCCGGAGGGCCCTGATCAGCGGCACCGATTCGCGCCCCTGCATCCAGTGCATGAACTGGCCGACCTGCGTGTCGATGATCGCCTCGGCCTGCTGCACCGCCGAGCGGCGCGCATCGAGGTTGCCCTGCACGATGCCCTTGAGGTCGTCCACCGTGTAGAGGAAGACGTCGTCGAGCTCGCCGGCCTCCGGCTCGATGTCGCGCGGCACCGCCAGGTCCACCATGAATATCGGCCGGTGGCGCCGCGCCTTGAGCGCGCGCTCCACCATGCCCTTGCCGAGGATCGGCAGCGAACTCGCGGTGCAGGACACCACGATGTCGTGCTCGTGCAGCTGCGCCGCCAGGTCGCGCAGCTCGATCGCGCGCGCGTTGAAGCGGTGGGCAAGCGCCTCGGCCCGCTCCAGCGTCCGGTTGGCCACCGTGATGCGCGCCGGGCCCTGCGCCGCGAAGTGCGTCGCGCACAGCTCGATCATCTCGCCCGCGCCGATGAACAGCACCTTCTGGTCCTTGAGCGACGGGAAGATGCGCCCGGCGAGTTTCACTGCGGCGGCGGCCATCGAAACGCTGTGCGCCCCGACCTGCGTGGTGCTGCGCACTTCCTTCGCGACCGCGAATGAGCGCTGGAACAGCTTGCTCAGCACCGTGCCCAGCGTGCCCGCGGCTTCCGCCGAGCGCGCCGCCTCCTTCATCTGGCCGAGGATTTCCGGCTCGCCCAGCACCATCGAATCGAGGCCCGAGGCGACGCGGAACGCGTGCCGCACCGCCTGCTCGCGCGGCAGGGCGTACAGGCAGGGCGTCAGTTCCTGCGGGTCCACGCCGTGGAACTGCGCGAGCCAGTCGGCGACCGCCGCGCGCTTTTCCTCCTGCCGCTCGCCCGAGAGGTACAGCTCGGTGCGGTTGCAGGTCGACAGGATCGCGGCTTCGGGCGCGAGCACGCGCTTGGCCTCGCCCAGCGCTTCGCCCAGGCGCTCGACGTGGAATACCACCTTCTCGCGCATCGGCAGCGGCGCGGTGTGGTGGTTGAGCCCGAGGGCGAATAAGGTCATGGCAAGGACGATGCAAGCGCTTGTTTCCGCGCCATTTTACCCTCTCCCGGGCGGCGGCGACGCGCGATCCTGGTTTAGAATGTACCGATGGATACGCTCAGCCGAATCAAGGATCTCGCGATCAAGGAGCTGTCGCTCGATCCGGCCAAGCTCGACGCCGACGCGCCGCTTGCGGACCTGGGCGTGGACTCCCTCACCTTCATCGAATTCATGTTCAAGGTCGAGGACGAATTCGGCGTCACCGTCTCGGACGAGGACCTGCGCAACATCAAGTGTTTCGCCGACCTGGAGCGCCACATTGCCACGTCGCTGCAGGCCGCCGGCAAGGCCTGAGCTGCGGTGAGCGCAGTGAACGTAACCGGCGGCGCACGCCGCGTCGCGGTCACAGGGATCGGGATTGTTTCGGCGCTCGGCAACAGCCGCGACGCGTTCTACCACTCGCTTGCCGCGGGCACCTCCGGCGTGCGGCGCCTTCCGGAAGATGTGACTGGAGGCTCCGGCGTCCAGATCGGCGCTCTCGTCGACTGGGACCCGGGCGCGCATTTCAAAGGACCTGAAGCCGGAACGCTGGATCGCGTTTCCCAGTTCGCGCTCGTCGCCGCGGGCCAGGCGATGGCCGCGAGCGGCCTCGATCCAACGGCGAACCGCGAGCGCATCGGCGCCTACTGGGGCACCGGCATGGGCGGCGCGCACACGCTGGAGGGCGCCTACCAGTCCGTCTACGGCAGGAAGGATTTCCGCCTGCGGCCGCTGTCCGTGGTGATGGCGATGAGCAATGCAGCCGGATCGAACGTCGCGCTGAAATGGGGCCTGCGCGGCCCGTTCGCGAATTTCTCCACCGCCTGCTCCTCCTCCGCCATGGCGATCGGCGAAGCGATGAGCGCAATCCGCTCGGGGCGCGCCGACGCGATGCTCGCGGGCGGCTCGGAAGCGCTGCTGACGCCGGGCATGCTTGCGGCGTGGCAGGCCCTGCGCACGCTCGCGCCTGCGGACGTCAACGACGCGGCAGCGAGCTGCAAGCCCTTCGACAAGCGCCGCGGCGGCCTCGTGCTCGGCGAAGGCGCGGCGACACTGATGCTGGAGGAAGAATCGCACGCCCGCGCGCGCGGCGCGAAAATCCTCGCCTTCATCACCGGCTACGGCAACACCTGCGACGCGGCGCACATGTCCAAGCCCGACCGTGACGGCCAGGTGCGCGCCATGCGCCAGGCGCTCGCCGAATCCGGCCTGCAACCGGACGCCATCGGCTACATCAACGCCCACGGCACCGCGACGATCGTCGGCGACGTCGTCGAGTGCGAAGCGATCAGGGAAGTATTCGGCAACTCAAACGTGCCGGTCAGCTCGACCAAGTCGATGCACGGCCACCTCCTCGGCGGCGCTGGCGCCCTCGAAATGGCCGCAGCGCTGATGCCCTTCGCCGAAGGCATCCTCCCGCCCACGGCGAACCTCGATCAGATCGATCCCGCCTGCGCGGTTCGCCACGTTGCGCTGAAATCCGAGCGCGTCGAAATTCCACGCGCCGTGATGTCGAATTCGTTCGCCTTCGGCGGCTCGAACGTGGTGCTGATCGCCGAACGCGCGTAACGCACCTGGCATTGGGTCATTTCTTAGCGGCTGGTTTGGTGTAGATGATTTGCTCAACTGCGTTTAGACAAGCTGCAATGTTCCTGAGCGTGCGAGTCCCAAGTGATCCTGTGAAGTCCTGCATGTCCCCCGCCTCGTCTTCGATTCGTTCAGCGATTAACTGAACTTGAATGGCCTGCTCGCCAGTGAGCGTTTCTCTCAACACTTTCGGAGAGCGCGTTTTCATGTGTTCTCCTTCGTTACATGAACCGAATCTTCCAATCCCCGCGTGAAACCAATACGCCGCTCATACCGGAGATATGTGAGCACTTCTTGTTCGCGGACTGTTAAATACCTGTCCGGGAGCCACGTGGTAAACACCGGAAGGGAGTCGTTTTGATCCCATACACCGCAGAAGTACCCCGATTTTGTCGGAAGCAAGTAGTGCTCTCTGTGCGCTGTAGTGGTCAGTTCAGCCAGCGCCCAGACGAAACTCTCCTCCTTCATTGCATGAATTGGATCTACGACCCGAAGACGTTCCAACATCCGCGCAATCGCATGGGCTGAGAAATACGCTAACGGTCCACCGGTTAGCAGAGTGTTGCCAAATTTGATGGCGTATGCGCTCGCCGCGAGCCAGCCTCCGATGCCATCTTGAACGGGATGCAAGAGCAGTCCATGTACGCGTCGGTTGTCGGAGAACGCGGTCAGTACGCCGTCGCCGAAGGTTTTCATAAATTCCGCTTTGACATGCCGGATCCACGCCAAACGTTTCGTAGGGCGATTGGTTTGGATTTTCGCTAGGCGCTCTGAAACCTCCTCGCTAAAACGAGTTATGCGACCCCTTGCAATGGTCCGAGCACTTTTTTCGTCCAGCGAAATTGCAGAATGAGGCGTTTGCAACGTAGGCTGGATACAGGGCGGCGTACCCATACTCAAATTCCTTGGCATATTCATCGCTTGCTCCGATTTGGTGAACCAGACGGAAACAAGCTATCAGCAGCTCCGTTTGTGCTCCAAGCGGACCAAGAAAAAAAGCTGTCCGTGAGAACATGTTCTCAACGTGTATCGGCGATGCGCTTTCGAAGGTGGTGGCCAAGGCCGGATTGGCTACCAAGGCTTCTAGGCTACTGATTTGCCTCGGGGAGCACTCCCCAAAGCGACCAAAATGGTGGTCCACTGGATTGGACCCCCTAGCGCAGCAGTATGCCGGAATGTCGCGACGCGCGCCGCACTCCGATTGCGGCGGATCGGCCCCCGCTCCGCGCTCGATAGCAACTGCGGAATATTGGCGCCGCGCCTCGCGAAGCGCGCCATGAAGCGGCGCTTCGCCGATTTTGGATCACCTGCGAGCACCTGGGAAGCGCCCAAGTGCTCGCGGTCTTGGTCAAAGCGCGACACCAGCGGACTTCCGGGAAAGCTTCTCGGCGACGGCATCCGGATACCGCTCCCCATGGGGCGCGCGCGCCTCGGCGCTTTGCACGGCGCGCTCGAAGCGCTCGAACGAAATGCGCTGGTCGATCCAGCGGACGTAGAACGCCCGGGACTTGTCGCTCTGGGGATACTTGAACCCCCCGGCGATCAGCCGCGCCTCAATCGCCTCGCGCGTCAGCGCCTGCGGCGCGGGGTCGGTTGTTTCGGTGGGCGGGGTTGCTTGGGCGCTGGCTTCGCCCGCGCCCGAACGTTCTTGGGCGTTTTTTTCCTCACTACTGAGAGTGGTAGTGATTTCTTTTTTAGAGCTTTTCAATACTGAACGAGGATCGGATGCCGCAGGACTCGAATTTGAGTCCTGCGCCGGTTCGGCAGGGCTCTCCTTTATGGGCGACAACGGCAGCCTGAACCGCAGTCCTTCGTTAAGAGCCCGCTTGCCGATGTCCGAGACCAGCCCTGCGCCCGCGAGGCGCTGGACAAGCTGCTCGGCGTCCTGAGCGGTCGGTGGCTGCGCGCCGGGGAACGCGCTGAGCTTCGCGCACAGCTTCTCGTAGGTGAGAATCTCCTTCATGAACTCGCCGACGATGCCCGTCTTGAAATGCGCGACCCACTTCAAATCGGCGTAGTGCGCGCGATCCTGCGGCGAGACGAGTTTTAGGGCTTCATACTCGCGGCGCGAGAGCGAGATGTATCGCTCGCGCTTTGGCGCGACTGTTGCTGCTGTGGTCATGGTTTTCTCCTCCTTGGTTGGTATGTCATCGTGGGTTGAAACCGGGGCGCCGCGGCTGGCTGCGTCGCTCCTCCTGCTGGTGGTCTCGCACTTTCAGCTTCGCGCCAAGCGCGGGCGCGCTCGGCAGCACCTGCGACGGATTGAGCGTGATGGGCCAGAGTGGATCGCGAAGCGGTGGTGGCGAGGGCGGCGGTGTTATCGGCTTGTCCGGAACGGGCACCACGGTGTTGTCGCCCTCCGAGAGGATCGACACGAGGATCGCTTTCTCGGCCTCGTTCCTCGGCACGACGCGCAGTCCTTGGCTGATGGCGTAGCGCATTGCCTCGGCGCAGAACCTGGAACTGCCCGTGAAGGACAGCGCGACCCACCCCTTGGCCATTGCCGCTTGCACAACTAAGCGCGCCGCGTCCCGGTCGCTCATGCCGAATGCCTGAATGCGGCTCCCGGTGTCGTTGATCCTGCCGCCGTTGTTCGTGTAGATGACAAGGACGCCGGGCTTGCGCCAGATGTTCTTGACCTCATCCCCAAGAATCTCGCGCAGTTGCTCCTCGTATGCCGCGCTCTGCCAGAAGCGCCGGTGCTCCAACTCCTGCTTCTTGTCCATCGCGTCTCCGCACTCGGCGGCGTCGATGCTCGGCGCGAGCGCGCCGCGCAGCTTCTGTTCCGCCTCGGTGGCGGAGTCTTCAAGCCGCTCCTCGATTGCCTTCCTCGTCTTCTCGTCCATGGTCTTCCTCCTTTGTTGTTGTGGTTGTCGTGGAAGTGATGCCTTGCTCGGGGCGACCGGCAGGAGCCGGTAGTCCGTTTCGATGCGGCGCACGATCGCCTCGGCGCGCCGGTAGTCGTTCGACTCGCTCACCACTCGCCCGAGGCTGTCGATTCGCGAGCCCACGATATGAATATGCTCATGAGCGCGATCTGAATGTCTGTAAGCGACCCAAGCCGAATCGGCGAAGCCAAGCTCCGACATGAAGCGCTCGGCGATCTCGCGCCACTCGCGTTCGTCAAGGGCGCGGTCATGGGGCGATTTCGAGAGCGAGGCGTGCAGGACTGAGCGGCCTACGGTTGGGCGCAGGCGCTGGAACAGGCGGAACTGCTGCGCGAGTTCCCCAGGCGTCTTGCCCTCGATGTTCTGGCCGATGATTGCCGCGTGCGCGCGCAGCTCCGGCCTGCGCTCGCGGGCTAGATACCCGCAAAGCGATCTCGCCGACCTGCCCTTGGAGAGCTTGCAGATCATGACGCGCCTCCGGCAAGGTCGAGGCGAAGGAACTGCACCTGCTCGATGACCTCGTAGAGCAGCAGCGGATCGACGCCGACCACGCGCCCCTCGTTTGCCGACCGGGCTAGCTGATTCAAATTGGAGGCGAGCTTCCCAAGCTGGCCGAAAGCGCGGGCGTTGAGCGTCGGCACGGTCTCGACCTTCTGGCCGAGCGCCGCGAGCCGGATGAAGTTGGAGACCGTGATGCCCGCGCTCCGCGCGCCCGTCTCGATCCGCGCGCGTTCCGGCGCGGTGAGGTAGATGTTCACGCGCCTGCGCAACTGCTCTGCTGGTAGAAGTCCCGCGACCATCGCGCCATCCTTTCGAGCGCCGCGCCCCCTCAGAGGGGGCAGTCGGCATTGCTCGCTGCCGTCTTTGTTCAGGTCTCGCGCAATCCGAATCAAAGCGCAAGCGCGCCGCGTCGGAACCGACGAGCGGCGCGCGCGCGTCAGCCCGTGCTTGTCCAAGTAACAGGGCGCCAATGGCCGCCAAGACCGCCTGAATCACCGGCACGGCGACGGCGTTCCCGAACTGCTTGCGTGCCTGCGCCTCGCGCGGGTGCGGCTGATACCACTCCGGGAATCCCTGCATGCGGGCGCACTCGCGCGGCGTCAGTTGGCGTGCGCCGCCCGGAACTTGGTAGAGCCCGGTCTGCGCCCCGAGTCCGCCGCTGGCGGCGGTGAGGGTGATTCCGGCCCTGTCGGTCGAATAGACGCGCGCGCCCTGGGTCGTCCTGCCGTCCACGATTCCGACGCGCTCGGGCGCGTTCTTGCGCACGCGCGCGGCGCTCGTGGCCGTGATGCGGGAGGCGGCGACCTTCACCGGGATCCCCGGTTCGAGGATGTCGGCGACCACGCGGCGCGGTGCCGTGCCCTTCGGGAATTTGAAGCGCCCGCCCGCCGCGCGCAGGACATCCAGCCGCGTGGCGACCATGTAGAGGCGCTTGCGCTCCTGCGGCAAGCCGAAATCGGCGGCGTTCAGGACGCGGCGCGTGAACCCGTAGCCGAGGCGCCGGAACTCGCGCTCGATCCGTCTGATCGCGCGCCCGCCGTCGATGGTCCCCAGCCGGGGGACGTTTTCGAGAAGCACCACGCTGGGCCGCGCCTTGCGCGCGACGCCCAGCACCTCGAAAAAGAGGCCGCCCCTTCCGTCGTTGACCAATCCCAAGCCATCGCCCGCGATGGAGAAATCCTGGCAAGGAAAGGTCGCCACGAGGATGTCGTGCGCGGGAATCGCCTTGCCGCGCAGCTTGCGGACATCCTTGGGGAATGCCTTGGCGCCGAGTCCGGGGAAGTTGAGCCCGACGGTCTCGCGCGCTGCGGGGTCAATCTCGCACATGCCGACGCACTCGCCTCCGAGCGCCTCGGTGGCGATGCGGTCGGCGCCCGTGCCGGAGAACAGCCCGAGCACGCGCCAGCCCGTGAGCGGGCCTCGAACGCACTTGTAGCGCGGGACGGTTCCCTCGTCCTGCGCAGCGCCAAAATCAGAAAAGCCGGTGTCGCGAAAAGCCATGACAGCCCCCAGAGGTCAATTTCTGGTGCTGCCCTAGCTTCCCGCGTGAGCGGGGGCCAGCCTGCATGGCGGTTGCCCGCCGTGCTCGCCTAGCGCCGTGCCCAGTTTCCCGGCGCTTGGGCCGCTAGGCGCGGCGACCGTGGGCGAATCGCGAGCCCACGGGAACACGATACGGATTTTCGAAATTCGTGGAGCACCGGCGCCAAAAATTTTTGCTACGAAAACCTACGTAAACCCCCTTGACAGAATTTCCGGAGGGGTCGGAAAGGGCCTCGCGCCCGCATACGCGGGCGCGAGGGAAGGCGCTACCTGGCGAGTGCGATGAGCACGAGGATCAGCAGGCCAATGGCGAACACGATCAGACCGCTCACGCGGAAGCTGGTGAGTTCGCGCATGAGGCGGCGGATGCGGCTGTCGTTCATGTGAGTCTCCGTTGTTGTTGGGATGGTCAGAGCAGGCCGCGCTCGGCAAAGGACAGCGCTTGATTTCCGGCGACGATGAAGTGGTCAAGCAACTTGATGTTGAAGACCTTCATCGTGTCCCGGAGCGTTCGCGTGAGGACTTCATCCGCTTGGCTCGGCTGCGGCTGGCCCGAGGGATGGTTGTGCGCGACGATGAGCGCTGCGGCGCCGTGCGAGAGAGCGGAGACAGCTACCTGCCGGGGATAGCAGGCGGTTTCGGTCAGGTCTCCCTTGAAAAGCTCCTCGGTGGTGATGACGCGGTGCATCGCGTCGAGGTAGAGCACGACGAAAACCTCCCGCTTCAATCCTCCAAGCTGATGGATCAGAAATGCCCTTACCGCCTCGGGGCTCGTCAGCGCGTCCCGGTGTGCCAGTTGCTCGGCGAGGGCGCGGGCCGCGAGTTCGCGCGCGACGTGCAGCCGCGTGATGTGCTTGTCCTCGTAGGCGCCTCGCTCTTGGGCGCAGAGAAGGCTCCCGCTCGGCTCAGGCGGCTTGTGCAGGAGATTGAAGAGCGACCCTTTCGCCTCGTGGAGCATGGCGTGCGCGCTCCTGCGGCTGCCGAGCAGCATCGCGAGCAGGTCGATGGTGGGGAGATGGGTGATGCGTTCCGGGTGCTGCATGGTTGCCTCCTATGGGCTGTTGAAAAAACTGCTGCCCATGACGAGTTCTCTTCGCTTTCCCCTCGGGGAACGGGAAGGGGGAGGCCCTGCGTGGAAATGCTTTTGCCGCCCAGCTTCGGCGGCGCTTTTGCTGCCCACGATGTCGTCCCCTTCACGACAAGCTGAGGGGCGACATCCAGAGGGCAGCAGCGCCGCAGTGGGCGGCGCGTTTCGGGTTCAGTTCTTTGGGGTGTGGCCGTGCGCCGTCAGCGGACGCGGCAAACGGATGTGCGAGCGGCCGTTAGGCGACCGCATGACAGGAGCGCAGCGCGCTGGCGTGCGCGTTGCCGCGGTGGGGCTACCTTTCTTGCGGGATCACGGCGTGCAGCGCGCCGCAAACCTTCTTTGCCATGTCCTCATCGGCGAGATTCGGGTTCCACGCGATGGCGGCTCGAAGCTCATAGCTGAGCGCCGCAGTCTCCTTCGGCTCCCTGAACAGGAAAAGCGCGCCGTGGATGTAGCCGCGCGGATGAGGTGCGCCGTCGGGAAGCTTCTGGACGCTTGCGACCCATGCTTTTTGGGATTCTCGGAGCTTTTCGGGCGCGCAGTTTTCGAACGCACCGACGACTGACTCACGTAGGAACGCTTCGCCGAAGTGGCGAGCCGCAAGCGTGTTTCCGCCAGCGGCTAGTAGGCAGTCGCCGAGGTCAGCAGTGCCCAATTGAAGCTCGGACACATCTACCGCGACGAGATTGACGGTGTTCTTGCTCGGCGTGGGATTGAATTTGCGCGTTGTCGCCTTCTGGATCAGGTCGGTTTGCAGCCTGGCGACGTCCCTCGTGTCGTCATTAACGAACTTCGCGCTTACTCCCTTATCGTCGAGCTGCGCGTTGATCTCGTCTCTGATGACCTTGTGCTCGCGGAGGAGCTTCATTTCGAGGCAAACGTCGTGGCCCTCGACGCCCCAACCGAAATCAATGTCGCCCGGCATGCCTTGCTTCACGCCGTAAGCGAGAGCGATGCCCTTGCGGATAAAGCAGTCCGCGAAATTCACTTCGAGGACGCGGCCCCGGAAATCTCCCTGCTCTCTCGACGCGCGAAGCTGCGCGATAAGGGGCGCGTATTGCTTCTCTGCTTCGACGCGGCTCACCTTTTCGAGCAACGCCTCCGCGTATGCGATCGCGTTGTCGCTTCCGCCCGCCGCCTTGATGATCGTTTTGAGTTCGTCCAGCTTCATCGGCTGTCCGCGCGCGACAGGCGCGCGTCTTTGCTGCCGCCTACGGCGCGCTGCCGTCGGGGGTGGTGATTGGCCCTGCGGAAGGCAGGGTGGTGTTTCGGAAATATTGCTCAACGTCGCGCGCGATGTCCTGCGCGGTTTCCGTGCGTGCCGCGCACTTCGCTGCCCAGCCGCGGCCCGGATGGAGAACATCCCAACGGGGGCGCAGTCCATCGTAGCGCTTCGATCCCGGATCGTGATTGCCGAAGCCGTCGATCAGTTGGTTCCAGACGGGCGCAAAGTGCGCGATCAGCAACGATTCGCCGAGTGGAATCCAGATGTCCTCCACGACGAGATACCGGCAATGGAAGTCCGCGATGTTGAGGCTCGGCGCTGCGACGATGCTTTCGGCGTGCTCGATCAGGCGATCAAAGAGCGCCTTGCCCCCGGAACCTTTTCCGCCTCCCTTGCGCGAGCCCTTCGGCACGGCCTTGCCGACGTAGATCGGCGCCTCGAATTTTCCATTCGCGTTGCGCTGTGCCAGCGGGGCGTAGGCGGAGAAGTTGCCGGTGTAGTAAATGGCGTAGATGCCCTCGCCGAGGAAAGTGGGGAGGCCGCCAAGAGGATGCACCTTCGAGCCGATCAGCGCGTCCGCGACGCTCGCGCCAAGATTTTTCCTGTCGAGAGGGTTGAACGGGATGATGTTGCCAGTCACGCGGCTTTCCGTCGCCGCGACCGCTGACGTTCAAGGGCGCGCAGTTCGGACAGCGCCAGCGTCTTCGCGACGCTTCGGGCGACGACGTGGCCGAGCGCGACCGGCACGGCGTTTCCAAGCTGGCGCATCGTCTCCGTCCACGATCCGTGGAACAGGAATCCATCCGGAAATGTTTGAAGCCGCGCCGACTCCCGGATCGTGAAGTATCGGATGTCGCCATTCGCCTTGACCAGCATGTTTTCCCCGCCGGGAACGCCATGATCTCCGGCCTTCAAGGTCTTCGCCGCGGTGTCGAGCGGGCTGCCGGTGTGTCCCGGGTAGGAGCGCGCGCCACCTTGAAAGCGATGATCCGCGAAGCGGCGAGCGTCGGACGATTGCGGGTTGGGCAAGCTGATCAGCGCGTCCCGAACTGTTTGCCACGGAAGCTCGCTCGGCGGCAGCAGCGATGCGCCGAGCCTCCGGAGTCTTGGCAGTAGCTTCGCCGGGGGCTTGCCGCGGGCCGCGCGCGAAACGTGGTGTCGATCCCAATACGCGCCGCTCACCCATTGGTCGTGCAAAAGCGCGTCCTGGCTGTGCGTCTCGCTCGGGAAATTCCACTCGATGCCGAGGTCGGATCGGAAGCCGACGATGAACACTCGCTCGCGCCGCTGTGGAACGCCAAAATCCGCGGCGTTCACGACGGTTGGCACGACGTTATAGGTCAGCCCAGTCGCGTGCAGCCGTCCCGACGCCTTCTCAACCTGCAAGCGGCGCAGATGCTCGAACCACGTCTCGCGCCGCTTGCGCGCGACCTCGGGGAACTCGAATTGCAGGAGGATGTATTGGTAGTAGTTCGCGAAGGTCGAGCGCGTGAGGCCCTTCACGTTCTCCACGATGAAGGACTTTGGGCGCAGCATGCGCACGACCTCGACGGTCGCGGGAAACATGTCGCGGTCGTCCCGGTGGGCCTTGTGCTTGCCGCCCATCGAGAACGGCTGGCAGGGCGGGCCACCGGCAAGCAATTCGATGTCCTCGGGGATGTCGCGCCACGGATAGGCGCGGACATCGCCCTCATAGAGCGGCCAGTCCGCCACGAGCGGGAATCCGCGCGCTTGGTTCTGGCGGATCGTGTCGCAGGCCCACTTGTCCCACTCGACAACGGCGAGCGACTTGAAGCCTGCGAGGCCGACGCCCATCGCCAGCCCGCCCGCGCCGGCGAACAACTCGACCGATCTCATGAAGCGCTCCCCCTCCTGCCCAAGAACCCCTTGACCCTCGCCCGCACGCGCGCCTCGTTGCTCAATTCACACTCCCACAGCACCATCGTTCTCCATCCTAGGCGGGCGAGCGCGGCGCGGTTACGCCGGTCGCGTCTACGGTTCCCTTCCAGCTTCTCCCGCCAGAATACCAGCTTCGACTTCGGCAAGCGCGCGAGTCCGCATCCCTCGTGCCGATGCCAGAAGCAACCATGGACGAAGATCGCCTTGCGCCGACTGGCGAACACCATGTCGGGCCGCCCTGGCAAACCCTTGCCGTGAAGGCGATACCGATACCCGAGGGCAAACGCGATCCGCCGCGCCGCCCTCTCGGGTTTCGTGTGCTTCGACCTGATCAGCGCCATGCGCGCGCTGCGCTGGGATTTCGAAAGCGTGTCCACGAGGGCCGGTCAAGCGCACATGTTCTGCTTGATGTAGTCGTTCCACCGTCCCTTGCGGTAGCGAATCTTGCCCCAAGGGAGGAACGAGAACTTCAACTCCCCGAACGCAGTTTTCGCGTTCTTCACGGGCAGCCCCTTTCGATACGAGCGCCCCTTCGTCGTCTTGGACCTGTGTCCCGTCCACCGATCCGCCGCGGTGTCGTCCATAACACTGTCCCCGAGGAAGTCCGAAATGGTGTCGCGGAAGCTGTGTAGCACCTTCGTGCGTGGCTCGTGGACTCCAACGCGCTTCAAGTAGTCATTCACATCTCGCGACAGGTAGCGATCCCTCTTCTTGCGCGAGTCGAGGGGCAGCGTCGGGAACAGGCGCTTCGCGCCGAGCCCTTGCAGGTCGCGAAGGTAGTCGTCGAGACCAACTTCCCAGAGGATCGGATGCAGGGGCAATACTCGCCGAGACGAATTGTTCTTCGTCTGCTTGGGACTGCGCTTTCGCGTCGCGTGAACGATCTTCTCCTTGGTGCTCGCGCGCTTCGTGTGTCGAATCGCGATGCAGCGATACCCGCCCTCTTCGATGAAGTTCGCGAGGTCGAGGCTCGCGATCTCATTCGCGCGCGCGCCGGTGAACAGCGCGAGTAGAGACCCCCAGAAGACGTGCGGCTGCTTGACGGCCATGAAGCTATCCGGGTTGAAGATCTCGCGGAGTTCCGTCTCGGTGAAAGCCTCCGCGCCACCATCATCATTTCCGTCCGTGTGGCGCGCCAAGTCCTTGAATGGGTTCTCCTCCGCGTAGCGGCCCGTCTTGATGCACCAGTAGAGGAAGGTTTTGAGGTTGGTGATGGTTTGGTTGCTCGACTGGGCCGAGAGCGTTTCAGCGTCGGGATCGTCCGGGAGCGCGAGGAGTTCCGTCGCGGAACGTAGCGGTATCCCGCGCTTTGTCGCGTGAAGTGGCACTCGGGGGAGCGCCTCATTGAAATCCTTGCAGTCCTGCGCCGTGATGGTGTGCACCTTGCGGTCCATTCCTCCGCAAAGCGCGCCGAGGAGCCTGATGGCCTCCCGATAGGACTTCTTCGAGCTCTCGGCGAGTCCCTTCTTGAAGACGATGTATGCCTCCATCGCTCCGGCGAGGGTGTCCTCCTTCGTTGGGCGCTTCTTGCCCATCGCGCGGTCCACCACCTCGCGGAGCACCTGTTCCTCTGCCGCAAGCTTGGCGAGCGCCTCGGGGCTCCGTTGCTTCCCCGCCTTATCCGCGTCGAAGACCGAGCGAAGCGTTTCGAGTTCGAGCTTGGCCGTCTTCGGATTGTCCGAGGTCTTCAAGTTGCGAAGCTTGATCCCCGACGGGAGCGCAAGTTCCTCGATGGTGAGCTTCCGAATTTCCTTGGGGTTGAAGCGCTTCGGGTCGATGGTCATGATCCGCCGCAGGCTACGGAGAATGGGCACTAGGGTAGCGGAAATCTGGTAGCCAAGTATTTTTGCATCGACAGGGCACTTGGTGTGCAGGGAGCGCAGTGCCTCGGCTTGGCCTAGCGCCTCGGCGACCACGCGCGGGAAAACCAGTCGGTAATAGAAAACGCCGTGCCGCGAGCGGCGAATGTGAGAGGGAAGAAACATGGTGCACCTCGCGAAGAGGTGGACCACCACTTTGGATCACCGGACGCGCGGGGCGATTTTCGTGTCCGGTAGATCAATAACTTAGAAGTTTGGTGGCCAAGGCCGGAATCGAACCAGCGACACGCGGATTTTCAGTCCGCTGCTCTACCAACTGAGCTACTTGGCCTTCTGGGCGTACCCCGAACTTCGGGCACGGTTTGCAGGGGGCGAATTATATCAAGCGGGGGTCTTTTCGAGGCTGTAACCCAGCCCCCGGACGGTCACGATGCGCACGCCGCCGGGCTCGAGTTTCTTGCGCAGCCGGTGCACGTAGACCTCGATCGCGTTGCCCGAGACTTCCTCGCCCCACTCGCACAGGTGGCCGACCAGCTGGTCCTTTGAGACCAGGCGTCCGGCGCGCTGCAGGAAGATTTCCAGCAGGCTCACTTCGCGCGCCGAAAGCTCGATCGCGATGCCGTTCATCTGCGCGACGCGCCCCACCTGGTCGTAGGTGAGCGCGCCGTGCTTGAAGAGCGTCGGCCCGCCGGACATGCCGCGGCGCGTGAGCGCGCGCACGCGCGCTTCCAGCTCCGCGAGCTCGAAGGGCTTGGGCATGTAGTCGTCCGCGCCCGCGTCCAGGCCGCGCACGCGGTCGTTGACGCCGTCCAGCGCGGTGAGGATCAGCACGGGCATGTGCGAGTCCTTGCCGCGCAGGCGGCGCAGCACGTCGAGGCCGGATTTCTTCGGCAGGCCGATGTCGAGGATGAGGAGGTCGAAGGTGTTGGCGTCGAGCGCGCTGTCGGCTTCGATGCCGGTCTTCACCCAGTCGACGGCGTAGCCCGACTGGCGCAGCGTGCGCGTCAGGCCGTCGGCCAGGATTGCATCGTCTTCCGCGACCAGTATTCGCATCGCTTCCCTCTCCTGCGATGCAGTGTAATACAAAAGAAAAAGGGCGCCGAAGCGCCCTTTCTCAAGACATTCGGCTTGCGCCGAGTTACATGTCCATCCCGCCCATGCCGCCCATGCCGCCCATGCCACCACCGTGGTCATGGCCGCCGCCGCCGGCTTTCTTCTCTTCCACCTGCTCCGCAACCATCGCGTCGGTGGTGAGCATCAGGCCGGCAACCGACGACGCGTTCTGCAGCGCCGTGCGGGTCACCTTGGTCGGATCGATCACGCCCATCTCGACCAGGTCGCCGTACTCGTCGGTCTGCGCGTTGAAGCCGTAGTTCACGCCCTTGCCTTCGGCGACCTTGTTCAGGACCACCGAGGGCTCGGCGCCGGAGTTGGCCACGATCTGGCGCATCGGCTCTTCCAGCGCGCGCATGACGATCTTGACGCCCGCCTGCTGGTCGTCGTTCATGCCCTTGATCTTGCCTTCGAGCGCGCGGCGGGCGCGCAGGAACGCCACGCCACCGCCCGGGACCACGCCTTCTTCGACGGCCGCACGGGTCGCGTGCAGCGCGTCTTCGACGCGGGCCTTCTTCTCTTTCATTTCGACTTCGGTGGCCGCGCCGACCTTGATCAGCGCCACGCCGCCGGCGAGCTTCGCCACGCGTTCCTGGAGCTTCTCGCGGTCGTAGTCGCTGGTCGCTTCCTCGATCTGCACGCGGATCATCTTGACGCGGCCTTCGATGTCCTTCTTTACGCCGGCGCCGTCGATGATGGTGGTGTTTTCCTTGCCGCTCTCGATCTTCTTCGCGCGGCCGAGCTGCTTCAGCGTGACGTTCTCCAGCTTGTGGCCGAGTTCCTCGCTGATGACTTCGCCGCCCGACAGCACGGCCATGTCTTCCAGCATCGCCTTGCGGCGGTCGCCGAAGCCCGGCGCCTTGACGGCCACGGTCTTGAGGATGCCGCGGATGTTGTTCACGACCAGGGTCGCCAGCGCCTCGCCTTCGACTTCCTCGGCGATGATCAGCAGCGGCTTGCCCGACTTCGCCACCTGCTCCAGCAGCGGCAGCAGCTCGCGGATCGAGCTGATTTTCTTGTCGTGCAGCAGGATGTACGGGTCGTCCAGCACCGCGATCTGCTTCTCGGCGTTGTTGATGAAGTATGGCGACAGGTAACCGCGGTCGAACTGCATGCCCTCGACGACGTCGAGCTCGTTCTGCAGGCTCTTGCCGTCTTCCACGGTGATCACGCCTTCCTTGCCGACCTTGTCCATCGCGTCGGCGATGATCTTGCCGATGTCCGCGTCGGAGTTCGCCGAGATCGAGCCGACCTGGGCGATTTCCTTGGAGGTCTTGCAGGGCTGCGAGATCTTCTTCAGCTCATCGACCACGGCGATGACCGCCTTGTCGATGCCGCGCTTGAGATCCATCGGGTTCATGCCCGCGGCAACGTACTTCATGCCTTCGCGGACGATGGCTTGCGCCAGGACCGTCGCGGTGGTGGTGCCGTCGCCGGCAACATCCGACGTCTTGGAAGCGACTTCCTTGACCATCTGCGCGCCCATGTTCTCGAACTTGTCCTTCAGCTCGATTTCCTTGGCGACCGAAACGCCGTCCTTGGTGACGGTGGGGGCGCCGAACGAGCGCTCGAGCACCACGTTGCGGCCTTTCGGGCCGAGCGTGACTTTGACGGCGTCGGCCAGGATGTTCAGTCCATGGACCATCTTGACGCGCGCGTTCTCGTGAAAACGTACCTCTTTGGCTGGCATTTCAAATTCTCCTGTTTGCGAATCTGTTGGCGGGCTTAGGCTTCGATGACGCCCATGAGGTCTTCCTCGCGCATGACGAGGAGCTCATCGCCCTTGACCTTGACGGTCTGGCCCGAGTACTTGCCGAACAGCACCTTGTCGCCGACCTTGACGTCGATCGCGATCAGTTTGCCGTTGTCGTCTTTCTTGCCCTTGCCCACGGCGACGATTTCGCCCTGGTCCGGCTTTTCGGCCGCGGTGTCCGGGATTACGATCCCGCCGGCGGATTTGCGCTCTTCTTCGATGCGCTTGACGATGACTCGGTCATGCAATGGACGGATCTTCATACGGGTCTCCAGGATTAATCGTTAGTATTTACAACGACTTACGTGAATTTTGGCTCTGAGGGCCAGCGCTCCTGCTAGCACTCCGCCTTAACGAGTGCTAATGATAAGGGCAAAGGAGCTCAAGTTCAAGTGTTAACTAGAATCTCTGCCGTGATACGCACCCCCGCCATCCACGGCATCGCGGCCCTGCTCCTCCTGGCGGCGATCCCGCCCGCCGGCGCGCAAGCCGTCTTTCCACCCCCGGTCGCGGCGGCGCTCGCCGCGGCAAAGATTCCCGCCGCCTCGGTCGCGGCAGTGGTGCAGGAAGTCGGCTCGGCGCGCGCCGCCCTGAGCGTCAATCCGGCACTGGCGATGAACCCCGCTTCCGTCATGAAGCTAGTGACTACTTACGCGGCACTCGAGCAGCTTGGCCCTGCATACCGCTGGAAAACCGAGGCCTATGCGGCCGGCGGCGTCGTCGACGGCGTTCTCGAGGGTGATCTCGTCCTCAAGGGTTATGGCGACCCGAAGCTCGACCTGGAAGCGTTCTGGCGGCTGGTGCGCGCACTGCGCGGCAAGGGCCTGCGCGAGATCCGCGGCAGCCTGGTGATCGATCGCAGCCAGTTCGCGCTCACCGGGGGGGATGCGGCGCGTTTCGACGGCGACCCTTTCCGTCCCTACAACGTCCTTCCCGACGCGCTGCTCGTCAACTACAAGTCGATTCGCTTTGTTTTCCTCCCCGAGGCCGGTGCGGTGCGCGTCTATGCCGAGCCGCGCCCGCCAACGCTGGAAATCGTCAACACGCTGAAGCTTGCCGACGGCGCCTGCCCGGAAGGCTCGGCGTTCCGCGAGCTCCTCAAGCCCACCTTTGAGAGCGCGCGGCAGCGCGCCACATTCGCGGGGCAGTATCCGGCGAGCTGTGGCGAGAAGGACCTCAACGTCGCGCTGCTGGAACCGAACGACCAGGTGGCGGGCGTGTTCCGGCAAATCTGGAGCGAAAGCGGCGGCCGGTGGGACAACAGCGGCAACGGCAGCGTGCGCGAGGGTGCTGTGCCGGCCGGCGCAAGGCTGATCCACTCGCTTGAATCGCCTGCGCTTGCCGAGATCGTGCGCGACACCAACAAGTTCTCCAACAACATCATGGCGCGCCACCTGTTCCTGGCACTGGGGGCGGACAACGGACCGGCGACCACGCAACAAGCGCTTGCGGCCGTGCGCGCCTGGCTTGCCGCCAAGCGCATCGCAGCGCCTGAGCTGGTCATGGAGAACGGCTCGGGACTGTCGCGCATCGAGCGCATCAGCGCCGGCAACCTCGCCGCGCTGCTGCAGGCGGCCTGGCAGAGTCCAGTGATGCCCGAGTTCATCGCCTCGATGCCGATCGCGGGGCTGGACGGCACCATGCGCCGCCGCGTGAAAGGCGAAGGCGTCGCCGGCCAGGCACACATCAAGACGGGGCTGCTGTCGGACGTGCGCTCGATGGCCGGCTACGTGCTCGACCGCAACGGCAAGCGGATTATCGTGGTGATGGTCGTGAACCACGCCAACGCGCACCAGGCCCAGCCGGCAATGGATGCCTTACTGCGCTGGGTCTACTAGCGTCGGAAAAATAAACAGGGTCAGACCACGATTTCCTGGTACTCGGCGCAGGTGCGGGAAATCGTGGTCTGACCCTGATTTACTGGATCGGCTTGCCGTCCTTCAATGCCAGCCAACCGCGGATCACCCGGTAGGTCACCCAGATCCCGACCGCGATGAACAGCGGAAACGCCACCAGCGCACCCACGATCGTGGCAATGAGCAGGCCGCCCACCACGCACCACAGCAGCGTGAACCAGAAGGTGCGGATCTGCCAGCTGAAGTGGGACTCGAGGAAAGTGCCGCGCGCGTCGGCGCGCTTCACATAGTTTAGGATCACGGCCACGATCGAAGGCACCCCGAAGACGAACGCGGTGACGATGAACGCCGCCGTGGTGGCGCCGATCAGGACCGACAGCGCGTGCAGCCCGTAGATGACATGCGTCCAGGCGCGAAGACCGTCGAACTGTGCCTCCAGTTCCGACGCATCCGTCACAGGCCCAGTTCCTTCCAGAGCTCATCCACGCGACGTTTCACGCTCGCATCCATGGCGATGGGCCGTCCCCAGTTGCGCGAGGTTTCGCCGGGCCACTTGTGGGTGGCGTCGATGCCCATTTTCGAGCCCAGGCCCGACACCGGGCTGGCGAAGTCGAGGTAGTCGATCGGCGTGTTCTCCGCGATCAGCGTGTCGCGCGCCGGGTCGACGCGCGTCGTGATCGCCCAGACGACTTCCTTCCAGTCGCGCGCGTCGATGTCCTCGTCCACGACGACGATGAACTTCGTGTACATGAACTGGCGCAGGTAGCTCCAGACGCCGAACATCACGCGCTTGGCGTGCCCGGGATACTGCTTTTTCATGCCCACCACCGCCATGCGGTAGGAGCAGCCCTCGGGCGGCAGGTAGAAGTCCGCGATTTCGGGAAACTGCTTCTGCAGCAGGGGAACGAACAATTCGTTGAGCGCGACGCCCAGCATCGCCGGCTCGTCCGGCGGCTTGCCGGTATAGGTGCTGTGGTAGATCGGCGAGCGGCGCATCGTGATGCGCTGCACGGTGAGCACCGGGAATTTCTCCGCCTCGTTGTAGTAGCCGGTGTGGTCGCCGTGCGGACCCTCGAGCGCCACGTCGCCGGGCCTGATGACGCCCTCGAGGACGATCTCGGCGCGGGCCGGCACCTGCAGCCTGCTGCCGAGGCACTTCACCACCTCGGTGCGCGCGCCGCGCAGCAGGCCGGCGAACTGGTACTCGCCCAGCGTATCGGGCACCGGCGTCACCGCGCCGAGCATGGTCGCCGGGTCGGCGCCGAGCGCGACCGCGACCGGAAACGGCTCGCCCGGGTGCGCGAGCACGTGGTCGCGGTAATCGAGCGCGCCGCCGCGGTGCGCGAGCCAGCGCAGGATCGCGCGGTCGGGCGCGATCACCTGCTGGCGATAGATGCCCAGGTTCTGGCGCGCTTTGAGTGGTCCCCGCGTGACCGTGAGACCCCAGGTGATGAGCGGCCCGGCGTCTTCCGGCCAGCAGGTCTGCACCGGGAGGCGCGAGAGGTCTACGTCCTTTCCTTCCCAGACGATTTCCTGGCAGAGGCCCGACGCAAGCTCCTTCGGCACCATGTCGAATACCTTTGATGCCATGCCTTTCAGCTCCGGAAGCCTTTCCCAGAAGTCGCGCAGGCCTTGCGGTGCTTCCGGCTCACGTAGTGCCGCCAACAGTCTTCCGATCCCACGCAATGCAGAGGCGTCCTCCACGCCCATCGCCAGGCAGATGCGCCGCACCGTGCCGAAGAGGTTGCCCAGCACCGGGATGGAATTTCCCGCCGGACGCTCGAACAGGATCGCCGGGCCGCCCGCGCGCAGCACGCGGTCGCAGATTTCGGTCATTTCGAGGCGCGGCGAAACTTCCGCGCGCACGCGCTTCAACTCGCCCCCGGCTTCGAGCTGGCCGAGAAAATCCCGCAGGTCGGCGTAATGCATCCTCAGCTCCCGCGCTGCGCGAGCTGATCGGCGACGGCCTGCGCGAAGTCGGCCAGCAGGCCGTTGCGCCCGCGCACCGCATAGCTGCGCTCGGTTGCCGCGAAGGTCAAGGACAGCACCGTCGCGCCCAGCCAGAAGAACACGAGCAGCGCCGTGGCCGCGGCCGCCAGCGCCATGGCGACGCCCGGCAGGAGACTGGCGAGACCCGTGAGCACGTTGAATGCGCCGGACAGCATGGCGTCCAGCGATTCGCGCCGCCCGGGATCGCCAAGCTTCGACGCCAGTTCCGCGATCCAGCTGCGCAGCGGCCCGGATACCGCCGCCAGGACCAGCGCTGCCAGCAGCAGCCCGATCGCCCAGTTGAGCTTGCGCGGATCGCGCTCGAACGCGACGCCCACCGATGCCAGGTGGGCGAGCGGCACGCTCTCCATCGCATCGCCGCCCCGGTGCACCAGCCGGTTCGCGTACAGGATCAGGCGCGAGCCGCGCAGCGGGCCGGAGCCGATGTCGAACTGGGCGAGCGGGTTGTCGGCGGTCACGGGATCGCGGGCAGGTGGTACGCGGCGGCGATGCCGGCGAAGATCGCGAGCCCGACCCAGTTGTTGTGCCGGAACGCGCGGAAGCAGCCTTCGCGCGAGCGCCCGCGGATCAGCGTGTAGTGGTACGCCATCATGCCCGCCGCCGCCGCGAGCCCGGCGTAATACGGCCAGCGCATCTGCATCTCGACGCCGACCCAGGAGAGCAGCGCGAGCATCAGCGCGTAGCTCGCCATCACCGCCGCCACGTCGTGCCGCCCCAGCGTGATCGCCGAGGTATGGATGCCGACCTTGAGATCGTCGTCACGATCGACCATCGCGTACTCGGTATCGTAGGCGAAACCGTAGGCCACGCCCGCCGCGAACAGCGCCCAGCACTGCCAGGGCAGCGCGTCGATTACCGCGGCAAAGGCCATCGGCACGCCGAACGCAAAGGCGATGCCCAGGCACAGCTGCGGCAGCGGGAACACGCGCTTGGTGAAGGGATACAGGCAGGCGATCGCCAGCGCCACGAACGACAGCAGGATCGCGAAGCGGTTGAGGAACAGCACCAGGCCGAAGGCAAGCAGCGCGAGCACCGCGCCCACCGCCAGCGCCTCGGGCGGCGTGATCTCGCCCGCCGCGAGCGGCCGATCGCGCGTGCGCGCGACACGGCCGTCGAAGTCGCGGTCGGCCCAGTCGTTCATCGCGCAACCCGCCGAGCGCATCAGGATCGTGCCCAGGACGAAAATGATCACCGCCTCGATGGAAGGATCGCCCCGCGCCGCGATCCACAGCGCCCAGAGCGTCGGCCACAACAGCAGCAGCCAGCCGATCGGCTTGTCGAGCCGGATCAGCCGCTCGTAGGCGTCGATGCGCTTGAGGACGGGGGCGAAGGTCATGAGCGCCAGAGAATATCAGGCGCGGGCATTCTCTTGCCTTGAACCCAGCCATCGGTCCACGTGTCGCCGCGCTGCGCCTTCATCGTCCGCCAGCAGCCGTTCGGCCGCTTCATGGGCCTGCTGCGCGAGCGGCTCGTCCTTTTCCAGGTCGGCGTAGCGCAGCAAAGGCATGCCGCTCTGGCGCTCGCCGAGGAATTCCCCGGGACCGCGCAGCCGCAGGTCCTCGCGCGCGATCCTGAAGCCGTCCGAATTCTCGAAAATCACCTTCAGGCGCGCGCGCGCCGTGTCCGAGAGCGGCGAGGCGTAGAGCAGGATGCAGGCGCTGTCGCGCGCCCCGCGCCCGATGCGCCCGCGCAGCTGGTGCAGCTGCGCGAGGCCGAAGCGCTCGGCGTGCTCGATCACCATGAGGGAGGCGTTGGGAACGTCCACGCCCACCTCGATGACCGTGGTAGCGACCAGCAGGTTCAGTTTTCCGCTCGCAAATGCCTTCATCACGGCGGCTTTCTCTTCCGGCGGCAGGCGGCCGTGCAGCAACCCTACCCGCAGGCCCTTCAGTTCGAACCGGAGCTGTTCGAACGTAGCCACGGCGGTCTGCAGTTCGTCCTTCGATTCCTCGATCGCCGGGCAGACCCAGTAGGCCTGCTGGCCCTCGGCGCAGGCCGCGCGGATGCGCGCCAGCACTTCCGCCCGCCTGTCATCGGCGAAAAGCTTCGTCACCACGCCGCGACGGCCGGGCGGCAGCTCGTCGATGGTCGAGACATCCAGGTCGGCAAAGTAGGTCATCGACAGCGTGCGCGGAATCGGCGTGGCGCTCATCATCAATTGGTGCGGCACCTTCTCCGCGTCGCCGGACTTCTTCCTGAGCGCGAGGCGCTGCTGCACGCCGAAGCGGTGCTGTTCGTCCACCACCGCCAGCGCGAGGCGTGCGAAACCCACTTTCTTCTGGAACAGCGCATGCGTGCCGACGGCGATCAGCGGCTGCGGCTGCAGCAGCTGCTTCACCACCGCGTTCTTGCCCGCGGCCGTCAGCCCGCCGTGCAGCCACGCGATGGTCACGCCCAGCGGCGCAAGCCACTCCGTGAACTTGCGCAGGTGCTGCTCGGCGAGGATCTCGGTCGGCGCCATGACCGCCGCCTGGCAGCCCGCGTCGATCGCCGCGAGGCAGCCGATCGCCGCGACGATGGTCTTGCCGCTGCCGACGTCGCCCTGCAGCAGGCGCTGCATCGGGTGCGGCTGGGCGAGGTCCTTGAGGATTTCCGCCATCGCGCGGCTCTGCGCGCGCGTGAGGCGGAACGGCAATTTGGCGAGAAAGCGCTTGAGCAGCGGGCCGGTGGAAGGCAGCGGCAGCGCCTCGCGCGCGCGCCGCGCCCGGTAGGCGATGCGCATCGACAGCTGCTGCGCGAGCAGCTCGTCGAACTTGACGCGGCGCCAGGCCGGGCTGCTGCGTTCGACCAGTTCCGCGACCGCGGCCTCCGGCGCCGGCCGGTGCAGCGAGCGCACGCTGTCCGCCAGGTCGGCGAGACGGTACTGCGCGCGCATCGCCGCCGGCAGCGTGTCGTCCAGGTCCGCGGCATCCAGCGCCTCCAGCACCAGCTTGCGCAACTGGTACTGCGACAGCCCGGCGGTGGTCGGATAGATCGGCGTCAGCGACGCCGGCAGCGGCTCGCCCGGCGCCACGATCCGGTAGCGGGGGTGCACCATCTCCGCGCCGAAGAATCCCGGCCGCATTTCACCGTAGGCGCGCACCAGCTGTCCCTCGTCGGCTGCGCGCTGGAACTGCCTGAGCTGGCTGCCGTAGAAGTTCAGGAACCGCAGCACCAGGCCTTCGGCGTGCACCACGAGCTGCCGCTTCGGCCGGTACTTCACCTCCGCCTTCAGCACGCGCGCTTCGACCTGCACCGGCAGGCCCGACGGCGCCGCACCTATCGGGGTGAGGCGGGTTTCATCCTCGTAGCGGTGCGGCAGGTGCAGCACCAGGTCCTGCGGCGCGCGCAGGCCGAGCTTGGCGAGCTTCTTCTCGAGGACCGGCGCCGGCTTGCTCTTCAACCGGCGTACAGGATGCAATCGATCTCGACCAGCGCGCCGCGCGGCAGGCTCGCCACGCCGATCGCCGCGCGCGACGGATAGGGCTTGCCGACGTACTGCGCCATCGCCTCGTTCACCTTGGCGAAATGGCCGAGGTCGGTGAGGTAGACCGTCATGCGCACCGCGCGGTCGAGGCCCAGGCCCGAGGCCTTCGCGATCGCCTCGAGGTTCCTGAACACGCGATGAATCTGGGCGTCAATGCCTTCCACCAGCTGCATGGTCGCCGGATCGAAGCCGATCTGGCCGGAAACATAGACCGTGTCGCCCGCGCGCACCGCCTGCGAATAGGTGCCGATCGCCTCGGGCGCATCCTTGGTCTGGATCGGAGTCTTCATATGGGGGTATCTTAGCTCCAATGGCATCTCCTTCCATCGCCAGCCTGGAGAAGCTGCTCGGCACGCCGCGCGACGGTGCGCTGCTGCGCTTCTCGCTCGGCATGGAGCATTCGAAAGCCGGCGAGTCGCCCAAGGCCATCGAATACTTCCGCGCCGCCGTGGCCCGTGACCCCGGCTACTCGGCGGCATGGCGCGCATTGGGCAAGGCGCTCGAAGCCGCCGGCCAGCCCGGGGAAGCGCTCTCCGCCTACCGGGACGGCATCGCCGCCGCGGAGAAGAAAGGCGACAAGCAGGCACTTAAGGAAATGACCGTGTTCGCGCGCCGCATCGAGAAGAAGCTCGCGGGATGAAGGAACGCCGGCAGGCGCAGGCGCTCAACGTGCTCGGCGAGCCGCTGGCACCCTGCGGCCTGGACCCGCTGACGGGTTTCTACCGCGACGGCTGCTGCAACACCGGCTACGACGATCCCGGCATGCACGTCGTCTGCGTGCGCGTGACGCGCGAATTCCTCGCCTTCTCGAAGAAATCCGGCAATGACCTGAGCACGCCCGCGCCGGAGCACGGCTTTCCCGGACTCAGGCCCGGCGACCAGTGGTGCCTGTGCGCCGGCCGCTGGAAGGAAGCGCTGGACGCGGGCATGGCGCCGCCGGTGGTGCTGGCGGCGACGCACGAGGAGACGCTTGCCATGCTGCCGCTGGAAGAGCTCAAGCGGCATGCGCTCGACCTGAGCTGACGGCTGGACCCACGGGATCTGGTGGAGTGGAAGGGGATCGAACCCTCGACCTCCGCATTGCGAACGCGGCGCTCTCCCAGCTGAGCTACCACCCCAGTGAAGGGGCGGAATTTTACCGCAGTTCAGCTCGCGGAGAACAACTGGGAACAACTGCACGCACAGGCGGGCCGGCTCCCGCTATCATGCGGGCCTGAAAGGAAACCCCATGGATATCAAACCCCCGTTCGGCTACAAGGACATCGCCCCTCTCGGCCGCAACCAGAAGGTCCGCCTGCTTGCGCCCGGCGAATTGCCCGCGTTCGCGCGCGCCCTGAATTCCATCCCGATCAGCTACACGGAATTCGCGCTGGTCGCGCGCGAGTACCCGATCATCTTCAGCGCCGCCCCGAACAGCCAGACGTACGCGCCGGTCGCGGTGCTGGGCATGGCCGCCGGCGAGAACCTTTACGACAACGGCGGCAAGTGGGCGAGCAACGTCTACGTGCCGGCCTACGTGCGCCGCTACCCGTTCTGCATGACCAAGGTCACGATGGACAAGGTCGAGCAGCAGAACCGGCTGATCTGCGTCGAGAAGGCCTACCTCGATGAAAAGAACGGCGAGGCGATGTTCGACGCCAAGGGCCAGCCGCTCGAGAAGTGGACGCAGATCGAGAAGCTGCTCTCCGAGTACGAGGTCGACCTGGAGCGCAGCCGCGAGATGTGCGGCATCCTGGCCGACTACGGCCTGCTCGAGCCCTTCACGATGCAGGCGAAGTTCAACTCGGGCGGCGCGCCGCTGCAGCTCACCGGCATGCACCGCGTCGTCGAGGCGAAGATCGAGAGCCTGAACGCGGCCCAGCTCAAGAATCTCGTCAAGAAAGGCATCCTGTCGCGCGTCTACGCGCACTTGCTGTCGCTGGACAACTTCGCGCGGCTGCTCGACCGCAAATCGGCGAAGAAAGCCGCGTAACCGTCGTCCCCGCGAAAGCGGGGATCCACTACCTTTCCCGGCCGGCCTCGGCCGCGACCTTTTGCACCGGTGACAGCAGGTATTCGATCACCGTGCGCTCGGCGAGCTTGATCTCCGCCGTGAGCTGCATGCCGGGCAGGAGCGCGTGGCGCGCCTCGCCCAGCCGCAGTTCCTGCGTCAGCGGTTCGAGCTGCGCGCGGTAGGCGTAGGCAGTTCCGGGCGCCTTCGCGCCGTCGCCGCCACGCTCGGTCGAATCCGCCGATACGCGCGCCACCCGCGCATCCAGCATGCCGTAGCGCTGGAACGGGAAACTGGCAAGCTTCAGCTTGGCGCTCTGCCCTCCGGCAACGAAACCCGCGTCATGGTTGGCGAGCCAGACCTCCGCGACCAGCGCTTCGCCGTCCGGCACCATCGTCATCAGCACCGTTCCCGGCGCCAGCACCGCGCCGGGTGTCTGCGTCGCGAGGTCCTTCACCACGCCGTCGGCCGGCGCGCGCAGCTCCGCGAGCCTTTGCCGGTGGCTGAGCTTCTCCAGTTCCTGCTCGAGGCGCGCGAGCTGCGACCCGGCCTCGACGCGTTCGCCCTGCAGCTGCGCGCGGTAGGCGGCGTCGATCTGCGCCCCGCGCCGCGCGCCCTGCTCCATCGTCGCGCGCGCGCCCTCGACGCGGTGCTCCTGGGCGCGCAGGTCCTGCTCGGCCTCGTGCCGCTCGCGGCTGCGCTGCGCCAGCATCAGCTTGCCCGCGTAGCCATCGCGCGCGAGGCGCGAAAACGCCTGCTCCTGTTCGACCAGCACCGGCAGGGTGCCCGAGAGCTTGGCCTGCGTTTCGAGCGCCGCCTGCATTTCGCGGCGCGCGCGCGCCACCACGGTGCGCTGCTCGGCGAGGCCCGCCTCGTGCGCCTGTGCGCGCGCCTCGCGCTGCGCCTCGACCTGCGCATGGAGCCGCGGCGGGTCTTCCGGCAGCGCCGCCAGCCGTACTCCGGCAAGCTCGGCGTCGACGCGCCGCAGCTGCAACCGCCGCAAGGCGATTTCATTGCGTGCGGTCGCGGCATCCGCATCCGCCGCGCGCACGTCCATGCGTGCCAGCACCTGGCCGGCGCGCACGCGTTCGCCTTCCTTCACCAGCAGTTCGTGCATCACGCCGCCTTCGGCGGGCTGCACGATGCGCAATTGGGACTTCGGCACCAGCCGTCCTTCCGCCACGGCAACGACGTCGAGCCTGCCGAAGACCGCCCACAGCACCAGCGCACCGGCCATGGCGGCCACGGTCCAGAGCACGACGCGCGGCAGCGGCGAGGGCATTTCCTCCTGCAGCTGCAGGATCGCCGGCAGGAACGCGGTACGCCGGGAGACCGCCCGGCGGTGCGTTGCCGCAGGCCCGCCACCCGCGCGCGCAGGCAGGCCCATGTGCTTCACGTTGCGGACCTCTGCTGCCGCGGTTCGAAGCGATCCACGCGCGCAATGCGCCCGTCAAGCCGCGCCACCCGGTCGACGGCGAGGCTCTCGGGCACGTGATGGGAAATGAACAGCACGGTGGCGCTGCCGCGCAGGCGGCTCACGGTGGCGCCGAAGGCCTCCGCAGTGTCGCGGTCGAGGCTGGCGGTCGCCTCGTCGAAGATCAGGATCCGGGGACGGCGCAGCAACGCGCGCGCGATCGCGATGCGCTGTTTCTGGCCGCCGGACAGGCCGACGCCGTTCTCGCCGACCAGGGTCCGGTAGCCCTGCGGCAGCCCCTCGATGAAATCGTGGATTTCGGCCTGCCGGCAGGCGGCGATCACCTCGCCGATGCCGGCGTGCGGCTGCCCCGCGACCAGGTTCTCGAACAGCGTCCCCGAGAACAGGCGCGTCTCCTGCGGCACCACGCCGAAATGCAGGCGCAACTCGTTTGCCGCGAGCAGCCGGGTGTCGCGCCCGTCGATCCGGACCGCGCCTGCGGCCGGAAGATAGAAGCCCTGCAGCAGCCTGGCGAGCGTGCTCTTGCCGCTGCCCGAAGGGCCGGTCAGCGCGATGCAGCTGCCGGGCTCGATCACCAGGCTGAAATTCTCGTACACCGGCGCCTGCGCGTCGCTGTAGCGGAAACTGACGTTTTCCAATTCGATCCGGCCCGCGGTTTCGCTGCCGTGCTCGCGCCCGCGCACCGGATTGAAGGCATAGATTTCTGCCGGTGCGTTCATCAGGTCGCCGAGGCGCTGCACCGCGATCGCTGCCTGCTGGAATTCCTGCCACAGTCCCGCCAGGCGCAGGGCCGGTTGCGCAAGGCGCGCGGCAAACATCTGGAAGGCCACCAGCATGCCGATGGTGAATCCCTCCTGGGTCATCACCATCCAGGCGCCGACGCCGAGAATCGCGACCACCAGCGTCTGCTCGACGCCGCTTGCGAGCACGCCGTAGGCATTCGACAGCTGCCGGGTGGCGAAGCTTGCGCGCAGATAGTCGGCCAGGTTGCGTCCGAAGCGGGCCGCCACCTGCGGTTCCATCTGCAGGGACTTGACCGTTTCCATCGCCGCCACGTGCTCGGTGACGAAGGCCTGGTTGCGCGCACCGAGCAGGAACTGCTCGTTGATCCGGCGCCGCAGCAGCGGGGTGACGGCGGTGCTGGCGGCCGCCAGCACCGCCATCAGCGCCACCGCGACGAGCGTGAGCGGCACGCTGTACCAGAGCATTGCGGCGAGAAATACGAGCAGGAAAGGCACGTCCAGGAGCACGCTGGCGGCCGCGCCCGTGATGAATTCGCGTATCGTCTCCACGCCGTGCAGGCGCGCGACCAGCGTGCCGGTCGGCCGGGTCTCGAAATAGCGCGGCGGCAGGCGCAGCAGCTGCTCGAAAGTACGCATGCCGAGCACCGAGTCGATTCGGTTGCCCGTATGCAGCAGCAGGTACTGGCGGGCGTAGGAAAGCGCGGCGTTGAACGCGACGAAGATGGCCAGCGCGGCGAGGATCACGGTCAGCGTGCTGCTCGAGTGGTGCACCACGACCTTGTCGATGATCACCTGCGTGCACAGCGGCGTGGCAAGCGCCGCCACCTGGAGCACCAGCGAGGCGGCCAGCACTTCGCCCCAGATCGGCTTGTGGCGCAGCATCTCCGGAACGAACCAGCGCAGCCCGAACGGCCGGTCGGTCAGCCCGGCGTCGCGCGCGGGCTCGTCCTTCGGCATCGACACCAGCACCGCGTCGGATTCGTAGCGGCGGGAGAATTCTTCCAGGGGGACCTCCCGTGGGGCCGACTCCCGTTCCGCCACCAGGGCCGTGCGCGCGTCCGCCGAAAGCACCAGCGCCAGGCGCGCGCCGCCGCCGTCCCGGCGCAGGGCCACCAGCGGGAGCAACGAGTGCTTGAGATCGCGCGCCGCCACGCGCTCGATCGAGGCCGTCATGCCGAGCGCTCTCGTGGCATGAATGAGCGTCGCAATGTCGAGCGGCGGGGGAAACTGCTGCAGCACGAGGCGCGCGTCGAAGGCCACGCGCTGCGCGCCGCACAGGCTGGCCAGCGCCCACAGCAGGTCCGGTGCCTCGATCGACGTTTCCGGATGCAAAGAAAGGACTCCCCTCGCAAAAGCATGCGCCGCGCGTTTTGGGGCGTCAATGCAAGTGCTTATCCCTTAGTCCGAATTGATGGTCTATGCTAGGGATTGCCAGGCCGATTCCGGGAGATAGCCATGAAAATGCTGCCAGCCATGCTTGCGATTGCCGCCCTCACCGCCTGCGGCGTCGAGACCGCCACCACCGCCGCCACCAGCGCCGAGATCAAGCGGCGCGAGATGGAACAGGCCAAGAAGTCCATGGAGCAGGCGAAGAGCAAGATCGAGCAGAATACGCAGGTGATCATGGAGCGCGCCGCGCAGTCCGACGAGAAGTCGAAGGAGTAGCCTTGGCAGTCCGGGGCGATCAAACATTGGAGATTCCATGCGGCAATCTGTGAACGCCGGCTTGCTTGCAGCTCTTTTCGGCGCCGCCCTCCTGATCGGCGCGACGCAGGCCCCGGCCGGTGAGCTGGAGGATGCCGCCGCCGCCCGCGCGCGCGGCGACCATGCGGGCGCGCTGCGCCTGCTGCGCCCGCTGGCGGAGAAAGGCAATGCGGTCGCGCAGCACAATGTCGGCGTCAGCTATTTCAGGGGCGACGGCGCGCCGAAGGACCTGAAGGAGGCGGAAAAGTGGTTCCGCCTTGCCGCCGGCCAGGGGCATCTCGATGCGCAATCCACGCTCGGCGTGATGAAACTGATGAGCAAGGATTACATGGAGGCGCTGAAGTGGGTCCAGCTCTCCGCGGAGCGCGGGGCGGTGTCTTCGCAGGTGAACCTCGGAATCATGTATTACGAAGGCCAGGGCGTGGCACGCGACCCCGTCCGGGCGCACATGTGGATGCACCTGGCGGCACTGGGGGGGGACGCGAACGCCGCGAACTACCGCGACGAAATCGCGAGCAAGCTGAGCCAGGCGCAGGTGGAGCAGTCCCTGAAGCTCGCGAAAGAGTGGCAGCCGAAATAGCGCCGCGCCCCAGGCATGGAAATCGTTCTCAAACTTACTCCTATTGAAGTCGTTTTGAGAACGACTGGAGAGGCATCTAACTAACTGATTATTATGAATATCAAGGCCGCCCCGTCGCCGTGACCGCGTAAAGACGCACGGGAGCGGCGCGGCCCCGCATCTGCTGCGGACCAAGATCCTCGAAGGCGTACGCGTCCCTGCCATCGATGCGGGTCATCGCATCCTCGGACACCAGGAACGGGCGCTGCAGCTCCCGGGTTGCATTCTCGATGCGCGACGCGGTGTTCATGACATCGCCGTGGAACACGATCGCGCGGCGGCTGCCGCCGACCTCGCCGGTAATCACCTGTCCCGCGTGCAAGGCCGCGCGCAGGCGTGGCACCGCGCCAAACTGGCGCTCGAACTCCGCACCGGCCAGGCCGAGCGCACCGTCAATCGCAAACAGGCAGGCGAGCGGGCGGGCGGCCTCCCGCCCCTCGGGCACGGTCCAGGTAATCACCATCTCGTCGCCCACGTACTGGTAGACCTCGCCCGCGTGATCGTCAACCGGGTCCGAGGCGAGCTGGAACACGCGATTGAGGAAACCGTGCACCGCGGCCGGTCCAAGTTTCTCGGCCAGCGGCGTCGATCCGACGATATCGACGAAAAGGAAGAAGCGCTCCTCCGTCCGTGGACGGTGGTAGCGGCCAAAGGCAAGCGCGCGAAACGTGCGGTTGCCGACGAGCTGGATCAGCTGGTGCAGCAGGAGGAAGGCCAGGACCACCAGAAACGACACCGCGACCAGTTGCCCGCCGGGCAGCGAGGCCCTTGCCTGCTGCTCGAACGCATGCGCCAGGTCGCCGCCGATGGTCATGTCGGCGGCAAAGGTCGCGACGCGAAGCCCGGTCCTGCCCCCGACGACGGCAAGGATCACGATGCTGTACGCGAGTGACTTGACGGCAAGCGTGACGAGCAGCGGCGCCTGATCGAGCGTCCGGCCGAGGCGCGTCCGGGGAAGGAACATTTCGGCGCCGCCGATGAACACCATGAGGGACACGGCGTAGATCACTCCGGCGAGCGCGCTGAAAACGCCGCCGAGCAGCGGCGGCCGGAAAACCGTGGCGCCAACCGCGAAGCCGAACACGGCGCCGAGCACGGTACAGGCCCCGAGCCGGATGAGGAACAGGTCCAGGTGGCGCCTCGAAGCAGGCCTCATCGTCCTCCGCCGGATGCCAGCGATCGTAGTGGGCCGGGTTGGACTCGAACCAACGACCAAGGGATTATGAGTCCCCTGCTCTAACCAACTGAGCTACCGGCCCCCGCGGCAATTCTAAGCTGCATAAACAGAAAGGGCCGCACGGGTTTTACGTCCCGTGCGGCCCTCTCGTTCCCAACTCCTCTCCCAACTCCCCCGGTGTCTATCCTTCCTGGTCCAGGAAGCTCTTGAGTCGTTCCGAACGCGAGGGGTGCCGCAGCTTGCGCAGCGCCTTCGCTTCAATCTGCCGTATGCGCTCGCGCGTGACGTCGAACTGCTTGCCCACCTCTTCCAGCGTATGGTCGGTGCTCATCTCGATGCCGAAGCGCATGCGCAGGACTTTAGCCTCGCGCGGCGTCAGCGTGTCGAGCACCTCCTTGGTGACGTCGCGCAGGGACGCGTAGGTCGCCGCGTCCGCCGGCGCCATGGTCGACTGGTCCTCGATGAAATCGCCGAGGTGCGAATCGTCGTCGTCGCCGATCGGCGTCTCCATGGAGATCGGCTCCTTGGAGATCTTGAGGATCTTGCGGATCTTCTCCTCGGGCATTTCCATCTTCTGCGCCAGGGTGGCCGGATCGGGCTCGGAGCCCGTCTCCTGCAGGATCTGGCGCGAGATGCGGTTCATCTTGTTGATGGTCTCGATCATGTGCACCGGGATGCGGATGGTGCGCGCCTGGTCGGCGATCGAGCGCGTGATGGCCTGGCGGATCCACCAGGTGGCATAGGTCGAGAACTTGTAGCCGCGGCGGTATTCGAACTTGTCCACCGCCTTCATCAGGCCGATGTTGCCTTCCTGGATGAGATCCAGGAACTGCAGGCCGCGGTTGGTGTACTTCTTGGCGATCGAGATCACCAGGCGCAGGTTGGCCTCGGTCATCTCGCGCTTGGCGCGGCGCGCCTTCGCTTCGCCGGTGGACATCTGCTTGTTGATGTCCTTCAGGTCCTTGATCGAGATGCCGATCTTGTGCTGCACGCCCTGGATGTTGCCGAGCAGCTCCAGCACCGCGGGCTCGAGGCGGATCAGCTGCTCGCTCCAGGCGTGGCCCGCGTTCAGCTCGGCCGTCAGCCAGCGCTTCGAGCCCTCGGCGCCGGCGTAGATCTTGATGAAATGCTGGCGCGGCATGTTCGCCTTGTTGACGAGGATGTCCTGGATCTTGCGTTCGTGCGAGCGGATCTCCTCGACCAGGCTGCGCACGCTGTCGCACAGGCGCTCGACGGTGCGCGCGGTGAAGCGGATCGTCATCAGCTCGTTGGTGATCTGGTCGCGCACCTTGAGGTAGTCCTTGTCGCGCGAGCCCTTGTTCTCGAGCGCCTTCTTCAGCTTCTCGAACAGGCGGCGGATGCGGGCGAACTTTTCCAGCGCTTCCGTCTTCAGCTTGAGCAGGCTCGCCGCCTGCACGGCGTTCTCTTCCTCCTCCGACGCGCCTTCCTCCTCCTCGATCTGTTCTTCCTCTTCTTCCTCGGTCGGCGTGGGCGCGGCCTTCTTCGGGTCGAAGGTTTCCTTCGCGTTCGGATCGATCAGGCCGTCCACCACCTCGTCGATGCGCGACTCGTCCTTCTCCACCTTTTCGGCCAGAGTGAGGATGTCCTGCACGGTCGTCGGGCAGGCGCTGATCGCCTGGATCATGTGGCGCAGGCCGTCCTCGATGCGCTTGGCGATCTCGATCTCGCCCTCGCGCGTGAGCAGCTCCACCGAGCCCATCTCGCGCATGTACATGCGCACCGGGTCGGTGGTGCGGCCGAACTCGGAATCCACCGTCGAGAGCGCGGCCTCGGCCTGCTCCTCGACGTCGTCGTCGGTCTGCGTCGCCGCCGGCTGGTCGGGGTTGAGCACCAGCTGCTCCTGGTCGGGCGCCTGGTCGTAGACCCGGATGCCCATGTCGCCGAACGTGGAGATGATCGCTTCGATCTGCTCGGCGTCGACCAGGTCGTCGGGCAGGTGGTCGTTGATCTCCGAATAGGTGAGGAAGCCGCGGTCCTTGCCGAGCTTGATCAGGTTCTTCAGGCGCGTGCGGCGCGTCTCGGCGTCTTCCTTGGGCAGCTCCGGCGGAATCAGCCAGGCGTCCTTCTTGCCCTTGCGGCCCGGGCGGCCCTTGACGCCCTTGCCTTTGGCGGCGGCGACGTTCGCTTCCAGAAGTTCGAGCGCGGCCTTCGCGTTCTTGATGGTCGGCTTGGCGCCAGGTTTGCCTTTCTTGTCTTCCGGTTTGCCCGCGGCCTTGCCCACCGGCCCCTTGACGGGCGCGACGATTTTTTTCGCAAGGACCTTCTTGAGAGGCTTTTTCGCGGCCTTGAGCTTCTTCGCCGCCGGGCGCGCCTTGGCCGCCGATTTTTTCTTCAAAACCTTGATTTTAGGTGCTTTTTTCCTGGCCTTGGAGACGCGGGCGGGCTTCGACTTGCGCTTGAGTTTGGCCATTCTTGCCTCGTGAGCGCCCGGCAATGCCGGAGCGGAAAAAGGGCGCGATTCTACCCTAGGAAACAGTCAGTTGCACCGTTTATTCGGATCGCAACGCTGGAAAAAACCGTGCCAAAAACCTAGGCCGCCCGGTTTAAGCCGACGGCGCCGAGCGCTGGTTCTTCAGTTGTCCCAGTTCCTTCACCAGCACGTTCAGGCGCTGGCCCAGGCGTGGATCCGCGTTCACCCTGGACTTCAGGCTTTCGATTTCTTCATTCATCCGGTTAATTCGCAACGCGACGTGAACACTTCGGAACTCGGATTCCATAGTCTCGACCGGAATCTGTTGCTCCTCGATTTCGGCCTGCGCCGAAAAGACCATTTGCTCAAAATCGGTTCCCTGAAAGAACTCAATCAGGAACGCTGAACTGGCGTCTTCATCGACTTCTTTTCCAGCAATGAAATTCAGGAACCCGGTCTCGGTGAGGCTCTGATTCAGCAGGTCGAGTTCCAATTCCTTGACCAATTTAGGCACTAGAAGAACATACCGGAGCAGCTTTCGCTCCAAGGGAACAACTAATACGGCCGAAGTTCGTGCAGGCGCGGAGCGCTGGAAAGTTTGCGGACGATTGGGCTGGATTAACTTTTCTATGTCCTCCGTCGACACCTTCGCAAGCGAAGCAAATTCCCGGAGAAGCTGCATCCTCAACGCAGGTGCCGTCAGCTTTTCCAGATAAGTCTTGGAAGCGATCAGAAATCCTGCCCGGCCCTCCGGGGTGTTCAGGTCGTGCTGAGCACGCAATTCGGCGATGAGGAACTCCGACAATGTCGGCGCTTCGCGCACCAACTGCTCGAAGGCTTCCTTACCGTGCTCGCGAATGTAGGTGTCCGGGTCGTGCTCGACCGGGAGGAACAGGAAGCGGATCGGCTTGGCATCCGTCGCGAGCGGAACGCTCGTCTCCAGCGCCCGCCAGGCGGCCTTGCGACCAGCTGCGTCGCCGTCGTACGAGAACACCAGCTCATCGGTGAGGCGCAGGAGCTTGACGATGTGGTCCGGCGTCGTCGCGGTACCCAGCGTCGCCACTGCATAGCCAACGCCGAACTGCGCTAGCGCAACCACATCCATGTAACCCTCGACGACGAGTACGCGACCCGACTCACGCAGGGCTTCGCGCGCCTGGATCAGCCCGTAGACTTCGCGCCCCTTGGAGAACAGCGGCGTCTCCGGTGAATTCAGGTATTTCGGCGTGTCCTCCGGCTTCATCACGCGCCCGCCGAAGCCAATCACGGCGCCTTTCGAGTTCAGGATCGGGAACATGACCCGGTCGCGGAAGCGGTCGTAGCGCTTGCCTTCATTGGCGATCACAAGGCCCGCCTCTTCCAGACCTTTCTGCTCATAGTCCGGGAACGCGGCCTTCAGCCCGGTCCAGTCATCCGGCGCGTAGCCGATACGGAAACGCGCAGCGATCTCACCGGTTAACCCCCGGTTCTTCAGATACTCAATCGCGCGCGGGGATTTCTTCAGCTCGGCGCGATAGAACTCCATCGCCTGCTCCAACAGTTCGCCGAGGCTTGCTTCCTTTTCCTTGCGCTCGGCCTCGTAGCGTGCCGCCTCGGGGCTGCGGGGCTGCGATTCCGGCACCTGCATGCCGGCGCCCGAAGCGAGGTCCTTCACCGCGTCGACGTAGCCAAGGCCGCCGTAGGCCATGAGGAAGCCGATCGCGTTGCCGTGCGCGCCGCAGCCGAAGCAGTGGTAGAACTGCTTGGCGGGGCTGACGGAAAACGACGGCGATTTTTCATTGTGGAACGGGCACAGGCCCTGGTAGTTCGCGCCGCCCTTCTTCAGGCGCACGTAGCGCGACACCACCTCGACGATGTCGACGCGGTTGAGGAGGTCCTGCTTGAATGATTCGGGGATCATTTCCAGAACCCCGATTTTAGGGGTTTAGCCCTGCAGTTTGGCCTTCACCAATCCTGAAAGCTTGCCCATGTCGGTGCGGCCGGCGAGCCGGGACTTCAGCAAGCCCATGACTTTGCCCATGTCTTTCGGGCCGGCGGCGCCGGACTCCTTGATCGCGGTGGCGATGGCCTCTGCAACTTCGGCCTCGCTCATCTGCAGGGGCAGATAGGTCGACAGCACGGCGATCTCCGCCTTCTCGGTATCGGCCAAGTCCTGGCGGCCGGCCTTTTCGAACTGCGCGATCGACTCGCGCCGCTGCTTCAGCATCTTTTCGATGATGGAAAGGATGTCCGCGTCTCCCAGCTCCACGCGCTCGTCGACTTCCTTCTGCTTCATCGCGGAAAGCAGCAGGCGCACGGTTCCCAGGCGGGCCGTCTCCTTGGCCCGCATCGCCGTCTTCATGTCTTCGGTAATTCTGCTTTTCAGGTCCATAAATCAAAACGCCCCGGCTTCAGGCCGAGGCGTCCAGAGATTTTCGCGAAAAACCCTAGTACATCTTCTTCGGCAGCAGCTGGCTGCGCAGGCGCTTGTGGTGGCGCTTCACGGCCGCGGCCAGCTTGCGCTTTCTCTCCGTGGTCGGCTTCTCGTAGAACTCGCGCGCGCGCAGCTCGGTGAGGAGGCCGGTTTTCTCCACGGTGCGCTTGAAGCGGCGCATGGCCACTTCGAAGGGCTCGTTTTCCTTGATGCGTACGGTCGGCATGCGGTTCCTGTAATCCTGGCGAAATCGAAGAGGGCGAGATTCTATCAGAATCATGGAGTTCCAAGGCACAATCGGCTTATGCCGATCCTGGACGCCCCCATGCTGATCCTCGGCGTCGAAACCTCCTGCGACGAGACCGGCCTCGCCCTCTACGAGGCGGGGACGGCCGGCCGGCCGGGCACTCTGCTCGCCCACGCCGTGCACTCCCAGGTTGCCATGCACGAGACCTATGGCGGCGTGGTGCCCGAGCTCGCCTCCCGGGACCATGTCAGGCGGCTGGTACCCCTCAGCCGGCAGGTGCTGGAAATCGCCGGCCGCGGCATCGGGGACATAGGCGCCATCGCCTATACCGAAGGGCCTGGCCTCGCCGGCGCCCTGCTCGCCGGCGCCGCATTCGCGCATGGCCTGGCGCAGGCGCTCGCGGTGCCGGCGATCGGCATCCACCACCTTGAGGGCCACCTGCTGTCGCCGCTGCTCTCGGCCCGCGCGCCGCGCTTTCCCTTCGTAGCGCTGCTCGTGTCGGGCGGCCACACGCAGCTGATGCGCGTGCAGCAGGTGGGCCGCTACGAACTGCTGGGCGAAACCCAGGACGATGCGGCGGGCGAAGCCTTCGACAAGACGGCCCAGCTCCTGGGCCTGGGCTATCCGGGCGGGCCGGCGCTGTCCGCGCTCGCGGAATCGGGCCAGCCGAAGCGTTGCCGCCTGCCGCGGCCGATGATCACGAGCGGCGACCTCGAGTTCAGTTTCTCCGGACTGAAAACCGCCGTCCTGACGCTGCTGAAAAAGGAACCCCGGCCGGAAAAGCAGGATCTCGCGCGCGAGTTCGTGGATGCAGTGGTCGAGGTGCTGGCGGCCAAGTGCGCGCTCGCGATGGAGCGGACCGGCCTCACGCAACTCGTCGTCGCCGGCGGGGTCGGCGCCAACAGGCAGTTGCGCGCGGCGCTGAATGCCCAGGCCGCGGAAACAGGCTTCGATGTGTTCTACCCCGAGCCGGAGCTGTGCACTGACAATGGCGCCATGATCGCCTTCGCCGCAGCGCTGCGCCTGCAGGCCGGGCACGCCGTACCGGCTTCCGGCCACGCCTTCGGCGTCCGGCCGCGCTGGGAGCTTGCTTCAATCTGAATTTCGTCGCCCCCGCGAAAGCGGGGGTCCAGGTTTTCGTCGCAAAACCTGGGTTCCCGCTTTCGCGGGAACGACGGCTACACGGCTTTCTCGCGCTTCCGGCGCGCCGCGTAGGCTTCCAGGTGGGTCGCGGCGATTTCCAGCACCGGCGTCGCGAGGCCATGCCTGCGCGCGAGCACGAGCATCGCCCCGAGGATGTGATCGCCTTCGGCCCGGCCGCCGGATTCGACGTCGCGCAGCATCGAGGCCGCGAACACCGAGCCCTTTTTCGTGAGCATGCCCCGGTAGTTCTGCAGTACCGGCTCCGGCGTCGGAAACCCTTCCGCCTTCGCGACGGATACATGCTCCCCGAGCAGCGCGAGTGTGATCTTCTCGCCCGAGCCGGTCGCCGCGATGTCGCCCACCATCGCGCGCATCAGGCAGGTGATCCCCGCCATCGTCGCGAGCAGCACCCACTTGTCCCAGAGTGCCTGCTCGATATTGTCCACGAGCTTGATCTCGCTTTTCGAACCGGCGGCCGCCGCGGCAAAGGCGTTGCAGACGCCCTGCTGCGCGCCGTGGCGCGGCCCGAACACGACGCGGTGGAACTCGTTCAGGTGCCTGATCTCCCCGTCCGGCGCGAGCGTCGAGGCAATGTAGGCGACGCCGCCCAGCACGCGCTCGCGGCCGAAACGCGCATCCAGCAGGTCCAGGTGTGACATGCCGTTGAGCAGCGGCAGCACATGGCCTTTCCCGCCGGCCATGGCCGGTTCGATGGCCTCGATCGCGCTCGGCAGGTCATAGGCCTTGGCGGTAAACATCACGATGTCGTAGCCGGGCTTCACATCCCCCGCCACCACGCACGTCGGCGTGAGCGAAACGTCGCCGCCCGCCTTGCTCGAGATGCGCAGGCCGTTCTTCGCCAGCAGCGCCGCGCGCTGGGGCCGCACGAGGAAAGTCACGTCCGCGCCCGCCTGCGCGAGCCTGCCGCCGAAATAGCCGCCCACCGCGCCGGCGCCCAGCACCAGGATTTTCATGTGCTCTTTTCCTCCACGATTTTTTTCGCTCCAAGGCGCGGTTCGGTACCGCTGGCAAGACGCAGGACATTCTCGCGGTGGCGCCAGATCAGCAGCAACGCGATCGCGCCGACGATCGGCGTGATGGGAGCGAGACCGAACAGCGACCAGGCCCAGAACACGGCGAAGACCGCCGCGATGATGGAGGCGAGCGAAATCATGCGGAAGAACGCCACGATGATGCCGAAGGTGGCGAGCGTCCCCAGCCCGAGGTACGGGTTCAGGGCCAGCAGGACGCCGGCCGCCGTGGCCACGCCCTTGCCGCCCCTGAAGCCATGAAAGGCGGGATAGAGATGGCCGAGGAACGCCATCGCGCCGGCAAGCGGCGCATCGAACCCCGCCGCAGGGCTTTCCCCGGTATAGAGCACGGTCAGCCCCACGGCGAGCGCGCCCTTGCCCGCGTCGCCGGCGAGCGTCAGCGCGGCGGCAAGCTTGTTGCCGGTGCGCAGCACGTTGGTCGCGCCCGGGTTGTTCGAGCCGTAGCTGCGCGGATCGGGCAAGCCCATCGCCTTGCTGACGAAGACGGCAAAGGAGATGGAACCGAGGCAATAGGCCGCGAGCGCGATCAGTACCGTCTGCATAGGGCTTGGATTCTATAATCTGCAGGCATGGACACCATCATTCTTCGCGACCTGCGGGTCGACGTGTTGATCGGCATTCACAAGCGCGAGCGCCACGTCGCGCAGGCGGTCTCGATCGACCTCGATATCGGGCTGCCGGGCACTACCGTGTTCGCGTCCGACAAGGTGGCCGACACCATCGACTACGAGCAGGTCGCGCTCAGGATCAAGACACTCGCCGCGACCGGACACTTCCGGCTCGTGGAGACTTTCGCCGACCGCATCGCCAAGCTCCTGATCGACGACTTCAAGGCCCCGTGGGTCAAGGTCAGCGCCGCCAAGATCGGCATCCTGCCCAACGCCAAGTTCGTCGGCGTGTCGATCGAACGGCGGCGATAGGAGGGGGTCACGGGGGAACCTGGGTTCCCCTGTACCGGGCTTATTCCTTCTTCAGCCCGGCGATCTGCGCCGCTTCGCGCGAACGCTCGAAGTCCTGCCGGATGAAGGAGGCGAAGCCCGCAGGCGTCATCTGCTCGGGCGTGGCCGTTTCAGCGCCAAGCTCGCGGAAGCGCTCCTGCGTCTTGGGCGAATTGATCGCGGCCAGCAGCGCCGCCTGCAGCCGCGCCATCACGTCGGCCGGCACTCCCGCGGGTGCAAGCACGCCGATGTAGCTCGCCGCGGTGAAATCCTTGACGCCGCCTTCGATCATCGTCGGCACCTCTGCGGCCAGCGCGGTGCGCCTGGCCGATGCAATCGCGACAAAACGCGCCTTGCCGCTCTTGTGGTGCGGCAGGGCCGCGGAGAATTCCGTCATCGCCCCCTGGATCGTTCCGGCCAGCAGGTCCGGCATCAGCGATCCGCCGCCCTTGTAGGGCACGTGCAGCAGCTTCGCGCCCGTGGCGGCGTTGAAACGTTCCAGGGTCAGGTGCGTCGCGCTGCCGATGCCGGAGGTGCCGATGCCGACTTGCTGCTGCTTCGACAGCGCGATCAGCTCAGGCAAGGTTTTGGCGGATACCGCCGCGTTGACGATGAGCGCGTGCGCAACGAGGCTCGTGAGCCCCACGGGCGCAAAATCCTTGAGCGGGTCGTAGCCGAGTTTCGCCTGAACGAACGGGTTGACCGTCAGCGGGCCATTCGAGCCCGACAGCAGCGTGTAGCCGTCCGGCGCGGCACGCGCGACAACTTCCGCGCCGATGCTGCCGCCGGCGCCGGCGCGGTTCTCCACCACGACAGGCTGGCCGAGCGATTCGGCCATGCCCGCGCCCACCAGGCGCGCCACGATGTCGGCGTTGCCGCCGGGGGCGAAGGGCACGATCAGGCGAACCGCGCGCTCCGGATACGCGGCAAGCACGGCGCGCGGAACCACAGCCAGCGCCGACATCGCGCCCAGCGCCCGCAACACGGTACGGCGATTTATGGACCTCATCCAAGCCTCCTCTGGTTTTCTTCGGGCATGAAGCTATTTTGCGTGCACTTTGCGCAGGAACGCCAGCGTGCGCGCATGCGCGGTCTCGGCGGCATTCTTGACATACATGTTCGGCCGCGCGTCGTTCGCGAACGCATGTCCTGCCTGGTAAACGTGCGTCTCGGCGGATGGAATCGCCTTCCTGACGGCCTCGATCACCTCGGGGGTCGAATGCGTGTCGGTGGCGCCGAAGTGGAACAGCATCGGGCACTTTGGCGCATTGGCGAGGAGCGCGACCAGATTGGTGCCGTAAAACGACACGGCGCCGGCCAGCGCGAGCTCGCCGGCCGAACGCAGCGCCAGGCCGCCGCCCCAGCAAAAACCCAGCACTGAAACGTCCTTGCCGCCCAGCCGTTCAACGGCCGCGGCGATGTCGCGCATCGTGCCAGCCTTGTCGACGCTCGCCATGATTTCGCGGCCGCGGTCCGGCGTGTCGAAGGGCACCACCGTCCCGGGCTTCACGCGGTCGAACAGCGCCGGCACGATCGTGTCGAACCCCTCCCGCGCGTAGAACCGCGCCACCGACTTCAGCTGGTCGGTGACACCGAAGATCTCCTGCAGGATCACCAGGCCGCCGACGCGCTTGCCGCTCGCGCCGGCCTCGAATGCGTCCAGCGCCACGCCGTCCGCCGCCTTCAATCGCACCATCGCTCCCTTGCCGCCGGACATTTCGACCTCCATCGCCTGGGGATGCGTACTTTACGCAATGCCGGCCCCGGTCTCCAATAAGTATTTCAACTACCCCCCCTTTCTTTTACTTCTGCTTGATGGCCACGCACCCGGTCATATAGAGTCGGCTGCTTCGGAGGCAACCGGAGAATTCGAATGAATCGAGCATGGTTCTGCATCCTGCTGCTTGCGGCGGCGCTGCCTGCGCGCGCGCAGCTGGAGACCTACACCCTGGACCCGTACCACACCATCCCCCACTTCACCCTCGAATACCACGGCTTCGGCACGATCACCGGGCGCTTCGACAAGTCGTCGGGGAAATTCTCGCTCGACCGGTCGGCCGGCAAGGGATCGCTCGAATTCAACATCGAGGCGGCTTCGATCAACACCGGCGACGGCGACCGCGGCAAGCGGCCGCGCTCGCGCGACGAGCACCTGCGCACCGTGGATTTCTTCAATGTCGCCGAATTTCCGCGCCTCAGCTTCAAGTCGACGAACGTGAAGTTCAGCGGCGGCGCGCCCACGGAGATCGAGGGTGAAATGACCCTGCTCGGCGTCACCAGGCCGCTCACCTTCAAGGTCGAGCGCTGGACCTGCAAGGACCACGTGGTCTACAAGCGCCCGACCTGCGGCGGCAATGCGACCGCCGCGCTTAAGCGCTCGGACTACGGCATGAAATACGGCATCCCGAGCGTCGGCGACGAAGTGCGGCTGAGCACCCTGTTCCTCGCCTTCCGGGATTGAGCGGAAGGCTTACCCCGTGCCGGACTCGATAGCCTTCATCGGATTCGGCGAGGCCGGCCAGACCATCGGCCGCGGCCTCCTCGCGCAGGGAGCGCGCCTCTGCGCCTACGACGTCCTCTTCGACGACCCGGCCAATGAGGACCGGCTGAGGACGACCGCCGAGGCGTGCGGCGTTTCCGTCGCGACGGGACACGTCAACGCCGTGGCGGAGGCAGACATCGTGTTTCTCGCAGTGACGGCGAGTTCGAGCCTCGCCGCGACGTCCGCCTGCCTGCCGGGGCTGCGCAAAGGCCAGCTGTTCCTCGACATCAATTCGGTGTCGCCGCAACGCAAGATGGAGGCTGCGGCGCTGGTGGCGCCGACAGGCGCCGCCTATGTGGACGTGGCGGTGATGGCGCCGGTGGCGCCCTACGACCACAAAGTGCCTTGCCTGATCGGCGGTCCCGGAGCCGAAGCGCTGCTGCCGAGGGCGCGCGCCCTCGGCATGAAGATGGATTTCGTCTCCGCCGAAGTCGGCCGGGCGTCGGCGATCAAGATGTTCCGCTCGATCATGATCAAGGGGCTCGAGGCCCTGGTGGTCGAGTCCATGGTCGCGGCGAGCGAGTACAAGGTCGAAGAACGCGTGCTCGCCTCGCTGAAGGAGACCTTTCCTTCGCTCGACTGGGAAAAGATCGCCGGCTACATGATCGAGCGCGTCGTCAGCCACGGCAAGCGCCGCGCCTCCGAAATGCGCGAAGTCGCCGAGACGCTGAAGGGGATCGGCATGGACCCGCTCATGGCGGCGGCCACGGCCGCGCGCCAGCAATGGATTGCCGACCTCGGGGTAAAGGAAGCATTGAAGGGAAGCAGGACGGAAGACCGGGCCGAGCTGGTGCAGGCCATCCGCAAGGCGATGGGCAAGTAGCGCGGCCTAATCCTCCAGCGCCACCGTCACCAGGACCGGCGCCAGCGTACGCACGATCTCCGCGGGGGCAATGCCGACGAGAAATCCCCGCCGCCCGCCGTTGATGTAGATCTTCGGCAATTCGAGGATCGAGCGCTCCAGGTACACGGGCATGCGCTTTTTCGTCCCGAACGGCGACGTTCCGCCCACCTGATAGGCCGTGTGTCGTTGCGCGACCTCGGGTCTGCAGGGTTCGATGCGCTTGCGCTCCGCCTGGCGCGCCAGGTTCTTGGTCGAGACCTTCCTGTCGCCATGCATCAGCACGATCAGCGGCTTCGCGGCTTCGTCCTGCATCACCAGCGTCTTCACTACCGCGTGCTCCGGGACGCCCAATGAACTTGCCGACACTTCAGTGCCGCCGCGCTCGACGTATTCATACTCGTGCTCGGTGTAGGCAACCTTGCTCGCCTTCAGAAATACGGTTGCCTGCGTGTCTGCCATGAGGGATCACCCCCTCGGATGATGCTTCGCGTGCAGCGCCTTCATCCGCTCGCGCGCGACGTGCGTGTAGATCTGCGTCGTCGAGATGTCGGCATGCCCGAGCAGCATCTGCACCACGCGCAGGTCGGCGCCATGGTTGATGAGGTGCGTGGCGAAGGCGTGGCGCAGCACGTGCGGCGAAAAGTGCTTGCCGGGCACCGCGCGCGCGCCGTAGCGCTTGATGTTCTGCCAGAACGCCTGCCGCGTCATGCCGGCACCGCGGCCGGTGACGAAGAGGTGATCGGAGGATTTCTTCCCGAGCAGGTTCGGCCTGAAATCCTTCAGGTAGCGCCCCACCCAGTCGACCGCCTCTTCACCGAGGGGCACCATGCGGACTTTCGATCCCTTGCCGAGGACGCGCACCACGCCCGCGCCGGCATCCACTTCAAAAGTCTTGAGAGAAATCAATTCTGAAACCCGTAAGCCAGCTGCATAGAGTACTTCGAGCATCGTTCGGTCGCGCATGCCCAGCGCTGTCGCCACGTCGGGCGCCCCGAGCAGCGCCTCGACGTCGGCCTCGGAAAGCGTTTTCGGAAAGCGCGGCGTGCGCTTCGGCGGATCGAGCTTGAGCGTCGGGTCGGCCTTGATGTGCCGCTCTCGCAGGCACCAGCCGTAGAAGCGCTTCAGGCTGGAGAGCATGCGCGCCGCGCTCGATGCCCTGCCTTTTCTCGCGGCGAGGAAACCGAAAAGATCCGCCTCGCTCGCCTTTTCGAGGGGCGTCTTCTTCAGGAAGAGCGCAAGTTGCCCCAGGTCGCGCCGGTAAGAGGCGAGCGTGTTTTTCGACAGCCCGTCCTCCAGCCACAGTGCATCGGTAAAGGAATCGAGAACCTTGGAGTTCAAGGCCGAAGTTCGAAGGCGTCGGCGCGGGCCTCGTGCATAAGAAGCCAGCGTTTTACCTCGATGAGGTAGCCCTCGGTGGCATGCGAAAAGCCGCCGATGCCGTCGGCGCCGACCACGCGGTGGCAGGGGATCACGATGGGCAGCTTGTTGTCGCCGCAGGCCTGGCCGACGACGCGCGCGGCGTCGAAGGCTCCCTCGCCCATCTTTCGCGCCACTTCGCCGTAGGTGAGCGTCCTGCCGCGCGGAATCCCGCACATGATCTCCCACACCCGGCGCTGGAACTCGCTGCCCTCGATCAGCAACGGCAGGTCGAACTTCGTATCCGGGTCCTTGCGGTAGCACTCGAGCTGGCGCGCGGCCTTCTCCGCCAGTTCGTTTACCGGTGCTTTCGTTTCGGTGGCGGGCGGAAGGTAGCGGATCCCGGCGACGCACGGGTTTCCATTCACGTTGCGCGTGACGACCCCGACCTTCATCTTCGGGAACTCGATGATGGCGTCCCAGTTCATGAAGGATTGACTCCACCTGCCGCCAGTCGCTCGATCTTCACGAGCAGGTCGTCGGCGATGTCGATGCCTTCGGTGCGCAGTTTCTTCTCCGAGGCGAAGCGCCGCGAGCCCGGCAGGCGCACGCCCTCGTCCGCGAGCATCGCGCTGATCACCGCCTCGACACGCTCGAAGTAACGCGCCTGCCCGGTGAGCGCGCCCGGATCGATGGCGAGGAAGGCGTGCCCGATGCGCGGCTTGTTGCCCTGCTCGGCGAAGAACGAATCCGCCTCGGGCCCGATTGCCGAACCGGTGAGCGCGGCGCAGATCAGCTCGAAGGCGAGCGCGAGCATGGCGCCCTTGGCGCCGCCGATCGGAAACAGGCTGCCGTGCTCGATCGCCTCCTTCGGATCGGTCGTGGGCTTGCCGTTGCGGTCGAGCGCCCAACCCTCGGGAATCTTCTCGCCTTTCTGCATCGCCACCATGATCTTGCCGCGCACCACCGTGGTCAGCGCAAGGTCGATCACCAGCGGATCGCCCTTCGCGCGCGGAAACGCGAAGGCGACCGGGTCGGTGCCGAACAGCGCCTTCCTGCCGCCCCAGGGCGGTATCGCGGCCGGCGAATTGGTGAAGGCGACCCCGACCATCCCGGCCTGCGCCACCGGCAGCAGGTGGATGCCGAGCACGCCCACGTGCGCGCTGTTCGTGATGCCGGCGAAGCCGATGCCGTTGCGGCGCGCGCGCTCGACCACCTCGCCGATCGCCCAGGCGGCCGATTCGTAGGGCAGCCCGTCGCGGTTGTCGATCAGGCAGACCGCCGCACGCGCCGAAAGCATGCTCGGGCGCGCCGTGCCGTCGGCGCGGCCGTTCTTCAGGAAGCCGCAGTAGAACGGCACGCGCGACATGCCGTGCGTAGGCAGCCCATGCTCCTCCGCGCGCACGAGGTGCCTTGCCGCGGCCTCGGCCATCGGCGGGTTCGCGCCCGCCTTTTCGAGGGCATTTCGCGCCAGGCGCAGCAATTCGCCGGCTTTTTTCTTCATAATATTCATTCTAAAGGAGGAGCACCCATGGGCAAGTTCATCGATCTCAAGGCATCCGACGGCCATAAATTCGCTGCGTTCGTCGCGCAACCGGCCGGCAAGCCGCGCGGCGGCGTGGTCGTGATCCCGGAAATCTTCGGCGTCAACAGCCACATCCAGCAGGTCACCGACGGCTTCGCCGCCGACGGCTACCTCGCGGTGTCGCCCGCGATGTTCGACCGCGTGCAGCGCGACTACGATACCGGCTACTCGCAGCCCGAGATCCAGGCGGGCGTGGCGATCATGCAGAAGCTCGACCCCAAGAACAGCATGATGGACGTGCAGGCCGCGATCGCGGAAGCGTCGAAAGGCGGCAAGGTCGGCATCGTCGGCTATTGCTTCGGCGGCACGATCGCCTGGATGGCGGCGGCACGCGCCGGCAGCCTGGCGTGCTCGGTTCCCTACTATGGCGGCGGCATGCACGGCCTGATCGGCGAAAAGCCGAAGGTCCCTGTCATGTGCAATTTCGGCGAGACCGACCACTCGCCCACGCTCGCGCAGGCAAAGGAAATCGTCGCCGCGCACCCGGAAATTTCAGCGCATTTCTACGCCGGCGCCGGCCACGGCTTCAACTGCGACCAGCGCGGTTCCTGGAACGCGGAAGCGGCCAAGCTCGCGCGCAGCCGCACCGTCGAATTCTTCCGCAAGCACCTCGGTTGAGCGTTTAGCGGTACAGCCTTCTTACCTTTGAGGCCAGCCAACTGACGCCCGTCCGGATGCGCCTCTTGGCGGATTCGGCGTCGAAGTAGTCGGCGTCCATCGTCGCCGCGGCCTCCCGGGGGGAAAGCCGGTTGGCCGTGTTGAGGGCCTCCGTCGCACGCTCGTGCTCGCCCCGGCAGCGGTGCAGCCTTGCCTTGATCGCCCAGAGAAAGGCGCTGCGGGGAAAGTCCTTCAGCGCGAAGTCCGTGATGCGCAGGGACATCGAGCGCATCGACTCGTTCTGCATGTATTTTCTGATGTACGGGAAATAGTCCCTCGGCTTGGTGATTTGCCGGGCCGGCCAGCGGGCTCGATTCTCATAGTAGAGCCACTCGTCGTGCTTCCTGCCGGTCAGGATGAAGTCGAAATTCTCCAGCAGGTACTCAGCCGACCTGCCGGGGTGCGACAGGCGGGCATCAACGACAGCTTCCGGCAGCAGTTCTCCTTGCAGCACGCGGTTGATCGCAGCCAGCATCGCCCGGATGTCCGCCACGTGATGACCCAGCTGCGCCCTGCGGTCGGCGCCGCCGATGGCCGCGAAATCGGCGTGTATGTATGGAATACGGGTCACGAGGGAAAAGACCTCCTTCAACCCGGTGCAGTCCGAGACCAGCACGTCGCTGTCGTTCAACGTCGCCTGCAGATCGCCGCAATCCAGGCGAAAGCTGGCGTTCCCGGAAAACTCCCGCGCCAGGCCCAGCACCAGCTCATGCTGCCGGTCGGATGGGGTCGGGCGGAAGACGATCGTGTGCTGCGGAAACGACTCCAGCAGGGCGGCGAGAATGGCGCGCCCGTACAGCCGCAGGGTGTCGTCGTTGTTTACCGCGCCCGTGGTGCAGAACGAGATGCTTCGCCTGCCGCCCGACTTCCGGTAGCCCCGGATCAGCGCATCGATCTCCGGATATCCGCCGGGGATGAGGCAGCCGTTCTTCTTCAGCATGCGGTGCGGAAAATTCCGGTTGGCCGCGACCTCGATCTGCCGGAGCTTCCTCGACCATTCGGCCTTGCTGCCCCGGACCAGGAAGAGATAGTCCGTACGGTAGCCAAACAGGGAAACGATCTCCTCCGCAGACGCGGAATACTGGAAATGCGCAAGTGCTATGACTTTCGCCGTTTCCGGAAAGCGCCAGGCGTAAGAGCAGTAATCGAAGACGACGAACACATCGACAAAATCCAGTTCGGTAAATTTCTCCCCGGGGTAGCGGAAGATTCCAGTGCCGAATTGCCGCTCGAGGTAGGCATCGGCGTTGATTTCGCGCTCGACCGTGAGAAAGATGACCTGGCAGCTCCTTGCGGCCAGGCCGCGGATCAGAGGCGAGAGGCCTTCATAGAAAGGCGTGAGGTCTTTCCCCGGATTCAGTGCGATTGCAACGACAGTCTTGCCGGAATCGATGCACGACCTGATCGCCTCGATTGAACTGGCCATGACGGCTAGCGGAGCAGGGTTTCGCCGGGGCGCACGCGCGTGAAAGCGACGGATTTCAGGCTGATCTTCAGTTTTTCGTTTTCAACTCTCAAGCTCGTGAAGGCGGAACTCTCCAGCGGTCCGCTTTCCGGAAAGTCCTCGCGGTAGTGCGCGCCGCGCGAATCGGTGCGCGCCAGCGCCGCCTCGGCGATGGCGCGGCTGGTCTGCGCGAGGCTCTTCAGGTTCAGCCAGTCGTGCCAGGTCAGGTTGAAGGCGCGGTTGGTGTCTGCGATTCCCGTCTGGTCGAGCGAATTTTCCAGCGAATCCAGTTCCGACTGCGCGAGGCGAAGGCCCGCAGCGTCGCGGATGATGCCGACCTTCTCCCACATGACGTTGTAGAGCCGCTCGCGGACGGGCTCGAGCGAGCCGTGCTGTGTTGCTTTTATCTGAAAAGGCTTTTCACACCGGGCAATCGCCTCTTCCACCGCCGCAGCATCAGCTTCCCGGAAAGAACGAGAAACAACCCAGTTCGCCATCACGTCACCCGCCACGGCACCGAAGACCGTGGAGTTCGCGACGCCATTGCCGCCCAGGCGGTTGGCGCCGTGCACGCCGCCCGCGTCTTCGCCCGCGACGAAGAGCCCTTCCAAATCGGTGCTGCAGTCGGCCTTGAATTCGACGCCGCCCATCATGTAGTGCGCGGTCGGCACCACTTCGACCAGGCCGCCGGCGAGGTCGAAGCCGCAATCAGCGCAGCGTTCGACCATGCCCTTGAACTCTTTCGCGACTCGTTCCCGCCCGAGATGGCCCATGGAAATGAAAAGCCCGCCGTTGGGGCTGGTATTTCCATTGCGCATCTCCTGGAACATCGCCCGCGAAACGAAATCGCGCGTCGCCCTCTCGGCGAGCGGATCGTAGCGCGGCATGAAGCGCTCCTTCGCGCCGTTGAGCAGGTAGCCGCCGGAGCCGCGCAGGCCCTCTTCGAGCACCGTGCCGGTCATGCGCGTGTGCACGCCGGCGTAGAGGCCGGTCGGGTGGAACTGCACCATCTCCATGTCGCGCAGCGGAAGGCCGACACGCAGCGCCATGGCCAGGCCGTCGCAGCTCTTGTCGCCCGAGGGCGTGTGGTACTTGTACATCGTCGGCCCGCCGCCGGTGGCGAGCAGCACTGCCTTTGCGCGCACGAGGACGTACTCGCCGGTGCGCATATCGATGAAGAGCACGCCCGCGATCGCCGAACCGCTCCTGTCCTTGATCAATTCGACCGCGCGGTGCTCTTCCAGCCTGCCGATGCCGCGCGCCCAGACCTGCTCCGCGAGCCGGTTGATGATTTCGATGCCGGTGAGATCGCCCTTGTGCACCGTCCGGTCGAAGGTCTGCCCCGCAAAGGCCTTCTGGTGGACGGTGCCGTCGGCATTGCGGTCGAAGAAGCAGCCGAGCTCGTTTTCGAGTTCCCGGATGCGCTCGATCGCCAGGGTGACCAGCTTCCAGGCGAGTTCCTGGTCGGGCAGCCACTTGCCGCCTTCGATCGTGTCCATGAAATGGCGCTCGATCGAATCCTCCTTCGCCAGCGCGACGTTGTAGCCGCCCTGCACCATGCGCGTGCAGCCGCATTTGCCGAGCAGGCCTTTCACCGCGACGGTGATCGAGAGCGAAGGATCCGCCTGGTGCGCGTGCAGCGCCGCAAACAGCCCCGCGCCTCCCGATCCGAGGATCAGGATGTCGGTGTCGAGGGTTTTCGAAACCATTGCATTGCCAGCACGATAGCCACCAGCCCGAATCCGATCACGTCGAACAGCGCCGTCGGGTAGACGAGCATGAAGCCCGCGACGATCAGCATCCACCGCTCGGCGAGGTTGGTGCGCCTCAGAAGCCAGCCCTGCAGGCCGCCGGCGAGCGCCGCGATGCCGATCGCGGCAGTGAAGGTCACCAGCGCGATCGCGCCCCAGTCTGCGTCGCCGAGCGTCTTGAACGACCCCGTGAGCAGCAGCCCCGTGCCGCTCGGGTCGAGCACGAACATGAACGGCACGAGGAAGGCGGGCGCGGTGTACTTCCAGCACTGCAGCGTGGTCTTGTAGGGATCGCCGCCCGTGATCGCCGCGGCCGCGAAAGGCGACAGCGCGGTCGGCGGCGAGACTTCCGACAGCACCGCGTAATAGAAGATGAACATGTGCGCCGCGTATTCCGGCACCTTGAGCGCGATCAGCGCCGGCGCCGCGATCACCGCGCAGATGATGTAGCTCGCCGTCACCGGCACCGCCAGGCCGACGATCCAGACGATGAGCGAGGTGTAGATCGCCGTGAGCAGCAGCGAGTTGCCGGCATAGGCGAGCACGATCGAACTGAATTTCAGCCCCAGGCCGGTCAGGGTCACCACGCCAACGATGAGACCGGCCCCGGCGCAGGTGGCCGCCACGTTGAGCACCGCGCGCGAGCCGCCGTCCAGCGCCTTCACGAGACCCGAATCGGTCAGGTTCTTCCAGAAGAGTTTTTTTTCAAAAATCAAAAGCGAGGTATCGCGCCTGAGGAAGCTCGTGACCAGGGCCACCGCGGTCGCCCAGAAGACCGACAGTTCGGGCGAGAAGCCCATCAGCATGAAGGCCACGATCGAGAACAGCGACAGGAAGTGGAACCAGTATTTCCTGGTCAGGCTCCAGGCCGATTCGACCTGCTCGAAGAGCACGTCCTTCATGCCGAACTTGCGCACGTCGATCTCGACCATGATGAACAGCGCGAGGTAATACAGGCAGGTCGGGATCGTCGCCATCAGCACGACGTCGAGGTACGAGATCTTGAGGAATTCGGCGATGATGAACGCGGCGGCGCCCAGCACCGGCGGCGAGATGATCGCGCCCAGCCCGCCCGCGGAAAGCAGGCCCCCGGCCTCGTCCTTGCTGTAGCCCACCTTGGCGAGCATCGGCGCGGCCACCGCGCCAAGCGTCACCGTCGTCGCCACGCCCGAGCCCGACGGGCCGCCGAGCAGGAAGGACGCCAGCGTCACGGTGCGCCCGGCGCTGGTCGGCTTGCCGCCCATCGCCGCGAACGAGAAGTCGATGTAGAACTTGCCGGCGCCCGAGAACTGCAGGAACGCGCCGTAGATCGTGAACAGGATGATCAGCGTCGAGGAAACGCTGATCGCCGTGCCGTAGATGCCTTCCAGCGTCATGTACATGTGGCCGACGAGGCGCGGAATCTCGTAGTCCTTGTGCGTCCAGGGCGGCGGCAGGATCTCGCCGAAGAACGCGTACAGCAGGAAGCAGGTGGTGACGAACGGCAGGATCCAGCCGGTGGTGCGCCGCATCGCTTCCAGGATCAGCAGCACCAGCGCCACGCCGAACACGATGTCCCAGTCGTTGGGCACGATGGAACGGTCGAAGAAATCGTCGCCGCCCGCGATCAGGTACACGGTGGTCGCGACACCGGCGATCGCCAGCAGCCAGTCCCACCACATGACGCGGTGGCGATACCGGTTCGCGACGGGAAAGATGAGGAACGACAGGAACAGCACGAAGGCGAGGTGGGTCGCGCGCAGGTGCTCGGGACGCACGATGGCGTAGGCGGTATACAGGTGGAAGAGCGACATCACGACCGCCACCGCGGTGACGAAGGCGGCGAGCCAGCCCTTGTGCCTGTTCTGGACGCCTTCCTCGCGCTCGATCATCTCCTCGGCGCGCTCGAGCGCCTCGGCGCTGATTTCCGGCGCGGGCTTGTGCAGCAGCGCTGCGTCGTCGCTCATTCAATCCCTAAAATGAAAAGCCCCGCCAGCAATCTGGACGGGGCGCGCGCGTTGCGCCAAAGGAGGAGGCACGGGGGAACCTTGGTTCCCCTGTTCCTACTTGATCTTGACGCCGCGCTCCGCCAGGTACTTGATCGCGCCCGGATGCCAGGGAATCGAAGAATTCTCGGCCTTCTGGTTCTCGAGCTTGATGTTCACCGCTTCGGCATGCACCCGGACCAGGTCGACGACGTTCTCGAACAGGGCCTTGGTGATCGTGTAGGCCATCTTGTCGTCCATGCTCTGGTGCACGGCCAGCAGGTTGGTCACCGTGGCCGCCTGGTTGTCGGCTTCCATGCCCTTGTACATCCGCATCGGGATGACGTCCTTGATGTAGATGTTGCCGTGCTTCTTGGCCATTTCGGGCACCAGGTGGGCGATGTCGATCATCTTGATCTTCACGCCCGGCGAATTCGACAGGTCGGTCACCGCCGCGGTCGGCAGGCCGCCGACCCAGAAGAACGCGTCGATCTTGCGGTCTTTCAGCGCGCTCACGGATTCGGCGGCGCCGAGCCGCTCGCGCTTCATGTCCTTGTCCTTGTCGAGGCCCGCGGCTTCGATGACGCGGAACGCGAACACTTCGGTCGCGCTGCCGCCCGATCCGGTGGAAACGCGCTTGCCCTTCATGTCCGCCATCTTGGTGATGCCGGTGCCGTCGATCGAGACCACGTGCATGCGGTTCGGGTACAGCACCGCGAGCGCGCGCACGGGGATGGGCTTGCCCGCGAACTTGTCCTGCCCCTTGAGCGCATCGATCGCCGCATCGGCCTGCGTGAATGCGATGTAGGGCTTGCCGGTGCCGATCAGCTGCATGTTGGCGACCGAGCCGCCGGTAACCTCGGCGGTCGCCTGCATGCCGGGCACTTTTTTCGACAGCACCGCGGCAAATCCGCCGCCGAGCGGGTAATACACGCCGCCGGTGCCGCCCGTGGCGATGGACAGGTTCTGCGCCTGCGCGGCGCCGGTCAGCGCGAGCAGCAGCGTCGCGGCAAGGCACTTGATGTTCCTCATGTCTCCTCCTTCTTATAGGTATGGATGATTCTATTACGTCTTGACGCCAAGGCTCGCCAGTGCTGCGGTGCGGCGCTCCATTGAATCGCTCTTCACCCGCGCGTACAGGCTGCCGCCGTGGCTGTCCATCGCGACCACCAGCGGCCCGAAACCTCGCACCCTGAATTGCCAGAGCGATTCCGGGTGCAGGTCGTCGAGGTCCACGTCCTCGATCGCCTCCACCCACGTGGTTTCCAGCGCCGCCGCCCCGCCGATGATCGCCAGGTACGCGCCGCCGAGTTCCCTGAAGGCTTTCAGGGACTCTTCGCGCAATCCGCCCTTGCCGATCACCAGCCGCACCCCGTTCTGCGCCATCAGCGGCCGCGTGAAACGCTCCATGCGGTCGCTGGTGGTGGTGCCGATGCAGGACGGCTGGTAGCCCGACGGATGCGCGGCGCTCTTTTCGACCTTCTTCACGTTGGGCGCGGTGTGGATCACCGCGTGTCCCGCAAGGTCGAAGCGCGTCCTGCGCCCGCGGTCGAACATGTGGATCTGCGTCGCATCGCGGATGCCGTACAGCGTTCCCTCCAGCGTCACGGTGTCATTGACGCGGAGCGTGCGGACCTGCGCCTCGCTGAACGGCGCCTCGAGATCGTGGTGCGCCACGGTCAGGATTTTTCCCCGAGCAGCGCCTTCTTGAGGTCGTCCTGCACCGGCTTGTCGCCCAGCCAGATGCGCAACAGCGCGCGGTAGAAATCCTCGCCCTGGATCGGCAGGCCCGTCACCCTGCCATCCACGGTGACCGTGGTGCCGGCGGCCGACAGCCAGTCGAGCGTGATGCGCATCCCCTTCTTCGCCTCCTTCATTTCCGCCATGACCGCGGCGAGCTGCTTCGCGCGCGGCTCGAGCGCCTTCATCTCGGCCTCGCTGTGGTTGTCCTTCATGCCGTCCATCAGCGCGTCCGAGAACTGGTCCGCCCCGACATCGCGCAGCATGTGGATCACGATGCGCTTGCGTCCGGCCGTGCCGATGACATCGGCGGCGGCCGCTTTCTTCTGCGGCAGGTAGAGCCCCATCGCGTAGACCTGGAAAATCGCGCGCTTGCGCACCCCGGCCCCGTTGAGCACCAGCTGCTCGTCGGTATCGGCGAGCGCCACGCCCGCCACTTCCGCGCTGGATGCGGAAAATGCGGCGGGAAATGCGACAAGCAACGCAACCAGCGCCCTAAAAACCATATTCAATTCCCCCTGGACGGAAAACCGCGCGCGCTCGCCGCGCGGAATGGCACTGCATGTTCACTGCCACCGGATTCATGGTGATGTGCGTGGCGGCGGTTTCCACATGCACCGCGAATGCGGTCGAATCGCCGCCGAGGCCCTGCGGCCCGACGCCGAGCATGTTGACCGCGCGCGTCAAATCCGTCTCCAGCTTCGCACCCTCCGGGTCCTCGCAGCGCGAGCCGAGGGCGCGCGTCGCCGCCAGCTTGGCGAGGTGCACGCAAAGGTCCGAGGTGCCGCCGACCCCGACGCCGACGATGGTCGGCGGGCAGGTCTTGCCGCCCGCTTCCAGCACGCAGTCGACGACGAAGGTCTTGATCGCGTCCGTGCCCTCGGCCGGAATCGCCATCTTCAGCCAGGAATTGTTTTCCGACCCGGACCCCTTGGGGATCATTTCGATCTCGAGGACCTTTTCCTCGCCCGTAAATTCGAAGTGCACGACCGGCACGCCGCGTCCGGACGAATTCTGCTCGTTGACGCGCGTGGTCGGATGCACGATCGAGGAACGGAATGAATACTCGCGCGTCGAGCGCGAGCAGCCGCGCCGGATCGCCTCTTTCACTTCGAAGCCGTCGACCTCGACGCCGCGGCCGATGCGCACGTTGTAGATCGGGATGCCGGTGTCCTGGCAGAGCAGGTTCCGGGTGTCTTCGGCCACCCTGATGTTCCGCACCATGGTGCCGAGCATGCGCTTCGCGCCGGCATCCGACTCGCCGGCCGAGAGCCGATCGAAGCCCTGCTTGACATCGGGCGGCAGCAGCTTCAGCGCCCGGATGTAGAGTTCCTTGGCCGCTTCTTCGACCTGTTGCAGATCTACCTTCACTCTACTTTTATTTTCCGTTCCCGCACGACGCGCGCCCAGAGCGCCGTCTCCGTTTTCATGGCCGCACCCATCTCTTCCGGCGTATTGCCGACCGGCGCGAGTCCCTGCACATAGAGGCGCGCCTTCATTTCGGTGGATTCGAGCGCCTTCTTCGTGTCCTGGTAGACCTTCTGGATGATCTCCCTCGGGGTGCCGGTGGGCGCGACGATGCCGAACCAGCCGGTGTTCTCGAAGCCCGGCAGGGTCCTGGCGATCGCCGGCACGCCGGGCAGTTGCGCGAACTCGGTCTTGCTGGTCACGCCGAGCGCGCGCAGGCGGCCCGAGCCGATATGGCCGATGGCAGCCGCGACATTGGTGACCGCGAAGATGGTATCGCCGCCCACCAGGCCCACCAGGGCCGGGCCTTCGCCCTTGTAAGGCACCTGCACCGCGTCGACGCCGGCGGCATTGACGAAGTTTTCCGCGGCAAGATGGGTCTGCGAGCCGATCCCGGCGTGGCCGAAAGTGAGCTTGCCCGGCTGCGCCTTGGCCGCATCGATCAGCTCCTTCACGCTTTTGTACGGAGAATTCGCCGGCACCACCAGCACCTGCGGACCCGACACCACGTTGGTCACCGGCACGAAATCCTTTTCCGGGTTGTAGGCCAGCTTCGCGTAGATGTGCTGGTTGGCGGTCACCACCGAGCCCGAGGGAAAGAACAGGGTGTAGCCGTCGGGCGCCGCCCGCGCCGCTTCCGCGGCACCGACGCCGCCGCCCGCGCCGCCGCGGTTCTCGATGACCACGGTCTGGCCCCAGATCTCGGTCAGCTTCTGGCCGAGCATGCGCGCCGATATGTCGGTCGCGCCGCCGGGCGGGAACGGGACGATGAAGCGGACCGATTTTTGCGGCCAGGCCTGAGCATGTGCGGCGGACGAGAGCGCGAACAGCAGCCCGATCGCAAGCGCGGTCGCCGCCGCGACGGCCGCAAGGGTTTTCTGCCAGTCACGCCAGGGTAGGAATTCGATCATGAGGATTCTGATGCCTCCAGTCAGGTGGATTGCCAGCAGCAGCACGATAGCCCATTCGCTCGCCCTTAGCAGCGGCTGGTCGGCCCAGCGCAGGAAGGATTCTAGCGCCGCATCCCCCTCGATCGCCTGCGCCAGCGCCCAGAAATGCAGCGGCAGGAACAGCGCCAGCGCGATGCCTGAGAGCCGGTGCGCCAGCGCAAAGTTCCGCGACGGAAGATTTACCCGGGGTGAACTCATCCGAATACCCCGAGCACGGCCCGCATGCCCGCGGTCCAGATGATGCCGGCAAAAGCAGCCAGCAGCCAGTCCCGCGCCGGACCGCGCCAGCCGAGCCATTCGCCCAGCACCGCGCGCAGGCCGATCGGCACGTGCACCACGATCGCCAGCACGAACAGCGTATAGAACGCGAACCAGGCGATGCTGCCCCGGGTGCGCGCGAGGATCTCCACCGCCGTGAGGCCGCCGCGCACGGCGTAGATCATGGTGGCGAGATGGACCAGCACGCAGAAGCCGAGCACCGCCGCGCTCGCGCGCTGCGCCATCCAAAGGAGGGTTTGCGCCCTTGCATCAGTCATGAATTCCTGTCGAAAAGAGATAAAGCAGTTTCCCTCTTCAACCCCGCGATGGCCGAAGTCGGCGAGATCTGCTTCGGGCAATGCTCGGTGCAGCTCATGTGCGTGTGGCAGGAATGGCAACCGGCATCGCCGGCCACCGCGCGCAGCCTTTCGGCATTGCCGGATTCTCTTTCATCCTTTACCAGCGTCCACGCCCGGTTCAGCGCCGCCGGCCCAAGGTAATCCGGATTCCACGCGACAACGTCGCAGGAGCTGTAGCACACCGCGCAGCCGATGCATTCGATTCCCCTGTCAATTTCCTTCCTGTTCTTGTCTTCGGAAGAAATCAGCGCAAAGTCTTCCCGCCGCGTGCGCCTGCCCTGGAAGCTGCCCTTCGCCTTCGCCCACTTGTCGAAGAACTCGCGCATGTCGGTGACGAGGTCCCGGATCACCGGCAGGTTTCGAAGCGGTGCGATAACCATCTCCGAATTTTTTCCCAAAACAGAATCAACATGGGTTCGACACGTCCACCTCGCGCGTCCGTTCACCGTCATGGCGCAGGACCCGCACATGCCGACGCGGCAGGCGAAGCGGTAGGCGAGCGTGGGATCGAGGACGCGCTGGATGTAGGTGACGACATCCAGCACGGTCTGGCTGGGATGGCGCGGGACCTCGAATCCCTGGAAACCTGAACTTCTCTTGACTGAAACCTTCAAGCCGATTCGTACAAGCGGGTGAGGACGAACTCGCGATGCCCGAGTGCTTCCGCCGCGGTGAGGCGGCCGTTGGCGGTGCGGAACATGCACTCGAGCAGCGCGTCGCCGGCCTGGTCGGGATTCATTTCCTTGCGCAGCAGGCCGGAAACGTCGACATCGACGTGCTCACCCATGGTGCGCACGGTGCGCGGATTGGCGCAGATCTTGATGTTCGGCAGGATCGGATTGCCGATCACGTTGCCCTGGCCGGTGGGGAAGAAATGCACCGTGTAGCCCGCGGCCGCGCACAGCGTCACCATCTCGGCGGCGGCCGACGAGGAATCGATGAACCAGAGCCCGGGCCCGGTGGGCCGCTCGTGCTTGTCGAGCACCCCGTCCACCTTGCAAAGCCGGCCGATTTTCTGGATGTTGCCTAGCGCCTTCTCCTCGATCGTGGTGAGGCCGCCGGCAATGTTGCCCTTGGTGGGCTGGGAGTCGGAGAGGTCGCTCGTCTTGTGCTTGTCGATGATCGCCTGGTAGCGGTCGAACATGAACTGGAACTTCTTCCTCACCTCGTCGTTGGCGCAGCGCGCCGCAACCAGGTGCTCGCCGCCGGTGAGCTCGGTGGTCTCGCCGAAAGCGAGCGTCACCCTGTGCGGGTAGAGCTTGTCGAAGGCGTTGCCGACCGTCGGATTGGCGCCGCAGCCGGACGTGGTGTCGGATTCGCCGCACTTGGTGGACACCCACAGGTCCTTGAGCGGCCGTTCCTCGCGGCGCAGCTCCGAGGCCCATTGCACGAACTCCCTGGCCTTCTTCGACGCCCGCATGATGGTGTCGTGGTCGCCGTGGCCCTCGATGCCGAAATAGGCGACCGGCTTGCCGGTGGCGGCGACGGCGTCGGCCACCTTCTTGGCCCAGCCGTCTTCGATGCAGATCACGACCACCGCCGCGACGTTCGGATTGCAGCCGGTGCCGATGAGCGTGGCGAAGTGCAGGTCCAGGTCGGCGCCGAATTGCAGCCGGCCATAGGGGTGGGGGATGGCGAGCGCCCCCTTGATGTTGTGGGCGACGGCCTCGGCCGCGGCGTTGGAGAGGTCGTCGACCGGCAGGATGATGACGTGGTTGCGCACGCCGATGCGGCCGTTTTCGCGCTTAAAACCCCAGAATGTCGATTTTGCAAGATCCATGTTTCCTACATCCTCCTACCAGCGCTTCGTCTTGAGGTTGTGCACGTGCGTGTGCTCGCCGCGCGCGATCGGCGCGACGATCTTGCCGATGTCGACGCCGTACTTGATGACCGTGTCGCCCGCCTTGAAATCCTTCAGCGCGAGCTTGTGGCCGATCGGGATGTCGCTCTTCGCGGTCATCCTGATTTCCTTGTCGTCCTCCATGATCCAGCCGACCAGGTCCTGGCCCGCCTTGACGCCCTCGACCACCACGACGCCGACGCCATCGCCTTCCTCATGCACGACGAAATGAATCATCCACAGCCTCGCACTATGTTCGTTCGGGAAGCCGGTATTTTAGCCGCCGCGGGGCCTGCGGGCCTCACCGCCGGCGCAGGTTTTGCAGAACCGTCTGGGCCACCTCGCGCTTGAGCACCTTGCCTATCGAATTGCGCGGCAGCGTTTTCAGGACCGCGACGAGCCGGGGGGCGCGTATGCCCAGGCGGTCGCGGCACCAGGCCACCAGCACGCCGTCGGCCACCGGCTCGCGCAACACCACGGCGGCGACGGGGACATCCTGGTGCGCCACGACGCGCAGCGGAAAAGACGTTGCCTCGGCCACCGCAGGATGCTCAAGCAGGGCAGCCTCGATGTCCGCGGGGTAGAGCTTGATGCCGTCGAAGTTCATCAGGTCGTCGGCGCGCCCCTTGAAATACAACGCGCCCGCGTCCGAGAGCATGCCCAGGTCGCCGGTGTAGTACCAGCCGTCGCGAAAGGTCTTCGCAGTAGCCTGCGGATTGCCGATGTAGCCCGCCGGCATGCCCGGCGCCTTCACCCGGATGTGGCCGGGCTCGCCCGCGGGCAGCGCGACGTCGTCATCGTCGACGACCTCGAGTTGCACGCCGGGGGACGCAATGCCGACGGAGCCGGGATGCTGCTCCATCAGCCGCCGGTCGGCGTAGGTCAGCAGCGAGCCGACGTCGTTCGTGCCGTAGGTAATCACCATGTTTGGCGTCAGGCGCTCTCGCACGTCGCGCCGCAACTTGTGCGACGCGATCATGGCCCCGGTCCGCAGCACGCGGATTTCCGGAATCCGGGAATCGCCGGCGCGCAAGGCCGGCATCAGCCGGTGCAGGTGCGTGGGCAGGAGGTGGAGATAGTTCACCGGGTAGCGCTTCAGTGCGGCGATGAAGTCGTCCGAGGACTGGATGGGCTGCGAGGGAAACACCACGGCCGCGCCTGCCCAGTGCAGTTCCATGCACTGCCGAATCGCCGCATAGAACTCGAGCTCGATGACGCACAGAAGCCGGTCCGAGCGCCGGCCGGGGATCGCGCGGGCATATACCTCGCGCCACGCGCAATGCGCTGCATGGCTCTGCAGGACCGCTTTCGGTTCGGCGGTGGTGCCTGAAGTCATCGCGATGCGCCAGCCCGCATCTCCGCCCGGCGCGCGCAAGCTTTCGTCGACGGGCATTGCCGCGCTCACCAGCCACTCGGGATCGACGTCCGCGTCGCCGATCGTCGCCTGCACGCCAAAGCGCTGCTTGTACCGGGCGCGGACCGGTTCGGGTTCACTCAGCGGCAGCGAGATCTGCACCGCCCCCATGCGCGCTAGCGCGTACGCCACCACGAGGTACGCGGGGCTGCTGCGCATGGCGATGCCCACGACATCCCCCGGCGAAATGCCCCGCGATTGAAGCGCGGCCGCGGCTCGCCAGATCGCGCGGTCGAAGGTCTGGTAGTCGATCTGGCTGTCGCCCGCGAATACCGCCGTGGCAAGCGGCGTCTCGCGCGCATGGCGGCTGATGACGTCCGCCAGGTTCATGCCGGCATGTCGCAACGGAAGTCCTCGTACTTGCCGCCGGGCGTGCGCGCGATCGCGTCGGCGCAGGAGATCGCCAGGTCGAAACCGCCGCCCAGATCGGCGAGGAACGCGGCGCGCACGCGCGCTTCCTCCTTCGCGCTGAGCGTACGCGCCACGACGAGCACCAGCTCCAGCCGCTGCAGTTCCTTCTGCACCAGCTGGAACTGGCGCACCGGTGCGATGCGCCCGAGTTCGTCGCCGCTGGGCAGGCTCGGCCAGCGCGACTGGCCGCCGGGCATGCGCAGCATGTTGCGGCTGCGGCCGAGGATCCTTGCCAGCACCGGCAAGCCGCGCCCGCAATCGCAGGCGGGCCCGGTTTCGGCATAGTCGCCGAGCTCGTAGCGGATCAGGGGCGTGGCAAGGTTGTGCAGGTCGGTGACCAGAACCCGCCCCGCGGCGCCGTGCGGACGGGGACGGCCGGCGTCGTCCACCACCTCGACGATCAGGTTTTCCGACTGCAGGTGGTAGCGGTCTTCGTGCTGCGGGCACTGGAACGCGATCGGGCCGGTCTCCTCGCTGCTGTAGATGTCGGTCACCGCGACGCCAAAGGCCTGGCGCGCAAGCTCCCGCAGGCCCGGCGGCAGCGACTCCGCGTAGGTGGTGGCCTGTCGCAGGCCGGGCAAGCGCAGGCCGCGTTCCAGCGCCGTCTGCGCGAGCGCCCGCAGGTTGGTCGGAAAGGTCGAGAGATACGCGGGGCGCACGCGCTGCAGCCAGTCGAGCTGCTCGCCCACCGTGGCGCGGATGTTGAGTGCGTCGACCGGCTTGGTGGCGTAGCAGTAACCCCAGCCGGCGGCGCGCTTGCCCTCCGGCGGGAGGCCGCTGCCGTCGCGGAAATTGCGTATCGTGGCCGCGGTCAGCGTCAGGTCCCGGCCGTGCCAGCGATGCTCGCGCTGGTAGAGGGCGCGCCGGAACAGCCCGGAGACCGAACTCATCTTGAACTCGACCGGCCGCCCGGTCGAACCGCTGGAGCGCACCGTGCGCAGCGGCAGGTGCGCGGGCGGGACCGCGTTGCTCACGAGCGCGGCCGGTTCCGCCTGCGCCTCGGCCCTGGACAGGATCGGCAGCGCCTGCAGCATTGCCGCGCCAACGCGGCCCGAATCCGGCAGTCGCTTCCGGTAGTGCGGCACGCTGCGCTTGGCGTGGCTGAGCAGCACCGCAAGTTGGCGGTACTGCATGGCGGCGAGGCGCCCGGGGGCCCACCATTCGGAATCCTGGAACTGTTCGTGCAGCGCCAGGACCGCCATGGTGTCGGCGCGCGGCAGCGCCGGCCAGGCGAGTCCCGGGACGACCGAATCCACGCTGCCGGCGAAGCGGACCGGCGCGCGGCTGCGCTCAGCGCCTGAGGCCAAGGGCTTCCAATGGACTAGGACCGCATCCAGTAATCGGGCCGCAGGACCCTGCGCGCCGTTTCGAGGTCCGGCACCCGCTGCATCGCGGTATGGAAAGGATGCGCCGGCTCGCTCCGGATCGAGGCGGCGTGTTTTGCCGCAAACCGCTCCCGGTAGATGGCGTAGTTCGGATCCGGCCCGTTCGCCGAGGAATGGAAAAATCCGAGCATCGGCACCACGGCCAGTTTCAGCCCCGCCAGCGCCGCGCGAAACGTGAAGTCGATGTCGTAAAAGTGAAAGCCGTCGAAGGTGTCGGCATCCCAGCCGATCCGCTCGACCGCGGCGCGCCGGGCCGCCAGGAACATTCCGTCCATCGCGACCATGCCGCCGATGATCGGCGCCGGCACCGAGTAGATCTCGACATCCAGCGTTCCCTTGCCGTTCGGCAGCACCACCTGCCCGAACTGGTGCCCGACACCCGCGTGGGTCCAGACCGGACTCACGAGCCTGTCCGTCCCCGTCGCCCCGATCACGTCGTACCTTGCGAGCGCATCTTCCAGCACCGGGACGAAATCGTCGAACAGGTACTCGATGTCGTGGTGCGAATACACCAGCAGCTCTCCCCTCGCCTGGCGCGTGCCCCTCGCGTATCCCTCGCACATCGAGCGCGCGTCGGGGATCACGATCATTTCGTGCGGCACTCCCGCCAGCAGGCGCCCGTACATCGCCGCTATCCCCGCCGCCATCTTGGGGAGATGGCTGTTTACGATCACCGAAATCATGTCCGCCGCATCCTCCCACGGGAGTCGGCGCACTGTCCACGGCGCACAGGTATGCTTCCGTGATGCTCCACCGCCGCCGATTCCTGGGGACCGTTGCCGCACTCGGCATTTCGCAGGCGATTCCACTGCGCGCCGCCGACGGCAGGCCCGGCTTCGACTCCTACCCCTTCGCGCTGGGAGTCGCCTCGGGCTATCCGCGACCCGACGGCATGGTGCTGTGGACCCGGTTGCTCGGGAACTTCGCTCCGTCGCCCATCCCGGTGCGCTGGGAAGTCGCGGATGACGCGGCAATGCGCACGATTGTCGCCGCCGGTACCGCCGAAGCGCTGCCGGCGTGGGCCCATTCTGTGCACGTCGAAGCACGGGGCCTCAGTCCCGGCCGCTGGTATTGGTACCGGTTCCTGGCGGGCGACGCAGTCAGCCCAGTTGGCCGTACGCGCACCGCGCCTGTCCGCGGAGACGCCGCCGCGCGCCTGCGCTTTGCGTTTGCCTCCTGCCAGCAATACGAGCAGGGCTGGTTCAACGCCTACCGGCACATCGTTGCCGATGAGCCGGACCTCATCGCCTTCCTCGGCGACTACATATATGAATCTTCCTGGGGCAGGGATCACGTGCGCAAGCACGGCAGTCCCGCGCCGCACAGCCTGGAGGAGTACCGGACGCGCTACGCACTTTACAAGGCGGATCCGGACCTCCAGGCCGGACACGCCGCCTGTCCATGGATCGCCACCTGGGATGACCACGAAGTGGTCAACGACTATGCCGGCGAGCATCAGGGCAGCGAAGCCGCCGGCCGGTCTTTCGCCGCGCGCCGCACGGCCGCCTACCGGGCGTATTACGAGCACATGCCCTTGCCCGCGGCCATGCGTCCCGGGAGCGGCGGGATGCGCATCTACACGCAACTCGACTGGGGCGATCTCGCCAGCTTTTTCGTGCTGGACGACCGCCAGTACCGCGCTTTCCAGGCCTGTCGCCAGCCCGCTACGCGCAGCGCGCCGGTGGTCGAAGCCGGCGCGTGCGCCGAGCTGGACGATCCGGCGCGCAGCATGCTCGGCGCCGAGCAGGAAACGTGGCTGGCAGCCGCGCTCGGCAGCTCGCGCGCGCGCTGGAACCTGCTCGCGCAGCAGACGCCGATGGCGCAGTTCGACCAGAGGCCCGGGCCGGGACGCCGCGCCTGGACCGACGGCTGGGACGGCTACCCGGCCGCGCGCAAGCGCCTTCTGCAATACCTGCAGTCGAGCGGGACGCGAAATCCGGTCGTCCTCGGCGGCGACGTTCATGCGTTCAACGTCAACGACCTGAAGACCGACTTCGACGACCCGCGCTCGCCCGTCGTGGCGAGCGAATTCGTCGGCAGCTCGGTCACGTCGCAGGCCTGGGCGCAGGAAAAGCTGAACGAGTTCCTGCCCGACAACCCGCACATGAAGCTGGTCGACAGCCGCTTCCGCGGCTACGTTCGCGTGGATGTTGCGCCGGGCCTGTTGCGCGCCGATCTGCGCGCGATGGAGACCGTGACCAGGCCCGAGGCGGCTTGCAGCACGCTCGCAAGTTTCGCGGTCGAAGACGGCAAGGCGGGACCTCAACGCGCGTAGCGCGCTCCTGCACTCGTGCAGTGCGTTCATCCCTCCAGCGTGAAATAGAACGTCGCGCCCTCGCCCAGTCCCGAATCCGCCCAGACGCGCCCGCCGTGGCGCTGCACGATCCGCTCCACGATGGCGAGGCCTAGTCCCGTACCCTCGAACTCGGATTCGTCATGCAGCCGCTCGAAGACGCCGAACAGCTTCCCGGCGTGGCGCATGTCGAAGCCCACGCCATTGTCGCGCACGAAATACGCGCGCGCGCCATCCTCGAACCCGATATCGATCGTCGCCGGCGAGCGCCCGCGCGAATACTTGAGCGCGTTGCCGAGCAGGTTGATCCAGACCTGCTTCAGCAACAGCGCGTCCGCGGCGCAGTCGGGCAAGGGCCCGAGGCGGATCGCGGCGCTGCCCGCCGGCTGCAGTTCCCGGATCACCTCCTGGACCAGGGCGCCGGTGGCCACGGGATAGCGGACGACCGCGCGCCTGCCCAGCCGGGAGAACTCGAGCAGCCCTTCCAGCAGTTGCGCCATGCGCGACGCGTTCGCCTCGACGAATCCGAGCAGCTTCCGGCCGTCGTCGGAAAGCCGCTGCCCCTCGTTTGCCTGCAGCAGGTGGACAAAGCCATTGATCGCGCCCAGCGGCGCGCGCAGGTCGTGCGACGCCGAGTAGGTGAACGCCTCCAGCTCGCGGACCACCGTTCCGAGTTCCTCGGTGCGCTCCTTGACGCGCGATTCGAGCAGGGTATTGGCGTCGCGCAGGGCGTTCTCGGCGCGCTGCTCGAGCTCGACCTGCCGGCTGATATCCGCGCCCGTGCCGCGATAGCCGCGAAAGCTGCCATCCTCGCCGAACACCGGCACGCCGCTGGTGGTAACCCAGCGCACGCCTTGCGGCGTCCGGTGTTCGTAGCGCAGGTCGCGAAACGCCTCGCGCCGCTTGAGTTTTACGAGGTGCGAGCGCCAGGGCTCCTGCTCGAGGTCCGCGCCGGCCGCGGCGGCAAGCTGCGCGCGCGACTTGCCGTAATACCAGTCGCGCGGCATGCCGGCGATGCGCTCGATGTCCTCCGAAAACCAGGAGAAGCGGTGCTCGGCGTCGGTTTCCCAGAACCATTCGCCGCTCGCCGCGGCGAGATCGCGAAAGCGCCGCTCCGATTCCTCGAGCGCCAATTGCGCGCGCTTCTGGCCGCTGATGTCGATTCCCGAGGTGAGCATGCCGCCATCGGGCATGCGGTGGTCGGTGACGAGGACCCAGCGGTCCTTGTCGCGGCGCTGCTCGAACGACTGCCCGCGCCGGCGCTGCGCCAGCCGCCGCGCGAGCCAGGCTTCTTCCTCGCCGACCGCCTCGACCGGCACGCCGCGCCGCAGCCCTTCGCGCAGGTATTCGATGTAGGAAGCGCCCGGCTCCAGCCAGGCAAGTCGCGCCGCATTGCCCTCGCGGAAGGCCCGGCTCACGAGCACGATCCGGTCCTGCGCATCGCAGAGCACCATCTCGATGGCAGCGTTCTCGATCGCGTCGGCGAAGGTGTTCGTTACCCGCTCGACGCGCCTGCGCTCGCTCAGGTCCTGCACCGTGGCGACGCGATAGATCGGGCGGCCTGCCGCATCGTTGACGTTGACCAGGTCCACCTGCACCGGAAACGCGCTGCCGTCGGCGTGCAGGAAGCCGGACTCGAAGCTTGCCCGGCCGGCGCGTTCCGCCTTTTCAATTTGTTCGCGCGCCTGCGCACGCGCGTCCGGCGCATAGACTTCGACGATGCGCATTCCCGCGACCTCGTCCGGCGAGCGCCCCAGCATGCGCGCAAAGGCGGGATTGCATGCGAGCACCAGTTGCGTCCGGGCATCGCCCATCGCGATGCCATGCGCGCAATGCTCGAACGCATCGGCCCATTTGCGCACCTCCACCTCCGCCTCCCGGCGCTCGTGGATGTCGGCCGTGACGCCGATCATGCGCAACGGCCGGCCGCGCGCGTCGGCTTCCGCGCGTCCCCGGCCGAGCATCCAGCGCGTCACGCCATCGGTGCGCACCACCCGGAACTGCGCTTCGTAGGGAACGCGGCGGCGCTTGCGCGACAAGGCGTCGACTGCGGCGCGCCCGGCGGCCACGAAACCGGCGCGGTCCTCCGGATGCAGCATGTCGCGGAAATCGGGCCATTCGCCGCAGGCGGGGCGCGGTCCGAGCAGGCCCTCGGGCGAAATCGCCCAGTGCAGGCGATCGCTGGCGATGTCCCAGACCCAGGCCCAGACGCGCGCCGCCTCCGCCGCGAAGCCGAATTGATTCCGGCGCATGGCGGCCTGCTGGGTCTTGAGTTGCGTCGAGCCACGGCGCTTGGCCGGCTTTGCTTTGCGCAATCGCTACCCCGGCTTGTGAGGGGAGCCGGGAATCATGCCACACGGCGTTTGCGGGATTCGGCCCTGACGATTTCTTGCCGAAATTACGCGGGTTCAGCGGCAGCGCAGATTTGCCGACCAGTCCTCGACCGGCTTGGTGCAGTCCTGCTCGACGACGCGGCGATCGGGATCGAGCGGCGGCACGCCCCAGCCCGATACCGGGTACGAGTTCGACCACGCGCTCGATCCGGATGCCCTCAGGTCCAGGTCGCTGAGGTAGGAATGCGAAGCGAGTATCACCGCGGCAAAGAATGTCCCCAGGGCCGACGCGGAACCGCTGGTATTGACATAAACGGTGCTGCCCGAAGTGGCGACGCCCGCCGGAGGCATTCCGCCGGACGAAAACCGCACGTAGGAATGATCCCCGCCGCAGCCGGCCAGCAGCGCGACGAACACCAGAGCGAAAAGTACGGACAGTGCGCTTCGGCGCATCATCCCGCAGCGCGCGTCAGGCGGTCCCTGATCGCATCCCATTCGGCGGATTCGGGCGGCATTTCGACCAGTATAACGCCGCACCCCGCCGCATCCAGTTCCCGCAACGCCGCGTAAAGCCGCTGCGCGCAGGCGCGCGGCTCCTTGGGCACGCGGATCCAGTAGTCGACGCGCTCGTCCGGCCTGGAAAAAGCCAGCACTGCGACGGCATCTCCGCGTTTTGCGATCTCGGCGTCGAGCGCATGCGACGGCACCAGCACGACCGGCGTCTTCGGCGCGTAGTGGCGTTCGAGGCCGCCGGAATGGCGGGGCGAGCCCGCCGTTTTCTTCTGGATTTTCATCTTCAAGAGATCTTCGATATCGGGCTCCGAAATTCTCCCCGGCCTCAATATGCGGACATCACCTCCCGAAAGGTCGACGATCGTCGATTCGATGCCGACCTCGCTCGGGCCGCCGTCCAGCACGAACTCCACTTTCATCTCATCGACGACGTGCTTGGCCGTCGTCGCGCTGACATTGCCGAAGCGGTTCGCGGACGGCGCCGCGATGCCGCCGTCGAATTCGCGCAGCAGTGCCTGCGCCACGGGATGGGAGGGCACGCGCAGGCCGACGCTGTCCTGGCCGCCGGTGACGAAATCCTTCGCTTTCGGCGAGCGCTTGAGCACCATCGTGAGCGGCCCCGGCCAGAAATGCGCGGCGAGTTTGCGCGCCGCGTCCGGAACTTCCCTGGCGAATTCGAAGGCCCCATCCGCGGTCGCGAAATGGACGATCACGGGATGCTCGGCCGGGCGGCCCTTGGCCGCGTACAGGCGCGCCACGGCTTCGGCGCTGGCGGCGTCCGCGCCAAGGCCGTAGACGGTTTCGGTGGGGAAGGCGACCAGCCCGCCCGCGCGCAGGACCTGCGCCGCGTGACGGACTTCGGAGTTCACAACTTCAGCGGTGGTGCTTTGAGCACCGCGTCGGTCTGCTTTGCCCTGAACTCAGATAATTTTTTGTCAAGGGAAGAATCCGAGAGAGCAAGTATGGCCACAGCAAACAACGCCGCGTTTGCCGCGCCCGCCTCGCCGATCGCCAGCGTCGCGACCGGAATGCCTTTCGGCATCTGCACCGTGGAGAGCAGCGAATCCAGCCCGCCGAGATGCTTGGAGGGCATCGGCACGCCGAGCACCGGAATCGTCGTGTGCGCGGCGACCACGCCGGCGAGGTGCGCCGCGCCGCCGGCCGCGGCGATGATCGCCTTCATGCCGTTGTCCTTCGCCGCGCCGGTCCACGCCATGACGGCAGCCGGCGTGCGGTGCGCGGACATGGCTTTCGCTTCGTACGCGACGCCGAACTCCTCCAGCACTTTCGCGGCGGGCTTCATGGTGTCCCAGTCCGAGGCGGATCCCATCACGATTCCAACGAGCGGTTTCATCAGAGTTTCTTCCCTGCGATTTTTTCGAGAGCTTCACGGTACTTGGCAGAAGTACGAGCGATCACGTCGGCCGGAAGTTTCGGCGCCGGCGGGGTCTTGTCCCAGTCGAGCGTCTCCAGGTAGTCGCGCACGAACTGCTTGTCGTAGGACGGCGGCGACATGCCGACCTGATACTGGTCCGCGGGCCAGAAGCGCGAGGAATCGGCGGTGAGGACCTCATCGATCAGCACAATCTGGTTGTTTCCGTCCAGGCCAAATTCAAACTTGGTGTCGGCGATGATGATCCCCTTGGTCGCCGCGAACTCGGACGCCTCCTTGTAAAGGCGGATGCTGACCGCTTTCACTTTCTCGCCGACATCCTTGCCGACGATCTCGCACATGCGCTCGAAGGAAATGTTCTCGTCGTGGCCGGTCTCGGCCTTGGTGGCCGGCGTGAAGATGGGCTCGGGCAACTTCTGCGCCTGTTTCAAGCCGGGCGCGAGCTTGATGCCGCAGATCGCGCCGGTCGCCTGGTAGTCCTTCCAGCCCGAACCGATGATGTAGCCGCGCACCACGGCTTCCACCGGCAGCGGCTTGAGCTTCTTCACCACGATGGCGCGGCCGCGCACCTGGGCCTTCTCGTCCTCGCCCTTCACCACCGACTCCGGGTCGATGCCCGTGAGGTGGTTCGGCACCACGTGGCCGAGCCTGGCGAACCAGAAGTTCGCAAGCTCGGTCAGCACGCGGCCCTTGTCGGGGATGGGATCGGACAGCACTACGTCGAAGGCCGACAGGCGGTCCGACACGAGGATCATCATCTTGTCGCCGTCGACGGCGTAGATGTCGCGCACCTTGCCCTTGCCGATGCGCTTGAGGCTACGAAGGTTCGATTCGAAAACCAATCTGGATTCGTTGCTCGCCATCACGCGGCCTGCTTTTCGAGTTCGGCCTTCCACTTGCCCTGCGCCGCGAGGCCGTTCATCTGCGCGCGGTGATGGAAGGCGCGCTGCGCCGCGCCGGTGTTGCTGCTCTGGCCCTTCCAGGCATTCAGCGCGGGGTTCTGCAGCGCGCGCGAATACGAAAAGGTCAGCGGCCAGGGCAGTCCCTTCATCGACGCCATGGCATTCAGGTGCGCGGTCGCCGCGACGTCCGACTGGCCGCCGGAGAGGAACACGATGCCCGGCTGCGCCGCCGGCACGGTGCGCTTCAGGACGCGCACGGTGCGCTCCGCCACTTCGTCCACCGCCGCCTGGCGCGCGTTCGCCTTGCCCGAGACCACCATGCTGGTCTTGAGTATCAGGTGCTCCAGCGACACATTGTGCGCGGCCATTGCGGCGTAGGCCGCGCGCAGCGTCGCCTCGGTGACCTCTTCGCAGCGTTCGATCGTGTGGCCGCCGTCGAGCAGCACCTCGGGCTCGATCATCGGCACGATCGACGCCTCCTGGCACAGCGCCGCGTAGCGCGCGAGCGCGTGAGCGTTGGCGTAAAGGCAGGCATGGCTGGGAATGCCCTCGCCGATGGTGATCACCGCGCGCCATTTCGCGAACCGCGCGCCCTGCTTGAAATAGCCCGCGAGGCGCTCGCGCAGCCCGTCCAGGCCCTCGGTCACCTTCTCGCCGGGGCACAGCGCCAGGTTCTTCGCGCCGGTATCCACCTTGATGCCGGGCAGGATGCCCTTGCCCGCCAGGTAATCCGGGAAAAGCACGCCCTCGTTCGTCTTCTGCCGCGTGGTCTCGTCAAACAGGATCACGCCGGAGATGAACTGCTCCACGCCGGGCGTGGTGAACAGCAGCCCGCGGTAGGCGCGGCGATTTTCCTCGGTACAGGCCGCATTGATGGTCTTGAAGCGGGTTTCGCAAGTGCCGCTCGACTCGTCGGCGGCGAGCACGCCCTTGCCCCTGGCGACCATCGCGGCCGCGGTTTTCGACAGCAACGCCTTGTCCATTCTGTCCCTCGATGCCGTTGGAAATGGTGCGGAATTCGAGCCGGAATTTTACCGCGCCTCGCGCCCGGGGTGGACCTGCACGAGGCGCTGCGCATCGGCGCGCACGAAATCCATGAACGCCCGCGCTGCCGGCGCAACCTGCTTGCCTACGGGGTACACGAACTGCCACTGCCGCTCCAGCGGCAGGCCTTCCAGGTCGAGCACGGCGAGCTGGTTCTGTCCGCTGTCCAGGCCGAGCGTATGGCGCGAGAGGATCGATACGCCCAGCCCGGCGAGGATCGCCTCCTTGACGGCCTCGTTGGTCGAGAGTTCCATGCGCACGCGGGGCCGGATGCCGTGCCGGGCGAAGAGCTCATGACTCACGAGGCGCGTCCCGGAACCAGGTTCGCGCATCAGGTAGGACTCCCCGGCCAGCGCCGAGAAGGGGATGCGCCGCCGCTGCGCGAATGGATGGTCGGCACGCGCGAACAACACCATTGGATTGGCGAGGATCGGCTGGCAGACCACCTCCTGCTCGCTCGGCGGGTTGGCGAAGATGTAGAGGTCGTCCTCGTTGCGCGCCAACCGGTCGATCAGGCCGGCCCGGTTGTGGATCTGCAGCGATACCTCGATCTTGGGATGCCGGCCGAGGAAGACCCCGAGCAGCCGCGGGGCGAAGTATTTGCAGGTGGTGCTCACCGCCAGGCGCAGGCGGCCGTCCTCCAGCCTGCGCAGGCCCGAGAGCGCGTCGTCGATGCGTCCGAATGCGGCAAACAGGTCCCGGCACCCCTCCTGCAGTGCCGCGCCCGCCGGCGTGAGGTGCACCTTCTTGCCGATCTGCTCGAACAGGGGCACGCCGAGCGTGTCGGACAGCTTCCTGATCTGGGTGGAAACCGTGGGCTGCGCGAGGTGCAGCTCTTCCGAGGCGCGCGTGAAGCTGCCCAGGCGCGCACTGGACTCGAAAACGGCCAACTGGGGGAGCATTCCGTGGCGCAGAAAGCGCCGGACGACGGCTGTCGGCATGGCAGGACCCTTTACCTGTTAAGGCAAAGGTCTCGCTCGTTTCCGCCCTCTGGAAACCTCCGCGACCGGGTCCCCTGCAACATGGGGACCGAATTGACGACCGTGGAGCCGGGCCGGGATGACCCTGAAGCTACTCCCGCTTTGCTTGCTGGGGTGATTTAAGCATGCGTCCCGCAGCCGCGCAACTGCGCGATTTTTCCAATATCCCTCATGCATTGCGAATCGCGAAGCCAAGCATCGCGAAAATAGACTGTACGCGCGTCCCGATCGCGCGGAACAATGCCCCGCCATGGACATCCTCTCGACAGAGTTTCTGGCCGCGCTCGCCGCGATCGTCGTCATCGATCTGGTGCTCGCGGGCGACAACGCGATCGTCATCGCGCTTGCCGCCCGCAGCCTGCCGCCGGCCCTGCAAAAACGCGCCATCGTCTGGGGCGCCGCCGGCGCCATCGTGGTGCGCAGCGCGATGACCATGGTCGTGGTCTGGCTGCTGCATGTCCCGGGCCTGATGCTGGTGGGCGGCGCGCTGCTCGTCTGGATCGCCTACCGGCTGCTCGTGCCGCCGGAAGGCGGCGACGAAAACCACCACCCCGCCGCCGTCACCTTCTGGGGCGCGATGAAGACCATCATCATCGCGGATGCCGTGATGGGCCTGGACAACGTGCTCGCGGTCGCCGGCGCGGCGCACGGCAGCTACCTGCTGGTGGCGCTGGGACTGCTGATCAGCATCCCGATCGTGATCTGGGGCTCCACCCTTATCCTCAAATGGATCGAGCGCTATCCGGCGCTGGTCTACTTCGGCGCCGGGGTGCTTGCCTGGACCGCCGCAAAGATGATGATGCACGAACCGCTCGTGCAGAGCGTCTTTGCAGAAAGCGACGCCCTTGTCGCGCTCGTCTACCTTGCGGTGATCGGCGGCGTGCTGTGGGCGGGATTCGCCAGGAACCACCGCCGCCTGGATTCGCGCATCAGCGCGCGGCTCGCGCAGATGCGCGGCAGCACCGCCCTCCCCGGCTCTTTCACGCTTTCCAACGCAGGAGATCCCGCCATGCAACGCATCCTCGTTCCCGTCGATGGTTCACGCAACGCCGAATTCGCGGTGCGCCATGTGATCGCCGAATTCATGAAGGATTCGGCCAAGGAAGTCCACCTCCTCAACGTGCAGCCGCCGTTTTCCCGCCACATTGCCCAGTTCGCCAGCCGCGGGAACCGCGACGGCTGGCACCGCGACCAGGCGGAAAAGGCGCTCGCGCCGGCGCGCCGGCTGCTCGAGCAGCACGGCGTGCCGCACGCGTCGGGCTACAAGCTGGGCGACAAGGGCCGGGTCATCGCGGACGAGGCGCGGCGCCTGCGCTGCGACCACATCGTGATGAGCACCGCGCGCAAGAACTCCCTCACCCGCATGCTGCAGGACTCGACCACCAACAAGGTGCTGGAACTGACCGGCGTCCCGGTCGAGCTGATCGCCGGCGACTCGGTGTCGAGCCTCGAGCGCTGGGGCGTGCCGGTCGGCCTGGGCGCCGCGCTCGCGCTGCTGATCTCCGCGATCGACTAGACCGCGCGTTTTTTTGCTTCACGCGCCTCGATCGCCGCGAGGCGCGCCAGCAGGCGCCGCGCGCGCTCGACCACCGGCACGTCGATCATCCTGCCGTCGATGGCGAATGAGGCGCGCCCGCCCGCTTCGGCCTTTTCATTCTCCTCGATGACGCGGCGCGCGAACGCCGCCTCTTCCGGCGAGGGGGAATACTCCCGGTTCACGATCGGCACCTGCCCTGGATGGATGCAGCCCGCCCCCATGAAGCCGAACTGGCGCGAGCGCCGCACCATGCGCGCGAAGGCCTCCCAGTCGCCGAACGCCGCCACGCTGGCGATGAAGCCGAGCGGCATCAGGCCGCCCGAGCGCGCCGCAAAGACCATCTGCTGCTTGGGCATGAGCAGCGTTTCTTCGACCGGCTCCATGCCGGTTGCCAGCGCGAAGTCCTCGCCGCCGATGTTCATCGCCACGAGGCGCGGGCTCGAGCGCGCGATCGCGGGCATCCGGAAGAACGCGGCCGGGGTCTCGATCATCGCGATCAGCCTGGTATGCCCGGACGGCAGCCCGCGCTTCGCTTCGAGGCCGAAAATGAAATCGTCGATGCGCTGCACGTGTTCCGCGTCCTGCGCCTTGGTGATCGCGATGCCGTCGACCTCCTCGCAGATCGAGGCGTCAAGGTCCTTCAGCGTGACTTCATGCTCGCTGTTGATGCGCACTACGACATCGGCGCCGCCGCGCCGCACGCGCTTCGCCGCAGCCGGCACGAGCTTGCGCGCCGCGTCCTTCTGCGACGCGGGCACGCTGTCCTCCAGGTCGAGCTGGATGCAGTCGGCGCCGCGCGCGTGGGCCTTGTCGACGTACTTCTCGACGTTCACCGGCACATACATGAGGGAACGCCAGACGGGGAGATCAGGCTTCATTGACGACGATGCCTTTTTCTTCGAGGTTCTTTATTGCCGCGGAGTCCAAACCCAGGGACTGCAGAATTTCCAGATTGTGCTGGCCCAGTTTCGGCGCCGGGGTGCGGATCGAGCCCGGGGTGCCGAGCAGCCGCGGCACCACGTGGTGCATCGGGAACCGGCCCATCTCGGCGTCGGGATAGTCGGCCAGCAGCTCGCGCTCCAGGATGTGCGGGTCTTCGACGATCTGCGTCACGTCGTAGATCGGGCCGATGGTGACCTCGGCCTGGTCGAAGAACGCCACGTTCGCGGCCTGCGTACGCTTCGCAACGAAGGCGCCGATGATGGCGTCGAGCTCCGCGGCGCGCTTCACGCGCGCGGCGTTGGTGCTGTAGCGCGGGTCGTCCACGAGGTCTCCCCGCCCTATGGCGCGGAAGGTCCTTTCGGCCATTTTCTGCGTCGAGGCCGACAGGCCGACGTACTTGCCGTCCTTGCAGCGGTAAACGTTGCGCGGCGCGGTGTTGGTCGAGCGGCTGCCGGTACGCGGCTTGACCTCGCCGGTGAGGCGGTAGTTGGCGGCCTGCGGCCCGACGATCGCGAACAGCGGGTCGAGCAGCGGCAGGTCGACCACCTGTCCGCGCCCTCCCCGCTTCGCGGCCGCGCGCAGCGCGACCATCGCCGCCGCGGCGCCGTAGAGCCCGGCGATGCCGTCGGCGAGATACATCGGCGGCAGCACCGGCTCGCGGTCGGCGAAGCCGTTGATCGCCGCGAAGCCCGACATGCCTTCGACCAGCGTGCCGAAGCCCGGGCGCCGGCGGTAGGGCCCGCCCTGGCCCCAGCCGGAGATGCGCACGATGACCAGCTTCGGATTTTTCCTCAGCAGCCTTGCCGGGCCGAGGCCCATCGCCTCGAGCGTGCCGGGGCGAAAGCTCTCGATGAACATGTCCGCCGACGGCAGCAGCTTCATCAGCAGGGCGCGCGCCTCGGGCCGGCGCAGTTCCAGGCACAGGCTTTTCTTGTTGCGCGCGAATATTTTCCAGTGGGTCGACACGCCCGCCGTCTGCCAGGCCCGCAGCGTATCGCCCGCGGGCGGCTCGACCTTGATCACCTCGGCGCCGAAATCGCCCAGCACCTGCGTCAGCAGGTTGCCCGCGAAGAGGCGCGATAGGTCGAGCACCCGGACCCCGTCCAGCGGCCCCCGCGCCCCCGGCTTGTAGTTCCTTTTTTTCAGCCACTCCGCCTTGACGCCGGCATCGGCCGCGACTTTCTTCCAGGTGCCGATTTCTTTCCTGATCTGCGCGGCATGAAGCGGGCGATGAAATCCGAGCCCCCGCCCGGGGCGAAGGGCACGATGATGCGCACCGGCCTGGTCGGATACTGCTGGGCAAGGGCCGGGAGGCAAAGGAGCGAAGGAACCAGCGCCAGCAGCATCTTCATGGAACTTCTCCGCAAAATCGTATTCTATTAAAAGCGGGATCGTTTTCGGCGATAATGCGGCCCCGCAATTCGAACGGCCCCATGATAAAGATCGAAAACCTGGCGAAGAGCTTCGGCGCCAAGCGCGCCGTGGACGGCATCTCGTTCAACGTCGAGCGCGGCGAGGTGGTGGGCTTCCTCGGGCCGAACGGCTCGGGCAAATCCACCACCATGCGCATGATCACCGGCTACTACGCGCCCGACAGCGGCAGCGTGAGCGTGGGCGGCCACGACGTGGTCGATTCGCCGCTCCAGGCCAAGCGCCTCATCGGCTACCTGCCCGAGAACGCCGCCACCTATGCCGACATGTCGGTGCGCGGCTTCCTCGAATTCGCCGCCGAGCTGCGCGGCCTCGCGGGCGACGCGAAGCGCAAGGCCGTGTCGCGCGCGGTCGAGCGCTGCTTCCTCGAATCGGTGCTGCACCAGTCCGTCGACACCCTGTCGAAGGGCTACCGGCACCGCACCTGCCTCGCGCAGGCGCTGATCCACGAGCCCGAAGTGCTGATCCTGGACGAGCCGACAGACGGCCTCGACCCGAACCAGAAGCACGAGGTGCGCAACCTGATCAAGGAGCTGGGGCGCACCAAGGCGGTGGTGTTCTCGACCCATATCCTGGAGGAAGTGGATGCCGCCTGCACGCGCGCGATCATCATCGACCGCGGCAGGATCGTCGCGCAGGGCACGCCCGACGAACTGGGCCGGCCGCTCGACGAGGTGTTCCGCCGCCTGACAGTACCGGACACGGTGAAGGCATGAAAAACGTCTGGATCATCGCCAAGCGCGAACTCGGGAGTTACTTCACCTCCCCCGTGGCCTACGTGTTCCTCGTCATCTTCCTGCTGCTCACCGGCTTCTTCACGTTTACGGCGGGACAATTCTTCGAGCGCGGCGAAGCGAGCCTCGCCGCCTTTTTCGGCTGGCATCCCTGGCTGTACCTGGTGCTCGTGCCCGCGGCCGGCATGCGCCTGTGGGCCGAGGAGCGGCGCGCGGGGACGCTCGAGCTGCTGATGACGATGCCGATCACTCCCTGGCAGGCGATCCTCGGCAAGTTCCTCGCCTCGTGGGTATTCATCGGCATCGCTCTGGCGCTCACCTTCCCGGTGGTGCTGACCGCGAACGTGCTCGGCAGTCCCGACAACGGCATCATCTTCTCCGGCTACGTGGGCAGCCTGTTCCTCGCCGGCGCCTACCTGGCGCTTACCTGCCTGACTTCCGCGATGACGCGCAACCAGGTGGTCGCGTTCATCCTGGCGGTGGTCGCCTGCCTGTTCCTGATCCTCGCCGGCTTCAACCCGGTCACCGACCTGATGGTGCGCTGGGCGAACCCGGCGTTCATCGACACGGTGGCGGCATTCTCGGTGGTCACGCACTTCGACGGCTTCCAGAAGGGCGTGATCGACAGCCGGGACCTCGCCTATTTCCTGTCGGTGATCGGCTTCTCGCTCTTCGCCACCAGCATCGTGCTGCGCAACCGATGAAAACGTTCATGAAGAAGAACGAGTCGCTCGCCTACTCGGCGGTGGGCCTCGCGGCCCTGTTCCTGATCCTGGTCGCGGCCAACTACCTGGTTTCCTTCCAGCCGCTGAAAATCGACCTGACGGAGGGGAAAGTCCAGACCCTCTCCGAGGGCACGAAGAAGCTCCTGCGCGGCCTGCAGGCGCCCGTCAAGCTGAAGCTCTACATCTCCCGCGGCGAACAGGCGATGCCGGTGCCGCTGCGCAGCTTCGCGCAGCGCGTCGAGGACCTGGCGCGCGAATTCAAGTCCTTCGCCGGCAACAACCTGGTGATCGAGCTCTACAACCCCAAGCCCGACAGCGAAGACGAGGACGCGGCGCAGCTCGACGGCATCGAGCCGCAGCAGCTCTTTTCCGGCGAGCAGTTCTATCTGGGGCTGACCGTGAGCCAGCTCGAGCGCAAGCAGGCGATCCCGGCGGTGTCGGCGCAGCGCGAGCGCCTGCTCGAATACGACCTGGCGCGCGCCATCGCGCGCGTCGCCACGACGGAGCGGCCGGTGCTCGGCCTCATGTCCGCGCTGCCGATCATGGGCGAGCGGTTCAACCCGATGACGCGGCAGAGTTCCGAGCCCTGGGTGCTCGCCAACGAGCTGAAGCGCGATTTCGACGTCAAGCAGGTCCCGCTGATGGCCGAGGCGATCGATCCGGAGATCAAGACGCTGCTCGTGATCCACCCGCGCGACCTGCCGGAAGCCACCGAATACGCGCTCGACCAATTCGTGATGCGCGGCGGCAAGCTGATCGCCTTCGTCGATCCCTACGCCTACTTCGACCAGCAGCAGAGCCCGATGCCCGGCGTGAGCGGCGGCGCGTCGAGTTCCAGCCTGCCCAGGCTGTTCAAGGCCTGGGGCATCGAGATGAACCCGGGCAAGGTGCTGGCCGACGTGGTGTACGCCTCCGGCGCCGGGCAGCGCTACACGCCCACCGTGCTGACGCTCAACCGCACCGCGCTCAACCGCGACGACGTGGTCACCAGCCAGATCGAGACCCTGCTCTACGCTTTCGGCGGCGCGTTCGACGTCAAGCCCGTCGAGGGCCTGAAGGTCACCGAACTCCTGAAGGCCTCGCCGAACTCGATGCTGGTCGACAACATCGTGTCGACCGTTTCGGGCGAAGCGGCGATGAAGGGATTCAAGCCGGACGAAAAGGCTCGGCCGCTCGCGCTGCGGCTGACAGGCAAGTTCAAGACGGCATTCACCGAAGGCCCGCCGAAACCGAACGATCCCAAGGCGCCACCCCTCAAGGATGGCCTCAAGGAGTCGGCGAACGAGAATTCGGTGATCCTGGTCGCCGACGTCGACATGCTGAACGACGGCGCCGCCGTGGACATCCAGGAAGTGTTCGGCCGGCGCATCGTCGTGCCCTCCAACGGCAACCTTGCCTTCGCGCAGGCCATGGTCGAGCAGTTCTCCTCCGGCGACGCGCTCACGTCCCTGCGCAGCCGGGCCACGACGTTCCGCCCGCTCACGGTGGTGCGCGAGATGGAGGCCGAGGCGCAGAAGCAGTACTTCGGCCGGCTGAAGGCGCTCGAGGACGAAGTGCAGAAGACCACCGAGAAGCTGCAGGAGCTGCAGAAGGCGCGCGGCGCGGGGGCAAAATCGGCCCAGCTCATGACGCCGGAGCAGCAGCTCGAGATCGAGAACTTCAAGAAGCGCGTCACCGAGACGCGCAGGGAACTGAAGGAGCTGCGCAAGAACCTGCGGCAGGATTCCGAAGCGCTCGTCTTCTGGACCAAGGTGGTGAACATCGCGCTGATCCCGCTCCTGGTCGTATTGCTCGGGCTAGCCGTGTTTTTCCTCAAGCGCCGCAAGCAACAACCGTCAGCATGAATGCGCGGGTAGCAGGAGTTCTGGTCGTACTGTTGATCGCGCTGGGCGGCGGCGCGTTGCTGGTGCGCCAGCAGCAGAGCGCCCCGAGGTCCGGCGGCCCGGAAACCCTCGGCCAGCCGCTGCTGAAGGGCCTGCAGGCCGCCCAGGTCGCGACCATCTCGATCCGCCAGCCCAAGGGCGCGATCACCATCGCGAAGAAGGACGAGCGCTGGACGATCGCCGAGCGCGGCGGCTTCCCGGCCGACGTCGACAAGGTGCGCGACTTCGTCGTCAAGGCGATCGCCCTCAAGGTGGGCCAGTCCGAACCGGTGGGCGAGAAGGACCGCGCCCGGCTGCAGCTCGACGCGGGCGGCACCGCGATCGAGTTCCTCGGCGCCGACGGCAAGCCGCTGGCGCGGCTGACGGCGGGCAGGAAGTACTTCAAGTCCGAGCCGGAAAATCCCGAGAAGGCCAACGGCGACGGGCGCTACGTGGCGCTGCCGGGGGACGAGAAGCGCGTGGTCGTGGTCGGCGATCCGCTCGTGCAGGCCACCACCCGCAGCGCCGACTGGATCAGCAAGGCGGGATTCGCGGCCGAAAAAGTGAAGGCCATGGAAGTGCGCGCGGCAGATGGCGCGACGACCGGGTCTTCCTGGCGTATCGAGCGCTCGGGCGACAACGCCGACTGGAAGCTCGCCGGCGCGCGCGGCGATGAAAAGCTCGAAGTCACCAAGGCCAATGCCGCGTCCTATTCGCTATCGCTGATCGAACTCGCGGACGTCGCGCCCGCCGATGCCAGGCCGGAAGAGACCGGGCTGGACAAGCCGATGGTGGTCACCGCGACCACGCTGGACGGGCTCACCTATACGCTGAAGCTGGGAAAGCTCGCGGCCGACAACTACTACGCCACCGTCGCGATTGCGGGCGAGCCGAAGCCCGATGGCAAGGACGCGCAGGAGCGGCTCAAGAAGATCAACGAGCGCCTGCCGCGCGAAAAGGCGCTGGCCGCGTACACGCTCCTCATACCGAAGTCCAAGCTCGAGGACGTCGTCAGGAAACGCGCCGACCTGCTCGAGAAAAAAGCAGAAAAGAAGAAGTAGCCGCCTTGCCGCAACCCCTGGTCTTCGTGCACGGCTTCGCCTGCACCCATGCCGACTGGAAGTTTCAGGTGGCGAAGTTCGGCGCGCAGCTCGACTCGGAACACGACATTTTCACCCCCGACCTGCGCGGACATGGCCGCACGCACGCGCGGCCGGAGGACTGCTCGATCGAAACCTATGGCGCGGACATCGCCGCGCTGCTCGAAGGCAAGGACCTGAAGGACGCGGTGCTCGTCGGGCACAGCATGGGGTGCAGGGTGGTCCTGCAGGCCTACCTGAACGCGCCGGAGCGCGTGCGGGCGCTGGCGCTGGTCGATGGCAGCTTCCAGGGCAGCCGGCCCTCTCTTTCGGCCGAAGACTACCCGGCCTTCGCGCGGGCCCTGTTCGAGGGGATGTTTTTCGCGCCGAGCGAACTGGGCAAGGCGATCATCGAGCGGGCAACCCGCCTGCCGGCATCCGTCGGCGCAGCGCTGTTTCCGCGCATGGCGCGCTGGGACGCCGAAAACATGGAGCGGGCGCTGGCGGCGGTGAAAGTCCCGCTGCTGGTGGTCCAGAGCACCTACTTCAATGCCGAGCGCAAGCGCGTCCCGCTCAGGGAAGGCGAGACTTCCCCCTGGCTGGACATGGTGCGCCGCCAGGCGCCGCAGGCGAAGATCGAGATCATCGAAGGCGTCGGCCACTTCCCGCAGCTGGAGGTCCCGGAGGCTGTCAACGAACTGTTGTCCGAACTGATCGACGAGTAAGATCACCGGCATGACGTCCTTCACCAGGATTGCCGCCGCACTTTGTTCCCTTTTCCTTGCATGCGTCAGCGCGACGGCGGCGGCCCAGGGCTGGCCGACCAAGCCTGTCCGCGTCGTGGTTCCCTATCCTCCCGGTGGCGGCATCGACATCCTCGCGCGCCAGCTCGCCGAGAAGTTTTCACCGCAGTGGGGCCAGCCGGTGGTGGTGGAAAACCGGCCCGGCGGCAGCACCATCCCCGGCACCGACGCGGTGGCCAAGGCCGCGCCCGATGGCCACACGATATTGCTCAGCACGGACGCCTCGTTTTCGATCAATCCGCACCTCTTCGCCAAGCTGCCGTACGACGCGCAGCGCGATTTCATCCCGGTGACGATGCTGGTGCTGCTGCAGCAACTGCTGGTCGCGTACCCGGCGCTGCCCGCGAACAACCTCCAGGAACTGATCGCGCTCGCCAAGGCGAAGCCCGGCAGCCTCAACTACGCCTCCTACGGCAGCGGCAGCCAGCCGCACCTCTCGGGAGAAATGCTCAAGTTCCGGGCCGGCATCGACATCGTGCACGTGCCTTACAAGGGCATATCGCTTGCGGTACCGGCCGCCATGGCCGGCGAAGTGCAACTCACGTTCTCCGGCATCGCGTCCTCGATCGGCCCGCTCAAGGGGAACAGGCTCAAGGCGATCGCCATCGGCGGACCGAAACGTTCGCCGTTGCTGCCCGACGTCCCGACGTTCACGGAACTCGGTTTTCCGGAAGTCGAGACGCACGCCTGGTTCGGCCTGTTCCTGCCCGCGGGTTCCCCGAAGGAAGCGACGGCGCGCATCTACCAGGATGCGAAGCGCGTGATGGACGATCCCGAGTTCCGCCAGAAGCAGCTCGTCGACAAGGGCTACGACGTGGTCGGCAGCTCGCCCGAGGCTTTCGAAACCTTCCTCAAGGCCGACAGCGCGAGCCGCGCGCGAGCGGTGAAGATTTCCGGCGCAAAACCGGAGTAATCCGGCATCGAAACGATTTTCGTCGGCAGCCAGCCGCGCATCGCGCTCTCGGTCGCCGGCACGGGTCCGCTGGTGCTGTTCCTGCACGGCATCGGCGGCAACCGGCGCAACTGGGACCGCCAGGTCGAGGCGTTCTCGGCGGGCTATCGCGCCGCCGCCTGGGACGCGCGCGGCTACGGCGATTCGGAGGACTACGCGGGGCCGCTCGACTTCGCGGATTTCTGGCGCGACCTCGAGCGCGTGCTGGACGAGCTTGCCGCCAAGCGCGCGCACCTGGTCGGGCTGTCGATGGGCGGGCGCATCGCGCGCGACTTCGCGCTGCAGCGGCCGCACCGGGTCGCGAGCCTGACGCTGGCCAACTCCAGTCCCGGATATGACGCGCTGTCGCCGGAAGAAGTGCAGGCGTTTCTTGATGCGCGTCGCGCGCCACTGCTCGCGGGAAAATCGACGCGCGACATCGCGCCCGGGATCGCCCGGCGCCTGGCCTGCAACAGTCCAGCCCCCGGCGTCCTCGAGGAGCTGGAAGCAAGCATAGCGGCATTGCGGAAGGATTCGTACCTGAAGTCGCTGGAAGCTTCGGTGACGCAGGACCGCGCCGCACCGATCGAGCAGATCGCCGTCCCCACGCTGGTGATCACCAGTGACGAGGACCGCCTCTACACCCCGGCGCTGGCGCGCGACATGGCGGGCCGCATCCCGGGCGCCGAACTGGTCGAGATCCAGGGGGCCGGACACCTGAGCAACATCGAGCAACCGGCGCAATTCAACGAGGCGGTAGCCGCTTTTCTGGCGCGTCACCGCTGACCCCTCCCCAGCGCCTCTCCTTGCTGATATAAAAGGCGCGGGGAGTCGAGGAGGAGGAGGCGGTCATGTCCAAGTTTCCCATCAAGCGCATCCGCACCCTGGCGCTGGTCGGCCAGGCGGGAGCGGGCAAGACCAGCCTTGCCGAAGCGCTGCTCGCTCGCGCCGGAGCGATCGCGGCGGCCGGCAGCATCGAGCGCGGCAGCACGGTATGCGATTACACCCCGCTCGAAAAATCCTTCCGCCACTCGCTCAAGCTCGCCGTGGCGAGCTTCGAAGCGCCGCATTTGGACGGCACGCATCGCATCCACCTGCTCGACACGCCCGGCTACCCGGATTTCCTCGGCCATGCGCTGCCGGCGCTGGCCGCGGTAGAGACCGCCGCGATCGTGATCAATGCGCAGAACGGCATCGAGATGATGACCGGGCGCTTCATGCAATGGGCGGCGAAGCGCGGCCTGGACCGCCTCGTGATCGTCAACCGCATCGACGCCGACAACGTCGACCTGCCGGCACTGCTCGAGAAAATCCAGCAGGCCTTCGGCAAGGAATGCCTGCCGCTGAACCTGCCCGCGGCGCGCGCGGGCAAGGTATCGGACTGCTTTTTCGCGCCCTCGGGCGAAGCCGATTTCTCCTCGGTGGAGGAGGCGCACAAGCGGCTCGTCGAGCAGGTGGTCGAAGTGGACGAGAAGCTCATGGAGGTCTACCTGGAAAAGGGCGAAGTGGCGCCCGAAGACCTCCACGAGCCGCTGGAGCGCGCGATGCGCGAGGGCCACCTGATCCCGGTGGTGTTCACCTCGGCGAAAACCGGCGCCGGGGTCGGCGAGCTGCTCGACGTGATCGTCAAGCTGCTGCCCAACCCGGCCGAGGGCAATCCGCCCGTCTACGTCAACCAGCCCGCCGGTGGCGGCGAAACGACGGACATCGCCGCCCTGCCCGATCCGGGCCGGCACGTGCTCGCGCATGTCTTCAAGATCGAGATCGATCCCTACATCGGGCGCCTCGCCGTGTTCCGCGTGCACCAGGGGCGCATCACGCCCGGCACCCAGCTCTTCATCGGCGAAGGCAGGAAGCCCGTCAGGGCCGGGCACCTGTACGTGCTGCGGGGCAAGACCCAGGTCGAGGTGACGGAGGCGGTGCCCGGCGACATCTGCGCCATCGCGAAAATCGACGAAATCCAGTTCGACCATATCCTGCACGACTCCGCCGGCGACGCGCACATCCACGCGCGGCCCCTGGAGCTGCCGATCGCGGTGTTCGGCCTCGCGGTGCAGCCGAAGAAGCGCGGCGACGAGCAGAAAGTCTCCGACGTGCTGCACAAGCTCATGGCGGAAGATCCCTGCTTCCGCCTGGAACACAACGCGCAGGCGAACGAAACCGTGATGCGCGGCATCGGCGAGCTGCACCTGAAGATCATGCTCGAGAAAATGGCGGGCCAGTACAAGGTCGAGCTCGATACGCGGCCGCCCTCGATCCCGTACCGCGAGACGATCGCGGGGCGCGCCGAGGGGCACAACCGGCACAAGAAGCAGACCGGCGGCGCGGGACAGTTCGGCGAAGTGTTCCTCAAGATCGAGCCGCTCGCGCGCGGCGCGGGCTTCGAGTTCATCGACAAGGTGAAGGGCGGCGTGATCCCGAACCAGTTCATCCCGGCGGTCGAAAAAGGCGTGCGCGGCGTGCTGCAGACCGGTTTTCTCGCCGGTTATCCGATCCAGGACCTGCGCGTCACGGTTTACGACGGCAAGTACCACCCGGTGGATTCCAAGGAAGTCGCCTTCGTTTCCGCCGGACGCAAGGCCTTCCTCGATGCGCTCGGCAAGGCGCGGCCGATCGTGCTCGAGCCGATCGTCAACGTCGACGTGGTCGCGCCGGAACAGAAAATGGGCGACATCGCGGGCGAGCTCTCCGGGCACCGCGGCCACATCAAGGGTTCCGATGCGCCGCGCCCCGGCACCGTGCAGATCCTCGCCCAGGCGCCGCTCTCGGAACTCGAGCAGTTCCCGGCGCGGCTGAAATCGCTTACCGCCGGCCACGGCTCCTACACGCTGGAATTCAGCCATTACGACCCCGCGCCGCCGGTGCTGCAGCAGCGCCTCGTCAACGCCCACAAGCCCGCAGCACATGCAGACGACTAGGGACGACTAGCGATGTTCATCGGCCACGCCGCGGTGGCGCTGGCCGCCAAGCCGCTCGCGCCGCGCGTCAACCTGGGGCTCGCGCTCGTCGCGGTCTTCCTGGTGGATCTCATCTGGCCGGTTTTCCTGCTCGCCGGCATCGAGCAGGTAAAGATCGATCCCGGCAACACCGCCTTCACGCCGCTCGATTTCCTGCACTACCCCTGGACGCACAGCCTGGTGGCGGCGATTGCCTGGTCTTTTCTTTTTTCCCTGGCATCTATTCGAACAGGAAAATTCGAAGCACTCATCCTCGGCCTGCTCGTCTTCAGCCACTGGCTGCTGGACGCGCTCTCGCACCGGCCCGACCTGCCGCTCTGGCCGGGCAGCGAGCAGATGATCGGCCTCGGCCTCTGGTACTCGGTGCCGGCGACGCTGGCCGTGGAGCTTTCCATGTTCGCGATAGGAATCGCGCTCTACGTCCGCGCCGCGCCGGCGCGCGACCGCACCGGCTTCCTCGCGTTCTGGGGATTGATCGCCTTCCTGCTCGTCGCTTACTTCGGCAACGCCTTTGGACCGCCACCGCCTAGCGTGCAGGCGATCGCGATCATCGGGATCATTTCCGGCCCGGTGCTGGGTCTCTGGGCCTGGTGGGCCGACCGGCACCGGGGCGCCACGACCGGCTAGCCCAGCAATGCGTCGATGAAGCGGTGCACCTTGAGACCCTCGGCGCCGTTGACGCGCGGCTCGCGGTCGAGCTCGACAGCTTCGAGAAAATTGCTCAACAGGCTGCGGTGCCAGTCGTGCGGGAAGGCCATCGGATCGGCGCCGGTGCCGCCGCCGCCCGATTCGGTTTTCATCTCGAACGCGTCGCCGTCGATGAAATTCGCTTTCAGCGAGGTTCCTTCGAGCAGCGCGGTGCCTTTCGTACCGATGAGTTCGATGCGCTCGGGATAGCCCGGATAGGCGGCGGTGGTCGCGTGCACCACGCCGAGGGCGCCGTTCTCGAAGCGCACGGCGGCGGCCGCCAGGTCCTCGGTTTCCATCCGGTGAACGCCCGAGGTCGTCGTGAAACTTTTCACCTCCGCCACCTTTCCCGCAAACGACAAGAAGAGATCGAGGGTGTGAATACCCTGCGTCAGCAGCACGCCGCCGCCGTCGCGCGCACGCGTGCCGCGTCCCGGCTGGTCGTAGTAGCTCTGCGGCCGCCAGTTGGGAATCATGGCCGAGGCCGAGACCAGCTGGCCGAGGCGCCCCGCGCGCATGATCTCGCTCAGATTCTCGGCAGCCGGGCGGAAGCGATGCTGCAGGCAGATTCCCAGCTTGACCTTCGCGGCGCTGCGCACGAGCTGCTCCGCGCGCGCGGTCGATATATCGAGCGGCTTTTCCAGGAGGATGTGCTTGCCGGCGGCCGCGCAGCGCTGCACCAGTTCGAGGTGCGTGTTGGGCGGCGTCAGGATGAGCACCGCGCCGACCGAGCGGTCCTCGAGGATCGTCTCCAGCCGGTCGCACAGCGGCAGCGGGAATTGCGCGGCGAATTTCGCGCGGCGTTCGGCGCTGGGGCTGTAAGCGTAGGCGACTTCCGCTCTTTGCCTCAGATCCGCCAGACTCTTCGCGTGAGGCGCGACGGCCATGCCGAGTCCGACGATTCCGACCCTAATAGCCATAGAGCGCCGCCGGATTGTCGACGAGGATTTTCCGGCGCACCGATTCCTCCGGCGCCCAATCGAGCAGCAGGTCGAGCAGGTCGGCGTCGTCGGGCACCTTGTCCTTCGGCGCGGACGGGTGCGGCCAGTTGCTCGCCCAGACCATGCGCTCGGGCGCGTGCTTCACGAGCGCGCGCGCGAGGCGGCCGACGTCTTCGTACTTCGGCGCGCCGGTCTTCGAGGTCTCGTACGCGCCGGCGAGCCTGACCCAGCAGCGCCCCGTATCCACAAGGCGCAGCAGCGTCTTGAACGATTCGTGGTCCGGCGACACGGGCTCGAGGAATTTTCCCGTGTGGTCGATGATGAACCTGCCGGGCAGCTTGCGGATGGTCTGCTCCCATTGCGGCAGCTCGCGGCCATCGAGCTGGATGCTGGCGAGCCAGCCGAAAGGATGCACGCGCGCGATCACTTCATGCATGCGATCGAATCCGACCGCGCCCCATTGCAGCTGGAAGATGCGCTGGCCGACGATGCCGGCCCTGGTCAGCCGCTCGATCTCGGCGTCGGCCACGTCCGGCCTGACCACGCCGATGCCTTTCGCGCCCGGGCCAAGCGCCTTGATCGCATCCACCGTGACGCGATTGTCGTACTGGTAGGCGTTGGGCTGCACCACGATCACGCGCTTGAATCCCAGGCGTTGTTGCACCGCCTGGTAGGCGCCTTCGGTGAAGTCGCCCGGGACCGGCGGCCCGCCGGGCTCGGACGGCACGCTGGCGCGATAGACGTGGATCGCCGTGTCCACGGCGCCCGCCGGCACTGACAGGCGCGGCTTGCGGTCGCTCACTTCTTCTTTGCCGTTTTTTTCTTCGCCGCCGCCGGTTTCTTCCTTTTCGGCAGCGGAGCGGGATTCGGGATCGTCTCCTCGACGCAGAAAATGCCGCCCTGGTGCATCTCCGCCTGCGGATTGCCGCCGGGCTTCTCGCGCGCGAGGACCTCGGCGGCCCAGGCTTCCGAGTCGTCCTGCGGCTTGTAGCCGAGGCGGTAGGCGTTCGAGTTGTCGTACCAGGCGCGCTTGTTGCCCGAGATGCCGTAGACGATCTCGAAGCGGATGTCCGGGTGCTCGATGCCGATGGTCACGAGCTGTGCGAGATCGCGCGGCGTGAACAGGATCGACAGCCGGCGCTTGTCGATCGGCACCGGATTCACGTTGCCGATGCGCATGCAATACATCTCCATGCCGTACTTGTCGGCGTACAGGCTCGCCAGCGCCTCGCCGAACACCTTGGACACGCCGTAGCGGCTGTCGGGCCTCGGGTAGACGTGGTGGTCGATGGTGCGGTCGCGGCGGTAGAAACCGACCGCGTGGTTCGAGGTCGGGAACAGGATGCGCTTCACGCCGTTCCGCCGCGCGGCCTCGAAGACGTTGTAGCAGCCGACGATATTGGCGTTGAGGATGCCTTCCCACGGCCCTTCCACCGAATAGCCGCCGAGGTGCACGATGGCATCCACGCCCTTGGTGATGCGCATGGCGTCGGCGAACCTGGAAATATCGGCACGAACGAATTTTTCTTCGTTGTTTATTTTCTTCAAGGAACGGAGGTCGGAAACCCTCAAGACATACTTCCCATGAAGCTCGCGCCGCAGGTGCGTGCCGACATCCCCTGCGGCGCCGGTGATCAGGATCGTTTTCATGCCAGGAACTCCTCGACGATGCGGTTGAATTCGGTGGCGCGCTCGAAATAGACGGAATGGCCCGCCTTCGGCACGCTTGCATGGCGACCCTTGAGGGCGAATGTCGCGAGGCCGGCTCCGGCGGGCGACGGGAACACGGTGTCTTCGTCGCCGTTGAGAAACAGCACGGGCATCGGCAATTTGCCGAGCAGCGACGGCGGCTGGACGCGCATGTCGCGTATGCGCAGGCGCACGGCGGTGCGGAATTCATCCGTATTGAGCTGGTTGATCTGGCGATAGAGCACCGCGAGCGCCGGCTGCTCGCGCGCGAGGCGCTCGCCACCCGCGGCGAGCACGCCGCGCGCTTCCATGGCGGCGTTCATCTCGCCGGCACGCTTCATCCATGCCGAGAATTCCGCCTTGCCGAAGCCCGGCACCGTCGCCGGATCGATGGCGCCGGAGGTGCAGGCCATGACAAGCGCTTTCACGTTTGCCGGATGGCGCAGCGCGTATTCGAGGCAGGTCCAGCCGCCCATCGATTGCGCCACCAGCCGCACGTCGCGCAATTTCAGTTCGTCGATCAGGGCAGCCAGGTCATCGGCATAGGCGTCGGGCGCGCTCGCGCCGGGCACCGCGCTCGAAGGCGTGAAGCCGCGGTGGGCGAAGGTAACGCAGGTGTGGCGCGCGGAGAAATGCGCCAGCTGCTGCCACCAGGAAAGCTGATTGCCGCCCAGGCCGTGCGCGAACACCATTGCGGGCCCCTCACCCATCACTTCGTAATAGATGTTGCAGTCCGGCCGCTTGAGATACCCGGAGCGTTTCATTTCGCGAGCAGCACCGTCCTGGACCAGCTCTCGGCGTTCACCGCGCCCTTGGGCGCGCGGCCCTCGAGTATTTCGGCCGCCTGCGCGACGGTCTCCATGGATTGGTGCTCGATCGCCGGCAGGGTGAGGCCCGCGGTATGCGGCGTCGCGATGACGTCGGGGCGCGCGGCCAGCACCGGCGTCGGCATCTGGTCGGGCGCGCGCCCGACATCGAGCGCGCAGCCGCCGAGCCGGCCCGAATCGAGCGCGCGCACGAGAGCCGCTTCATCCACCAGGTTGCCACGCGAGACATTGATGAAGAAAGCGCCTTGCTTCATCTGTCCGAATTGCTTTTCACCCATGAGATTCTCTGTTTCGGCCGTCGCTACCGCGAGCGGCACGACGTAGTCGGATTCAGAGAGGAGGTTTTCCAGGGAAACGGTATTCACCGCGGAAGCGTAGGGATCGCAAATCAGCACCCGCATTCCCAGGGCTTCGGCCACCCGCACGAGCTCCTTCCCGATCGCGCCGTAGCCGATCACGCCGAGCGTGCTGCCGCGCAATTCCCTCCCCATCACGGCCTGGGGAACCTTGCCTGCGTGGTAGCTGACGGCGTGCGGCGTGACGCGGCGCGAGAGATCGATCATGAAACCGACAATCAGTTCGGTCACTGAGGTGACGAATCCCGCGCTCGCCTGCGTCACCAGCACGCCGGCCTTGCTCGCCGCCGCCACGTCCACGTTGCGGATATCGATCGCGCAACGCAGGAACGCCACCAGCTTCGGCAGCTGCTCGAACAGCGCCGCCGGGCCCGGCGACTGGCGGTACGACACGATCAGGTCGCAGCCGGCGGCGGCCCGGACCAGGGCCTCGCCTTCGAGCGGCCTCCCGTCCCGGTTGAGCACCACCTCGCCGAGCGCCTGCAGCCCGGCAAGCGCGCGCGGGCCATAGTAGTTGGCGAGCGTGTCGGGCGAGTGGGTGAGGAGGATTTTCAAGCCGCTTTTCTCTGCTCTGATTTCAGGCGGCTTCTCGCCTCCTCTGATGCGAGCTTGCGATAGCGCTCGAGAGAACGCGTAAGGTGGCGGCGCATCGCCTCGCGCGCGGCCTTCGAGTCGCGATTGCCGATCGCCTCGACGATGCGGCGGTGCTCGATCTGCAGCAGCTCGAGATAGGCGCGCTGCCCGCCCATCGACTTCGGCATGCCGCTGACGATATGGCGCGGAATGAGGTGGCGGCCGATGAACTGCAGGAAGCGCGGGAACTGCGGGTTGCCGGTTGCTTCGGCGATGGTGCGGTGCAGTTCCAGGTCCTCGTCGATCGCGGCGCGGCCCTGCGCATTGGCGCGGTCCATGGCCTGGAGCGCCGCGCCGATGGCGCGCAGCTGCGCGCGCGTCGCGCGCTCGGCCGCCAGGCCCGCCGACTCGATCTCGACGCAAAGGCGGAGCTCCATGACGTGCAGGATCTCCTCGAGGTCATGCAGGCGCTCCGTGTCGATGCGAAACGGCGCCTGCTGCGGCGCGGCCGAGACGAAGGCGCCCACACCCTGGCGGGTGACTACCAGTCCTTCCGCGCGCAATGCCGCCACCGCCTCGCGCACCACCGTGCGGCTGACGCGCGCGGCGCGCGTCAGCGCCTGCTCGGTGGGCAACCTTGCTCCCGGTGCAAGAATGCCGCTCTTGATCTGCCCGGCGAGCTGCTCGAAGACCGCCTGCGCAAGCTTGCGCGGCCCCCGCACCGGGCGGAGCTTCCCACCATTGGCTTTGTGCTTGACAAGCATTGGGGCGCCGAAGTCTAATCGAGTTGTATGTTGTATGACAACCTAGGAGAGAGGACCACCATGAAACACAGAATTCTCGGCGCCCTCGGCGCGGCCGTCGCCGCCGCCTGCTTCAGCGCGCTGCCTGTAGAGGCGCAGACGATCATCAAGGCCACCGACGTGCACCCGCTCGGCTATCCAACCGTCGAGGCGATCGTGCGCATGGGCAACAAGCTGGAGAAGGGCACGAACGGCAAGTACAAGATCCAGATGTACCCGTCGATGCAGCTCGGCGGCGAGAAGGAGATGACCGAGCAGGCGCAGGTCGGCGCGCTGCAGATCGCGCGTATCTCGGTCGGCCCGATGGGCACCATCGTCGACGAGTTCAACGTCTTCAACATGCCGTTCGTGTTCCGGGACGAAGCGCAGATGCGCAAGGTGATCGACGGCCCGATCGGCGTCGAGATCCTCGGCAAGCTCACCAACAGCTCGGCGCGCCTCGTGGGCCTGGGCTGGATGGACGCCGGCACGCGCAATGTCTACACCGACAGGCCGATCACCAAGCCGGCGGACCTGAAGGGCCTCAAGATCCGCATGATGGGCAACCCGCTGTTCGTCGAGACGATGAACGCGATGGGCGGCAACGGCATCGCCATGGGCTTCAACGAGCTGCACCAGGCGCTCAATAGCGGCGTGGTGGACGGCGCGGAGAACAACGAGCCGACGCTGTTCGCGCAGAACCACTACCAGACGCCCAAGGGCAAGGTCTACAGCCTCACCGGCCACCTGATCATCCCCGAGATCTTCGTCTACTCGAAGGCGAGCTGGGACAAGCTGCCGAAGGGCGACCAGGACCTGATCCTGAAGCTGTCGCGCGAGGCGCAGATGGAGCAGCGCGGGCTGTGGGACGCATACGTCGCCGAGGCCACCGGCAAGCTGAAGGCCGCGGGCATCAAGTTCGTGCCGGCCGACAAGGAAGCCTTCTACAAGGCCACCCAGCCGGTGCGCGACAAGTACGGCGCGAAATACGCCGGCCTGATCCAGCGCATCCGGGATACGAAGTAGCCGTTACCCGAACACGGGCCGCCCAGGCGAAAGCCGCGGCGGCCCTTTTTTTGCCCGCCATGGCCACGTTCCGATGAAAATCCTTTATCGCCGCGCGATGCAGCGGCTGTACCTCGCGTGCATCGTGCTTTCCGGCCTGGGCATGATCGCGATCACGCTGATGATCCCTGCGGGCGTGTTCATGCGCTACGTGATGAACGACCCGCTGCAGTGGCCGGAGCCAGCCTCGGTCATCCTGATGGTTTTCTTCTCGTTCATCGGCGGCGCCGCCGTCTATCGCGCCAACCAGCAGATCGCCGTCGAGGCGCTGATGCGGGCCGTCAACCCGCCCAGCCGCGCAGTGATGCAGTGGGGCGTGCATGCGTGCATGCTGCTGGTCGCCGCGTTCATGCTCGGCTACGGCGTGCACCTGTGCGTGGTCACCTGGGGCAACACCATCGCCGAGTTTCCCTCGCTGTCCACCGGCGTCGCCTATATGCCGATCCCGATCGGCGGCCTGCTGACCCTGTTGTTCATCATCGAGAAGATCTGGCTCGGCGAACCGCCGAAAGACGACATCATGTACAGCGACCAGGCCATGGACCTCGAATAGTGGACACCCTCGTCCTGCTCGGTTCATTCTCGCTGCTGTGCGCGCTGGGCGTCCCGGTCGCCTACGCGCTCGGCCTGGGGGCGCTGATCGGCGCGCTCTGGGCCGACATCCCGCTCGAGGCGGTGATGATCAAGATCTCCGACGGCACCGACGACTTCGTGCTGCTCGCGATCCCGTTCTTCGTGCTGGCCGGCGGCATCATGGCCGAGGGCGGCATGGCGACGCGCCTGGTGAATCTGGCCAAGATCTGCTTCGGCGTGCTGCGCGGCGGCCTGGCGCTGGTCAATGTCCTGGCGAGCACGCTGTTCGGCTGCATCTCCGGCTCGTCGGTCGCCGACACCTCGGCGATCGGCTCGGTGATGATCCCGCAGATGGTCAAGCAGGGTTACTCGCGCGTCTTCGCCACCAACGTCACCATCTGCGGCTCGGTGCAGGCGCTGCTCGTGCCGCCGTCGCACAACGCGGTGATCTACTCCGTCGCCGCGGGCGGCACGATCTCGGTGGCGGAACTGTTCCTCGCCGGCGTGTTCCCGGGCATCCTGTTCGGCGTGTGCCTGATCGGGCTGGTGGTGTGGACCGCGCACAAGCGCGACATGCCCAGGTCGGAGTCGATCCCGCTCAGGGACATCCCGCGCATCGTGCTCGAGGCGCTGTGGGGGCTGGTGACGATCGTGATCATCCTCGGGGGCATCCTGTCGGGCGTGTTTACGCCCACCGAGTCCGCCGCAGTGGCATGCGTCTACGCGTTCCTGGTCACGTTTTTCGTCTACAAGGACTACAAGTGGCGCGACCTGCCGCACCTGGTGCACCGGGTGGTGAAGACGGTGGCGATGGTCATGATGCTGATCGGCTTCTCGGTCGCCTTCGGCTACATGATGGCCATCATGCAGATCCCGGCGAAGGTGACCGCGCTCTTTCTCTCGATCTCGGAGAACAAGTACGTGTTCCTGATGCTGGTGAACATCCTGCTGCTGCTGCTGGGCACCTTCATGGACCTCGCGCCGATGCTGCTCATCTGCACGCCGATCTTCCTGCCGGTGATCGCCAAGCTCGGCATCGACCCGGTGCACTTCGGCATGATCATGATCCTCAACCTGGGCATCGGGCTGATCACGCCGCCCGTCGGGCCGACGCTGTTCGTCGGCTGCGCCATCGGCAAGGTCTCCATGGAAGAGGTTTCGAAGGAACTCTGGCCGTTCTACGGCGCGATGTGCCTCGCGCTATTGCTTGTGACCTACATACCGGCGATATCGCTCTGGTTGCCGGGCATCATGAAATAGCCTTCGCGATGCGTTCCGGCGTGAGCGGCAGGTCGCGCACGCGGACGCCCAAGGCATCTGCAAGCGCATTGGCAAGTGCGGCCCCGGTCGGGCCGGCGGCGCATTCGCCGACCCCGAGCCCGGGCTGGCCCGGACGATCAAGCAGCACGACCTCGATCGCAGGCACCTCGTCGAATTTCAGGATCGGGTAGTCCTCCCAGGTACGCGAGAGCAGGCGCTCGCGGTCCCAGCGGATCGCCTCCTTCAGCGTCCAGCTGATCGCCTGCACGATGCCGCCCTCGATCTGGTTGCGCAGGCCGTCGGGATTCACCACTTCGCCCGCATCCACGGCGGCGCAAACGCGGCGCACGCGGATTTTCTCCGCCACCTCGATTTCGGCCACCACCGCGCACCAGGCCGACATGTTCTTGTAGCGCCCGAAACCCATGCCGCGGCCAAAGCTGCCCGCTTCCTTCTTTTGCTTGTTTCCTGTCAAATTATTTACCGTCTCTATCACTGCGCGCGCCCGGGGATCGGAAAGGTGGCGCAGGCGGAACTCGACCGGGTCGGCCTGCGCGGCGGCAGCGAGCTCGTCCATGAACGACTCGATCGCGTAGATATTCGCGTACGCGCCCAGGGTGCGCAGCGCCGAGACGCGCAGCGGCATGTCGGTGATGAAGTTGTAGGCCACCTCCTGCCGCGGAAAATCGTAGAGCGGGACCGAATTGCGCGTCGCCCCGCCGGTGGGCAGGGGCGTGTCCTTGGGTGGCGGCACCGGGTGCGGCGGATCCATGTGCCAGGCGGCGAGCAGGTTGATCCCCTCGCTCGAGCCTGGGCGCTTGATGTGCGTGTGGCTCCAGATCTCGTGCTGCCAGTCGACCACGCGGCCCCCCGCGTCCAGCCCGGCGCGCAGCTGCACGATCATCGCGGAACCGCAGGGCGAAGCGGTGAATTCGTCCGCGCGCGTCCACTGCACCCGCACCGGCCGGCCGCAGGCGCGCGCGAGCAGCGCCGCGTCGAGCGCCACGTCGTCGGCGCCGTTGTGTCCATAGCAGCCGGGCCCGTCCCGGTGAACGACGTCGACGTCCGTCGCCGGCATGCGCAGCGCCGCGGCGATCTGGCCACGCAAATGATGCGGACCCTGGGTGTGCGACCAGATCGTGAGGTGGCCGGACTCGTAGCACGCGACGGCGCAGGACGGACCGATCGAAGCGTGCGCGAGATAAGGCTTGGTATAGCGCGCTTCGATCCGGGTGACCGCGGCGCCTGCGCCCTCTTTCGCATGCACCACGCTGCGGGTTGCCGGCATCTTGTGCAGGAACTCGCCGATCTCATTCGACGCCGGCAGCACCGCCTCGAGCTTCCACGACGCCGCGCGTTCTGCCGCGGCCAGCGCCTTGAGTGCCTGCTCCTCGCGCTCGGCGCAAAGGCCGATGAAATTGCCGCTGACGAGCACCACGACCACCCCGGGGAGCGCGCGCACCGCGGCGGCATCGAACTTTTCCAGCATTGCCGTCGGCGCCGGCGGCCGCAGCACGCGCGCATGCAGCATGCCCGGCAGTTCCATGTCGTGCACGTAGGCGGCACCGGTGAGCTTCGCCGCCAGGTCCCGGCGCGGCGCACTCCTGCCGACCACTTCATGCGCGGCGGCCGGCTTCGGTGGCGCCGTGCCGGTCACATCGCGCGCGAGGCTGACACGCGGCGCCAGGTCCCAGTAGCTGGTACGCACGTCGGTGCCCGGAATCCCGATCACGCCATCGTGGACCTGCAGCTCCCCGACGCCGACTTCCAGCTCGCGGGCGGCGGCCTGCAGGAAAAGCTGGCGCACTTCCGCGCATACCAGCTTCATCGAGAGGCCGCCCACCTCGATCGACTGGCTGCCGGCCGTGTACCACTCGTCAGGAGAAGCGCTGGTATCGCCCGCCACCAGCTGCAGCCGGTCGAGCGACACATCCAGTTCCTCCGCCGCGATCTGCACGATCGCCGTGGCGATGCCCTGGCCGAGCTCCACCTTGCCGCTGCGCACGGTGACGGTCCGGTCGGGATGGAACTGCAGCCAGCGGTCGAGCCGCGGATTGGTCCTGAGCGAAAGCGGAAGCATCGGGGCGCTCACGGCTGACGCGCGCGCTCGCGCAGCGTTCGCGCTGCGCGCCTGATCGCGCGCAGGATGCGCACATGGGTGCCGCAGCGGCACAGGTTCCGGTCCAGCGCCGCAGCAATCGCCGCTTCGTCCGGATCCGGATTGCGCGCCAGCAGCGCCGTCGCCGCCATCATGATGCCGTTGACGCAATAGCCGCACTGGGCCGCCTGCTCATCGAGGAACGCCTGCTGGATCGGGTGCGGCGCGCGGCCCGCCGACAGGCCCTCTACGGTAGTAATGTCATGGCCCGCCGCGGACCACAGCGGCGTGTCACAGGACTGCAGCGGCCTGCCGTCCACCAGAACGGTACAGGCGCCGCAATGCCCCTCGCCGCAGCCGAAGCGCGTGCCCTTCAGGCCCAGATCGTTGCGCAGGATGTACAGCAGCGGCGTGGAAGGCTCGGCGCGCACTTCGCGCTCGACCCCGTTCACCCGGAATTTGGTCGCTTCTTCCATGGACGAACCTCAGGAGAGAAATTCGCGAATCAGCGCAACCAGGACTTCGGGCTGCTCGAGCATCGGGCAGTGGCCGCTGTCCGGGATCTCGCGCCACGCCGCACCCGGGATCGCCTGCGCGAGTTCGCGCGCGAGCGCCGGCGGCGTGGTCAGGTCGAGCGCGCCGCACATCACAAGCACCGGATTGCGGAGGCCGGGAAGGCCTGGCCGCAGGTCGAGCGCGGCCAGTGCCAGGCAGGCGCGCGCAAAGCATTCCGGGTCCGCGGACGCCAGCCCCTGCTTTCGCGCCGCCACCACTTCTGGGTGCGCCACCGAGAACGCCGGAGGAAACATGCGCCCGATAGCCGTGTCGAGAACAGCCGGCATGCCGCCGGACCGAACCTTTTCCGCCATGCCGCGGAACGGCAGGCGCGCGGGTTCCGGAAACGCCGCCAGCGTATCGGCCACCATGAGGCGGCCGAAGCGCCCGCCATGGCGGACGGCGAGCTCGAGCGCGACGAACGCGCCGAAGCCGTTGCCGAAAACTGCAGTATTGGAGGGCAGCGCTAGCGCCTCCATCGTGGCTGCAACGTGGTCGGCGTAGCCGCCCACCGAATCGAGCTGCAGCGGCGCCGACGCGCCGAATCCGGGGAGATTGACGCAGGTGATGCGCCGGTCCGCCGCCAGCGCGGGCGCAATCCGGTCGAACACCGTGAGCTCCGTCAGCAGCGAGTGCAGGAGCAGGAGATCCGGGCCGCTGCCGGACTGGCGGAATTCGACGTCGCCGCCTTTGACCTTGAGAAGCGCCATGCCGGATTAGAACACGCCGAGATTGGCCTGCAGCAGTTCCGGCTTTGCCGCCAGCTCCGCCGCCGAGCCGTCGAAGACGATGCGGCCGGTGTTCAGGATCGCGACGTCGTCCGCCACCTTGAGCGCGAGCGCGGTGTTCTGCTCCACGAGCAGGATCGAGTGGCCCTGCGCCTTGAGTTTCAGCAGCGTCTCGCCGACCTCGTGCACGATGAGAGGCGCGAGGCCTTCGGAAGGCTCGTCCAGCATCAGCAGCAGCGGATTGGAGACCAGCGCCCGCCCGATCGCGAGCATCTGCTGCTCCCCGCCCGAGAGCGAGCCGGCGGCCTGCCCCTCGCGCTCGCCCAGGCGCGGAAAGGTCGCGAACACGTCGTCGATGGTCCAGGACTTCGCCACCGATGCACTCTCCCGCCGCGCGACCGCCAGGTTTTCCCGCACGCTCAGGCTCGCGAATACGCGCCGGCCCTGCGGCACCAGGCCGAGACCCTTGCGCGCGATGCGTTCCGGCGACAGGCCCGCGATCGGCTCGCCGTTGAGCCGGATATCGCCGTCGCGCGGGCGCAGGAAGCCGATCAGCGTGCTGAGACAGGTCGTCTTCCCGGCGCCATTGCGCCCGAGCAGGGCCAGGGCGCGTCCGCGTTTCACCGAGAACGACACGTCGTGGAGCACATGACTGTCGCCGTAGAGCGCGTTGACGCCGCGCACTGCAAGCAATTCAGCTTCCAAGATACACCTCGCGGGTTCGCGGATCCGCCACGACTTCGTTGCGCGAGCCTTCGACGATTACCTTGCCGTAGTGCAGCAGGGTGATGCGTTCGGCGAAGGTCAGCGCCGCATCCATGTCGTGCTCGATCATCACCACCGTGATGTCGCGCGGGATCGCCGCAAGCAGCGCCTGGACCGTCTGACGCTCCTCGCGCGACAGCCCCGCGAGCGGTTCGTCGAGCAGCAGGAGACGGGGGTTCTGCGCCAGCGCCATCGCGATCTCCACGCGCCGCTTGTCGCCGTAGGAGACCGACGCCAGTTTGCGGTCGGCGAGGTGCGCAAGGTCCACTTTCTGCAGCACTGCGCGCGCCTGCTCGTGCAAGTTCCGGTACGCGGCGAGCGGGCGGAGGACCGACCAGCGCGCGGGCGATATGCCGAGCAGCGAGAGCGTGACGTTGTGCGCCAGCGTGTCGCCCGGGAACAGCGTGATGATCTGGTAGGTGCGCGCCACGCCCAGGCGCGTGCGCAGCGCGGTGCGCAGCGCGCCTACCTCCCGCCCGAACAGGACGATCGAGCCCGCATCCGCGCGCAGGTCGCCGGTCAGCAGGTTGAAGAGCGTCGTCTTGCCCGCGCCATTGGGCCCGATGATCAGGCGGCGTTCTCCCTGGGCCACCGACAGCGACACGCCGTCGATCGCGGGAAGCCCGCCGAAGGCTTTCCCCAGGCCGCGTATTTCCAGCGCAGCGTTCATGCCGGCTTCCCGGAAAATCTCGCCCACAGGCGCCGGAAACCCGGCACCAGGCCGTCAGGCATGAAGAGCACGATCATCAGGAACACGAAGCCGAGCAGGAAGGTCCAGCGCTCGACGAATGCCGATACGTAGTTCTTCAGCAGCACCACCACCGCGGCGCCGACCACCGGCCCGAGCAGCGTGCCCGAGCCGCCCGCGATCACCATCAGCAGCACTTCGGCGGAGGTCGTCAGGCTGAGCGCATGGGGATGCACGAACTTGTGGTAGTAGACATAGAGCAATCCGGATACCGCGGCGAAGAAGCCGGCGGCTACGTAGGTCAGGTATCGCACCAGCCAGACGTCGTGGCCGAGCGCACTCATGCGCCGCGGCTGGTCGCGCGTGCCGCGCAGCACCGCGCCGAACGGTGAATCGACGAGCATCGCGATGGCGGCGGCGGAAACCGCGCCCAGCGCGAGCGCGAAATAGTAGAACGCCGCGGCGCCGTTCAGGTCGACGCCGAAGGGCGCGGGACGCGTGAGCCCCGAGAGCCCGTTGTCGCCGTTGGTCACCGATACCCAGCGGAACGCGAGGCCCCAGAGCACCTGCGCCATCGCCAGCGTGATCATGAGGAAACCGAGTCCCGTAGCGCGCAAGGCGATCAGGCCGAGCAACGCCGCCATCAGCGTCGTGCCGAGCAACGCGATTGCGGCGGTGGCCAGGTGTCCGAGGCCGAACTTGAGGAAGAACCAGCCCGACAGGTAGGCGGCGATGCCCATGTACGCGGCGTGCCCGAGCGAGCTCAGGCCGCCGTAGCCGACCAGCAGGTTGAGGCTGAGCGCGAACACCGCCGCGATCAGGATCTGGCTCGCCAGGTTGACGTAGTAGTCGCCGGCGACCAGCGGCAGCAGCGCGAGCGCGACGAGCGCAATGCCGGGGCGCAGGCGGCTCACGTGCCGATCCTGCCGAAGAGGCCGCGCGGCCGGATCGCGAGAACGATGACCATCGGCAGAAAGAGGATGACGTACGCAAGGTCGGGGACCAGCGTCTGCCCGAAGGTATAGACGAAGCCGATCAGGAAGCTGCCGACGAAAGCGCCCGCCAGGCTGCCCACGCCGCCCAGGATCACGACCACCAGCGCGAGCGGCAGCATGTCGGTATCGAGGCCCGGGTAGACCGAGAGGATCGGGCCGCCGAGCACGCCGCCGGCGCCGGCGAGGAACGAGCCGAGGACGAATACGGTGGTAAAGAGCTTCGACACCGGGATGCCGACGCCGCGCGCCATCTCCATGTCGTCGACGCCGGCGCGGATCATCGCGCCGAGCCGCGTTTTTTCCATCAGCAGCCACAGGCCCAGCGCGGCCAGCATGGAAAGCGCGACCACCGCCACGCGGTACTTCGGAAATGCAGCGCCTTCGACGCGGAACACGCCCTGCAACCACTCGGGCGAGGGCAGCTGGTGCGGGTCGCCGGTCCAGATCACGAGGCAGCCGTCGGCGATCATGAACGCGATGCCGAGCGTCGCCAGCACCTGCGCGAGCGCGTTGCCCGCCAGCCGCCGGATGACGAAGCGCTCGATGAGCCCGCCCAGGAGCGCGACGCCCAGCCCGCCCGCGAGCATCGCCACGCCGAAGGGCGCCCCTGCGCGCAGCGCCGAGAGCCCGATGTACGCGCCGAGCATGAAGTACGCGCCATGCGAAAGATTGGCGATGCGCATCAGCCCGAAGATCAGGGAGAACCCGGCCGACAGCAGGAACAGCAGCCCGCCGAGCGACAGGCTGTTCAGGCTCTGGATGAGCCAGAACGCGAGCGGCTTATCGAACACGCCGGGTCAGGCGTCGTCCCCGCGCGGAGGCAAGTGCGGGGAAGACGCGCGGAAAATCAAGGCTCGATATTCTTCGCCGGCGGGAAATCGCGCGAGTAGACCGGGCTCGCGAGGAACTGCTTCGGGTCGTAGGTCCAGAACTGGCCGATGTTTGGGTAGGCCTTGAGCACCGTATTCACGAGCTTGCCGCCCTTGCGCTCGACCTTGCGCACGTACATCGTCTGCACCGGGTTGCCGTACTCATCGAGTTTCCAGTCGCCGCGCGGATCCTTGACGGTGCCCGGATTGCGCAGCGCCTTCATGAACGCGGCCTTGTTCTCGACCTTGCCACCGACCGCCTTGACGGCGATTTCCACCAGCAGGCCCGCGGAATACGCGCCCACCGTGTAGTAGCCGGGATCGGCGCCGTATTCCTTGTTCACCACGCCGACGAAGCGATGATTCTCCGGCGTGTCGATGCCCGCGGCGTAGAAGCCGCCGGTGATGACCCCGAGCGCCTCGTCGCCCATCTGCTTGAGGATGCCTTCGTCCGTCGTCGTCGCGCTGCCGAGCACCGGCATCTTCATGCCGTATTCCCGGTACTGCTTGAGAAAGCGCAGACCGTTCGCGCCCGCGAAGCCGGCGTACACCGCGTCCACGTTGGTCTTGAGCTGGCCGATGTAGGAGCCGTAGTCGGCCACGTTCAACGGCGGCCAGAGCTTCTGCACCACCTTGCCGCCGCTGTCCTCGAACACGCGCTGGAAGCCGGCCGCAGTCTCGTGCCCATAGGCAAAATCGTCGGCGATGATCGCGACGCGCTTGTAGCCCAGGACCTTCGCCGCATAGTCGCCGACCGGGTGATTGGGCTGCCCGGAACTCGCCGAGGTACGCACGAACCAGGGGTTGGGCTTGCGCTGCGTCAGGTCCTCGGCGGCGGCGGAACACGACACCGTCGGGATCTGCGCCTGCTTGATGTAGTCGTCGATCGCGATCGCCTCGAAGGCGGCGAGCGGCCCGATGATCACGTGCACCTTGTTGCGCTCGACCAGCTCCTGCGTCTTGGTTTTCGCGCCCGCGGGATTGCCGCCGGTATCGGCGATGACCAGCTCGACCTTGCGCCCGGCGATGGTGTGGTTGCGTTCCTTGAGGAAGAGTTCGATTCCCTGCTCCATCTGGCGCCCGCCCGCGGCCAGGGGCCCGGTGCGGACCGTGAGGAAGCCGATGCGGATCGGCTCCCCCTGGGCCTGCACTGAATACGGGATAGCGGACGACGCGAGCGCAGCGAGCGCGCAGATGGCGGCACGAATGAAATTCCGGGTCATGCTCCCTCCTCAAGGGTGGAAATGCGTATCGACCGGGTGCCGCGCGATAATAGCACCATGGACTGGCAACCGAGCCCCCGCTATCCCGACCCCGCGATCGTCGTGATGGACGACGCGTTCAATCGCTACCGCCTGCCGCTCGCCAAGGTCGAGCGTCTCTATACCGGCTGCCGCTGGGCCGAAGGCCCGGTGTGGCTGGGTGACTCGCGCTCGCTCGTCTGGAGCGACATCCCGAACGACCGCATGCTGCGCTGGGACGAGGCGAGCGGCGCGGTCGGCGAATTCCGCAAGCCCTCGGGCTACGCCAACGGCAACACGCGCGACCGGCTGGGCCGGCTGCTCACCTGCGAGCACGGCGGCCGGCGCGTATCGCGCACGGAACCCGATGGAAGAGTTGTCGATTTGGCGAGTTCGTACGAAGGGAAAAGGCTGAACAGCCCGAATGACATCGTTTGCAAATCCGATGGCTCGGTGTGGTTCACCGACCCGACCTTCGGCATCCTCGGCTGGTACGAAGGCGCCAAGGCCGAGCCCGAACTGCCGATGAACGTCTACCGCTGGGATCCCTCGGGCAAGCTCACTGTTGTCGCCGAAGGCATCAGCCAGCCGAACGGCCTCGCCTTCTCGCCTGACGAGAAGCTGCTCTACATCGTCGAGTCGCGCGCGACGCCGAGGAAGATTCTTGCTTTCGATGTGGTAAAGGGAAAAAGTCTGGAAAACCGGCGCGTGCTGATCGACGCGGGACCCAAGGGAACGCCCGACGGCTTCCGCGTCGATATGGACGGCAACCTCTGGTGCGGCTGGGGCATGGGCGAGGCCGGCCTGGACGGCGTCCACGTCTTCAACCCGGATGGAAAGCTGATCGGCCGCATCGACCTGCCCGAGCGCTGCGCGAATCTGTGCTTCGGCGGCGTGCACCGCAACCGTTTGTTCATGGCGGCGAGCACTTCGGTCTACAGCCTCTACGTCAACACCCAGGGCGTCCCCTACTCCTGAAATCAGGGACAGTCCACGTTTTCCATCGATGGAAAACGTGGACTGTCCCTGATTTCACTGATTTTCAGAATTCGATCACGCCCTTGCCTGAGGACTGGGCGTCGAACACTTTGTAAGCCTCGTTCGCCTGGTCGAGCTTCCAGCGGTGGGTAAAGATGCGGTCGAGCTTGATGCCGTTGTCGGCGACGAAGCGCGCGCATTCGCCCATGCCCATGGCGCTGAATGTCCAGGAGCCGATCAGCGTCACCTGTCGGCGCAGCAGGTCCGGCGACACATCCAGCGTCACATCGCCGCCCTCGCCCACGAAGCAGGCCGTGCCCCAGGTCCTGACCGCGCGCACGGCCGCCTGGCGCGCCGCCGGCGCGCTGCTGCACTCCAGCGCGAGGTCCACGCCTTCGCCGCGCGTGAGGTCCTTCAGCGCCTTCACCACGTCGTCTTTCGACGCATCGACAAGATCGGTGGCGCCGAACTGCTTTGCCAGCGCCAGCCGATCCTTGTTGGTCTCCACGGCGATCACGCGCGCCCCCATCTTCGCGCCGATGAGCGTTGCCGAAAGCCCGACCGGCCCCTGGCCGAATACCGCCAGGGTCTGTCCGCCCTGCGCATGCATGCGGCGCAGGGCGCCGAACGCCGTCCCCGTGCCGCAGGAAACGGCGGCGCCTTCGGAGAAGGACAGTTCGTCCGGAAGCGGCACCATGGTGCGCGCCGGCGCCTTCAGGTATTCCGCGTGGCCGCCGTTCCCGGTGACGCCGTAGACGGTAAATCCCGCGCGGCATAGCTGCGACCAGCCCACGCGGCAATGGCCGCATACGCCGCAGCCGGCATAGTGGTGGTTCATGACGCGCTGGCCGGTGGGCGCCTCGCGCTCGGAGACACCGGCACCGCGCGCCGCGATCACGCCGCAGGGCTCGTGGCCCGCGATGAACGGATCGGCGTTGCCGCCCAGGCCAAGCGCCTTCTGCGCCTCGCCGGGCGGCGAGCGGTAGAACTTCAGGTCGCTGCCGCACATCCCCGAGGCCTTCATCTGGATCACCACCTCGCCGGGACCCGGCGTGGGATCCGGGAAGCTGCGGATCTCGATCTGCCTGTTGCCGAGGAACACTGCGCCGCGCATGCCGCCTCCTGTTATTGGGCCCACGCCATGATACCGGGCAAGCGCGCCGTTGCGTGATTCCTTTGCCTTGCTTATCGTAAGCTAGGCAACTAATATCCGGGCCATGCTCCGCGAGGATCTTTCGCGCAATTTCGGCTTCCTGCTCAACGACGTCGCGCGCCTCATGCGCACCGCCTACGACCGGCGCATCCGCAAGCTCGGCCTGACGCGCGCGCAGTGGTGGGTGCTGACTCACCTCTACCGCAGCAACGGCGTCAGCCAGACCGGGCTGGCCGAGACGCTGGAGATCGAAAAACCCACGCTCGGCCGGCTGCTCGACCGCCTCGAGGCCAAGGGCTGGGTGCGGCGCGAGCATGACGCATCCGACCGCCGCGTGTGGCGGGTGCACCTCACGGACGAGGTCGAGCCGGCCCTGCGCACGATGCGCAAGATAGCAAAGGAGCTGCGGCGCGACGCGCTTACCGGCATCAGCGCCGCGGAGCGCGAGCGCTTCGTCGACACGCTCCTCGCGATCAAGGAAAATCTCCGATGAGTGGCAAGCTGGCGCGCGCGTTGCTGCTGCTCGGCGTGCCGCTGCTGGTCGCGGCAGGCGCCCTGTATTTCTACGCCACGGGCGGGCGCCACCTGGAAACCGAGAATGCCTATGTCAAGGCGCATATCGTCGCGGTGAGCGCCGAGGTCGCCGGGCGCGTGGCGGAAGTGGCGGTGCGCGACAACCAGGCGGTGGCGCAGGGGCAGCTGCTGTTTCGCATCGATGCGGCGCCCTTCGAAACGGCGCTCGCGCGCGCCAACGCGCAGTTGGCCAACGCGCGCACAGATGTGGAAACCCTGCGCGCTGATCTGCGCGTCGCCCTTGCGGACGCCGCGGAAGCCGAGGAGCGCATCCGCTTCCTCGGCCTGCAGCTGGAGCGCCAGCAGCGCCTCAAGGAAAAAGGCATGGTGCGCGACGAGGCCTACGACGAGGCACGCCACAACGTCGAGGCGGCGCGCGCGCGGCTTGCCGGCCTCAGGGAGCGGGTCGCGCGCGGGCTTGCAAGCCTGGGGGGCAGCGAGAAACTGCCGGTCGAGCGCCATCCTCGCGTGCTCGAGGCCCAGGCCGCGCTCGATACCGCGGCACTTGAACTCGCGCGCACGCGCATTGCCGCGCCCACCGCGGGCACGGTGAGCAACCTGAAACTGCAGCCTGGAATGAACGTCTCGCGCGGCGTGGCGGTATTCAGCCTGATCCAGGCGGGCGAACCCTGGATCGAGGCCAATTTCAAGGAGACCCAGCTCGCCGGCATGCGCGTCGGCCAGGTCGCGCGCGTCGTGGCCGACGCCTACCCGGGCGTCGAGTGGCGCGCGCGCGTGAGCGCGATCGCGCCGGCCACCGGCGCGGAGTTCGCGCTGCTGCCGCCGCAGAACGCGACCGGCAACTGGATCAAGGTGGTGCAGCGCGTGCCGGTGCTGTTCGCGATCGAGCAGGACGGACAGGCGGCCGCGGACCGCCCGGCGCTGCGCGCCGGCATGACGGTCAGCGTCAGCATCGATACCGGCCGCAGCCGCGGCCTGCCCGACCCGGGCGGCCTGCTCGGCCGGTGACAGGAACGCACTCGTGCGTTAGGCAGCAAGCAGCAACATGAGCGCGCAGCCTGTTCCACTATCCGAAGCCGAGGGCGCCGGCGCGGCGCTCGAACGCGCCTTCATACTCGCCACCTGCATCGCGGTGACCTTCCTCTACTCGATGGCGGTCACCGTCGCGAGCGTCACGCTGCCGCAGATGCAGGGAGCATTGTCCGCGTCCCCCGACCAGATCGCCTGGGTGGTGACGGGCAATATCGTCGCCACCGCGGTGCTGACGCCGCTCACCGGCTGGCTCACCTCGCGCTTCGGGCGCCGGCAGCTCTGCAACGCCTGCGTGCTCGGCTTCGGCATCGCCTCGCTCGGCTGCGGACTGTCCGATTCGCTCGGCGAGCTGGTGTTTTTCCGCGTGCTGCAGGGGGCCATCGGCGCGCCGCTGGTGCCGCTGTCGCAGGCCATCGTGCTCGACACCTACGCCAAGCGCCAGCACGGCATGGCGATCGCGCTCTTCGGCGTGGGCTCGGTTATCGGCCCGGTCGTCGGCCCGGTGCTCGGCGGCTGGCTCGCCGAAGCCTACAACTGGCGCTGGGTGTTCTACATGATCCTGCCGTTCACCCTGCTCGCGCTCATCGGCTCGCTCGCTTTCATCCGCGACCGCGAGGCGGGCAGCAAGCTGCGCCTCGACTGGCTCGGTTTCCTGCTGCTGTCCACGACGCTCGCGAGTACGCAGCTGATGCTGGACCGCGGCGAGCGGGCCGACTGGTTCGACTCCGCCGAGATCGTGTCCTGGGCGGCGCTCGCCGCGCTCGCGCTCTACGCCTTCATCGCGCACAGCGCGACCGCGAAGCGCCCGTTCCTCGATCCGCAGCTGCTCGCCGACCGCAACTTCAGCATCGGCGTGGTGCTGGTGTTCGTCTTCGGCATGCTCAACTTCACTCCCATGACGCTGCTGCCGCCGATGCTGCAGGGGGTAGGCGGCTATCCCGACTCCGTGATCGGCTTCGTGCTGGGCGCGCGCGGCCTGGGGACCATGTTCGGATTCTTCACCATGGTCTTCGCCAGCCGCTTCGACCCGCGCGCGATGATCGTGCTCGGCTTCATGCTGCAGGCGCTGGCCGGCTGGCAGCTCGCGCATCTCGACGTCAACCCGAACATCGCGGACGTGTTCTGGCCGATGGCGCTGCAGGGCTACGGCGTCGGCGTCCTGTGGGTGCCGATCACCATGGTGGCTTTTTCCACCCTGCACGACCGGTTCGTCTCGGAAGCGTCAGCGGTCTTCCACATGGTGCGCAACATCGGCTCGAGCGTGCACATCTCCCTCAGCATCACGCTCGCGGTCCACATGACGCGCACCGGCTACGCCGAACTCGCCGAGCGCGTCACGCCCTACAGCGCATCCTCCTCGATGCCGTGGGTGACCGGGGCGTGGAACCTGCAGGACTTGCGCGGCCTGGCGGGCTTTTCGCGCGAGATGCTGCGCCAGGCGACGATGATCGGCTACCTGGATGCCTTCGTGTTCTTCTCCGCGACCTCGCTCGTGGTGCTGCCGCTGGTGTTCCTGATCCGCGTGAGGCGCTGAATCAATTCGGTTCGATGCTCGCTTTCTCGATCTCTGTGACCCAGATGTTGAGATCCTCTTCGTCGATGGATATTTTGGTGGCATGGACCTCGACGCAATGCCTGCCGCCGGCGGCGGACATGATGTGCGCGTTCAGCTGCACACCTACGCTGAGCGGCACCGCATACAAGGCCACGAAGGTGTTGTCGTTCAACCGCGCCTTCAGAACCTGCGAGGCCGGCGGTGTGCCGGGCCTGGCCGCCAGCGTCCTGGCAATCGCGCCCGCGCACTCCAGCGGCGTCATGCCTTCGGCCGCCGTGGGCGTGAAAACCGCTACCGTGTAGGGTTCAGCAGCTCCCAGGAATCGCAATTGCGGCTGGGAGGCATTTTTCGGATGCACCTCCATTCTGATCTGGGGGATGCCGGGTATGGTCACCCTGAATCTCGGCGGATCGACCTCGAAAGCAAAGCCTTCCGCCCCGCAGGGCAGGCTCGCGTGCAACAGCAGAACTGCGCCCCAAAATTGCAACGCCTGCCTCATTGTTGCAACGCCTGCCTCATTGATTGATTCTACTTTCTATCCGGTGCGGTATCGTGCCGCATGCGCATCCACCGCAACCAGCTCGCGATACGTGTTCTGGGCACGCTCGTCGGCGCGGGATTTCTGGCGATGGGTGCGTACGCGATGTTCGGCGCGGACGACGCTGTTCCCGCCTTCGTCAAGGAGCGCGCCTGGTGGTTCGGCGCCACCGCGACCATCGGGGGCATCTGGGCAATCGCCGTGTCCTGGCTGGACGCGGATCTGTCCGGCGTATGGTGCCGCCCGCCGCGCCGCCCGCGGGATTTCAGGGGCTAGCTACCCTGCCCGGTAGCGGCGCACCACATCCTGATCGGGATCGGCGCCCAGGCCCGGTCCCTGCGGCAGCTTGATTTCACCTCGCTCGGGAACGAGCAGATCGCCGAACAATCCTGCGTCGACCTGAAGATAGAAGTATTCGAAACGCGCGTCCGGCGCCAGGGCTGCGAGCAGGTGCAGGGTCGCGAGTGCGCCGGGCCCGAAGTACGGTGAGTGCGGCGCGAGCTTCACGCCTCGCGCCACGGCAAGCGCTGCGATCCTGCGGAACTCGGTGATGCCGCCCACCTTGGTGACCGAGGGTTGCGCGTACTGCACTGCCCCCGCATCGAACAGCGCGGCGAACTGCGTCGCGAAGCAGCAGTTCTCGCCCGCCGCGATCGGGATGCCGCAGGCCTCGCCCACCGCGCGCAGGCCCGCGCCATCTTCCGGGGGAAACACCGGCTCTTCGAACCAATCCAATCCGAGCGGCGCGAGCCGCCTGCCGATCGCAATGGCCTGCGCGACTGTCCATTCGCAATTCACGTCGAGCAGCAGCGCGGCGGACTTCGGCACGGCCGCGCGCGCCGCCGCGATCACCGGCTCGCTGACTTCGTGCAGCTTGATCGCGCCGAAGCCTTCGCCGAGCGCCTGCTCGCAATAGCGGGCGGCCAGCGCGCTGTCCGCGTAACGCAGCAGGCTCGCGTAGCAGGCCAGCCGTTCGCGCTTTGCGCCGCCGAGCAGCGCGTGCAGCGGCTTGCCCGCCGCCTTGCCGGCGATGTCCCAGAGCGCGATGTCGAGGCCCGAAAGCGCGAACGCGGTAATGCCGAAGCGGCCGAAAATATGCAGCCGCTTCTGGACCTCCGCATGCAGTCCGGCAATGTCCGCGGCGTCGCGTCCGACCGCGATCGGCGCGATCATGTCCGTCACCGCGGCCGCAACGGCGCGGCGGCACGAGTAGGAGAAAGCCTCGCCCCAACCGGTGATCCCGGCGTCGGTTTCCACGCATACCAGGCAGAAATCGAGCGCCTTCCAGCCCCCTGAGCCCAGCGTCCAGCCCTCGGCGCCGTAGCGGCAGGGAATGGAAAGGGGCACTGCCTCGACGCGGACGATCTTCATGCTGCGGGCTCGTCCTTGCCGCGGTCCGCGCTCTTGCCGCCAAAGCCTTCGGCGATGCGGTCGATGTGGTGCGCGTCATAGCTTTTGGAATGCAGGTCGGCGATGCGTTCCTCGGCCCAGCTTTCATCCACCGTTCTGGCCTTGTGGATCAGGTAGTGCACCGCGAGCGCAACACCCCATGCGGCAAGCGGCCAGAACGACCACCAGCCACCGCCGGTAAACCAGTTGGCCACGACCAGGGTGCATGCGCCGGCAACATAGCTCGCCGCGTGCAGGCGAAATGCGCCAGGCGCGTTCGTGGGAGGCCCCCGGCGCTCAATCCGGCTCTGCGAGCCTCTGCCACGCATGCGCCACGGCCACCACGCGGCGCGAATACAGCAGCCAGACGATCACGCCCGCGACGAGCAGCGCTTTGTCGGCGATCTCATGGGACGGATGAAAACCCCAGTAGGCGAAGTACGACAGAACGGCGAGCGGCGCGCCCGCGCACCATAGCGCCGCCCACGCATGCCGAGTCGCGCCGAGCAGCACCGCCGCGCAACACACCGTGAAGGCATAGAGCGAAACTCCCGGCGCATTGCCGTGCGGCAGCGCGCTCGAGAGCGCCGCCAGCGACAGCGCCGCGAACAGCACGCCCATGAGGAGCGAATAGCCGAACAGTTCGTACTGGGCCTGCAACCGGGTGAGATCGGCGACGCGGGTCAGGTACGGCGTGCGCTCGTCGTGCCAGACGTAGCGCTTGAAAATCTTTTCCCAGTTCAGTTCCATCGGTGCGACTCAGCTCAACTAGGCATTCTCTGCTTTGCGCTTCGCGGATGCAGCCTCGACCAGCGTCGGGTCGGTTGGCGCGGGCGAATCAGAGAGCCGCAGCCCGTATTCGTCCTCCAGCTTGACGCGTTCCTTGCCTTCGATCCTCGCGTCCTCCTCCGGCCAGTCCAGCGTCATGAGCGGGAACCGCAGGTCCCGCGGACCCCAGAGGATGGTCGCCACCTGCAGCCAGGCGGCGATGCCCGAGATCAAGGCCACGATGAGGCCGACCACCAGGACGCTCTTGATGATCCAGCGGTGCGAGAGCCCGACCTGGGAAGCGGAAATCTCGTGCACCGCGTACGAGGAATACGTGTAGTCGAACGCGAAAAAGATCACGATCAGGCAATAGGGAATCATGAAAAAGGTCAAGCCGGCGAATTCAAGCCAGGCCTTGCCGCGGAAGTGGACGTTGTCGCGTATCAGGTCGATGCGCACGTGGGTGTTGTAGATCATGCCGTAGCCGAGCACCAGGGCGAACAGGGCGGCATGGAAATGCCACTCCAGCTCCTGCAGCTTGGTGGACTGGAAAAACGACCCCACGTTCTCCGCGAGCCAGATCTGCAGGCTGCGGGTGCTGCCATCCTCGGCCTCGTAGGCGAGCTTGCGCCCGATGACGTCGATGCAGGTCACCACGACGACGGGAATACTGAGCCAGGCGGCGTAGCGGCCGATGAAATCCACGATGCGACGCATGCGGGCGGCAATGCGCACCGCCGCCGGCATTTCGCCGGCCTGTTTCTCGACTTCGCTCGAATCGGTCACCGCGCCGCTCCCCTCACTCGACCCCATAACGCATCAGCCACAGCGCGATCTGCGGGTACGCCATGACCAAAAGCAGGCCGATCAGCTGCAGGATGACGAACGGAACGATGCCGGCATAAATGCTCTGGATCTTGATCTCCTTCGGCGCGATGCCCTTGAGGTAGAACAGGGCGAAGCCGAACGGCGGCGTGAGAAACGAGGTCTGCAGGTTGATCGCCAGCAGGATCATGAACCAGTAGACGATGTCGGCCTGCGGCACGTGCGTGCCGAAATCGAGCGTCTTGATGAGCGGCGCGAACACCGGCAGCACGATCAGCGTGATCTCGATCCAGTCGAGAAAGAAGCCGAGGAAGAATACGATCCCCATGACGAGAAACAGGAACCCCCAACTGCCCAGGCCCGCCTCCTTGATCAGCCGCTCGACCAGCTCGTCGCCGCCGAGCTGGCGGTAGACGAAGGCATAGCAGGTGGCGCTGATGATGATGAAGAACACCATCGAGATGGTGCGCGCCGAGCTCTGGCAGACGCCGTCCAGCATCTTCAGATTGAGCCGGCCCCAGATCGCCGCCAGCGCGATCGCGCCGGCCGCGCCGACCGCGCCGGCCTCGCTCGGCGTCGCCCAGCCGAGCAGGATCGAGAGCTTGATGGTGCCGATGAGGAATACCGGCGGGAAGAACGCCCGCCACAGCAGCGGCAGCAGCTTGCCCTTGGGCACCGTCAGCAGGTCGGGCGGCAGCGGGGGCGCGAGCGAGGGCTTGAGCTTCGCCGCAGTGGCGATGAACGTGAGATACAGGGCAGCAAGCAGCAGGCCGGGCATGATCGCGGCGGAAAACAGGTTGCCCACCGAGATCGACAGCAGGTCGGCCATGACGATCAGCATGATGCTGGGCGGAATGAGGATCCCGAGCGTGCCGGCCGCGGCAATGGTGCCGCAGGAAAGCGCGTGGCTGTAGCCCTGCTTCACCATCGTCGGTAGCGCGAGCGCGGTCATCATGGTGACCGAGGCGCCGATGATGCCGGTCATCGCCGCGAGGATCGTGCCCATGATCGTGACGCCGAGCGCGAGCGCGCCCGGCACGCGTTTCAAGATCAGCTGCACGCAGTAGAGTAGGTCCTGCGCGATGCCGCTGCGCTCCATCATCACGCCCATGAAGATGAAAGTGGGAATGGCGACCAGCACCAGGTTCTCCGCCGCCTGGCCCCAGATGCGCGGCAGGAAATTGAAGAAGTACACCATCTTGAACGTGCCGAGGAGAAACCCGAGCAGGCCGAAGATCAACGCCAGCCCGCCGAGGATGAACGCCACCGGGTAGCCCGAGAACAGCAGTATCCCGAGCGTCATGAACATCATGATCGGCAGGAACTCCTGGGCCTTGTGCAGCACTTCCGCGCGCCCGGCAGGGTTCAGTCCGGTGACGTAAGCGTAAAAAAAGCCGAGCAGCAGGATCAGCACCACCGCCGCCACATAGCGGTTCGCGAGGCGACTCCCGAGCTTGAGCAATTGCTCCATCAGCGCGTCCTGGATCGATGTGCAAAAAAAACCGCAACCGGGAGTCCTGGCTCCCGGTGTGCGGAATTTACGGCCACTACTTCTTGACCGGCAGGTACGTGGGCTTCACGACTTGCGCGTCGCCCCAGACGGCGTACTTCTTGCGGAAATCCAGATAGTGGTCGGCGACCTTCTTGAAACCCGGGCTCTTCGCCGACTCCTCCTTCAGTACCTCCAGCCACGCCTTTTCGAAGACGGCGAGGTCGGCGTCCTTCCAGCGCTTCACCTGCACCTTGTACTTGTCGCGCATCTCGGCCATGACGTCGAACTGCGTGGCTTCGCTCTCGGCGTAGGTGTAGGCCACCTGCGCCTGGCCCGCGATCTCGAGCATCGCCTTGTAGGCCGGCGGCAGCTTGTCGTGCGCCGCCTTGTTCATGAGGACTTCGCTGCAGGAAACCAGCTGGTGCCAGCCCGGGAAGTAGTTGAACTTCGCCACCTGGTGGAAGCCCAGCTTGATGTCCATGGCGGGCATCGAGAACTCGGTGGCGTCGATCACCCCGCGCTCGAGTGCCGGGTAGATGTCGGCCGCGGCGAGCAGCTGCGTGGAAACCCCGAGCTTCTGCATCACCTGGGCGCCAAGGCCGAAGAAACGCATCTTGAGACCCTTCAACTGCGCGGTCGACGTGATCTCCTTGCGGAACCAGCCCGAGGTCTCGGGGGCGATGCAGAAGGCCTCGATCGCCACCATGCCGTGCTTGGCGTAGATCTCGTCGCGCAGCTTGTTGCCGCCGCCGAACCATTTCCAGGCGAGGAACTCGCCGAAGGATGGGCCGAACGGCACCGTGGTGAAGAATGCCGCCTCCGGGTATTTGCCGGTGTGATAGCCCGGGGTTGTCCAGCACGCCTCGACCGAGCCCTTGGAGACCGCATCGAAGCACTCGAGCGGCGGGATCAGCGCGCCGGGCTCGTGGAACTTGACGTCGAACTTGCCACCCGACATGCGCTCGATGTCCTTCGAGAAGCGCACGCCCGAAGTGCCCAGGTGCGGCAGCGTGCTGCCGAACGCGCTTTGCATCTTCCATCGCACGGTATCCTGGGCATGTGCGGGCAGGGCAAGCACCGCGACAGCCGCGGCGGATGCGAACCTGGCGATGAATTTCGAAATTGTGCTTGACATTTCTTCCCCCTCCCAAGGTTTGAAAGGCCATGATCGCGATTTGCGCGTTGCGCGTCAACGGCTTTGTTGATGGACCGGGGCTTCGGCGTATTGCGCATTGCGGCAGCCCCCTCGCGCTGCGCTTGCTGCCCCGCAGCAATCATCGATCGGCCCCTGCATACGCCGTGCTCTGGACGCCTTGAGGCATGCGCTGAACGGCGTAGCATGAGCTGGGGATCGCGCCTCTGTCGACGGAAACGGAGATGCCAACGTCTGTTCATCGGATCGGGTTCGCACGATGGCTCGGCCACGCCGCTTTGACCGGCCTTGGCATCGTCCTCGCCGTGACGCCCGTGACGCTCTGGATCGCCTGGACGGCAACCCAGGTCGTCGGCGTCATGCTGGTCGCGCTGGCCAGCGCAGTACTGTTTGCGCGGCTCACGGATCTGTTGCGCCGCGATGCGCCAAAGCAGGGCGAACGGGAAAATGACGGCAGGAATCTCGTTCTGCCCGATGAATTCATCGAGGAAGTGCATCGCCTCTTTCCCTTGACCTACCACCATTCGCGGCACGAGACCACGCGCTTCCGGCAGGCCATGAAGAGGTTGTCCCGGCTGATCGAGGAATCCAAACCCGCCGCAGGGCCGCGTTGAGGGGCGGGGTCTTCCTCTCCATCGCGGCGATGCTCTTCGCCGGCACCATGGCCGCGCGGGATGCGGGCGCGGCCTGCGCTCCGGTACGCGGCGCGGCACAACCCGACGCCGCCGAGATGCATGAAGCCGAGGCGTTGTATCTCCCGACCCCGCAGCCCGTGGTCGAGGCGATGTTGCATCTGGCGGGCGTATCCCGGACCGACGTGGTCTACGACCTTGGCTCCGGCGACGGCCGTATCCCGATCGCCGCCGCGCGCCAGCACGGCGCTCGCGGCGTCGGCATCGAGTTCGACGCCCGCATGATCGAACGCGCGCGCTGCCACGCGCGCGAGGCTGGCATGGAAAGCCGGGTCGAGTTCCGTCAGGAGGACCTGTTCCAGTCCGACCTGCGCGAAGCGACGGTGGTGACCCTGTTTCTTTTTCCCCACATGGTCCAGCAGCTCGGCCCGAAACTGTTCGCCGAATTGCGGCCGGGGACACGCATCGTCTCGCACCGCTTTGGATTTGGCGAACGCCCGCCGGACAGGGCCATCGAGGTCGATGGCCACCCGGTGCTGCTCTGGAACGTTCGCTAGGGACCTAGGCCTTGCGGGCGGCGTAGGCGCCTGCATCGAGCTGGCGCCGGTACCAGCCCTGTTCGATCTCGTGGACCAGACCGGCGCCGCGGGGCTTCCAGCCAAGAAGCTTGCGCGCCCTGTCGGCATTGACGCGGCTGTTGCCGCCGAGTGAGAACCAGACCGCCATTGGCCCCCACTCCGCGATCGCCTCGTCGACGCTCCACCCCTCCGGCGCACGCCGGCCGCCCAGCAGCCGCGCGATGGATGCGACGATGGACTTGAAGCTCATCTCGCCGCTCTCCAGGTAAAAAAACGACCCGGCCTGCGCTGCATCGAGCGCGAGCAGGTAGGCATCGGCGACGTCCTCGACGTGTACCGTGGACCAGACGTTCTCGCCGTCGCCGACGTAGCGCGGCACGCCGCTCCTGACCGCCTGGCGGATCAGGGTCGGTACCTGGATGCTGTCGGGGTTGGTGCCGCGTCCTTGCCCGTAGATGAGACAGGGACAAAGCACCACCGAGCGGATGCCTTGAGCGGACGCGGCGAGCACCGAGCGGTGCACCGCGACGCGCTGGATTTTCTCCGGCAGCGGCTCGAGCGGCGTGTCCTCATTGAATATCTTCGCCGAAAGCTTCCCGACCAATTTGTCGCCGACAACGCTGGTGCCGCTGGTATGCAGGAAGGGTTTACCCGAGCCCGCGAGCCCTTCGAGGATCGCCGCGACCGCGAACGGGTCTTCGGCGTTGGCGCAGTTGAAGACGGCGTCCGCTGCGCGCGCCGCATTCCTGACGATACCGTGGCTGCCCAGGTCGCCGCGCACGGCCGCGACGCCGTGGGCGCGCAGTTTGGCCGCCGCGTCCGCCGTGCGTGCGAGCCCGGTAACGGCGTGCCCGGCCTTGATGAGCGCATCGGCCACGGTCCCGCCGATGTAGCCGGAAGCGCCTGTCATGAATATGTTCATGTTTGCCCGTAGCGCTCCTTCATCGTGCGCATGACATCGTCCGCATCGCGCCGCCACCAGTCGCGCTCGGAAAAGATTTCGACTTCGTGGAAGCCCGAATAGCCGGCGGCCTCGATCCAGCCTCTTATTTTCTTCAATTCGATGACGCCGTCGCCCATCATGCCGCGATCGAAGGCGAGGTCGCGCGTCGGCACCAGCCAGTCGCAGATGTGGTAGCCGAGGATGCGCTGCCTGCCGGCGCGCCGGATCTGCTCTTCGAGCTTGGGATCCCACCACACGTGATAGACGTCCACCGCCACGCCGACACCATCGCCCAGCGCGTCACACATGTCGAGCGCCTGCTCCAGCGTGTTCACGCAGGCCCGGTCTGCCGCCTGCATCGGGTGCAGCGGCTCGATGGCGAGCGGCACGCCGGCCTGCCGCGCCTCGGGCAGGATTTTTGAAATGCACTCCTGCACGCGCTCGCGCGCGTGGCCGATGTCCTTCGAACCCTGCGGCAACCCGCCGACAACCAGCACCAGGGAATCCGCTTCCAGCGCGTGCGCTTCCTCGATGGCGCGCCGGTTGTCGTCCAGCCAGTCCTTGGCGGAAAAGAAACCGCCACGGCACAGGCCGGTCACGGACAGGTTGTGGCTCCTGACCATGGAAACCGCCCTCTTCAGGCCGAGTTCGGCCAGCTTGTCGCGCCATGGGGCGATGCCGCGGATGCCGTGGCGCGCGCAGCCCTCGATCGCCTGCGCAAGCGTCCACTGCTGCTTGACGGTGGCGGTATTGAGCGACAGGCGCTGCGGGTCCGGAGTCGGCACCTCCGGAGTCTAGCAAGGCATTAAACTTCCCGGGATGAAGCGTGAGGAACGTACAGCTTCCGACTTGACCGAGGAGGAGTTGCGGCGCGCGTACGCGGAGCAGCAGCTGATCTTCGACCGCAGCGTGGTGGGCATCGCCTTCATCAAGAACCGCACCTTCCTGCGCTGCAACCGGCGCATGGAGGAAATGTTCGGCTACGGTCCCGGCGAGATGCACGGCCAGTCGACGCGGATCTACTTTCCCTCGCAGGAGGCATTCGATGCCATGGGAGTGCGGGTGCTCTGGGAAATGCACCGCGGCGATGCGGTCATCATCGAGGGGATCTACAGACGCAAGAACGGCGAGTTGTTCTGGGCGCGCCTCAACGGCACGGCGATTGACGCCGCCGATCCCCTGAGCGGCTCGATCTGGGCCTTCGAGGACATCAACGACCGCAAGAAGGCCGAGCTCGAGCTGCAGAGCGCCAACGAGCGCATCGAACGGATGAACGCCGAGCTGGAGGAACGCGTGCGGCAGCGCACCGCCGAGCTCGAGGCGCTGGTGAAGGAGCTCGAGACGATCAACCATGCCGTCGCGCATGACCTGCGCACCTCACTCGGGGTGATGTCGGTCAATGCCGGAATGCTGCTGAACGACCTGGGCGGGCGCCTGGCCGAGGATGACCGGCGCGCGCTCGGCCAGATTGCCGGGAACGCGGAGCTCACGGTGAGCCTGTTGGACAATCTGCTGGAATTTGCGCGGCTCGGGCGCGAGACGCTTCAGCGCAGGCCGGTTGCGATGGGCCAGTTGATGCAGGCCGCATGGCGCGGATTTACGCGGGCGGAACCGGGGCGCAAAGTATCCCTGGTGGCCGGCCCATTGCCCGACTGCGTCGGCGACGAGCGGACGCTCGCGCAGCTATGGACCAGGCTGCTGTCCAATGCGCTGAAGTACACGCGCTCGCGCGAAGCGGCGCGCGTCGAGGTGGGCTACAGCGCGGAGCAGAAAGCCTACTTTGTCCGCGACAACGGTGTCGGCTTCGACATGCGCCACGCGGACAAGATGTTCGAACTGTTCGAGCGCCTGCACCGCGACGAGCGCTTCGAGGGCACCGGCGTCGGCCTGGCGCTGGCCGCCCGCATCGTGCGGCGCCACGGCGGCAGGATCTGGCCGGAATCCCGCCCCGAGGAAGGCGCGACGTTCTGGTTTTCGGTTTCCGGCGACTAGTTCAGAGCGTGCCAGGCGGGAACAGCCTTGGCAGGAACAGCGAGAACGACGGCCAGATGATCACCAGCGCCAGCACGGCCAGCATCGGCATCAGCATGATGAATACGTCCTTGAGCGCGTCGCGCATCCGGATCCCGGCGATGGAGCAGGAAATCATGAGGCACAGGCCGTAAGGCGGCGTTACCAGGCCGAAGGCAAGCGCGACGATGCCGATCATGGCGAAATGGATCGGGTCCATGCCGACCACCTTCGTCAACGGCTCGAGAATGGTGCCGACGATGATGATGGCGGGAATGGCGTCCAGGAAGCAACCCACCACCAGGAACACGGCCGCAATGAAGAATCCGGTCGCGATCGGCCCCATGCCCCAGGCAGCGACGCCCGAAAGCAACGCCTTCGGGATCTGGTAATACGCCAGCAACCAGCCGAACGCGGACGCGGTGCCGACGCAGAACAAGGCGATGCCGGCCAGCTTGCCGGTATCGAGCAACGCGCTGCTCAGGCCCTTGAGGTTCATCTCGCGGTAGACGATGGTCGACAATACTCCGGCATATAGCACGGCGATGCAGGCCGATTCCGTTGCGGTGAACCAGCCGAAAATCTTGCCGCCAATGATGATCACCGGTGTCATCAGCGCGGGCAGCGCAATGGCGATCGCCTTGATGGTCTCGGCAAACGACGCGCGTGGATAGGTCGGGTAGCCGCGCAGTTTGGCGTAGGCATGCACCGTCGCCATCTGCACCAGGCCGATGGCGAGGCCCGGGACAATGCCGGCGAGGAACAGGCCGCCGATGGATACCGTCAGCAGCCCGCCCCAGACGATCATCAGGATCGAGGGCGGAACAATGACCGCCAGGACCGCGGAAACCGCGGTAATCGCCACCGAGAAGCTGTCGTCGTAGCCTTCCCTCCTCTGCGCGTCGATGAACAGCTTCGACTGGCTGGCGGCGTCCGCCGTCGAGGAGCCCGATATCCCGGCGAAGAAGATCGACAGCACGACGTTGACCTGCGCCAGGCCGCCCGGGAAATGTCCCACAAGGTCGCGCGACAGGCGCACGAGGCGCTCCGTGATGCCGCCGACGTTCATCAGGTTCGCGGTCAGGAGGAAGAACGGCACCGCCAGCAGAATGAAGGAGTTGTAGGAATTGAAGGTCTCCTGCACCAGCGTCATCGGCGAGAGCCGGTCCTCGACCACCAGCACCGGCAGGCAGGCGAGGCCGAGCGCGACCGCCACCGGCACGCGCAGCGCCATGAGGGAGAAGAAAATGCCGAACAGGATGAGGCTCGCCTCGCCCGGCGTGAGCAATGCGCCGGTCATTGCCTGCCTCCGGCGGGATGCCCGGCAAGGACGCGCGCGTTGTCGTAGAGGTGCTCGGCCTGGAACACCGTCCAGGTAAACCCAGCCAGCGGCCAGGCGAGGTGGATCATCCAGAGCGGCAGTTCAGCCAGTTCCGAGATCCGGTTGCGCGCGTTCCAGGTGAATTCCCAGCCCCACCACAGGAATACCAGGGCAAACACCAGGACAAACACGCCCGACACGAACTTGACCGCCGCCGTCGCGCGCGGCCCCATGTCGGGCCAGACATCCACCTCGAAGTGCGTGCCCTCGCGGATGCCGATCATGGCGCCGATCATGATCGACCAGACGAACATGAGACGCGCCAGTTCCTCGGTCCAGATGTAGGCCGGGATGATCGGGATGGTGCGCGAAAAGATCTGCATGCTGACCGGGATGATCAGGATCGCGACCGACGCGACCAGGATCCAGGAGAGCAATTTCGCGTATGCGGCGGTGAATTTACGGTACATGGAAAAATCGCATAAAAAAACGGCGGCCTTCGCCGCCGTCGATTTCGCGTCAGGTTACTTTATGGCGTTGATCTTCTGGTAGATGCCATCGGCGCCGATTTCCTTGGCGTATTCCGCCATCACCGGCTGCGTGAGCTTGATCAGCTGGGCACGGTCGGCGAAAGGCACGCGCTTCAGCTTGCCGGCTTTTTCCAGCGCGACCAGCTTCTGCTCGTCTTCCGAGGATTCCGCCTGCCTCCCATATGCGCCCGCTTCCTTGCCGGCCCTGAGGATCGCGGCCTGCAGGTTCTTGTCGAGCTTGTTGAAGGTCTTGGTCGAGAAGCAGATCGGCCGGATGGTGATGGCGTGCTGCGTCATCGACAGGTGCGGCGCGACCTCGTAGAACTTCATCTGCTCGACGCCCGCCGCCTCGTTCTCGCCGGCCGCAATGACGTTGTTCTGGATCGCGTTATAGACCTCGTTGTAGGCGATCACGGTGGGCGCCATCCCGACCGCGGAGAAGGTCTTCGACCAGATCGGCGCGCCCTGTACGCGCACCTTGAGGCCCTTCATGTCCGCCATGTTCGCCACTGGCTTGTTGACGAAGATGTTGCGCGTGCCGCCGCCGGCGTAGCCGATCAGCATCACTTCGGCCTTCTGGTTGATCTCGTCGGCCACCGGCTTGAGCAGGTCGGCGTCGAGCACCTTGTTCCAGTGCGCGAGGTCGCGGAACAGGAACGGCGCGTCGATGAACGGCGCGGCCTTCGAGAAGGTCGACATGTGCGCCGGGGAAACTATGCCGTAGTCGACCGCCTTGCCCTGGGCCATGTACTCGAAGTACTGCTTCTCGAGGCCGAGTTCCGAATTCTTATGCAACACCCAGGTGGTCTTCTTCCCGGAATACTTGTCCACCAGCTCCTGGAAACGCACCAGCGCGCGGGTGAATACGTGCTCGTCGGGGAACTGGACGGCGCCGTGCAGCGTCAGGGCCTGCGCCCCCGCCTGCAGCGAGAATGCAGATGCAACGACTGCGAACATCAGCTTGAGCTTCATGATTTCCTCTCCTCTTTGACGGTAATGCGCCACAGGGTGCGCGGATCTTCTGGATCGGTCAGCGTCGCCGAGTGGAGCAGCGAAGCATTGTCCCAGATAACGACATCGCCGACGCCATATTTCAGGCGCAGCTGGTACTTTTCCTGCGTGGCGTGCCGCTTCAGTTCGTCGAGCAGCGCGACCGCCTCTTCCTGGGGCATGCCCGCGATGCCGAAGGAGCTGCCCGATATCGAATAGAGCGCGGTCCGGCCGGTCACCGGGTGCGGCCGCGCCACGCGATGCCTCACCCACGTCACTTTGCCCTCCTGTTCCTCGGAAAGCACCGACGCGACGGTGCGCGAACTCTTGTCCTGGTCGTCACGGTTGCCGTAATGGTGCAGCGCCACAAGCGGATCGATCTTCATTTTAGTCGCCGCCGGTAATTCATCGTACGCACGGTATTGATTCGCAAAAAGCGTGTCGCCGCCCTTGCTCGGCACCTGGATCGAGTAGAGCATCGTCGCCCGCGCCGGTACCTCCAGGTACGAATAGTCGGTGTGGAAATAGGTGCCGGCATCCGCGAGTCCGGTCGGCTTGCCGTTCTTCGTCACGTTCGACAGGATCAGGATGTCGGCGTGTTCGGGATGGTGGAACTGGTCGATCACGTGCGGTTCGGGCGGGCCGATGCGGCGCGCGAACTCGAGAAACTGCGTTGCCGAGAGCTTCTGCGCCCTGGCGACCAATACCTGGTGTTTGTAGAACGCGCTTTTTATTTCTTCAAATGCTTTTCCGTCCAGGGAGGCCAGATCGACCCCTCTGACTTCAACACCGAAGCCTTCGCCGAGTTTCCTAAATTCCATGCACCGAAAGCAGCTGCTTCATCCGCTTGCAGGCGAGTTCCGGATCCTGCAGCAGGCCCGCGGCATCCGCGAGACGGAAGAGTTCGGCAAAGTGCTGGACGTTGCGCGCGCTTTGCTGGCCGCCCACCATCACGAAATGCTCCTGGTGGCCGTTCAGCCAGGCCATGAACACCACGCCCGTCTTGTAGAAGCGAGTGGGCGCCTCAAAGACGTGGCGCGATAACGGCACCGTTGGTCCGAGCACTTCGTGGTATTCGGTTTTTTTATTTTCAGAAAGATAGGACAAGGCTTGCGAGGCCGCTGGCGCAATGGAATCGAAGATGCCAAGCAACGCGTCGGAGTAGCCTTGCGCATCGCCCTCGATCAGCTCGGCGAAGTTGAAGTCGTCACCGGTGTACATGCGCACCCCCTTGGGGAGCTGCCTGCGCATGGCGACCTCCTTGTCCTTGTCGAGAAGGGAGATTTTTATTCCGTCGACCTTGTTCTTGTGCTTTTCAATGACGGAAAGGCAGATGGCCATTGCCTGGTAGTGGTCCTGTTTTCCCCAATAGCCTGCCAGCGCCGGATCGAACATCTCGCCCAGCCAGTGGATGATTACCGGCTCCTTCACCTGCCCGAGGATCCGGTCGTAGACCTTTGCGTAGTCGTCCGGCGATTTCGCGCTTGCCGCGAGCGCGCGGCTCGCCATGAGAATGATGCTGCCGCCCAGCTTTTCTATGGCCGAGCATTGCTCTTCATAGGCTTTCTGTATTTTCTCTATCGAGTGATTTTCATTCGAAGGCAGATGATCGGTACCTGCTCCCGAAGCCACCACGGCCTCCGGCACGGACTTGAGGGTCTGGCGTATCAATTCGAGCGAATTCGTCCAGTCCAGTCCCATGCCCCGCTGCGCGGTGTCCATCGCCTCGGCGATGCCGAAGCCCCAGGACGATAGATGCCTGCGGTAGGCGATGGTCGCGTCCCAGTCGATGGCGGCTTCCAGCCACGGCTCCTTCGCCGAGAGCGGATCGGCGACCACGTGCGCCGCGGCGTAGGCGACGCGGGTAAATGGCCTCGCGGGCTTGCTGAACTGTTTCGGCTCCCGCACCGCGTAGTCTTCCAGTGCGCTGCCCCGGGGGAGCTTGATCGTCAATATCGTGTCGCGTTTCATGGCTTGATCCTCGGTACGTCCAGCCACTTCCTCTGCCTCCAGCTCTTCAGCCCCAGCTCGGCGAGCTGCACGCCTTTCGCGCCTTCCAGCAGTCCCCAGCGGAACGGGCCTTCGCCGGCGACGTGTCGCAGGAACATTTCCCACTGCACCTTGAAGGCGTTGTCGTAGCCCGCATCTGGCACTTCCTCCCAGCCGGCATAGAAATCGATCGGCTGGGGAATGTCCGGATTCCAGACCGGCTTGGGCGTCTTTGCATGGGATTGAATCCGGCAGCCGCGCAACCCGGCGACCGCGCTGCCCTTGGTGCCGTCCACCTGCAGGGTAAGCAGGTCATCGCGCCGCACGCGCACCGTCCACGAGGAATTGAAATGCGCGATCGCGCCGCCGGCGAGCCTGAAAGTGGCGTAGGCAGCGTCGTCCGAAGTCGCCTTGTACTTTCTCCCGGCCTCGTCCCAGCGGAACGGGATGTGCGTGGCGCCGAGGCAGGACACCGCCTTGACCTCGCCAAAGAGATTGTCGAGCACGTAGCGCCAGTGGCACAGCATGTCGAGGATGATGCCGCCGCCGTCCTGCTTGCGATAGTTCCAGGAGGGCCGCTGCGCGGGCGGCTGGCCTGATTGCGTGTCGCCTTCGAACACCCAGTACCCGAACTCGCCGCGCACCGAGAGGATTTTCCCGAAGAATCCTTCGTCGCGCAGCTTGGCCAGCTTGAGCATGCCCGGCAGCCAGAGCTTGTCCTGCACCACGCCATGCCTGATCTTCGCTTTTTTCGCCGCCTTGTAGAGGTCCACGGCTTCCGCGAGCGTGGTGGAAACCGGCTTCTCGCAATACACGTGCTTGTCCGCCTTGATCGCCTGCTTGAGCAGCTTCGGCCGCAGCTGGGTCGACGCCGCATCGAAGAAGATGCTGTCGTCCTTCGACTCCAGCGCCTTCTTCAGGTCCACGCCCCAACGCTCGACGCCGTGCTGTTTCGCCAGCGCCGCGATCTTGTCCGGATTCCGGCCGATGAGGATCGGATCGGGCATGAGGCGCGTGCCGTCCTTGAGCGCGACGCCGCCCTGCCGGCGGATCTCGAGGATCGAGCGGACGAGGTGCTGGTTCATGCCCATGCGCCCGGTGACGCCGTGCATGATGATGCCGATACGCTTCTGCATTACGTCTCCTTCGGTTGCATCACATCTCTTTCATTGAATGCCAGTCCGGCATCGCGGCGCTGGCATAGCCGGCGCAGTCGAGCGAACCGATGGACAGATTGCCGCCGGTGATGCGGACCCGCACGGCGCCGTGGCTGCTTTCGTAGAGATCGGGATGCGCCGAGAGGAACGCGGCCTGTTCCTTGCCCGCGAGGTCCGCCATGCCGTTGACGTAGTGATGGCCGTTGCGCTCGACGTGCGTGATCCCGAGCAGCGAAACCAGCGCCAGGTCCTGCTGCAATGCGAGTCCAGGCTGGATGGTGAGATCTTCGCCGCTCATGAAGTAGCCGTCGCCCCAGGCGGCGCAGCGCGCCCGGTTGATGAGCGACTTGTACAGGCCCTTGCAGGTCTTGGACGACACGCCCTGGTAGCCCAACGCCTTGGCGCGCGGAAACGCGTCGAGGGAATCGTCCGATTCGTCGATGATCACCGGCTTGTCGATGCCCTTGACTTCGCGCTCGAGCGCCTTCTGCCGCTTCACCGGCTGCTCGAGGAAGATGATGCTGTCCATCAGCCGCTTGAGGCGCGATTCGGCCTTGATCTTCGCCCAGAGCTCGGCCACGCCCTCGAAATCGTCGTACTGCTCGTTGCCATCGAGGGAAGCGTGATAGGGCCCCGGAATCCGGTCGAGCACGGCGGCGATCGAACTGAGCCGCTCGACGTCGGCGCGCGCGTCGCCGCCCACCTTGAGCTTGAACCAGTGCTGGCCGTAGCGCGCCACCACTTCCTCGAGGGTCTCGGGCAGGCCATCGTTCACCCGCTCCTTCTGGTCGGCGGCGGTGATCGGATCGACCAGGCCGACGGTATGGCGGGCGGCAATGCTCTTCGAGGGCCTCAATTTCGCAAAATATCCCGGCAAGTCCATGCCTTCAAACGTGCCGGCGCCGATGACGTTTCGATTGATGCCCTGGAAGAAAGAAATTCCCAGGCAGCGCAGCAGGGCATCCAGAACGGCGCGGTCCAGCAGCGCGGGGCCGAAATTCTCCACCAGGCCGTGGCCGGGCGACGAATGCGCCCAGGCCGTGCGCGCGCCGCCACCGAGATACCTTGTCCGTGCAATGCGGAGCGATTCGCGCAATTGCTCGAAGTTGTCTTCGTTCGACAGCGCCGGATTCTTGTCGAACCACTTGGGTGCGAGCAGTTCGGCGGCCGCACCCTCCGCCTCTTTGCCGTCTTCGGTACGGATGCGGGCGCGCACGAAGGCCTGCGGCGACTCGGTGAGCGTCACCACGCCGAAGCGGAACGGCATGCGCAGGCGCACGTCGCGCTCGGACAGCAGGATTTCCCGGATCGCGAACCGCATCTCAGTCCATCGCCAGGACGCCCTTGGCCTTGAATATCTCCCGGATGCGGCCTGCATAGTCGTTGAACTGCGGCGGCAGCTTGTCGAGCCGCCGCGGGCGCGGCAGGTCGACGTCGATGATCTCGACGATGCGCCCGGGCCGGGGGCCCATCACCACGACCCGGTCGGCAAGCAGCACCGCCTCGGGAATGCTGTGGGTGATGTGCAGCGCGGTCTTGCGCTTTTCCATCCAGATGCGCTGGATGTCCATCGAGATCTGCTCGCGCGTCAGCGCGTCCAGCGCGCCGAAAGGCTCGTCCATGAGGAGCAGCGTCGGGTCGTGCACCAGTGCCCGGCAGATGGAGACCCGCTGGCGCATGCCGCCGGACAGCTCGAAGGGCTTCTTGTCCTCGAAGCCCTTGAGCCCGGTGGCCTCCAGCAGGTGACGCGCCACGCCCTCGTACTTCGCCCGGTCAAGCTGCCGGATGTCGACCTGCAGCATGACGTTCGCCAGCACGTCGCGCCAGTCGAGCAGGATTGCCTCCTGGAACACGATGCCGACGTCGGTCAGCGGCCGCTCCACGCGCCGGCCGCCGACGGTGATGGTGCCGGAGCTGTAAGGCACCAGCCCCGCCACCATCTTCATGATCGTCGTCTTGCCGCAGCCGCTGGGACCGACAATGGCGACGAACTCCGACTCGCGGATGTCGAGGTCTATGCCGGCGCAGGCCTCCACCACCCCGCTCTGGGTGTCGTAGACCTTGCCGACATTCTCCAGCCGGATATGAGGCTGGTCGGCCATTACTTCTTCGGCAGGTACGGCGCTTCGGACAGGTACTGGTTCGTGTAGTACACGTTGAGGTCGGACTGCGGGCTCAGCTTCGCGAACGTCGACAGCAGGTCCTGCGAGTCCTTCCAGTCGCCGGCGTCCGACCAGCCGATCGGCTTGCCCTTGGTGCGCTCGGTGCGGATGATGGTCATCGTACCGTCGACCTCGAGCAGCGCGATCTCCTGCGTAAACACGGGCGCGGCCTTGCGGAAGATCTCCGCCGCCTCGGCCCGGTTGTCGAAGGAGTATTGCCAGCCGCGCTGCGAGGCGCGCAGGAAGCGCTGCAGCGTGTCCTGGTTCTTCGCCTCCTTCAGCCAGTTGTTGTTGGCGATGATGGCGCTCGAGAGCGTGGTGACGCCGGCCATGTCGTAGAGGCGCGTCCAGCCCATCTTGACGCCCGACTGCAGCTGCATGCGCGGCCCCTGGTCCATGAAGTAGCCGAGCAGCGAGTCGGCCTGCTTGGCGAGCACCGCCTGCTCCTTCGCCGCCGGGTTGGCCACGGTGATCATCTGCACGTCCTCGAGCTTCATGCCGAGCTTGCCCATGAAGGCGGTGAAGATGGCGAGGCTCGCGTCGCCCGCGGTGATCGCGATGCGGCTGCCCTTGATCTCGGAGATCTTGGTCGGCCGCGCGGCGTCGGCGCGGTATATGAACGACATCGGGCTCTGCTGCAGCGTGACGCCGACCGCCTTGATCGGCATGCCCGCGCCGACGCCGCGCATCATGGTCGCCGCGTCGACGTAGGCCACCGGGTTGCTCGCATTGGCGACGAGCTGCGCCACGGTGGTCGAGCCGCTGCCTTCCTGGATCTCGACGTCCAGCCCTTCCTGGGCGTAGAAACCCTTGTCGCGCGCGACGAAGAACGGCGCGTGCTCGCCGTACAGCGTCCAGTTCAGGCGGAACTGGAATTTTTCCGGCTTCGGTTGCGACAGGGCGGGTGCCGCGACAAGCATGCCTGCGATCAACAACATGAGACTGCGTTTCATGAATCCTCCTCGCTTTGAATGGGATACATCTACATCGTGCCAGCTTCCTCGCGCACGCGATGCGTCACGTGCCAGGGAATCAGAAGCTTTTCCATGAATTCGACCGCATAGAAGAACACCAGGCCGATGACGGTCAGCGCCACGATGGTCGCGAACATCAGCGCGGTCTCCATGTTGGAGTTGGTCACCAGCAGCAGGTAGCCCAGGCCCTTGTCGGCGCCGACGAACTCGCCCACCACCGCGCCGGCGACGGCAAGGGTCGCGGCGACTTTCAGGCCGCTGAAAAGATACGGCAGGCTGGTCGGCAGCCGGAACTGGGCGAACACCTGCCAGCGCGAGGCGCCCATCGAGCGCGCGAGGTCGCGCATTTCCGAGGACATCGAGCGCAGGCCGACCGCGGCGTCGATGACGATGGGAAAGAACGAAATCAGGAACGCCACCAGCACCTTGGGCGTGGTGCCGACGCCGAACCAGACGAGGAACAGCGGCGCGATGGCGACTTTAGGCACCACCTGGAAGAAGAGCAGTTGCGGCGTGATGAAACGGTCGAACTGGTGCGAGGAGGTGATGCCGATCGCCAGCGGGATGGCGATCGCCACCGCCATCGCATACCCGAGCAGCATCTCGTAGGTCGTTACCCAGCCGTGGTGCAGCAGCTTCGGAAACTCGTTGATGAAGACCATCAGCACCGCGGAGGGCGGCGGCATCAGGTAGGACGGCACCTTGAGGAGCCGTACCCCGGCTTCCCATATGGCGAGGAACACGAGGATGCCGAACAGCGGCGCCAGCTTTCCAGTCAGGAAATTTCCGAATTTCATGCGGCAACCAGGCAGCGCTCGGCGCGTTCGTCGAGCGTGACGCCCAATCCCGGGCCCGAGGGAAGTTGTACCCGGTCGCGCACGGCGCGGAATTGCGCGTCGTCCGTGCCGCGCCCGGCGAGGAATTGCGGGCCGTTGAGGGCCGCGGGCCGATCAAGTCCGGCCCACGCGAAAAGGTGGATCGTGGCGGCGAGCGAGAACTCCGGATCGGTGAGCCCCGAGCCGAAAAGCTTCAGCCCGTTTTCCTCGAGCAGCCGCACGATCCGCGAAGCATTCCACAGCCCGCCGCAGCGCGCCACCTTCATGGCGATGCCGTCGAACATGCCCAGGGCGATGAACTCCTCCACTTCCTCCGGCGCGACGATGCCTTCATCCATCAGGATCGGCAGCGCGCCCTGGCGCCTGAGTCGCTGGTAGGCGCGGATGCGGTTGGGCGGCAGCGGGGATTCGAGGGCCCGCAGCCCGAGGTCGGCAAGCCTGGGCGCCTGCGCGAGCGCGGTGTCCAGGTCATAGCTGGTGTTGGCGTCGCCCCAGTGGAATCCATCGGGCTCGAACTTGTGCACGAGGCGAACCAGTTCCAGGTCGTAGGCGGGCGTCTGGGGCGAGCCCAGCTTGACGTTGAAGCTGTCGTAGCCCAGCGCGCGGCCCTGCTCGAGCGACGCCTCGGCCTTGTCCAGGCTCGCCGCGTTGACGGTCCAGCTCAGGCGTACTTCGGTTTTCCTTGCGCCGCCCAGCAATGCGGCGACTGTCTTGCCTTCGCGCTTGCCCCACAGGTCGTAGCAGGCGAGATCGATCGCCGCCTTGCACAGGGGCTGGCCGACGGAGAACGACGGCCGGATCGCGTGCGTCATGCGCGCGTGCACCTCCGGCAGGTCGGCGGGGTCGGCGCCGAGCACCGCGCCGGCAAGGTAATTATGCAGCGTGGATTCCACGCTTTCCACGGTCTCATAGGTCCAGCTCTCCACCGGCACGGCCTGGCCCAGCCCCTGCACCCCGGCGTCGTCGGTCAGGCGCACGAGCACCGAGGGGCGCGCCTGCGTCCGGAAGAACTTGAACTCGCCGACCAGGGGGTAATCGACACGGCCGATCTCCACGCGAACGATCTTCGCCATCCTCGTATTAACTATACGGTTAACACTGGCGGGTGTCGAGGCCCCCGCCACAGGCCGTCAGCGCCGCAGCGCATTGACGATCATCTCGGTGTTGTGGCGGGCGCGCGCCGCCAGGGCCCGCGCGGTCATCAGGTCGCGCTTGAAGATCTGCGACAGCGTGTAGCGGTTGCTCAGGTAGAAGTAGCCCTCGCCGGCGATCGAGATGTACAGCTGCACCGGGTCGACGCCCTGGCGGAACACGCCCGCGCGCTCGCCGCGCCGCAGCACGCCGCGCAACGTCTCGACCAGCGTCGAATGCAGCTCGGGGACGCGGCGCGAGCGCCGCACGTGCCGCCCCTTGTGCAGGTTCTCGCTGTTCAGCAGCGTCATGAACTCCGGGTGCTCGAGGAAATACGTCCAGGTGAAGCGCACCAGGCGCCGCAGCGCCTCGCGCGGCTCGACGCGCTCCAGGTCGAGGGCGCGCTCGGCGGCCCGTATGTGGGCGTAGCGCCCTTCGAGCGCGGCGAGGAACAGCTTGTCCTTGTCGCCGAAATAGTAGTAGAGCATGCGCTTGTTCGCGCCGGCGCGTTGCGCGATGCGGTCGACGCGCGCGCCGCCCAGGCCGTAGCGGGCGAATTCATCCGTCGCGGCGGCGAGGATCCTCTGCCGCGTCCGCTCGGGATCGCGCGTGCTGGGATTCATCAATTAACCTTCCGGTGAATTATAATTGCGCCGTGAGCCCGCGCATCAAGACCACGGTTGTCGGTTCCTATCCGCTGCCCGACTGGCTCGCCGCGGCGCCCTCGGAGCAGGCGCTTGAGGACGCGATGCGCGTGGTGCTGCACACCCAGGAGCAGGCCGGCATCGACCTGGTGTGCGACGGCGAACTGTACCGCTTCGACGTCAACCACCCCCAGACCAACGGCATGATCGAGTATTTCGTGCGGCCGATGGCGGGCGTGCGCCCCGACATCGGCTTCGCGGAATGGGTCGATTACTCGCGCGGCGCGGGGACGCGCTTCCGCGCCCGGCCGCCGGGCGTGGTGCACGGTCCGGTCGGGGCCGGCAGCCTCAACCTGCCCCAGGCCTGCGCGCGCGGGCGCGCGCTCGCGAGCAAGCCCTTCAAATTCACCCTGACCGGCCCGCACATGCTGGCGAAGATGCTCTACGACCCGCACTACCGGGACCCCGCGAAGCTCGCCCATGCCATTGCCGGCGTGCTCGCGGGACAGGTCAAGCGGCTGGACGCGGACGTGATCCAGATCGATGAAGCGAACCTGCCCGGCCACCCCGACGAATGGCAGTGGGCGGCGGCGGCGATCAACAAGGTCCTCGCGGCGGTGCCCAAGAAAGCCAAGGCGGCGGTGCACCTTTGCTTCGGCAACTACGGCGGCCAGTCAGTGCAGAAGGGAACCTGGGGCAAGCTGATCAACTATCTCAACGACCTCAGGGTCGACCACATCGTAATGGAGACCGCGCACCGCCCGCCCGACGAGCTCGCGGTATTCAAGGACCTGCGGCGCGACATCGGCTTCGGCCTCGGCGTGGTGGACATCAAGCAGACCGAAATCGAAAGCGCGGACCAGATCGCGCGCGCCATCGAGCGCGCGGAGAAGGTCCTGGGCAGGGGACGCGTGAAATACATCCATCCGGACTGCGGCTTCTGGATGCTCAAGCGCAACATGGCGGACGGAAAAATCCGCGCCCTGGTGAAGGGGCGCGATCTGTACGAAGGACGGAAAAGCTAGCCGCGCAGTTACCCAAAGAAGGCCTTGGACCAGGCCTCGTTCCAGTCCTTGCCGGTCTGGTCGGTTTCCCGCCCGTCCTTCTCGTAGAACTTGTTCGGGATCTGGAAGATCGCGAGCATCAGCCCGCCCTGCGCCCCGGCCCAGGCCTCGTGCCTGCTGCCCGCCGGGCGCCAGACGAAGTCTCCCGCCCTGCACTCGCCTTCGCCGCACACGAGTGAGCCCTCGAGCACGTAGGTCTGCTCGATGCGCATGTGCTCGTGGTCTGGCAGTTTCGCGCCCGGCGCGAATTTCATCAGCGCGGTGACCATCCCCGTTTCGCGGTCGGCGACCAGGGTCTTCCCCACGACGCCGTCGAAGCGCGTCTTCTCCCAGGGCAGGGTTGCTACTTCGACGAAGCGGCTCGCAAGAGGCGCGAGGCCGGCGTGATTGGCTGCATTTGGCGTTGACCCGCTCATGGTTTCCGGTCTCCCCCGACTTTGACGATTTTCATGGTGTTGGTGCCGCCCGACTTGCCGATCGGCTCGCCGATGGTCAGCACGATCAGGTCGCCGTGCTCGACCACGCCGTTCTCCACCAGGACCTTTTCGGCCTCGGCCAGCAGTTCCTCGCGGTCATGGCCGACGTACTTCACCATCAGCGGATAGACGTCGCGGTACAGCGCGCAACGGTAGCGCGTCGCGGTCTGCGCGGTGAGCGCGTAGATCGGCACGCCGCAATTCAGGCGCGACATCCACAACGCGGTCGAGCCCGACTCGGTGAGCGTGGCGATCGCCTTCACTTTCAGGTGGAAGGCGGTGAACAGGCCGGCCATCGCGATCGACTGGTCGACGCGCGTGAACACGCGGTTGAGGAAATCCTGGTCCAAGCTCAGGGGCTGCGTCTGCTCGGCCTGCACGCAGATGCGGTGCATCGCCTCGATCGCCTCCACCGGGTACTTGCCGCTGGCGGACTCGGCCGAGAGCATCACCGCGTCGGTGCCGTCGAGCACCGCGTTGGCCACGTCGGAAACCTCGGCCCGCGTCGGTACCGGGCTCTCGATCATCGACTCCATCATCTGCGTCGCCGTGATCGTGAGCTTGTTATGCTCGCGCGCGAGGCGGATCATGCGCTTCTGCAGCGCCGGCACCGCGGCGTCACCCACCTCCACCGCCAGGTCGCCGCGCGCCACCATGATGCCGTCGCAGGCGTTCATGATGTCCACCAGCGCCGCCGGGGTCACCGCCTCGGCCCGCTCGATCTTCGCGATCAGGAAAGCCTTGCCGCCCGAGGCGCGCAGCAGCTCGCGCGCCATGTACATGTCGGCGCCGGTCTTCGGGAACGACACGGCGAGATAATCGGCGTTGATCTTCGCCGCGGTGCGGATGTCGTCGATGTCCTTGGGCGTGAGCGCCGGCGCGGTGAGCCCGCCGCCCTGCCGGTTGATGCCCTTGTTGTTGGAAAGGACGCCGCCGTGCCGCACCTTGGCGTGCACCTCTTCCCCGCGCACGTGGGTGACGTCGAGCACGATCTTGCCGTCGTCCAGCAGCAGCACCGAGCCCGCAGCGACGTCGCGCGGCAGCTCCTTGTAGTCCAGGCCGGCGCGGTCGCCGTCGCCCAGCTCGCAGCCGGCGTCGAGGACGAAGTTCTGTCCCTTCTGCAGGGTGATCCTGCCGTTCTTGAACTTGCCGACGCGGATCTTGGGCCCTTGCAGGTCGCACATGATCGCGACCGTGCGCCCTGCCTTGCGGCCGATCTCCTTGACCAGCGAGGCGCGCGCGAGGTGATCCTCCGCGGTGCCGTGCGAGAAATTGAGGCGCACCACGTCCACACCCGCGCGGATCATGCGTTCCAGCACGGCAGGGTCGGAAGAGGCGGGCCCGAGGGTGGCGACGATTTTCGTGCTGCGCAGCATGCCTCTAGACTAAGCCCTTTCCTCAAGTGCCGCCACTGCGGGCAGGGTTTTGCCTTCGAGGAATTCGAGGAACGCGCCGCCGGCGGTGGAAATGTAGTCGATGCCGTCGGTGACGCCGAACTTGTGGATCGCGGCGATCGTGTCGCCGCCGCCGGCGATCGAGAACGCCTTCGATGCCGCGATCGCGCGCGCCACGGTTTCGGTGCCCTTGGAGAACTGCCCGATCTCGAATACGCCGACCGGGCCGTTCCAGACGATGGTTCCCGCCTGCTTGAGAATGACAGCGAGTGCGGCGGCGCTTTTCGGACCGATGTCGAGAATCATGTCGTCTGCGGCGACGCCTCGCACATCCGTCACGCTCTCCCGCGCACGGGCTGACATTTCCGCGGCGACCACCACGTCTTCGGGCAACGGAACTTCGGTCGCCGCCATGATCTTCTTCGCCTCGTCGATGAGGCCCGCCTCCGCCAGCGATTTGCCGATCGGATAGCCCTTTGCCTGGAGGAAGGTATTCAGGATGCCGCCGCCAACGATCAGGCGGTCCACCTTCTTCGCCAGCGCGCCGAGGATGGTGAGCTTGGTCGAGACCTTCGAACCGGCGACGATCGCGACCAGCGGGCGCTTCGGCTCCGCGAGCGCCTTGCCCAGCGCGTCGAGTTCCGCGGCCATCAGCGGGCCCGCGCAGGCGATCTTCGCGTATCGTGCCACGCCGTGCGTCGTCGCCTCCGCGCGATGCGCCGTGCCGAAGGCGTCGTTGACGTAGACGTCGCAAAGCGCGGCGATTTTCCTGGAGAGCGCTTCGCCGTCCGCCTTTTCGCCGGCATTGAAGCGGCAGTTCTCGAGCAATACCAGTTCTCCGGGCCTCACCGCCACGCCATCCACCCAGTTTGCAAGCAGCCTGACCTCGACTCCCAGGATCTCGCTCAAGCGCCTGCCGATCGGCGCGAGCGAATCCCTCGCATCGAACACCCCTTCCTTGGGACGCCCCAGGTGCGAGGTCACCATCACCGCCGCGCCCTTGTCGAGCGCGAGCCGGACGCCGGGAACGGAGGCCCGGATGCGCGTGTCGTCGGTGATATTGCCGTTGCCGTCCTGCGGCACGTTCAGGTCGGCGCGGATGAAGACCCGCTTGCCGCGGAGTTCCTGGTCGGCGAGACGCCTGAACTTCATCCCGCCCATTTCACTACTTGGCCTGGTGCAGCGCGACCGTGACGTCCAGCATCCGGTTGGAAAAGCCCCACTCGTTGTCGTACCAGCTCGCCACCTTCACCAGCGTGCCGCCGGAAACCTTGGTGAGCAGCGAGTCGACGATCGAGCTGGCCGGATTGTGGTTGAAGTCGGAGGACACCAGGGGCTCGGTGGTGTATTCGAGGATGTCCTTCAGGTCGCCATCGGCGGCCTGCTTGAGCGCGGCGTTCACTTCCTCGGCCGTCGTCGCCTTCTTCGCAACAAAGCTGAGGTCCACCACCGAGACGTTGATGGTCGGCACGCGGATGGCGTAGCCGTCCAGCTTTCCATTCAGGTGCGGCAGCACCAGGCCCACCGCGGCGGCGGCGCCTGTTTTTGTCGGGATCATGTTCATGCTGGCGGAACGCGCCCGCCGCAGGTCGGAGTGATAGACGTCCGTCAATACCTGGTCATTGGTATATGAGTGCACCGTGGTCATCAGCCCCGAGACCACCCCGATGCGGTCGTCGAGCGCCTTCACCAGCGGTGCGAGGCAGTTCGTGGTGCACGACGCGTTCGAGATCACCGTATCGGAGCCCTTCAGCTCCTTGTGGTTGACGCCGAATACCACGGTACGGTCCACGTCCTTGTCGCCAGGCGCCGAGACAATCACCTTCTTCGCGCCGGCAGCGATATGCGCGCCCGCCTTCGCCTTGCTGGTGAAGAGCCCCGTGCACTCGAGCACCACATCCACGCCGAGCGACTTCCAGGGCAGCTTGGAGGGGTCGCGCTCGGCCACCACCTGGATGTCCTGGCCGTTCACCTTCATGGCGTTGCCGCTGACCTCCACCGTGCCCCTGAAGCGGCCGTGCGCGGTGTCGTACTTGAGCAGGTGCGCGTTGGTCTTCGCGTCACCCAGGTCGTTGATGGCCACGAACTGCAGGTCGTGCTTCTTCTGGCTTTCGTGGAAGGCCCGCAGGATGTTGCGCCCGATGCGGCCGAAACCGTTGATGGCTACCTTGATGGTCATTGGACTGCGCTCCCGACTGCTTTTGCGACATTCTCCGGCGTGAAGCCGAAGTGCTTGAACAGGTCTCCCGCCGGCGCCGACTCGCCGAAACGGTCGATGCCAACCACCGCCCCTTCCAGGCCGACATACTTGCGCCAGAAATCCGTGACGCCCGCCTCGATCGCGATCCGGGGAATGCCTTTTGGCAGCACCTGGGCCTTGTAGTTCCCGTCCTGCCGGTCGAACACGCTGGTCGAGGGCATGGAAACCACCCGCACCGGAAAATCGAGCAGCTTCCGTGCGGCGAGCGCGAGCTGCACCTCGGAGCCGGTGGCGATGAGGATTGCCCTGGCGCCCGGCGCGTCGGCGAGGATGTATCCGCCTTTTTGAATTTGATTTTCCACTTCGGAATTTCTCTTTTCGAACGGCAAATTCTGGCGCGAAAGAAGCAGCGCGGTCGGTCCGTTCTTACGTTGAATCGCGGCCGTCCAGGAAATCGCTGTCTCCATCGCGTCGCAGGGACGCCAGACATCCAGGTTCGGAATGAGGCGCAGCGACGAGGCGTGCTCGATCGGCTGGTGCGTAGGACCATCCTCGCCGAGACCGAGCGAATCGTGGGTAAAGACGTAGATCGAGCGCAGGCCCATCAAGGCCGCCATGCGCACAGAGTTGCGCATGTAGTCGGAGAAGACGAGGAAGGTTCCGCCGTAGGGAATGAACCCGCCGTGCAGGGCAAGACCGTTCATGATCGCGCCCATGCCGAACTCACGCACGCCATAGAACAGGTAGTTGCCGCCACCTTCTTTTCCGACCGCTTTGGATCCCTTGACGATCGTCAGGTTGGAGCCCGCCAGGTCCGCCGAACCGCCGATCAGCTCCGGCAATGCCGGAACGAGAACTTCAAGAGAATTTTGTGAAGCCTTGCGGGTGGCAATGGTTTCGGCCTTTGCATTTACATCGGCAAGAAATTCCCGGGTCTTCTGCTGAAAATTCGCAGGCAGATCGCCCTTCACTCGCCGCAGAAATTCCTTCGCCAGCTCCGGATGCGCCTTCTCATAGGCGTTGAACACGCGCTTCCAGCGCCGTTCGGCGCGCCGGCCGCGCTCCAGCGCGTTCCAGCCCAGCCGCACGCCGTCGGGAACCTCAAAGGCGGGATGTTTCCAGCCGAGCGCCTCGCGCGTGGCGGCAACCTCCTTTTCGCCGAGCGGCGCGCCATGCGCGCCGCCGGTGTTGGCCTTGGTGGGCGCGCCCTTGCCGATGATGGTCCTGGCGCAGATCAGCGTCGGCCGGCCGGGCGAGCGCCTTGACTCCCGCCTGGCCTTGCGCAGCGCCTTGTCCATCGCCTCGATGTCATGGCCGTCGACGTTGGGGATCACCTGCCAGCCGTAGGCCTCGAAACGGCGGCGCACGTCGTCGGTGTACCACTGCCTGATGCTGCCCTTGTCCGAGTCGATCGAGATGCCGTTGTCGTCGTAGACCGCGATCAGCTTCGAGAGGCCGAGCGTGCCGGCGAGCGCGCAGGACTCGTGCGACACGCCTTCCATCATGCAGCCGTCGCCGAGGAAGGCATAGGTGTAGTGATTGACGATTTCGAAACCGGGAGCGCCCTCCGTCCGGTTGAATTCGGCCGCCAGCAGCCGCTCGGCGATCGCCATGCCGACCGCGTTGGAGATTCCCTGGCCGAGCGGACCGGTCGTGGTCTCGACGCCGGGCGCAAGGCCGTGCTCCGGATGGCCCGGCGTCTTCGAGCCGAGCTGCCGGAAGCGTTTCAGCTCCGCCAGCGGCAGGTCGTAGCCGGTGAGATGCAGCAGCGCGTACAGCAGCATCGAGCCGTGCCCGTTGGAGAGCACGAAACGGTCACGGTTCGGCCAGGCCGGATTGCCGGGGTTGTGCGACAGGTTGCGGTGCCACAGCGCCACCGCGATTTCGGCCATGCCCATCGGCATGCCCGGATGGCCGGAGTTCGCCGCCTGCACCGCGTCCATCGCCAGCGCCCGCAGCGCATCGGCCATTTCACGTTCGGGTGCAGGAGGAATCATCAACGCGGCTGTAGGAAAGGTGAAATAAAAGACCGGAGAGCGACGAATTATAAATGAGCGACTACCTATAATCGGCCCATGATCGAGATGCCTTTCACCAGTCCGGAACAGTTCGCCGCCGGCGTCACGCCCACGGCGCAGACAGCGCAGGCCTACTGGTTCGTGTTCAAGGCGGACCGCCTCCTGGTCGAACTGGGACCGCCCAGTCCGCTGCCCTCCGACGATCCCAGGGTGGCCGGAAGGGCCAGCTGGGCGAAACTGCCGTTGCTAAAAAACAACAATCCCTTGTGGTTTGAACCCGCCCGGACACTATATCTAGGGAGTCTCGCCGGGACCGATTGCTGGGCCGCCGAAGCGCCGCGCGAGGCCGAGGCGCCGCCCGCCGGCATGGGCTGGGAAGGCCTGCGCGCGCTTTTCTCGGTGCTCGACGATGCCCATTTCGCGCTCGCCGGGCGCGCGGTCCAGCTGCTCGACTGGGATCGCAGCCACCGCTTTTGCGGCCGCTGCGGCACGCCTACAGAGGCGAAATCCGAGGAACGGGTGCGTGCCTGCCCCGCGTGCAAGCTCGGCGTCTACCCGCGCCTCTCGCCCGCCGTGATGGCGCTGGTGCGGCGCGACGGCGAGATCCTGCTCGGCCGCAGCCCGCACTTCCCGCCCGGCATGTACAGCGCGCTGGCCGGCTTCGTCGAGCCCGGAGAGACGCTCGAGCAGTGCATCGAGCGTGAAGTCGAGGAGGAAGTCGGCGTGCGAGTGTCGCGAATCCGCTACTTCGCGAGCCAGCCCTGGCCGTTTCCGAATTCGCTCATGATCGCGTTCGTGTGCGACTGGCAGTCCGGGGAAATCCGTCCGCAGGCATCGGAAATCGAGGACGCCAAGTGGTTCAAAGTATTGCAATTGCCGAAACTTCCGAGCAGAATCTCGATCGCACGCAGACTCATCGATGCGGTGGTAGAAAAAATGCGGAAAAAAGAGGGCACAGAAAAGAATTGAACGAATCAGACGAACACAGTTGTACGCCGCGAGTCGGTGACGCAAAGGCGCAGCCCGGAAAATTTGGCAGAGGGTTGCGCCTTCGCATTTTTCGGGGGGCACGGACATGAACGGTCTGCATCTCATCGGTGATCTGAGCGGCTGTCGCTGCGATCCCCAGCTGCTGCGGGACGGCAAGCGCTTCGAGGCGATCTGCGTCGAGATGGTGCGCGCTTCCGGCCTCGCGGTCATGGATGCCCGCTTCCACCAGTTCGAGGGTTCCGGCTTCACCGGCGCGGTGGTGCTCGCCGAATCGCACCTCGCGATCCACACCTGGCCCGAAAAACTCGGCCTGACGCTGGACGTCTACGTCTGCAACTACCAGGCCGACAACTCCGCCAAGGCGCGCCAGCTGTTCGAATCGATCGTGGCCCATTTCGAGCCCGGCGAAGTCGCGCGCCATGAAGTGGACCGCGGCGAGCACCTGCTCATGGAGCCGCTCAACGACTCCACCGGCTTCTACATCAAGGCCGGGCGCCAGGTAGGCGAGTGGCAGACCAAGCACCAGAAGCTGCAGGTCTACGACACGCCGCACTACGGACGGATTTTCCGCCTCGACGGGTACAACATGACCTCCGAGCGGGAGGAATTCATCTATCACGAGAACTTGATCCACCCGGTGCTCACCGCGCACGCGGCGCCGAAGAAGGTGCTGATCGTGGGCGGCGGCGACGGCGGCTCTTGCGAGGAGGCGCTCAAGCACCCCTCGGTCGAGCAGGTCACGATGTGCGAGATCGACGAGGACGTGGTGAAGATCGCGAAGGAGCACTTCTTCGCGGTGCACCGCGGCGCCTTCGACAACCCGAAACTGCGCGTGGTGATCGGCGACGGCATGAAGCTGATCCGCGAAACGGCCGAGCGCTTCGACCTGGTCGCGCTGGATCTCAACGACCCGATGGGGCCCGCGGAGGCGCTGTACTCGGCGGAATTCTTCCAGCAATGCCGCGCCGCGCTCGCCCCCGGCGGCGCGCTGGTGCTGCATATCGGCGCGCCCGTGGCACGGCCCGAGCGCGTCGCGGAGCTCGCCCAGCGCCTGAACGGGATCTTCCGCATCGTGCGGCCGTACACCATGTATATCCCGCTCTACGGCGCGCAGTGGGCGATGGCGGTGTGTTCGGACAAGCTCGACCCAAAGTCGCTGACGGCCGACGAAATCGACCGGCGCATCGAGCACCGCAAACTGCAGGACCTCAGGTTCTACAACGGCGAAACCCACGAAGGCGTGTTCGCGCTGCCCAATTTCGTGCGCGATCTCGTCAATCCGCCGCGCCTCAAACTGCAGACCCGCGGCCGGCGCCTTGGCGTGGTCCGGGCGGCCGCAAAGTAGGCAAACCCTTGCTGCAAACCCCGCGTTAAGACGGGGGACCCGGGAGGGGCGCTTCGGCGCCCCTTCTATATTCCGGGGCGCTAAAATCCGTCCATGGACATCAAATCCCTGCATCACGTCGCCTACCGCTGCAAGGACGCCAAGAAGACGGCGGATTTCTACACCAAGGTACTCGGCCTCGAGTACGCCATGGCGGTCTCGGAGGACCGGGTACCCAGCACGGGCGAGAACCACCCGTACATGCACATCTTTTTCCGCATGGACGACGGCAGCTATGTCGCGTTCTTCGAGCTTCCCGAGTCGCCCGACATGGGCCGCGACGAGAAAACCCCCGTCTGGGTGCAGCATCTCGCGCTGCGCGTGGCCGATGAAGAAACGCTGCTGCGCCGCAAGGCCCACCTGGAATCCCTGGGCATCGACGTGATCGGCCCCGTCGACCACACCATCTGCAAGTCCATCTATTTCTTCGATCCGAACGGACATCGGCTCGAGCTCGCGTTCGACACCACCACGCCGGAAATGGCGCGGCAGCTCGCCAGCGTCAGCGAGGCGATGCTCGAGGAGTGGACGAAGTCGAAAAAAGCCCCGCATCACGCCGATTGGGTGCACAAGAAGTGACCGTCGAGCTGTCGTCCGAGTGGGTGCACGTCGCCTACGCAGAGACGGCAAGGTTCACCGAGGTTTACGGCTTTTCCGGATCCCAGGGCGTCGTCAACTGCGAGGGCGTGCGCTTCACGCCCAAGGGCCGGCCCTCGAAAACGCTGGCCGTGTTCATGCACCCGGCATCCACCCTGCAGCTGCTCCCCGTGCCGCACGCCCTGGCGCAGGCCGGCGTGCACGTGCTGTGCGCGGGGTCGCGCTTTGCGCGCAACGACACGCCGCTGATCATGGAGAAAGTGGCCCTCGACCTGGGGGCCTACATCCGGCACGCAAAGGAGAAGTGGGGTTACGAGAAAATCCTGCTTTGCGGCTGGTCGGGCGGCGGTTCGCTGTCGCTGTTCTACCAGTCGCAGGCCGAGAAGCCGTCGGTCACCCAGACGCCGGCCGGCGATCCGGTGAACTTCAAGGACACGAAGCTGATCGCGGCCGACGCCATGATTTTCCAGGCGGCGCACCTCGGGCGCGCCTCCATGCTCGCGGAAACCATCGACCCCTCGGTGCTTGACGAGGCCGACCCGGACCGGCGCGACCGCGAGCTCGACATCTACGATCCGAAATGCCCGAACCAGCCGCCCTACACGATGGAATTCGTGAGGCGCTTTCGCGCGGCCCAGCTCGCGCGCCTGCGCAAACGGACCGCCTGGGTGAAGGAGACGCTCGAAACTCTGAAGAAGAAAGGCGGCGACGAGCTGGAGCGCGGCTTCGTCACCTTCCGCACCATGGCCGATATCCGCTTCCTCGATGGCGCGATCGACCCGAACGACCGGCGCGTCGGCATGTGCTACATGGGAAAGCCCGAAACGGCCAACACCGGGCCGATCGGCCTCGCCCGCTTCTCCACGCTGCGCGCGTGGCTGTCGCAGTGGTCGATCGACGACACCAACGCCGACGGCGCGCGATGCGCGCAGGGAATTTCGGTGCCCTTCCTGGCGATCGAGAATTCCGCCGATGACGCGGTGCCGCAACCGCACTCACGGATCATTCATGATGCCGCTGCCAGCCGCGACAAGACCTTCGAGCTCATCAAGGGCGCGACGCATTATTACCAGGGCCAGCCCGAACTGCTGCAGCGGGCGGTCGATCTTTGTGTAGGATGGATGCACAAACAACGCTTGCTCGACTAGGAGGGGGACCAATGCGAAATTCATTGTTTGCCGCGCTGCTGCTTTTCGGCGCTACGGCGCTGGCGCAGGAAACCATCAAGATCGGCGTCATTACCGACCGGGTCGGCGTCTCGAAGCCGTATTCCGAACCTGCGACCGAAGGCGCCGTATTCGGCGCCGCGGAAATCAACCGCAGGGGCGGCATCCTCGGGCGCAAGATCGAACTGCTGGTCGAGGACGACCAGTCGCGGCCCGACATCTCGGCGGCGCTCGCGCGCAAGCTGGTAGACCAGGGCGCGGTGTTCATCATGAGCATCTCGCTCAGCCCTGCCACGCAGCAGCAGCAGACCGTGACCATGGAAGCGAAGACGCCGCAGATGACGCCGATGAACTCGGCCGACTACCTGACGACGCAGCTGCAGAACCCGTACTTCTGGCAGACCGGGCCGCTCGGCTCGACGCAGGGCGCGACGCTGCTGGCGCACGCCAGGTCGAAGAACTTCAAGCGCGTGGCGCTGATCACCGACAACTCGGACCTCGGCTCGGCCATCGCAAAGGCCTTCAAGGGCGCGCTGGAAAAAGCCGGCATTGAAATCGTCGCCGAGGAAGTCGTCGCGCGCGGTGCCACCACTGCCACGCCACAGCTGCAGAAGATCCGCTCGGCCAACCCGGAGGCGATGTTCCTCGCCGGCGTGCTGACTGCGGAAAACGTGCTGATTTTCCGCGCCTACAAGGAGCTGGGACTCAAGTTCCCGATCCATTCGTCCTACAACCTCTCGGTACCGATCTATGAAACGGTGGCCAAGGGCCTAGTCAACGGCATCACCTTCGTCGACGCCTACGACCCGGACAAGCCCGAAGTCAAGGCTTTTGTCGCCGCCTATAAGAATGCCACCGGCAAGGACTCGCAAAACCTGCACGGCTACGGCTACGACGGCATCAACCTGATCGCGGATGCGATCCGCCGCGCCGGCTCGACCGACAAGGAGAAGATCCGCGAGGCGATGCAGCAGACGAACTATGCCGGCGTGATGGGCGCCAGGGGAATGAAGTACAGCTTTCCCGACGGCAAGCGCGCGGGCTTCGACCCGAACGGCATGGTGGTGCGGGTCTATGAAAGCGATCGCCAGGGCCGGGTACTGCACGTCGGGCAGAAATAGCAGGTAAGGCAGCACCGGCGCGCGCTTGCAGGACATTCTCGAGCTGGCCGTCAGCGCAACGGCCTCGGGCTGCGTCTACGGCCTGATCGCACTCGCCTACCTGTTGATGATCCGCCCGACCGGGATCATTAATTTTGCGGTGGGCGAGTGGGCGATGGTGGCCGCCTTCGGCGGACACCTGCTGCTGTCGAAGTACGAATGGAACTATGCCATCGGCATGGCGGTGGTGGTGGCGTTCATGCTGCTGGTGGGCTGGATCTCCGAGCGAATCGCCGTGCGGCCCCTGGTGGAGAAAGGCGCAACGCTGCTCGCGCCGATCCTTGCGCTGCTCGGGATGCTGGTGATCACGCGCGAAATCATCTCCGTGAGCTTTCCCCCTGACCCGCTGCCGGTGCCGGGACCGTTCGGCATCGGCCGGCTGGAGTTCGGCTCGATCGGCGGCACCTACCAGAGCTTCTTCATCATCGCGATTGCCGGGGCGGCCTTCGTGGCCGCGTGGCTGTTCTTCGAGAAAACGCTCTGGGGAAAGAGCTTCGAGGCCGTGGCGCTGAATCGCAGGGCGGCGGCACTGATGGGCATCAACCTGTCGCGCGTGACGGCACTGTCTTTCGCCGGTGGCGCCGGCGTTGCAGGCCTGGGCGGGCTGCTGGTGTCGCCCAATGTTTCCGCGCATTACCTGATGGGCGTGCCGCTCGCCATCCAGGGCTTTACCGCGCTGGTCATCGGCGGCGTCGGGCGCGTCGAAGGCGCGCTGCTCGGCGGCCTGCTGCTCGCGTTCGCCGAGCAATTCACGGCGCGCTACGCGCCGATTCCCTCCGGCTATGCGCAGGGTGTGCCCTTGCTCCTGCTGATGGTATTCCTGCTCGTGCGACCGACCGGCCTGCTGAAAGCCCGCGCATGAAAGGTGCCCTGCGCTGGCTGGCTGCGTTTGCCTTGCTCGCCGGACTGCCATTCCTGATGGGCGGCTACTACAACGACGTCTACCGCAAGATGCTGCTGTGGGTAGCGCTAGCGCTGAGCTACAACTTCCTGTTCGGCATCTGCGGCCAGGTGGCCTTTTCGCATTTCGCGTTCTACGGCGTGGGCGCCTACTCGATCGTCATATTCCTGTTCCAGTTCCACATCCCGTTCCCGCTAGCGGTGCTGCTCGGCGTCGCATTGTGCGTCCTGGTCGCGCTGGCCGTCGCGATTCCCTCGACGCGCCTCGAGGGCTTCTACCTGGCGCTCGCGACGCTCGCCCTCGCCCAGTTGTTCGTCGTGGTGCTGAACGAAGGCGGCGCCGTGACCGGCGGCCCCGGCGGGCTTGCCAACTACCGACTGCCCGATGTCCTTGGCATGCGCATCGCGGGGCCTTGGTATACGGCGGTCATCGTCTTCGTGCTGCTGTTCACGCTGTTTGTCCTCCTGAAACTGGATCGCTCATGGTTCGGGCGCGCCTGCCGCGCGGTACGCGACAACCCGGAAGCTGCCGCGGCCATGGGCGTGAATGTCGCGCGCACCAAGGTCATCGCCTTTACGCTCACCAGCGCGCTTGCCGGCATTGCCGGCATGGTCTATGCGTTTGTCGACAATACGGTCAACCCGCCGATTTTCGGCCTGGACAATGCCTTCCTGATCCTGTTCATGGTGATCGTCGGCGGTTCCGGCCGGCACGCCGGCGCGGCGGTTGGCGCCGCGCTGCTGTTCCTCCTGCCTTTCTTCCTGTCGCCGCTCGTCGGCCACCACCATGTGCTGCTGTTCGGCGTGCTCGTCCTCGCCGCTATTCTCGCGGCGCCAAAGGGATTGATCGGGTTCTACGATGCCTCCCGCCGTCCTTGAATTGAAGGGCCTGAGCAAGCGATTTGGCGGCCTGCTCGCCGTATCCAATCTCGACTTCGAGGTGCGGGAGGGGGAGATACTCGGCGTCATCGGTCCCAACGGCGCAGGCAAGAGCACCACGTTCAACATCATCGCCGGTGTCTACGGCGCGGACGCCGGCAGCGTGACCTTCGGCGGCAAGCCGATCGCCGGACTGGCGCCCCACCAGATCGCAGCGCTCGGCATCCTGCGCACCTTCCAGCACAACCGGCCGTTTTCCGGCATGACCGTGGCGGACAACGTCATGGTGGGCGCGCATACGCGATTCCGGTCGGGGCTGTTTTCGGTCCTGCTCGGAAATTCCTCGGACGAAGAAGCGCAACGGCGGCAACAGGCGGACGAGCTGGTGGCTTTCGTCGGGCTGAGCGAGCTGCGCGACGCGGACGTGACCACGCTTTCGTTCGGCCAGGGGCGGCTGCTGGAAATCGCGCGCGCCCTCGCCGGCGAGCCGAAGCTGATCCTGCTCGACGAGCCTGCGGCGGGCTTGACGCCCGCGGAGCTCGAGCGCCTGGGTGGCATCATCCGCGGCATTGCGGCGCGCGGCATCGCCGTCCTGCTCATCGAGCACGACATGCATTTCCTCCTGCCGCTCGCGCACCGCGTGGTGGTGCTCAATTTCGGCGCCAAGATCGCCGACGGCCTGCCGGAAGAGATCCGCACCAATCCCGCCGTAATGGACGCCTACCTTGGTGGCAGCCTTGCTCCGGCTTGAGAATCTCACCGCGAGCTACGGGCCGGCACCCGTGCTGCAGGGAGTCAACCTGCACGTGGCCAGGGGGGAAATGGTTGCGCTGATCGGGCCGAACGGCGCCGGCAAATCGACCCTGCTCGCCGCGCTGACCGGCACGATCGCCCGTCGCAGCGGGAAAATCCAGCTCGAGGACGAAAATCTCGCGCAGCTGCAGAGCCACGAAATCGTGCGGCACGGCGTGGCGCTGGTGCCGGAGGGCCGCCTCGTGTTCGCGCCCTTCAGTGTCGCAGACAATCTGCGCCTTGGCGCGGTGCGCCTGCAAGGCGGTTCGCGCGCGCTGCGCGAGCGCCACGACTACGTTTTCGGCCTGTTTCCAAGGCTCGCCGAGCGCCGCGCCCAGGCGGCCGGCACGCTCTCCGGCGGCGAGCAGCAGATGCTAGCCATCGGCCGCGCGCTGATGAGCGCGCCGCGCCTGCTGCTGCTCGACGAGCCCTTCCTCGGGCTCGCACCGCTCGTCGTCGCGGAGATTCTCTCCGCCCTCAATAAACTCCGCGCCGCCGGCCTCACGCTGCTGATGGTGGAGCAGAAACTCGACATCGCCCTGAATTTCGCCGAGCGGGCCTATGTCCTGATCAAGGGCAGGGTCGCGCTGGAGGATTCGACGCGGAACATCGCGCGCCGCGCGGACCTCTCCGAACTGTATTTCGCGCTCGCTACTTCTTCGCCATCCGCGGAATCCACAGCTTGAAGCCGGCGAGCAGGTCGGCGAGGAATTTCCTCGTTGCCTCGTCTGTAAGCCTGCCCTGCGCGTCGAACTTCGACGCGACCGAGCCGATGAACACCTCGGGGCGCGGCAGCACGTGCCCCCAGAGCTGGCCAAGGATGCGCCGCAGGTCGTACTGAACCCTTGCGCCGCCGAGCGGCCCGAGGGAAGCCGAAAAAATGGCGATCGGCTTGTCCTGCAGCGGCTGGTTCGGCACGCGCGAAATCCAGTCGATGCCGTTCTTCAGGGCGGCGGTCAGGGAAAAGTTGTACTCGGGACTGGCGATCAGCAATCCATCGGCTTCCGCGATGGCCGTGCGCAGGCGCTGCACGGATTCGGGTATCCCGGCATCCATGACTTCCTGGTTGTAGAGGGGAAGCTCGCCAAGGCCGTCGAAGATCGTGAGCGTCATCCCCGCCGGCATCAGCTCGCCGCAGGCGCGCAGCGCGGCGCTGTTGTGCGACGCCTTGCGCAGGCTGCCGCTGATGCCCAGCACCTTGATATCCGCCATCCGCTATTTCCCTGGGTTCAGATGGACTTCAGCACGTCGCGCACCGTGCCGAACAGCTGGTCGATCTCCGATTTCTGGATGATCAGCGGCGGCGCCAGCGCGATGGTGTCGCCCGTGACGCGCATGTAGGTGCCCTTCTCGAAGGCCTTCAGGTGCGCGTCCATGCCGCGCGCGCCGGCCACGCCGTCGCGCGGCGCCACCTCGATCGCGGCGATCAGGCCGATGTTGCGGATGTCGACCACGTTCGGGCAATCCTTCAGCGAATGCGCGCCGTCCTCCCAGTACCTGGCGAGTTCACCCACGCGCGTCAGCAGGCCTTCTTCCTCATAGACCTTGAGCGTGCCCAGGCCCGCCGCACAGGCGAGCGGGTGCGCCGAGTAGGTATAGCCGTGGGGCATCTCGACGGCATTCTCCGGCCCGGTCATGAAGGCCTGGTAGAGGTTTTCCTTCATGAATACCGCCCCCATCGGCACCGTGCCGTTGGTGATGCCCTTTGCCGTCGTGATGAGGTCCGGGATGACGCCGAAGTAGTCGGCCGCGAACGGCTTGCCAAGGCGGCCCCAGGCGTTGATCACCTCGTCGAAGATGAGCAGGATGCCGTGCTTGTCGCAGATCTCGCGCAGTCTCTGCAGGTAACCGACCGGCGGCACGAAGACGCCGGCGGAGCAGGCCACCGGCTCGACGATGACTGCCGCGATGGTGGACGGGTCGTGCAGCTGGCACAGGCGCTCGAGATCCTCCGCCAGTTCCCCGCCGTGCTTCGGCTGGCCGCGCGAGAAGGCGTTCTTCGCCGGATCGTGGGTGTGGCGCATGTGGTCCACGCCGGTCACCAGGGCGCCGAAGATCTTGCGGTTGCCGACGATCCCGCCGACCGCGGTGCCGCCGAAGTTGACGCCGTGGTAGCCCTTCTCGCGGCCGATCAGGCGGATGCGCTGCCCCTCGCCTTTCTGGCGGTGGTAGGCGATCGCGAGCTTGAGCGCCGTATCCACGGATTCGGAGCCGGAGTTGGTGAAGAAGATGCGCGTCATGCCCCTGGGCAGCAGCGGCGCGAGTTTCTCGGCGAATTCGAAGGCCGCTGGATGGCCCATCTGGAAGGGCGGCGCGAAGTCCAGCGTTGCCACGGCCTTTTGCACCGCCTCGACGATCGGCTTGCGGCAATGCCCCGCGTTGACGCACCACAGGCCGGAGGTGCCATCGAGGATCTTGCGGCCCTCGGGCGTGTAGTAGTACATGCCCTCGGCGCGCGCCAGCAGGCGCGGCGCCTTCTTGAACTGCCGGTTCATCGAGAACGGCATGAAGAACGGCGAATTTTCCAGCGTGGGCGTGGTGCCGACGGCCGGGGTGACGGATTCGGGGCGGGCTCTCTCGTTCATGGCGGTTTCTCCTGTCGCTGGCCCAATAGTAGCGCGCCCCGGTGGGCGGGAATACACTTCCCGCAGGGGGCTCGACCATGCGCCGACAGGGGAGAAAGCGCAGCGCAGCAATCACGCTGGTACTCGCGGGAAGCGCCGTGCTGGGCGGCTGCGGCAAGCCTACCGAGCAGCGCGACGCGTATACGAACCTGCAAAGCTGCGTCAAGGACTGGGGCGACAGCTCCCTGTGCGAGCCGGTGAAGGACGGCCGCTACTCCACCAGCTACCTGTACGGGCCGCCCTACTACGCTTCCAGCGGCTGGAGCTTCTTCGGCCGCAGCCGCACCATATCGAGCCCGAACGCCATGGAAGCGGCGCGCCTGCCTTCCGGCACGGTCGCAAGCTCGCACCTGTCCGCGCGCGCGACCGCCATGGGCGTGAGCGGCGGCGGCTCCGCCGGCATCTCGCGGGGCGGCTTCGGCTCGTCCGCGCACGCTTCCTCCGCTTCTTCCTCGGGCGGCTAGCGTGCTCCGTGAATGTGAAGGACGCCAGAGTGCGGCGTGAAAAGCGCGCGCCACGCAGCAACTGGCGCCAACGCTGCGAGGATGCGGGGTTCTCGTTTCATTCCATGGGCGGCACCTACTGGGACGAATCGGTCGCGTATCGCTTTTCTTCCTCCCAGGTCGACCAGCTCGAATCCGCGAGCGAGGAAATGCACCGGCTCTGCCTGAAGGCAGCCGAGGAAGCCGTGCGCTCGAAGCTGTTCGCGCAGTTCGCGATACCCGAACCCTTCCACGAGCTGGTGGCGCAATCCTGGCGGCAGCGCGAGGCCACCCTCTACGGCCGTTTCGATTTCAGCTGGGACGGCGCGGGCGAGCCCAAGCTCCTCGAGTACAACGCGGACACGCCGACCGCGCTGCTGGAAGCGAGCGTCGTGCAGTGGCAGTGGCTGGAAGATGTCCTTCCCGATACCGACCAGTTCAATTCCCTGCACGAAAAATTGATCGAGCGCCTGAAGGGCCTGCTGCCCGCGACCGGCGGCGGTGTGCTGCACCTCTCCTGCGTGCGAGACAACGACGAAGACCTTGGCACGGTCGAATACCTGCGCGATTGCGCGTTGCAGGCGGGCTGGGACGCGCGGCGCATCGACATCGAGGATCTCGGCTGGGACGGCACGCGCTTCCGCGACCTGGAGGAAGCGCCGATAGCGAACCTCTTCAAGCTCTATCCCTGGGAGTGGCTGGTGCGCGAGGAGTTCGGCCAGCACCTCGCCGGCCGCCCCGCGGTGCTGATCGAGCCGGCCTGGAAGATGCTGCTTTCCAACAAGGCGCTGCTGGTGCTCCTTTGGGAGATGAATTACGGCCACCCCAACCTGCTGCCCACCTATTTCACGCCGCAGAAATTCGGCGCCGACTACGTGCGCAAGCCGCTGCTCTCGCGCGAAGGCGCCAATGTCACCATCCGCAGCCGCGGCGTGGTGCGCCAGCAGCCCGGCGGCTACGGCGGCGAAGGCTTCGTCTACCAGGGCGTCGCGCCGCTGCCCGCCTTCGACGGCCGCTACCCGGTGATCGGCTCCTGGATCGTCGGCGACCAGCCCGCCGGCATCGGCATCCGCGAGGACGATTCGCCGATCACCCGCAACTCAAGCCGCTTCGTGCCCCACTACTTCTCCTGAGGTGCCGCCCATGGACTTCGTGAAGTTCTCGCTCTCCGGATTCGACGAGTTCCTCATCTACGCCGGCCTCGCAATCGCGTTCATCTACGTCTACATGATCGCCTACCTCTGGCTCACGCCCTACAAGGAGCTGCAGCTGATCAAGGACGGCAACATCGCCGCGGCGCTCGGCCTGTCGGGATCGGTGCTTGGCTTCACCTTCCCGCTCGCCGCCTCGATCTACCAGGCCTCGCACCCCTGGGACATGATGCTCTGGGCCCTCATCGCCGGCATCGTCCAGCTGCTCGTCTACGTCGCCGTGCGCTACTCGCTCCTTAACGTCACGCGCCGCATCCCCGACGGCCAGATCGCCACCGGCATCGTCCTCGCCACGATCTCGGTCTCCGCCGGCATCCTGAACGCCGCGTGCATGACGTACTGACATGGACAAGTCCAAGACGGTCCGTTCGATCATTGCGGCTGATGCGCCGCTGAGAGCGAAGCCAACCTCGCCGCCTTTCCCAGCGGAGATGGTTGCCAAGGTTGCGCCGGGCCGCGACAAGCGGATTCTTGGCGATCTCTTCGGGCTGACGAATTTCGGCGTGAATCTGACGCGCCTTGCGCCTGGCGGGCAGTCGGCGCTAAGGCACGCGCACGGGAAACAGGATGAGTTCGTCTACATCCTAGAAGGAGAGGCGGTGCTCATCACGGACGCGGGCGAGACGGTGCTGAAGCCCGGCATGTGCGCGGGCTTCAAGGCCGGTACGGGCGATGCGCACCACCTCGTCAATCGCACGAAGAGCGATGTCGTGTTTCTCGAAGTCGGTGACCGCAGCGCCGGCGACTCGGTGACCTATCCAGATGACGACGTTGTGGCCGTTTACGGCGCGGACGGCAAGTGGAAGTACAGCCGGAAGGACGGGACACCGTACTAGCAAACCTGGGTCCCCGCTTTCGCGGGGACGACGGACTCTAGAGCTGTATCGCCCGCGCCAGCGCCACGGCGGCGACGCCGACGAACATCGCCAGCAGGTCGCTGCGCCACAGGCGCATGGCGGCGAAGGTGGCGGCGAGTCCGACGATCTCGGCAAGGCCGCCGCGCAGCGCGGCCGGCGTCACGATGCCGATCATCACGGCCAGCGGCGCGGCGGCGAGCGTCGCGCGCAGGCGCGGCGTCACGATGACGAAACGCATCAGCCAGAAGCCGCCTGCGCGGCAGGCGAACGAGGCGAGCGTGAGCGCAAGGAGCAGCGGCAGCAGTTCGGTCCGCAGCGTCATGGCACATCCTTGTGGCGCAGCCACGCGGCAAGCCCGCCCGCGAGGCCGGCAGCCACGAGCGTCCAGCCGCTGGGCGCGAGCCGGTCGAGCAGCGCGGCGACGAGCGCGGCCGTGAGCGCCGGCGCGAGGTCAGCGCGCGATTTGAAGAGATCCATGGCCATCGCCGCGCAGAAGGCGACGAGCAGGAAATCGATGCCGAGGGTGCGCGGATCGGCGATCCAGTTGCCGGCAATTGCGCCGCTCAAGGTGCCGGCAATCCAGGGGAGGTACATCGACACGCCGGAGCCGAAGATGAACGCGGCGTCGCGCTCGCCTTCGGCGTTCGCCTTCGTGGCCATCGCCCAGTTCGCGTCGCCGAGGAAACAGAGCGTCGCGTAGGCCTGCGCCGGGCCGCACTCACCGAGCCAGGGGCGCAGGGAGGCGCCGTACAGCAGGTAGCGCGCGTTCAGCATCAGCACTGTCGCCATGCCGGCGAGGATTCCCGCCCCGGCAGCAAATCCGCCGACCGTCGCCGCCTGCGCGGTGCCGGAATAGACGAGTGCGCTCATGAGCGTCGACTCGAGCGCGGACAGCCCCGCATCGCGGCCCATCAGGCCGAAGGTGATCCCCCAGACGAACACCGCCGCACCGATGGGCAGCGCGCGGACGAACCCCCGCTGAAAGCCTGCTGCGGTGAAGGTGACTGGCAGGACCGTGCTCGGACCTAGGACCGCGCTCGAACCTAGGGCCCGGCCTGTTCCCCTGCTAGCCCGGCCAGGCGACGACCTTCTGCTTCTGCTCGCCCAGGCCGCGGATGCCGAGCGTCATGACATCGCCCGGCTTGAGGAAGACGGGATTCGGCTTCATGCCCAGGCCGACGCCCGGCGGCGTGCCGGTGCAGATCACGTCGCCCGGCAGGAGAGTCATGTAATGGCTCACGTGCGACACGATCTGGGCGCAGTTGAAGATCATGGTGCGCGTGTTGCCCGACTGCATGCGCTTGCCGTTGACGTCCAGCCACATGTCGAGGGTCTGCGGGTCCTTGATCTCGTCGGTGGTGACGAGCCAGGGGCCGATCGGGCCGGCGGTGTCGAAGCCCTTGCCCTTGTCCCATTGCCCGGTCGCCAGCTGGAAGGCGCGCTCGGAAACGTCGTTCACGACGCAGTAGCCGGCCACGTACTCGAGGGCTTCCTTCTCCTCCACGTACTGCGCCTTGGAGCCGATGACGATGCCAAGCTCGATTTCCCAGTCCAGCTTGGTCGAGCGCTTGGGCTGGATGACGTCGTCGTTCGGCCCGCTGATGCAGGTGGTGGCCTTCATGAACACGATCGGCTCGGCCGGGATCGGCATGCCGGCCTCCTTCGCGTGGTCGGAATAGTTCAGGCCGATGGCGACGAACTTGCCGATGCCCACGAAGGGCACGCCCAGGCGCGGGCCGTTGGCGACCACCGGCAGGGACTCGGGCTTCACCTTGGCGAGCAGTTTCAGGCCGCGCGGCGCCAGTTCCTTGGGGCCGATGTTCTCCACCACCTTCGACAGGTCGCGCAGGCGCCCTTCGGCGTCGATGATGCCCGGCTTCTCGTAGCCGTTCTTGCCGTAGCGGCACAACTTCATATCGTCATTCCCCCGTCTATCGAGTACATGTTGCCGGTCGCGAACTTCGACTCATCCGACGCGAGGAACACGAGGATCCCCGTGATGTCGTCGACCGACCCGAGCCGCCCCATGGGCTGGCGCGCGATGAAGTCCTTTTTCGCCTGCACCGGGTCGGCGAAGGCATTGATGCGGTCGCCGAGCGACGGCGTATCCACCGTGCCCGGTCCGATGCAGTTGCAGCGGATGCCCTGCTTCACGTAGTCGGCCGCGATCGCCTTGGTGAGGCCGATGACCGCCGCCTTGGAGGCGCCGTAGACGAAGCGGTTCGGCAGCCCCTTCACGCTGGAGGCAATCGAGGACATATTGATGATCGAGCCGCCGCCCTTCTTCAGCATGCCGGGCAAGAAGGCCTTCGACATCCAGAACATCGAGCGTACGTTAAGGTTGAAGCTGAAGTCCCAGGACTTGTTGTCGCATTCGAGGATCGTGCCATGGTGCACGAAGCCGGCGCAATTGAAGAGGATGTCGACGGCACCCACCTCGACAGCCGCCTTCTGGATCGCCGCTTCGTCCAGGACGTCCAGGATTCTTGTCTTAAGACCTTCCTTGGGAAGACCTGCAAGCAGCTTCTCGTTGACGTCCGTCGCCCACACGGTCGCCCCTTCGCGTGCGAACGCGAGAGCGGTGGCACGCCCGATGCCCTGCCCGGCCGCCGTGACGAACGCGGTCTTCCCTGCAAGTCTGCCTGCCATCGCGTACGGACCTCTGCCTGGTTAGTTGCCGCGGGGGCGCGAATTATATCGCCGCGCCGCTCGTGTCGTCGAAAAAATGCACCCGCTCCGGATCGAGCGCGACGCGGATGCCCTGGTGCGCCTTGACGCGCACCGAAGGGTCCACGCGCGTCACCATCGCCGCGCCGCCGGCGCGGAAATTGATGAGAATTTCGTTGCCGAGCGGCTCGACCACGTCCACCGCCGTGTCGAAGCTGTAATCGGCGTGGTCGGACCCGGTCGCCAGATGCAGCGCCTCGGGCCGCATGCCGAGCGTCGCCCGCTTGCCGCTGTGAGCCCGTGCGCCCTCCACTTTCTGCGGCGGAACCTTGAGGCGCAGGCCCTCGGCCTGCGCCCACAAGGCGCCGCCCGAATCGCTGATCGTCACGTCCACGAAATTCATCGAGGGCGAGCCGATGAAGCCGGCGACGAACTTGTTCGCGGGCGTTTCGTAGAGCTCGAGCGGCTCGCCCACCTGCTGCACCCGGCCGTCCTTCATCACCACGACGCGGTCGCCGAGGGTCATTGCCTCGACCTGGTCGTGAGTGACGTAAATCGCCGTTGTCTCGAGGCGCTCGTGCAGGCGCTTGAGTTCCACGCGCATCTGCACCCGCAATTGCGCATCCAGGTTGGAAAGCGGCTCGTCGAAGAGGAACACTTCCGGATGGCGCACGATGGCGCGCCCGACTGCCACGCGCTGGCGCTGACCGCCCGAGAGCTGCCGCGGCTTGCGGTCGAGCAGCGGGCCGATGCCGAGGATGTCGGCCGCCTCCCGCACCCGCTTCTCGATCTCGTCCTTGGGGTACTTGCGCATCTGCAGGCCGAAAGCCATGTTCTGGTACACGCTCTTGTGCGGATAGAGCGCGTAGTTCTGGAACACCATCGCGATGTTGCGGTCCATCGGCGGCAGGTCGTTCACCACGTCCTTGCCGATCATGATGTCGCCCGAGGTGATTTCCTCCAGGCCCGCCACCATGCGCAGCGTCGTGGTCTTGCCGCAGCCCGAGGGCCCGACCAGCACCATGAATTCCTTGTCGCGGATCTCGAGATTGACGTCCTTCACCGCATGGAAGCCGTTCTCGTAGTTCTTGTTCAGATTGCGGATGGTGACGTTTGCCACTGCTCTCAGCCTTTCACGGAACCGGTGAGACCGGTGACGTAGTATTCAACGAAGAACGAATAGACCAGCGCGACCGGGATCGAGCCGAGCAGCGCTCCCGCCATCAGCTGGCCCCAGAAGAAAATGTCGCCGCGGATGAGTTCCGACACGACGCCCACCGGCACGGTCTTGAGTTCCGCCGAGGACATGAAAATCAGCGCGTAGATGAACTCGTTCCACGACAGCGTGAAGGCGAAGATGCCGGCCGAGAGGATGCCGGGAACGGCCACCGGGAAGATGATCCGGACCATGGCACCGAAGCGCGTCGCGCCGTCGATGCGCGCGCATTCCTCGAGTTCCTTCGGGATGGTCTTGAAGTAGCCCATCAGGAGCCAGGTGCAGAACGGGATCAGGAAGGTCGGATAGGTCAGCATCAGCGCCCAGGGCGTATTGCCGAGCTGCATTTCGCGGATGATGTCGGCGAGCGGGATGAACAGCAGCGTCTGCGGCACGAGGTAGGTGATGAAGATGATGGTGCCGAGGAACTCGGAGCCCCGGAACTTCAGCCGCGCCAGCGCGTAGCCGGCGAACATGCCGCAGATGAGCGAGATGATGGTCGAGACGATCGCGATCAGCATCGTGTTCCACAGCCACTGCGGAAACGCCGTGGTCTTCAGGAGATCCCGGAAATGCTCCAGGGTCGGCGCCAGGGTCCAGAACGGCGTCGCGTTCGCCTGGCGGAAGGTGCGGTAGAGCTCCCCGTCCGGGCGCAAGGCCGTCACCGCCATCCAGTAGAACGGGAACAGCGTGAAGATGATGAACACCGCCAGCGGGACGTAGAAGAAGAGCCATTTCTTCCATTTGCGCTCGATCACCATCGCTCAGTGCCCTTCCATGCGCTTCATGTAGCGCAGCTGGAACCAGACCACCCCGAACAGCACCGGGAACATGAAGAGCGACAGCGCGGCGCCCTCGCCCAGCAGGCCGGAAGCGACGCCGATCTGGTAGGCATAGGTGGCGATCAGGTGGGTGGAGTTCGCCGGTCCGCCGCCAGTGAGCACGTAGATGAGCTGGAAATCGGAGAACGTCTGGATCACCGAGAACACCACCACCACCAGCGTGACCGGCATCAGCAGCGGCCAGGTGACGTGCCAGAAGCGGTGCCAGGCGTTCGCGCCGTCGAGGGCCGCCGCCTCGTGCAGGTCCGGGCTGATGGTCTGCAGCCCGGCGAGCAGCGTGATGGCGAAGAACGGCATCCCGCGCCAGGTATTGACCAGTACCGCGCACCACATCGCCCAGTCGCCGTCCGAGAGGAACGGCAGGCGGTCGGTAATGACGCCGCTGTGGAACAGCACCCAGTTCATCACGCTGAATGTCGGATCGAACATCCAGCGCCAGGCAAATGCCGACAGCACGGTCGGGATGATGAACGGCAGCAGCATCGAGGCCCGGATGATCCGCTTGAAGCGGAAGCTGCGGTTCAGCAGCAGCGCGAGCCACATGCCGAGCGCGAGCTTGAAGATGGTCGCCCAGAACGTGTAGAACACCGTGTTCTTGAACGCCTGCTGGAAGATGGTATCCGCCCAGGCCTTGGTGAAATTGGCGATGCCGACGAACTCGCCCGCGACGCCGACGCTGATGCTGGTGAGCGAATACCAGATCGCCATCACGAACGGATAGGCGATGAACAGCACCAGGATGAGCATGCCCGGCGCGAGCAGCGCCGACGCCAGCACCGTCTCGCTCTCCAGCATCCTGGTGTAGCGCGAGACGCGGCCGCGCTCGGCGGGGGAGGCCGCGCTCGCGGCGCCCCCCGCTCCGGCTACGACGGGATCACTCAAGGCTGGTCGATCAGGTGTAGATCTTGCCCAGCTCGCCCGCGGCCCACTTCACCGACTGCTCGGGCGACATCTTGCCGCCCGCAGCCTGCGCGTACATCACGGTGATGATGAACTTGTTCCAGGCTTCCGCCGCCCGCTTGTCGGGCTGGCCGCCGAAACCCATCAGGCGCGTCTGCTGGCGCTGGATGGTCTTGAACGGCAGCATCACCGGATCGTTGTTCCACATCGCGTGGCTTTCCCATTTCTGCGCGATGCCGACGGCGAAGCCCTTCTGCACCGTGAACCACTTCTCGTAGTTGGCCTCCGTGTGCATCCAGCGCAGCAATTCCTTCGCGCCTTTGGCGTTTTTCGAATACTTCATCACCATGTGGTTGAAGGCGGTGCCGTAGGCGTACTGCCCCTTGGGCCCCGCCGGCAGCGCCGCATGCAGGATATCGGTATGCAGCGGCGCGCCTTTCTCGGTCTTGAACTTGTCGGCGCCGTTCAGCGACGCGACGTAGATCGAGGCGCCATTCAGCGACGCGCAGATGTCACCGGACAGGAAGGCGCGGTTGTTGTTGCTGTCATCCCAGGCGAGGCCGCCCTCGTCGTGCGCGTCCTTCCAGAAGGTGGTCATGAAACGCACCGACTCCAGGGTTTCCTTCGAGTCGAGTATCACCTTGCCCTTGGCATCGACTTCCTGCCCGCCGAAAGACCACAGGAACGGATAGGTGAAGGTCGGCGCGTCGCCGAAGGTGTTGCCGAGCGTCTGCCCGATCGGACGCTTGGCCGCCTTCAGCTTCTTGCCGACCTCGTGGTATTGGGCCCAGGTCTTGGGGAATTCCTTGACGCCGATTTCATCGAACCAGGACTTGCGGTAGGCGATCATCGCCGGCACCGTGGACCAGGGCATGGCCACATACTGTCCGCCAACCCTGTTCAGTTGCGCCGACGCCGGGTAAATCCCGCCCTGCGCCTTGTTCACTTCTTCCGCGATGTCGCTCACGTCCACGCCACTCGAGGCGTAGAGGTGCGGATAGTTGTTGAGCAGCATGATGATGTCCGGCCCGCTGCCCGACTGAATGCCCGCCGTCGCGCGCGCGGGTATGTCGTTCGCGTTGACGGTCTCCACGTTGAGCTTGATGCCGAGCGCCTTCTGCACCTCGGGCACGTAGACTTCACGCAGCACCTTGTCGGCGGCCGGGACGAAATCGTTCCAGCGCAGGATGTGGATCGTATTGGCCTGCGCGAATACCGGCGCGCGGTGCGCGGCGAGAATTCCGGCGAGGCCGGTCGCGGCAAGGCCGGCACCCGTAGCTTTCAGAAACTTTCTGCGTTTCATTTCCCCTCCTCCTTGGATGAACTTTGCGACCGCTGCAGCCGCACTGACGCAATCTGCCCTCGCGCCTGCACAATGTCAATCGTTTCCGCCTGCGAGAGAATGCCTGTTGCTATGCAACATCCTTGATTCACGACACGCACTCTTTTGATTCATGCCGCATACGAAATGACCGAGCTGGACGGGCCCATGCTCGTCGCCAAGATCGCGGCGGCGGCCATTATCGTGGTCACCGCGTCGCGCGCCGCCGAGCGGGCCGGGCCGCTGTTCGGGGCCCTGATCGCCACCTTGCCGGTCTCGACCGGGCCGGTCTACGTGTTCCTCGCGCTGGACCACGGCGCGGCATTCATCTCCGAGAGCGCGCGCATGAGCGTCGCGGCCACCGCCGCCACGGCGGCCTTTGTCGCCGCGCACGCCCTGGCGGCGCAGCGCCTCGCCACGCCCGCATCCCTCGCGTTCGCCACGCTCGCCTGGTTCGCGGTGGCGCTCGCGCTGCAGCTGCGCGACTGGAGCTTCGCCGAGGCCTGCCTGCTTTTCGCCGGGGTATTCGTTGCCGCGATCCGCGCACTGCGGCGATTTGCCGTCGCGCGCGAGGCGCCGCCGGTGCCGCGCGCGCGTTTCGACCTTGCATTGCGCGCCCTCCTGGTTGCGGGCGTCGTGGTAGCGACGACGGTTGCCAGCCACGCGTTCGGCCCTTCGGTGGCCGGCGTATTCGCGACCTATCCGGTGGTATTCACTTCCCTGGTCGTGATCCTGCAGCCGCGCTGCGGCGGGCGGTTTACGGCGTCCGTACTGGTGAACGGGCTGCAGGGCCTGCTCGGCTTCGGACTGGCGCTCGCGGTGCTGCACCTCGCCGCCGCCCGCTTGAGCGCCACGGCGGCGCTGCTGGTCGCGCTGGCCGTGGCGATAGGCTGGAACGCGATGTTGCTGCTGCTCAACCTCCGGCGCGTGCGGCGCGCTCCCAGGCCGCAGGACTGACGTCGGGATTGACGACATGCGCCGGGCGGCGGCCGAGCGAAAGATCGACCACGCCCTGCAGGCCGGATGAAGCGATGGCGTGGAAGCACTCGTCGGTCCAGCACAGCGCGTGCGGCGTGACGATGACGCTGTCCATGGCGAGCAGCGGATTGGCGGGATCGACGGGCTCCTGCTCGAACACATCCAGGCCCGCGCCAGCGATCCTGCCGGCGCGCAATGCCTCGATCAGCGCCGGCTCGTCAACGATCGGCCCGCGCGCCACGTTGATGAAATAGGCCTCCGGCTTCATCAGCGCGAACTGCGGCGCACCGATCAGGTGGCGTGTTGCCTCGTTCAGCAGGCAGGCGACGACGACGAAGTCGGATTCGCGCAGCAATTGCTCGAGCGGCACGCGCGATGCGTCGAGCGCTCGCAGCGCCGCCTCGCCGGCGTGCGGATCGGCGACCAGCCGGCGCATGCCGAAAGGCGTGGAGACCTTGAGCAGCTCCTGCCCGATGCCGCCGCCGCCGATGATGCCGAGCGTGCGCCCGACCAGCCCCTTGCCCATCAGGTCGTTCCGGTCGGCCCAGCGCCCCGCGCGCGTAATCCGATCCTTGGCGAAAAGGCGGCCCGCGAGCGCGAACAGCAGCGTCAATGTCGCCACCGCCACGGGCCGGCGCACGGCGATCGGCGTATTCGTTAGCACGATCCCCCTGGCGGTGAGCGCGGGCACATCGACCGAGTCGTAGCCGACGCCGTGGCGCGCGACGATGCGCAGGCGGCAGTCGGCGCGCGCGACGCTGGCGGCGCTGATGCGCGAGGAATTCACGTACAGACCGTCGTAGCGGGCCGCCGTCTCGGGCGTGATTTCCTTCTCCGCGGCCGCCGTGTATTCCCACTCGAGCTGCGGATTGGCTTTCAGAATATCCAGCGCGCCCGTGCCGAAGGAAGGTTCGCCCGCCGCATTCAGCACATCTCGCACGATGCCCAGCTTGAATTTCACCGCGCACCTTCCAGCACGCCGCGGATCGCCGACTGCAGCAGCGCCGGATCGAGCCCGGCGCCGATCATGTTGAAGCCGAGGCCGCGGTAGCGCTTCGCCCAGCCGGCGTCGGCGGCCATGAAGCCGAGTCCCTTGCCGTGGCGCCGCGCGGCCGCCACGATCGCCTGCACCGCCTTCAAATATATGGGCGATTCGAACTCGGCCGGAATGCCCAGAAAATTGGTCATGTCGAAATGCCCCAGCCAGAGCACGTCGATGCCGGGCGTCGCGGCGATCGCGTCCACCTCGGCCAGTCCCCGCTCGGACTCGATCTGCGCGATCACCAGCGTGCGCGCGTTGAGGGCCGCCACCTTGGCCTTTACGTCGCCGCCCGAATAGTCGTCCTGGGCCACGCCAAACGCGGCGCCGCGCCTGCCCTGCGGCGGGTAGTGCGTCGCCTCCGCGATGCGGGCCGCCTCCGCGGCGCTTTCCACCATCGGCACCATGACGCCGTGCACACCGACGTCGAGCGCGCGCGCGAGGAAGTGGTACTCGCTGCGCGGCACGCGCACCAGCGGCTCGATACCGATGCCGCGGCAGCCGGCGACGAGCATCTTCAAGGTCTCCAGGCCAAGACCGGTATGTTCCATGTCGAACAGCGCGAACTCGCAGCCGGCGCCTTTCAGGATCTGCGGCATGCCGGGGGAGAAGAATTCGAAGATCAGCCCGCCCAGCACCGTGTCGCCGGCGAGCACGCGTTGCCGGATCGCGCTCGGACGCACGCCGTATGATTCGCCCATATGGTCCCCTCCCGTTGAAACGGCAGCGATCATAGCGCGCCGGCCGCGCTAGGATGGCGCTCCGTGGCCGCCGTTTCACCGGTATCGTTTCCGATCGTCGATGCGCACCAGCATTTCTGGGACCCGCGCGTCAACTATCACCCCTGGCTCTGCGACGAGCCGCCGATCCCGTTCCGCTACGGGGACTACTCGGCATTGCGGCGCCCGTACCTGCCGGCCGACTACTTCGCCGAAGCCGCGCGGCACCAGGTGGTGAAGACCGTCTACGTGGAAACCGAATGGGATCCGCGCGACCCCGTCGGCGAGATGCGCTACGTCGAGCGGCTGCGGCGCGAGACCGGCTTTCCGACCGTCGCGGTGGCGCAGGCATGGCTCGACCGGGCCGACGCCGACGCGACGCTGGCCGCGCTCGCGCAGTTCGAGTTCGTGCGCGGCATCCGGCACAAGCCGCGCACCGGGCAGATGAGCGATCCGCGCTGGCGCGCCGGCTTCGCGCAGCTTGTCCGGCACGGGTTGCGCTTCGACCTGCAGGCCCCGTGGCCGCAGCTGGAGGAGGCGGCGCGGCTCGCGCGGGACTTCCCCGATGCGCGCATCGTCCTCAACCACGCCGGCTTGCCAAGCGACCGCAGCCCCGAAGGCATCGCAGGGTGGAGGAAAGCCCTGCGCGCACTCGCGGCCTGCCCGAACGCGGCGATCAAGATCTCGGGACTCGGGGTGCCGGGACAGGAATGGACCGCTGCGGCAAATCGCGAGCTGGTGCTCGCCGCGATCGAAATATTCGGCGTCCAGCGCGCGATGTTCGCGAGTAATTTCCCGGTGGACGGGCTGTGCGGCAGCTTCGATGCAATAGTCACCGGCATGCGCGGGATCCTGCATGGCTTCCCCGAGGCCGGGCAACGGGCCTTCTTCCACGACAATGCGGTGCGCGTCTACGACATGGAGAAACAATGGGCGGAAAAATGAAGATCGGCTACGTCGGCGTCGGATTGATGGGCTTGCCGATGGCGAAGCGGCTGCTGTCGCTCGGCTATGCCGTGCGCGCGTATGACATCGCCGCGGCGCAAATGGCAGCGGTGCGCGAGGCAGGCGCCTCCGCCGCTTCGTCCGCCGCCGACGCGGTGCGCGGGGCGGACTTCGTCCTCATCAATCTGCCGACCCCTGAAGCGGTGGAAACGGCCGTCTTCGGCGAGAACGGCGTCGCCTCGGCGCTGCGGCCGCCGCAACTCCTGGTCGATTTCTCCACCATCAAGGTTTACCAGTGCAAGGCGTGGGCGCGCCGGCTGCGCGACATGACGGGCGCGGGCTGGATCGATGCCCCGGTCTCCGGCGGGCCGCCCGCCTCGGGCAGCGGCACGCTTACCGTGATGGCGGGCGGTGAGGCGGCCGAGATCGAGCGGGCGCAACCCCTGTTCGCGGATGTCGCCGGACGCTTTACCCATATGGGCCCCTCGGGTGCGGGCATGGCCACCAAGATGCTCAACCAGCTGATCGTGGGCGCCGGACATGCGGTCATGGCCGAGGCGGTGGTGCTGGCGGAGGCCGCGGGGGTTGATCCGGCCCGCCTGCCCGAGTGCCTGGCGGGCGGATTCGCCGACAGCGCCCTGCTGCAGAAGCTGTACCCCCGGATGGTGAAGCGCGACTTCGCACCGCAGGGCTACGTGCGCCAGCTGCTCAAGGATCTCGAGATGGTGAATGAATTCGCGGGCGCGCTGAAGGCGCCGACGCCGATGATGAGCGAGGCGCTGACCCTGTACCGGATGCTCGCGCACCTGGGCCATACCGAGTTGGACACCGCGGCGGTGCTCAAGCTCTATGAGCGTTAGCCAGGAACGCCCCCGCGCGTTAGCCAGGGCTGGTCGTCGTAGACGAAGCGGAACGCATCGCCGGCACGCACTATCCGTCCGGCCGAGGGCAGCGGAAAGTGCGCGGTGCATACGAGCGTCGGCGTGTCGCAGTAGCGCTCGAGAAACGCGCGCCGTGTGCGGCCGGCGAGCGCCACGTCCCAGTCGGGCCAGGGCACCCATTCCGGGTGCAGGCACTGCACCGGCGAATGCATCAGGTCGCCGGACATCACCGCGCTCTCGCCGGCGGAATTGATCGTGATCGCGACGTGGTCCGGCGTATGGCCGGGCGTCGGCTCCAGCCGGATCTGGTCGTCGAGCGCGAAATCGTTCGCCACCAGATCCGCGCGACCGGCCGCGACGATCGGCAGCACGCTGTCTTCGAGCGGCGTGCGCGCGAAATTCTTGTGCCCCACGTCCCGCCAAGCTTCGAGCTCTTTCCTGGAGAAGACATAGCGCGCGTTCGGAAACGTCGGCACCCAGCGCCCATTCTCGAGCTGGGTGTTCCAGCCGACGTGGTCGGCATGCAGGTGGGTGCAGAATACGTAGTCGATATCGGCCGGGCCGATGCCGAGCGCCTTGAGACCGCGCAGGAAGGCATCGTCGGTCTTGTGATGCCATGCGGGCCGCTTGGGCCGATCCTTGTCGTTGCCGACGCAGGAATCGATCAATATCGTATGGTGCGCGGTGCGCACGATGTAGCTCTGCATCGGAAAAAGGAGCGCGTCCGACCTGGCGTCGAGCGCGTCCGGCTCGAGCCACGAACGGTGCGGCGCCCAGTCTTCATCGCTGTTGTGGGGGAAGAACGCGCGCCGGTCGAAGGGCATGATCATTTCCACCACGCGATGGATCTCGATCTCCCCGACGCGCCTTCCGCTCACGCTCATGATGATGGATGATGCGCGCATGAGCGAAGAATTGCCAATCATCGACGCGCACCACCACCTCTGGCAACTCGCGGGCGGCCCGCTCTACTACCCCTGGCTGCAGGACCCGCAGCCGCACGATTTCTTCCTCGGCGCCTATGAATCTCTGAAGCGCGACTACCTGCCGCCGGACTACCGGCGCGACGCGGCCGGCCACAATGTGGTGAAAACGGTGCATGTGGAGGCGGAGTGCCGCCGCGACCAGCAGGTCGCCGAAACGCGCTGGCTCACGGGCGTGAATGCGCAATACGGCATGCCGCATGCCATCGTCGCGCATGCCTGGTTCCATACGCCCGACGCGGAGGAAATCCTTGCCGAGCAGAAAAGCTTCGCGCTGGTTCGCGGCATCCGTTCCAAGCCAGCGACCAGCGCCCGCGCCGGCGCCCTTGCGGCCGGGCCCGGCACCATGCAGGACCCGAAATGGCTGGCCGGACTGCGGCTGCTGCGGAAATTCGACCTGTCCTGGGATTTGCGCGTGCCGACCTGGCACCTCGAGGAGGCCGCGCAGGTGGTGCGCACGATTCCGGACGTCCCGGTGGTCCTCAACCACACCGGATTTCCATGGGACCGGAGCGAGGCCGGGCTCGCGCTGTGGCGGCGGGGAATGAAAGCGCTCGCCGCCTGCGAACAGGTCAGCTGCAAGCTCTCCTGCCTGTGCCTGCAGGAGGGCGCCTGGGATTGCGCGGACAACCGGCGCATCGTGCTGGAGACGATCGAAACATTCGGCATCGACCGCTGCATGTTCGCGTCCAACTTCCCGGTCGACGGCCTGCGCGTTTCCTTCGACCGGATGTTCCGGGATTTCAAGCGCATGACCGGCGAGCTGTCGGCTTCGGACCGGCGCAAGCTGTTTCACGACAATGCGGCGCGCTTTTACCTCCTCTAGGGAGTGAAGCCGCCGCCGTCGGCCATGAGCGCGCTGCCGGTGACGTAGCTCGCCTCATCGGACGCGAGCCAGAGGATCGGACAGGCGATCTCGCGCGGCGCCGCCCAGCGCTCGAGCACGCAGCAGCCGGCCGCGATCGCGTCGATTTCCTCCTGCGCCACTCCGTCGGCGGCGAACCGCTTCTTGTGGAACGGCGTCAGGGTGGCCCCGGGACAGACCGCGTTGACGCGCACGCCGTGGCGCGCTTCCTCGAAGGCCAGCGTGCGCGTCATCGAAATGATTCCGGCCTTCGTGACATCGTACTGCCCCATGCCCGCGCGGGGGACGAAGGCATGCATGGAGGAGACGTTGACGATGCTGCCGCGCCCCGAGGCCCGCAGCAGGGGCAGCGACTCACGCGCGAGATACGCGTAGCTCAGGAGGTTGACGGCCAGGATGCGCTCCCAGGTTTCGCTCTTTGCTTCGCTCAAGGGTTCGTAAAAGCGGATGCCGGCATTGTTGACGAGCACGTCGATGCGCCCAAAAGCGCGCTTTGCCTCGGCGGCGACCTGCGCCGCGGCATCCTCTTTCGCGAGATCTGCGACCAGTTCCCGGACGTGGGCGCCGGGCACATGGCTGCGGATATCGGCGCAAGCCGATGCCATGGCCTCCGGGTCATGGTCGACGAGCAGGACCTGCGCGCCTTCCTCGCAGAACAGGCGCCCGGTCGCCGCGCCGATGCCGCCCGCGCCGCCCGTGACGATCGCGGCCTTTCCCTCGAGTCGAGCCATGCCTATGCCTCCTCGCGCAAAGGCTAACACTCGCCGGAGCGCGATTTCCCAGGAAATGGCGCGGCGCAGCATCGAAACAATCGGCCTTACCACTTGACCAATCGCCCGCGCCGCCGATACCCTGCGCGTCCGGAATTTCGTTCCGCATTTCCAGGAAGACTTCGCGTCCCATGCGCCTGCAGGCCGTCGAGCCCCGCCGTCTCTATCGCCAGATCGCGGACCAGATCCGCAGCCTGATCGGCAATGGCGAAGTGGCGCCGGGTGCCCGCCTGCCCGCGGAGCGCGATCTGGCGCGCCAGCTCGGCGTCTCGCGCCCGAGCCTGCGCGAGGCGCTGATCGCGCTCGAAGTAGAAGGGCTGCTCGACGTGCGTGTCGGCTCGGGAATCTACGTCGCGCGCCCCGGCGCGCGCCGCAACGGCACCGAACTCGCGGATGCGCATGGACCGTTCGAGGTGATTCGCGCGCGCTGGCTGATCGAGGGCGAGTGTGCGGCGCTCGCCGCGCGCCACGCGACGCCGGCGCAGTTACGCGCGATCCGCGAGGCCCAGGCACGCATGGTCGACGAGACGCGGCGCAATCCCAATCCGCTCGACGCCGACCGCGCGTTCCACGTCCGCCTGGCCGAAGCGAGCGGCAATAGCGCGCTGGTGCTGGTGGTTCAGACCCTGTGGGACCAGCGCATCGGGCCGCTCTACCAGGCGCTCGAACGCAAGCTGGACGCCCCGGCGCTGGTGGCCGAGACGCTCGACGAGCACCAGGCGATCGTCGATGCGGTGGCCGAGGGCGATGCGCGCGCCGCCCGCGCGGCGGCGCGGCGCCACATGGACATGGCCAGGAATCGCTGCAGCAAGGAGTGGAGAAAGCAATGAACCAGCTCGATTTCAAGGACCGCACCGCGGTCGTCACCGGCGGCGTGACCGGCATCGGCGCCGCCATCGTCAGGCGCCTCGAGGCCTCGGGAGCCAATGTCGATGTCTGGGACCTGAACGGCTCGCCGGGCGTTGATGTCTCGGACCTTGATGCCATTCAAAAAGCCGTCAAGAGCACCCTGGAGAAGTTCGGGAAGATCGACGTGCTGGTGAACAACGCCGGCATTGCCGGCCCGAGCATGCCGGTGGTCGACTATCCGGTCGCCGACTGGAAGAAAGTCATCGACATCGACCTGAACGGGCCGTTCCTCTGCTGCAAAGCCGTGGTGCCGCACATGGTGAAGCGGAAGTACGGCCGCATCGTCAACATCGCCTCGGTGGCGGGCAAGGAAGGCAATCCGAACGCCGCCGCCTACGCCGCCGCCAAGGGCGGGCTGATCGCCTTCACCAAGGCGCTCGGCAAGGAGCTCGCGACGAGCGGCATCCTGGTGAATTGCGTCACCCCGGCCGCGGCGCAGACCGCCATCCTCGACCAGGTGACCAAGGAGTTCGCGCAGTACATGCTGTCCAAGATTCCGATGGGCCGCTTCGTCAGGGTGGAGGAGATAGCCGCGATGGCCTGCTGGCTTGCCTCCGAAGACTGCTCATTCAGTACGGGTGGGGTATTCGACATTTCCGGTGGCAGGGCAACTTACTAGGGAGGAGTAATTCATGAACGCACGCAAGATAAGCATGGCATTGGCAGTCGCATTCGCGCTGGGGGGCCCCGCGGCCGCGCTCGCGCAACAAAAGCTGAAATTCGCGCACGTCTACGAGACCGGGGAACCGTACCATACGCAGGCAGTGTGGGCCGCGGGCGAGCTCGCCAAGCGCACCGCGAACCGCTACAGCATGGACGTGTTCCCGGCCTCGCAACTCGGCAACGAGACGCAGATCAACCAGTCGCTGTCGCTGGGCACCGTCGACCTGATCTACACCGGCCAGGCCTTCGCCGGCCGCACCCATCCGCCGCTCTCCATCGGCGGTGCGCCGTACATGTTCCGCGACCTCGACCACTGGAAGAAATTCTCGCAGAGCAAGGTGCTCGCCGACCTGAATGACGCCTACTTCAAGAAGGGCGGCAACCGGCCGATCGCCGCGTTCTACTACGGCGTGCGCCACACCACCGCCAACAAGGCCATCGTCAAGCCCGAGGACATGAAGGGCCTCAAGCTGCGCGTGCCCGATGCGCCGCTCTACATCATGTACCCGAAGATCGCCGGCGCCAACGCCACGCCGATCGCTTTCGCCGAAGTCTACCTGGCGCTGCAGAACAAGACCGTGGACGCGCAGGAGAATCCGCTGCCGACCATCCTGGCGAAGAAGTTCTACGAGGTGCAGACGCACGTCAACCTGACCGGCCACATCACCGAGATGCTGCTGGTGATCGTCGGCGGCCACGTCTGGAACAAGCTCTCGGACGCCGACAAGAAGGCCTTCACGGACGTCTTCAACGAGGCGGCGGTGAAGTCGAACGCCGAGATCGAGAAGTCGGAGCAGGCGCTTGCCACCGAGTTCGCCACCAAGTACGGCAAGACCGTGGTGCAATCAGACCGGGCGGCATTCAAGAAGGTCTTCGAGCCGTTCCACGTCGGCAAGGACGTGCCATGGGACAAGGCCCTCTACGATCAGGTGCAGGCCATCAAGTAAGCAGGGAGCACCGGAAACCATGGCGAAAAAGACCGGCTGGCGCAGCGTCCAGTGGTTCGGGCGGCAGGACATCTACGGTTTCATCTACCGTAGCTGGACCAAGAACCGTGGCGTGCCGCAGGACCAGTTCGACGGCCGGCCGGTCATCGGCATCTGCAATACCTATTCCGAGCTGGTGCCGTGCAATTCCCACTTCCGCACCATCGCCGAGCATGTCAAGGCGGGGGTGCTGGAAGCGGGCGGTTTCCCGATGGAATTCCCGGTGATGTCGCTCGGGGAGACCCTGCTGCGGCCGACCGCGATGCTCTACCGCAACCTCGCCTCGATGGACGTCGAGGAGTCGCTGCGCGCCAATCCGATCGACGGCACGGTGTTGCTGGTCGGGTGCGACAAGACCACGCCGTCGCTCCTGATGGGCGCGTCGTCGGTCGACCTGCCGACGATCGCCGTGTCCGGCGGGCCGATGCTGTCCGGCAAATATCGCGGCACGGACATCGGCTCCGGCACGAATGTCTGGTCCATGTCGGAAGACCTGCGCGCGGGGAAGATTTCGCTGGACGAATTCCACGAGGCCGAATCCTGCATGCACCGTTCGCACGGGCATTGCATGACGATGGGCACGGCCTCGACCATGGCCTCGATGGTGGAGGCGCTCGGCATCGGCATGCCCGGGAACGCCGCCTACCCCGCCGTGGATGCCAGGCGCAATGTGCTCGCGCGCATGGCCGGACGACGTATCGTGGAGCTCGTCCGGCAGAAAATCACGATCTCTCAGATCTTGAACAAGAAAGCTTTTGAAAATGCGATCCGGGCAAACGCTGCCATCGGTGGATCCACCAACGCTGTAATCCACCTGATCGCGATCGCGCGGCGCCTTGGCGTGGACCTGACGCTGAACGACTGGGACCGGTTGGGGCGCGGGGTGCACACGCTCGTCAACCTGATGCCGAACGGCAAGTACCTGATGGAGGACTTCTGCTACGCGGGAGGCCTGCCGGTGGTCATGCGCGAACTCGGGGAGAACAGGCTCCTGCACAAGGACGCCTTGACCGTGAACGGCAAGACGATCTGGGAGAACAACAAGGACGCGCCCTGCCACAACCGCGACGTGATCACGCCGTTCCGGAAGCCCTTCAAGAAAAATACCGGCATCGCGGTGCTGCGCGGCAACCTGTGCCCGGGCGGCGCCATCATCAAGCCCTCGGCGGCGACGCCCAAGCTGATGAAGCACCGCGGCCGCGCGGTCGTGTTCGAGGATATCGAGGACTTCCACAGGCGCATCGACGACCCGAAGCTCGACATCGACGAGAAGTGCGTGATGGTCCTGAAGAACTGCGGCCCGAAGGGCTATCCCGGCATGGCCGAAGTCGGCAACATGCCGCTGCCGCCCAAGCTCCTGAAGAAGGGCGTGACCGACATGGTCAGGATTTCGGATGCGCGCATGAGCGGCACCGCCTACGGCACGGTAATCCTGCACATGGTCCCGGAGGCGGCCGCGGGCGGCACGCTGGCTTTGGTGAAAAACGGGGATATCGTTGAGTTGGATGTTGCAAAGAGGAAGTTGAACCTCGTCATTTCTTCCCGCGAGCTTCAAAAGCGGAGAAAGGCGTGGAAGAAACCCAAATCCCCTCTGCCGCGCGGCTACTGGAAGCTCTATTTCGACCACGTGCTGCAGGCCGACCAGGGCGCGGACCTGGATTTCCTCGTCGGCAAGAGCGGCGCCTTCGTGCCGCGCGACAACCACTAGGCGGCGCATGGGCGAGCAGCAGGAACACGTCCTGGGGTCGGACGGGCAATTCCATGTCGAGGACGAGGCCGTGGACATTTCGATCTACGGCTTCGAGGACTGGGTCACGTTCGCCCTCTTCTGGATCATGGCCGCGGTGGTCTTCTACCAGGTCTACACGCGGTACGTGCTCTCCGATTCGGCCGGCTGGACCGAGGAGATCGCGCGCTATTTCCTCGTCGCCGTGGTGTTCATCGGCGCTTCGATGTCGGTGCGCAGGAACAACCACATCCAGGTCGACTACTTCTATCGGCTGATGCCCAAGGCCATGGGCCGCGTCGTTTCCATCTGCGTCGACCTGGTGCGCTGCGCATTCCTGGGCTACGCAACCTGGCTCACCTGGCTCCTGCTGCAGCGCATCGGCAGCCAGCGGATGGCGGTCGTCGAATTGCCGGTGGGCTGGGTTTTCAGCGCCATGCTGTTCGGTTTCTTCCTCATGTTCCTGCGCTCGCTGCAGGTTGCCTGGCGCCACTGGAAGAAGGGCTACAGCGTGCTCGAGCGGCCTGAATTCGGCGCGGAGGCCTAGGCGATGGGATCCGGGCTCCTCGGCGGCTTCATCGCGCTCATGGTGAGCGGGCTGCCGGTAGCGATGGCGATGGCGGTGGCCTCCCTCGTATACGTGATGTACTCGGGGACGATTCCGGATTTCGTGGTGATACACCGCATGTACGGCGGCGTGGATTCGTTCCCGCTGCTGGCGGTGCCCTTCTTCATCTGGGCCGGCAACCTGATGAACTCGGCCGGCATCACCAACCGCATCTACAACTTCGCCCTTGCCCTGGTGGGCTGGATGAAGGGCGGCCTGGGCCACGTCAACGTCGTCGGCTCGATGATCTTCGCCGGCATGTCGGGCACGGCGATCGCCGACGCCGCGGGGCTTGGCACCATCGAGATCAAGGCCATGACGGACCACGGCTACTCGAAGGAATTCGCGGTCGGCGTGACCGCCGCCTCGGCCACCGTCGGCCCGATCATTCCGCCGTCGCTGCCGTTCGTGATCTACGGCATGATGGCGAGCGTCTCGATCGGCCAGTTGTTTCTTGCCGGGATCATTCCGGGCATCCTCATGGCCATCACCATGATGCTCACCGTGGCGTACTTCGCGCACACGCGCAATTTCGGCCGCGACGTGCCGTTCTCGCTGCCGAAGCTCGCCAAGGCGACGCTGGAGGTGGCGCTGGTCGCCTGCGTTCCGCTAGGCGCCTACGGACTCTTCCTGCTCGGCGTGCCGGGGGGCTGGTCCGTGATCGTCGTCTTTGCGGTGCTGCTCGCGCTCGACAAGATCTTCGATTTCTCCGCGGTCATGGCCCTGCTGACGCCGGTAATGCTGGTGGGCGGCATGACGATGGGAATTTTCACCCCGACCGAAGGCGCGATCGCCGCGTCGATGTGGGCGCTGTTTCTCGGCCTCGTGTGGTACCGGAGCCTCGACTGGCGTCACCTCGTCAAGCTGACGATGGACACGATCGAGACGACCGCGGCGGTGCTTTTCATCGTCGCCGCGGCGTCGATCTTCGGCTGGCTGCTCACCGTGACGCACGTCACCGACGCGGTCGCCACCTGGGTACTCTCCTTCACGTCCAACCCGCATGTATTCCTGCTGCTGGCCAACATCCTGATGCTGTTCGTGGGCTGCTTTCTCGAGCCGACGGCCGCGATCACGCTGCTGGTGCCGATCCTCGCGCCGATCTGCATGAAGCTGGGCATCGACATGGTCCATTTTGGCCTGGTGATGGTGCTGAACCTGATGATCGGGCTCCTGCACCCGCCCATGGGCACGGTGCTGTTCGTGCTCTCCCGGGTCGCGAAACTCTCGTTCGAGCGCACCACCATCGCGATCCTGCCCTGGCTGGTGCCGCTGTTCGTCACGCTCGGCCTGTGCACCTACATCCCCGGGATCGTGCTCTGGCTTCCGCGCAAGTTCTTCTAGGCGCAAACTGCGGGACTTGAGCAAGCTACCGGTCATCGGCATCACGATGGGCGACGCCGCCGGCGTCGGGCCCGAAGTCGTCATGAAGGCGCTGGCGCATCCCGAGGTCTACGCGCAATGCCGGCCGCTGGTGATCGGGGACCGGCACCAGTTGGAACGGGCGAAAGCAGTACTGAAGTCGGATATTGGGATATTTTCTGTCTCCGGTCCCCAAGCCGCGAAATTCAGGCCCGGCACGGCGGACCTGATGGACCAGGCGCTGCTTCCGGCCGACCTTCCATACGGAAAGATATCCGCCGCCGCCGGGGAAGCCGCCTACCGGTACATCGAGCTCGCGGTGAAACTCGCGCTCGCGGGCAAAATCGATGCCGTGTGCACTGCGCCGATCAACAAGGAAGCGTTGAACGCGGCCGGGCACCACTTTCCGGGACATACCGAGATTCTCGCGATCCTGACGGGAACAAAGGAGGTTTCCCTGACGCTGTTTTCGCCGAAGCTGCGCATCGTTCACGTCACGGCGCACATGGGACTGCTGGACGCGATAGAGCGGATCGACGCCGCGCTGGTGGAACGCACCATTGCGCGCGGCCGCGACCTGGTGATGCGCGCCGGGTGGGGGCAGGAGCGCGCCCGCGCGCTGGAACCTCGCATCGGCGTGTGCGGCATCAATCCGCATGCGGGCGAAGGTGGCCTGTTCGGTCGCGGCGAGGAGGAATCAAAGATAGCCCCCGCCATCGCCGCCGTCCGGGCACGCGGGTGGATGGTAGAGGGCCCCCTGCCTGCCGATGCGCTGATGTACAGCGCCGCGCGCGGCGATGTCGACCTGGTGGTGGCGATGTACCACGACCAGGGCCACGGGCCGGTCAAGGCTCTGGGGCTGGAACACGGGGTGAATGTCACTGCCGGCCTTCCAATTGTGCGAACTTCGGTAGACCACGGCACGGCATTCGACATTGCCGGCAGCGGAATAGCGGACGAGCGCAGCATGCTGGAAGCGCTGAAATACGCGGCCTTGCTGGCGCCGCGCTAACATAGGTTCAGGAGAACGTCATGCTGCAAGCCGCCGACCTCACGATCCGCCTCAATCCCGCCGACGATGTCGTCATCGCGCGCGTCGAACTTCCGGCCGGAACCACCCTGGTGAAGGAGGGCAACCTCGCCGTCGCGGCGAAGGTGCCGGCCGGGCACAAGGTCGCGGTGCGCGACGTCAAGGCGGGGCAGCCGGTGCGGCGCTACAACCAGATCATCGGCTTCGCCACGCGCGATATCCGTGCAGGCGAGCACGTGCACGTGCAGAACCTGGCGATGGGGGATTTCGAGCGGGACTACGCGTATTCGTCCGACGTGAAGAAGACTGACTACGTCAGCCCGCAAGCGAGCTTCGAGGGCATCGTCCGCGCCGACGGCCGCGTTGCGACGCGCAACTACATCGGCATCCTGACCAGCGTGAACTGCTCGGCGACCGTCGCTCGCCAGATCGCGCGGCATTTCGAGAACCGGCTCGACGCCTACCCGAACGTCGACGGCGTGGTCGCGCTCACGCACAAGTCCGGCTGCGGGATGGCCTCGGACGGCGAAGCGATCGACGTGCTGCGCCGGACCATGGCGGGCTACGCGCGCCACCCGAACTTCTACGCCGTGCAGGTGGTGGGCCTGGGCTGCGAGGCGAACCAGATCAACAGCCTGCTTTCGACGCAGGCGCTCAAGCGCCACGACAAGCTGCACGCCTACACGATTCAGGAAAAGGGCGGCACCTCGAAGGCGATACGCGAAGGCGTGGCCCGCATCGAAGCAGTCCTCGCGGAAGCGAACAAGGTAAAGCGCGAGACGGTACCGGCGAGCCACCTCACGCTCGGCCTGCAGTGCGGCGGGTCCGACGGCTATTCCGGCATCAGCGCCAATCCCGCGCTCGGCGCAGCGGTGGACCTGCTGGTGCGGCACGGCGGTACGGCGATGCTGTCGGAGACGCCGGAAATCTACGGCGCCGAGCATTTGCTCACCCGGCGCGCGGTCAGCCGCGAGGTGGGCGAGAAACTGATTTCGCGCATCAGGTGGTGGGAGGACTACACCCGGCGCAACGGCAACGAGATGAACAACAATCCCTCCCCGGGCAACAAGGCAGGCGGCCTGACCACGATCCTCGAGAAGTCGCTCGGCGCCGTCGCCAAGGGCGGCACCACCAACCTGGTGCAGGTCCTCGAATACGCCGAACCGGTGACGCAGAAGGGCTTCGTCTACATGGACACCCCGGGCTACGACCCGGTTTCGGCCACGGGCCAGGTCGCCGGAGGCGCCAACATGATCTGCTTCACCACCGGCCGCGGCTCGGCCTACGGCTGCAAGCCGGCACCTTCGCTCAAGCTGGCCACGAATACCGCCCTCTGGGAGCACCAGGAAGAGGACATGGACATCAACTGCGGCACGATCATCGACGGCAAGGAATCGGTGGAGCAGGCGGGCCGCAGGTTTTTCGAACTCGTGCTGGAGACCGCTTCGGGCAAGAAGTCCAAGTCGGAACTGTTCGGCTACGGCGAGGACGAGTTCGCGCCATGGGTGCTCGGCGCCACGATGTAGCCATGCGGGGCGTGCTGGTCCTGCTGTCTTTTTTCCTGGCATTTCCTGCCCAGGCCCAGAAGAAGTCCGCTACGCCCAACCGCTTCGGCGCCATCGCCTATCACCGCGCCAGCCAGTCCTGGGGGATAAGCTACGACAAGGCCCGCGAGCGCGACGCCAGCGTCGACGCCCTGAAGCAGTGCGGCCAGCGCGAATGCGAAGTCATCCACAAATTCAAGAACGGCTGCGCCGCGCTTGCCGACGGGCTGAAAATCCAGGCCGTGGCCTCGGGCGCGACGCGTGACGAAGCCGAGACCAAGACATTGCGGCGTTGCGCCGAAGCGAACCGGGCGGCGTCCTGCAACCTGATCGCCTGGGCCTGCACGCGCTGAGGCGCCGTTTCAAACGCGATTTTGCAAGATTTCACTCTGTTTCACCCGCCGAGCGGTTTTTTCGATCCGATCCGTATATAACTGCGCCGCAAGATGCGGTGGCGGATCCTCGTACTTACCCTATCAGTAGTGGTCTTCGCGGAAATGGCTCGCGCGGACGCGCACGCCCCCGTTACCTCGACGGGCGGCTGCCTGTCGGCCGACGTCGGCGCGCTCCGTACCGACGACAGCGGCGCGGTCCTGTACCGGATCGTGTTCCTGAACCACTGCGAGGCGCCGCGCAATTTCTTCTGGTGCGCGGAACATCCCTACGCCCAGCTGCCCGCCACGATCGCCTGCCGCGCGCAGGGCGGCCTTGGCGCCGACCCGAGGCACGCGATCCGCCACCGCAAGGAGTTCCAGTGGCATCTGCCACCGGGCGCCCGCATCCGTTTCCAGGACTGCCCCAGCCAGGAAGCTCCCACCGCCGATTTCGGCTGCGCGCCGCTGGCGACCTCCGCAACGCGGCGCTGAGCCCGCGGTTCCCGGCGGATGCGCGGCGCGCCATGCGAAAATCGCCGCATGAAGGATCGTCAGGGCCGTGATCGCCAGCCCCGCACGCCGCGCCTCTACGTAGGCGCCGAACTGAGCCCGCAGGCCAGGCTCGTGCTTCCCGAGGACACCGCGCACCACGCCGCCCGCGTGCTGCGCCTGCGCGAGGGCGAGCTCGTGCTGCTCTTCGACGGCCGTGGCGGCGAACACGAGGCGCGCCTCTCCATGCCGGGCCGCGGGGTGGTGGTGGCCGAGATCGGCGCCCGGCGCGATGTCGAGCGCGAGTCGCCGCTCGCCGTGACCCTGGTACAGGCGCTTTCCTCGGGCGAGAAAATGGACTTCACCATCCAGAAGGCGGTCGAGCTCGGCGTCGCGGCGATCCAGCCGATCCTGTCGGTGAAGTCCGTGGTGCGCCTGAGCGCCGAGCGCGAGGCGAAGAAGCTCGCGCACTGGAAGCGCGTTGCGATTGCCGCCTGCGAACAGTGCGGCAGGAACCGGATCCCGGAAATCCGCGAGCCGGTGGCGCTGGACCGCTACCGCCCGGCGGCCGGATCGAAAATCCTGCTTTCGCCGTCGGGATCGGAGAAACTCTCCGGACTGGCCACCGGACCGGTCATTCTCGCCGCCGGGCCGGAAGCGGGATTCAGCGACGGCGAAGAACGGCTGTTGCTGCGCGCGGGCTTCGTGCCGGTGCGTCTCGGCCCGCGCGTGCTGCGCACGGAGACCGCGGCCCTGGCGGCGCTGGCCGCCCTGAACGCGCTCGCCGGAGATTTCTAGTAACGTAGGGCCCCATGAACGCGTTGCCGCATCCCGAAGCTTTCGTACGCTGGTTCCGCCAGGTGGCGCCCTACATACACGCCTTCGGCGGCCGCACCTTCGTCATCGGCTTCGGCGGCGAGCTGATCGCCGAGCGCGGCCGCTTTGTCCGCTTCCTGCACGATCTCAACCTGCTTGCGGCGCTGGACATCCGCCTGGTGCTGGTGCACGGCGCGCGTCCGCAGATCGAGGCCGAACTCCGCGCCAAGCGGTTGCGCTCGCGCTACGCCAGGGGCTTGCGCGTCACCGATGCCGCTTCGCTCGCCGCCGTGAAGCACGCGGCCGGCTTCCTGCGCGTGGAGATCGAGGGATTGCTGTCGCAGGGCCTGCCCAACTCGCCGATGGCCGGGGCGCAGATCCGCGTCGCCTCCGGCAACTACATCGCCGCCAAGCCGATCGGCGTGGTGGACGGCGTGGATTTCCAGTTCACCGGGGCGGTCCGCAAAGTCGACAGCGTCGCCATCGCGCGGCGCCTGGAGGCGGGGGAAGTGGTGCTGGTGCCCCACATCGGCTATTCGCCCACCGGCGAGGTGTTCAACCTCGCCTGGGAGGATGTCGCGGAGAACGTGGCGCGCGCCCTGAAAGCCGACAAGCTCCTGCTCTACGTGGACCAGCTGCCGGTCGGGCGCCGCGGCCAGATCATCTCCGAACTCACCGCGCGCGAATCCGAGGCGCTGCTGAAAAAGGACGGGCTCACCGCGCCGGCCAAGCGGGCGATCGAGCACGCGCTGCGCGCCGTGCGCGCGGGCGTCGGCCGCGCCCACCTGGTCTCGCGCCGCGCCGAAGGCGCGACGCTGCTGGAACTCTTCACCCATTCCGGCGTCGGCACCATGATTACCGCCGACCCCGTCGAGCGCCTGCGTCCGGCAAAGATCGACGACGTGGGCGGGATACTCGCGCTGATCGAGCCCCTGGAGGCCGACGGCACGCTGGTGAAGCGCAATCGCGAGCGCCTGGAGCAGGAGATCGCGAATTTCGAACTGATCGAGCACGACGGCTCGATCCTCGCCTGCGCCGCGCTCTACCCCTATCCGGGCGACAGGAGCGCGGAACTCGCCTGCCTCGCGGTGGCGCCGGAGTACCGCGACACGGGTTACGGCGAGCGCCTGCTGGCGGCCTGCGAAGCGCGCGCGAAGGAAATGAAGATCCGCCGCATTTTTGCGCTCACGACGCGCGCCCAGCACTGGTTCCTCGCGCAGGGCTTCAAGGAGACCGGGGTATCGGTGCTGCCCGAGGAGCGCAAGGCGCTCTATAATTGGAAACGCGGCTCGAAAATATTCTTGAAACGGCTATAGCTCATGGCGAGAATGGTGCAATGCGTGAAGCTGGGACGCGAGGCCGAAGGCCTCGAGCGCCCGACCTATCCCGGCGAACTCGGCAAGCGCATCTTCGAAAACGTTTCCAGGGAAGCCTGGGCGCAGTGGCTCAAGCACCAGACGATGCTGGTCAACGAGAACCGGCTCAACCTGGCGGACGCCAAGGCGCGCAAGTACCTCGTCGAGCAGATGGAGAAGCATTTCTTCGGCGACGGGGCCGACGTCGCGCAGGGCTACGTGCCGCCAAAGAGCTAGCGGGGGACTTCAGGGCGCCGCCCGCGGCGCGGGCGGTTCCTGCACCGCCTCGGCCGCCGCGAGGCGCGCGATCACCTTGCGCACCTGCGAGCCGCCTCGATCGATATCCAGACTGACGAGGCGCCGGTCGGGATGGCTCAGCAGGTTCTGCTGCTGGGCCGCGAGCACCACCTCGTCCTCCGAAAATACCGCGCCCTGGTTTTTCCGGATCTGCTCGGTCAGCGCCGCGTCCTCGATGTGGAAATTGCGCGCCATGCCCCAGAAATACCAGCAACTGGTCTCGGTCTCCGGCGTGATCAGGTCCACGACCAGGCCGGTGATGCCACGTGCGCGGTCCCCATCCGGCGCGCCGCTTCCCGCGATTGCGACGCCGACGTCGATCAGCACGCTGGTCGGCGGCACGAAGCGGCAGATCTGCCAGCGATCACAGGGCTCCGAGGTCCTGATCATGTCCGCCCAGAAAGGCGGCGGCTTGATGCCGAGCATCCATCGCTTCACGAATACCTCGTCGCCCTCAACGCCGACTTCCGGCTTCGCATCGTCGATTTCCTTCTGCCCGATGCTGTCCGGGTGCACGTAGGTCTCGTGCGTGAGGTCCATCAGGTTGTCGATCAGCAGCTGATAGTTGCACGGAATGTGGTAGACGCCGCCGCCGTAAGTCCAGCCGGTGCCGGGCCCCCACGGCAGCCGTGGCATGCGATCCGCGTCGGCGCGTTCCGGCTCCCCGCCCCAGATCCAGACGTAACCGAACTTCTCGATCACCGGGAAACTGCGCACGCCCTTCAGGCGGCCGATGTGCGGCTGGCCCGGCATCGAGCGGCAGGCGCCATCGCGTCCGACCAGCATGCCATGGTAGCCGCAGCGGATGGCGTCGCCTTCGACCTTGCCCTTCGACAGCGGCAGGCCGCGGTGCGGGCAGAAATCCTCGAGCACAACGGCCTCGCCGGACGGCGTCCGGAACGCAACCAGGGGCAGCCCGAGGATGATCCGCGCGAAGGGCCGCTTCGAGATCTCCGCGGCTTCGCACATCACATACCAGTAGTTGAGCGGAACCATCAGCGCCCGGCCGATTTCAGGGTCTTTACGCCTTCCGGCGTTCCAAGCAGGAGCACGTCCGCGCCACGCCGCGCGAACAGGCCGTTCGTCACGACGCCGGCGATGCCATTCAACTCGGTCTCCAGCGCCACCGGATCGAGGATCGTCAGGCCATGGCAATCAAGGACCAGGTTGCCGTTGTCGGTCGTGAAACCTTCGCGCAGCACCGGCTGCGCCTTGCGCCTCAGCATCTCGCGCCCGACATGGCTGCGCGCCATCGGGATCACCTCCAGCGGCAGGGGAAACTTGCCGAGCACCGGCACGAGCTTCGAGGCATCGCAGATGCAGACGAAGGTTTTCGCCACCGCAGCCACGATCTTCTCGCGCGTCAGCGCACCGCCGCCACCCTTGATCATGTGCAGGTGCTCGGTGATCTCGTCCGCGCCGTCCACGTAGACCGGGATTTCCGGGGCGCTGTTCAGATCAAAAACGCGGATGCCGTGCTTCTTCAGGCGCTCGGCGCTCGCTTCCGAGGCCGCCACCGCGCCTTCTATCTTGTGTTTTATCTTTGCAAGAAATTCAATGAACATGAAGACCGTCGAACCCGAGCCCACCCCCACGACGGCATCCTCGACCACGTACTTGAGCGCAGCCTCGGCAACCTGCTTTTTCAGTTCGTCCTGCGTCACTTTCTCTTCTGTGGCGGCAGGTCGGTACAAACGCCCTCGAACAGCTCGGCGGCCATGCCGACGGATTCGCCGAGCGTCGGGTGCGGGTGGATGGTCTTGCCGATGTCGGTGGCATCCGCGCCCATCTCGACGGCGAGCGCGAGCTCGCTGATCAGATCGCCCGCCCCCGTGCCGACGATGCCGCCGCCGACGATGCGGTGCGTTTCGGCGTCGAAGATGAGCTTGGTGAATCCCTCGTCGCGCGCGTTGGCGATCGCGCGCCCGGATGCCGCCCACGGGAACTTGGCGACACCGATTTTCCTGCCCGCTTTCTTCGCTTCGTCCTCGGTGACCCCGACCCACGCGATCTCGGGATCGGTGTAAGCCACCGACGGCACGACGCGCGCATCAAAATGGGACTTCATCCCGGCCGCCGCTTCCGCGGCGACATGGCCTTCGTGCACCGCCTTGTGCGCCAGCATCGGATTGCCCGCGACGTCGCCAATGGCAAAGATATTCGGCACGTTGCTGCGCATCTGCGAATCGACGGTGATGAAGCCGCGTTCATTCACCGCCACACCCGCCTTCTCTGCGCCGATTTTCCGGCCGTTGGGCGTGCGGCCCGCCGACACAAGGATCATGTCGTAGACAGCCGGGTCCGCGCCTTCGAAAGTCACGTGCAGGCCGTCCTTCTTCGCCTCCACCTTGGAGGTCCTGGTTTTCAGCATGATGCGGTCGAAGCGCGAGGCATTGAACTTCTGCCAGACCGCGACGAGGTCGCGGTCCGCGCCGAGCATCAGGCCGTCGAGCATCTCCACCACGTCCAGCCGCGCGCCCAGTGTCGAATAGACAGTGCCCATCTCCAGGCCGATGATGCCGCCGCCGATGACGAGCAGTTTCTTCGGCAGGCTGCGCAACTCGAGCGCGCCCGTGGAATCGACAATACGAGAATCGTCGGGAAGAAAAGGCAGCTTCGCGGCCTGGGAGCCGGCGGCAATGATGGCATTGGCGAAGCTGAGCGTCTTTTCGCCCTCCTTCGTCTTTACAAGCAAGTGATGGGAATCAACAAAAGAACCCAATCCCTCCACAACCGTCACCTTGCGCATCTTCGCCATGGAGGCGAGGCCGCCGGTGAGCTTGCCCACCACCTTGCCCTTGAATGCGCGCAGCTTGTCCAGGTCCAGCTTCGGTTCGCCGAAGGCGATGCCATGCTCGGCGAGTTCGCTTGCGGCATCCATGACAGCCGCGGTATGCAGCAGGGCCTTGGACGGAATGCAGCCGACATTCAGGCACACCCCGCCCAGCACCGGGTAGCGCTCCACGAGGATCGTTTTCATGCCGAGGTCGGCGGCCCGGAACGCGGCCGAGTAGCCGCCTGGCCCGGAGCCGAGCACCAGCACGTCGCAGTCGAAACCGGAACCGGCCTGTACCGCCTTGGGTGCTTCGCTGGTTTTGGTCGTAGAAGGCCGGGCTTTTTCAACAACGGGCGCGGCCTTTGCCGCCTCCCCGCTTTCCAGTTTCAGGATTACGGAGCCCTGCGACACCTTGTCGCCCAGCTTGACCACCATCTCCTTCACCACGCCCGCTTCGGGCGAGGGAATTTCCATGGCCGCCTTGTCCGACTCCAGCGACACCAGCGATTGTTCCTTGGCGACGGCGTCGCCCGGCTTCACCAGCACCTCGATGACTTCGACGTCCTTGAAGTCGCCGATGTCGGGGACCTTCACTTCGACGATGCCCGCCATCTAGAGCAGCGTCCGGCGGATGTCGGAAAGGATCTTGGTGAGCTCGGTGGTAAACCGCGCCGCCACCGCGCCGTCGATCACGCGGTGGTCGTACGACAGCGACAGCGGCAGGATCAGGCGCGGGACGAACTCCTTGCCATTCCATACCGGCTTCATCGCCGAGCGCGACACGCCCAGGATCGCCAGCTCGGGCGCGTTGATGATCGGCGTGAAATAGGTCCCGCCGATGCCGCCCAGGCTGGAGATCGAGAAGGTGCCGCCCTGCATGTCGCCCGCCTTCAGCTTGCCGTCCTTGGCGAGCCTGGAGATCTCCGCGAGCTCGCGCGCGAGGTCGAACACGCCCTTGCGGTCCGCGTCGCGCACCACCGGCACCACGAGGCCGCCCGGCGTGTCGACGGCGACGCCGATGTGATAGTACTTCTTCACGATCAGGTTCTCGCCCGACTTGTCGAGCGAGGCGTTGAACTGCGGGAACTGCCGCAGCGCGGTGACGCAGGCCTTGATCATGAAGGCGAGCATCGTGAGCTTGAAGCCTTTCTTCTCGGTCTCGACCGTCTGGCTCTTGCGGAAGGCCTCGAGATCGGTGATGTCCGCGTCGTCGCATTGCGTGACGTGCGGGATCGAAACCCAGTTGCGGTGCAGGTAGGGCCCCGACAGCCTCTGGATGCGCGACAGGGGCTTCGATTCGATCGGGCCGAATTTTGCGAAGTCGACATCGGGCCAGGCCGGGAGGTTGAAGGGCAACGATCCGCCTTTCCCGGCGGCGGGCGCGCCCGCCGGCTTGCCCGCCAGCACGCCCTTCACGAAAGCCTGCACGTCCTCCTTCTGGATCCGCCCCTTCGGCCCGCTTCCCGGCACGCGCGTCAGATCCACGCCCAGTTCGCGCGCGAACTTGCGGATCGACGGGCTCGCGTGCGGCAGGGTCGTTACGGCGTCCTTGGGCTCGGAGGGCACCGGCTCCACGCGCGTGACCACGGTTGGTGCGGGAGGCGCTTCCTTCCTGGGGGTGGGTTTTGCTTCAATGGCCTTCTCAACAGGGGCCGGCGCGGCTCCAGCCGCCGCACCAGCGGCCTCCATCACCAGCAGGACCGACCCTTCGGAAACCTTGTCGCCCACCTTGATCTTCAATTCCTTCACCACGCCCGCTTCGGGCGAGGGGATTTCCATGGTCGCCTTGTCGGATTCGAGCGAGACCAGCGACTGCTCCTTGGAAACCGTGTCGCCGGCTTTGACCAGGATCTCGATGACCTCGACTTCCTTGAAGTCGCCGATGTCCGGAACGAGGACGTCCTTCATACCGTCGTGGGGTCCGGCTTGTTGGGGTCGATGCCGTACTTCCTGATCGCCTCGCTCACCGACTTCGCCTTGCCCTCGCCCGTCTCCGCCAGGGCCTTGAGCGCCGCGATGGCGATGAAGTAGCGGTTCACTTCGAAAAAATGGCGCAGCTTGGCGCGCGAGTCCGAGCGCCCGAAACCGTCCGTGCCGAGCACTTTGTAGATCCGGTCCTTCGGCATGAAGGGCCGGATCTGGTCGGCGAAGGTCTTCATGTAGTCGCTGGCGGCGACCACCGGCCCCGCGCGCTTCTCCAGGCACTGCGTTACATACGGCACGCGCGCCTTGTCCTCCGGATGCAGCAGATTCCAGCGTTCGGCAGCCAGGCCGTCGCGGCGCAACTCGGTGAAACTGGTCGCGCTCCAGACATCGGCCGCCACGCCCCAATCCTTCTCCAGCAGCTCGGCGGCAGCGATGACTTCGCGCAGGATGGTGCCGGAGCCCAGCATCTGCACCCGCTGCTTCGCCTTCGACTTCGATTCCTTCAGCGAATAGAGGCCCTTCAGGATCCCCTGCTCCGCACCCTCGGGCAGAGCCGGGTGCTCGTAATTCTCGTTCATCAGGGTGATGTAGTAGTACACATCCTCCTGGTTGGTGACCATGCGGCGCAGGCCGTCATGGATGATCACCGCGAGTTCGTGGCCGTAGGTCGGGTCGTAGGAAATGCAATTCGGGATCACCGACGAGAGGATGTGCGAGTGCCCGTCCTCGTGCTGCAGTCCCTCGCCGTTCAGCGTGGTGCGCCCCGCCGTGGCCCCCAGCAGGAAACCGCGCGCGCGCTGGTCGGCGGCCGCCCAGGCGAGGTCGCCGATCCGCTGCATGCCGAACATCGAGTAGAAAATGTAGAACGGCACCGTCACCTGGTTCGAATGGCTGTACGAGGTCGCGGCCGAAATCCACGAGCACATCGCGCCCGCCTCGTTGATGCCTTCCTCGAGGATCTGCCCGGCCTTGTCCTCGCGGTAGTACATCACCTGGTCCTTGTCGACCGGTTCGTATTTCTGGCCCTCGGGCGCAAAGATGCCGAGCTGCCGGAACATGCCTTCCATGCCGAAAGTGCGCGCCTCGTCCGGCACGATCGGCACGACGCGCTTGCCGAGCTCCTTGTCGCGCACCAGCGCGGTGAGGATGCGCACGAACGCCATCGTGGTGGAGATCTCGCGGCCTTCGCCCGAGCCCTTCAGCACCTGGTCGAATGCGGACAGCGGCGGCACCGCCGGCGTCGCTTCGGCCTTCGGCCGGCGCTGCGGAAAATACCCGCCGAGCGCCTTGCGGCGCTCCTGCAGATACTTCATCTCCGGGGAGTCGGCCGGCGGCACATAGAAGGGCAGCTTTTCCAGCTGCTCATCCGGGATCGGCACGTTGAAGCGGTCGCGCATCTCGCGGATGGTGGCGATGTCCACCTTCTTCAGCTGGTGGGTCGGGTTTTTCGCCTGGCCCTGCTTGCCCAGGCCGTAGCCCTTGATGGTCTTGGCGAGAATCACCGTCGGCTGGCCCTCGTGCTTCACCGCCGCCGCGTAGGCGGCGTAGATCTTGTGCGGGTCGTGGCCGCCGCGGTTCAAGCGCCAGATGTCCTCGTCGCTCATGCGCGAGACCATCTCCGCCACCTTGGGATTCTTGCCGAAGAAATGCTTGCGCACGAAGGCGCCGTCGTTGGCCTTGAAGTTCTGGTACTCGCCGTCGACGGTGTCTTCCATGATCTTGCGCAGGTGGCCGTCCTTGTCGCGCGCCAGCAGCGCGTCCCAGTAGCCGCCCCAGATGAGCTTGATCACGTTCCAGCCCGAGCCGCGGAATTCGCCTTCGAGCTCCTGGATGATCTTGCCGTTGCCGCGCACCGGCCCGTCCAGGCGCTGCAGGTTGCAATTGACGATGAAGATCAGGTTGTCGAGCTTCTCGCGCGCCGCCATGCCGATCGCGCCCAGCGATTCCGGCTCATCCATCTCGCCGTCGCCGCAGAACACCCAGACTTTACGGTTCTCGGTCTGCGCGTGTCCCCTCGCCTGCAGATACTTGAGGTAACGCGCCATGTAGATCGCCTGGATCGGGCCCAGGCCCATCGACACGGTCGGGAACTGCCAGAAATCCGGCATCAGCCAGGGGTGCGGATAGGAGGACACGCCCTTGCCGTCCACCTCGCGGCGGAAATCGAGCAACTGTTCCTCGCTGAACCGTCCTTCCAGCAGGCCGCGCGCATAGATGCCCGGTGACGAGTGCCCCTGGAAATACACCAGGTCGCCGCCGTGCCCTTCGTGCGGCGAGTGCCAGAAATGGTTCTGGCCGACGCCGAACAGAGTGCCCACCGACGCGAAGCTCGCGATATGGCCGCCCAGCTCGTCATCGTTCTTGTTGGCGCGCGCCACCATCACCATCGCGTTCCAGCGGCAGAACGAACGGATGCGCTCTTCCAGCGCGGGGTCGCCCGGCGAGCGCTCTTCCATGTGCGCCGGGATCGTGTTCACGTACGGCGTGTGCGGGCTGTAGGGCAGCGTGACGCCGGAGGTGCGCGCCTTCTCGGTCAGCTTCTCGATCAGGTAATGCGCGCGCTCGCCGCCTTCGCGCTCCAGCACCGATTCGAGTGCATCCAGCCATTCCTGGGTTTCCAGGCCGTCGGGATCATTGGCCGCGGGTTGTTGCGGAACAGCGGACATGTCTTCCTCCTGCTTGATCTCTTGTAGAGGGCAATCGGACAGTGAAGCGGGGTGATTTATAGTATGCCATGGCTGCAACATTGATCGACGGAAAATCGCTCGCTGCCGCCGTGCGGGCCTCGCAAAAAAGCGTTGTCGATTCGCTCGCGGCCCGCGGGGCGCGTCCGGGGCTCGCCGCCATCCTCGCCGGGGACGATCCCGCTTCGCGTGTCTATGTGCGAAACAAGGCGCGCGCCTGCGAGGAAGCCGGCGTGCGTTCGGAAACCCACGAATTTCCCGAAACGGTTTCGGAAAGCGAGCTCATCGAGTGCATTGCCCGGCTGAACGCCGACCGCGCCGTGCACGGAATCCTGGTCCAGCTGCCCCTGCCCCGCCATCTGGACGCCGGACGCATCCTGGCGAAAATCTCGCCGTCGAAGGACGTGGATGGCTTCCACGCCGCCAACCTCGGCGCGCTCGTGCAAGGCAGCCCCGGGTTCATCCCCGGCACCCCGGCCGGCGTGATGCGGATGCTGGAGCACGCCGGCGTGCCGCTCGCGGGGAAGAACGCGACGATCGTGGGACGCTCGACCATCGTCGGCAAGCCGCTGGCGCTCCTGCTCTTGCAAAAGGACGCGACCGTCACCATCTGCCATTCGAAGACTGCGGGTCTTGCCGCCGTGACCCGGCAGGCCGATGTGCTGATCGCCGCGGTGGGACGGGCGAAACTCATCACCGCGGACATGGTCAAACCCGGGTCGTGCGTCATCGACGTCGGCATCAACCGGCTGCCGGACGGCAAGCTTGCCGGCGACGTGGACTTTGCCGCGGTAAAGGAAGTGGCCGGGAGCATTACCCCGGTTCCTGGCGGCGTCGGTCCGATGACCGTCGCCATGTTGATCGTAAACACCGTGCATGCCGCGGAACAGACAATTGGAACACCCGGTGCAAAAGCCTCCGCCTAATCCCCTGCTCGATTTTTCCGGCCTGCCCCGGTTCGCCGAGATCCTGCCCGAGCACGTGTCGCCGGCCATCGACGCGCTGCTCGCGCGCGCGCGCGCTGCGACTGCGGCGGCGGAGAAAGCGGCGCCCACCTGGGAGGACTTTGTTCTGCCCCAGGAGGACGCGCACGAGGAACTCGGGCGCGCCTGGGGCCAGGTTTCGCACCTGCACGGCGTCATGGACACGCCCCCCCTGCGCGAGGCCTACAACGAAAACCTGCCGAAGATTTCCCAGTACTGGACCGAACTCGGCCAGAACCTGCGCCTGTTCGCCAAGTACCGCGAATTGAAGGCGTCGCCCGCCTTCGCGCAGCTCGGGGGCGCGCGCCGGCGCGCGGTGGAAAACGCGCTGCGCGATTTCCAGCTCTCCGGCGCGGAGCTGGACGCGGCGAAGAAGCCGCGCTTTGCCGCGATCCAGGAAGAACTTGCGAAGCTCGGCGCCAAGTTCTCCGAAAACCTGCTCGACGCGACCAAGGCGTGGTCGATCGTGGTCGAGGATGAGTCCCGGCTCGCCGGCATTCCGGCCGACGTTCTGCTGGCCGCGAAGGAAGCGGCAGAAAAGGATGAAACCCGGCCGGACTCCAAGCGCGGCTGGAAGTTCACGCTGCATATGCCCTCGTATTTCCCCGTACTTCAGTACGCGGAAGATCGCGATCTGCGTGCAACCCTGTACCGCGCCAGCGCGACGCGCGCTTCCGAGTTCGGCAGGCCGGAATGGGACAACACGCCGATCATCGGCAGGATCCTGGCCCTGCGCCGTGAAGCGGCGCAGTTGCTCGGTTATGCCAGCCACGCGGAAGTATCGCTGGTGCCGAAAATGGCGCAGTCGCCGGCGCAGGTGCTGGAGTTCCTGCGGGATCTCGCGCGCCGCGCGCGGCCGTTCGCCGAAAAGGATGCGGCGGAACTGCGCGCTTTCGCGCGCGCGGAACTGGGCATCGACGAACTGCAGTCCTGGGACGTCGCCTATGCTTCCGAAAAGCTGCGCGCCAGCCGCTATTCGTTCTCCGACCAGGACCTGAAGCAGTATTTTCCCGAGGACACGGCGCTCACGGGCCTGTTCCGGGTGGTCGAATCGATTTTCGAACTCTCGATCACGGAGTCGAAGGCAGCCACCTGGCACGAGAACGTGCGCTTCTGGGAAGCGCGCGACCGGAACGGCAGGCTGGTGGGGCAGTTCTACACCGACCTCTACGCGCGCGACACCAAGCGCGGCGGCGCCTGGATGGACGATGCCATCGGCCGGCGCAGGAAGGGCGCGGGCATCCAGACGCCGGTCGCCTATCTCAACTGCAATTTCTCGCCGCCGGTGGGCGGCAAGCCCGCCCTGTTCTCGCACGACGAAGTGATCACGCTGTTTCACGAGGCGGGCCATGGCCTGCACCACCTGCTGACGCGCGTCGAGGACCTCGCCGTATCGGGCATGAATGGCGTGGAATGGGATGCGGTCGAATTGCCCAGCCAGTTCATGGAAAACTTCTGCTGGGAGTGGGATGTGCTGGGCGGCGCGAAGCCCGGCGGCATGACCGCGCACGTCGACACCGGCGCGCCGCTGCCGCGCGAACTGTTCGACAAGATGATCGCGGCGAAGAACTTCCAGTCGGGCCTGGCGACGCTGCGGCAAGTGGAGTTCGCCCTGTTCGACATGCGCGTGTACGCCGATTTCGATCCCGCGACGGCGGGCCCGGCCGGGGCCGGCGTGCAGGCGCTGCTTGACGAAGTCAGGCGCGAGGTCGCGGTGATGGTGCCGCCGGCCTGGAACCGCTTCCAGAACGGCTTCGGTCACATCTTCGGCGGCGGCTACGCCGCGGGCTACTACAGCTACAAGTGGGCGGAGGTTCTTTCGGCCGACGCCTATAGCGCGTTCGAGGAAATGCGCGGCTCGAAGGGCATTCTCGACGCCGGCACCGGACAGCGTTTCCGTGACGAAATTCTCGCGGTCGGCGGCAGCCGGCCAGCCGCCGAATCGTTCCGCGCGTTCCGCGGGCGCGAGCCGCGCGTCGATGCATTGCTCAGGCACAATGGTATGATCCCCGCATGATTTTGCGGGCTTTTTCGCTCGTTCTGCTTGGCGCCGCGGCGCTTGCCTGCGGCCTGGCGCACGCGCAGCAGTACCGCTGGACCGACGCGCAGGGGCGCGTCCACCTGACCGATACGCCGCCGCCCGCAGAGGCGAAGAATGTGCGGCGCATCGAAGGCGGCGGGACGCAGTCCGCCGGGCAATCCGATGCGCAGCAACCGACGCCGTTCGAGATCGCGAGGCTGCAGAAGGACTTTCCCGTCACGCTCTACACGACGCCGAGCTGCAAGGACCTGTGCGACCAGGCGCGCGCGGTTCTGAACAAGCGCAGCGTGCCGTTCAGCGAATTCCAGGTCTGGAACGACGAGACGCAGCTGAAGCTGAAAAGCGCGACCGGATCCAATCAGTTGCCCGTGCTGATGGTCGGGCGCCAGATGCTGCGCGGCTTCGATCAGGGACAATTCGACAGACTGCTGGACAACGCGGGCTATCCGGCCGTGGGCAGCTATCCGGAGCGCAACCAGTCAGCGCCTCCCGTTCCCGAGGGCTATGCAGGTCCCGGGGCGGTCGCGGCGAAACCGCCGGCGGCGGCGAAGCCGGCGGCCGGTCCCTACGACACGAGCGGCTTGCAGGGCCCCGCGCCCAAACCCGGGCAATACGATCCAAGCGGCCTCACCGGTCCGCCCCCGAAGCCCGGACAGTACGGCGTTCCCGGCGAAGCCAAGTAGCCCCGGCGTCGCGGGATGAAGCTCGCGGCATGGAACGTCAATTCCCTCAAGGTCCGGCTGCCGCATCTCGTTGAGTGGCTCGCGCGGGAGCAGCTCGACGTCGTCTGCCTGCAGGAACTCAAGCTCGAAGACGCGAAATTCCCGCGCGCCGAGCTGGAGGCCGCGGGCTATCAGTGCGCATTCTCCGGCCAGAAGACCTACAACGGCGTCGCGATCCTCTCGCGCACCGCGCTGTCGGAAGTAAGCAGCGGCATGCCGGGTTTTGCGGACGACCACAAGCGCGTCATCGCCGCGACCGTCGCCGGCGTGCGCGTCGTCTGCGTCTACTGCCCGAACGGCCAGTCGGTCGGCTCCGAGAAATACGCGTACAAGCTGCGCTGGTTCGCGGCGCTAAGGGACTACCTGGCGACGGAAATTGCGCGCTATCCGGCGCTTGCGGTAGCGGGGGATTTCAACGTTGCGCCCGAAGACCGCGACGTGCACGATCCAAAGGCCTGGGAAGGCCAGGTGCTGGTGTCCGATGCAGAGCGCGCGGCCTTGCAGGCGCTCGCCGCCCTAGGCCTGAAAGACTCGTTCCGCCTGTTCGAGCAGCCGGAGAAGAGTTTCTCCTGGTGGGACTACCGGATGATGGGCTTTCGCCGCAATGCCGGCCTGCGGATAGACCATGTGCTGGTCTCCGCTGAACTCGCACGCCGCTGCACCGCGAGCACCATCGACAAGGCGCCGCGCAGACTCGAGCGGCCTTCGGATCACGCGCCGGTGATCGCGGAATTCTCCTCGCCGGTGTAGTCAGCGCCCGGTGGGCGCGGAAACGGTGTAAGTCAACGCAAGCCTGAGCGGCTCGCCGGGAACCCCGGCCAGCACCGGAACTGCCGCGTTCTGCGACGGCACCCATCCCATGCCCAGAGCCGCGGCGCCGAGGAACAGGCCGAACGCGGCTGCGGCATAGCCGGCGGCGCGTGTACGGTGCGCGGGCGGACTGGCAAGCGGGTCGGCCTGGCGGCTCACGCGCAAGTCGGCAACCGCGCGCAGGCCGTTGCGAGCGACGATGCCGCGGGATATTTCCGCCTTGAGCCCGGCCACCGCGGCCGCTTGCAACTGGCGCTCCAGTTTTTCGGCGCGCTCCGCGGCGAGCATGCGCATTCTCTGGGCGTTGGAGCGGGCGAGGCGCGCCGCACTGACTTGCAGTTCTACCTGTTCCGATTGAGCGCTCATGTCCATCCCGGTGGCCTGAGGCACGCATTGTCGCGTCGCGCGGCACGGGATGGAACGGTGGAAACTTCCCCCGGCGTGTAGGGAAAATCCAACGCCGGCAAGCGTGTGGAGCTAGTCGATCTGGGCGTAGGCCGGGAGCGTGAGGAATTCGACGTAGTCGCCCGTGGTGATGCTCTCGAAGAGCTTTGCGCCGGCTTCGTACCTGCCCGATTTCCAGGCTTCTTCGCCGAGGTGCGTCCTCACCTTCGGCAGCTCCTCCGCCAGAAGCCTGCGGAACAGCTCGGCGGTGACTTTGCGGCCGTCGTCCAGCCTGCCCTTTTCGGAGCGTATCCACTGCCAGATCTGCGAGCGCGAGATCTCCGCGGTCGCCGCGTCTTCCATCAGGTTGAACACGGGGACGCAACCGTTGCCCGCAAGCCAGGCGCCGAGGTACTGGATGCCCACGGAAATGTTGTTGCGCAGCCCGGCTTCGGTGATCGGCGCCTCCGGCCGGAAATCGAGCAGGTCCTTCGCGCCGTAGTTCACGTCGGGACGCTGGCGGCCGTACTGGTTCGGCTGCGGCATGTGCTTGTCGAAAACTTCCTTCGCGATCGGCACCAGCGCGGGATGGGCGACCCAGGTGCCGTCGCAACCATCGGTCACTTCGCGCAGCTTGTCCTGGCGCACTTTCTCCAGCGCGGCCTCGTTCGCCGCCGGATCGTTCTTGATCGGGATCTGCGCCGCCATGCCGCCCATCGCCGGAGCACCGCGCCGGTGGCAGGTCTTGACCAGCGTCAGCGCGTACGCGCGCATGAAGGGCGAAGTCATCGTCACCTGCGAGCGGTCCGCCAGGCAGAATTTCTCGTTGGAGCGGAATTTCTTGATGCAGGAAAAGATGTAATCCCAGCGGCCGATGTTGAGGCCCGAGGAATGCTCCTTCAGCTCCCACAGGAACTCGTCCATCTCGAAGGCCGCCACCACGGTCTCGATGAGGCAGGTGGCCTTGATGCTGCCTCGCGGAATGCCGAGGCTCTCCTGCGCCAGGACGAACACGTCATTCCAGAGGCGCGCCTCCAGGTGCGATTCCATCTTCGGCAGGTAGAAGTACGGCCCCGAACCGCGCGCCAGCAGCTCCTTGGCGTTGTGGAAGAACAGCAGCGCGAAATCGAACAGGCTGCCGGAAACCGGCTTGCCGTCCACAGTGACGTGCTTTTCGTCGAGATGCCAGCCGCGCGGCCTTGGAATCAGCACCGCCGTGCGCTCGTTCAACCGGTACTGCCTGCCGTTCTGATCCAGCGAGATGCTGCGGCGCACGGCATCGCGGATGTTGATCTGCCCGTCGATCATGTTGAACCAGGTCGGGCAGTTCGCGTCCTCGAAGTCCGCCATGAACGTCGAAGCGCCGCAGTTGAGCGCGTTGATCACCATCTTGCGGTCGGTGGGGCCGGTAATCTCGACGCGGCGATCGAGCAGATCCGCGGGCTGCGGCGAAATCCGCCAATCGTCCTGCCGGACCTGCTTCGTCCCGGGCAGGAAATCGGGCAGCGCGCCGGCGTCGAACTGTTTCTGCCGCTCGGCGCGGCGCGCGAGCAGTGTCTGGCGGCGCGCTTCGAATTGGCGATGCAGCGTCGCTACGAATGCGAGCGCCTCCGGCGTGAGGATCTGTGCAAACTCCGGGGTAATGCGGCCGGAGATAGAGACACCTTCAGGCAAGGGGCTCGACATGTGCATCGCAGCATTTTATGAACTGCAATGGCGCATCGCAACATAAATACGTGTTGCATTGCCAGATTGCAGCCGAAAACAGGGCGGAGTAGTCTCGCCTCCCGTAGTGCGGCGACCTATTTCACATTATGAAAAACCAATACAACATCCTGATCTTCGGCGCCTCCTATGGCTCCCTGCTGGCCACCAAGCTGCTGCTTGCCGGTCACAACGCGAAAATGGTCTGCACACCTGCGGAGGCCGAACTTTTCAACAAGGAAGGCGCGATCGTGCGCATGCCCGTCAAGGGCCGGGATGGGCTGGTAGAAGTGCACTCGCGCAAGCTGCCGGGCAAGTTGTCCGCCTGCACGCCGGCCGAAGCAAGCGCCGATGGCCACGATCTCGTGGTGCTCGGCATGCAGGAACCGCAGTATCGATCGCCCGGCGTGCGCGAACTGCTCGACGCCGTGGCAAGAGCGAAGCTGCCGTGCATGTCGATCATGAACATTCCGCCGTTGCCCTACCTCGCGCGCATCCCGGGCCTGTCGATGGCGGCGCTGCGCGACTGCTACACGGATCCGACCGTCTGGGACAGCTTCGATCCCAGGATGATGACGCTCTGCAGCCCCGATCCGCAGGCCTTCCGGCCGCCCGAGGAGAAAGTGAACGTGCTTCAGGTCCGGCTGCCGACCAACTTCAAGGCGGCGCGTTTCGACTCCGATGCGCACACCGAGATCCTGCGCAAGCTCGAAGCCGACATCCAGGCCGCGCGCTTCGAGGGCATGGAGCTACCCGTCAAACTGAAAGTGCACGACTCCGTATTTGTCCCGCTCGCGAAATGGGCGATGCTGCTCGCGGGCAACTATCGCTGCATCCAGAAAGACGGGATCCGCCCGATAAAAGAGGCCGTGCATTCCGACCTCGAAGCCTCTCGCGCGGTCTACAACTTCGTCGTCAAGCTTTGCGTTTCCCTGGGCGCGGACGTGAAGGACCTCGTGCCGTTCGAGAAATACGCAGCCGCGGCGCAGTCGCTCCTGACGCCCTCCTCCGCGGCTCGCGCCGTGGCGGCGGGCGCGCCGAACATCGAGCGTACGGATCGCGTGGTGAAGACGATAGGCGCGCAGAAGAACATGCGCCTGCCGGCAGTCGACGAGATCGTGGCAACCGTGGACGCCCGCCTCGAAGCCAACCGCAAAAAGTAACCGTCATTCCCGCGAAAGCGGGAATCCAGGTTTTCGCACTCAGTCGTCGGCGTCGCCGATGCCCAGTTCCTGAATCTTGCGCGTGATGGTGTTGCGGCCCATGCCAAGCAGGCTGGCGGCCTCGATCCGGCGGCCGCCGGTGCGCGCGAGCGCCTTCGAAATCAGGGAACGCTCGAACTGGCGCGAGAGCAGATCGAGCACGCCGGTCTCGCCGCGCGCGAGGCGCCGCTCGACCTCCTGCTCCAGCGCCGCGACCCAGTCCGCCGCCGGCGCCTGGCTGGCGCCTGCAGCCTCGCCGCGGAAATCGGCGGGCAGATCGGCGATGCCGATCGCCTGTCCCGGCGCCATGACAGTGAGCCAGTGACACAGGTTTTCCAGCTGACGCACGTTTCCCGGAAAATCCAGGCGAGCAATGTGAGCAAGCACTTCGTCGGAGAGGCGCTTAGGATCGACGCTTAACTCCTTGGCGCTTTTCGCGAGGAAATGGCGCGCCAGCAGGGGAATGTCCTCGCGCCGCTCGCGCAAGGACGGGATGCGCACCCGGATCACGTTCAAGCGATGGTAGAGGTCCTCCCGGAACGCGCCGTCGCGCACGCGGCTCTCGAGGTCCTGGTGCGTCGCCGCGATCACCCGCACGTTGGCCTTGAGCTGCTGGTGACCACCGACCCGGTAGAACGTCCCGTCCGAGAGCACGCGCAACAGCCGCGTCTGCAATTCCGCCGGCATGTCGCCGATTTCGTCCAGGAACAGCGTGCCGCCTTCGGCCTGCTCGAAGCGGCCGCGCCGCAGGGCCTGCGCGCCGGTGAAGGCGCCGCGCTCGTGGCCGAACAGTTCGGACTCGAGCAGGTCTTTGGGCATCGCGGCGGTATTGATCGCGATGAACGGCTTTGCCGCGCGCGCGCTATGCCGGTGCAGGGCACGCGCGACCAATTCCTTGCCGGTACCGGATTCACCGGTGATCAGCACGGTGGCGCTCGATTGCGAGAGCCGCCCGATAGCGCGGAAGACCTCCTGCATCGCCGGCGCCTGGCCGAGGATTTCCGGAATTTCGCCCACCGGCTCGAGGACCGCCTGCTCGCGCTGGCTCTCGTCCAGCGCCCGGCGGATGAGCTCCACCGCCTGGTCGACATCGAAGGGTTTGGGCAGGTATTCGTAGGCGCCGCCCTGGAAGGCGGCGACCGCGGACTCGAGATCCGAATACGCCGTCATGACGATCACCGGCACGGCCGGATGCTTCTCCTTCACCTGCTGGAGAAGTTCGATGCCCGATTGCCCGGGCATGCGGATGTCGGAGATCAGCACCTGCGGCGGACCGCCGGCGAGCGCGTCGAGCGCATCGCGCGCCGAGGCGAAGGAGTTGTACGCGATGCCCTCCCGGCTGAGCGCCTTCTCAAATACCCAGCGGATGGAGCGGTCGTCGTCGACGATCCAGACAGGTTTCATGCCAATGGCAGCAATAGCGTGAATATCGTTCTTCCCGGGCGGCTGTCGAACTCGACCACGCCGCCATGATTGTGTGCATAGGTCTGCACCAGGGCGAGGCCGATACCGCTACCCCCCTCCCGCCCCGAAACGAGCGGATTGAAGACCCTATCGCGGATTTCTTCCGGCACCCCTGGCCCGTCATCAATCACTTGCAATTCCAATGCCAGCTTGTGCCGCTGGCGGGCAATAGTCACCTGCCGGGCAGCCCGGGTTCGCAGGACGATGGTTCCGCCACGCCCGCCGTTCTGGCCCGAAAGCAGCGCCTGGGCGGCATTCCGGACCACGTTCAGGACCGCCTGGATCAGCTGTTCGATGTCGCCGACCAGGTCGGGGACGCTGGGATCGTAATTGCGGAGGACCGAGATGCCGCTGGGAAATTCCGCCTGCACCAGGCTGCGGACCCGCTCCAGAACCTCGTGGATATTGACCGCCGCGAGCTGCACCGCGCTGCGCGGCGTCAACAGGCGATCCAGGAGCACCTGCAGCCGGTCGGCCTCCTTGATGATGACCTGGGTGTATTCGCGCAACTCGGGCCGGTCGAGCTCGCCCTCGAGCAGCTGGGCCGACCCGCGCAGGCCGCCGAGCGGGTTCTTGATCTCGTGCGCGAGATTGCGCAGCAGCTCCCGGGTCGCCTCCTGCTGCTCGATCAGCCGCTCCTCGCGCTCCAGGCGCAATTGCTCCTGGATCGGCCGCAGCTCCACCAGCAGTGGCAGCCCGTCTATGTCGATCGGGGTAACGACGCAGGATAGCGGCAGCATTTCGCTCCCCACCCGTTCATAGCCCACGGTCTGCGCGCGGTAGCTCCAGCGCACGGCCAGCGCCTCCGCCAGCATGCCTTCGAGAGAGGCCCCGTCGGAAAAGAGAGCGACGAAAATCTGTCCGACCAGGGACCTCGCACCTTCCCCGAGCAGGTTTTCGGCGGCGGGATTGGCGTAGCGCACCACGTAGCCGCCGTCGAGAATCACGACCGCGGTGGCAAGCAGCTCAAGGCCGGGAAAGCCGGGAAGTTTCGGTTCGGCCACTGGCCGGGTCGGCGTCGCCATGCATTGGCTCGCTTATGGGTCCAGCCTGACCTAGCGCGACAAGTTGATGAGTTCGCGCTTCAGGGCTTCGACATTCTTCTCGTGGACCTCGACCGTGTCCTGGTACGGTTTCAGCCTCTCGAGCACTCTTGAATAATTCCTCTCATCGCCATTGCGGACGGCTTCCTGCTCCGAGAGCTTCTTCCGGGCATCGCTGAGCATCCCCTGCTCCTGGTTGAGTTCCCTCTCGATCGTGTCCCTCTGCTTGGCCTTCGAGGCCGCGCGATCGGAGGCGGACTCCCTTGGAAATCCCGCCGGGGACTTGGCGCCGGGCTTGGCCGCCGGAACCACGGTCACCACTTCGCGCGAAACGGATTCGCACTTCTTGCCGACGGTATCGCGCTTGTCGCTGGTGTACAGGGGCTTGCCGCGGTCGTCCACGCATTTGAAGATCTCGCCTTGCGCGCGCAGCGGCGTCCAGGCGAGCAGGCCCGCAACGATTCCGAGGAACGCACCAATCCGCCGCATGGACAAGAAGACGCTTGAAATCAAGGCTCTAAGTCTATGCCACAAAGCAGATTTCCTCAATCGGCCTCCGCAATAAAAAGGACGGGCCGCAGCCCGTCCTTGATGAACGCCCCAGTCCGGAAATCGGCTAAGAGCTGTAATACATGTCGAATTCCACCGGATGCGTGGTCATGCGGAAGCGCGTCACTTCATCCGACTTGAGGGCGATATAGGACTCGAGGAAATCCTCGTCGAACACCCCGCCCTTGGTCAGGAAGGCGTGATCCTTCTGCAGGTTGTCGAGCGCCTCGTCCAGCGACGAGCAGACCTGCGGCACCTTGCCGGCTTCCTCGGGCGGCAGGTGGTACAGGTCCTTGTCGATCGGATCGCCGGGGTGGATCTTGTTCTGCACGCCGTCCAGGCCCGCCATCAGCATTGCCGAGAACGCCAGGTAGGCGTTCGCCGTCGGATCCGGGAAGCGCACCTCGACGCGCCGCGCCTTCGGGCTGGCCACATAGGGAATACGGCAGGAGGCCGAGCGGTTCTTCGCGGAATAGGCGAGATTGATCGGCGCCTCGAACCCCGGAACCAGCCGCTTGTACGAATTGGTTCCCGGGTTGGTGATCGCGTTCAGCGCCTTGGCATGCTTGATGATGCCGCCGATGTAGAACAGCGCGAAATCCGACAGCCCGGCGTACAGATTGCCCGCGAACAGGTTGTTGCCGCCTTTCCAGACGGACTGGTGCACGTGCATGCCCGAGCCGTTGTCGCCCACGATGGGCTTGGGCATGAAGGTCGCGGTCTTGCCGTACGAGGCAGCGACATTCCACACCGTGTATTTCAGGATCTGCAGCCAGTCGGCACGCTGCACCAGCGGCGCGAACCTGGTGCCGATCTCGCACTGGCCGGCCGAGGCCACCTCGTGGTGATGCACTTCGACTTCCACGCCCTGCTGTTCGAGCGCGATGCACATCGCGTTGCGGATGTCCTGCAGCGTATCGGCCGGCGGCACGGGAAAGTAGCCGCCCTTGACCGGCGCGCGGTGCGCCATGTTGCCCGATTCGTATTCGATCCCGGTGGACCAGGGCGCTTCCTCGGACTTGATCTTCACCGAGGATCCCGACATGTCCACGCTCCAGGTCACGCCGTCAAAAATGAAGAATTCCGGCTCCGGGCCGAAATAGGCGACGTCGCCCAGGCCGGAGGACTTGAGGTACGTCTCCGCGCGCTTGGCGATCCCGCGCGGGCAGCGGTTGTACGGCTTGCCGTCCGCAGGCTCGACCACGTCGCAGCTGATGTTGAGCACCGCTTCGTCGGTGAACGGATCCATGCGCGCCGTGACCGGATCCGGATAGAGAAGCATGTCGGAAGCCTGGATGCCCTTCCAGCCGGCGATCGACGAACCGTCGAAGGCGTGGCCGTCGGTGAACTTGTCCTTGGTGAACTGCTTGGCGGGCACGGACACGTGCTGTTCCTTGCCGCGGGTGTCGGTGAAGCGCACGTCGACGAACTTCACCTCCTTGTCCTTGATCATCTTCAATACGTCATCAGGCGTCATCGCCATTGCAAATCTCCCCAGTGGTAATAGATAGGACGGGCTGGGCGAACCAGCCGGACCTGCGTAATGAGCAGAATCCATGCCAAACGCCCTCACCAAGGCCAGCCCCTCCTCTGGCCAAGTTGGTGCGATTCTACCCGACGATTTTGCACGATTGTGGTGCGTTAACGAAGGAAAATGCACCGTGGCAGTGCGATGCATCCAGGAACCTATAATTGGCGCCATGGTGGACGACATCAAGCGCAAGGCCCGGGAGCGCGGGCAGAAACTGCAACTTCCCTACGCGGGTGCCTTACTCCCGGCGGAAGCCCATGCCCTGATGCAGGCGGGCGCGAGGCTGGTCGACGTGCGCACCGACGCAGAGCTTCACTACGTCGGCTCAGTGCCGGGCAGCGAAACCGTTGAGTGGAGCACCTTCCCCGAAGGCCAGCGCAACCCGGCCTTTCTCGAGCAGCTCGGCAACGCCGTGCGCAAGGACGAGCCCGTGATGTTCCTGTGCCGCTCCGGCGTGCGCTCGCATTCGGCGGCCATTGCAGCGACGCAGGCCGGGTGGAAAGAGGCGTACAACATTCTCGAAGGCTTTGAAGGCGACAAGGACGCGGCGGGGCATCGCAACGTTGTCGGCGGCTGGCGCAAGGCCGGCCTGCCCTGGATCCAGAGTTAGCTTTTCCAATCCACCCAGCCGAAATGCGCGGTCAGCAGTACGACCGCGCCGAAGGCGATCCGGTACCAGGCGAAGGGCTTGAAGTCATGCGTCGCCACGTAGCGGATCAGCCAGCGCACGACGACGAACGCGGAAATAAACGCGGTCACTGACCCCACGCCGAACATCGGCAGGTCGCTCGCGGAGAACAGGGCGCGGTGCTTGAGCAGGTCGTAGGCGCCCGCGGCGATCAGCGTCGGCACGGCGAGGAAGAACGAGAATTCGGTGGCCGCCTTGCGCGACAAGCCGAACAGCATCCCGCCGATGATCGTCGCCCCCGAGCGCGAGGTCCCGGGGATAAGCGCGAAGCATTGCGCAAACCCGACCTTCAGCGCATCGCGCCAGGTCATGTCGGAGACCGTCTCCACCCGCGAATGCGCGCGCGGACTCCTCTCCACCAGGAGAATGATGATGCCGCCGGCAATGAACGCCAGCGCCACCGGCACGGCATGGAACAGGTAGCCCTTGATGATTTTCGAGAACAGCAGGCCGAAAACCGCCGCGGGAACGAAGGCGACGAGCAGGTTGCGGTAGAGCGCGACGTCGATCCTGAAAAAGCGCGCGCGGTATTCCCACACCACGGCGAGCATCGCGCCGGTCTGGATCACGATGTTGAACACGCTCCAGCGCTCGTCGTTCGCGCCGAGCAGGTCGCCTGCCAGGATGAGGTGGCCGGTGCTCGATATCGGCAGGAATTCGGTGACGCCCTCGACGATGCCGAGGATCAGCGCGTTCAGCAGGCTCGCATCCATGCCGCCTACTGTACCTTTTGCACAAGAAATTCGCGGATCGACGTCCAGAACACCGGGTGCGCGTCGGTGGTGTTGTGTCCCGCTTCCCGCAGCAGTACTTTTTTCCTGTTCCCGCCCCAGGCGTCGCACAGCCGTTCGCCGTGCGCCGGCGGAATGACTTCGTCATGCTCCGCGATCAGGCAGAGCAGAGGCTGCTTGAGCGCGGGCGCCAGCGCAATCGAGTCGAAGCGGTGCTTCAGCAGCAGGTCCACCGGCAGGTACCAGTAATAGCGCTTGGCCACCGCGGCGAGGCTGTCGTAGGGCGTCACGAGAATGACCTGCGCGAGCGGCCGCTGCGCGGCGAGCGCCACGGCCACGCCGCTGCCGAGGCTGCGCCCGAACGCGACAGTGCGGGCCGGATCGGCGCCGGGAAGCTTCGCCGCGAAATCGAACCACTCGATGGCGTCCGACACCAGAGCCGCTTCGCCCGGCGCGCCTTCGCTCAGCCCATAGCCGCGATAGCTCGCCAGCAGCCATGAGAATCCCGGCGCGTTGCCGGCTTCCTCGACCATCCAGGAGACTTCCTCTGCGTTGCCCCCAAAGTAGAGAATCAGCGGCCCGCTGCCCCGCACATGCCAGGCGTGCAGCTTCGTACCGTCCTTTGCCTGAAGAAATACCTCATTGACCGCAGGCATGCGTCGCGCCACCTCGGCACGGCGCGCTTCGGGCAGCGGCTGGCGGTAGAAAATCAGCCCGTCCTGCGCGAGGTAGGCGATCAGCGGGAACGCGGCAAGAAGCGCGACGGCCACCGCCGCGAACTTCAGAACGGACGTGATCAGGTCTTGTTGTATATCTCGCCGCCCTTGCGCACGAACTCGACCGATTTCTCCTTCATGCCCTGCTCCACGTAGTCGCGCACGTCCTGCGTGATCTTCATCGAGCAGAAGTGCGGCCCGCACATCGAGCAGAAGTGCGCGACCTTCATGGAGTCCTTCGGCAGCGTCTCGTCGTGGAAGTCCTTGGCGGTGTCCGGATCGAGGCCGAGGTTGAACTGGTCGTCCCAGCGGAATTCGAAGCGCGCCTTCGACACCGCGTTGTCGCGGACCTGCGCCCCGGGGTGGCCCTTGGCGAGGTCGGCGGCGTGCGCCGCGATCTTGTAGGCCATGATGCCGTCCTTCACGTCCTTCTTGTTGGGCAGGCCGAGGTGTTCCTTCGGCGTGACGTAGCACAGCATCGCGGTGCCGTACCAGCCGATCTGCGCCGCGCCGATGGCGCTGGTGATGTGGTCGTAGCCCGGGGCGATGTCGGTGGTCAGCGGCCCCAGCGTGTAAAAGGGCGCCTCGTGGCACTCCTTCAGCTGGATGTCCATGTTCTCCTTGATGAGCTGCATCGGCACATGGCCCGGCCCTTCGATCATCACCTGCACGTCATGCTTCCAGGCGACCTGCGTCAATTCGCCCAGGGTTCGAAGTTCCGAGAGCTGGGCTTCATCGTTCGCGTCATAGCCCGAGCCGGGCCGCAGGCCGTCGCCGAGCGAGAAGCTCACGTCGTAGGCCTTCATGATTTCGCAGATGTCCTCGAAGTGCGTGTAGAGGAAGCTTTCCTTGTGGTGCGACAGGCACCACTTGGCCATGATCGAGCCGCCGCGCGAGACGATGCCGGTCATGCGCGATGCGGTCATCGGCACGTAGCGCAGCAGCACGCCGGCATGGATGGTGAAATAGTCGACGCCCTGTTCGGCCTGCTCGATCAGCGTGTCGCGGTAAATCTCCCAGGTCAGGTCCTCCGCCTTGCCGTCGACTTTTTCCAGCGCCTGGTAGATCGGCACCGTGCCGATCGGCACCGGCGAATTGCGGATGATCCACTCGCGCGTCTCGTGGATGTGCTTGCCGGTGGAGAGGTCCATCACCGTGTCGCCGCCCCAGCGGATCGACCAGGTCATCTTCTCCACTTCCTCGCCGATGCCCGAGGACACGGCCGAGTTGCCGATATTGGCGTTGATCTTCACCAGGAAATTGCGGCCGATGATCATCGGCTCGGATTCCGGATGGTTGATGTTCGCCGGAATGATGGCGCGGCCGCGCGCGACTTCCGAACGCACGAATTCCGGCGTGATGAGGTCCGGGATCGCGGCGCCGAAGCTCTCGCCCTTGTGCTGCTTCATCAGCAGCTCGAGCATTTTGCCCCCGGCCTTGCCGCCCGCCGCCCTCAGGCTCTCGATGTAGCGCTCGCGCTCGAGGTTCTCGCGGATGGCGATGAACTCCATCTCGGGCGTGATGATGCCCTTGCGCGCATAGTGCATCTGCGAGACGTTGCGGCCGGGCAGTGCCTTGCGCGGATTGCGCTTCAGGTTGAAGCGGAGTTCGGCCAGCCTGGGGTCGTTCAGCCTTTCGATCCCGTAGCGCGACGACGGCCCGCCCAGCAGCTCCGAATCCTTCCGGTCCGCGATCCATTGATCGCGCAAGCCCGGCAGGCCTGAGCGGATGTCGATCCTGGCGTCCGGGTCGGTGTAGGGACCGGAGCAGTCATACACGTAGATCGGCGGATTCTTCTCGCCACCGAACATGGTGGGCGTATCCGCTTGCGACACCTCGCGCATCGGCACCTTCAGATGCCCGACGTAGACCTTGCGCGAATTCGGCAGCGGTTTGATCGCCGCCTCGTCGACATGGGCGGTGGCGGAAAGAAACCTGGGATTGGCGTTCATTGGCGCTTCCTTCGGCGGCATTACCCGCATCAGGTTATGAGGGTTTTTCTCACCCGACCTCCGACCCCCGGAGGCAGGACCCCTGCGTGAACCGGAGATTATGCGCTTCTTCACGGTTTGGCACCGCAGCATAATATGATTGGCACCATGAAGCCGTTCCAGCGCATCACGCGCAGTTCGATGGTCATGGTTGCCGGCGCAACGCTGATCGTGCTGTTCGTTTCCACGTCCGCATTGCGCGGCCGGCAGAGCCCGGCCGACGCGGCGGCAACCGCCAGGCCCGGCCCGGTGGCCGAATTCCTGCAGAACGACCTTTACATCGTCGAACCCGGCCCCGTGGTGCGCTCGCTGCCGCTGACCGGTTCTCTGACGCCTTTCAACGAAGCCACGGTGAAAGCCAAGGTCGCGGGCGAACTGGTGGCCGTCCCGGTGCGCGAAGGCGAGAGCGTGAAGCAGGGCCAGATGCTGGCGAAGATCGACCTCACCGAGGTCGGCGCCAGGGTCGCGGCGCGCGAAGCGGACATGGCGGGCGCCAAGGCGCAGCTGGTGTGGGCGGAGAAGAACCGCAACCAGCAGAAGGCGATGCTCGACAAAGGCTTCATCTCGCAGAGCGCCTTCGACAACATCCAGAGCAACTACGATGTTGCCGTGGCCAAGCTGCACGCGGCCGAGGCCGAGCTGGTGGTCGCGCGCAAGTCCCGGGGCGACGCGGTCCTGGTGGCGCCATTCGCCGGCATCGTCTCGGCGCGCCTCGCGCAGCCCGGCGAGCGCGTCGCGCTGGACGCCAAGGTGGTGAGCATCGTCGACCTGTCGCGCCTTCAACTGGAGGCCTCCGTGCCGCCGGCGGCGATCGGGCAGGTGAAGGTCGGCCAGCCGATGAATTTCCGCGTCGAGGGCTTCGGCGAGCGCGAGTTTGCCGGCCGCATCGAGCGCATCAATCCGGCGGCCACCGCCGGCTCGCGCTCGATCAGCGTCTACGCGGTCATCGACAATGGCCAAGGCCTGCTGCGCGGCGGCATGTTCGCGCAAGGCGCGCTGACGCTGTCGCGGGTCGACAGCGCCCTGGCGGTACCCGCCTCGGCGGTGCGCGAGGAGATAGGCCAGACCTTCGTCTACGCGATCGACGGCGGCCTCATCAAGCGCAAGAACGTCAAGGTCGGTGTCGCCGATGCCGGGGGCCGCGTGCAGGTGCTGGAAGGCCTCGCCGCGGGCGACCGCATCGTGCGCGTCAATCTCGGGTCGTTCAAGGAAGGCGTGGCCGCACGGCTGTCCGGTCCGCAGCCCGTCGAGATTTCGGACAGGAAGTAGGAGCAGGACCGGTCCGCCATGTGGTTCACGAGGGTAAGCATCTCCAATCCGGTCTTCGCGACCATGATGATGGCCGCGCTGCTGGTGCTGGGCGCCTTCTCGTATTCGCGCCTGCCGGTGGAGCAGTTCCCGGACGTGAGCTTTCCCGTGGTGGTGGTGCAGACCGAGTATCCCGGGGCCTCGCCCGAGAACGTCGAGGAGGAAGTGACGCGGCGCATCGAGGAGTCGGTCAACACCATCAGCGGCATCAAGACGCTCTCGTCGCGCTCCTACGAGAGCCTGTCGGTGGTGATCATCGAGTTCGACCTGTCGATCGATCCGAAGCTGGCGGCGCAGGACGTGCGCGAGAAGATCGCGCTGATCCGCTCGACTTTCCGCGACGAGATCAAGGAACCGCGCGTCAGCCGCTTCAACCCGGACGATTTCCCGATCGTTTCGGTGGCGGTGCAGTCCACGGGCCGGTCCCTGCGCGAACTCACCACGCTCGCCGACCAGGTGATCAAGAAGCGCCTGGAGAACGTCGGCGGCGTGGGCCAGGCAACGCTGGTGGGCGGCGTGAAGCGCGAGATCAAGGTCTACCTGAATCTCGAAGCAATGGAGGCGCAGAAGGTGGGCGCCGACCAGGTCGTCAAGGCGCTGCAGAGCGAGAACCAGGAAGTGCCCGCCGGCTCGATCCTCACGCCCAGCCAGGAGAAGATCGTCCAACTCCGCGCGCGCCTCACCGGCCCGCAGGACTTCCGCAACATGATCGTCGCGCGCCGCGGCGCCGGCGGAAAAACCACGGCGGTGACGCTGGGCTCGATAGCCGAGATCGAGGACGGCCAGCAGGAGGAGGAGAACGCGGCGCTGGTGAACGGCCAGCGCGCGCTGTCGATCGACATCATCAAGGCGCAGGGCGAGAACACCATCGCGGTGGTGGACGGCGTGCGCCGCGTGGTGAAGGACCTGCAGGGCTTCGTGCCCGCGGACGTGAAGATCGAGATCGTGCGCGACGCCTCCACCGGCATCCGCAACTCGGTCAACGACGTGAAGAAGACGCTGCTCGAGGGCGGACTGCTCACCATCGCCATCGTGTTCCTGTTCCTCGCCTCCTGGAGGAGCACGGTGATCACCGGCCTCACGCTGCCGATCGCGCTGATCGGGACGTTCCTGTTCATCTACGCCTTCGGCTTCACGCTCAACGTGCTGACGCTGATGGCGCTGTCGCTGTCGGTGGGACTGCTGATCGACGACGCGATCGTGGTGCGCGAAAACATCGTGCGCCACGTGGCGCTGGGCGCCGACCACCATACCGCGGCGCTGGAAGGCACGCGCGAAATCGGCCTGGCGGTGCTCGCCACGACCTTCTCGATCGTCGCGGTGTTCCTGCCCGTGGGCTTCATGGGGGGCATCATCGGCCGCTTCTTCCACCAGTTCGGCCTGACCGTGGTTGCGGCGGTGCTGATCTCGATGTTCGTCTCCTTCACGCTGGATCCGATGCTGTCGTCCATCTGGCACGACCCGCAGGCCGAAGGGAAATTCAGCTCCAACCCGCTCGGCCGGCTGCTCGCCTGGTTCCACGCGCTGATGGAAAGGTTCTCGGCCGGCTACGTAAGGCTGCTGGCCTGGAGCCTCGCGCACCGCAAGACGGTGGTCGTGCTCGCCGCCAGCTGCTTCCTCGCGAGCTTTCCGCTGATGAAGCTGGTCGGCACCGAGTTCGTGCCCGAGCCCGACCTGTCCGAACTGCAGGTGCAGTTCAAGACGCCGGTCGGCGCCTCCCTCGAGCTCACCACGCAGAAGGCGCGCCAGGCCGAGGCCGCGCTGCGCGAGTTCCCGGAAGTGAAGGTCACCTACGCGACGGTCAATACCGGCTTCGTGCAGGGCAAGAACAAGGTCAACATCTTCGTCCAGCTGGTGCCGAGGAAAGAGCGCAAGCGCTCGCAGAACGACCTTACCAAGCCGATGCGCGAGCGTTTGGCGCGCATCGCTGGCATCGAACTGCAGCAGATCGGCGCCTTCAAGTCGGTCTCCAGCGGCAAGCCGCTGCAGGTTTCGATCCTCGGCCAGGAGCGCAAGGTGCTCGGCGAGATCGCCGAGCAGGCGATGGCCGCCACGCGCGAAGTGCGGGGCGCGGTGGACGCCGAATCCAGCGATGAAGCGGCCAAGCCCCAGGTATCGGTCGAACTCAAGCGGGAACTCGCCAGCGACCTCGGCATCGGCGTCGGCCAGGTGGCGGCCACGCTGCGGCCCCTGCTCGCCGGCCAGGCCGTCGGCAACTGGCGCGGGCCGGACGACCAGTACTACGACGTGCAGGTACGCCTGTCGCGCGCCGACCGCGCGCGCGCCGAGGACCTGCAGCGCGTGCCGCTCGCCTCGAACCAGCCGGATGCGAACGGCTCGCCGCGGATGGTCAGCCTGCGCGAAATCGCCAGCATCTCGCCGGGCAGCGGGCCGCAGCAGATCAACCGCAAGGAGCAGCTGCGCGAGGTACTGATCACCGCCAACGTCTTCAACCGCGCCGCCGGCGATGCCGCGGACGAGCTGCGCGGCAAGCTCGACCGCATCGCGATGCCGCCCGGCTACCGCTACACCATGGGCGGATCGAGCAAGGACATCCAGGAATCCTTCGCCTACGCCGTGCAGGCGCTGGCGCTGGCCGTGGTCTTCATCTACCTGATCCTCGCCTCCCAGTTCGGCAGCTTCATCCAGCCGGTGGCGATCATGATGTCGCTGCCGCTGTCGCTGATCGGCGTGGTGCTGGCGCTGATCCTGTTCCGCTCGACGCTGAATATCTTTTCGATCATCGGCTTCATCATGCTGATGGGCCTGGTGACCAAGAACGCGATCCTGCTGGTGGATTTCGTGAATCAGGAACGGCACGCCGGAAAGGCGCGGCTCGACGCGGTCCTCGCCGCGGGCAGGATCCGGCTGCGGCCCATCCTGATGACCACGCTGGCGATGATCTTCGGCATGATCCCGCTTGCGCTCGGCCTGGGCGAAGGCGGCGAGCAGCGCTCGCCGATGGGGCAGGCGGTGATCGGGGGAGTCATAACTTCCGGCCTGCTCACGCTGGTGGTGGTGCCGGTGATCTATACCTACCTGGACGACCTTGCCGGATGGGCGAAGCACGCCTGGGCGAAGCGCTTTGGTAAAATTGCGGCCTCCCCCGGCATGAATGCGTAAAACCCGTTCGTAAACCCCTATCCCTATGAACCTCGAGCAGGCGCGCAGCAACATGGTCGAGCAGCAGATCCGCACCTGGGAGGTGCTGGACCAGGGCGTGCTCGACCTGCTCTACGCGGTGCCGCGGGAGGAATTTGTCCCGCCGTCCTGCCGCAACCTCGCCTTCTCGGACATGGAAATTCCCATCGGCGAGGGCGAGAGGATGTGGCCGCCGAAGATGGAAGCGCGCGTGTTGCAGGAACTGGCCCCCAGGCGCAGCGACCGGGTGCTCGAAGTGGGCACCGGCAGCGGCTACTTCACCGCGCTGCTCGCGCACCGGTCGGCGCACGTCTATTCGGTCGAGATCCGGCCCGCGCTCGCCGCCTTCGGCAAGGCAAACCTCCTGCGCCACGGCCTGGACAACGTCACCCTCGCGACAGGCGACGGGGCGAGCGGCGTGCCCGCGGGCCTGCCCTATGGCGGCCCGTTCGACATCGTGGTGCTCACCGGATCGGTGCCGTTGCTGCCGAATGCGCTGCTCGAGGTGCTGGCCCCCGGCGGGCGCGCCTTTGCGGTGGTCGGCGAGGCTCCCGTCATGACCGCGAAAATGGTCACCCGCGCCGCCCTGGGCGCATCGCATGCGGTCGAGCTGTTCGAGACGCTGCTCGCGCCGCTGGGCAATTGCGAACAACCCTCGCGCTTCACCTTTTAAGGCCCGATCGATGCGCACTATCGCCCTCGCCCTCTTTTTCCTCGCGCTGCCGGTGGCGGCGCAGGACCTGCAGCAGGTCTATCGCGACGCCAAGGGTTACGACGCGCAATATGGTGCCGCGCGGTATGCCCTGCAGGCGGGCCTGGAGAGGCTGCCCCAGGGCCGCGCCCTGCTCCTGCCGACGCTGAACCTCACGGGCAGTTCCACCTACACCTCGCAGGAATTCGAATCGCGGACCGCCGGGGCCCCGCTCATAGAACGGGATTTCCGCACCAACGTCTATACCCTGACGTTCTCGCAGCCGCTTTTCCGCCTTCAGAACTACCATCAGTACAGCCAGGCTGAATTCCAGGTCAGGCAGGCGGAAGCGATATTCAGCCAATCGGGCCAGGACCTGATCGTGCGCACGGCGCAGGCCTACTTCGACGTGCTCGCGTCGAAGGACACGCTTGCCCTGGTGCAGGCGCAGAAGACCGCGATCAGCGAGCAATTGGCGCAGGCCAAGCGCAACTTCGAGGTGGGCACCGCGACGATCACCGACACCCACGAGGCGCAAGCCCGCTTCGACCTCTCGTCGTCGCAGGAAATCGCCGCGTTGAACGACCTCGAAACCAAGTTGAGCGCGCTGCAGCAGATCACCGGCAAGCAGTACGCCGCGCTGCGGCCGCTGCGCGCGCAAGTCAGGCTTTCACCGCCGAACCCGGCAAGCATGCAGAGCTGGGTGGATTTGACCGAAAAGCAGGGCTATCCGGTGGTAATCCAGGAAATGGCCGCGGAAATCGCCAGCCTCGAAGCCAAGCGCCAGGCGGCGGCCCACTATCCGACGCTCGACCTGGTCGCCAGGCACAACAACAACGACCAGACCGCGTCTTCGATCACGGGTGTTGCGGGCAGGACCACCAACCAGACCCTCAGCCTGGAGCTGTCCCTGCCGCTCTATGCCGGCGGCGGGATCAGCTCGCGGCAGCGCGAAGCGGCAGCCAACTACGAAAGGGCGAAGCAGGACCTGGAAAACGCGCGCCGCAGCAGCGCGCTCACCGCCCGCCAGACTTTTCTCGGGGTCACCAACGGCATCGCCCAGGTCGGCGCGCTGGAGCAGGCGCTCGTGTCCTCGCAGAGCGCGCTCGACTCGAACAAGCTCGGCTACGAAGTGGGCGTGCGCATCAATATCGACGTGCTCAATGCGCAGCAGCAGCTGTTCTCCACGAAGCGCGACCTGGCGGTGGCGCGCTACAACACCATCACCAGCCACCTCAGGTTGAAGGCCGCCGCCGGCAGCCTGCGCGAAGAAGACCTCGAAGAGGTCAATCGCGCGCTGGAACAGTAGCCGCGGCGCCCGCCGCGGGGCGGAGAAATTCCGCGCACAGCAACAGGTGCCTTTGCGTCGCGCCGCGATGGGCGTCGCACAACCGCGCGCCGGCGGCGCCCATCCGCTCCCGATCCCCGGCGCTGGACAGGAGCCGCAGGGCTTCGCCGACCGCAGCTGCCGCGTCGCGCGCCTGGAAAGCCGCGCCGGCCTCCCGCGCGAGGCGCGCGGCTTCGGAAAAATTGAACATGCTCGGACCGAAAACCGCCGGCACGCCCGCCGCGCAGGCCTCGATCAGGTTCTGCCCGCCGCGCGGCACGAACGAACCGCCGATCACGGCGACGTCCGCTGCCGCATAGTAGAAATCCATTTCCCCCATCGTGTCGCCGAGATGGACGCGCTCGGCCGGGGCCGGCGCCGCGCCGCGGCTGCGGCGCGACTGCGACAGTGCGGCTACCGCGTCGAACCGGCGGGAATGCCGGGGAACGACCACCACCAGCAACTTGCCGTCCCAGGCGGGCAGCGCGTCGAGCAGCATTTTCTCCTCGCCATCGCGCGTGCTGGCCAGCAGCAGCACGGGGCGCGCGAGGCGCGCGCGCCAGGACCTGCCCTCGCTGCGCTTCGCTTCGTCGGGCGTGCTGTCGAATTTCACGTTGCCGGTCACTTCGATGCGGCGCGCGCCTAGCGCGCGAAATCGCGCCGCGTCGGCCTCGCTCTGCGCGCAGACCAACGCAAGCGCGGCAATCGCGGGATCGGTGAGGCCCCGCCAGCGCCGATAGCCGCGAGCCGATTTTTCCGACATGCGCGCATTCGCCAGCAACAGCGGCACGCCGCGCGCGCGGCAGGCCGCGACCAGATTGGGCCAGATTTCGGTCTCCATCAGCACCGCAAGGCGCGGCCTGTGGTGCTCGAGAAACCGGCGCACGGCGCATGGATAGTCGTAGGGCAGCCAGGCGATGCGCACGGCGTCACCGTGCAGTTCCCCGAGGAGATCGCGGCCGGCGGCCGTCATGCAGGTGATCAGCAGGTCGTGGCCCGGATGGGCGGCGGCCAGGTCATGCACCAGCGTCGCGCTGGCGCGCGCCTCGCCCACGGAAACCGCGTGCAGCCAGATCACCGGCTTTCCGGAGGGCATGCCACTGCAGTAGCCGAGACGCTCGCCGATATGCTTGCGGTAGGACGGTTCCCGCCGCCCGCGCCACCAGAGCCGCGCCAGGATGACGGGCAAGGCCGCCGTGATCGCAATGGTGTACAGCAGGCGCCACATCAGCCCAGCGTCCCGAGCGCTTCCAGCACGTCATGCACGGCGGGCGGCTGTCCCGCACTTCCCAGGTTCCATAGCCGTCCACCGCCCCGCAAGCCGGTCAATGCGGAATCCGAACTGCAGTAAATGCCCACCACCGGCACCTCGAGCGCGGCGGCGAGATGCGCCAGGCCGGTATCCACGCCGACAACGCAACGCGCGGCGCTCGCGAGAGCGGCGATTTCGGCAAGCGTCATGCGCCGCGGCACCACCGCGCCCGGAATAGCGGTGGCGATGCGCGCGCAACGATGCCGCTCCTCTTCCGTGCCCCAGGGCAGCAGGCAGTGCAGGCCGCGACTCTCCAGCGCCCTGCCAAGGGAGCGCCAGTGCTCCTCGGGCCAGAGCTTGTCCTCACGGCTGGTCATGGTGAACAGCAGCGCATTGGGCTTGGCTGCATTGCCGGATGAAATGCTACCCGCCGCGCGCAGGCCGTAGTCGCAGGGACCATCGACGCGGTAGCCGAGCGCCGCCGCCGCCAGCTGGCGGTTGCGATCCACCGCGTGCAGGTCCACCTGCACGGCATGCCTGGCATGGTAGAAACGCGCGGCAGCCGGCTCGCGCGCGCTGGAGCGATCGAAGCCGTGCCTTTTGCCCAGCGCCTGCGTCGCCACAAGCGCGCTCTTGAGCAGACCCTGGCTGTCGATGACCGCGTCGTAGCGCTCGCTGCGCAGCAACGCGCGGAAGCTGCCGAGCTCGGACCAGGTGGCCGCGTCAAACAGCGCGCCGCGCCAGCGCCGGACCGCCAGCGGGATCACGCGCCGCACCTGAGGGTGCATCGCGGGAATCCCGGCGAATGCTTCTTCGACTGCCCAGTCGATGACGGCGCCCGGCACGCAGCGGGCGACATCGGTGACGGCCGGGCAGTTGTGCACGACATCGCCGAGCGAGGAAGTTTTGACGAAGAGGATGCGCGGCAAAGTAGGCGTCGCCCGGTGGGCTCAGACAGAGTTGCCCACGGCGCGTGGGCTAAAATACCGCGTTGTTTTCACTCCATTTTATAACGGATTAGCGCCTTGCCCCTGTCGGTCGTCCTCATCACCCGCAACGCCGCCGCGCAGCTGCCCGAATGCCTCGCCAGCGTCGCTTTTGCCGACGAAGTGGTGGTGGTCGACTCGGGCAGCAGCGACGGTACCGAGGCGCTCGCCACGCGCTACGGCGCGCGCGTGGTGGCCAGGGAATGGCTGGGCTTCGGTCGCCAGAAGCAGTTCGCGGTCGAGCAGGCGGCGCACGATTGGGTGCTGTGCCTCGATGCGGACGAGCGCGTTTCGCCCGAACTCGCGGCAAGCATGGTGCGCGCGCTGCAGGCGCCTGCGGCCCCCGTGTATAGGATGGCGCGCCGCAACAGGTTCCTCGGGCGTTGGCTGCGGCACGGCGAAGGCTACCCTGACTGGAGCGTGCGGCTGTTCGACCGGCGGCACGCCCGCTGGAGCGACGACGACGTGCACGAGAAGGTCCTCTACACCGTCTCGCCGGGCGCGCCGCTTGGAACCCTCACGGGCGATCTGCTGCACGAATCGGGGGAGGAGCTGGGGCGCTACCTCGAAAAGCAGAACCGCTACACCACCCTGGCGGCGCAGGAACTCCACAGGCGCGGACAACGCGCCGGCATTGCCCGGCTCGCGCTCTCGCCGCTGCTGCGCTTCATCAAGTTCTATTTGCTGCGGCTGGGCTTTCTCGACGGCATGCCAGGCCTGGCGCACGTCTCGATCGGCTGCATGAACAGCTTCATGAAGTATGCGAAGCTGATGGAGTTGCACAGGATGCAGGATCGATGAACGGACTGGACGCGCGCGAGCTGACGAAGTTCCACGAGTCCCGCCACGCCATCTCCGCTTGGGCGAAGAGCGGCGCGGCGGAGCAGCGCGGCGGGCTGTGGCAGGCCATCGAGGACAACCACCGCTGCAATTGCCTGCTGTGGGACGAGGAAGACCTGGCGCGGCGGCGCAAGGTTTCGGATTCGGAGATCGCCGGCAACAAGCGCGCGATCGACGGCCACAACCAGAAGCGCAACGACGCCATCGAACGCGTCGACGAGCAATTGCTGCTCTCGATGCCTGAAATGAACGCGGCCGCAAGATTGAGCAGCGAGACGCCGGGCGCGATGGTCGACCGGCTTTCCATCCTGTCGCTGAAGATCCACCACATGCGCCTGCAGACGCAGCGCAGCGATGTCTCCCGCGCGCACGTGGAGAGCTGCCTGCAGAAGCTGAATCGCCTGGATGAGCAGCGCGCGGACCTGGCAGCGTGCCTCGAGCGGCTGCTCGCAGAGTGCGCGCGCGGCGAAAGCCGCTTCAAGGTTTACCGCCAGTTCAAGATGTACAACGACCCCGCGCTCAATCCCGCGATCTACGGCGAGAAGCGCTAGGCCAGCAGCTTCTCGAAGCGCCCATGGACGAGGGCTTCGGGCAGCGCGGCGACGCTCTTGCCGGCCTCGAGGTAGTCGGCCTTCGCTCCGCGCGGCGCCCATTGCGCCGGCGCCGGCGAAATGTCCGCCTCGGCGAACAGACCCAATACGCCGCCGGGGCTCGCGGCGGCGAAATGCATCAGGCCGCTATCCGGGAATATGCTGGTCCGCGCGCTCCAGATCAGGCCGATTGCCTCGAGGACCGGCCCGCGGAAGGGATGGATTTGCGGCGCATCTCCGCGCGACGCCGCATCGAGCACGGGCTGCGCCACGTCGTCGTCGCCCGGGTACGCCAGGTCGCCCGATTTTCCCGGGGTCCACATGAAGACCGTATCCAGGCCCCAGCGCTGCTTCAGGTGCGTGCTCCAGGCCAGCACCTGCGCGGTGCTCGGCTGCTTTTTCGGCCTGCGCGCGCCCAGGCCGAGGACCGCATATTTTCCCGGCGCGAGCCCGCGTTCGGCGAGCCAGTCGCGCGCAAATGCCGCCGCCGCCGGAGGCAGGAAGTAACGGGGGAAAGCCGTCGCCTTTTCTTCCGGAACGGAAATCCCCAGGGGCGAAAGCAGGGCGAGCAGCCGCTCTATCTCGTGGCCGGATACGTCCGGCGGCAGTGCATCCGTCAACCCGGGGTATTTCGACGCATCGGCGCAGCGGGCAACGGTGCGCGCGCCGCGCGCGGACAGGCCGCGCCGGATCGCGCGCGGCGATTCATCTCCGTTGGCGACGATCACCCAATCGTAGCGCTCGCGCCTGAGCGCAAGACTCTGCCAGAGCCACTGCCAGGCGGCGCCGGGACTGACGCGGCCCGCATGGCGCACGCGCCTGTACACGTGCACGCTGTCGACGTGCGGGTTGTTCGCCACGACCCACGCGTTGTAATCGTTCGCGAGCACGTGCGTCTCGACCTGCGGTACGCCGGCCTTCAACCTCGCGAGCAATGGCGTGGTGAGCAGCAGATCGCCGATTTTGTCGCGCTTGATGACAAGAACCTTCACGTCGCGGCGATTATAATCGCCGCCGCTCCTCTCATGCTTCACATCCACCACGTCAACCTGCAACCCATCGTCGGCGGCGGCGAAATCTATACGCGCGCACTGACGCGCGCGCTGGTCGAGGCCGGCGCGAAGGTAACGCTGTATGCGCACCCTGCAGTGCGCCTGTGGGATGGCATGGACGGGCCCGGACTGGAGGTGGTGCGGGTCGCCGATGAAGATCGCTTCGTCAAGCTCCTGCCGCAGAAAGGCGCGCTCGTACTCACGCAGAGCCCGGTTTCACCGCAATGCGTCGAACGCATGGCGGCCGTGCACCGGGTCGCCGGATTGGCGCACATGCCGATGTTCCAGCGCAGCGCAGACGGCCTGCGCCACTACCATCTGCTCGTCACGGTGTCGCGTTACTGCGTTGACCTGCTGCGCGCGGCGGGAATCGCGCGCGTCTATCCCGAGCCGGTCTACGGCACCGCCGACCTTGCCCGCAGCGACGCGGCGGTGGTCCGGCGCTCGCCCTATATCGTCGATCCGAGGAAGTTTCGCGACATCGTCATCGGCGGCGTCGGCGCGCTGGCGGCGGCCGCCAGCCCGCGCAAGGAGCCGTTCGGCAGGCGCCCCGGCCTGACGCTCGGCCTGGTTTCGCTGATCGCCCCGATCAAGCAGTTCCCGGAGTTGTTCACGATCCTCGCGCCGCTGCTCGCGCAGCGCCCCTCGGTCAACCTCGAAATCTTCGGCGCCGGCGGCTATGCGCAGGTGCGCGACCTGCGGCACGCCGTGGCGCCGCTTGGATCCCGTGCGCGCTTCTGGGGCTACCAGACGAATGTCGCGGCGATCTATCCGCGGCTCGACTACCTGATGACCGGCCTGCCGGAGAAGGAAGCGCTCGGGCTGAATGCGCTCGAAGCCCAGGCGAGCGGCACGCCGGTGCTCGCGCCCGATGCGCCGCCCTTCAGCGAGACCGTGGTCGACGGCGCGAGCGGTTTTCGCTACCGCGACCCGCGCCGGGACGGCGGCGCGCACTTCGCGGAGATCCTCGATGCCATCGTCGCCGGCCGGCCGCGGCCGGACCCGCGCGTCGCCGCGCGCGAGCATCTCGCGCAGTTCTCCCATCCGGCGCTGGTCGAGCGGGCGCGGAAACTGATCGCGGCGCTTTCGGACCTAGAATAGCTGCATGCCGACGATCGTCGTTCCGGTGATTCTCTGCGGCGGCGCGGGCAGCCGCCTCTGGCCGGTATCGCGCCAGCTGCTGCCGAAACAGTTTCTGCCGCTCGTGACGGGGCGCAGCCTGCTGCAGGACACGGCGTTGCGCGCGCAGGAAGCTGCCGGCGGCGTTGCCGCTTCGTCGCCGATCGTGATCTGCAACGAAGCGCACCGGTTCCTGGTCAACGACCAGCTGGCCGAGATCGGCGTCGTCGCCAAGGTACTGCTGGAGCCGGCCGGGCGGGGCACCGCCGCCGCGGTGGCCGCCGCGGCGCTTAGCGCGGTGTCCGCCGGCGCAACAGGAGATCCCGTGCTGCTGGTGCTCGCTTCCGATCATGCGATTCACGGCGCCGATGCGTTCAAGCGCGCCGTCGCGCACGCCGCCGGAGTCGCAGCCTCCGGCATGCTGGCCACCTTCGGCATCGCCGCAACGCGGCCCGACAGCGGCTTTGGCTACATCGAACGAGGCGAGCAGCTGCCTGGGGACAAGGGAGCCTTCAAGGTGGCGCGCTTCGTCGAGAAACCCTCGGAAGAACAGGCCCGCGCCATGATCGCTACGGGACGCGTGTACTGGAACAGCGGCATGTTCGCATTCGGTGCGCGGCGCGTCCTGGAAGAACTCGGCCGCTTCCGGCCCGACATCCTCGACGCGGCGCGCGCCGCAGTGGCCGCCGCGACCGACGACCTGGGCTTCCTCAGGCTGGGGCGGGAGGCGTTCCTTGCCTGCCCCGCCGAAGCCATCGACCGCGCCGTCATGGAGCGCACTTCGCATGCGGCGGTGATTCCGGCGGATTTCGCGTGGAGCGATGTCGGGTCCTGGGCCGCCCTCTGGGAACTGGCGGAAAAGGACGCCGCGGGCAATGCATCGCGCGGCGACGTGCAGCTCCAGGACACGCGCGACTCGCTGGTTTTCGGCGACCGGCGCCTGATCGCGACGCTGGGCGTGGACGAACTGATCATCGTCGACACCGACGACGCGCTGCTGGTGGCCGACCGCTCGCGCAGCCAGGACGTGCGCGAGGTGGTCGAGGACCTGAAACGCGCCAAGCGCCCGGAGCACCTCAGCCACCGCCGCGTCTACCGTCCCTGGGGTTACTACGAATCCGTGGACAGCGGCGAACGCTTCCAGGTCAAGCGCCTGATGGTGAAGCCGGGGCAGGCGCTGTCGCTGCAACTGCACCGCAAGCGCGCCGAGCACTGGGTGGTCGTATCCGGGCGCGCGCGCGTGACGCGCGGCGAGGACACCCTGTACCTGGAAGAAAACCAGTCCACCTTCATCCCGGTCGGCACCAGGCACCGGCTCGAGAACGCGGGCGACAAGCCGCTGCTGATCATCGAAGTGCAATCGGGCAGCTATCTCGGCGAGGACGACATCGAGCGGTTCGAGGACCGCTACGGGCGGAACTAGTCTTGCCCGGACGCGAGGTCACGGTCTCGGTGGTGAGCCACGGGCAGAACGCGCTGGTGAACGCGCTGCTCGGCGACCTGCAACGGCATGCCGCGGACCGGATCAAGCTGCTGATCACCGAGAACGTGCCCGACGCCGCGCCGCTCGCCACGGGCGGCCTGTCCTGCTCCGTCGAAATCATCGCCAACTCGTGCGCGCGCGGCTTCGGCGCCAATCACAACGCGGCTTTTGAACGCTGCGCAACGCCGTACTTCCTGGTGATGAATCCGGACATCCGCGTCGATTCGGATTTCCTCGCGCCGCTGCTGCCGGCGTTCGCGGACCCGCGCGTCGGGGTGGCCGGACCGCTGGTGCGCAGCCCGGCAGGCCGCACCGAAGACAGCGTGCGGCGGTTTCCGACTGCCGCGAGCCTGCTGAGGAAACTGTTCGTCGACCGTGCGGCACCCGACTACGCGGTCGGCACGGAGCCGCTCGAGGTCGACTGGCTCGCCGGCATGTGCATGCTCTTCCGCAGCGACGCCTACCGCGCCGTCGGCGGCTTCGACGAGGGCTACTTTCTCTACTATGAGGACGTGGACATCTGCCGCCGCCTGCACGCGCGCGGCGCGGCGGTGCTCTACGAGCCGCGCGCCGCGGTGATCCATGACGCGCGCCGCGCGAGCCGGCGCAATCCGCGCCTCGCGCTGCGCCACCTCGCCAGCATGTTCAGGTATCTGCGGCGCGGCGCTCCGCCAGGCGGTAGTGGGAACGCCGCCTGAGGAACGGGCGCTCCACCGCATGCCAGCTCAGCGCGGCGAGCGCGGCGACGAGCGCCAGCGCGGCGGCGAATCCGGCCCAGGGATGCGCGGCGAAAAGGCCCGCCGTGATCAGCAGCTGCAAGACGGGAAAGTGAATGATGTAGATGCCGTAGGAGAAGTCGCCGTAGCGCGCGAAATTGCCGAGATACGGCAGGGCGGTCGCGGCGCCGATCACCAGCACCCCCAGCGCGAGCGGCTCCAGCACGAGCGCCGCCCGCGGATGCGCGAACCAGGCGCTGGCGGCGCAAACCGCCAGCGCTGCCCCGGCGATCGCCGGCCAGCGGCCGCGCAGCCGGCCGTCGAGGAAGTAAAGCGCGGCGCCGGCGACAAAGTAGACCAGCTGCCCGGGCAGCTGGCGCTGCAGCTGCAGCCAGATCAGGGCGCCGCTGCGCGAGTGCAGCTCGCCCAGGACGGCCACGTACGCCACCGAAAGCGCATACAGCGCAACCAGCACACGCCAGCGACCCAGGCGTGCCATCAGCCAGGCGATTGCCGGCACGCTGGCGTAATACATGACCTCGATCTTGAGCGTCCAGAGCGCGCCGTTTACTTCGGGAAACGCGTTTCCGGCGAACACGCCCGGCAGGGTCGGGCCGAGGAAATTGAGGAATGCCAGGTTGGCGGCAAGGTAGCGCAGCAGATCCGCGCCCAGGTACTCGGCGGACGGCAAGGTCGTAACAAAGGCACCGGCGACAGCGCAGGCGATCACCACGGCCGCATAGGCAGGATAGATGCGTCGCGCGCGCTTTGATGCGTAGTCGCGCACCGAGGCCGAGTTCTCATAACTCATCGTCACCAGGTAGCCGCTGATGATGAAAAACGCCTGAATCGGGAGATCCACAGAAAACACCACGCCAAATACCGCGAGCGCCGGCGCCCGCGACAAGGTGTAGACGTGCCAGAAGAACACCGCGCTCGCGAGCAGCAACCGCAACAGGTCGAAATTGTTCTCGCGCGACGCCGGGCCGGAAGCGGGCATCATGGCCTGCGCGGCTCGATCCATCCGCTCAGAACCCGCAGCACCGGACGCTCGAGCGCTGCATAGATGAGCGCGCCGAGGCAGGCCGAGACGGCGATACCGACCAGCATGAAGGCGACGGGTTCATGGGGCATGCCATTGAGCGCCGGCACGCGCAGCCACGCCAGCCTGAGCGCGCCCATGACCAGCACGTGCGTCAGGTAGATCGAGTACGAGGCATCGCCGAGAAACTCCATCACGCGATTGCGGGCGGGCGCGGCGCGCTCGAGCGCAACCGCGCCCAGCACGATCAGGCTCGAGCCAAGCAGCGCGCCGAGGCTGGAAAGATGCGCATAGAGTTGCCGCTCGAACAGCAGGCACAGCCAGCCCGCTGCGAGCAGCAGCCATGCGCCGCCCCTGCCCGGCACCGCTGCGCCGCGATCGATCCAGACGCCGATCCAGATTCCGGCGAGGAACTCCAGCATCTGGGGCGAGCTGTAGGTGAGGCCGACGGGCCCGGCAGGCGCGAATGCCTTGCCTGCGATGACCAAGCCCGCGAGCAGGGCGGAAAACAGGGGCAATCGCCATGCGCGCTTCGGGCAAAGAAAGTACACCAGCCCGAAGGAAACGTAGAAGAAGAACTCGAAGTTCAGGGTCCATCCTGGCGTGAGCAGCGGCTGGATCGTGTCCGGCCGGCCGGGATTGAATGCGGGAATGAACGCGAGCGACTGGAGGAAGTGGACCGGGTCGAACACCGTCTGCTTGAACATCTGCGGGAACAGGAGCACCGCGGCGGCCATGGCCAGCGTCAGCATCCAGTACAGGGGCACGATGCGCACGATCCGCCGCAGCAGGTAGCGCCTGAAGGACGTTTCGCCACGCGTGACCCAGAAAATGACGAAACCGCTGATGACGAAGAAAAGATCCACCCCCAGCGTGCCGAAATGCTCGCCGGCCCAGTGGGGATAGTGCGGGAACCTGGCGTGCTGCATCACCACCATCAGCGCCGCAACCGCGCGCAGTTGCTGCAGGTGGCCGAAGCGCCCCGGGGCCGCGGCCACGCTACCGGCCACCGCGCGCGGCGACGATCGCCAGGCGGCGCAGGAACTTGGCGCCCGACCAGAGTAGAAGCAGCGCGCAGCCCGGCGCGCTGATCAGGCCATCGCGCCGCAGCAGCCGGTAATTGGCGAGCTCGGCCGATGCCATCGCCCACAGGTCGCTGCTCTGCCCCGAAGCACCGAACTGTGGCTTGTAAAGGCTTGCCAATTCCAGTTCGATCCGCGCCAGCCGATGCCCGCGCAGCGCGAGCTGCATCCAGAGCAGGTGGTCTTCCATGTGCCGCTGTCCGGGACGAAAGCGCCCGGCGAGCGAACGGCGCAGCATCACTGACGGAGTGACGAAGCGGTTGCTGCGCAGCAGTTCACCGGCGCCTATCTCGACGAAAGGCAGGCCCGCGGGCCGGTCGGCGTAGCGATCACCGGCCACGTGGAGGTGCCCGGACAGGGCGAACTCCGGGTGCTCGCGCATGAAGCGCGCCTGCAGTTCGAGCTTCGACGGGTGCCAGGCATCGTCGGCGTCGAGGAAGGCGACCAGCTCCGAACCGGCCGCCTCCCAGCCGGCATTGCGCGCCGCCGCCGGGCCCTGGTTGCGCTCCAGGCGCAGGAGCCGCAGCCGGTCGGCGCCGATCTCGCCCTGGATGCGCTGCAGTTCCTCCCAGCTGCCGTCGCCGCTCGCGTCGTCCACCGCGATCAGTTCGCGCGGCCGCACCGTCTGGCGCAGCACCGAATCCAGCGCGCGCCGCAGGGTGGCGCGCGCCCGGTAGCAGGGGATTACGACCGCGACCGGAGCGACGTCGTCAGGACTTGCGCCAGACGACGCGGTCGACATATCGAGTGTAGCTGTTGATCGCGTTGACGACCTTGCGCGCCACGTCGCCCGCGTCGTAGTCGGGCGGGATGCGCGGTGGCCGCGCCCCCTCTTTCGCGCGCTGCAGCGTAATCGAGAGGGCCCGCAGCACCTGCCGCGGCTCGATGCCGCACATGATCAGCGTGCCCTCGTCCATCCCCTCGGGCCGCTCGTGCGCGTCGCGCAGCATCAGCGCGGGAAAGCCGAGGATGGATGATTCCTCTGTAATGGTGCCGCTGTCCGAAAGCACGCAGGCGGCGGCGCTCTGCAGCCGGATGTAGTCGGCGAAGCCGAGCGGCTTCAGGAACCGGATCTGCCTGTGCGCCGCCTTGCGCATGGCGTCGAGCCGCTTGCGGGTGCGCGGGTGCGTCGAGACGATCACCGGCATGCGGTATTGCGCCGCGACTGCGTTGAGCGACTCGACCAGCATGCCGAGCCGCTTCGGATCGTCCACGTTTTCCTCGCGGTGCGCGCTCGCCACGAAATAGCGCCCCTGCCGCAGCCGCAATTGCTCGAGGACGCGCGAGGCGGCGATCGACTTGCGCTGCGCCGCCAGCACCTGCTGCATCGGAGACCCGGTCTTGATCACGGTTTCCGGCCGGATGCCTTCGGCGAGCAGGTAGCGGCGCGCGTGCTCGGTGTACGGCAGGTTGATGTCGCTGATGTGGTCCACCATGCGCCGGTTGATCTCTTCGGGCACGCGCTCGTCGAAGCAGCGGTTGCCCGCCTCCATGTGGAATACCGGGATGCGGCGCCGCTTGGCGGCGATCGCGGCAAGGCAGCTGTTGGTGTCGCCCAGGATCAGCACCGCCGAGGGCGCCTCCCGCGCGAGCAGCGGATCGATCCCGGCGATCACCCGGGCGATGGTTTCGGCCGCGCCCGCGCCGGCGGCTTCCAGGAAATGGTCCGGCCTGCGGATGCCGAGGCCCTTGAAGAAAATCTCGTTCAGTTCGTAGTCGTAGTTCTGCCCGGTGTGCACCAGCACATGGCGGAAAGCGCGGTCCAGCGCCGGGATCACGCAGCTGAGCTTGATGATCTCGGGGCGCGTGCCGACGATCGTCATTACCTTCTGCGGCTGCAGGGCGGCCTTCTTCGCCTTGGGCGCGGACCGGGCCATGCTAGCGCAGCAGCTCTTCGGCGGCCGATTCGGCCTGGCCGATCTCGAGCAGCCCGTGGCGCTCGAGCAGCTTGATGGTGCCCGGCAGGTCGAGCACCGTGTCGGCCGAGCAGAATTCGCGGTCGAGCGCATTGGGCTCGTCCGCGCCGGCCGCGTTCAGCTCCGGCAGCATGGCGCGGATCGCGAAATAGGCGCCGCGCTGCACGCAGTGATGCGCCTCCTCCTCGGAGACCATGATCTCGTGCATCTTCTCCCCCGGCCGGATGCCGGTGATGCGGGTCTCGACGCGCCGCTTGCCGATCAGGGCCTTGGCCAGGTTCGCCACGGTCGCCGCCGGCGCGCGCGGCACGTAGGTCTCGCCCGGTCGCGCGCTGCGCAGCGCCTCGAACACGGTGTCCACCGCGTCGTTGAGGCTGAGCAGGAAGCGCGTCATGCCCGGGTCGGTGAGCGTGACCGGGCCGCCGTTGCGGATCTGGTCGTGGAACAGCGGTATCACCGAACCGCGCGAGGCGAGCACGTTGCCGTAGCGCACGCAGATGAACCGGGTGCGCGGATTGAGCACATTGGCGGCGATGAAAATGCGTTCCTGGATGGCCTTGGTCATGCCCATGACATTGACCGGCTTGCAGGCCTTGTCGGTGCTGACGCCGACCACCGTCTCCACCGGGTAGCCGCCCTGCTCGATCGCCTGCACGATGTTGCGCGCGCCGATGCAGTTGGTGAGCACCGCCTGTTCCGGAAAATATTCGCAGGTCGGCACCTGCTTGAGCGCCGCCGCGTTGATCACTACGTCGGCATCACGCAACGCGCTGGCGACCGAGGCCGGATCGCGCACGTCGCCGATCCTGAACTCCAGCACGTTCATGAAGTTCCTGAAAATCGCCTCGTCGGTGGTGATGTGCTGGTGCTGGTAGGCCATGCGCATCGCATGCTGCTTGGCTTCGTCCCGCGACAGCACGATGATCTTCTCCGGCACCCCCATTTCCCCGGCCAGCAGCCGGTGGACGAGCGTCTTGCCCATCGAGCCCGTGCCGCCCGTCACCAGCACCTTCTTCCCGTCAAGCATCATCTTTTCTTCCCTTCAGTTCCGACGCCAGCTCGGCGATCATTTCGGTCCAGCCCGGCGCCGCATAGCCGCTGTCGCGGCCGAACTTCGAAGCATCCAGGCTGCGATCGCAATGGAAATCGGAGTATGCGTCAATCCGCGTTTCCAGTCCCAGCGCGTCGCGAATCCGCAGCAGCAGGTCGTACTTGCTGATCGGCGCGGCGGCGACATGGTAGAGCCCCGACAGGTCCGGCCGCGAAACCAGCAGCCGCTCGATGATGCGGGCCATCTCGAAGGTCGTAAAGCCGGAGAAAATGGCGCGGGTATAACCGTTTACGCTGCCGCGCTGCGCCAGGAACCATTCCAGCAGGCCCGCCTTGCGCGAAAGTTCGGGCCCGATGATCGAGGTCCGCAGCGTCAGGCAGCCCGGGCCGGTCACTTCGCCGAGCCGCTTGCTCAGGCCGTAGAGGTCGCGCGCGTCGCTGGCATCGTCCTCGCTGTATCCGCCCCGGTCGCCGGAGAACACGCAATCGGTGCTCATGTGGATCAGCCGGGCGCCCGCCGCCCGGCACAGCCGGGCAAGGCGGTGCGGCAGCAGTGAATTTATCTCGATGCTGCCGATCGCTTCATTCGCTTCGTCGCGCTGCTTGACGATGCCCACCGCGTTGATCACCGCCTCGGGGCGGAACCCGGCGACGACTGCGGCGAGCGGCGCTTCGGCCCGCACATCGACCCCGAAGCAGGCGCAATCCGCGTCGAACATCGGCCAGGCGGCGTAGGCCGCCGCGTCCTGGCGCAGCGTCGCGCGCACCTCATGGCGCTTGCGCAGCCGCCGCAGCAACTGGTGCCCGAGCATGCCGTCGCCGCCCAGGATCAGAATCTTCATTGCGGGCGCCCCTTCATCGCCTGAAGCTCCATAGGGCGCGGTGCATGACCTGGTTCGCCAGGCCGTTGACGATCAGGTGCCAGGTGCGCAGGCGCAGGAAATTGACCGGGTAGCGCCGCAGCGCCGCCCACAGCAAGCGCAGCGCGTCGGCGAAACGGCCCGAACGCAGGTGCAGCCGCGCCGAGAGAACCTGGGCGTTGCCCAGCGACTCGTCCTGCAGGTCGCGCAGTTCGCGCGGCGCGCGGCCGAGGCGGAAGTACTCCTGCATCACCGCCACCGGTTCCGCGGCGCGCTCGGCGGATACCGGCGCGAAGGACTGCGAGCCGTCGTGCACGCGGTAGGCGGCGAGCGCCTCCGGAATCCGGCAAAAGCGCCCTTCGGCGGCCAGCCGCAGCCAGAACTCGAAGTCCGGAATCTGCCGCAGGCGCTCGTTCCACGGCCCGGCGCGCTCGCCGGCGGCGCGGCGCAGGAACGCGCCGGGACCGGGCGCGCAGATCAGCCGCGTGACCATGTCGCGCCGGCTGAATTCCGGCGCCGCCACGCGCCGCACCAGGCGCGACGCGGGATCGACAAGCAGGAAGTCGCAATAGCACAGCACCGCGTCGGCCTCGCGTTGCAGGCACTCGACCGAGCGGCGCACCGCTCCCGGCAGCAGGTAGTCGTCGGCAGCCAGGTAGGCGAGAAAAGTCCCGCGCGCCTGCGCCCAACCCCGGTTGATCGCGCTCGCCTGTCCGGCGTTTGGCTGCGCGATCACGCTGCAACGGTCCCGGTACTGCAGCATCAATTCGCGGGAGCCGTCGCTTGAACCATCGTCCACGAGCAGCAGTTCGATCGGCGCATAGTCCTGCGCGAGGACGCTGTCGATCGCCTGGCGCAGGAAGCCCGCCTGGTTGTAGCAGGGAATCACGATCGAAACGAGCGGCGCGCTCATTGCCGCCGGCCTTCGGCGAGCGCGCGATCGTACAGTTCCAGCGCGCGCGGCCGCACTGTCGCCTGATTGAGGCGGTCGCAGGTGACGGCCCAGTTCGCCGCCATGGCGCGGTCGACCAGCGCGTCGTCGGCGAGCGCCATGCGCAGCGCCCGCTCCACCGCTTCAGGATCCTCCGGCGGCACGATGAGTCCCGTCTGCCCGTCCACTATCCATTCGGCGGCGCAGGAAGTGTCGCTCTGGATAGGGAACGAGCCCATCGCCATCGCTTCCAGCATCGAGACGCTGGGCCCGTCGCCGATGCTGAGGCCGATCGATACCCGCGCGCGGCCGTGGTAGCCGAGGATCTCCGCATGCGGCAATTCGGGGGACAGCACCTTCACGTCGAAACCGTGGTCCACCGCGAGCAACTGGGCGGCGAGCTTGACGTCCTCGGAAGGCGAATGCACCACTACCTGGAATCGCTTCGCAAGATCCGCGCAGCGCGCAAGCGCGCGCAACGCCACCATCGCGCGTCCCGCCCAGGTCTGGTAACCCTTCACCATGATGGTGCGCCGGCGCGATGGCGGCTCTGGCGAACGCAGCGCCCGTACCGCATCGAGATCGAAGCCGCCGTTGGCCGGCAGCACGGGCAGCACGGCGCCCCGCAGGCCGTGCTGGCGGGCCAGGCCGACATCGCGCTCGCATTCGCAGCCGTAGTAGTCGCATTCGGCGAGGATCTGCCCGATGCGCGCGCGATGTTCCGGGATCCTGCCGAAGAGCGAGATGTCGCTGCCCCAGATGCTCGCGATCCAGGCCGGAAAGCGGCCGCCGAGCAGCCGCTTGGCCTCGAGCGTGAGATATCCCGCGGCCTGGAATTCCATGGAGTGCACGACGTCCGGCCGCAGCCTGTCGATCAATTTCGACAGCTGCCGCGCCCGGTATCCCGGATCGCGCAGGTTCAAATAGCGGCGCAGCACCCAGGCGAGCTTGTAGGAATACACGTTGACGCCGGATTGCGGCACGCCCACCGTCGATCCGGGGCGCGGGCCGTAGACGGAGTGATGCACCCGCACGCCGCGCAACTCCGGATGCACCACGCCCTGGTCCAGGCTCGGGAACAGGTGCAGGTCCCAACCCCTGCCCTCCAGCTGGTTGATCCAGCGCGCGGCATGGATGCTCCCAGCCATCGCGACGAAGAGAATCGTGGGCCGCTTAGCCATGCAGGCGACGCCGCTGCGTTCCAAGCCACCACCGCGCCTGCGCGATCCATGGCCTCGCCCAGAAGGTCAACCGGGCCTCGGCAGCCATCGCCAGGCCCGCGAGGCGCGAGCGCAGGCGGGCCGCGCCGAGTGCCCGCGCGAGCGCGACCTCGCGCGCCCGCGCGAAGCCACGCACGTGCAGGTTGGCAGCCAATGCGAGGCATGCCCGGTGCAGCGGCTTGCCGGTTGCTGCCACGATCTCCGCTTCGCTCAATTCCCCGGCGAATCCGGCATGCATCCGGTCGCTCTCGACGACCGCCACGTCCTTCAGGGCATGCGTGCCTTGCGCGGCGTGATGGCGCGAGGTCACGTAGATGCCCGGCACGTGCACGAAGCGGCACCGCCGGGCGAGGCGGAACCACATGTCGTAGTCCTGCGTCGTCCGGAGCGCTTCGTCGAACGGCCCGCATTCGTCCAGGCAGCGCTTCGGGATCAGCAGCGTGCAGCCATGCACCGAGTTGGCGGTCGTGAGGTACCAGCGGAAATTCTCCGGCGGCTGTCCCGGCAACCGGACTGGGGTCAGCTTGCCGCCCGGCACCTCCAGCACCTCGAAATCGCAGTAGATGACCGTGTCGTCGCCGGCCGCAGCCGCCATCTGCCGCTCGACCTTGTCCGCCTTGTACAGGTCGTCGTGGCTCAGCCAGGAAAAGTACGCGCCGCGCATTTCGCGGATGCCGAAATTCAGCGCCGAAGCGACATGGCCGTTCGGCTTGGAAAAATAGCGGATGCGCGCGCCGAAGGAGGCGGCGATCGCCTCGGTCTGCCCGCCGTCGGTCGAGCCGTCGTTGACGACGATCACCTCGGTCCGCGGATAGGTCTGGGCGAGCGCGCTCTCGATGGCGTCGCGCAGGTAGTTGGCGCCGTTGTAGACCGGGATCACGATGCTGACCAGCGGCTGCGGTGCGGCCGGACTCATGCCGCCGCAGGCCCCGGTGCGCGATCCGGCACGACCCGCGTCTCGATGAGTTCCTTCATCGCCGCGCGAATGCGGTCTCTGTCCATTCGTTCCTGCGTCAATTTCCAGTTGTACTCGGCGGCCGAACGGCAAAGCGCATCGTCGGCAAGACCACGCTCGATGCAGGCAGCCAGCGCAGCGACGTCCTCCACCGGAAACAGGAGCCCGTTCACGCCATGCTCAATCCATTCGCGCACCGACGCCATGTCGGAATGCACCGGCAGCGCCCCCATCGCCATCGCCTCGATGAGGAAACTCGGCGTGCCGTCGACATCGGAAGCGGAAATCGCCAGCCGGCTGCGGCCGTATTGCAGCATCAACTCCTCGTAACCAAGGCGGGGCAGCACCTCGCAGTCAATGCCCAGCCGCGCCAGGTCCCGCACCGCGGCGCGCACCGCATCCGTCGCCATCATCACGCGCACGCGGAACCCGCGCAGCAGCGGAGCAATGCGGACCAGCGCCTCGACCACCTTGAGGCCCCTGCCGACCAGGTCGCCTTCCCGGCCCTTCACCAGGATCACGTCGCGCTTCGCCGCGTGCCGGGCGCGAAGCTCGCGCAGCCGGGCCAGGTCGAAGCCGCCCGAAGCAATGAATGTTCCCAGCTTCTCTCCCCTGAAGCCGAACTCGCCTGCCTGGCGCTCGTCGCGTCCGCAATCGGCGAGCAGGAATCCGCTTGCGGCCAGCGCCGCCCGGATGCGCGGCAGGTGGGCAGGCGCATGGCCCGGATGCCTGCCGAAAAATTCGAAGTCCGTTCCCCAGGAAAAATGAATCCACTTCGCCCGGAAATCCGTGCCCAGCCGAAGGCGCGCCTCGTCCGTCGCATAGCCGTTGTTCTGCATCTTCAGCGAGAATACGACGTCGGGCTGCCACATGCGAATTACATTGGCGAGATGCGCGGAACGCGGCTCCGGCGACTCGATCGGATAGGGCAGCGGCCAGCGGCCGCCGAGAACACGGCACGTGAATACCCAGAGGCGCCGGTACGCGCGGTAGAGCTGTCCCGCGAGACTGTCGTAGCGCAGCCCTTCCGGGTAGCCGGCGATCAGCGTATTGCCGCGCAGCGGGGGCGCGGAGGCGCCGGGGTGCGCGAAGTTCGACACGTAGGTCACGGTGTCGTGCAGATGCTCTTCCTGCGCGTAGTAATGCTCGCTCTGGAACATGCGCACGTCGTAGCCGATTTCCTGCAGCAGGTTGACGAAGCGGGTAGCGTGAATGCTGCCGGGGTCCCCCGCCACCAGGACCTTCAGGCGCGCCATTGGCGCAGAACCTGTTCGAGACGGCGTTCGAGGTCGACAACGACGCCCTTTCCGGTCAACGCATGGTAGCGGGACATGTCGGCGCGCCACTCCTTCGGGTCGCCGCCACGCTGCCGCCCGGTGAAGGCAACCGGTTTGCTGCTGCCGAGCAGCCGGCCGACGAGCCGGGCGAGGTCGTGCACGGTCACGGAATGCGTGCTGCCGATATTGACGACCTCATTGATTTCGCGCAGGGCACGCAGCAGTTCCGCCGAATGCGCGGCAAGGTCTTCGACGTGAACATAGTCGCGCGCTTCTTCGCCGGTGCCGTCCAGCACGACTTCCGCGTCGTCCCGGAACTTGCGGAAAAGGTCCCACACAAGCAGCCGTCGCTGCCCCGCGCCGAACACCGAAAAAGCGCGCAGCACCAGCGCAGGCACGCCGAAACACGAGGCGTACTCGGCCGCGAGCGTTTCGCACATGACCTTGTGGTGGCCGTACGGAGAAATGGGCCGAAACTGCGCGTCTTCGGCGATCGGCAGGGTTTCGGGCTGGCCGTACACCGCAGCGCTGGAGATGAACGCCACGCGCGGGCGCAATCCCGAGCGCCGGACGCCCTCCAGCACCTGCCAGAAGAGCTGCACCGATCCGGCATAGTCCTGCGCGGGATCGGTGATCGACGCGCCGACCGATGCCGTTCCGGCGGCATGGACCAGCGCTGCCGGGCGAACTTCTGCGACCAGCGCAGCGATTGAATCGGCCGCGTAATCCGCGACCCGCACCGGAAATCCGCAGCCTGCGACCGGCTTGCGCGCGACGCCGGTTACCGCAAATCCCTGCTGCTGGAAGGCGCGGCCGATCGCGCCGCCGATGAAACCCGACGCGCCGGTAACGATGACGGCATCGGCCGACCGGCTCATCGTCGATTCAGATTCATGATTTATAACGGATTATACTATCGGCCGGATTCACGGATTCTTCACGCTGAGCGGTGGCCGGAAACATGTCCATATTGGGAAAAATCTATCGATCGTTGTTCGGAGACGCGACCGCTCGAAACGGTGTGGGGCCGGCACAGTACGAGGCATCGACGCAGCGGGCATCGAATAACAAAGCCGCCGTCTCACCCGATCTCGCCTCCTGGGAGGAGTTCTATCCGACGCTGATCGGCGCCGGAACGATCGGCACCCTCGCGGCCAGCCCCTCGATGCAGAAGGCAGCCGCGTCCCTGATCGAGAGGCTCGAAAGCGACAATTACGTCGAGTTCCTGAAGCGGTTCTATGCGGAGGGCGCCGCGCAGGCCGGCGCGGACTGGAAATACGCCGACATCACGACGGCACTGCTGGCCGCGGCCACGCTGGCGCGCCCGGCGAACTATCTCGAGATCGGCGTGCGCAGGGGCAGGAGCATGGCGGCCGTGGCGTCGGTACGGCCGGAGATCGACATCGTCGGTTTCGATCTCTGGATGGAAGACTACGGCGGCATGCCGAACCCGGGGCCCGATTTCGTGCGCGACGAAATGCGCCGCCTCGGGCACCAGGGCAAGCTGGAACTGATCTCCGGGGACAGCCACGCCACGGTGCCCGAATATTTCCGGCGGCACCCGCAGGCCTTCTTCGATCTCATTACCGTGGACGGCGACCACACGGACCAGGGCGCGCGCCTCGATCTGCGGGATGTCCTGCCGCGGCTGGCCATCGGCGGCGTGATCGTGTTCGACGATATCGCCTCGCGCGGCGCGCCCTTCCTGCGTGACGCCTGGAATCAGTACGTCGGGACCGACTCCAGGTTCAGCTGCTGGGAGTTTGACGAACTGGGTTTCGGGATAGCGCTGGCCGTGAGGAAACACTGACGGCAGGTTCCCGGACAGAGGGCTTGCTCACCGCACCTCGCACTCCCACACGCGAAACGCGTGGTTCGGCGCAATCAGGCTCGTCCGCAAATAGTCTTCCGCCCTGGCGACCTGTTCGTCCGCGTAGCGCAGTATGGGGACCACCGTGCCTGCGGCGATCCGCCGCAGGCGTTCACGCGCGAGAAGATTGGTTTCGAACACCCAGCCGATAAGGTAAATGGTCGCCCAACCGCTTTCCCCGACCTTGAAACGCTTCGCAAGCTGCGCGGAGAACTCATCGATGTCGAATGGGACCTCCTTGGGGGACAGCGTCCATCCCTGCGCCGTCGCTTCGTCCTGCAGTTCCTGGAACTGCGCGATCGTCTGCTCGTCCAGGAGGGCATGCTTTCGGTACCAGCCGGAGAGTGCCGCCACCAGCCGGCTGGCGCCCCGCAACGCGATGCGCGGCACACCCGCGATGGCATGCGCCTCGCCCGGCGCAGCCCGGAAATAGGCGGGTTCGTACAGCCAGATCCTGGTTCCGGGAGCAAGCCTGGCGACGAGGCTGTCCAGGAGCTCGTCTATTTCACGGCCGTCCAGGTGGTGCATGAAGGCGTGGATCAGGACGCTGTCGACCGCCGACATGTCGTCCGACCATTTCACGGAATCGGCCACCGCATAGCGGCAATACGCATCGAGACGCCGCGCAGCGGCGTTGCTGCTTGCGAGCTCGATCTGGCTGGCCGAAAAATCGGTGCCGAGAATCCTGACATCGGGTCCGGCGATGCACTGGCCCACCCAGCCCGAACCGCAACCGAGCTCCAGCACGGTCGTGGAACTCCGCCCTTCCAGGAAGAACCGCTTCGCCCGCTTCAGGTAGCCAGCCCGCGCCCGCCAGGAAACTTCCGGGTGCATTTCCCAGACTTTCGCGATCAGCCCGGCGTGCTTGTTCCACCAGTCGCGCTCGCGAGCGTTGGTTTCCGCGCTCTCCGCGTACCTGCGCTCCGTGCGGGTGATCATTCAGGCTGGCCGGACCACAGCACGCTGCGTCCATCCCAGTGCGGCAGGCGCGCGAGCGGTTCCATGTAGAGTTGCAGGCTGTCGCGCGTCCATTTGCGGTGGGCGGGTTCGATCCAGCGCTCGATGAAGGCGTCGTCCATCGGTTGCACCACGTCGATGCCGTGCGCGTACTTGAGCGACAGCACCGGGTAGGCCATGCTCATCACCTTGCAGGCCCGGACCAGTTCCAGCCAGATCTCCACCGGGTAGCGGGCGAAACGCCGGTCCACGGCGATCACCTCGTAGCCGGCGCCTAGCGCCGCGGCGATGCGCGCCGGCTTGCCGGCCGCTTCCAGCGGATGCGGCTTGACGATCAAGGCGCTGCCTGGCTCGCAGTGCGCGCGCACGATCTCGCAGTACATGCCGATTTCGTTCTCCGGCGTCACGAAGCCCGCTTCCGCGTAGGTCTCGGTCAACAGCAGGAAGCGCCTGCGCCCCTCGCTGCGCGCCAGCAGTTCGCGCTCGTAGGCCTGAAGGTCACGCGCGTTGGCGTGGCAGGCGCGGATCGCGTCCAGGAAATCCTGCTTGCCGCAGACCCGCAGCGCGACGCGCCGCAGCCCGCCGCCGGACGGGTCCACCGGCAGCACCAGCGCAGCGATGTCGGGCCTGATCGGCGCGAGCGGCTTCGGCACCGGGGAACCGAGACCACGCAGCCAGGCGCCCAGCCTCGCCCGCAGCGGGAGCGGCGCCGCGCGGCGGTAACTCTCCAGGAACTCGGTGGCGTACACCATGCCGAAGCCGTCGCCGATACACACCTTGCGCGCGCGCGGATACAGCGCGGCCAGTTGGCGGCAGATCTGTCCGTTGACGTCGTGGCAGTAGTAGAACTCGTCGAATCCGGCACCGAGCCTCTCCTGCAATTTCCTGCCGTCCACGGCATCATCGATAACGCCCTCGATGCGTTCGACCAGGCGATGTCCTTTTGCGAGCTCACGCACCACGTCCATGATCTCCGCAAGCGCCGCTTCAGAGGCGCCCGCCAACTGGACGAATATCACCACCGAGACCGGCTCGCCCGGATGCAGGGTCGTGATCGCCGTCATTGCCGAAAGCAGGTAAGGCGGCGAATAGAGGTGTACCAGGCAGCGCGTCACGACTTGCCGGGCCCGAATATCCGGCTCACCAGGCGCATCGTCTCGATCCCGTCGCGCAGCGTCGGCAGGTCCGTGGGCCGGCCGAGCGCCGCGGCAGCCGCCAGCTCCGCCTGCAGCCTGAAACCCGCCTTGAACGCCGCATCGCGTGCGTGCGCCGGCTGCGGCTCGAGCTTGCGCTCGCCGCGGCGCTGCACACCCAATTGCTCCAGCGGCCGCATCTCCAGCCGCTGGCTGGGCGTGGACACGGCAACCGCCCAGGGACCGGGCCCGTTCCAGATTCCTTCGTACAAGCCCGTCTCCCCGCTCGCGTAGGCAAGCTTCGCCACCACGATGCCCGGCCGCGCCGGATCCCACGGGATCACGGGATCGACCGAGGCGATTTCGCCGCGGCCGAGAACACGAAAGTAGTCGATGACATGGATCGAGTTCGCGTACATCCAGTTCGCGACCACTTCGGGGGGCTGCCCGGCCGCGAGCGCAGCAGCGGGGTCCTGCTGGTCCTGCACTTTGATGTAGCGCGGACCCGGATCGCCGGCCAGGCGGCTGACGGCGGCGCGCGTCGCCGAGTAGTGGCGCCGGTTCAGCGCCACGTAGGCCATGCGGCCGGCGCGTTCCGCTGCGGTGGCGATGTCCTGCGCGTCCGCGAGGTCGTGTCCCGCGGGCTTTTCGAGCAGCACCGTCCAGCCGTGCGCGAAGCAGGCCTTTGCGACCGAATTGGCGGAGAGTTCCGGTACCGACACCACTACCAGTTGCGCGCGCGTCCGTTCGTGCAGCTCGGCGACCGAATCCGCAACCACGCCAATTCCGTACTCGGCCGCAAGCGCCTCGGCGCGGGCACGCGTGCGGCTGTGGATGCCGCTCAGCTCGACGCCCGGCACGTCGCGAAACGCACGCGCGTGCTCGCGTGCCATGGCGCCCGCGCCGACGAAGGCGACCTTGCAGGGCTGGGCGGCCGGCGCCGCGGCCTCAGACATTCCCGTAGACGGTATTGCGGATCATGCGGTAGCCCTTGATCAGCTCGCCGATGCCGTCGTCGAGCGACACTGCGGGCCGGTAGCCAGTGGCCTCGATTTTCGCGTTCGACACGATGTAGTTGCGCTGGTCGGGGTCCTTGCCGACCGCCGCCTCGACGAACGTGAACTCGGGCACCTGCCGGCGGATGCGCTCGCACAATTCCATCTTCGACACGTTGGCGTCGGACAGGCCGACGTTGTAGATCTGGCCGCGCATCGCGTCGATCCGGCCCAGGCCGTGCAGGAACGCACGCGCCACGTCGCGCACGTGGATGTAGTTGCGCTTGAAGTGGCTCTCGAACAGGACGACGAATCGGTCGGTGACCGCGCGGTAGACGAAGTCATTCACCAGCAGGTCGGTGCGCATCCGCGGCGACATGCCGAAGACCGTGGCGAGGCGGAAGCTGATGGCATTGGGGTGGCGCATGAGCGCCTGCTCGACCTGCACCTTTTCCATGGCGTACTGCGAGATCGGCTTGAGCGGTGAATCCTCGGTGCACAGGTTGTTCTTGTCGCCGCTGCCGTAGGCGCTGTTGGTGGTCGGCATCAGCACCGCCTGCTGCGGCGACACATGCCGCAGCATCATCAGGATCGCGTCGTGATTGATGGTCGTGGCGCCCACCGGATCCTTGTTGCACAGCGGCGCGCCGACCAGCGCGGCAAGCGGGATCACGACGTCGGCTTCCTTCAGCAGGCGCTGCACCAGCTGCTCGGACCGGATGTCGCCGTTCACCACGTCGAAGGCGGGGTGATTGCACACGTGCGCCAGGCTGTTCGGCCGGTACATGAAATTGTCCAGCACCGTGACGCGATGCCCGGCGGACAGCAGCTCCGGGACCATGATCGCGCCGAGGTAGCCGGCGCCGCCGGTGACGAGAATGCGATGGGTCATGACTCGGTTTCCATTTCGTTCATCCAGCCAGCAACGCGGCGGCCCGGGCGTAATCCGCGGGCACGCCGATGTCGAGAAACTTTCCGGCGCACGGCATCGCATGCACACGCGCGCCACGCGCCAGCAGCGCAGGGAACAGATCCTGCTCGAGCGACACCGGCTCCCCGGCTGCCCGCTCAAGGCCCTCCAGTGCTCCACGCGAAAACACGTAAACGCCGCCGTTGACCGACGCTGCGGCAGCGTCGCCAAAGCCGAGCACCCTGCCCTCGTCGCTCACTTTGACACCACCGTAGCGCCCTTCCGCCGTTTTCGGCACCAGCGCCAGCGTGACGTCGGCGCCGCGCTGCGCGTGCGCTTCCAGCAGCGGACGTAATTCTACGTCGAGCCAGGTATCGCCGTTGAGCACGACGAATGGCGCGGTGCCGCGCACGCGCGCAGCTCCCAGCAGCAGGCCCCCTCCCGTGCCGAGCGGCGCGGCTTCCACCGCGTAGTCGATCTCGGCGCCTTGATAGCGCGCGCCGAAATGCGCCTCGATCGCTTCGTGCCGGTAGCCGACCGAGAGCACGAAGCGGCCGATGCCCTGCCCGATCCAGCGCTCGAGGAGCCATTCGAGGAACGGCCGCCCCGCGACCGGCGCCATCGGCTTGGGCAGATCGGGCACCGCCGCGCGCAGCCGTGTTCCCAGCCCCCCAGCAAGGATTACGGCTTCGGTCATGCGTCAACTCTCGTTGGCGGGTTTGCGATGATCCGGTGCACAGGTGCGAAGGCCGCATGGTGTTCCGAGCCTGGCTCGAGCCAGTCGTCGCGCAGCCTCGCCATTGCGGCCTTCGCCGATGCCGCGCGACTGCGGCGCGAAAGCGCGGTCCTGGCCTCCCAGTACAGGCGGCGCAGGATTCGGCGCGGCATGCCGACCGCCGCGGGTTCGCCGGGCTGGGAGCTGGCCGCGGCCGAAGGAAAATAGCGGTCGCGCTCGGGAAAGTGCGCCAGGTAACCCCGCACGAACGCGCCTTCGACCAGTTCGGCGGCCTCGGCGACGGATAGCCGCGCGCTCGCACTGAGCCGCTCGGCCAGCAGATCGCGGAACAACATGTAGTTGCGGCGCCAGCGCGGGTTCGACAGCCAGCTGCCGGCATTCGGCAGCTGGTAGCGCCGCGGGTGGCTCTGCCGCAGCAGGTACAGGCAGTCGAGGTGCTTCGTCCTGCCGAGCACCGGCGACATCACGCTCGGCAGCAACTCCGCGCCGAAGGCGCGGTCGTCGAACGGCAGCACGCTGTGCCACATTTCGCGCCAGGCCGCAGCACGGTGCAGCGAGAACAGAGTTACCCGGTAGTCGGCCATGTGCGCCGCGAAGCGCTCCACCGGACCGGCCTGCAGGAACTCTGGTTGCGGGTAGCTTTCCGTGATCTCGAGCTTGCCGTAGACGCCTTCGAGGCCCCGCGCGGAGGCCACCGTGAACGCCCAGCCTAGGCCGTTCGCCGCCACGAAATCCGGGTGCGCGTCGAGGAAATGCGCGCAGGCCTGGAGTCCGGGGACGACGAGGAAATCGTCGTCCCCGATGAACGCCACGTAGGGCGTCTGCACCATCGTCGCCAGCCGGTGCAGGGTCTCGCGGTCGTTCAGCTCGGGGCAGGAAAAAAGCGTGACCTCGAGCCGGCCGCGGATTCCGGCAACGAAGGCCTCCAGCCGGAGGCGATGCTCCGGCCCGCTCGAATCTCCCACGATGATGCTGCCGGTAAAGCCGGCTTCGGCGTAGTAGCGCAGCGTCCGGATGACGAAATCCGACCGGTTCAGGGTCGGAATGACGATCGTGATCACCGCGCGCCTGGCGCGGCGGCCGGGGCGCCGGTAATGCCGGCAAGCGAGATCAGTGCGACCGCGCCCAGCATATGGACCTCGCCCCGCAGCATGGCAGCCACCAGCTCGGCGCGCGGCATGAGGAGAATTTCCATCTGCTCCAGGTCGCCCGAGTCCGGCTCGGCGACACGGCGGGCGCCGCGTGCGTGGAAGAGGTGTGCCTGTCCGCCGCCGTTGTTGCCGTTGATCGTAAACGACCCGAGCGCCTGCCACTCGTCCGCGACGTAGCCGGTTTCCTCCAGCAGTTCGCGGCGCGCCGCCGCCAGCGGCGGCTCGCCCGCCTCGATCGTGCCCGCGGGCAGCGACAGCCCGACCGAGCGCGGCCCGTGCTTGTATTGGCGTTCCAGTATCGCTTCGCCCGCGGGCGTTTCCGCATAGACGATGCAGCAGTCGGGCACCTCGACCTGATAGTAATCGTCGATCACGCGGCCATCGGGCAACCGTACGGCCTGCCGGTGCACGCGCAGCCAGGGCTCGCCGTCGAATACCTCGCGCGATTCCAGCACTTCCCAGACGAGGTGCGGCCCCGCCTTCATTCGCGCGTCAAGCCGCGCGTCGCGCGGTACCACTCGATGGTGCGCTGCAGGCCTTCGCGCAGGCCGATCCTGGGCTTGAAGCCGATCATCCGCTCCGCCTTCGAGATATCGACCAGCCGCAGCGGAATCATGGTGGGGCGGTCCTTGTTGTAGGTGATCTTCGCGGCGCGGTAGCCGTCCAGTTCGAGCACCAGGTCGAGGATTTCCCGCACGCTGTGACCCTTGCCCAGGCCGATGTTGATCGCGGCGTAGCTTTCCAGCTTCTCGGCGGCGAGGATCATCGCCTCCACCATGTCGTCGACGTGGATCAGGTCGCGCACTTCGCTGCCGTCGCCCCATACCTCGAACGGATCCCAGCGCTCGACCGATTTGCGGATGAAGGCCGGGAGCACATGCGAGGTGGCGAACTCGAAGTCGTCGTTCGGCCCGTAGACATTCGTCGGACGCAGCACGATCGTGGTCATCCGGCGCGCGAGCCTCTCGCCGTACATGCGGCACAGCACCTCGGTGAAGCGCTTGGCCCAGCCGGCGAAGTAATACTTGTCGAAGGGCTCGCCGTCGAACATCTGTTCCTCGCGCATCGGCGCGTCGCTGACCGGATAGGCGACGGTGCTGGAAAGCCAGAGGAATTTCTCCACCCGCGCCTCGTAGGCGGCCTCCAGCATCTGCGAATTGATCAGCAGGTTGGGCGTGACGTGCACCATCGGCGTGGCCTGGATGGTCGCCGCGCCGGAGGTGTTGGCCGCGCACAGGAACACGATCTCCGTTCCCTCGACGCTGCGCCGGCAATCGGCGGCCTGCGTCAGGTCGCAGCGCAGGTACTCGATGCGCGGATCCACGATCAGCGGTTCGCGCCGTCGCAGCGTGGCGCGCACCTGTGCGCCTTCCTTGAGGAGCCGGACGATCAGGTTGCTGCCGATCAATCCCGTGGCGCCCGCGACCAGAACCTTCCTGCCTTTCAGTGACATTGCTCAGCGCTTTCCCGCGAAAAAGTTGCTGCGGCCGCCAATATCGGCGATCCGCTCCAGTTCGTCATCCGCCAGGGGCGGCAGATCGGCTGCCGCCGCATTCTCCTCCACCTGGGCCGGCGTAAGCATGCCGGGGATGGCGCTCGAAACTCCGGCACGGGACAGGCAGTAGCGCAGCGCAAACTGCGCTGCCGTCTGGCCCGGCGTTTTCTCCACCATCTTCCTGAACAGGGCCGGGGCTTCGGCCCACAGCGCGCGCTGCTCCGGGCTCCAGCGCCGCCGGTGGTCGTTGGCGTGAAAATCCCCGTCGGCAGGGTAGCGGCCGGTCAGGAAGCCGAAGCTGAGGGGCGTGCGCGCGACGATCCCGGCGCCTGCGCGCGCCGCCAGCTCGAACAGGCCGCAATCCACCGCGCGGCTGTCGATGAGGTTGAAATTGACCTGAAGCACGGGAAATGCATGGCGTTCGAGCGCCGCTTTGGCCTCCTCCGGCGAACGCGCGGACAGGCCATAGGCGCGAATTTTCCCATGCTGCCTGAGAAGGTCCAACGTGGAAACCACGTCCTCGCCTATCGCTTCCGGCGGCGGGCTGTGCAACTGGTAAAGATCCACGTAGTCGGTGCGTAGCCGTTTCAGGCTCGCTTCGAGGGCGCCCCGCAGGTGCGCCGCCGAGAAATCAGTCTTCGTGCCGTCTCCCAGCAGGCCTGCCTTGCTCGCGATCACGACCTCGGTGCGCCGCCCGGCGAAGGCCTCGCCGATCAGTTCCTCGCTGCGGCCCTGGCCGTAGAAATCCGAGGTGTCGTAGAAGTTGATGCCGCGGTCGAGGGCCGCGGCCAGCGCGCGCAGTGATTCGCCGCGGTCCGCAGGCCCGTAGGCGATGGCGCCGCCGGCATCGCCGCCGATGCCCCAGGCGCCGAAGCCGATCTCGGAAACCTCGAGGCCGGTGCGCCCGAGAGACCGGTAGCGCAAGGCCGCGCCCCGGTCAGTAGTGGCCGGCGAGCTCGGGCTCGACCGACTCGTTGCCGTAGAGGTAGGCGCCTTTCTTGTTGCCGTACCAGATGACCTCGCGGTACCAGTCTTCCCAGGAGTGGTAGACGTGCTTCGAGCGCTCGATGCGGTTGATGACGCGGCGCTCTTCCAGCGGCAGCTTGTCGCCGACCAGCGCCGCACGGTAGAAATCCCAGATGTTGTAGCCGGTCTCGATTTCCAGGTCGGTGGTCAGGAATGGCAGCTTGATCAGGCTGCGGTTGAGCTCGATTGCCGCGTGCAGGACGCCTTGCGGCAGTTTGAGGTCGTGGGCGGCGAGAAACTCGGCCAGCAGGGCCTCTGCTTCGTCGTAGAACGCCTGCACCCGGCCCTCCACGCAAAGCTTGATCAGCACGTATTCATCCGCGGGCCAGTAGATGTCCAGCCATTGCGCCGAATGGCAGTATTCCGCGCCGCCGGCCTGGATGTCGCGCGCCTTGTCGTGGAAGAAGTTCCTGATGCCGGCGATCGCCGGGTAGCGATCGGCGCGCTCGCCGAGGAAAACCTCGATCAGCTCGCGGTAGCTCACGCCGCAGGTTTCGTGCAGCACGATGAGCGGGATCTGCAGCACCTTGTCGAAGTGCAGCAGCGCCGTCATCCAGCCGAGGCTGCGCGTTCGCACCCAGTCCGCGGGCGGCATCGACGCCGTCGCGATCACCAGGTCCTGCACTTCCAGGACTTCTTCCTTCGACTCCGCCAGCGAGCCGTGGACGTTGATGATCGCGGTCTCCACCGTGACCATGCCGTACTTCTTCTGGTATTCCGGATCGCCCATCTCGGCGTTCGGCAGGATCGACAGGTTGTTGAACTGGATGCGGTTGTGCTGGCCGTTCTCGATCACGCTCGAGACGCCGTCGGCGAACGAATCGTAGGTTTCGCCCGGCAGGCCGAGGATCAGGTCGGAATAGGTTTCCACCCGGTCGCGCGTGAAGCGGCGCTGCAGTTCCTGGAACGACTCGGTCGAGATGTTGTGGCGCTTGATCGCCTCCAGCGTGCCGCCGTCGACCGACTGCAGGGAGATCGCCACGCCTTTGTTCAATCCCGCGTCCGAAAGCAGCTTCTGCACCCGGTAGGCGCGCTCGGTGCCGTTCTTGGTGTTCTGCACCGAGAGCGCCTTCGGATAGCCCAGCCTCGCCTTGGTCTCGGCGACGTACTTCGTGATTTCATAGTCGCGTGCCAGCATCGCGTAGTTCGCGTCGCAGCAGAAGATGAACTCGATGCGGTGCCCGGCGAACCAGTCCACCTCGCGCAGCAGACGCTCCATGTCGAACTGGCTCACCTTGGCGGCGATCGCCGAACCCCAGTCGCAAAAGGTGCACTGGAAAGGGCAGCCGCGATTGGTTTCCCACAGGATGAGCCATTTCTCCCGCGGATTGGCCTGCATCAGGGATTCGAACACGCCGTCCAGATAGGGCGAAGGGATCACCGCGATGTCCTTGAGCCGCTCGGCGCGCGGCCTGTTCGCGAAGCAGCCGTCGGCGCGCAGCCAGCTGGTCGAGGGCACGTTGTCCCAGGTGCGCGAAGGATAGTTCTCGAGCAGGCCGAGGAACACCGCCTCTCCCTCGCCGTGGCAGACGATGTCGATGAAGGGGTTGCGGCGCAGGAATGCCTCGGCGCGGTCGGGCACCTGCGGCCCGCCGAAGACGATCAGCGTCTCGGGCCGCGCGGCCTTGATGCGGCGCGCGATCTCCAGGGATATGCGGATGTTCCAGACGTAGGCGCTGAAGCCGACCACGTCCGCCCCGAGCAGGCGGTCCACCGCATCCTGCACCGCAATGCGCGAATACACGGGCAGCGCAAATTCGTAGCGCGCCGGCAGGCGCGCATATTTCAGGATGTAGGCCTGCAGCAGTCCCGCCGCGTAGGGCAGGTAGTTCTGGCCGGAGAAGCTGTTGTTGATCTGCACCAGCGCGACCTTCAGCCTGCCGGTGTTGCCCTCGGGCGCCGCGATGCCGTCCGGGCGGATCGCTTCGATCTCGCCCTTCTTGCGCAACCGGATCTGCTGGATATTGCTCACGAAGTTCCCGCCGCGACGCGCTTGCGCCAGTAGTCGAACAGGTGCGCGATGCTCTCGTCGAAGCCGTATTTCGGCCGCCACCCGGTGGCCCGGGTGAACTTGTCCACGCTCGGAATCTGCAGCGTGACGTCGGCCGGCCGCAGCAGCTTCGGGTCGACGCGGCTCGGGATCGGCACGCGCGCCATCGCCTTCAGGCGCTCGAGGAAATCGCCCACCTTCATGCTGGTGGTGCCGCCGATGTTGTAGGCCTCGCCCGGTGCGCAGTGCTGCAAGGCCACCCAGTAGGCATCCATCGCGTCGCGCACGTCGATGATGGTACGCACCGAGTCGAGGTTGCCATGCACCAGTTCCTGCTGCAAGCCGGCCTCGATGCGCGCCACCTGGCGCGCGAACGAGGTCGCGAACAGGTCGGTGCGCCGGGGATTGAGGTAGGCGAACATCCGCGTGCGCACCACGCGCATGCCGTAGGACGCGAAATAGCTGTAGCCGAGCAGGTCCTGCGCCACCTTCGACACCGCGTAGGGACTCGCGGGCCGGATCGGCGCGTCCTCCCGGATCGGCACGTCCCTGGGATCGACCTGGCCGTAGACTTCCGACGTACTGCACAACTGGATCCAGGGCTTCTGGCCCGACAGGCGCACCGCGTCGAAGAGATTTCCCGTGCCGATGATGTTGTTCGCAAGCACCGCGTTCGGCGTGACGAACGAGGCCCGCACGTTGGCATGCGACGCGAGGTGGAAGATGGCATCGGGCCGGACTTCCTGCAGCACCGCCAGCACCGAACCGAAGTCATTCAGGTCCGACTCGTGCACGGTGACGCGGCCGGCAATCCCGCTCAGGTTGTTCTGCGTCGTGGTGCTGTGCCAGCGCGCCAGGCCATGCACCGCGACCTGCGGTTGGTGTTCGACGATCGACTCGGCCAGGTAGCTGCCGCCCGAGCCGCCGATGCCGGTGATCAGGACCGTCTTGAAATCGCGCTTCTCCGCCATGTGCAGTCCCCTAGGACGCCGGCAGGCCGTTGAGCAGCGCGCACAGGCGCCCTATCTTGCGCTCGTCCAGGCCGGGATAGTTGCCGATGTAGTAGCCGAAGAAATGCACGTGGTCGACGCGCGGGAAATTCGCCGCCTGGTCGCCCAGGATGCGCTTCAGGTATGGCTGCCGCAGCTGGTTGCCGCCGCCCGAGGTGCCGCGCCGGAATTCGACCCCCTGCTCGCGCAATGCGCGCTCGACGTTGTCGCGCAGCACCGTGTCGGGACGCCTGAGGACCAGCGTAAACGCGTAGTTGCAGCTGCCTTCGGTGGCGAAGTCGACCTGGTAGCGCGCCGGATCGAGGCCTTCGAGGAACAGGCGCAGGTTGCGCTGCCGCTGCGCGTTGTTGCCGTCCAGGCGCTTGAGCTGCGAGCGCCCGATGATGGCGTTGATCTCGGAGCTGCGCATGTTCCAGGACGGGAACGCGAAAATGAAATCCGGGTTGAGGTCCGGATGCTTCTCGCGGTAGCCGCGGCGCAGGTCCTCCGAGCGCGCCTCGCGCACCATGCCGTGCGAGCGCATCATGCGCACCGCCTCGCACAGGTCGGCGTCGTCGGTGCACACCATGCCGCCCTCGACGGTGCTCATGTGGTGCGCGTAGTAGAAAGAGAAGTTCGAGGCGAGGCCGAAGCTGCCGAGCTTGCGCCCCGCGAAGGTCGCGCCGTGCGATTCGCAGACGTCCTCGATGAGGGGGATGTTCCTGGCCCTCAGCTCCTCCAGCAGCCGGCTTGTGAGCGCGTTATAGCCGAGGATATGGGTGATGAACACGGCCCGCGTGCGCGGCGTCAGCCGGCGCAGGACCTCCTCGTTGTCCATGCCGAGGGTGCGCGCGTCGATGTCGACGAAGACCGGCTCGAAGCCGCACTGCAGGACCGAGGCGATGTCCGAGACCCAGGTCAGCGTGGGCACGATCACTTCGCCGCCGCCGCGCAGCTCCTTGAGCGCCGCGAGCGTCAGCAGGTTGGCCGACGACCCGGAGTTCACCAGCACGCTGTGCTTCACGCCCAGCCACGCGGACCATTCCTCCTCGAACGCGCGCACGTTGCCCGACTGCGTCAGCATGACGTCGTCGCCGCGCAGGTAGTCGATCACCGCGTCCAGGTCCGCGCGCGTGATGTTGTTCGACATCAGGGGCCAGTCGAGGCCGGCCGGAACCTGCTGCGGCTTCGTCGGGCTGCCCATCAGAAGGGCCCCTTGAATTCGATCGATTTCAGCTCGGCCCGCTCCGCCGGCAGCCAGCCCTGCGGCGCGCCCTTGACCAGATCGAGGGCCGCGGCGGCGATGGAGCGCGCGTTCGGATAGAAAAGCTCCTCCAGGCTGGGCGTCGTCGGGCAGGGCACGTGGGCGAAGCCCATGCGCTTCGCCTTCCAGCCCGGCGCATCCTGCATGCGCTCGGCAAGGCTGGCGACGATCTCGGAGCCCGCGCCGCAAGTCATCCAGCCGTTGTCCACCACGACCAGCCGCCCGGTGCGGCGCACCGAGGCCTCGATGGTGTCGAGGTCGAGCGGCGCGAGCCAGATCGGGTCGATGACCTCGGCGCTGACGCCTTTTTCCTCGAGGTAGCGCTGCGCCCGCATGCATTCCACCTGCATGTACGAAATGCCCACGAGCGTGACGTCGTTGCCGCGCACTGCGACGCGCGCCTTGCCCGGCGGCACCAGGACCTCGCCCTCGGGCACGTAACCCTGCTGGTAGTAGAGGATCCGGTGCTCGACGAACATCACCGGATTGTCGTCGCGCACCGCGGCCGCCATGCAGCCCTTGGCGTCGAAAGGCGTCGAGGGCGCGGCCACCTTCAGGCCCGGCACGTGCATGAACATCGGATAGAGTCCCTGCGAGTGCTGCGCGCCCTGGCCCCAGCTCTTGCCGATGATCGAGCGCACCACCATCGGCACGTGCTCCTGGCCGCCGAACATGGAATAGGTCTTGGCCGCCATGTTGACGAGCTGGTTCATCGCCAGCATGACGAAATCCATGCGGATGTGGACATGGATGGGCCGCAGTCCCGCGAGCGCCATGCCCACCGCCGCTCCGGTCATGGCGTCCTCCGACAACGGCGTGCCGAATACGCGTTCCGGGCCGTATTTCTCGACCAGCCCGCGCGTGGTGCCGAGTATCGCCTTCGGGTCGTCCACGTCCAGCCCGAACAGCAGCACGTTCGGGTCGCGCGCCATTTCCTGGTCGGTCGCCTCGCGGATCGCGTCGACATACGACAGCGTCCTGCGGGCGGCGTCAGCGGTAGACATGCTTGTAGAGCTCTTCGGGTCCGGGGAACGGGCTTTGCTCCGCGAACGCGAAGGCAGCCGCGATCTCGGATTCGATTTCGCCGTCGATGGCGCCGCGCCTGCCCGCCGGCAGCATGCCGCCCAGGCGCGCCATCTGGTCGTCGCGTATCCACGGCTCGACTTCGTCGCGCGTGCGGAAGCCGAGGCCGAAATCCTCGCCCGGGCCGACGTGCTCGACCCAGCGGCTGGTCATGCACTCGAGAAAGCGCGGACCGGAACCCTGGCGCAGCGCCGCCACGGCGGCGCTCGCCGCCTGGTGTATGCGCAATACGTCCCCGTCGCCGACGGTTTCGGCAACGATGCCGTGCGCGCGCACGCGCGCGCAGATGTCCGTGGACGCCTGGCGCTTGCTCTGGTGGGTATGGATGGCATAGCCGTTGTTTTCGCAGACGAACAGCAGCGGCAGCCGCTTGAGGGCGGCGAAATTGAGGCTTTCGGCGAAAACGCCCTCCTCCGTCGCGCCGTCGCCGAGGAAGCTCACCACGACGCGCGGCTCCCTGCGGTACCTGGCCGCGTAGGCGTAGCCGACCGCGTTCGGAATCGTCGTCGCCACCACCGCCGACGTTCCCATGACGCCGCGCGCCACGTCCACCAGGTGCATCGAACCGCCCTTGCCGCGCGCGCAGCCGTCCGCCTTGCCGTAGAGCTCGGCGATCATGCGCCCGAGATCGCCGCCCTTGGCGAGGTACATCGCGTGGCCGCGATAGCTGCCGAAAACCACGTCGCCTGCGGCGAGCGCTTCGCAGACGCCGGCCGCGACCGCTTCCTGGCCGATCGACAGGTGCACCGGGCTCTTGATCTTGTCGCTCGGATACGCCCGCACGATCGCCTCTTCGACGCGCCGGATGCGGCGCGTCGAACGGTAAAGCCGTTCGAGCAGTTCGGCCGGAACGGCCGTTGTCGTTTCGAGCGCGCGCATTCAGGCCGGCCGCTTCAGGCTGCCCTGGGATTCCGCATGCGCCGCGTCGCGGAACGGGGCAATGGACCGCAGCGAGCGCTCCCGGTTCTCCTCCGTGTAGTCGTCGGCGGCCTCGTGGAAGATGATCCGGCTGCCGGAGAAATCGAACTTGAAGGGCACGTGGATCAGCTTGCCGAGGCGCTCGCGCACCCGGGCCTGGTCGGCGGGCCGCACGAACAGCAGCATGAAGCCGCCCCCGCCCGCGCCGATCAGCTTGCCGCCGAGCGCGCCGGCCGACATCGCCCCGGCATAAATGTCGTCGACATGCGAAGTGGAAATGTTGCCGTCGAGCGAGCGCTTCGCCTTCCAGCCGTCGTGCAGCAGGCGCCCGAAGCGCGCGATGTCGCCGTCGGCGCGCAGCAGGTCCAGCCCCTCGTCGACCATCGCCGCCATCTGGCGCAGTTGCTTCTCCTTCGCGCCCAGGTCCTCGACATAGCCCTGCGCGATGCTGGAAGCAGTGCGGCTGATGCCCGTGAAGAACAGCATCAGGTGCGCGTTCAGGTCATTGATGCGCTCGGGGTGCAGCGTGAGCGGCGTGACCACGATCTCGTCGTTGGTCAGGAACTCGATATGGTTCAGGCCGCCGTGCGCCGCAAACACCTGGTCCTGCGAGCCGACCGCCTCGCGCAGCACGTCCTGCTCGATGTGGATCGCATCTCGGGCCAGATCGCTGCGCGGCTGCATCCTGCCCTTGAGCGCGTACACCGCGTTCAGCAACCCGACCGCGAACGAAGAACTCGAGCCGATGCCGCTGCGCGCCGGGAGGTCGCCATCGTGATGGATTTCCACGCCCTGTTCGATCTGCAGGTACTTGAGCACGCCGCGCACCGCGGGGTGCGCGATCTCGTCGACCGACAGCCGATCCTCGATCTTCGAATACACCACCCGGAAGCGATGCTCGAAGAACGGCGGCAGGTAGCGGCAAGAGATGTAGCAGTACTTGTTGATGGCCGCGCCGAGCACCCGGCCGCCGTGCTGGCGGTACCACGCGGGGTAATCCGTGCCGCCCCCGAAAAACGAGATGCGGAACGGGGTGCGGCTGATGATCATCGGCTCGGTCGGTCTATGAAAAAGTCTCTATTTTACATCACGTTGCAGCATTCCAGCCCGCTTTCGCGCGGCCAGTTCCGCGAGCAGCGCGGTCAGCGGCGGATGCGCCGGCGCCGCGTAGCGCCGGCGCTCGAAGGCGCCGGCTGCAAACGAGCCGTCCGCCTCGATCCAGGCGATGCCTTCGCCTGCGCCGAAGATGAACTTCGGATTGGCGAACTGGGGCTTCGACGGCGCGACCATGCATGCCACGAAGGCGTAGTCGCAGCTGCCCCGCGCGTCGCGCAGCGACGCGGATACGGACCCGACCACCCCGGTGTACTCGCAGATCACCTCGCGGACCGGACGCGAAGCATCGACGATCCGCGCCGCCACGCCGTTGGCGCGCAGATACTCGGCGAGCTGCTGCGGCCATTGGCCGGTTTCGCGCGGATGCAGGCGCAGGTGCACTTCCCGCGCGCCGCTGGCGTGCAGCGCGGCCCCCAGGTCACGGCGGTACAAATCCAGCAGCTCGTCCGGTAGCGCGTTGCTGCCCATCAGCCCGGAGAGCGGCGACAGTATCGCGTGCCGCTCCGTCCCGAGCTGCGCGCAACGGCAATTGCCCCTCGCGGGGTGCTCGGTCACGAACGTATTCGGCGTTCCAAGGAGCGCCGCGTAGGCGCGCGCCTCCAGCGGATCCACGAACACGGCGGCGTCGAACTGGTCCGTCCCCAGCTGCGTCAGGCTGTCGAACTTGCCGAACGGGAATGTCCTGCCGACCAGCAGCGCGGGCAGCAGGTAGCGGTCCAGGAAATCGTGGTTGTTCACGTCCGGCAGCAGCCGCGCCCGGATGCGCTGCGCGACCAGTTCCACATAGCGCCACAGCAGCCGCGCGCGTCCCGCCAGGCCTGGCGTATCCGCAATCCGCCGCAGTGCGCGCCGCACGCTGGGCGCGGGCGGCGGCTCGGCCGGCGGCGGCGCGAGCGCGGCGAGGGCCGCATCCGGCGTCTTGCCGCCGAGGAGATCCCGCACCAGGGCTTCGTGCGTGAGCAATCGCGCCATGTTGCCGAGCAGGCAGACCCGCAGCGCCTGCGGCGGCAGGGCACAGGCGAGCAGGTAGCGCTCCCAGACCTGCATCACCGAGCCCGTCAGCAGGACGTCGAAGTTCCTGCGCCGCAAGCGGCGCACCTCGAGGGCCATGAAGCGGTGCAGGCGCCAGGTATCCTGGTACTCCGGCACGATGGCGAACCCGGTGATCACGCCCTCGGCCTGCCAGCGCCGCAGCTGCTCCGTCACGCGCGGCGTGAGGTGGAAGTCCACCATCAGCACGTGAACCTCGTACGCCCCGGCAAGGCGCGGCACCAGCGGGACGAGGCTGCCGTCGAACGTATATGGATTGCCCCAGGCCAGCAGCAATCGCGGCCTGGCAGCGCGGTTCTGGCCTTCCGCTTGTGTCATGTCAGCGTCGATGCACGGGGCGCGCGGGCACGTAGAATCCGCGTAACCGGAAGGAAACCTGCCGTCGTCCAGGCAGCAGCCGGATATTCAATGCTCACCATCGTAACACCGACCTACAACCGGCCCGCTTTCCTGCGCCGCCTGCTGCGCTACTACCGCGACACGGGATTGAAGGCCGCGCTGCTGATCGCGGACTCGAGCCAGCAAGCGCAGCGCGAGGAGAATCGCCGGACGATCGCGGAAGTGGCGGGCAGCCTGGCGGTGCGGCATGCCGAGCACCCGGCGGACATTCCGTATGTGCAGAAAGTCCTGCAGTCGCTGACGATGGTCGCGACGCCGCTGATGGCGCTGGGTTCGGACGACGATTTCTTCGTGCCGCGCACGCTGGAGGACGCGGGCGCCTTCCTGCTGGCCCATCCCGACTATGAGGTCGCGCACGGCGACGCGGTCGGTTTCGAGCTCGACCCGCAGGGCGACGCGCACGGCCCCGTCGTCAGGGCGGCACCGTATCCGCAGCACTCGATCGAGGATGGCACGGCGAGCGAGCGCCTCGGCCGGCATCTCGCCGCGTATGCGCCGACCTGGTATTCGGTGCAGCGCACCGCGTCGCTGCAGCGCCGCTATCCGCTGGTGCAGGCCATCGGCGCCGACTACAAGTTCCTCGAGCTGCTCCCCGCCTGCCTGTCGGTCATCGAGGGAAAATTCAAGCGCCTCGACGGGCTCTACATGGCAAGACAGGGCCACTCGGTGAAGGACTACTCCCACACCGCGCCCGCCTACAAGGAAACCGGCTGGTCGGTGAACTACGGTTACTTCATCGATACGCTGTCCGCGGCCCTCGCCAAGGCGGACGGCCTGCAGCCGGCGGCGGCGGCGGCAGTCGCGGCCAGTGCCTTCGAGGTCTATCTGCGTCCCTACGAAGCGCAGCACCAGCGCCAGCTCGAGCAACAGCGGCCGCGCGGACCGTTCGAAAGATTGCTCACGCGGCTGAGCGTCTCGCGTCCGGGGCGCGCCCTGCGGCGAGCCATGGCGCCGGCCGCGCCGGGCCCGGCGCATGTGCCGCAGGAAGCATCGCTGCTGGCGCGGCTGCTGGACCCGTCGCACGCGCATCACGCCAGCTTCGCGCCGATCCACCGCGCCCTGACGGCGCGCGGCTAGCGGAAGAAGGACCGCACCGCCGCGATCACGCGCGCCACCGTCTCTTCCGGCATCGCCGAATGCAGCGGGATCGTGACCAACTCGCGCGCGATGGATTCCGTGACCGGCAGCGGACCCTGGCGGCAATCGCGAAAGAACGTGAACCAGTGGCCGGGCTGCCAGTGCAGGCCATGGTCGACGCCCTGCGTCTCCAGGTGCGTCTTGAAGGCATCGCGCCGCTCCGCGGGCACGCGCAAGTAATACATGAACGGGAGGATGTCGGTGAAATCGGTCTTCGGCAGCGTCAGTCCCGGAATCCCGGCGAGTTCGCCGGAATAGCGCCGCGCCGTGGCGCGCCGCGTGTCGGTGATGCGCTCGATCTTCGCGAGCTGCGCCAGGCCCAGCGCGGCATGCAGGTTCGCCAGGTGATAGCGAAAGCCGATGTGGCCGACGTCGTAAGTCCAGGCGCGGCGGTTCTGGTACATCACTTCCGAGGGCTGGCCCATGCCGATCAGGCGCGCCTCGCGCAACCAGCGCACGTCCTCCTCGCCCTTCACCACCAGCGCGCCGCCGTCGATCGTGGTGATGGACTTCACGGGGTCGAAGCTGAACATCGCCATGTCGGAAAAACTGCCGATCCGCCGGCCGCGGTGACGGGAGCCGAACGCATGCGCGGCGTCGTGCAGGAGCCGGACCCCGCGCCGGCCGGCGATCTCCGCCAGGCGGTCGTGGTCGGCGACATGGCAGGCATAGTCGATGGCGATGATCACCTTGCTGCGCGGGCCGATCAGCGCCTCGGCGCTCGCCGGATCGATGCACAGCGTTTGCGGATCGATGTCGCAGAACACCGGTTCGGCGCCGGTGGCGCGGATCGCCTGGAAATCCGCGATGTTGTTGAACGCGGGCGTGATCACTTCGTCGCCTGGCCCCACGCCCATGCGCAGCAGCGCGAGATGGATCGCGGCATGGCCGGTGGAAACGGCGACGACCTTGCGCTCCGGGCCGGCGCAGAACTGCGCCAGCGCCTCCTCGAAACGGCCGACGTAACTGCCGGGGCCGAGCCAGCCCAGCTGCAGCGCTTCCTCGGCGGCGGCGAATTCCTCGCGCTCGAGCAAGGGCTTGAAAACCGGGATCTGCTGCATCGCGAATGCCTGGAAAAATGCGCCGGGAAAATTGCAAGCGCATGATAACATGGACTTTTCATGCAACAGATCCTGATCGCGAATTCCATCGGCCTGACCGGGACGGAAATCCTGATCGCGGCGCTGGCGCGCCATCCACGCATCGCGATGCTGCCGGGCCAGAACTTCATCGGCCACGACGGCTGGCTCTACCGCGATCGCGACTACTCGAAGATGTCCTGCGAGCAGGTATTCGAGGAGCTCGCGACCGAGTATTCGATGACGGCGGGACGCATCTGGTCCGGCCTGACGAAGAACATGTCGCCCGCCGACCGCGCGCGCTACGACAGGAAACTCCACTGCAGGCTGTTTGCCGCGCGGGCATCGGCAGGCGCGGCGTCGCTGTTCGACTTCGCGGGGCCCTATGCCGGGGCCTACTTTGAAACCATGGGATGGAATGCCGGCGATGCCCGCTACGCCGGCTTCTTCGGCCAGAACGCGGTGCTCAGCCACGGCGCCGAACTCGCGCGCCGCGGCGACGTGCGCGTCATCAGCTGGGACAACCGGGTGGAGCTCTGGCTGGCGACCATTTCGCAGCGCATGACCTGGGATTGCCGCAAGGCGGCGGGCTTCTGGATCGTCAACATGCTGCTGCTGGAAGCATTCGCGCGCGAAACGGGCCGCCTCCTGCGCGTCGATCTGGAGCGCTTCGTCGCGGAGCGCGGGCCGGAACTCGGCCGCATCCTCAGGTTTCTGGAACTCGAACCCGCGGCAGCGCGCAGCGATGGCGCGGCGGCGGCCGGCTACATCGCGTTCCGGCCCGAATTCGTCGGCGGGCTGCAGCGGGACGCCGCGCAGATCGCGCTCATCTATGGCGATTGCGCGGCAGTGAAGGCGGCGCGCAGGTTTGCGGACTGGGCGCCCGGATTCGTCGCGGACGCAGCCCACCGCAAGCTGCTCGGCCGCTACCGGGAATTCTGGAATTCCACCTCGCACACCAACTTCGACTGGCCCGGGCCGCTCGAAGACGAGATCCTCGAACGCGTGCAGGCCGCGACCGGCGCGCGCGACGCGGGCAACCTCTCGCTGCACTTCTACCACGAGATGCACGCGCTCGATTCGCTCACGCACGACGCGCCGCGCTGCCAGCGGCCGCGGCCGCTGGGCGTGCTGGAGGAAGAGATCGTGCTGCCGCTGCTGCCCTACTTCCTCAAGGTCGCGATCGAGCACCTCTCCTGCCAGGCGCAGATCGCCGAGCGGCAGGCGCACAGCTACCGCAGCCTGCGGCAGAACCCGCTCTACCTGCGCCTGCGGCAGCCTGAAGCGCTGGCGCGCTTGCGCGCGCTCGGCATGGACGGCAGGCTGGCCGCCCTGGAGGAGCAGATCACGCGCACCGAGCAGCGGCTGCGCGAAGCGCGCACCCCGCGCAACGACTAGCTGCTACAGCACGCAGAAGGAAATGTAGGGGTCGATCGGCAGGCGCTCGAGGCGCAGCTTGCGCAGGCCGAGCACCTCGTCCGCCGCGATGGTCTCGCCCGGGAAAGTCTTCGCGTTCAATTCGTCGAACACGATCAGCGCGCCCCTGGGCATGCGCGGCACGAACGCTTCCAGCGCCGCCTTGGTTGGCTCGTAGACATCCACGTCCAGGTACAGCAGGCTGACCACGAGGTGCGGGTTATCCCGCAGGTAGGCCTTCGCCGTCTTGCGCAGGTCGCCCTTCACCAGCTCGATCTTGGGAATGTGCGCGAGCGGCCGGTTCAGGTCGAACTGCGCTGCGGCGCGTTCGAGCTCCTTGAGGCTGGAACCCGCCAGCGAGCCGGCCCTGAAATGCGAGGAGCTGCCGGTGGCGGTGTCCTTGCGGCTCGCGCCGGGCATGCCGGCGAAGGTATCGAAGCCGATGACCCTGCGCGTGTGGTTGTAGGGCTCATAGATCGAGGACAGCTGCGCGAAGGTGAACAGGCCCGCGCCGTGCAGCACGCCGCACTCGATGATCGAACCGTTCACGCCCAGCACGCGGCGGAACAGCTCCTGGCGCACGAGGAACTTGGCCAGCGCGCGGCGGCTGGCGTACTTGGCGAAGGCATCGATGCGGTCGGCCAGCGGCTCGCTGCCCTTGTCGAACAGGCGCGCCATGCCCTCGATCTGCGCGTGGTCCGCTTTCGACTGCAGTTTCGGTTCCCGGTACATGCGATTTCCTCCTTGGCGTCTCACTCGATCAGGCGAGCACCTGGATGCTCGGCACGGCGACGGCGAACTTCCCGCCCCAGCCGCGAATCGCGGCCAGCTGCGACATGATCTCGCTTTTCAGGTTCCACGGCAGGATCAGCACCAGGTCCGGGCGCCTCTCCAGCAACTGCTCGGGCGAGACGACGGGAATGCGGCTGCCGGGGAGCAACCGCCCCTGCTTCTCGCGGCTGCGGTCCGCGACATAGGGCAGCAGCGCCGGTCCCAGCCCGCAGTAGTTGAGCAGCGTGTTGCCCTTGGCCGCGGCGCCGTAGCCCGCGACCTTCCTGCCCGCGCGTTTCTGCGCCTCCAGGAACGAGATCAGTTCCTTGCGCGTCGCTTCGGCGCAGCGCGCGAAGCCGGTATAGGTTTCCAGCCGTCCAAGGCCCGCGGCCGCCTCGCGCGCGCGCATCGCCGCGACCGGCGCAGCCGGCGCCGGTCCCGCCGCGTCCGCATGCCGCGCATGCAGGCGCAGCGAGCCGCCGTGCGTCGGCAGCGTTTCCACGTCCACCACCGCGAGGCCGTGGCGCGCGAAGACCGCCTCGGCCGCGGCGAACGAGAAGTATGAAAAATGCTCGTGATAGATGGTGTCGAACTGGCACTCGGCGATCAGGTTCAGCAGGTGCGGGAATTCGACCGTGACGGCGCCGCCCGGCGCGAGCAGGCGCTTGATGCCGGCGACGAAATCGTTGACGTCGGGCACGTGCGCGAGCACGTTGTTGGCGACGATCAGGTCGGCTTGTCCCGCGGCGGCGAGTTCCCCGGCGGTGGCGGCGCCGAAGAAGCGCACCACGGTTTCAATGCCCTTCGCCCTGGCTGCCGCGGCGACGTTGGCCGCCGGCTCGACGCCAAGGACCGGCACGCCCGCATCCCTGAAGTACTGCAGCAGGTAGCCGTCGTTGCTCGCCAGTTCGACCACTTTGCTGCCCGCGCCGAGGCCGTAGCGCCCGATCGCCTCGTCCGCGTAGCGGCGGCAATGCGCCAGCCAGGAATCCGAATACGACGAGAAGTACGCGTAGTCGGAGAAGATTTCCTGCGGCGACGCCAGTTCCGGCAGCTGCACCAGCAGGCATTCGCCGCACACGCGCACGTGCAGCGGATAGAACGCCTCGGGCGCATCCCGCCGCTCGGGCGCGACGTAGGCGTTGGCGAGCGGCGTCTCGCCCAGGTCGATGAACGTGTGGCGCAACGGCGCGGTGCACGAGCGGCAGCGCAGCGCGCTCATGCGCGGCCCATGTAGCGGTCGATCTGCGCCTCGCACAGCGCGCGGGCCCGGCCGGGCTCGCGATCGATATCGCGGTACCACTCGACGGTCCACTGCAGGGCCGCGGCGATCTCGAGCCGCGGGCGCCAGCCCAGGCGCTCGCGCGCGAGCCCGGCATCGAGCTGCAGCATCGCCGCTTCCGGCGGATGCTCGCCCGGCTCGCGCTCCCAGCGCGCGCCCCCGCCCCAGAGGGCAGCCGCGCGATCCGCGATCGCCGCGACGGCCTGCGCGCCGCCGGCATCCGGGCCGAAATTCCAGGCGCGCGCATGGCTCTCTCCCGGCGCGCAGAGTTTCTCGGCCAGTGCAAGGTAGCCCGCGAGCGCATCCAGCACGTGCTGCCAGGGGCGCGTCGCCTGCGGGTAGCGGATGCGCGCCGCCTCGTTGCGCGCGAACGCGCGCATCAGGTCGACGATCAGCCGGTCCGCGGCCCAATCGCCGCCGCCGATGACATTGCCCGCGCGCACGCTGGCAAGCTGCGAGGCGCCGGGCGCCGCGAAGAATGCCTTGCGATAGGCGGCCACGGCGATTTCGGCCGCCGCCTTGCTCGCGGAATAGGGGTCCTCGCCGCCGAGCGGATCGTCCTCGCGGAACGCGCGGCCGTCGCCCCGATTCAGGTAGCACTTGTCGGTGGTTGCGACGACAAGCGCGCGCAGGCCGCGCACGGTGCGCGCCGCCTCGAGCACGTTCACCGTCCCTGCCACGTTGGTCGAGAACGTCTCGACGGGATCGGCGTAGCCGCGGCGCACCAGCGATTGCGCGGCAAGATGGAATACGACGTCCGCCTCGCACTCCTTCAATATGGACGCCAGCTTCGACGCATCGCGCACGTCGCCGGTGACCGAACCCGCCAGCAGGGAGGAAATGGAAGCCAGCTCGAAAAGGCTGGGCTGCGTCGGAGGCGGCAGGGAATAGCCGGTCACTTTTGCGCCGAGGCGCGCCAGCCAGAGCGCGAGCCAGGCGCCCTTGAAGCCGGTATGCCCGGTAATCAGGACGCGGCGCCCGCGCCAGAACGCCGGTGTCACTTCCAGATCTGCCAGGGCGCCTTGCCGGTGGCCCAGAGCTGTTCGAGGAGGTTCTTCTCGCGCAGCGTGTCCATCGGCTGCCAGAAGCCGCGGTGGAAACTGGCGACCAGCCGGCGCTCGTCGCTCAGGCGGCGCATCGGTTCCTGCTCGAGCGAGGTGGCGTCCCCGTCGATGTAGTCGAACACCTTCGGCGAAAACACGAAAAATCCGCCGTTCACCCAGTCATGATCGCCCGGCGGCTTTTCCAGGAAGCGGGTGACGCGGTCGCCCTCCAGGCTGAGCGCGCCGAAGCGGCCCTGCGGCTGCACCGCGGTGACCAGGGCGAGCGTGTCCTTCTGTTGCCGGAAAAGGGCAATCGATGCCGTGATGTCGATGTCGCCGACGCCGTCGCCGTAGGTGAAGCAGAACGCCTCGTCGCCGACGAAGCGCTGCACGCGCTTCAGGCGCCCGCCGGTCTGGGTGGTCTCCCCCGTATCCACGACGGTGATGCGCCAGGGTTCGGCCGAGTTCTGGTGGATCTGCGTGCTGTTGCGCCCGAGGTCGAAGGTGACGTCGGACGCGTGCAGCATGTAGTTGGCGAAATATTCCTTGATGACGTAGGACTTGTAGCCGGCGCAGATGATGAATTCGCTGATGCCGTGCGCGGCGTAGATCTTCATGATGTGCCAGAGGATCGGCCGCCCGCCGATTTCGATCATCGGTTTGGGCCGCAGGTAGGACTCTTCGCTGATGCGCGATCCCAATCCGCCGGCAAGAATGACCGCTTTCATCGCTGCAGCCCGGTGATGGTCTTCATGGAGAATTGTCCAATGTAATTATACATTTAGGCCGAGGCAGTATAATCCACCGCGATGCGCGTCCTTTTCGTCTATCCGAACGTGCGCGGCCTGTACATGCTGCCCCCGGCCGTGGCGATGCTTTCGGCGCTGCTCAAGCGCGAAGGCCACGACTGCCGGCTGTTCGACACCACCTACTGGAACGTCGCCGAGGCGGGCGTCGACTCCGAGGCGCACAAGGAAAAGCACCTGCACGTGCGGCCCTACGAGAAGAACACGCACGAGGTGACGCTCAACACCACGGATGTCTACGAGGAATTCAATGCGACGGTCGACGGCTTCCAGCCGCAGCTGATCGCGGTCTCCTGCACCGAGGACCTGTTCCCGTTCGCGATCCAGCTGCTGCGCTCGCTGAAGAACAAGCACGGCGCCAAGACCATCATCGGCGGCATCTTCGCCACCTTCGCGCCCGACAAGTGCATCCGCTATCCCGAGATCGACATGCTGTGCATCGGCGAGGGCGAGATCCCGCTGACCGAGCTGTGCCGCCGGATGGACGAGGGCAAGTCCTGCCTCTTCGTGCCCAACCTCTGGGTGAAGCAGGACGGCATGGTGCAGAAGAACCCGCTCGGCAAGGCGCTCGACATCGAGGAAAGCCCGCTGCCCGACCTGGACATCTTCGAGGACGCGCGCTTCTACCGGCCGTTCGACGGCAGGATCTACAAGACCTTCCCGGTGGAGACCCACCGCGGCTGCCCCTACCGCTGCGCCTACTGCAATTCGCCGATGCAGATGGACCTCTACAAGAACGAGGCGAAGGACAATTTCTTCCGCCTCAAGTCGATCGAGAACGTGCGGCGCGAACTGCTGCTCTACAAGTCGCGCGGCGCGCAGTACATGTATTTCTGGGCCGACACCTTCCTCGCGCTCTCCGACAGCTACCTGCAGGAAATGGTGGCCATGTACCGCGACGAGATCGGGCTGCCGTTCTGGTGCCAGACCCGCCCCGAGACGCTGACCGCGAAGCGCGTCAGGCTGCTGAAGGACATGGGCTGTCACCGCGTCGGCGTCGGCGTCGAGCACGGCAACGCCAAGTTCCGCGAAACCATGCTCGATCGCCGGGTCAGCAACGAAACCATCGTCAAGGGACTCAAGCTGCTGAACGAATACGACATCAAGTATTCGGTCAACAACATCGTCGGCTTCCCGGAGGAAACGCGGGAACTCGCGTTCGACACCATCCGCCTGAACCGCCAGATCAAGGCCGACACGCGCAACATGTACACCTTCGTGCCCTTCCACGGCACGGCGCTGCGCGACGTCGCGCTCAAGAAGGGCTTCATCGACCCGGCGCTGATCGTCACCTCGCTCACCCAGCCGACGCTGCTGACGATGCCCGGATTCGTGCGCCACGAGATCGAGGGCATGCGCCGCTGCTTCGTGCCCTACGTGCTGCTCGAGGAAGAGCGCTGGCCGGAGATCCGGCAGGCCGAGGAACTCACGCCGGAAGGCGACCGGGTGTGGGACAAGCTCACCGAGGAATGCCGCGAGCGCTTCTTCGGCCAGTACGCGCCCGAGCGCGACATCGATCCGCAGCTCGACCACGTCGGCGCCGCCTGAGCCGCCGCCGCGCGCGCGGCCACCGCGCTATGCCTTGCGGCGCAGCCAGGCATTGGGCCAGTAGGTGGGGCCGCGCGAAATGGCGCCCTCGTTGAACACCGGTTCGGGGTAGTGCAGCTCGAAGTCGCGGTTCTCCCGCAGGAAATCCTCGACCGCCGCCTGCGGGTTGTTCGTCGGCCAGTCGGGGGCGCTCCTCGGCGCGCCGGCGAGCGAGGCCATGATCCCGTCGGTGGCGACGATGTAGGAACCGCGCGACACCAGCGGCGCGTAGGCGCGCAGCTCCGCCAGCACGTGCTGGCGGGAATGGTTCGAGTCCAGCACCACCAGCACGGTTCCGGCTCCGACCGCCAGTTTCGCCACCTGGCCGACGATCCGCGGATCGACCGAGCTTCCCTCCACCAGCGTGATCAGGTCGGCCTGCGCGTGCGCTTCGATCGCGCTGCGGTTGTGCGGGCGGATCTCGATGTCCACGCCGATGACGCGCCCCTTGCCGATCAGCCGGCACAGGCCGGCATAGAAGATGAGCGAACCGCCGTGGGCGACGCCGGTTTCGACGATCACGTCGGGCTTGAGGGCGTAGACGACTTCCTGGATCCGCATCATGTCGTCCGGCAGCTGGATGATCGGGCGGCCGAGCCAGGTGAAGCCGTACACGTACTTGGTGTCCCAGCCGCAGCGCAGCCAGGCCTCCGACACCAGGCTGAATGCCTCGGCGGAATCCAGGCGGTAGCGCCGTTCGCCGCCGGGCCCGTCGGTGATCACCCAACCCTGTTCGAGGTCAATCCTGAGCATGGCGCGCGCCTTTGTATTGTTCGACCAGGTCCTTCATGTCCGCCAGCACGGAACCCGGCGCGAAACCGAATTCGCCGCGCAGGCGCCCGATGTCCAGTACCGGAAACTTCAGTGCGGCCGCCGTCGCATCGACTTCCACGGCGCATCCCGTGACCGCCGCGAGGCGCTCGACGATCTGGCGATTGCTGACGTTGACGCCGCTCGCGACGTTATACAGGCGCTCGCGGCCGCCTGCCGCGATGCGCGCCAGGGCGCCGGTCACGGCGTCTATCGAGATGTAGTCCTTTTCGGAATCCAGCCCGCTGCGCAGTGCGATGCGCCCGTCGTCGACCGCGGCGCGAATCAGGCTGGAAAGAAAATTCTCCGAATCGAAGTCCGCGCCGTACACATTGGACAGGCGCGCAACGCGCACGCCCGGCCAGCCGCTGAACAGGCACAGCGTTTCGCCCGCCAGCTTGGTGATGTTGTACAGGTCGTCCGCGTCGGCAGGCAGGGCGACGATCCCCGCGTCCTCGCGGCCGTGCCCGCTGCGCGCGTAGACCCGGGTGGACGACAGGTAGAGGAAGGAATCGAATGCGTGCGTCTCGAGCACGTCGGCCAGCACCGTGACGTGCGCGCGCACCGTCTCGAACGGCCTGCGCCGGAAATCGGAAGTCACGCCGATGCAGTCGATGACATGGCCCAGGTTTCCCGAGGGTGTCACGAGGTCGTCGCGCCCGAGCGCAACCACCTCGTGGCCTTCGCCGCGCAACCGGTCCACCAGGTGCGAGCCGATGAATCCGGAAGCGCCCATGACGGAAAACCTCACTTGCGCTCCCCGATCCTGACGGGCGGGCTGCCGGCATAGACGCCGTAGGCTTCGAGTTCGCCGGAGACCACCGAATTGGCGCCCACCACGCAGCCGCGCCGCAGGATCGCGCCGTCGAGAATCACCGAGTTGGCCCCGATCCAGACGTCGTCCTCGACCAGGATGCCGCCGCGGCTGGGCTGGAACTTCTGGTGGAAGATGCGCGTGGCGCGCGAGCGGAACTCGTGGTTCACCGACGCGAAGGTGCAATTCGACGCCACCAGCACGTACTCGCCGAGGGAAACGCCGTTGCCGGAATAGATCACGGTGCCGGAATTGATGTAGCAATTGCGGCCGATGCGCACGTCGCCGGTTCCGCCCACGGGCTTGATCTTCACGAATGCGTCGATCATCACGTCGTCCTCGATGATGATCGAGGTGCCGCGCACCGAATCCTCGATGTCGGCAAGTTTCGAAACGCGTGCCCTGGGAGAAATGATCAGCATGGGTTCATGGCTGCAGCGGGTAGCCGGCGTCCCTTTCGTTCAGCAACGGTGCCGCGAGCGGCCAGCGGATGCCGAACGCCGGATCGTCCCAGCGCACGCCGCGCGCGGCCTCCGGATGGTAGGCAACCGATATCTGGTAGAAGACCTCGCTGTCGTCCGCCAGCGTCTGGAAGCCGTGCGCCACGCCTTCGGGAATGTAGAGGGCGCGGCGATTGGCCGCGCTCAGGTCCACGCCCACCCACTGGCGGTAGGCCGGCGAAGCGGGCCGCAGGTCGAGCGCCACGTCGTGGATCGCGCCGCCGGTGCAGCGCACCAGCTTGGCCTCCGCCCAGGGCTCGGCCTGGTAGTGCATGCCCCGCAGCGTGCCGCGCCTGCGGTTGAACGATGTGCTGCATTGGGCGAGAGCGGGATTCAACTCGTGGCGCCGGAATTCCTCCGCGCACCAGGTGCGCGCGAACAGGCCGCGCGCGTCCTCGACCGGCTCGGGCTCGATCAGGAACACGCCGGGAATCCGGGTCGGCTCGAATCTCACCTGGATGGCTCCAAGGTCTCCTCCTCAACCGACCTGCCGCACGTCCCAGGCGAGCGTCGGGCGCACGCTCCCCGGAATGGCGCCGGTATAGCCGTAGCGGTAGGCGGCGGTCTTGTCGAGATCCTCGCGCACGTTGAAGCACAGCGCGCCCTGCTCCCAGAAGTGCGAAAAATGGCTCGCCTGCGCATAGGTGTTGACCGCGACGCTGACGAAGTACGTGCCCTCGTTCAGCAATCCGCCAGGCACGCGGCATTCCGCGATGTATTCGCCCGCCGGCGTCGGCGCCTCGAGCAGCGGCGGCACGGCGCAGAACGCATAGCTGCCGTCCGGCATCAGGAAATGCAGGTTCGGCACGATCCTGTTCGCCGACGTCTGCAGCAGCCGGTAGCGCAGCGCGACGGTGATCGGCTGGTCGATTTCGTACTCGGCGCCGACCGTCCCGTCCGCGCCGCGCACTTCGGCCCGCACCAGCTGCACCTGGTCGTCGCCGATGACCAGGCCCGCGGCAGCCGGATCGAGCGCCGCGGTCGTGAACACGCCGCTGGTGTGGTACTGGATCACGGCGGTGCCGGTCGAGCCGTCGTACACCAGCTTGCCCTTCTGCAGCACGATGCAGCGGTTGCACAGCGAGGTCACCGCGCCCATGTTGTGGCTGACGAACAGCACCGTGCGCCCGCCATGCGTGACGTCCTCCATCTTGCCCAGGCACTTGCGCTGGAACTTCGAATCGCCGACCGCCAGCACCTCGTCGACGATCAGGATCTCCGGCTCCAGGTGCGCCGCGACGGAAAACGCGAGGCGCATGTACATGCCGCTCGAGTAGCGCTTGACCGGCGTGTCGATGAACTCGTCGAGTTCGGCGAAAGCCACGATCTCGTCGAAGCGCTTGCGCAGCTCGGCGCTCGACATGCCCAGGATGGTGCCGTTGAGGAACACGTTTTCCCGCCCGGTCAGCTCGGGATGGAAGCCGGTGCCGACCTCGAGCAGGCTGGCGACGCGGCCGCGGATCTGCACCGAGCCCCGGGTCGGCGTGGTGATGCGCGACAGCACCTTCAGCAGCGTCGACTTGCCGGCGCCGTTGCGGCCGATGACGCCCAGGGTCTCGCCCCGCCGCACCGAAAACGAGACATCGTCGAGGGCGAGAAACGGCGCATTCGCGATGCCGCGCAGGTGGCCCGGTTCGGGCGCCAGCTTTGCGCTTTGCGCCGCGTCCCGGGACCCTCCCAGCCAGCCGCGCAGGTCACGCCACAAGGAGCCGTGATCGAGCGTGCCGAGGCGGTACTGCTTCGAGATTCCCTGCGCGTCGATGACGATGTCCTGGTCCATGGGCCGCTACACCGTGTCCACGAACGACTTCGAGTAGCGGTTGAACACCACCAGCCCCGCCGCCAGGCCGAGCGCGGCAAGCACGACGCTCAGCGCATACTCGCCCACGCCAAGCGCGCCCGCGCCCAGGTGCGCCATGCGGAACACCTCGATCACCGCGGTCATCGGATTGAGCATGAACAGCCAGCGCCACTCGCCGGGCACCTGCGACAGCGGATAGACGATGGGCGTGGCGTACATCCACAGCGAGAGCGCGTAGCCGGTCGCGAGCAGCAGGTCCCGGTAACGGGTGGTCACCGAGGCGACCAGCAGGCCGACTGCCATCCCGAGCACGCCCATGTGCAGGAACAGCAGCGGCGTCAGCAGCATCAGCCAGCCGGGCCGCACCCCGCTGCCCTGGGTGGCGAACCAGGCGAGGAAGGCAAGCAGCATCAGGTACTGGATGGCGACGGTGACCAGGTTCGAAATCACCGTCGAGACCGGCATCACCAGGCGGGGAAAGAAGACCTTGCCGTACAGCCCCGCGTTCGCGACGAAGGTATTCGCCGTCGCCGACACGCAGGACGCGAAATATCCCCAGGCCACCGTGCCCGCGAGGTAGAAGAGGAACGGCGGCACGCCGTCGGTCGGCAGCTTGGCGACGTGCCCGAAGATGATGGAGAACACGATCGCGTTGAGCAGCGGCTGCAGGACGAACCAGAGCGGGCCGAGCGCGGTCTGCTTGTACTTCGCGACGAAATCGCGCCGGATCAGCAGCCACACCAGGTCGCGGTAGCGCCAGATGCCGCCGATGTCGACGTCGAACCAGGTCAGGCGCGAGCTGATGACGTGCACCTGCATGGCCGGATCGCTGTCGGAACCGCGGGTGACGCTCATCCGCTTACCTTTCGCATGCATAGAACTCCAGCCGGCAGGCATCGAACCGCGTGGCCGACCAGCGCCCGGCGCCGGCGGCGTCCCCGGGATTGCCGGCGGCGTCCCCGGGATTGCCGGCGTCGATCAGGAACTGCGCGCGGTCGTCGCGATTGAAATTCACGTAGGCCCGGCGCAGCAGCTCCACGGGCGCGTTCGCCGAGTCCGCGGCCAGCGTCAGCACCGGGCCGGTCTCCACCTGGAACGCATCGCGCTCCGGATTGACGTTGATGTGCTTCACCGGGAATTCCAGTTCGAGGCTGCGTCCCTCCCCCGGTGCCGCCACGCTCATGCGGCAAACCAGTTCCCGCGCGGGCAGCAATTCGGCGGCCCGCGCGCCGACGCGGCGGCACGCCACCCGCCGCAACTCCGGATCGAGCGCCTTGAACCGGTCCGCCACCCTGCCCCAGTCGTCGCGCTGCGTGCCGCCGCCATGGCCGGCGCGGAAAATCCGGTAGTGCCGGTCCGAGGAGGCCAGCGCGAATTCGTAGGGCGGGCGCTTGAACAGCTCGCCCTCGCCGTAGACATTGCCGGCGAATACCTGCGCGCCGAGGTAGAAGGTTTCCTGCCAGCCGCGCGCCGCGTCGGCGACGCTCAGCACCGCATCGAGCGCGAAGCGCCCGTGGCTCGGCTGCTCCGGCAGCAGCCAGGCAAGCGACGAGCGCGCGAAATCGATCGCCGTCGCCGGTTCGCGCGCCGCCATCAGGTGATCGGGCATGCATCCGCATCGCCCAGTCCGAGGTGTCCAAGGAAGGCCCGCAGCATCGGCAGGTGCAGGGCCGCGGATTCGTCGTAGCCCGGCAGCGCACTGCGGCCGGTGTCGAGCATTTCCGCCAGCACCGTGTGCGTGAGCTGGCTCTGGAACGGCGCCTGCGCCTGCGATTCGCGCCACTGCCAGCCGCCGGCCGCCTCGGCGATGCGCATCGTGCCGTCCGAGGCATGCCACTGGGCGCGGAATTCGTCGCTCTGCACCTCGTAGGAAATCGGCACGCTGCCCTCGCGGCTGGAGGTCTGCACGATGCGGTTGCCGCGCTCGCCGTAGGCGTGCAGCGTGCCGGTAAATTCGACGAAGCCGGCGCGCTTGCTCGGGATCGAGCCCGGGTCGAGCGCCGTCTCGAGGCGGCAGCCGGCATCGCCGGTGAGGAACGGCAGCAGGTCGAGGATATGGATCGCGTTGCAGCCCAGGCCCCATTGCGCGCCAGCGACACTGATCTGCAGCTTCGAGCGCCCCACCGTGCGCGGCCGCAGGTCGCGGAAGAAGGGCCACAGCCGCTGGGCGCAATTGACCCAGGCGCGCGTGCCGCCGCGCGCGAGCAGCGCGCCGACCGCCTCGTAGTCGGCGAGGCGCTGGAACAGCACTTTCTCGAGCAGCGCGACGCGCACGCTGGACCGCGCGAGCAGCTTCTCGATTGCCGCTCGCCGCGCGTCCGCGTTGGTCGCGACGACCGCAGCGTCGATGCGCGCCGGCAGTTCGGCGAAGTCCGTCGCATAGCGCGCCTCGACCCGCGAGCCGCCGCCGGCGACCTGGTCGAAGCGCTCGCGCGCCACCGCGAGCGACGCGGCCGACGGATCGATCACGGTAACGCGCGCCGGGCGGTCGAACAGCGCGAGCGCCTGGAGGTGGCGGCTGCCGAGCTGGCCGGCGCCGATCAACGCGATCTCGAGGAGGCCGGATTCGGTCACAGGGAGAGAAAGTTCTCGACGATGCGCAGCCCGACCGGACCGCTCTTCTCCGGATGGAACTGGGCGCCATAGGCATTGCCGCTGCGGATCGCGGCCGAGATGCGCCGGCCGTCGTAGAGGCAGTCGGCGAGCCGGTGCCGCTCCTGCGCGGGCACCGGGGCAAAGGAATGCACGAAGTACACCGCCGGTTCGGGCGGCAGGCCGGCGAGGATGCCCGCTTCCCAGGGCGAAGCGGAACCCGGCGCTTCGCCTTCGGGCCGCACCAGCACGTTCCAGCCGATATGCGGAATACGGTGTGGCCGGCCATCGATGCCGGTATCCGCAATGGGTTGCACGCGGCCTGGAATGATCCCCAGCCCCGCATGCTCGCCGAACTCCTCGCCGACTTCGAGCAGCAACTGCATGCCGACGCAGATGCCGAGGAACGGCCGCCCGGTCTCGATGAAACGCTTGAGCGGCTCGATCTGCGCGCGCTGCGCAAGCCCTTTCATGCCATCCTCGAACGCGCCAACGCCGGGCAGCACCAGCTGGTCGGCCGATTCGATGTGCTCGTGATTCTCCGTCAGGCGCACCGAGGCCCCGCTCATTTCGAAAGCGCGCGCGACGCTGTAAAGGTTGCCGATGCCGTAGTCCACGATGGTGACCTTGCGGCTCATACGCGCCGCACCCCGATCCCGGCCTCGAGCGCCGCGGCGCGGATCTCGCCGAAGCCGAGCCGCTTGTAATGCAGCACGTCGGCCATCGCAACCGCGTCGGCGCGGCCCTCCGCCACCACCGCCACCAGGTGCGCCGGATTGCCCATGCCGCCGCTGGCGATCACCGGTATCGACACCCGGTCTGCCACCGCGCGCACCAGCGGCACGTCGAAGCCCTTGCGCGTGCCCTCCTGGTCCACCGAAGTGAGCATGATTTCGCCCGCGCCCAGTTCCTGCGCGCGCGCCGCCCAGTCCACCGCGTCGAGGCCCGTTTTTTCGCGCCCGTTGTCGGTGTAGGCCTCCCAGCGCCCCGGCCCGACGCGCTTGGCCTCGATCGACAGCACCATGCACTGCGAGCCGAAGCGGCGCGCGACCTCCGTGATCAGCGCCGGGCGCGCGACGGCGGCGGTGTTGACCGCGACCTTGTCGGCGCCGGCGCGCAACAGCGAATTCACGTCGTCCACCGAGCGCACGCCGCCGCCGACGGTCAACGGCACGAAGATGTCGCGCGCGGTCTGGCGCACGATATCGGTCAGGTTGTTGCGCCCGTAGAGGCTGGCGACGATGTCCATGTAGATCAGCTCGTCGGCGCCCTGCTCGTAGTATTCGCGCGCGTGCTGCCGCGGGTCGCCCATCACCCGCAGGCCCTCGAGGTGGATGCCCTTGATGAGGTTCGGGCCCTTGATGTCGAGCCGCGCGATGAGCCGGACGTTGGCCATCGCACCGTCAGTCCGGCTGCCAGACCGTGTGGCGCAGCGCCCACTTGCCGTTGTCGCGCCGCCACAGGTGCGGCGAGCGGAAGCGGTCGGCGAGCGCGAGGAAATAGTCGCGGCTCATCACCGGCTCCTCGAACATCTTCGCGGCGACGGGAAAATCGCGCGGCGGGACGCTGAGGTAGGCGAAGATCTCGTCGGCGAAGCGCTGCGGCCACTCGCCGTCGAAGCGCTTGACCAGCGCCACGCCTTCCTCGCGCGTGATGTCCCCCGAGCGAACCTCCTGCGCCGCATCGTAGGTCGCGCGGCCGATGCCGAACTTGATCCACGTGGTGTAGTAGTGAAAGTCGTCGACGCGGTCGTCGATGCTGTTGTACTTGCTGTAGGTGCCGGGCGTGCGCTCGGGCGCGGCCTCGAAGCCGCCGTGCGCGACCGCGTAGTAGTAGCAGCTCTGCGGATGCCACTTCAGGTAGTAGCCGAGGTAGTGCACCTCGATCTTCTGCCGGGCGATTTCCTCCGGATTGGCCGGCAGGTAGGGCTGCAGCTCGCTCAGCCCCACGCCGAAATGCTCGGACAGGTCCTGCACGGAGGTGCCGCTGAGGTAGATCTTCGACTTGTCCGAGGAAGTGGAGTAGGACCAGTCGCGCTTCGCGCTCTGCATGTCCTCGATGGGATTGCCGTACTCGGCCTCGTTCTCGCCGTAGAACACCAGCGGGATGCGGTGCAGCAGCGCCATCCTCGGCGCCAGCGATTTCTGCCCGACCATGAAGGGCTGGAAAGGGTGGAACAGGTTTTCGACCGCCAGCCGCGTCAGCAGGCGGTGCACGCGCCCGTTGGGCGTGCACAGGTAGTTGTCGAAGCCGGCGTGGATCCACAAATGCAGGTTCCTCCAGCCCCAGTCGGTATAGATGTGCGGCGCCCAGGTCACGGTCAGCGGATGCATGCCGTACCGTGTCCTGAGCATGTGCGCGGCATAGAAGCTGTCCTTGCCGCCCGAGCCCGGCACCACGCAGTCGTAGTACCCGTCGTCGCGCCGGTGGCGGTCGCACAGCTCGCGCAGCTGGCGCTCGCGCGCGTCCCAGTCGATGGAGCTGCGCTTCTGCTCGGCGGTGCGGCAGGCGTCGCAGACGCCCTCGGCGTCGAACTGGATCGTCTGCTTCCTGCTGGCGGCGGTGTGCTCGTACTCGACCGCCGAATTGGGCCGCTGGTTGGAGATCACGCACTGGCGGCAGAAGCGCACCTGCGGCGGCAGGCCGTACTTCGCCTCCAGCGTTCCCCGGCCCGCGTCGAAGCGCGCAGGATCGACCGCATCCGCGGCTGGCCTACTGTAGCGTTCCATGGTTCCTTTCGTGCATCAGCAGTTGCGCAAACTTGAAATCGAGCTCGTCGTCGATGTCCACCGAGCGCGCCGCGGGCATCACGTGGGCGACCGTGTCGGGCCCGAGAAAATTCTTGTGCCGCTGCAGCCATTCGCAGCGCGCCACGTAGACGGCGCCGTTCAGCAGGTACAGCGGCGGGCGGGGCGCCGGCTCCGCGGCCTCGAGCAGGGGCTGCAGCCGGCCGCCGGCGCCCAGCGTGTAGGTCCACCAGGGGCTCTTCGCGCCCGGCGCCACCGAGACGCAGGCCGGGGCGCGGCCCTGCACGCAGGCGTCGATGCAGGCGTCGATGTCCGGGGCGCTGCGCAGCGGCGAGGTGGGCTGCAGCAGCACCACCCATGCGTACCCGGGCAGGCGCTCGAGCGCATCCAGCACCGGCGCGATGCCGGCCGCCTCGTCCGTGGCGAGCGCGGCCGGACGCACGAACGGCACGTCGCAGCCGAATTTGCGCGCGACGCGCATGGTTTCCTCGTCCTCGGACGACAGCACGATCCGGTCGAGGTAGCGCGAGCCCTGCGCCGCCTCGATGGTCCAGGCGATCAGCGGCTTGCCGGCGAGCGGGCGCAGGTTCTTGCGCGGCAGGCGCCTGGAGCCGCCGCGCGCCGGGATGATCGCCAGCACGGTCTCGCCGCCGATCATTCGAAATGCGCGCCGAACTCGCCGTGCGCCTTCTCGAGGTCGGCCAGGTGGCCGATGTCGAGCCAGTACTCGCGCACCGGGAACACCGCGGTCTCGCGGCCCTCGGCCACCAGCCGCTCGAACAGCGCAGGCATGTCGTAGAAGGCCGGCGGGATCAGCGCCACGGCGGCGGGCGACAGCACGTAGATGCCGGCATTGACGAAAAAGCGCTGCACCGGCTTTTCCTCGACCGACAGCAGCCGGTGGTCCTTCAGCTTGACCACGCCGTAGGGCACCTGCAGGTCGTACTCGCGCACGCACATGGTTCCTTCGGCGCCCTGCGCGTGGTGGAAGTCGAGCAGGCTGGCGAAGTTCACCTTGGTGAGCAGGTCGCCGTTCATCACCACCACCGGGGCGGCGGGCTGTTCCGGCAGCAGTCCCACCGCGCCGGCGGTGCCCATGCGCTCGGGCTCGTCGATGTAGCGGATCTCCACCCCCCAGCGCGAGCCGTCGCCAAAGTGTTCGCGCACCATGTCGGCCATGTAGTTCACCGAGATGTAGAAGCGGTGGAACCCCGACTCGATGAAATTGAGCAGGATGGTCTCGAGGATCGGCCGGCCGCCGACCAGCAGCATCGGCTTGGGCCGCTCGGCGGTGAGCGGCCGCAGGCGCGCGCCGATGCCGCCCGCCATCAGCACCACCAGGTTGTCGCGCCGCGCCGGCAGCACCAGTTCGTCCAGCGTCGCGAGATCGACGATGCGCCCGCCGGCGTCGAGCACCGGGATGCGGTGCAGGCGCCGCGCGCGCATGGTGGCGATGATCGCCTCGCGCTCGTCCCCCGGCCGCACCACCGTCGGCGAGCGGTTCATGATGCCGGCCAGCGGAGCGTCGAGCGATACCCCCTGCAGGATCGCGCGCCGCACGTCGCCGTCCGAAACCGTGCCGAGCAGGGTTTGCTGCGCGTCCGCCACCAGCGCGATCTGCATCGCGCCCGCGTCGATGCACTGGATGGCTTCGCGCACCGACGCCTCCGGCGGCAGCAGCAGGCGCTTCCAGTCGCTCATGCCGCGATGCTCCTTGCCGGGACGCCCGCGACGCGCGCGCCGTCGGCAATACCGCCGGTGACTACCGCGCCCGCCGCGATCGTGCAGCCGGCGCCGATGCCGATGCCCTGGATGACGACCGCGCCGGTGCCGACATGGGTCGCATCGCCGATCGTCACGTTGCCCGACAGGATCGCACCCGGCGCAAGGTGGACGTGCCGGCCTATCGTGCAGTCGTGGTCCACGCGCGCCCCGGTGTTCACGATGCTGTCGTCGCCGATGAGCGTCCCGGGCTGCACCACCGCGCCGGCGAGGATCTGCGCGCCTTCGCCGATGCGCGCGTCGCGGGCCACCACGGCCGACGGGTGCCGCACGGCGAGGAACCGGTAGCCCAGCGCCTTGAAGCGTTCGAATGCCGCCTTGCGCGCCTGCATCGAGCCCGCCGAGCCGATCCCGTTCACGAGCAGGGTGCCCGCCGGCGGATGCCGTTCGAGCACGGCATCGTCGCCCAGCACGGGCACGCCGAGCACGTCGCGCCCGGGCAGTCCGGGCGCGCGGTCCGTGATGCCGGCCAGCGCCACGCCGGCGCATTGCAGGGCATCGACCAGCACCTTGGCATGGCCTCCCGCGCCGATCACGATCACCGATTGGCCGGCGCTCACAGCATTTCATCCTTGCGATAGTCGCGCGCGGCCGGGCGGCCGACCCAGTCCCAGTACTGCATCGGCGACACGCCGCCGCCGGGCCGCTTGGCGGCGATGTCGCCGGCGCCGAACACTTCGCCCTTGGCCATGTCGCGCGCCGCGACCAGGCTGCGGCGCGCGATGACGCGGGTGGCCTGCTCCGAGGGCGCGGGCTGCTTGCGCGGCGAACCGAGCGCGGCGCCCGCCTCGCGGATCGCGGCGACCATGCGGGCGAGCATCTCGGGCTCGAGCGAGGCCTGGTGGTCGGGGCCCGGCAGCGCGCGATCCAGCGTGAAATGCTTCTCGATGATCGCCGCGCCGCGCGCGGCCGCGGCGATCGCCACCGCGATGCCGGCGCTGTGGTCCGACAGGCCGGTGGGCAGGCCAAACGCATCGCGCAGGCTGTCCATGGCGCGCAGGTTGATGTCCTCCACCGGCGCCGGATATTCGGAAGTGCAATGCAGCAGCGAGACCTTGGCGCGCAGCGCGGCGCGCCCCGCGGCGGACGCGAACGCGGCGCGGAAACCGGCCTCGCCCGGCGCCGCGGCGCCGCCGCCGTAGCCGAATGCAAGCACGCCCAGCGCGGCTTCGACGTCCTCGAGCGTGCTCATGCCAGTGGACAGGATCACCGGCAGCCCGGTGCGCGCCGCATGCAGCAGCAAGGGCGCGTTGGTGATCTCGCCCGAGCCGATCTTGAGCCGCGCCACGCCGACGCCGGCGGCGAGGAAATCGATGCTGCCGGCGTCGAAAGGCGAGGACATGAACTCGATGCCGCGCGCCGCCGCGTGCGCGCTGAGCGCGCGCTGCGCCGCCTCGTCCAGCTCCAGTTGCCTGAGCATCTCGAGCTGCGAAATCGCGCCCGGCTGGTTGCGCTTCTGGTACTCCGCGCGCGGCGCGTCCTGGCTGACGAGGCTGCCGGCGCGGAAGCTCTGGAACTTCACCGCGTCGGCGCCGGCATCGGCGGCGATGTCGACCAGCCGCAGCGCCAGCTCGGGCGAGCCGTTGTGGTTGACGCCGGCCTCGGCGATCACGAACACGCGGTCCGCGGATTCAACGGGCATCGTGGAACCTTTTCTTCAGCAGCGCGCGCGGCTCGGCCACGGCCGCCAGCCGCGCCGCGATGCGCGGTGCGCTCTCGCCGTCGCCATAGGGATTGACCACCGCCGAGCAATCGAGGTCGAAGGCGCGGCCGATGGCGGCGGCGATATCGGCGGCGGCGGGAGCGCAGTGGATCACCGAGGCCGCCGCGGGCCGCCCCTTCTGCCGGTCGCCGATGTCCACCGTGGGTATTTTCAGCGACGGCGCTTCGTAGAGCCCGCTGGAGGAATTGCCGATCACGGCATCGGCGTGCGACATCAGGCTGAGATAGCGCTGCTGGCCGAGCGAAACGAAGGCGCAGGCGTGCTCGCGGCCCGCCACGTACCGGTCGATCAGCGCCGCGATCGCCGCGCTGCCGGTGTCCGCGTTCGGCCGCGTGAAGATCACCGTGGTCGCGCGCTTCGCGCAGACCGCATCGAGCGCCTCCAGCAGGGCCGCGAACTGGGCCTCCGGCGGTTCCGCGTCGAGCGTCGCCGGATGGAAGGTGACCAGCAGGTTGCGCTCGCGAAAGCGCATGCCGAGCCCGGCTTCGAGCTCCGCGCGCGGCAGCAGCGCGGTGCGCTTGAGCGTGTCCAGGCCGGGACTGCCGGTATTGAACACATGCGCCGGGTCTTCGCCGAGCTGGCGCACGCGCGCGGCGGCGGCCTCGTTGGTGACGAAATGCAGGTGCGCCATCTTGGTCATCGCATGGCGCATCGCATCGTCGAGCGCGCCTTCGGTGACGTCGCCGCCCGCGATGTGGGCGATCACCCGGTTGCCGAGCATGGCGGCCTGCGCCGCCGCTAGGATCTCGAACCGGTCGCCGAGGATCAGCACGAAATCCGGCGCGAGCCGCGCGAATTCCGCGGCGAAGCCGATCACGCCGCGACCAACCGACGCGGTCACCGCCTCGGCCGAGTTGCCGTCGAGCCCGGTGTCGACGCGCGCGTCGATGCGAAAGCCGTCGTCCTCGATCGCGCGCCAGGTCTCGCCGTAGCGGCGCGACAGGTGCATGCCGGTCACCGCCACCTGCAGCTCGAGCGCCGGGTGATCGCGGATTTCGCGCATCACCCAGTGCAGCAGGCCGTAGTCGGCGCGGCTGCCGGACACCACGCAGACCTTGCGCCTAGCCATGGAAGCGGCGCAGCACCGGGCTGCTGGGCAGGTTGACGATGCGCGCGTCGAGCGCCTCGGCGACCGCGAGGTCCATGCGCGGGCAGGCCGCGAGGTGCGGCAGGCGGTGCATCAGCGTCCACACCGGCCGCGTCAGGATGCCGCGCGCGTTGGTTGCCTCGAGGATGCGGTCGCGCGCCGCCGCGTCGGGTTGCTCGAGCAGCAGCGCGTTCAGCCAGTAGCTGCTGCGCGCCCAGGGCTGCTCCTGGAACAGCGAGACGCCCGGCACGCCGCGCAGCGCCTCGGCGTACTTCAGCACCAGCGCGCGCTTGGCGGCGAGAAAGCCGGGCAGCTGTTCGAGCTGCGCGCAGCCGAGCGCCGCGTTCAGGTTCGGCATCCGGTAGTTGTAGCCGACTTCCTCGTGCAGGAACGACCAGCGGTGCGGCTGCCGCGCCGTGGTGGTGAGGTGCCTGGCGCGGCGGCCGAGCTGCGCATCGTTGGTCAGCACCGCGCCGCCGCCGCCGGTGGTGGCGACCTTGTTGCCGTTGAAACTGAGCGCCGACACCAGCCCGGCATTGCCCGTGTGCCGCCCGCGGCAGGTCGCGCCGAGCGACTCGGCGGCGTCCTCGATCAGCGCGAGTTTCCAGCGGGCGCAGACGTCGGCGAGCGCCTCCAGGTCCACCGGATGGCCGAACACGTGCATCGGCACCACCGCGCGTATCGGCGCCCCGCTGCGCCGGTTGACGCAGCCGCCGCCCTCCAGCCGCGCGGCGTCGCGCAGGTAGGCATCGAGTTTCGCCGCATCGAGGCCGAGCGTGCGTGCTTCCGAATCCGCGAAATGCGGCGTCGCGCCGCAGTAAGCCACCGCGTTGCTGGTGGCGACAAAGGTGAGCGTCGGGATGATCACTTCGTCGCCCGGCTGCACATCCGCCAGCAGCAGGCAGACGTGCAGCGCCGCGGTGCCGTTCATCACCGCCACGGCATGCGCGGCGCCGGTCGTTTCGCGCAGCATCGCCTCGAACCGGTCCACGAAAGGACCGCCGGACGAGACCCAGCCGGTATCGAGGCACTCCTTGAGGTATTCCGCCTCGCGGCCGGCGAACACGGGTTCGTGCAGCGCAAGCTTGCCCGGACCGGGCGGCAGCACCGATTCGATGGCCGCCACGACGCGGCCGACGTCGAGCGCCGCGATGTCAGATATTGTAGACATCGGCCTTGTAGGCGCCGCGGTTCGCGGGATCGCGGAACCACTCGATGGTTTCGGACAGGCCGCGGCGCAGCCCGTCCATGCCGGCGTAATGGGGCTTCCAGCCGAGCAGGCGCGCGGCTTTCGCGTTGTCCGCCCAGAGGCGGTCGACCTCGCTGGCCGCCGGGCGCAGGCGCGCGGGATCGTTCTCGAGCTCCAGCCCGGTGCCGATGATCTCGGCGATGAGCCGCGCGGTGTCGCCGATCGACACTTCGAAGTTGCTGCCGAGGTTCACCACCTCGCCGAGCGCGGCGTCGCTGCCGGCGCAGGCGATGAAGCCGCGCACGGTGTCGCCGATGAAATTGAAATCGCGCGTCGGATGCAGCGCGCCCAGGCGCACCGGGCCGCGCCCGGCCAGCAGCTGGATGATGGTGGCGGGGATCACCGCGCGCGCGGACTGCCGCGGCCCATAGGTGTTGAACGGGCGCAGCACGCTGACCGGGGTGCCGAAGGAACGGTGGAACGACAGCGCCAGCTGGTCGGCGCCGATCTTGGTCGCCGCGTAGGGCGACTGCGCCTGCAGCGGATGCTGCTCGTCGATCGGCACGCGCTGCGCGGTGCCGTAGACCTCGCTGGTGGAGGTGTGCACCACGCGCGCCACGCCCAGGTCGCGCGCCGCCTGCAGCACGTTCAGGGTGCCGCGCACATTGGTGTCGACGTAGGCGTCTGGCGAGTGGTAGGAATAGGGAATCGCAATCAGCGCGGCAAGATGCATCACCGCGTCGCAACCCTCCATCGACTTCTTCACGCCGTGCGGGTCGCGGATGTCGCCGGCGAAGATCTCCATCGCGCCGCGCACCTCGGCCGGCGACCGGTCGAGCCAGCCCAGCGAATTGAACGAGTTGTACATGACGAAGGCGCGCACGCGGTGGCCGGCGCGCACCAGGGCCTCGGCGAGGTGCGAGCCGATGAAGCCGTCGGCGCCGGTGACGAGCGTGCGCCGTTCGCTCATCGCGGCCTCGCGCGCGCCTGGTCCGCGGCGCGCCGCAGGACCTCGAGTTCGGCCTTCAGCTGCTCATATTCCGCCACCTTCTTGCGGAAGAACCGCACCGTGACGCTGGCCTTCTCCTTCATGCCCTTGGGCGTGAGGTAGTACATGTACGCCGACTTGTTCTGGTGGTTGCGGAAATTGCGCGCCTTGATGTGGCCCTTCTCGATCAGCGCCTGGACCAGGAAATTCACCTTGCCGAGCGACAGGCCGAGCTGGCTCGCCAGCGCGCGCTGGCTCAGCTGGGGGTCTTTCTCCAGCAGATGCAGCAGCTTGTAGCGGTGCTCGTCGGTCAGCATGGGGTGCGTTCACAGTGTGAACGCACGTACTCTACCCGCCTTCGGCGCGGGGCGCAAACCGGACCCCGCAGCGGCCGGCGCCCGCTACCCGGCGCCGGACCCGGGGCGCGCCACGACGCGATAGGCGGTGAGCGGCGCGCTGCGGCCCTTGAGCTCCAGCGGCCCGCGCGGCACTGTTTCGAATGTCGCGCCTGCCAGCGCGAAAGTCGCGTCGCTGATCAGGATGCGGAAGCGCTCCTCGTCGCCGCCGAACGACTGCAGCCGCGAGGCGACGTTCACGACGTCGCCGATCAGCGTGTACTCGAGCCGCTGCTCGGAGCCGACACTGCAGGCGAGCACGCGCCCGGTGTGGATGCCGATGCGCATGCCGACGCGCGGCAGGCCGCGCGCCTGCCAGTCGCGGTCGAGCATTTCCAGCGCCTGCGCCATGGCGAGGGCGCAGCGCAGCGCATTGCTCGCGTCGGCCGCGATCGCCGCGTCGCCCTCGCGCGGGATCGGCGCGCCGAAGGCGGCCATCACCGCGTCGCCGGCGAACTGGCGCACGATGCCGCCGTGGCTGAGCACCGCGCGCGACATGGCGTCCATGTACTCGTTCAGCCAGCGCGCGAGCGGCGCCGGGTCGAGCAGCTCCGCCACCGGCGTGTAGCCGCGGATATCGGCGAACAGGATGGTCGCGGTGAGCTCGACCGATTTCAGCTTGCCGCCGTCGATCAGCGTGCGGCGCTGCTGCCACAGGAGGTCGGCGACCTCGGGCGAGACGTGGCGCGCGAAGAGCGTCATCATCGTCGCGCGTTCGGCGCGCTCGGAGGCCAGGCGCAGCGACAGCGCCGCGAGCGCGGCGCAGGTGAGCGCGAGCGCAGGGGCGACGGGCGGCAGCCACCAGCCCTGCAGCATCGCCGCCCCGGCCGCGCCGAAAGCGAGCGCGATGCCCGCGGCAAGCAGCAGCAGCGCGCCGTAGGCCGGCAGGAAATAGGCGGCGGCGCCGAGCGCCGCGAATCCCGCCATCAGCGCGCGCTCGGCGCCCTGCGTGGTCACCCGCACCGGCGCGCTCTCGCCGTGCGCGAAGCGCAGCAGCTGGCTGACGAGGTGCGCGTGCAGCTCGACCCCGGTGATGCGTTCCCCGCCGCCGCTGCTGTAGGGCGTGTGGAAGTAGTCCTTCAGGCTGTGGGCGCTGGAGCCGATGAGCACGATGCGGCCGCGCGCCGCGTCCGCCGCGGCGCGGCTCTCGAGCAGCTCGCCCAGGTTCAGGTGCTCGAACTTGCGCGGCATGCCGCGGTAGTCGAGCAGGATCTGGAAGCCGGCGGCATCGGCGCCGGCATAGCCCCCGTCGTCGGCCTCGAAAGGCATGAGCGACGTGGGACCGACGCGGATCGCCTCCGGCCGCGCGGGATCGTTGGCGAACGCGATGCCGCGACTGGCGAGCCAGGCGGCGGTGACCGACATGGAGAACGCGCTGGCGGTCGCCGTGCCGTCGTCCAGGTGCAGCAGCCCCCGGCGCACCACGCCGCCGTCGTCGTCCACGATGTCGCTGAAGCCGGCGCGCGTCGAGCCGCGCAGCACGCGCGGCGGCTGCACCCGCAGCGTGCCGGGCTCGCCGACCAGCATCGCCCAGATCACGTGCTTGTGCCTTGCCAGCAGCGCGTCGAGTTCCGCGGTGCCGGGCGCCACCGGGACGTCGCGGAATTTGTCCACCCCGATGACGGCCGCCCCGCCGGCGACCAGCCGCTCGATCGCCCTGGCGAGCACCAGGTCGGGCAGCGGATGCCCGAGGCGCTGCAGGTCCGCCTCGGTTTCGTCGACGATCAGGATGCGGGCGTCGACCGGCGCGGCCGGCCGCGAGCGCAGCAGCCAGTCGTAGGCGGCGAGCTCGGCGCGGGAGAACGCGCCCGCCGCGTGCAGCAGGAACGCAAGCGCGCAGATGGCGACGTAGACAAGCCCGAGCCGCATGGCAGGCGCCATTGTCTACGAAAAGCCTGTCGCCTGCGGATGTTCCCGCGGGCTGCCGCAACGCGCGCCGTCAGGCAATCTCGGAGTAGAAGTCCTCGAACTTGCCGTTGGCCTTGCGCGGGATCGCGTCGACGTAGGCGAAGCGCAATTGCAGGCCCTGCGGCAGGCCGCCGAGAAGCCACTCGCGCACCGCCTGTTCCTGGGCGGTGCTGAGCGGGGCCGACACCACCAGGCGCACTTCCAGCAGCTCGCGCGTCTTCTGCACCACCTGGCACTGCAGGATCGACGGCGCACGCTCGTGCAGGCTCCGGTTGCGGATGAACGGCCAGACACGCCCGCCCGTGGGAGTGATGAGGATGTTGCGCATGCGTCCCGCGATCCGCTTGAGTACCGGCAGGCCGCGGCCGCAGGGGCAGTCCGCGCCGGTTTCGGCGTAGTCGCCCATGTCGTAGCGCACCAGCGGCATGGTGGCGTTGTGCAGCGTCGTGACGACCACCCGCCCCACCTCGCCCGGCGCGCAGGCGCGGCCCGCGTCATCCAGCACTTCGACCACCAGCGACTCGGATTGCACGTGGTAGTGCTCGAAGTCGGGGCACTGCAGCGCGAGGTAGCCGACCTCTTCGGAGGAGTAGAAGTCCTTGGCCGGCACGTTCCAGGCGGCGCGCACCAGGTCCCGCACCTGCGGGTCCAGCACTTCGCCGACGGTGCGCACCTGGCGCAGCGACGGCAGCGCGATGCCGCGCGCCATGGAACGGCGCGCGAGCTCGCCCACGTTGGAGGGATAGGTCAGCAGATAGGCCGGATCCTGCACCGCCAGCCAGTCGAGCTGCGCGTCCACTTCCCGCATGACGGGAAAGGCCACCACCGGGCCCGTATGCACGATGCCGGTGGTGGCGTTGCCCCAGCGCGGCGACTCCTGCGGCTCGTCGACGCCGATGCGGATCACGGCCAGCTTCGCCGACAGGTCGCGCCGGTGCCAGTGATGCTCGCGCAGCGTCAGCACGCGCCAGAAGAAGCTGGTCATGCCGTTGGTGAGGAACTTGACCGGCGTGCCGGTGGAACCGGAGGTGCGATGCACGGCCGCCTTGCCGTGCGGCGGCGGGACGCTTTCGCTCTTCAATTCCGCGAAATGCGCCTGCAGGTCGCGGCGGCCGAGCAGCGGCAGCGCGGCGAAGGCCTCCCACGAGAACGGTTTCGCCGGATCGTAGGCGCCGCGCCAGCGCTCGCGGTACCAGGGCACGCTCGCATGGGCGTGGCGCAGCACGCGCTCGAGCTGGCCCGCCTGCAGCTCGCGCAGGCGCGCGGGCGCGAACCATTGCGATTGCTCGAGCTGGAAGAGCAGCGACAGGGCCAGCGCGTTCTGCGGCGCCTGCAGCGCGGGCCACCCCGTGCCGGGCACGGCGCTCTGGAAATTCCAGTCTGAGGCTTGCATGTCGGTACGCAGGTTTCGAGTCTGGTCGGGCGCAGCGATTCTACAGATCGCGGCGCGGATGCCGGCGACGGGGTTGCTATGATGCAGCCCCATGATCCCGATCGGCTGGCGCTTTCCCGCAGAAGGCCGCGACGCGCAGGCGGGCGCCGACGCGGCGGTGATCATGGTCACCGTGCTGCGGTCCAGCCTCGCGACGGCGCTGGAATCGATCTACCGGCAGCAGTTCGACGGCACGATCCAGATCCTCGTCGGCATCGACAAGGCCGCCGGGCCGGTCGAGCCGCTGCTGGAAGTCCTGCGCGCGCGCCCGCGCAACGTTTCCGCGCTGGTGCTGGATCCGGGCTATTCGACCGCCGAGCGCCACGGCGGGCTCTACAGCGCGTCCGACGGCGGCGCGCTGCGCACCGTGTTGAGTTACCTCGCCAACAGCCCGCGCCTCGCCTACCTGGACGACGACAACCAGTGGCTGCCGAACCACCTCGCGGCGCTCTCGGCCGCGATCGACGGCTTCGACTGGGCATGGTCGATGCGCACCTTCGTCGACGAGCGCGACGGCCGTGAACTGTGCGTCGACCAGTGGGACTCGACCGGGCCGGGGCGCGGGCTGCGTAAGGCCTCGCTCGGCGGCTTCGTCGACGTCAACTGCCTGATGGTGGACAAGCTGCGCGCGCCCGAAGTGGCGCCGCTGTGGACGATGCCCCTCACCGGATGGAAAGCCACCGCCGACCGGCGCGTGTTCGTGCAATTGCGCGAACGCCACTCCTGCGCCTGGACCGGAATATCCACGGTGCGCTATGCGATCCGGCCGACGTTCTTCCTCTGGCCGCAGATCCGCGCGCACCTCGCCGCGCAGGGCGCCGCCGCCGGCAGGCCGGCCTGACCGGCGGCCTGAATTCCGTGCAACCATTGCGGCAATGACCGGCAAGGCATCGTAACGTGGCCCGATCCGCTCCCGCTGCAAAGCGCGCCAGGCGGCCGCCCTCCCGGTCCATCTGCTGCGTCGCCACGCGCAACTATGGCGCGCAGCTCGTCGCCACTTACCTCAGCGTCCTCGAGTTCAACGACATCCCGCTGCATGTGCTGATGCCTGACATCGAGCCGGCGGAAAAGGAGTCCACCGCGGAGACCCTGCGCGCCTGCCTGCCGCCCCGCGCGCGAGCCGGCGTCCATGTCGTCTGCCTCGAAGACGTCTTTCCCGGCGAGGTCGAAGCGCTGCGGTTCTATTACGACGCCTTCGAGCTCAGCATGGCATGCAAGGCCGGGCTGCATCACTGGATGAGCGAAAAGAGCGGCGTCGAGCAATGGCTCTATCTCGACACCGACATCCTGTGCTTCGATGCGCTCGACCCGCTGTTCGACTGCCTCGGGAAGGAACACAGCATCCTGCTGACGCCGCATTCCAGCGAGCCGGTGGACGACCTGCCGCAGAACATCCTGTTCCTGAGCTTCGGCTGCTTCAATGCGGGCGTGCTCGGCGTCCGCCGGTCGCCGGAATCGGCGAAATTCACGCGCTGGTACCGCCACGTGCTCACCAGGCTGTCGCTGTTCGACACCAACCTGCGCCCGCCGCTGCGCTTCGTCCACAGCACCGCGCTCAACGTCGATCAGCGCTGGCTGGACCTGGTGCCAGGCTATTTCAGCGGCGTCGCGGTGGCGCGCCGGCGCGGCTTCAATCTCGGCCACTGGAACATCGGCGCCGACCGGCTGCGCCGCGACGCCAAAGGGCTCCATGCCGGCGAAGAGAAGGTCGTGCTCCTGCATCTGAGCGGCTGGAAGGCGAGCGATCCGTCCCGGTTCAGCGGCCACACGAAGCACGACTTTTCCGCCGACGAAGCGTGGATCCGGATCCATACCGAATACAGCCGCCAGCTCGATTCGGTGAGGGACCGGTTCCCCGCCACCTATCGCTACGCCAGCTACGCGGACGGCAGCCCGATTCCGCTGTCGCATCGCCGGACCTACCTGCGGCACCTGGCGATGGGCAACCGGCCGCTGACGGCGGTGTTCGCGAAGAAGGACATGTTCGTGCGGGCGGCGGTCGCGGAGCAGGCGCGGGCGATTCAGCAGGCAGGCCGGCGCAAATGAGCGCCACCGGCCGCGAGGACCTTCCCGCCGGCGACTATGTGTCGCCGAACCTGTCGGTCGTCCGGCTGGATCACGCCTTTCCCAATATGGTCGCCGGGAACGCCCGCAGGAACGGGTGGCCCTACCTGCGCCGCGAAGTGCCGCATAACTGGTACGTGGACCGCCGCAGTCCGGATTGCGGCTTCCTCAGCCGCGACGAAGCGCATATCGTCTATCACACGGCGCTGCAGTTCCAGGGCAAGCGCGCGCTCGAGATCGGCTGCTGGCTGGGCTGGTCCGCCGCCCACCTGGCGCTGGCGCGGGTGCAGCTCGACGTAATCGATCCGCTGCTGGGGAAGCCCGAGTTCCGCAATTCCGTCACCGCCTCCCTCGGGGCGGCCGGCGTGCTGGAAAACGTGCAGCTCCACGCCGGCAGCAGCCCCGGGAAACTCCAGGAACTGCTCGCGCAGGAGAACCGCGAGTGGTCGCTGATCTTCATCGACGGCGACCACGAAGGCACTGCTCCGCTGCAGGACGCCATTGCCTGCGCGCCCCACGCCGCGGCGGATGCCGTGATCCTGTTCCACGATCTTGCGAGCCCCTACGTCGCGGAGGGGCTGAACTACCTCCGTACCCAGGGGTGGCAGACCATGATCTATGAAACCATGCAGATCATGGGCGTCGCGTGGCGCGGCAACGTCAAGCCGCTCGAACACCATCCCGATCCCGCCATTGCCGGCCAGCTGCCCGCCCACCTCGCGTCCTACCCGATCAGCGGGCGCGCCTCGCCTGCGGCCTCCGGGCCGGTCTCCTCGGCTCCACGGACGCGGCTATACGACCGTCTGGAGATTCCCGACGCGCTGCGCAGCACCTCCATCCGGCCGGAGCAGGCCGAATACATGGAGCGCTTCATCAGGGAGCGAGGCTGCAAGCGGACCATGGAGGTCGGCCTGGCATTCGGCTGTTCCGCCGCCTACTTCATGGCGGCCACCGGCGCGCCGCACCTCGCCATCGACCCGTACCAGGACCGCTATGGCGACATTGGATTGAAGAACATCGCGCAGCTCGGCTGGGCCGGCCGGTTCGAACTGCGCCGCCAGCTTTCGCGCACCGCCCTGCCGCAGCTCGAGCTGGAAGGGCGCAAGTTCGACTTCATTTTCGTCGACGGCGGGCACAAGTTCGATGAAGTCCTGCTCGACTGGGCGCTGTCGGACCCATTGCTCGACCCCGGCGGCTTCATCATGCTCAACGACCTGTGGATGCCGAGCGTCAAGCACACGGTCGCGTTCATCGCCGCGAACTGCAGCCATTACCGCAGGCTGCAGGTCGGGCACCCCAACGTCGCGTTGTTCCAGAAGACGGCGCAGGACAGCCGCGCCTGGGACCACTTCATCGAATTCTGCCCTCAGGCCCCTGCAGCCAAAGCTGGCGTTCCTCGCAAGGCCGCTCCCGCCGCCGCACCCGCCGCTCCCGCGCCGCGTGCAGCGCCCGGGCCGGACGACCAGCGCGCCGAGGCCCTGTTCACCTCCTTCTACAAGGGCAATCTCTGGGGCGGCAAGGAATCGGCGTCGGGCACCGGCTCGTCGCTGGAGCGGACCGAGCCCTTCCGCGGCGAGCTGCGGGACCTGTTCGCGAGCCTGAAGATCGCCACGCTGCTCGACATCCCCTGCGGCGACTTCAACTGGATGGCGAGCGTGGACCTGGGCGAAATAAGCTATGTCGGCGGCGACATCGTGGCGGACATGGTCCAGCGCAACAACGCGCTCTACGGCAACAGCCAGCGCGCCTTCCGGCACATGAACCTCGCGGCAGACCCGCTGCCTCGCGTCGACCTCGTGTTCTGCCGCGATTGCCTGGTGCACTTTTCGTTCGCGGACGTGTTCCGGGCGCTGCGCAACATCCGCGCGAGCGGCTCGACCTATCTCCTGACGACCAGCTTTACCTCGCGCGCGGCCAATACCGACATCCGGACCGGCGGCTGGCGGCCGCTGAATCTCGAGCGCGCGCCGTTCGCCCTGCCAAAACCCCTGCGCGTCATCGACGAGCGCTGCATGGAAGACAACGGCGTCTATCGCGACAAAGTGCTGGCCCTGTGGCGGGTCGCGGATATCGCCGTGCCGTCAGCGGCCGGCTGAAGCTGACGCGCCGGCAGGCAGCAGGCTGGCGTATCGCTGTTCCCAGAACGCCGCCATCTCCGCGATCGCAGGCGGCGCCTGCACGCCGCCGCGCAGGCGCTCAAGGAGCTGCGGCTCATCCAGCAGCCGCCGCAGCGCCGCCGCCAGCGCCGCGCCGTTGCCCGGCTCGAACAGCAGTCCGTTCTCGCCGTCGCGCACGGCTTCCGGAATGCCGCCGGTATTCGCGGCGACCACCGGAATACCGGCCGAGAAGGCCTCGCGCACCACCAGCGAAAAACTCTCGACCATCGACGGCACCACGACGATATCGAGCCCGGCATAGATCGCGGCGCGATCCCCGGAGCGGTAAGGTCCATGCAGCGTGGCGCCCGCCTTGGATTGCAGCGCGGCACGCCAGGGCGCGTGGACGGTGCCGTGCACGTGCAGTTCGATCCGGTCCTGCAGCTTGCCGAATGCCTGCAGCAGCACGCCGGCGCCCTTGAGGTCGATGCCCTGGAACAGCGTGAAATTGCCCAGCGCGCCCGCCCGCAGGCGCTGCCCGGGGTCGCGCGCGGCGCGCCCGGTGGCGAGCGTATCGACGCCGTTCGGGATCAGCACGATCTTCGGTTTTTTCGGCAGCCAGGCGGCCTGCCGCGCCAGCGTGCGCAGGTATTCCGAGGGCGCCGTGACCCGGTCCGCCGCGACCAGCGCGCGCCGGAGGTAGGCGTTGCGCCGCTCGATGAAGATCACCGCCTTTTTGACGCGCTCACCATCCTTGCTGCCCTTCGTGAAGCACTCGGCGCACTTCGCCGTGCTGTCAGGGCCCGAACAGGGCTTGCCGAGGTAATGAATCGCATGACCCTGCGCACAGAACAGCCAGGAATCATGCGCCGTAATGACCACCGGCTTCGCCAGCCGCTTGGCCGCATGCACCATGGATGCGGAAAGATGGCCGCACAGGTGGTGGAAATGGACCATCTGCAGCTGCTCGTCCTGCAGCCACTGCGCGAACATCTCGTCCAGCCGGGCGTCGCCGAACAGCGGGTAGCCGCGCTTGCGGTCGCAATTCATCCTGCGCACCTCGACGCCTTCGACGCGCGAGGACCGCATCTCGTAATCCGGGCGCGCGGGATCGTAGTGGGTGTGGAACACCATCGCGCGGTGGCCGCGCGCGACCAGCGCCTGCGCCAGCCAGAGCACGGAATTCTCCACCCCGCCCCAGGTGTAGGGCGGGAAGGTGTGGATCACGAGGGCAATGCGCAGTTGCGGCAATGCCGCCGGCGCCGGGGCCACCGGCTGCTTCGGGACCCCGGGACGCTGTATGCCGCTGTAGCGGCTCTTCAGGGCCAGTGAAGGCAGGCCCCGCTTTTTCCATGCGGCCAGCGCCCGCCGGACCGCATCGCCGTCTTTCGTGTCCGGCGGCACCGGTTCCTTCAGGTCCCGGTAGAAACCGGCGTGCGTGGCGAGATAGCAGACCGTCGGCCGCTTCTCGTGCGCGCGCGGCAGGCCGCTCTCCTTGATCGCGTGCCAGAAGATCCGGTCGCCAATCACGTGCTCTTCGCGCGCGATAAGCAAGAACCGGGGAATTAGGTGAAACGCCGGCGACGTGAGGAACATCGTGTTCGTGTCCGCGTGCTGCTCGCCGTCCGAGGTGCGGCAGGTCGCCATGTACGTGCCATCGAGCCGGTACAGGTCGCGCGTGGCGGTGCATACCGCCGCGCCGCTGCGCCGCTGCAGGGCCACCATGGTCGCGACGTGGTCCGGGAGAAACCAGTTGTCGCCGTCGAGGAAGGTGATGGCGTCGAAGCCCTGCGAAATGGCGCTCATCGAGCCGACCACGCGCGGGGTGTCGCCGCAGTCGTCGTGCGCTTTCGGCAACCGGATATGCTGGACCGAAAATCGATCGACGCAGTCCTGGGGCCTGCCGTCCGCAATCACGATCTGCGTGCAGGGATGGGTCTGCGCCAGGACGCTCTCATGGCAGCGCCGCAGCATCTGCTCCGTCTCGCCCCAGTAGGGCGTGATCACCGCGACCTTCATCGGCGCCAATTTACCATCGCGGCGGTAGTATCCTTCGACGCACCCTCGGGAGATCGCCTTGCCGTCGAGCCTGCACTACCACATCGCCGATGTCGCCGCGCTGATCCAGCGTTTCCGGCCGCGCTCCGTGCTCGACGTCGGCTGCGGCTTCGGCCGCTGGGGCTTCCTCGCGCGGGAATTCTGCGACATCATCCACGAGCGCTACGACAGGCGCACCTGGACCACCCGCATCGACGCGGTCGAGGTTTTCCCGAGCTACATCTGCGACCACCACCGCTACATCTACAACAACATCATCATCGCCAGGATCGAGGACTGCCTGCCGCGGCTGCCGAAGTACGACGTGATCATCGCCGGCGACATGCTGGAGCACATCGAGAAATCTTCCAGCCTGAGGACATTGCAGGACCTGCGCGCGAAGGCGAACCGCGCGCTGATCTGCAGCATTCCGCTGGGATCCGGCTGGCCGCAAGGCGAAGTGCTGGGCAGTCCGCATGAAGCGCACCGCTCCGAATGGACGGCCGACGAGCTGCGCGCGCTCGGCGCGGGCTTCGTGAAGAACTACAAGGTCGGCCCCAACGAGTACGCGGTGGCGGTCTGGAGCGAGGCGCCGGTCAAGCGCGGCTGAGTGTAGTCCTGCGTCAGCTCGCCCAGGCGATGAGGCGCGCTACCAGGGCGGAGCCGGATTGCTCTGCGCGCCAGCGCGGCGCCAGCGATTCGGCGCGCTCGCGAAGGTCCTCGAGCTGGGCAAGCGCGCGGCACGCCGTGTCGGCCATGCCGTCGATGGCATCGTCCGGATAGCTCAAACCGGCGGCGGCGCCTTCGGCCACCTGGTCGGCCATCCAGGTTCCCGACGGGACCACGCAGGGCCGCGCGCTGGCGACCGACAGCGCGAAGATCCCCGACAGGGTGTTGCCATACTGCAGGCGCGCGTACGGCAAGGCGACCAGCGAAGCGCGTTCGAGCATCACGCGCATCTGGTCGTCCGGGACCCAGCCGAGGTAAACCTGCGCCAGGCCCTCCTGCTGCAGGGCGTGGTAGGCGCTCAGGTCCGTGATGTTGCGGGCGACGCCCAGGTGAACGAGAAACCCGGCGGTGGCCCCTTTCGCCCGGATCGCGCGGATCAGCGGCGGCACGACGTGGTAGCCCTTCTCCGGCCGCATGTCGCCCAGGAAGGCGACCACCGGTGCGCCATCGGCGCGCCGGCCCGCGGGACCTGCCGCCGCGCCGTACCAGATCGGCACGGGCAGGTGCTCCACCGGCATGCCGAGCGGCGCTTCGATCATGCGGGCAAGGCGCGCGGTGGTGGCGCCCACCAGCCAGCGGCCGCCCTGCGCGACGGGCGCGATCGCGCGCGACGCCTGCCGGTGCATCGCGGCAGCGAGCGACCCGGGCAGCAGGTCGAGCGTCGGAGAATGGGCCCGGTGAAACAGGATCGCGGCGCGCGGGCGGCGGTTGCTCGACATCATCCACATGCCGAGGCCGACCGCTTCGCGCAGGCCCGTGGTCGGCACGATTACCAGGTCGTCACCGCCCGGGGCGCCGGCGCCAAGGGAGGCGATGTCTTCGGCGAACATGCGCGAGCCGGCGCCAAGGTCGAGCACCATGCCGTCGTACGGATCGGCCGAGGTAACCTGGTAGTGCGACTGCCTGAAGAGCGGCGTCACCGGCAGCGCGGCAAGCAGACCGGGATCGGCCTTCCGATTGCCGAACAGCGCCACCTCGAAGCCGGCGGCCTTCAGGTCGCGCCACAGGCCCTCGGCCATGTGATCGTGGTGCCCGTAGCGCCCTGTCAGGCCCGGATCAAACACAAAAATTCGCATGAGGAGTATCGCCTCGGGACTTTGCCTGCAAGCGTTCAGGCCGGAGGCCGATCGACTATTCTATGATTTTTCCCCCTTGCCCCGGGCGCGCGTCCCTGTCCATGAAACTGCTTGCGGTCTGCGTCAGATACGGCGAGGAGGCCTACCCCGAAGCCGTGCAGCACCTGTGGCAGATGCTCGACCGCTCGTTTCCGCGCGCCGGCAAGTTCACCGTCGTCATCGACAACCGGCGCCGCGCCGCCGAATCGGCGAAGCTGGATGAGCGGACCGTGCTCGCCGGCGGGGACAATTCGGTGTTCGAGTTCAGCGGCTGGCAGCATGGCCTGCAGGCGCTGGGCGAGAAGCTCGATACCTTCGACGCCGTGATCCTCTGCACGGACGCGTTCCGCAATTACTACACCGCGCACCTGGACGTTTTCGACGACCGCATGCTCGACCTGGCCGTGCGCAGCCCGGCGGCGGTCGGGCGGATCGATTTCTGGCCGCAGCCCTGCACCCTCTTCGGCCACCGCGCGCAATACTGGCTGCGCTCCGGGTTCATGCTGCTGGGCATGAACGCGCTCAGGCAGCTGCCGAGCACGGTCGGCATCGCCGACGCCAGCCTGCTCATGTCGCGCGATCCGGCGGCCCCGTTCTGGCGCGACGCGCCGCTGTCGGAGAACTACCGGGAATACGTGCTCGACTGGCTTACGGGCAAGGGCTCCAGGATCGGCGCCAAGTATCATTCGACGTTCAGCCTCAGCGAAGCGACCATGGAGCATTTCCGGCGCAAAGTGCTTTGCATCGTCAACGAGCACCTGCTGACGGTCCGGCTGCGCGCCGCGGGCGTGGCCTGCCTGGACGTCGAGTGGCTCGCCGGCCAGATGCGGCCTGGCGCGACGATCCGCCTGCGCACCACGCCGGAAGCGCAGCTGCGCATGGTGGGGCGCCTGGGTACGCCAAAGCTGGCCACGGAGGCGGGCAAATGAGCATGACCTGTGCCTGCTGCGGTTCGGCCCGGTTCCGGCAGCAGAAGGTCCTGTGGAAGGAGCTGACCGACGCGTGGCGCCTGGCGGCGCACGAGATCGCCTACATCGACCAGCAACAGGGGCTGCATTGCGCGGACTGCGGCGTGAACCTGCGCGCCATGGCACTGGCGCGTGCAGTCATGACTTTCTACGGCCATCCGGGCCCCTTGCGGGATTTCGTCCTGGGCGACGCCGCGCGCCTGTCGCTGCTGGAGATCAACGAGGCCGGCAAGCTGACCCAGTTTTTCGGAAAAATGCCGCAGCACGTGCTGGCGCGCTATCCCGAAGCCGACATGACGCAACTGGCTTTCGAAGACCAGCGCTTCGATTGCGTGGTCCATTCCGACACGCTCGAGCATGTGCCCAACCCGGTGCGCGGCCTGTCGGAATGCCGGCGGGTGCTGAAGCCCGGCGGCCTGTGCGCGTTCACGGTTCCCATGGTGGTGGACCGCCTGACCCTGTCGCGCGAGGGCCTGCCACCCAGCTACCACGGCTCGCCCGCCAATCCGGCGGACAACCTGGTGCGCACCGAGTACGGCGCCGATGCCTGGAAGCAGGTCGTGCTCGCGGGCTTCCGCGAATGCCGCATCTTCGCGCTGCAGTACCCGGCGGCGCTGGTGCTGATGGGAATCCGCTAGGCGCACCGGAGCCGATGCGCCCATGCTCGCGGTCGCCATCGCCTGCTACAAGCGCTACGCCACGCTGGACCGGGCGATCGAATCGGTGCTGCGCCACGGCGACGGCGTGGTCAGCCGGATCATCCTCGGCCTCAACGGCGCCGATGAGAATGCGCGCGCCAAGGCCCGGCGCCTGCTGCGCGTCGGAGAATCCAGGATCGCGCTGAATTTCCTCTTCTCCGCGCCGACGATTCCGGTCGGCGGCAACTATTCCTTCGCGCCATTCGTCGCCAGCGAGCCCTTTTTCGCGATGCTGGGCGCGGACGACTACTGGTCGTCCGGCCATGCCGGGCCGATCGTCGAGCGGCTGCGGCGCGACCCGGGTCTCGCGGGCGTGGCGCCCAGGATCGTATACGGGCAGGGAGCCGGGCAGAAGCGCTCGCCCGCCAACGCGCTGCCGTTCGATCAGGCGAAGCCCGGCGAGCGCCTGGCGGCTTTTTTCGCGCAACCTTCCGACAATCCAAGTTTCTACGGCGTGTTCCGCACCGCAGCCCTGCGGCAGTGCGTGCATTCGAACACCAGCGCCATCACCGGCGCCGAGGTCCACGCCCTGGACTGGCTGATCGTGGCCCGGCTGCTGCAGCTCGGCCCGATCGAACACTCCGATGCCCTCACCTTGGCCCGGGAGGAAACGCCCTGGCAGAACTATTCGCTCGGCGTGCTCAAGGACGACCGGCTGCCCGCGATACTGCGCTCGTTTCCGGTCCTCGAAATGTCCGTGCAGTTCATACTGGAAACCAGGGGGCCGGCGAGATCCGTCGTCATGCGGCGGCTGTTCGAGCTCAATCTCAGGAAATACGCCGAGGTTCTCCAGCTCGCGGGGCTCACGCCGCAGGCCGTGGAAGCGCGCCTGCCGGCGGCGCAGAAAATCCTGTTGCGGGTCTTCCAGGCGGCCATTGCGCGGCGCCCGTTCGGCCAGCGGCGCGTGTGGACGCAGCCCGCGGAAATCGCGGCAATCCTGCGGCTAGCGTGAAGTGTCGGCGGGGACCGGCAGCCTGCCGCCGGCCAGTTCCTCGACCAGCTTGACCTGCCCCGGGAGGCAGATGCGCTTCAGGTCGTAGCGCTCCTGCGCGGTGCGGCGCGCCGCTTCGCGCAGCGGCTGCATCGCCTTCTGGGAGCGCAGCGCCTCGTCGATCTTCGCCGCGATGCCTTCGGTGGAAAAGAAATCCACCAGCAGGCCGTTCTCGCCGTCGCGGATCGCCTCCTCCACCGGCGGCGTGCGCGAGGCCACCACCAGGCAGCCCGCCGAAAGCGACTCGATCAGCGACCAGGACAGCACGAAGGGGTAGGTCAGGTAGACGTGCACCGAGGAGATCCGGAGCATGTTGAGGTAGTCGCCGTAGGCAAGGCGGCCGCAGAAATTCACGCGCGAGAGGTCGATCCTGCCCTGCATCTCGGCGAGCAGGCGCTGCCGGTAGGTCTGTCCCGCGGGCGGGCGCGGCGAGTAGCTCACTTCGTCGCCGCCGACGATCAGGATGCGCGCCTTGGGCCGGCGCTTCTGGATCTCGGGAATCGCGCGCATGAAGATGTGGAAGCCGCGGTAGGGCTCGAGGTTGCGCGCGAGGAAGGTGATCACCTCGTCTTCGCGGCCGAGCGTGATGCCGGTGCCGGGCACGGTGAAGCGCGCCTTCGCGTCGGGCGCCACCAGGTCGGTATCCACGCCCTCGTGGACCACGCTGATGCGCTCGGCCCAGCCCACGGGGAACTGGCGCCTCTGCCACTGCGTCGGCGCGATGCCCCAGTCGGAGGCGTCCATCGACATGAGCAGCGGCGCGTTCATCACGCGCAGGCGCAGGATGCTCTCCAGCGTGGGCGGGTACTCCGGGTCGAAGCCGACGTCGCCGCCGCGCGAGCGGTAGAAGAACTCGCAATACAGCAGCACCTTCGCCTCGGGAAAGATGTCCTTCAGGAAGAGGGCCTCGCCCCAGCCGAGGTGGGTGAAGATGACGTCGGGGCGGAAGCCCGAGCGGCGCAGCTGCACCGCGCCGCGCGCCACCGTGCGGCCGCGGTGGATGGCGCGCAGCGCGCTCTGCGTGAAGGGCGTGAGCTTGGTGGCGTCGATCTTCGGCAGGTTGTAGCCCAGCAGCTTGACGTTCGGCATCGCGACGTGCTGGCGCACGATGTTGTCCTTCTCGCCCAGGCCGACCACTTCGTTGCCTTCGCGCGCGGCGAACCACGGCGCGAGATGGCGGTACTGGCCGGGAAAGTTCTGGTGGACGAAGAGCAGTCGCATGGGAAAAATCGGCGGTAGTTGAGTAAGATATTATCCATGTTCCTGCCGATACCGAAGGTGCTGAAGGAGAGCGAAGTGCGCGCGATCCGCGCGCGGCTCGCCGACTCCGCGTTCACCGACGGCGCCGCGACCGCGGGCCGGCAGGCGCGGCGCGTGAAGAACAACCAGCAGTTGCCGCGCGACGCGGCGGGCCTGCAGGAAATCGGGAATATCGTGAACGATGCGCTGCAGCGCAACGCCGCCTTCATCGCCGCGACGCTGCCGCGCCGCCTGAGCGATCCCCTGTTCAACCGCTACGCGCCGGGCATGAACTACGGCTCGCACGTGGACAACGCGATCCTGTTCCAGGCGCGCACGCTGCGCACCGACGTGTCGGTGACGGTGTTCCTCTCCGAGCCCGCCGAGTACGAGGGCGGCGAGCTGATCGTCGAGGAAGTGGCCTCGCGCCAGAAGATCAAGCTCGCGGCGGGCACCGCGTTCATCTATCCCTCAACCAGCCTGCACCGCGTCGAGCCGGTGACCAAGGGCGCGCGCCTCGCCGCCGTGGTCTGGGTCCAGAGCCTGGTGCGCGACAGCGCCCAGCGCACCCTGCTGTTCGATCTGGACCGCGCCGCGCAGGCGGTCGTCAAGCGCGACCCGGATTCGCCCGAGGCGGCGCTGCTCGGCAAGACCTACCACAACCTCCTGCGCATGTGGGCCGACGCCTGAGCGGCTGAACGGTTTCCCCGCCCCGAATTGCCCACTCGGGGAAAGCTTCGCAGAACCAGCTTCCAGAAACAAAACGGCCGCCCGAGGGCGGCCGTTCCTTTTGCCTTGCCTTCCGGACCTAGGCCACGATCTGGAAGTCGTTGAACGACACGTCGTCCGGCGAGCCGTTCAGGTGCGCGAACTTCACCTGCGCGCCCGCTCCGCTGCCGTCGGCGTCGTAGTAGAGATCGCCGGTCATCATGTCGTAGATGATGCGATCCGTTGCATCCGCCGCGACCGTGCCGGTGCCGCCGATGACGAAGTCCGCGGCCGAGAGCGTGCCTACCGCTCCGAGCGCCGTGAAGATCGACTTGTCGAGCACGATCGTGTCGTCGGCATGCGAGAAGTCGCTGATCACGTCCACGTTGTCCGCACCCAGCGCATCGTCGAACACGAAGCTGTCGTTGCCGTTGCCGCCGACGAGAGAGTCCGAGCCCGTGCCGCCATCGAAGATGTCGTTGCCGTCGCCACCCTGCAGCGTGTCGTCGCCACCGGCGCCGTCCATGACGTTGTCGTCGTTGCCCGCGCCGCCGTAGAAGCTGTCGCCGTAGTAGCTGCCGCGGATGTTCTCGATGCCGGAGAACGAATCGGTGCTGCCGTAGCCGTCGCTCGCGCTGCCGCCGGCACCCAGGGTCGCGTTCACCGGGCCGTTGGAGTCGATGTAATCCACCCAGTCGCTGCCGGCGCCGCCGATCAGCGAATCGTCGCCGGAGCCGCCGATCAGCGTGTCGGCGCCGCCGCCGCCGTCCAGCGTGTCGTTGCCGCCACGGCCGTCGAGGACGTTGTCGATCGTGTCGTTGCCGAGACCGCCGACGATGCTGTCGGCGTAGTTGCTGCCGATCACGTTCTCGACCGCGCCGGTCACGAACGTGTCCGTGTCGCCGTTGCCGTCCGTCGCCGTGCCGACACCGAAGTTCAGGTTAACGATGACCCCGTCGAGATCGCCCGCGTAGGACACGGTGTCGATGCCCGATGCGCCGCCATTGAAGGTGTCGTTCCCCCAGAAGCCGATCATCAAGTCGTCGCCAGCACCGCCGACGATCAGGTCCGCGCCTTCGCCGCCGTCCAGGGTGTCGTTGCCGGTCCCGCCCTGCAGCGTGTCATCGCCATCTTCGCCGTAGAGCTCGCCGTTGCCGGTGCTGGTGAAGGTGGTGAGGTCGTCGTTGCCGTCGCCGCCGTAGAGCGTGTCGTTGCCCGCGCCAGCGCCGCCGATCAGCGTGTCGTTGCCGTCGCCGCCCTCGAGGTAGTCGCTACCCGCGCCGCCGTCGAGTGTGTCGGCTTCAATGCCGCTGCCACCGTACAGGGAGTCGTCGCCGTTGCCGCCGAGGATGGAATCATTCTCCGTGCCGCCATCCAGCCAGTCGTTGCCGTCGCCGCCGTCGAGATTGTCCGCGCCGGCATAGCCGTAGAGCGTGTCTTCGCCCGCGCCGCTGCCGCCGAGCAGACTGTCATTGCCGGCGCCGCCATCGAGGCTGTCGTTACCCGCCCCGCCGTCCAGCGTGTCAGCGTCGTTCTGGCCGTACAGGCTGTCGTTGCCCGAACCGCCGAACAGCTTGTCGTTGCCATCGCCGCCGTACAGCGCGGTATCGCTCGCCGCGTTGCCGGTGAGGTTGTCGTTGCCCGAGCCTCCGATCAGTTCCTCGATGCTGATGATGGTTTCGGTGCCCTGGCCGGTCGCCACGCCGGTGGCGAGGTTCGCGGTCACGTCCGTCACGCTGCTGGCGAAGCTCCAGGTGTCCCAGCCCGCGCCGCCGTCGAGCGTGTCATTGCCCGCGCCGCCGTTCAGCGTGTCGCTGCCCTGGCCGCCGCTCAGCACGTTGCTCAGCTCGTTGCCGATGATGGTGTCGTTGTAGTCCGAGCCGATCACGTTCTCGACAGTGCTGGCGACGAAGGTGTCGGTGCCGCCCATGCCATCGCTCGCCGTGAGGCCGCCGAGATCGACGTTGACGCTGTTCCAGGAAAGCGCGTAGGTCACGGTGTCGGTATCTGCGCCGCCGTCGAAAGTGTCGTTACCCCAGCTGCCGGAAAGCAGATCGTCGTTAGCTCCGCCGACAAGCGAATCCGCGCCTTCGCCGCCGTCCAGGGTGTCGTTGCCGGTACCGCCGCTGAGGGTGTCATTGCCACCCACATAGAAATCGGTATCGCCGTGGAGATCGTCGTTGCCGCCGCCGCCCAGCAGGCTGTCGGCGCCGAGGCCGCCGCCAAGCACGTTGTCGCCCGCGCTGCCGGTGAGCGTGTCGTTGAAGTCGCCGCCCAGCAGATTCTCGACGTTCGACAGCACGTCGTTGCCGCCGCCGCCGTCGTTGTTGGCGCCGCCCACCAGGTCGATCGTCACCGCGCCCGTGGCGCCCGAGTAATCGGCCCAGTCGGCGCTATCGGCACCGCCGTCCATGATGTCAGCGTTGCCTTCGCCGCCCACCAGCGTGTCGTTACCCGCGCCGCCGTTGAGCGCGTCAACACCCGCGCCGCCGTTAAGGTAGTCGTTGCCCGCGTCGCCGCCCAGGGTGTCGTTGCCCGCGTCGCCGTACAGGCTGTCGCCGTCGTTGCCGCCGGCCAGCACGTCGTTGTCGTTGCCGCCGTTGAGGTTGTCCGCGCCCGCGCCGCCGGTCAGGCTGTCGTTGCCGTCGCCGCCGAACAGCGTGTTGGTTTCCGCGTTGCCGGTGAGGGTGTCGTTGCCCGAGCCGCCGATCACGCCGTCGATGTTGAGGAACGTGTCGGTGCCCGCGCCGGTATTCTGGCCGGTGAGGGTGGCGAGGTTCACGGTGATGTTCGCCGTGGCGCCCGCGAAGCTCGCGTAGTCGAAGCCGCCTTCGCCGCCATCGAGCGTGTCGTTGCCCAGGCCGCCGTTCAGCGTGTCGCCGCCCAGCCCGCCGAAGAGCAGGTTGGCATTGGCGTCGCCGGTGAGCGAGTCGGCGCTGTTGCTGCCGCGCAGGTTCTCGATGCTGACCAGCACGTCGTTGCCGCCGGCGCCGTCGTTGTTGACGCCCGTCGCCAGGTTGATCGTCACCCCGCTGCCGGCATCCGCATAACTGGCCGTGTCGATGTCGGCACCGCCGTTCAGCGTGTCCGCGCCGCCGTTCACGGAATCGTTGCCCGAACCGCCGTACAGCGTGTCGTTGCCGGCGCCGCCGTCGAGCGAATCCGCGCCTTCCCCGTTGGCTTCGTAGAGGGTGTCGTTGCCCGCGCCGCCCTTCAGGATGTCGTTGCCCGATCCGCCGGTAAGGTAGTCATTGCCGTTGTCGCCGGACAGGTTGTCGACCCCGCTGTCGCCAGCGAGGTTGTCATCGCCCTCGCCGCCGGACAGAACGTCGTTTTCGCTGCCGCCGCTGAGGGTGTCGTTGCCCGCGTCGCCAGAAAGGTTGTCTACGCCTTCCTGGCCTTGCAGATTGTCGTTGCCGTCATCGCCCGTGATTACGTCGTTGCCGGTACCGCCCTCAAGGGTGTCGTTGCCGCCGTCGCCGTGGATCTCGTCGTCTTCCGACTCGCCATAGATATGGTCCGCGCCTTCGCCGCCGGACAGGACGTCGCTTTCACTGCCGCCGTAGATCGTGTCCATGCCCGAGCCGCCGTCCACCGTGTCGGCGCCCGATCCGCCGTAGATGGTGTCGTTGCCGCCGTCGCCCGTGATGTCATCGTTGCCGCCGGAGCCGCCCAGGTTGTCGTCCCCGCCGCCGCCGGAAACGATGTCGTTGCCTTCGGCGCCCTCGAGGGTATCGTTACCGTCGAGGCCTTCCAGCGAGTCGTTGCCGTTGCCGCCTTGGAGGTTGTCGCCCTCGCTCCAGCCGGTCAGCGTATCGTTGCCGTCGCCGCCGTCGATATAGTTGCCGCCTTCGAAGCGCGTCACGTTGTCGTTGCCGCCGCCGAGGTAGGCGCCGCCCCAGCCGCGCAGGAACGCCGTCAGGTTGCCGAGGTAATCCTGCGAATTGAAGCCCTCGCCCGAGTTCCAGTTCAGCAGGGAGAGCGCATCGCCCGCCTGGCCGCCGTCGATGTCGACGTTCTCCGCAGACACGTCCGTGCCGTCGAGCGAGGCGGTCGCGCCCGCCACCGCCCTGAGGTTGAGGTCGTCGAGGTTTTCGAGGTGCCAGGCGCCGGTGCCGGCGGCAGTGACGCCGTTCAGCACGTCCGCGTACACGTTCAGGTTGGCACCCCAGGCGATCAGGCTGTCCAGCTGGTTGAGCGTGTTGCCCATGTAGGCGTTGACCGTGCCGCCCTCGTTGCTCACCACCGTCAGGTGCAGGTTGGACGGACCGTCGACCGTCGTGAGGGTCTGGCAGTCGCCGTCCGGGTTCATTTCCAGCGCCAGGGAAGTGCCCGCCGCGAAGACGCCGACGTTGACGTACTTGTAGTTGACGTCGGACAGGATCAGGTCCGCGCCGCCGGACAGGTTGAGCGTGCCGCAGGTGTCCTCGCAGGTGATCGTCGCCATCGCGGCCGAGCCGCCGACGCTGAGGTTGACCGTGTCGAAGCCGTTCAGGCGCAGCTCGTCGATCGCCACGTTGTCGAGGCCGAGGGTGAGCGTGCCGCCGCAATCGTCCACCAGCGACAGTTTCGCGGAGGCGTAGTCGACCACATTCACCATCTGGCCGTCCTGGATTTCCTCGACGGTGAACTTGCCCCCGCCGGTGATCTCGATGCTGCTGATGCTCGACTCGCCGACGAACACCGTGTTGCCGTCGGCTTCGTTGTTGAGGACGACCGTCTCGTATTCCGTATCGAGGTAGAACTCGACCTCCTGGCCCAGGTTGAGGATGGCGAGATCGCTATCGCCCGCCGCGTTGAGCGTCAGGTACGCGTCGTCGCAACCTTCGCCGGCGAAGTTCTCCAGCGAGAGTTCCACGCCGGCGGCGAGGCCGTTCAGCTGGAGGCTGGATCCGGAGCCCGTGACCGAAATCGGCGCGATGAGCGTGTTGCCCGCGAGGTTGAACTCGGACGAGCCGCCCCAGAGGGTGAAGTTCACCACCTCGAAGCCCGTGATGTCCGCGTCGCCGCAGAAGTTGGCCGCATTCACGTCCAGCGTGTCGTTGCCGCTGCCGCCGGCGAGCACGATGTCGTCGCCGCCGTTGAGGCCCTCGACCGTGAAGCTGTCGTTGCCGCCCGCGCCGTCGAACGAAAGATCGCCGCCGATGTTGTTGAGATTGAGATGGATTGCGTTGTTCAGGCTGTTGCCGGTGAAGGCGATATTGCCGGCCTCATAGAAATCGACGTTCTCGACGCCGCCGGCGAGCGTCACGGCGCCCACCTCGACGAATTGATAGACCACCGTGTCGACGCCGCTGCTGCCGGCGGCGGTCTCGTTCACCACGGCGCCCATGTTGTCGACGAAGTAGAGATCATCGCCCGCGCCGCCCACCATGGAGTCGGCGCCTTCGCCGCCGAACAGCGTGTCGTTGCCCGCGCCGCCGATCAGCGTGTCGTGGCCGTCGGAGCCGTGCAATTCGTCGTCGCCGGCATCGCCGATGAGGACGTTGTTGCTGGTTTCGTCGTCGCCGCCTTCGCCCGCGTACAGCGTGTCGTTGCCGATGCCGCCCGAGAGCGAGTCACTGCCGTAGCCGCCTTCGAGGGAATCGTTGCCGTCGCCGCCGCTCAGCGTGTCATTGCCGTCGCTGCCTTCCAGCCAGTCGTTGCCGCCAAGCCCCGAGAGCAGGTTGTTGCCGTCGTTGCCTTCGATGTGGTTGTTGGCGGTGTTGCCGGTGCCGTTCAGGTTGCCCGTCCCGCCCAGCAGCAGGTTTTCAACGTTTGCGGCGAGCGTGAGGCTGATGGAGGAGAGCACCGTGTCGCTACCGCCATTGGCGAGTTCCGTGACCACGTCGCCCGCCACGTCCACCACGTAGAAGTCGTCGTCCGCGCCGCCCGCCATGGAGTCCGCGCCCGCGCCGCCATCGAGGGTGTCGTTGCCGGCGTTGCCGACGAGGGTGTCGTTGCCGCCCAGGCCGGCGAGGATATTGCCGCTCGCGTTGCCGGTGATGACGTTGGCCGCGCCGTTGCCCGTGCCGTTGATGCAGCTGGTGCCGGTCAGCACCAGGTTTTCCACGTTGTTCACGAGGGCGTAGCTCACCGACGCCCTTGCCGTGTCGATGACGCCCGCCTCCACGCCTTCGTTGATCTGGTCGTCCACGCTGTCGACGATGTAGGTGTCGCCGCCCGTGCCGCCGTCCATTTCGTCGCCGCCCGCGCCGCCATCCAGCGTGTCGGCGCCGCCGCCGCCGGTGAGCACGTTGTCGCGCGCGTTGCCGATGATCAGGTTGGCCGAGCCATTGCCGTTGGCAATCTGCGCCTTGCCGATCAGCTGCACCTGTTCGATCGAGGCGCCCAGGGTCGTCACGTTGACGCTGGACACGATCCTGTCGATGCCGCCGGCGTCGGTGCCGATCGCGGTCATCTCGGCCGAGCTGTCGACGATGTAGGTGTCGTCGCCGATGCCGCCGATCATGGAGTCGGCGCCCGCGCCGCCCTCCAGCGTGTCGTTGCCCGCGCCGCCGATGAGCGTGTCGTTGCCCCCGCCGCCCACCAGCATGTCGTTGCCCCCGCCGCCGTCGAGGACGTTGGCGCTGAGGTTGCCGGTGATGACGTTGCCAAGCGCGTTGCCCGTGACATTCACGGCGCCCGCACCCGGCACGATGTGGAAGTCCTCCACCTGCGCCATCAGGGTCGTGGCGTTGATGTTGACCGACGTGTACACCGTGTCGTGCCCGCCGCCGGCGAGTTCGGTGACCACGTCGCCCGCGTTGTCGACGTCGTACTCGTCGTCGCCCGCGCCGCCGGCCATCGAGTCGCTGCCGCCGCCGCCAAAGATGACGTCGTCACCGGCGCCGCCGCCGATGGTGTTGTTCGCCGAATTGCCGGTGAGTTCGAGGTCGTCATCGACGCCGGCCGCCGCGACCAGCACTTCGACGTTCACGCCCAGGGCGTAGTCGACGCTCGTGCGCACCGTGTCCGTGCCCTGCCCCGCCAGCTCGAGGACCGTATCGCGCGCGGTCGTCGAGCAGTTCTCGTCCACGACATAGGTGTCGTTGCCCGCGCCGCCGATCATCACGTCGGCGCCTTGGCCGCCGTCGAGGGTGTCGTTGCCGTCGCGGCCTTCGAGGCGATTGTCGTCGCCGTTGCCGACGATCAGGTTATTGCCGCTGTTGCCGTACCCGTTCCTGGCATTGTTGCCGAGGAACAGGTTTTCCACGTTCGCGCTCAGCGTCCAGGAGTACACGTTCGATGCGTACACCGAGTCGGTGCCCTGGCCTGCCAGCTCGATCACCTGGGTGCCGCTGCTGGTGACCACGTATTTGTCGCTGCCGACGCCGCCGACCAGCGTGTCCCAGCCGCCGTTGCCGCCGTTCAGGACGTCGTTGCCATCGCGGCCCTCGAGCCGGTTGCTGCTGGAATTGCCGATGATCAGGTTGCCGAGGCTGTTGCCGACCACGTCGGTGTCGCCGGCGCAGTTGTCCATCATCAGGTTCTCGATGGTGGCGCTCATCGTGAAGGTGTCGAAGCCGTACGCGAGCTCGATCGTGTCGTCGCCGCCGGCGTCGATGATGGTGTCGTCGCTGTCGTCCTCGATGCGGAAGGTGTCGTTGCCGGTCCCGCCGTCGAGCGTGTCCTTGCCCTGGCCGCCGTTGATCACGTCGTCGCCCGCGCCGCCGATGACCAGGTCGTTGCCGTCGCCGCCCATCAGGCTGTCGTCGGCCGCGTCGCCGCTCAGCGTGTCGTTGCCGCAGCCGCCATCGATCGTGTCGCGATTGTCGCCGCCGAGGAGGTTGTCGTTGCCGCCGCCGCCGTCGATGTCGTCATTGCCGATGCCGCCGCTGATGACGTTGTTCAGGCTGTTGCCTTCGAGTTCGTTGTCGAGCGCGTTGCCCGTCAGGTTGAGCGCGGTGGCCGATTCCTGGAGTTGGCCGTTCTCGACGTTGGCCGCGAGCGTGTAGCTCACCGACGCATAGACGAAGTCGCAGTTGCCCCCGTTCGCGAGTTCGGTAATCACGTCGCCCGCGGCGTTGACGTAGTACCTGTCGCTGCCGTCGCCACCCCGCATCGTGTCGGCGCCCAGGCCGCCATCGAGCGTGTCGTTGCCGTCCAGACCGGTGATGAGGTTGTTGAGCGCGTTGCCCTCGAGGTTGCCCGTGCCCGAGACGAGAATCAGGTTCTCGACGTTGTCGGGCAGGTCGTAGGAAGAGCCGCCGCTGTTGGCGTCGTAGAGGACCGTGTCGATGCCTTCGCCCGCGACCTCACGCACCATCGCATGCCCGCTGCCGATCTCGTAGGTATCGCCGCCCAGGCCGCCGAAGAGCTCGACGCCCCCGCCGTAGCCGTCCTGCTTGAAAAGATCAGCGAGGTCGCCGCCGACGAACTGGTAGCCGTTGTTGTTCGAATAAAAGATGGTGGCCATGAGAGGTTACCTTCCCTAGATTTGTTGCTGGAATAGACGGAATGGAGCCGCCCGGCGCGTGCCGGTGGCGCAATATGAAAGCCGGATGGTGCCGCGACGCGGTACTGGTACTGCGTCGAACCTGAGCGTCAAACCACTTCCCCCTGAGAAAACGCAAATCCTGATGCCGCAACGTTGCAGTCGCGTGACTGCAACGGACTTCGCTTCCTGCAACTGCTTCTTGAACCGCTTATTGTTATGAAATTCCTACGAATTTCCCGGGCATTTCCCCACTAGCCCGGCCTGGCTTCCGGGCGCAACGAAGTATCGCTTCGATTGTCGCGGCTGACAATCCCCAGTCGAGCCCAATAAATTGTAAAAATATGCAAGGTTCAGGTCAAATGCCGCACTGATTAAAAACCGCTTGACGTATTGCGGGATTGCAAATCACTTCCTAGATCGGCTCGCGCATCGCGCGCCGCAGGTAGGTCGTGACGGGCGCGAGCAGGTAGTCGAAAGCGGTGCGCTTGTCGGTGCGCAGGAAGACCTCGGCCGGCATGCCGGCCTGCAGGCGCAGGTTGCCCGCCTCGACGAGCGCCTTCTCCTGCACGTCGACGTGCACCAGGTAGTAGGGTCCCGCCAGCGACCCCGGCGGCGCGGCCGGCGAGCCGGACTGGCCGCCCTGGGCGCCGGACTGGCCGCCGCCGTCCTGCAGCCGGTCGCCGGAGATGTAGCTCACCGTGCCGAGCACCAGCGGGATGTTGCGCTGCTTGAACGCGGTGAGCCGGATATCCGCCTCGGTGCCGATCTTGACGACGTTGATGTCCTCGGGCCGCAGGCGCGCTTCCACGATCAGGCGCTTGTTGGCGGGCAGGATTTCCATCAGCAGCTCGCGCGGCGCGACCACCGAGCCCGGGGTGAAGACCTTCATGCCCACCACCTCGCCCGCGATCGGCGCCACCACCTTCATGCGCTCGGCGGCATCGCGCGCCGGGCGCAGGCGCTCCTCGAGATCGAAGATCCGCCCCATGGTGTCCTTCAGTTCGTCGGTGGCGGTCTGCATGTAGGTGTTGCGCATGGTGAGGATGCGCAGCTCGAGCTCGGAGACGCGCTGGCGCGAGCGCGAGAACTCGGCGCGGTGCTCGCCCAGGCGCGCCTCGTACTCGGCGACCGCGCGCTGCAGGCCCATGATGCGCGTCTTCTGCACGAAGCCCTGCGCCACCAGCGCCTCGTTGGCCGCGAGCTCGTCCTTCTGCAGCTTCGAGGCGCGCTCCTCGGCGGCGGTCTGCTCGGCCCAGGCCTTGGCCTCGTCGTCCGTCTCGCGGATCTGCCGGCGCAGCACCGCCACCTGGCTCTCGAGCGCGTCGCGCCGCGCGCGGAAGATCGCCATTTCGCGCTGCAGGATCTCGCCGACCTTCTTTTCGCCGCCGCGGCGCTCGAGTTCGGGCGGAAACGCCACTTTCGGCGCGAAGAGGCGCTCGGCTTCGAGCCGCGCCGACTTGGCGCGCTCCGAGTCGTACTGGTTGCTCTGCAGGTCGAGCGCGGCGTCGACGCGCACGTCCTCGATCACCACCAGGGTCTGGCCCTGGCGCACCGACTCGCCGTCGCGCACCAGGATCTCGCGCAGGATGCCGCCTTCCTGGTGCTGCACCACCTTGCGGTTGAGGTCCACCTTGACGAAGCCCGGCGCGATCACCGCGCCCGAGAGCGGCGCGAACAGCGCCCAGCCGCCCAGCCCGAAGACGCCGAAGACGACGATCGCGAGCCCCGCCAGCGCGATGCGCGCGGCGTTGCGTCCCGGGTCGAGGTCGACGCGCGGCGCGAGGACGTCGCGCACGCGCAATAGCAGGTTGGAGGCGAAGCTCATGGGTTCGGGATCCGGCGATCAGGCCACGCCGCGCGCCGGCGGCACCGCGGCGGGCACCCCGGGGGTGCTGGGCACCGCGCGCGTGACGCGCGCCATGATTTCGGCGCGCGGCCCGAACATCTCGGCCGCGCCCTCGCGCATCACCAGCAGCTTGTCGACGCCGCCGAGCAGCGAGGGGCGGTGCGCGACGATCAGCACGGTGACGCCCTCGGTCTTGAGCTCGGCCATGGTGCGCGCGAGCGCCTCCTCGCCGTCGCGGTCGAGGTTGGAATTGGGTTCGTCGAGCACCACCAGGCGCGGCTTGCCGTAGAGCGCGCGCGCGAGGCCGATGCGCTGGCGCTGCCCGGGCGAAAGCGAGGTGCCCGCGTCGCCGATCTCGGTGTCGTAGCCCTTCGGCAGGTGGAGGATCAGGTCGTGCACGTGCGCGGCCTGCGCCGCGCGGATCACTTCGTTGGCGTCGGGCTCGCCCAGGCGCGCGATGTTGTCGGCCACCGTGCCGTGGAACAGCTCCACGTCCTGCGGCAGGTAGCCGATCGACGGCCCGAGCCGCTCGCGCGACCAGGAGGCGACGTCGGCGCCGTCCATCCGCACCGCGCCCGACACCGGCTTCCAGACCCCGACCACGAGGCGCGCGAGGGTGGACTTGCCCGAGGCGCTGGGCCCGATGATGCCGAGCGACTCGCCCGCGGTCAGCGCGAACGACACGCCGCGGATGATGGGTTTCTCGGCGCCCTTGAGCGCGAACACGACGCGCTCCACGCTGATCTCGCCGGTCGGCACCGGCAGTTCCGTGCCCGGCATGGCCGGCGGGTTGGCGGTGAGCAGCTGGTCCAGCCGTCCCCAGGCGATCTTCGCCTCGACCATCTGGCGCCAGCCCGACACGAGCAGTTCCACCGGCGCGAGCGCCCGGCCGAGGATCAGCGTCGCCGCGAGCATCACGCCCGAGGTGACGTGCTGGTCCACGACCAGCCAGGCGCCGGCGGCGAGGATGCCGATCTGGATGAACTGGCGCGCGAACTTGGTGATGCCGGTGAAGAGGCCCTGCATGCCGCTCGCCACCACCTGCTCGCGCAGCACGCCGTCGTTCATCTGCGCCCAGCGCCGCGTCACCGAGGGCAGCATGCCGAGCGCGCTCACCACCTCGGCGTTGCGCACGCTCGCGTCGATGAGGCGGCTGGCGCGGCGCGAGGCGACCTGCACGCGCTCCAGCGGCCCGCGCGAAAAGCGCTGGTTGAGCAGGGCGACCACGATCATCAGCCCCGCCCCCATCACCGCGGCGACGCCGAGCAGCGGGTGGAACATGAAGATGATGATCATGAACAGCGGCAGCCAGGGCGCGTCGAACACGGCGAAGATGGCGGTGCCGGTGAGGAAGCTGCGCAGCGTGTTGACGTCGCGCAGCCCGTTCAGGTAGTCGGCGCCCGAGAGGCGCGCGGTCTGCGCCAGCAGCCCGTCGAGCACGCGCGGCCCGAGGAGCCGATCCAGCGCGACGCCCGCAGCCGCCAGCAGCCGGGAGCGGATCAGCTCGAGCGCGCCCATCATCAGCAGCGCGATGAGCGCGCCGAAGGTGAGCAGGAACAGCGTTTCCTCGCTGCGGCTGTTGATGACGCGGTCGTACACCTGCATCATGTACACCGCCGGCACCAGCAGCAGCATGTTGATGCAGAAGCTGAACAGCCCGGCGTAGACGAAAAACGCCCGAAATCGAAGTATCAGCTCGCGCACGGCCTAAGCGCCCTCAGGAAAACGTCGTCCCCGCGAAGGCGGGGACCCAGGTTTTCGACTCATCCTCCATTATAGAGGCGTATCACCCCGCCCTTCGCCAGCCAGCCCAGGCCGCGCAACAGCGCCCCGTGCCGTGCCGGCGCGAGCTGCGCCTGCAGATCGCGCACCGCGAGCCGCCGGCCGCCCGCCAGCGCGGCGAATACCTGGGCGAATTCCTCGGTCCGCAGCATGAAAGCGAGCGCGAAGTTGTTCATGTCGGCCTGGGCGATGCGCTTTGCCTCGGCCGCGAGGTCGGCCGCCGGGCTGGCCACCGCGGCCTCGAGCAGCGTGTCCGGCCCAATTGCAAAAGTTGGAAAAGCGCGGAACAGGCGGAACGGGTCGTCGCGCAGCGGATGGCCCCGGCCCGGAATCGTGGCGCCATTCGCGCCGTCCTTGCGCGCCGCGAGGCGGCGCTCCCCGAGTTCGCCCCACAGCGCCTGGTACTGGCGCACGATCACCGGCCAGTCGAACACTTCGCGCGCGCGCCGGCGGCCGGCCTCGCCCAGGCGCCGCCGCAGCGCGGGATCCTCGATCAGCGCGACGCAGGCGTCGGTCGCCGCGGCGATATCGACCGCCGTGCACTGGCCGGTGCGGCCGATGTACATGTCGTAGGTGTCGATCTGCGCGAGGTAGCGCAGCGCGAACTCCGGGCCATTGCCCGGCCCGGGCATCGCGGTCGGAATGCAGAATCCGGTCTCGCCGTGCACCACCGTGTCGCGGTAGCCGTCCCAGTCGCTCACCACCGCGGGCAGGCCCGCCGCCATCGCCTCGACGGGCGCGAGGCCGAAGCTCTCCTGGATGTTGTCGGAAAAGGACAGGAAGGCGTCGGCGCCTGCCCAGCAGCCGTCGCGCAGGTCGGGCTTGCGGCCATCGACCTGGATCACGCGTACCGAGGGACAGAAGCGCTTCGCGCCCTCGGCGAACTGCTTGTGGATGCTGTCGTTGAAGTAGTAGCCGCAGAGGATGAACGTGAGCTTGCGGCCGCTGCGCTGCGCCGCCGCCTCCAGCGCGAGGTACATCGGCAGCGGATGCGCCTTGGCGTGGAACGAGAGCCGCCCGATGAACATGAAGGCGACGTCCTGCTCGCCAATCGCGTGGCGCCGGCGGAAGTCCGCGCGCAGCTTCGATTTGCCGTCGCGCGCCGCGAAGGCGTCGCAGTCCACGCCGAGCGGGATCACCGGCAGCTGCAGCCGCGACGCGGGGGCCGGCGCGCCGAGGCGCTCGCCCAGGTACGCGCCCCAGGATTCGAGCACGCCCTCGAGCGTGCGGCGCACCGCGTTCGAGGTGCAGATGAGCGCGTCCCAGGGCGCCACCGGCGCGATCAGCAGCTGGCCGAAATCCTCCATCACGCGATCCGAGGAGATCGTATGCGTGAGCCCGATGACGCTGTAGGCCGCGTCGCTGGCGAAGCGCCGCTGCCAGCAGAAATCGCCGACGCCTGGCGAATACACGAACAGCGCGCCCGCCTTCGCCAGGCCGCCGAGGTCGCCGTGCGGCACCCAGACCGCTTCGCGCCTGCTGGAGCCGGCTTTCGCCGGCGCGCCGGCCGGTGCGCCGACCTGCGCGCTGAACTGATCGAATTCCTTGCGGTCCCTGGCATAGCCGATGTAGCGCTCGACGTCGGCGTGGCGCGCGAATGCGCGCAGGAAACCGGCGCCGGCGGCGTTGCGCCCCATGAGCTTGGCGAGGTCGGTGGTGAAGGCCTCGTGCTGGTAGTAGATCGCTGCGTTGGCGGCGGGCGTCGGCATGGCGCGATGGTAACTTGTTCCCGCGTTCCGGCCGCCGGCGGGCGCCGGGAATTGCCTAGTCGACGATCTCGAAACTCGCGGCGCCGATGCCTGCGGTGCTGCCGAGGATGGCGAACTGGATTGCCGCGGCGCCGCCCGCGCCGTCGGCGTCGTAATAGAGTCCGCCGCCCGGGTCGAGGAGGATGTTCACGCCGAACACTGCTGCGGCATAGATGTCGTCGTCCAGCACGATCCGGTCGCCCTGCGCGGCGCTGAAATCGACGATCTCGTCCACGTTCCTGCCGCCGGGCGCGGTGTCGAACACGAACCGGTCCGCCCCTGCCCCGCCATCGAGTATGTCGGCCCCGTCCCCGCCAACCAGCGTGTCGCTGCCCGCGCCGCCGATCAGGATGTTGGCCCGCGCGTTTCCGGTGATCACGTTGGCCGCATCGTTGCCAAAGCCGATCCAGGCGCGTCCGGCCAGCGTCAGGTTCTCAATCCCCGCCGACAGCCCCGCGTACTTCGCGC